>Ga0182739_1000010_pt1 | contig 548426 bp, 521 predicted proteins | sample eDN5th30CBELigBY_FD_128873 | JGI IMG/M metagenome (GOLD analysis project Ga0182739, IMG submission 128873) | Enriched backyard soil microbial communities from Emeryville, California, USA - eDNA 5th pass 30_C BE-Lig BY (version 2) (version 2) | ecosystem: Environmental > Terrestrial > Soil >... | reverse complement strand
TCTGGTGATCGACTACGCGCCCGGCGAAACAATCGTCGAATCCAAGAGCCTGAAGCTGTTCCTCGGCTCGTTCCGCAACCACTGCGGCTTCCACGAGGATGTCACCGTCGGCATCGGTCAGCGTCTGTTTGAAGAGATGCGCCCGCAATGGCTGCGTATCGGCGGTTACTGGTATCCGCGCGGCGGGATCCCGATCGATGTGTTCTGGCAGAGCAGTGCACCGCCGGCAGGCCTGTGGCTGCCGGATCAGGGCGTTGCGCCCTATCGCGGGCGGGGCTGAGGAAGCATCGCGTACCGGTCGCCGAAGGGCGAGGGTGCGAAAATGGTGCCGGCTGAGGGATTTGAACCCCCGACCTTCGGTTTACAAAACCGCTGCACTACCCCTGTGCTAAGCCGGCTCCGCCGCGCCTTTGCTTCAAGCTGCGCCGAACGTCCAGAGTTTCGCGTTCGGAAAAAGCGCATTGTTCGTCAAAAAGAGCTCAGTTTGCGCCGATGCAGCCCGGCTCCGCGTAAGTCGCACGGAGAGTGATCGGCGAACTTTCGAGGGACAGCGAGTAGTGAAAACGCGGCGCATTCGCGGCCATGATTTCCCATTCTTCTTCCGTCGAAGGCTGCACATCAGGCGAAATTGCGCTGAGTGAAGCACAGGTCGGGCTGGCCCACCGGTCGATTCGCCAATCCCACGCCAACGGCAGGTCGTCGGTGAAGAAACGCTGCTGCGTGCGGTTGGGGAGGACTTCCCACAGGGCGACGCCCTCCAGATTGCTGTAGCCTGCCTCGCTCAACTCTGCTGCCGCTATGAAGCGCCCATCGGGCGAAAAAGTCGGTTTTTGCCCCGTTGCCAATACGGCAGCTTCGCCGGTCATGGCCCGATCGACCAGAATGTAGCCGTAGGCCTCGTACCCGCCATAGGCGAAGCCGAGATAGCGACCATCGGCAAACACCTCGAAATCGCTCGGTTCATACCATGAGATATCGACCGGGATCGCGGCGCCAGCGAGAGATTGCACCTCCACCAGACTAGACGAAGCGGCCCGTACTATTCCGCTCAGGCCGTCCGGGATTTGGGGGATCGGTTTTGGCTCGCCGGTCAGTTCTTCGTATTCGCTCTGCGGCTCGAAGGATTGGGTCGATCCGCTCGCGGGCGCGATCAGGAGCGAGGCGGCGGTCAACCAGAAGCTAGCGGCCAGCCTTGTCACGCAATGCCTCCCAATAGGCGATCCGTTCCCTCACCTTACGCTCAAACCCGCGGTCAACGGGCTGGTAGAACGCCTGCGGCTGCATCTCTTCCGGCCAGTAATTGTCGCCTGAAAAGCCCTCGTCCGCGTCGTGATCGTAAGTGTAGCCCTTCCCATAGCCGATGTCCTTCATCAGCTTGGTCGGGGCGTTGAGGATGTTCTGCGGCGGCATCAGACTGCCGGTTTCACGCGCGCTGCGGAACGATGCCTTGGCGGCGACATAGACGGCGTTCGATTTGGGAGCGGTGGCGCAGTAGAGGCACGCCTGAACGATCGCCAGCTCCCCCTCGGGGCTGCCCAGGAACTGGTAGGCCTCCTTTGCGGCAATGCATTGGGTCAACGCTTGCGGGTCGGCCAGCCCGATGTCTTCGCTGGCGAACCGCGTGATGCGGCGCAGGACGTGAAGCGGGTCCTCCCCCGCTGTAAGCATCCGCGCGAGATAATACAGCGCAGCCTGCGGGTCTGATCCCCGCATGCTCTTGTGCAGCGCGGAAATGAGGTTGTAGTGCCCCTCGCGATCCTTGTCGTACACCGCCACTCGGCGCTGCAGGAACTGGCCCAGGGCCGCCGGATCGAGCGGTTCGGCGATCTTGGCGGAATAGAGAGTTTCCGCCTGATTCAGCAGGAACCGGCCATCGCCATCCGCCGAGGCAATCAGCGCCTCGCGCGCGTCGGACGTCAGGGGCAGGGGGCCTTCCAGCGCTTCGGCCCGGTCAAGCAGCTTGCCCAACGCCGCCGCGTCCAACCGGTGCAGGATCAGCACCTGCGCCCGGCTGAGGAGGGCGGCGTTCAATTCGAAGCTGGGGTTCTCGGTCGTCGCACCCACCAGTGTAACCGTCCCGCGCTCGACAAACGGCAGGAAGCCGTCCTGCTGCGCGCGGTTGAAGCGGTGGATCTCGTCCACGAAAAGCAGCGTGCGCTGCCCCGCCTTCTGCATCACTTCCGCTTCGGCAAAGGCTTTCTTCAGGTCGGCTACGCCTGAGAAAACCGCGCTGATCGCGGTGAAGCGCATCCCCACTGCATCGGCCAGAAGGCGCGCGGTGCTGGTTTTTCCGGTGCCGGGCGGCCCCCACAGGACCATGCTGGACAGCTTGCCCGCCGCCACCATGCGCCCGATCGCGCCTTCCGGCCCGGTCAGGTGTTCCTGCCCGATTACCTCGTCCAACGAGCGGGGTCGCAGCCTGTCCGCCAGAGGCGCGTCGGCCGGCGGCTCGTCAGAAGAACTGGAAGGGGGAAGGTCGTCAGCAAACAAGTCAGCCATGGGGCGGTGAGATAGGTCGAGACGGGCTCAACTGCGAGCTTCTTGAAATCCGACGACTGATAAGATATATCTTGAGTCAGTTAGAAGATATTTGGAAAGTACCTATATGCATCGTCATAATCACGGCGGCCGGGGATGGTCGCATGGAATGCACCGCGGATCCCGCAACTGGGGCCCGTTCAGCGTCGAATGGGAAATGGGCCGGAGCGGAGAAGGTCGTCGGCGGGGACGCCGGGGACAGTTCGGGCGGGAGGAGCTTCGCCTCCTGCTGCTGAAGCTGATCGCGGATCAGCCGCGCCACGGATACGACTTGATCAAGGCCATCGAAGACCAGTCGGGCGGGCATTATTCGCCCAGTCCCGGCGTCATCTATCCGGCGCTGGCCATGCTGGCGGACGAAGGTCTGATCGCCGAGCAAAAGAGCGAAGATCAGCGCCGCAAGTTCGCCATCGCCCCTGAAGGCGAGGCGGTTCTGGCGGAAGCGGCGGAGCAGGTCGAGGCCCTGATGGAACGACTCGCCGCCTTGGCCGAACACGCCGAGCGGGGCCGTTCGCCGTCAATCCAGCGGGCGTCGGCCAATCTGTTCACGGCAGTGGGCCAGCGGCTGGCTCAAGGTAGCGAGGATGGCGATCTCGCCCATCGCATCGCCGCCATTCTCGATGAAGCGGCGCAGAAGATCGAACGCCTCTAGTCACGAAATCCGGTAGCGCCTGGCTCCGCCAAAGGGAGCCTGTGCGCGCCGGTTTCGCTCCCCACTGTGCTGTGGTAAAACTTCCCAGGGTCGCGCTCTGGGAGAGACAGCGATGGCGACGCAATCTGATGCTGTCACGCCGATGCACTTGTGGGTGTTCGCAATAGCCTCGTTACTGTGGAACTGCGTTGGCGCGTACGATTACACCATGACCTACCTTCAGGGGCTGGCCTATTTTGAATCCGCAGGCCTTGATGCCGAGGCGTTCGCGTGGTTCCAGCGTGTCCCGATATGGGTGAAATCGGCCTACGCGGTAGGCGTCTGGGGATCGATATTGGGCTCGATCCTGCTACTGCTGCGTTCGCGCCATGCCGTTATCGCATTTGCGCTTTCGCTGATCGGGGCGATCATCAACTTCGCGTATCAGTTCGCGTCGGACCCGCCCTTATCCATGCACACGGGCGCTGCCGTGGTGATGCCGATCGTGATCCTGATGCTGGTCGTGGTGCAGTGGTATTACGCGCGGCGCATGACAGCGGCGGGCGTATTGCGCTGAGCCGGGACGCGTGCGGTGACGAGGCGAAGATAGGCTTCCGCCACCGCATGGTTGATCGTGTCCCACGAATACTCGCGGCTCTTCACCTCGCCCGCAGCGCCGTGCGCAAGGCGTAGCTGCGGATCGGCGCCATAACGGGCGATAGCGTCGGCAAAGCCGGCGATGTCGCTGGGTTCGACCAGAATGCCCGTCTTCCCGTCGATCACCAGGCTATTGCTGCCCGTCGCGCGTGCGGCGAGCACCGGCACGCCCGATGCCATGGCTTCCAGCGTTACATTGCCGAAAGTTTCTGTGACCGACGGATTGAGCAGCATATCCATGCTGGCGACTGCCCGGCCCAGATCGGCGCCGGTCAGAATGCCGGTGAAGCAGGCTTCCGGCACACGCTCTGCAAAGCGATCACGCGCGGGGCCTTTGCCGATTACCAGCACCTTGTGGGGAACGCCGCGCTTGCGCAGCAGCTCCATGGTGTCGGCAAAGACGTCCAGACCCTTTTCCATCACCAGTCGGCCAAGGAAGCCGATCACCAGATCGTCGTCTGCAAAGCCGAGCGACCTGCGCCACTCCATATCGCGGTGCGAAGGGTCGAAAATCTCGCGGTCCACGCCGCGCGACCAGATGCCGATGTCGGTGCCCATACGCTGTTCGCGCATGACGGCCGCGGTGCTTTCTGAAGGCGCGACCATTGCGTCGCACCGTCGATAGAAACGCCGGAGGATCGCAACCGTCAGTGGCTCCAGGAATGCCATGTGGTAATAGCGCGGATAGGTTTCGAACCGGGTGTGGACGGACGCCAGCACGGGCAGGTTATGCGCTCGGCCCCAGGTCACGGCGCGCTGCCCTGACGGGTCCGGCGACGTCACGTGGATCACATTGGGGGCGAACGCTTCCAGATCCCTCCGCACGGAGGACGATAGCCCCAGCGGAAACTGATATTCGCGCCGAAAAGGTATCGGAACGCTGGGCACGGCAACGAGATCGCCGGTGGGCGGAAACGCAGGATGTTCCACGACCGGCGCATAAACGCGCACGGACGCTCCCTGCCGCAGCAAATATCCTACCAGGCGATTAAGGGCCTGGTTCGCGCCGTCGCGGACGTAATTGTAGTTACCGCTGAACAGGGCGACGCGCAGATCGGCGATGTCCATCGATGCCCCCTAGGGCCTGCACCTGCAACTGGCAACGGCGCTGCGTAGATGGCGAAGCTCTGACCACGCACCCACGTGTTGGTAGGTTGCTGGTGGGTAGTATAATTGTAACGCTTTTACACCACTGTTCTATGCCGGTAACGGTGGTAACCACCAAGGTCGCAATATCCCGGTAAAGTTCCGGGCAAAAAATTTGATTGGGGAGAGCACTTCATGAACATGTTCCGCGTTGGCAGGACCAATTTTACGCGTGGGCTATTGATGACTGCCGCAACGGCCGCGTTGTGCGTCCCCGGTGTAGCTACCGCCCAAGGCGATGAGACGGATTCTGTGGACAGCGGCAATGCGATCATCGTCACCGCGACGAAGCGCGAGTTGACGCTTCAGGACACGCCTGTCGCCGTCTCCGTGACGACTGCTGAAACGCTGGAACGCGCCCAGATCCGCGACTTGCGCGATCTGCAGACCGTTGTCCCCTCGCTCAGCGTCGGTCAGCGGCAGAGCACGGGCAACACCAACTTCTTCATACGCGGCTTCGGCAACGGCGCGAACAACGCGGGTATCGAACCGTCGGTTGGTGTGTTTGTTGACGGCGTGTACCGGTCCAAGACCGTATCGCAGATTACCGACCTGCCCGACGTGCAGCGGATCGAGGTACTGCGCGGGCCGCAGTCCACACTGTTCGGCAAGAACGCGTCGGCTGGCGTTATCTCCATCACCACCCAGGAACCGCAGTTCGATTTCGGCGGGTCGGTTGAGGCTACCTACGGCAATTACGACCAGATGATCGCAAAGGCGCTCGTCACCGGTCCGCTCAACGATTCCGCGGCCGTCAGCCTTGCTGCCGGTGTGAACAAGCGCGACGGCTTCTTCCGCGACCTGGGGACGGGCGACCGCACGAATGAACGCGATCGCTGGTTTGTTCGCGGCCAGTTCCTCATCGATGGCGGCAATGGCTTCAAGGCCCGCCTGATCGCTGACTACGACGCGATTGACGAGAACTGCTGCGGCACGGTCAATGTGCAGGACGGTATCGCCATGCCGGCTGTCCTCGCGCTCGGCGGCCTTGCTGTCCGTCCAGAGGATCGGTTTGAGGGCTTCGTCTACAACAACTACAATTCCACCAACGATATCAAGAACTACGGCGCTTCAGCTCAGCTCGATTATGACATCGGTGATTTTACGCTGACATCGATCACCGCCTTCCGCGAGACGAAGGCGGTTACGGCTCAGGATTCCGATTTCACCACTGCAGACCTGATCTATCCCAACTTCCAGGATCTGGACGTGGGAACGTTCACGCAGGAGCTTCGGTTGGCTGGCCAGATCGGTGATCGGCTGAACGTCCTGCTCGGCGCGTTCTATATCCACGAGGATATCGATCAGCGTAACCAGCTGCTTTATGGCGAAGATTTCCGGCCATACGCTAACATTCTGGTGCAGCAGCTTTCGGGCTGTGCCCTCGCGCTTTACGCTTCCAGTTGCATCATTCCGGGGTATGCCGGTCCTGCTCCTGTTGCGCTGGATGCCACGTTCGGCGCGCTTGAAGGTGACGCCAGCCGCTACATCAACCGGTTCTTCCCCGACCAGTCGGGCTTCACGGAAGCCTACACGCTGAAAAGCAGCGCAATCTCGCTTTTCGGGCAGGCGGATTTTGAACTGGTTGATGGCCTCGTGCTGACGCTGGGCGGCAACTACACGCGCGACCGGAAGACCTTCACCACAGACAACGTTTCGACCGACGTCTTCTCGTCAATCGAACTCGACGCGCCGCAATATGCGCCGTTCCGCCGTACCATGCTGTTCCAAGGTGCCGTGGCGCAGCAGGTTGGTGCAGCGCTGGGGCTGGGCCGTTCCGCCACCGCAGCGGAAGTTGGTGCGTTCGCCGGCAATGCGGCCAATGCAGCCACGTTCCTTGCGATACAAAACGGCGCCACCAGTTACGCCGATGCCAATCAGAACAATCCGCTGGCGAACCCCCTGGCAGCGCTGACCGCGCTCCAGTTCATGCCGCCGTTCCTGAACCTCCCGAACGCGGTGGAAGACGGCAAGACGCGCGACAGCGATTTCACCTACACCGCCCGTCTGGCCTACGACGCCAGCCGCACGCTCAACCTCTATGCAAGCTACGCCACAGGCTTCAAGGCAAGCTCCATCAACCTTTCGCGTGACAGCCGCCCGTCAGCCGCAGATCGCGACGCCATCATTGATGCGGGGTTGAACCTCAACAACCTGCTGTTCCTGGGCCGTTATGCCGAACCCGAAAAGTCGCGGGTCATGGAACTGGGCGCGAAGTACAACGATGGCACTATTTCCGCCAATCTCGCGGTGTTCGATCAGGAGATCAAAGGCTTCCAGTCCAACATCTTCACTGGCGGCGGCTTCGTTCTGCTCAACGCTGGCAAGCAGAGCACCTTCGGGGTGGAATTCGAAGGGCAGGTGCAACCCGTTGATGGCCTGACGCTGAACCTTGGCGCTACCTATCTCGATCCGAAGTACGACAGTTTCGAGGTTTCCAGCGTGGGTGACCTGTCGGGCCAGCGTCCTGCGGGTATTCCGGAATGGACGGTGCTGATCGGCGCGCAATACGAAGCACAGGTTGGCAACGGCACGCTGATACCGCGAATTTCCTATCTCTGGCAGGATCGTGTGCAACTGGTTGAAGGGATGCCGGGCTTCCTAGTCCGCAATCCCGATGGCTCGATTGCCGACAACACCGCAGCGCTGGCTGCCGCCGCGCAGTTCACGCGGCAGGTCAACGATCTGACGGCATCGCTCGGCTACGAGCTGGACAATGGCCTCAGCTTCTCGATCTGGGGCCGCAACCTGACGAACCACCGCGACATAGGTGTGATTTTCGATACCCCGGCACAGCCGCGCGGCATTTCGGGTTATCCCAACGATCCGCGCACTTACGGCGCTACCGTGCGCTTCAAGTGGTAAGCTTCACAGCCAGATCTAAAGGGGAAGGGGGCCACGCGGCCCCCTTTTTCGTTGCGCGGGCCGCGTTTCTATGATGCCATCCCACACGTGACAGCAAAGGGGGAACGTCATGAGCGGTAAGTTCACAATTGCAGACCTTGCGAGCTTTGAAACTCTGGTCGCGCCTAAGGTATTGAAGATCGTCTATTGGTTGGGGTTGGCAGGGATTGCGATCGGCTGCCTCATCACGTTCTTTGGTTCCTTCGCCGTCATGCAATATGACTTTGCCAGTGGTCTCGGCACCATGCTGATGTCCGCGATTTTCCTGGTGCTGGGTGCCCTGATGTGGCGCGTGGTCGTGGAGATGTATCTCGTGATCTTCGGCATTTACGAGCGTCTGGGCGACATCAAGGATAGCGTGAAGAAGGACGTCTGACCGTAGACGCACCGATCGGCGTAGGGCTCAGAGGGATCTGAGCGCCTGCGCCGGCCGGGCGCGCAGGAGAGGCAGGGACGCTCCCAGAGCGAAGGCGAGCACCAGCGCGGTCCCGGCGCCCAACACGCCCAATATGCGCGGCCAGTCGGGCAGCCATTCGAACTCGAACAGTTGCACGATAACCAGCCATGCCAGAGCGGTTCCCAAGGCTAGCGCGACGGCGGCCAGAAGCCCCGCAAGCAGCCCGAACTCGGCCAGTTGCAGCATCAGCAACTGCTTCCTGCTGGCGCCCAGCACGCGCAGGATAACCGTGTCATAAAGCCGCGCCGCACGCGCCGCCGCAATGGCCCCTAGCAGCACAGCGATGCCCGCCAGTACGGCGACGCCCGCCGCTGCCAGGATGGCCATCGAAACCTGCCCCAGAATGTCCCGCGCCTGCGTTAGCAGTGGCCCAACCTCGATCACTGAACTGGAAGGGAACAGTCGCACCAGATCGCGTAGCAATCCGCTGGCCGATGTGCCTTGCGGCAGCGCTATCGTGGCGGCCAGATTATGCGGCGCATCGGACAGGGCGTTCGGTGAGAACACCAGCACGTAGTTGAAGCCCATGCTCTCCCAATCGATGCGGCGCAGGCTGGCGATGCGCGCGCTGCGCTCCACACCCAGCAAACCAATCGTGACGTAATCGCCGATCTTGAGGCCAGCGGCGCGGGCCAGCTCTGCGTCTACCGAAACCAGAGGCTCGCCCGTGTAGTTCTCCGGCCACCATTCGCCGGATACCAGCGAGTTTCCGCGCGGCAACTGTTCCGAGTAAGTGAGCCCGCGTTCGCCCCGCAGGGCCCACGCGCCCTCTGGCAGTTCCTCAAGCTGGCTGACGATCTGCGGGCGGTCTTTCGGGCCGTAAGCGAGAATGGCCCCCCGTAGAGTTGGCACCGCGTCGATCTCTGTGCCCGGCGCCTGTGCGCGGACAGTTGCTTCAAACTCGCCCAGTCGATCTCGCGGAACGTCGAGCACGAAATAGTCCGGCGCACGGTCGGGCACGCTGCGCGTGATGTTGGCCTCGAGGCTCGTTTGCACCCCCGCGAGCAGTACGAAAGCCGCGAGCCCGAAACCGAGCGCCGTGACCAGCGCACCGGTCGATGATCCCGGGCGATGGAGGTTCGCAAGCGCCGCCCGCGCGATGGGGTTGGACGGGCGCGGCCACTTCGCGGCAGCCGCGCGGATGCCTTTGCCCAGCAGCGCGAGTAGGCCGAGGAGCAACGCAGAACAGACCAGAAACATCGCGCTCAGCCCCGGCTGAGGTGATCCGGCCAGCGCCAGCACGGCAATCCCGATCAGCCCCAGCGACACGGGCAGCACTGCGCTGCGCCATGAACCTGTGAGTGGCGATACCCGCGAACGCATCAGCGCCATCGCGGGGAACTGTCTCGCTCGCATGATCGGCGGCGCGGCGAAGACCAGCGCCACCAGCAGTCCGAAAAGTGCGGCCCGCACCAGCGATGGCGGATCGATCACCAGTCCGGCGCGAACGGGCAGCAACCCTTGAAGCGCCTGCGCCAGCAGCGGCGTCACTGCCACGCCGACGATCAGCCCGGCCAGCGATCCCGCCAGTGCCGCCGCGCCGATCTGCAAGGCATAGACGCGGGCGATGTCACCGCTCGTAGCGCCCAGGATCTTCAACGTCGCGATGCTTCCCCTGCGTGCCTCAAGGTAAGACGCTACGCCGCCGCCGATACCGATGCCCGCGATGGCTAATGCGGCGAGGCCGACCAGCGTCAGGAATTCGCCCATGCGGCCCACGAACCGCTCTGCGCCGGGAGAGGCACGCTCGCGCGTTCGGACGTCGAAACCGGCGTCGGGGAACTGTTCCGTCAGCGCCGCCTCAACGCCCTGCGGATCGTCTGAGCCATTAAATGCGACGCGGGTCTTGGATTCGTACATCGCGCCCGGGGCGGTCAGCCCGGCCTGCGCGGGCAGGTCCAGGGGTACGATCACCGTCTGGCCCAGGGCGAAACCTTCGCTCAGGCGGTCTGGCTCGTTCTCGATCACGCCGCCGACAACCACATCGGTCGTGCCGATGCGGAAGCGGTCGCCGGGCCCGATGCCGAGCCGCTCTGCTGCGCCCTCGGATATCCATGCCTGCCCGGATGGCGGCGCGCCCATCGTGTTGCCGCCGTCCAGCGTCAGCGCGCCGTAGAGCGGCCAGTTGCTATCGACTGCTTTCAGCTCAATCGGCGTCGCTGCATCTGCCGTGCTGGCCATGGCCTGCATCCGCAGCCCGCGAGAAATCGTGCCGTATCGTTCGAGGAAGGCCGTCTCCGCCTCGTTCAGCGGGCGCTGCCACACTTCGACTTCCAGATCACCGCCCAGGATCTCACGACCCTGTGCGTCCAACTCGCCGCGAATGGCCGATGTCAGGGTGCCGATGGCGGCCAGGGCGCCCACACCCAGGAACAGGCATACCAAGAGCAGTCTCAAGCCGCGAAAGCGCCGGTGCAGGTCGCGCCGGGCTATGCGCCATGCGGCTGGCCATGAAAGCGAGTTCATGTGGTCACATCGCTCGCGATCTGTCCGTCCTTCAGCGTCACCACGCGGTCGCAGCGGGCGGCCAGTTCTTCGTCATGGGTGATGATGATCAAGGTAGATCCGGTCTCTGCCCGTCGCGAGAACAGCAGTTCGACAATGCCCGCGCCGGTCGTCGCGTCCAGATTGCCGGTCGGCTCGTCAGCGAAAACGAGCGGTGGGCGCGGCGCAAGTGCGCGCGCGATGGCCACGCGCTGCTGCTCACCGCCCGAAAGCTGCGAGGGATAATGCGTCAGTCGATGGCCGAGGCCTACCGCATCCAGTTCTGCCGCCGCGCGCGCCCATGCGTCAGGCTCCCCTGCCAGTTCCAGCGGAGTGGCGACGTTTTCCTGCGCCGTCATGGTGGGAAGCAGGTGGAAGGCCTGCAACACGATGCCGATGCGGCCGCGCCGTGCACGGGCGAGGGCGTCTTCATCCAGCCGCTCAAAATCCGCGCCGGCCACGGTCAATGAACCGCTGCTCGCGCGTTCAAGGCCGGACAGCACGGACATCAGTGAGCTTTTACCCGAACCCGATGGGCCGAGCAGCGCCAGTGTTTCGCCAGTGAAAACGGATAGGTCGACCCCGCGGAGAACTTCTACCGCAGCTTCGCCTTCGCCAAGGGTGAGCCGCAGGTTGCGCGCCTCGATCGCAGGAGGTCTTGTCACCGTGCAGGGATGGCATAGGGAAGGGGGATGAGCAAGCACGCTTGGCCCCAGCGCTTCCGAGTATCGACTGCCGTCCTTATCCCCATGGCGCTTGCGGCGTGCGGAAACGATCCGGCACCGTCACCACAGCCCGAACCCACGGTAACGCAGGTGGCCGATCCGGCGCCGGTCAGCGGCCCGGAACGCACGGTGCTGGCCTTCGGGGACAGCCTGTTCGCCGGATATGGTTTGAAGGACGGGGAGGGGTATCCCGCGCGGCTGGAAGCTGCGCTGCGTTCCCAAGGGATCAACGCCACGGTGATCGACGCGGGCGTTTCCGGCGATACCAGCGCGGCAGCGCGTCAGCGGGCCTCGTTCGTGCTCGATAGTCTGGAAGCCGCGCCCGATCTCGTAATCGTGGAGTTTGGCGGCAACGACATACTTCGCGCGCTGCCGCCTGCCGAAACGAGGGAAAATCTGACCGCGATCCTGACCGAGCTTCGCGACCGCAAGATCCCCGTGGTCCTCATGGGGATGCGCGCGCCGCCCAATCTGGGCAGCGGCTTCGCGGCGGAATTCGACGCGATCTATCCGGCCCTTTCCCGTCAGTTCGGCGCGACGTTGGTGCCGTTCTTCCTTGAGGCGGTGTATGACAAGCCCGCCTTGCTGCAGCAGGATCACATCCATCCCACCGCTGAGGGGATCGACGCGCTGGTCACTGCGACGGTCGGCAGTGTAGCTGGCGCTCTGCCCAAGGCTGAATAGCGCCTAGGCGCGGTTCACGGCTCCGCTGGCCACGTGCCATGTCGCCGCCTCCCGCTCGATCTCGGCGAAGGGCGCGAGTTCTGTGCCGGTCAGCCATACTTGTGCGCCGCCGCTGCGCAGCCGGTCGAACAAGGCCTCCCGGCGTAGCGGGTCCAGGTGGGCGGCCACTTCGTCCAGCAGCAGGATGCCCGGCCGTCCGCGCGCCGCCAGTTCGGCATGAACCAGCGTAATCGAGATCAGCATGGCCTTTTGCTCCCCGGTGGAGCACGCGGCGGCTGGCATCGCCTTGTCTGCCATGACTACCGACAATTCGTCGCGATGCGGACCGGTCAGCGTGCGTTGCGCAGCACGGTCACGTTCCCGCCCGCGTGCGAGTTCCTTCGCCAGTGCTGCAGCTTCCAGTGGGCCGCCGGGTTCGTAGGTCAGTAAGGGTCGGGCGAAGGGGCCACCCCCCGTGGCATCCAGCGCGTCCGAAAGTTGCGAGACCAGCGCCGCGCGTCCTGATGCGAGAGCGGCACCTGCCTCCGCAAGCTGCGCCTCGATCGCCTCGAACCACTGTGCATCCGCGCCCGCCTCATCCGAAAGCAGGCGGTTCCGTTCACGCAGGGCGGCTTCGTATCGGGATGCCGTGCGCGCGTGGGACGGGTCCAGCGCCAGCGCCAGCCTGTCCATGTATCGCCGCCGCGCCCCGGCGCTGTCGGTGAAGAGCCCGTCCATCGCCGGAGTCAACCAGCCGATCGCCAGCCATTCGCCCAGCGATGACGCCGTGGCTTCCGCGCCGTTGATCTGGACCAGCCGCCGTCCGGGGCGGCCCGGCAAGGTTCCGGTTCCCAAACGCACGGGCTCGCCGTCATTGCACAGCAAGTCCGCGCTTACCGCAAAGCCCTCGGTGGCATCAGTCATGGCCATGTCCGGCAACGCCGCGCGTCGCAGCCCGCGGCCCGGTGCGAGCAGTGACAACGCCTCCAGCACATTGGTCTTCCCCGCGCCGTTCTCACCCACCAGCAGACTGATGTGCGACGAGCCTTCGAGCCGGGTCGATCCGTGGTTGCGGAAGCGGGAAAGAGTGATCCGGTCGAGCGCCATGAGCCGCCGAGGGTTAGGGACGCCGCCCCTAACTGGCAATGCCTTGGGCGGGAAAGGACCCACTCCCTGAAAAGCGTCTCGCCGATAGTTGGGAAAAATTCCCAATCTATGGCTATGCGGAGTTACGAAGATTTACATCAGCTGAACAAAAATGGCAGAATTCCGCGCTTTTTCGAAACTGGCACGCCTTCTGCACTGTGTCTGGCATCGGCGGATGGGCCGCCGGAAGGTTCAAATAGGGGAGTACCAAGTGATGTTGAATGTCTCAAACGTGATGAAGCATGGGCTGGCCGCGCTGGCTGCACTTTTCATCACCGGAACGCTCATGGTGAATGGCCTCGCCTACACGCCAGAGCAGGTTAACTCGGTTGCGGGCATCCTGGCATGAACGGGGTTGACCGCAACCGCTCCGGCGCCCCGTCACGGGCTTTCCACCTCGACAAGGTGAATGGCAAAGTCTTCGGCGTGTGCGCCGGCATCGCCGACCATCTGAACATCGATCCGCTGTTTGTCCGCGTCGGGTTTGTCCTCGGCACCGTTTTCGGCTTCGGCAGCTTCGTTGTGATCTACCTCGCGATCGCGCTGCTGGCGGACTAAGCGTCCGTCAGCGCGCCTTCGCGAAGGGCGAGAAATCGGTATCCGTATCGAACACCTCGATCCCTTCGCGGCGCTTCAGGAAGCCGACCGCGAGGTAAGTGAACGGCGTCAGCAACGCCTCCCACAATGTCTTGATGATCCACTGTGACAGAACCACCTGCCACAGCTGTTCGATCGGCCAGCCGACCAGGCCATAGAACGCCAGTGGATAGAAGATAAGGCTGTCCAGGCCCTGTCCCACCATCGTCGATCCGATGGTGCGCAACCACAGCCATCGACCCTGCGTCGCCACTTTCATCTTCGCCAGAACGAAGCTGTTGGCAAACTCGCCCGCCCAGAACGCGATCATGGATGCCAGCACGATCCGCCACGAGTTGCCGAACACGAACTCGTAGGATGCCTGCCCCGGCCATTCCGCCGCCGGGGGCAGGGCCACCACCACCGCGGCCATGAAGGCCATGAACAGCAGTCCCGCAAAGCCGGTCCAGATCACCCGCCGCGCATGGGCATAGCCATAGACCTCGGTCAGAACGTCACCGATGATGTAGCTGATGGGGAAGAACATCACCCCGGCGCCGAATGACCATTCGGTTCCGTTCGGCAGGCGAATATAGCTCGGCTTCGACGCGCCGATCAGGTTGCTCAGCAGCAGCACCGCGACGAACGCCGCCATGACATAGGGGAAGTATCGAAAGACCGGCGCCGCGCCGACCTTTTCCCCTGCCTCGACGGTCATCTGCGGATTACCACCATGAACTCTGTCTATCATGTTTGCGAGCGCAGCAAAGCGCCGCTAATGACCCGCCCGGGCGCCCGTAGTTCAACTGGATAGAGCACGAGCCTTCTAAGCTTGGAGTTGCAGGTTCGAGTCCTGCCGGGCGCGCCATTTCTGTGAGCGTGGAACTGCGCCGGCTTCAATTCGCCCGGCAGAATGAAGCTGGCGTCCGCGACCGGAATTAGGCCGTGCGCCGAATGTTAGTTCTGGTGCTTCGGCCATGAAAAGCGGCGGCCATCGAATAGCCACCTCGTTGCTGACAGTCCCCTATGGTATGAGGACCTTACGAAAGCGGATGCTGTAGGAGAACGTTCGAAGTTGCGGTGAATAGCCCGCCAAGTTACCCTTGCACTTCACGAGCGCGATGGGGATCGCGACTAAAGGGGGACTTTATGGCATCGCACCCGTACATCTCCGGCCCAGGAAACATCTCGCAGATGATTGCGTATTTGCGGAAGAATTTTCCAGCGACGGTTACGTCAGAGACTGTCAAGAAGTTTGGGCTGGCCTCGAACAACGAGAGTTACGTCATCAATGCGCTACAGTTTCTTGGATTGATCGACGAGGCGGGTAAGCGCACCACGGAGGGCCATGACATCCTCGTGCTCTCCGACGACAAGTTCCCTGCGGCCTTCGAAGGACTGGTCAAGAAGGCGTACAGCGACCTGTTCGAGATAAGGGGCGAGGACGCTTGGACAATGTCCAAGAGCGAACTTACAGGCTATTTTCGGACAACCGACAAGACCAGCGAAGTCATCGGGGCGCGCCAAGCAAGCGTCTTCCAAATGTTCAGGTCCCTCGCCGGACATGAGAGTGCGGAAGGCAAGTCTGCGCCGAAGTCACCCGCCAAGCCTCGTGGAAATAGGACGAAGGCGGCTCCTCCTCAGTCCAAAGCAAAGCCGGTCGAGCCTGACGGAGCCAAGATGAAAGTTGGGCTCGGTTCATCTGAAGGCCGCAAGGACATGGCGCTGACGGTGCGGATCGAAATAAACCTGCCCGCCAACGGGTCCAAGGAGACCTACGACAACATCTTCAAGAGCATCCGAGCGAACCTCTATGTCTAGCCCCCTCGCGGCCTTCGAGCGAATTGCCAGGGCTGCTGGCGAACTTGCTTACGGGGCTGAGGAAGAGGGGGAGCAGTCCCATCCTTTCGACGAGCGCAACATTCACCCCGATCTCGGCAAGGTCTCGCTCAAGCTCTTCAACGATGGGCACTACTCCCAGGCGACTTTTGAGGCGTTCAAATACCTCGATAATCAGGTGAAAAGGTTATCTGGCATCAACGAAAACGGTCAGAAGCTGATGATGGCTGCTTTCACTGAGACGAACCCTAAAATCCGCCTGACCCCCCTCTCCACACAGAGCGAGATTGACGAGCAGCTCGGCTATAGATTCATCTTCGCCGGCTCCATGTCGGCGATCAGAAACCCTCGCGGCCACGACATTATAGCGGACACTATCGATCGATGCCTCGACCATTTGTCCTTCGCTTCAGTCCTTCTTCGTCGGCTGGAAGAAAGGCAGCCCTAGGCGAGCACTCCCACAACCGCGCGGGAGTGACCTTCCCCAGTAAAAGCATCCAGTCGATCCTAACGGACGACAGCTTTACTTCGCGCTCTTATGCTCCTCATACGGCATGATCAGGCGGCCGTCGGGGGCGGCGGTGAAGCTGGTTTGGGTGGGGTAGGCGAACTCGATGCCGCGTTCGTTGAACGTCTTGAGGATGCCTAGCGCCACGTCCTGCTGCGCCTTGCGGGCCTTGGCCGCGTCGCCGGTCTCTACCTCGAACACCAGTTCGAAATCGATGGAGCTGGCGTTGAAGGCCACGAAGGCGGCGCGTACGAAGCGGTGGCCGGCGCGCTCTACCTCTGCCTCCATCAGATTGGGGATCTCTGCCGCCACGGCGGGATCGGTCTGGTAGATCACGCCCACCGGCAGCTTGAACTGGTGCATCTGGCGCCCGGTATAGTTGGTCACTTCCTGCGCCAGCAGTTGGGTATTGCCGATGATCCGCATCTCGCCGGTCAACGAGCGGATGCGCGTGGATTTGAGGCCGATCCGCCTGACGCGGCCTGTCACCGGGCCCTCCTTGCCCTGATAGGTGATGACGTCGCCCACACGGAACGGCTTGTCGAAGATGATCGAAAGCGCGGCGAACAGGTCGGAGAAGATGCCCTGCGCGGCGAGGCCGATGGCGATGCCGCCGATGCCCATACCGGCGACCAGCGCGGTGACGTTTACGCCCAAATTGTCGAGCACAACGATGCCCGCGATCAGGAATACGGCGATCGAAACCAGCAGCCGGATTATGCCCATGGCGCTGGCGAGCGTGGACGAATCCCCGTCATGGCCGAGCGTCCTGCGCTCGATCAGGCCAAGGATCAGTGCCCGCGCCCAGATCGCGACCTGCAGTGCCGCCGCCACGGTGAACAGCACCGCGATGGTCCGGGCCACGTCTTGCGGCGGGTGCACGTATTCCTGCACGACCTGGATCGAGACGGCGGCGATGAACCACAGCTTCGTCTTGCGCACCGTGTCGGCAAAGACGGTGGCCAGCGAGTGATCGGGGCTAACCCGCTTGGCCGCGCGCAGCAGCAACATGCGCAGGCCGAACAGCGCGGCAAACACGCCGACAGCTACCGCCCCGGCGATAGTCAGCTCGCTGAAGTTGTCGGCAGCCCATGCGAGCACGGATGCGCGCTGGTCATTCATGGATGGCTCCTCGGTTCACGGCGTGGTGCCGCGACCCTAGGCAAGCAATTACTAACACGCCAGTCACCCTGTACTGTCGGGATTTTTGACAAGTGGCCAAAGGTTTACCGGCCCGATAACCATCGTGTCGCAGCATTTCCGCCATTTTCGGGAATTGGCACGGGTCATGCTAAGTATCTGGCACCCCGAATGAAGTCTTCGAACGAGGCGGGGCCCCATTCGGTCCCTACCCCCCCAAGGGTCTCCTGGCTCCGCCTCCCCGAAGTTTCTGGCCCGAAGTCCTTCACGGATTTTCCCAGACCGATGATAAGACACGGCAATGCCGCGCAAATCGTCCTTCCCGCCCGTCGTGAATCCCGATGTCCGGCTACTGGTTCTCGGCACGTTGCCGGGGGAGCGGTCGCTGGCGGAACAGCGCTATTACGCCCACCCGCAAAACCGTTTCTGGCACCTGATGGGCCTCGCCATCGGACACGAACTGGTGTCGCTGGAATACGAACAGCGGCTCGCTGCGCTGCTGAATGCCGGTGTCGGCCTGTGGGACACCGTCGCTTCCGCCCACCGCAAGGGCAGCCTCGATGCTGCGATTCGGGAGGCGGAGCATAACCCGCTGGCCGATCTTGCTGCCTCGCTCCCCCGGTTGCGGGCGGTAGCATTCAACGGCGCCACCTCCGCCCGCATCGGTGTGCCTCAGCTTGGGGGGAGGGGGCTGTCGTTGGTGCCCTTGCCATCGTCCAGCCCGGCCAATGCCTCTGTTCCGCTGCAGGAAAAGGAAAAGCTGTGGAGCGGGCTAGGCGAATTTCTTCGTTGAGCCCTGTTGAGCCTTGCTTCGCGCGCGTGGGCATCCCATTGAACTGGCATGAGCAAGCGATTTCCCACCGGCAAGGCTGCCATCGCGGGCGCCATTGGCTCCGCGGCAGTTGCTGCTGCCGTCCTTTATGTGAACCGGCGCAAAGACAAGAAGAAGCCGTCGCAACCGGGGACTATCCCCAGCGGCGAGCCACCGGAGACCGATTGATGGAACCTGTCCGCGCGGTGGAAGGCCGCGCCTATCCTTTCGGCATGAAGAATGCCGATACCGACGTGATCATTCCCGCGCGTTGGCTGAAAACCGTCACGCGTGATGGACTGGGGCGGGGCGCTTTCGAAGCGCTGCGCAAGGATCCGGACAATGTCTTCGATCGGCCGGAATTTGCCGGTGCGCCGATCATCATTGCAGGCGATAATTTCGGCTGCGGGTCCAGCCGCGAACACGCCGCATGGGCCTTGCTCGACATGGGCGTGAAGGCCGTGATCGCGCCGAGTTTCTCGGACATTTTCTCTGGCAATGCGTTCAAGAACGGCATCCTCACCGTGGTCCTGCCGCAGGAACAGGTGGACCGGCTGCTGGAAGTCGCGAAAACCGATCCGATCTCCATTGATCTTGAATTGCAGACGGTGACCACGCCGTTCCAGGATCGCTTCACGTTCGAGATCGACCCATTCCGCAAGCATTGCCTGATGCGCGGACTGGACGAGGTCGCCCTTACACTGGAAAGCGACAGCGCCATTTCGCGGTATGAACGGCAACTCGCGGCTGTCCGTCCATGGATGGCGCGCGGAACGGGCGTCGCCGCCTGATTTTTCGAAGATCAGGCCCCTGTCGCGCTTGTCGAAGGGCGGCCTGATCTACTACCGCAAGGTTCGACTTAGTAAATCGACCCTCTTACGGCTTCGGCGCGGGCGATTTGGGTTTGAAAGGTTTGGAACATGACAGACTTCAACGATCGCAGGCGCGCCGAGGAAGCGAAGTTCGCGATGGACGCGGATACCGCTTTCCGTGTTGCTGCGCGGCGTAACCGCCTGCTGGGCCAGTGGGCTGCGGAAAAGATGGGCCTGACGCCGGAAGAAACCGAGGCGTACCGCAAGGCTGTCGTCCAGGCGGACTTCGAGGAAGCCGGTGACGAGGACGTTATCCGCAAGGTGTTGGGCGATCTCACCGCAGCAGACGTCGAGATCGACGAAGCCGGTGTGCGCGCTGCTCTTGAGGAAATGAGCGTCGAAGCCCGCCGCCAGTTGATGAGCGAGTCCTGACACCATGGCGATGCCGGCGGCTGAGATTGAGGCGTTGATCCGCGCCGCGATGCCCGATGCGGACGTGACCATCACCGATCTTGCGGGTGATGGGGATCACTACAGCGCCCGCGTTGTCTCTGCCGCTTTCGCTGGCAAGACGCGCGTGCAGCAGCACAAGCTGGTCTATGACGCGCTCGGTGGCCGGATGGGCGGGGCTCTCCACGCCTTGCAACTGACCACTGCCGTTCCCAACTGATTTCCGATCAGGAACCGAAAGCCCACACCATGTCCGATGCCAACACCCGCATTTCCCAGATCGTCGAAGGTAACGACGTCGTGCTGTTCATGAAGGGCACGCCGCTTTTCCCGCAGTGCGGATTTTCCAACCGCGCGATCTCGATCCTCGACCATTGCGGCGTTGCGTACGAAAGCGTGGACGTGCTGCAGGACATGGAAATCCGCCAGGGTATCAAGGAATATTCCGACTGGCCGACCATTCCGCAGCTCTACGTGAAGGGCGAATTCGTCGGCGGCAGCGACATCATGATGGAGATGTATGAAGCTGGCGAATTGCAGCAGCTTCTGGCTGACGCGCAGGTAGCCAAGGCGGAGTGATCTGCCGGCGGACGCAAATCCGCCTCTCTATCGAGAACAAGACCTAGAGAGCCCCGCTTCGGTAGAAGTCGGGGCTTTCCTACATTGGACGCCAAGGGGCAGGGCAGGGACATGCTCTCTGCCCAGTCAGCTTCGGCTCTTTTGCTTTGCGGTCAAAGTGACGTTGCCGCGCACAAAGTGACAAGTCCGGGGGCGAAAGTGACTTTTGCCCCTGAACCCTGTCAACAGTGTCAACACCTGCCCCGTGGCAGGCGCCGTCACACGAGTTCGCGAACGTCCGTCAGCTTGCCGGTGACAGCCGCAGCTGCAGCCATGGCCGGGCTGACCAGATGGGTGCGCGCGCCCGGACCCTGTCGCCCGACGAAGTTGCGGTTGCTGGTGCTGGCACAGCGCTCGCCCGCAGGCACCTTGTCCGGATTCATGCCCAGGCAGGCCGAGCAACCCGGCTCGCGCCATTCCAGACCGGCTTCGATGAATACCTTGTCCAGCCCTTCGGCCTCCGCCTGTTCCTTCACCAGACCGGAACCTGGCACGACGATGGCCCACTTGACGTTCTCGGCCTTGTGCCGGCCCTTCAGGATTTCCGCCGCGGCGCGCAGATCTTCGATGCGGCTGTTGGTGCAGCTGCCGATGAAGATGTTCTGCACCTCGACCTCGTCCATGCGCTGGCCGGGGGTCAGGCCCATGTATTCGAGGCTGGCTTGAGCGGCCTTCTGCTTGCTGGGATCGGCGAAGCTCGCCGGATCGGGCACGACGCCGCCAATCGCGACGGTGTCTTCCGGGCTCGTGCCCCAGGTCACCGTGGGTTCGACCGTGCTAGCGTCGATCACCACCGACTTGTCAAACACAGCGCCTTGGTCGGTATGCAGTGTTTTCCAATAGGCGACGGCCTGATCCCATTCCTCACCCTTCGGCGCGTAGGGGCGGCCCTTGATGTAGGCGAAAGTGGTCTCGTCCGGGGCGATCAGGCCCACACGCGCACCGCCCTCGATGCTCATGTTGCAAACGGTCAGGCGGCTTTCAATGCTCATGTCCTCGAACACCTTGCCGCGATACTCGATCGCATGGCCGGTGCCGCCGGCAGTGCCGATCACGCCGGTGATGTGCAGGATCAGGTCCTTGGCGGTGACGCCGGGACGAAGATCGCCCTCCACGCGCACTTCCATGGTCTTCCACGTGCGCAGCAACAGCGTCTGCGTCGCGAGGACGTGTTCGACTTCGCTGGTGCCGATGCCGAACGCCAGCGCTCCCAACGCGCCGTGCGCCGCAGTGTGGCTGTCGCCGCAGACCAGCGTGGTGCCGGGCAGGGTGAAGCCCTGTTCCGGGCCGATGACGTGGACGATGCCCTGCTGGCGGCTCGTCGCCTCGAAATAGCGGATGCCGAACGCAGGCGCGTTGTGTTCAAGCGCGGCCAGCTGATCGCGACTCTCCGGGTCCAGAATCGGCAGGCGATTCCCTGCCGCATCAAGGCGCGCGGTGGTCGGCACGTTGTGATCTGGCACGGCCAGGGTCAGTTCCGGGTGGCGGACCTTGCGGCCATTAAGGCGCAAAGCTTCAAATGCCTGCGGGCTGGTGACTTCGTGGACGAGGTGACGGTCGATGAAGATCAGGCAAGTGCCGTCTTCACGCCGTTCGACAACGTGTTCGTCCCAGAGCTTTTCGTACAGAGTGCGTGGTTTGCTGGCCATGCACGGCACTTACGCGCGCCGCGCGACTTTTCAAGCGGCGCTAGGCTTGGGGCCGATGAAGCGGGGATTGTGCAGCAATATTTGGCGCCGAACGGGGCCGCGCGCTCTTCGTCAGTTCGCGGCAATCCGTGCGGCGTGTTCCTTCACCAGCGCGATCATGTTCGGCACGCCCTGGGTTCGGTTGGAACTGAGCTGGTTCCGGAGATTGAACGGTTCCAGCGCAGCGGCAACGTCCATCTCGGCCACTTCTGCGGCTGGCTTGTCCTGCACGGCGCTCAGCACAAGGGCGACGATGCCCTTGGTTATGGCCGCGTTGCTATCGGCGAGGAAGTGAAGCTGGCCATCCTGCTCGGTCGGATAGACCCAAACTTTGGCAGAGCAGCCGCGGACAAGCGTGGCGTCTGTTTTCAGCGCGTCTGGCATCTCGTCAAGGTCGCGGCCCAGCTCTATGAGCAGGCGATAGCGTTCGTCGGCGTCGAGGAACTCGTACTCGTCGAGGATGTCCGTAAGTGAGCGCATGGGCGCGCCCTAGCGAATTCGGGCTAGAGGTCCACCCCACTGGCGATGGCTTCGAGCTTGCGGATACGTTCTTTGAGGTCGGCCAGTTCGATTCGCGCGGCCCCTTCGCGAGAGCCGCCGTCGAATTCCGGCGCGCGCCTGGCAGTTTCCAACTCGCGCGTTTTCAGCGCTAGCCAGTCCCGCCATCCCTTCAGCACTGTGAAGGCGATGACAAGAACACAGGCGAGGACACTGGAGGCGATCAGCAGTTCCTGGCTCATTGTCGATTATCTCCCTGCTCAGCGCGATTATTTCTCGCGCAGGCTTTCGATCTCGGCCGCAAGGCGCTTGGTTTCGCGGTCTTCGGTGGCGATGCGTTCCAGCACCTTGATCCTTTCGCGCAGATCCTCGACCTCGCGTTGCAGCGCAGGATCCTCGCGCGGGGGCGTTGTTTCGTTGCCCATCATGTCGGTGGTTATCCCGTGCCGCGCGCGGTGCTTCGACTTGATGATCTCCGCCACCGAGATGATTGCGACGATGACGACGATAGCCGTCCAGAGACTCATTGTGCCTTCCTCCCATCCACAATCTGCGTATCGCGCAGAGCGTCGATCTGGCGGGCAACGTCGAAACCTTTGTCGGTTACGATCCGTTCGACCACCGCCATGCGGTCTTTGATGGAGCCGAGTTCCGCGCGCAGGGAGGCGTTCTCCTGCGTGAGCAGCTTGACCCGTTCCGTTGTTTCAGCGTCAGAGCCTGGCTTGAGCGACTGGCCCCACATTCCTTCGATCGGGTAGCCGTTCTTGATCTTCATCCGGGTATTATGAACACTGGCCAGAATGCCGCCGAGAGAGATTGCGATGACGCCCGCTATCACCCACCCGAGGTACGGCAGAAGCTGCTGAAAAATTTCCATCAGTTGCTCCTTTCAATTTCGCGTGCTTCCAGAAGTTCATCCACTCGGCGCTGATCGCGTAGAGCTTCGATCTGGGTAGCGACGTCATATCCCTTGTCGGTGACGATCCGTTCCAGCACGCGGACGCGCTCCTCCAGCTCTTTCATCCCGCTGGCGTACTGCGCGGCCTTTTCAGCGCTCAGCCGGGTAGTCGCCTCGATATTCAACTCGGCGATCTTCTGGCGGTGCTTGGTCCACAGCGCGGTGATCGGGATCGCGATGCCGGCAATTATGCCCAGCATCGGGATCATCAGCGGTGAAAGCTCGAACATGATGTCAGGCCCCTCGTGCTTCGGGTTCAGCGCAGCCGTTCGATCTCAGCCGAAAGGCGCGGGTTGCTGGTGACGTAGTAGGTTTCCACCTCTGCCAGTCTCCGGTCGATGTCGCGGAAGCGAGCGCGAATTTCGCGTGCTGTGCGCTTCGGCGACTGCCGAACACGCTGCCAATAACGCTGCTCGTCCTGGTCGACGTAGAGATGGCTCGGCTTCTTCATCGATAGAAGGCCCAGCGCGAAGTAGATCGGGATGCCGAAGCCAGTGCTGATCGTCAGGACAACGAAAGCCAGGCGCCACCAGAGCGCGTTGATGCCGGTATAGTCCTCCAGCCCAGAGCAGACGCCCATCAGCTTCGCATTCTGCTTGTCACGGTAGAACTTGGTGCGTTCGCTGGTCACTTGCGAGCTCCCTTCTCTGCCAGCAGGCGATCGAGTTCGCGCAGTGGCTCATTATCGATTTCCCGGTCGTGGACGATGCGGGCGGGTTTGAAGTCCGGGTTATCCGAGGCGACGAGCCGCTCTACTGTATCCATCCGCTCGTCGAGGCGCTTGGCGAGCTGATAGAGCTCTTCGAGCAAAGTCTCGTCATCGTTGGTGATCGTGGCGGCCGTCTTCCATCTCGTGATGTAGTGCATCAGGATCCACGGCAGTCCGATGAAGATCGCCGCGACAATAAGTGCCTCTTCCATCGTTCAGCCTTCCTTCGTCTGGTCGCTGCTCATACCCAGAGCGCGCTTCATTTCTTCGAGTTCCTCATCAATCTTGTCCGCACCTTCGAGCGCAGCGATTTCCTCCGCCAAAGTCGGTTTGCCGCCGCCATCGGCGATCGATAGCGCATCCGCCCGACCTTCAGCGTAGTCCACTCGGCGTTCGAGCTGGTCGAAGCGCGTAAGCGCATCGTCCACCCGCTCGTTGGTCATCAGGCTGCGCAGTTTCACGCGGTTCTCTGCGCTTTCGAGCCTTGCGGCGATCTGTGTCTGGCGACTGCGGGCCTCACGCAGGCGGTTCTGCAGCTTCTGAATGTCCTGCTCATAAGCGCGCAGGGCATCGTCCAGCACGGCGATCTCCTGCTTAAGTTGATCGGCCATGTCCGCCGCGCGCTTGCGCTCAACCAGAGCGGCGCGGGCGAGGTCTTCGCGATCCTTCGAGAGGGCAAGCTGGGCCTTTTCCGCCCAGTCAGCCTGAAGCTTGTCGAGCTTTACGGTGTGGCGGTGCATTTCCTTCTGGTCAGCGATGGTGCGAGCCGCACTGGCGCGTACTTCGACCAGCGTTTCCTCCATCTCGAGGATGATCATGCGGATCATCTTCGTCGGATCGTCGGCGTGGTCTAGCAATTCGTTGAAATTGGCGGCGATGATGTCGCGGGTACGGGAAAAAATGCCCATCCAGGGAACTCCGGAAACGAAAGAGTTGATCGAATCTTCCAGCGATTGGCTGGCGGCGGGCGTCGGACTTGTCCGCAGACGCTCTATTTCACGGTCGAGCCGTGAAGTGCGAGCTTCCCCTCGGCCCTTGCCAGAGCCAATCGGGTTCAGCGGATTGTCGTCCGGTTGGGTCATGCCAGTTCCACGATATGTGCCGAGACGAGCATCGTCTCTGGCGATCCCCCGAATTGGTGGGTCAGGGCGATCACGTTGAGGGTGACCATCGCGGTAATGCTCACCAGTGCGGCAAAGCCGAGCTTGCTGGTGAAGAATTCGCGATCGTACATGGTGGCTTCCTTCCTGATCCTTTGTTGGAAGGAGAATAGCAAACGGCGTGCCAGATCGCAGAAGGCACGGGAAAGTGCCGTTTTTCAGATCCGCATGATCGCTGGGTTAGGGAAATATTGCCAGCATGTGGTGAAATCCGCTATATGTTGGTGGTGGATCGGGAGACCCAACAATTCATTGGCCAATCGGGGGCCTTCTTGGACGCGGTGGAACGCGCCAGTCGCGCTGCGCCTATGCGCCGTCCTGTGCTGGTCATTGGTGAGCGAGGGACGGGTAAGGAACTGATCGCCGAGCGTCTTCACCGTCTGTCGAACCGGTGGGAAGAACCGCTGGTTACGATGAACTGTGCTGCGTTGCCTGAGACTCTCATCGAAGCCGAATTGTTCGGGCATGAAGCCGGCGCGTTCACGGGTGCCACCAAGGTCCGCGAAGGCCGCTTCGAAGAAGCGCATCGGGGTACGCTGTTTCTGGATGAGATTGGCACTCTATCAATGGCCGCGCAGGAGAGGCTGCTGCGCGCCGTCGAATATGGTGAGGTGACTCGTATCGGCTCCTCCCGGCCTGTGCGGGTCGATGTGCGCATCGTCGCAGCGACCAACGAAAACCTTCCGCTCATGGCAGAAGAGGGGCGATTTCGGGCCGATCTGCTCGACCGTCTGTCCTTCGAGGTCATTACCCTGCCGCCGTTACGTGTGCGCGAGGGGGACATTGCCGTTCTGGCCGACTACTTCGGTCGCCGAATGGCTGCCGAACTGGGGTGGGAGGCGTGGCCGGGCTTCGCCCCGCATGTCAGGCAGCAGTTGGATTCCTATCCGTGGCCGGGGAACGTGCGCGAATTACGTAACGTGGTCGAACGCGCGGTTTACAGGTGGGACGATTGGGGCGAGCCTATCGCCCATGCCCAGTTCGATCCGTTCGACAGCCCGTGGAGGCCCACGGCAATGCCGCGCGCGGACGATACGGGCGACGCCAACGTGGTGGTCGAGGCCCGCCGCACCCCGCATGACTACGAAACCGTGGGGGATTTGCGCTCCGCGGTCGATGCCCACGAGCGCGCAATTCTCGAGCATCATCTCGGCCGCAACCGCTGGAATCAGCGTCAGACCGCGAAAGCCCTGGGGCTTACCTATGATCAGCTAAGGCACTGCATCAGGAAGCACGGCCTGAGCGAATAACATGCCCAGGCCGTGCCTTAAGCTGATGGCTCAGGCTGGCGCGTTGTCCCGGCACTTTTCATAGACATGTGCGATTGCTTCCTGCGCGCCTGCCACATTGAAGCTCATATCTACGTCCGGTCCAATGCCGGTGCTCAACCGTAAGCGTAGGGAAGATGCCTTGCGCAGATCGACGACGAAGCGCGCCAATGCTCGGTCGCCAGTCTTGCCAAGCGCGGTCGCGTAGGTTTCGTAGAAGCGCCAGTTCTCGGTGGCTGGCGACTTGCTATCGAACTGAAAGCGAATCGAGCGGGAAATCGGGCGGGTCGTGGGAACAGCGAGCTTTTTGTCGGCCGACATGATGATGGCGTGCACCTCACGCCGTCCGGGCGTGTCGCATTTCAACACGATCTGCGAGCCATCGTCCGCCTTGATCAAGGCGCCAGAGCGACCGCTGTCTTCTTCGAATAACTGCCACTGCGACGCCGCGGGCTGATCCTGAGCAACGGCGCTTGCCGAGATTGCCACGGTTGCGAGCGCAACTAGAGCATGCCTCATGATCGTATGTCTCCCTCTAGGTTTATTAGATCACCATCGGCTTTTTACCGACGTTGGCAGGGAGCCTATCGAGTCGTTTCGCATGGGGCAACAGTGGAGCATTCTTGCGCTTTAGGTGTTGGTAGCCCGATAAGGTTATCGCTCCGTATGGGATCGCCAGATTGGAGCTTGCGTTTCGGCGGCGGCGCCCTTATCTGGCCGATATCCCAACATTGTCGTGACAATGCTAGGTGCTGGCGCCCCAGGGGGCCGGTGCAAAACGACTTGTTTACGACGCGGATGGAGCACGGATGAACGACGTCACGCGCCTGATTGAAGTGATAGAGCCGGAGGCCAAGGCCCTCGGTTTTGAACTCGTGCGCGTGAAGCTTTCAGGATCCGGTGAAGAGCGGACTTTGCAGGTCATGGCTGAAGACCCGGCGACGGGTCAGCTTGTGGTCGAGCAGTGCATGGCCCTGTCCCGTCGCATTTCCGATCGCATGGATGCGCTTGAGGAAGCGGGTGAAGAGCTGGTGCGCGGGGCTTATAACCTTGAGGTCAGTTCCCCAGGTATTGATCGGCCGCTGACCCGGGCGAAGGATTATTCGGCCTGGGCTGGGCACGAAGTGAATGTCTCGCTCAGCGAGCCGATTGGCGATCACCGCAAGTTGCGGGGAGAACTGGGCGGCATCGAAGATACGACCGTCATTATCGAAGACCGTAAGGCCGGTCGCGTCGAAGTGCCGCTGGTGCAAATTCAGTCGGCTAAGCTTGTCCTCACTGACAAGCTGATCGCCGCAACCCGTCCGCTCGATATTGGCGGCGTGGAAGAAATTGAAGAAACCCTCGAGGAAGAGAAGGCAGACGACTGATGGCCAGTCCGATTTCCGCCAACAAGGCTGAACTGCTTGCGATCGCGCATTCGGTCGCTTCGGAAAAGATGATCGATAAGGCGATCGTCATCGAAGCGATGGAAGAGGCGATCCAGAAGGCCGCCCGTGCGCGCTATGGCGCAGAAAACGACATCCGTGCGAAACTCGACCCGCTGACCGGTGATCTGCGCCTGTGGCGTGTGGTTGAAGTGGTTGAAGTGGTCGAAGACTACTTCAAGCAGGTTGATCTGAAGCAGGCTGAAAAGCTGCAGCCCGGCGCGGCCATCGGGGACTTCATTGTGGACCCGCTGCCGCCGGTTGATCTCGGCCGCATCGATGCGCAGAGCGCCAAGCAGGTGATCTTCCAGAAGGTCCGCGATGCTGAGCGCGAGCGTCAGTTTGAAGAGTTCAAGGACCGCGCTGGTGAGATCATCACCGGCGTTATCAAGTCGGTCGAATTCGGCCACGTGATCGTCAACCTCGGTCGTGCCGAAGGTGTGGTCCGCCGCGACCAGCAGATCCCGCGTGAGGCAGCCCGTGTTGGCGAGCGTATCCGCGCGCTGATCATGAAGGTGGAGCGGAACAACCGCGGCCCGCAGATTTTCCTCAGCCGCGCTCACCCCGAATTCATGAAGAAGCTGTTCGCGCAGGAAGTGCCCGAAATCTACGATGGCATCATCGAGATCAAGGCTGCTGCTCGCGATCCGGGCAGCCGTGCGAAGATTGGCGTGATCAGTCGTGATTCCAGCATCGATCCTGTCGGCGCCTGCGTCGGCATGAAGGGTAGCCGCGTGCAGGCGGTGGTGCAGGAACTTCAGGGCGAAAAGATCGACATCATCCCGTGGAGCGAGGATTCTGCGACGTTCGTGGTCAACGCTCTGCAGCCCGCGACTGTCAGCCGCGTGGTTCTGGACGAGGATGAGAACCGCATCGAGGTGGTCGTTCCTGACGATCAGCTCTCGCTCGCGATCGGCCGTCGTGGCCAGAACGTGCGCCTCGCCAGCCAGCTCACCGAGAGCCAGATCGACATCATGACCGAGGAAGAAGCCTCGGAAAAGCGGCAGAAGGAATTCTCCGAACGGTCGAAGATGTTCGAAGAGGAACTGGACGTCGACGAGACGCTGTCACAGCTGCTCGTGGCCGAAGGCTTCGCCGAACTGGAAGAAGTGGCTTACGTCGACCTGGAAGAAGTCGCGACCATCGAAGGCTTCGACGAAGAACTCGCGGAAGAACTTCAGCAGCGTGCTCGCGAAGCTCTTGATCGTCGGGAAGAAACCTATCGCAACGAGCGCCGCGAACTGGGGGTCGAGGACGCGCTGGCCGATATTCCGCACCTGACCGAGCAAATGCTCGTGGTTCTGGGCAAGGCTGGCATCAAGACGCTCGACGATCTGGCCGATCTCGCCACTGACGAGCTGATTGCTCGCAAGCGTGAAGCTCCGCGTCGTCGCGGTGCCGAAACCGGACCGCCGCTTCGCCGTCAGCGCACGGAAGACAAGGGCGGTGTGCTTGGCGAATTCGGCCTGAACGAAGAGCAGGGCAATGAGATCATCATGGCCGCTCGCGCTCACTGGTTCGAAGACGAAGAGACGCCGGCTGTCGAAGTGGCAGCCGTAGCCGAGGAGGCCGCCGATGCGGATTCCTCGCAATGAGCCTCTAACCGACAACAACGGACGCAACTCCCCTCGCGAGCGTGAGGGGAGTGAGCGGCGCTGTGTGCTCAGCGGGCGTGTGGCCAAGCGGGACGATTTCGTGCGGCTGGCTCTGTCTCCCGATGGCGAAGTGCTGCCCGACGTTCTCGCCAAGGCGCCGGGCCGCGGTGCATGGATCGGCGAGCCACGCCCGGTCCTCGAACAGGCGCTTGCCAACGGCAAGCTCCAGGGAGCGCTGGCCCGCGCATTCAAGACCGGTGCGCTGACGATACCGGCTGACTTGTCTGATCGTATGGAAAAGGGCCTTCTGCGGGCGTTTCTTGACCGACTGGGTCTCGAAATGCGCGCCGGGAAACTTATCTTGGGGTCTGACAAGATCTCCAACGAGGCGCGGATGGGTAAAATCGCCGCGCTTTATCACGCGTCTGACGCTGCCGAGGACGGTAGTCGCAAGCTCGATCAGGCCTTGCGCGTCGGTATGGACGCCGAGGGGACTGATCTTGCCGGCATTCGCCTTCCACTGGACCGCACAGCTCTGTCTGTGGCATTGGGCCGCGACAATGTCGTGCACCTGGCGTTGGCCGACCGGGCATCGGCCGCGCGGATCGCTGTTCCGATGCAGCGTCTGCTGAACTTTCTTGGGGCGGAAGATCCGCCCGATGCCGGAGCGGACCGGGCGGCGTGACCGCACGGACAAGCAGGGCGACGTTTGAGATTTGAAGGACTATTGAGAGCACATGAGCGACAACGAAACCACACCGACGCGCACCCGCAAGCCGCTGGGGCTTAAGCGCTCGGTCGATGCCGGCGAGGTCAAGCAGACCTTTAGCCACGGCCGCACCAACAAGGTGGTGGTCGAGGTGAAGCGTCGTCGTGTGATCGGCAAGCCCGGCGAAGCCCCCGTTGGGGAACCAGTGGACGAAGTCGCTGCGCCGCAGCCTGCTGCGCCCGCCCCCGTCGCGGCACCCCCTCCTCCGCCGCCGCCCCCGCCACCGCCGGCCCCCAAGCCGAGGTCTGCACCGGCTGGTGAGACGCCGCAGGAGCGCGTCGCCCGCCTGCAGCGCGAGGCTGAGGAAGATCGCCTTCGTATGGGCGAAGAAGCGCGCCGCCGTGAAGAGGAAGAGCGTGCTCAGGCACTCGAAGAAGAGAAGCGTCGCGCCGAAGACAATCGCCGCGCTGACGAAGCTCGGGTCGCCGCCGAATCGGCCCAGCCTGAACCGGAGGCTCCGGCCGCCGAGCCGACGACAGAGCCTGAAGCTGTTGCAACGGAAGCGACTACCGAGGCGGCTGCCAGCGAAGGGACGGCGTCACCGACTCCCGCTCCGCGCCGTTTTACCCCGGTGGAACGCCCCGAGGCCAAGCGTCCCGAGAAGAAGCGCGAAGATCAGCGTAAGAACGTTCCTGCGGGTCGCAACGATCGTGGCGCAGACAACCGTCGCCAGTCGGGCAAGCTAACCGTTACGCGGGCTCTCAACGAGGACGAAGGTGCTCGTGCACGTTCACTCGCAGCGCTCAAACGCGCTCGCGAGAAAGAGCGTCGCGCTCACTATGCAGGCCAGTCGCAGCCGCGCGAAAAGCAGGTTCGTGATGTCGTGGTGCCTGAGGCGATCACCGTTCAGGAACTCGCCAACCGTATGGCCGAGAAGGGCGCCGACCTTGTGAAGGCGCTGTTCAATCTGGGCATGATGGTCACCGTCAACCAGACGATTGATCAGGATACGGCGGAACTGCTGGTCGAAGAATTCGGCCATAATATCACCCGCGTTTCCGAAAGCGATGTCGACATCGACACGACCGAGGATGTCGACGCCGACGAGTCGCTGGAATCGCGTCCGCCGGTGGTCACGATCATGGGTCACGTCGATCATGGCAAGACCAGCGTGCTCGACGCGCTGCGGGGCACCGACGTGGTGAAGGGCGAGGCTGGTGGCATCACCCAGCACATTGGCGCCTATCAGATCACCACAAAGGACAAGCAAAAGATCACGGTGCTCGACACCCCGGGCCACGAAGCATTCACGCAGATGCGTGCTCGCGGCGCGAACGTGACCGACATCGTGGTGCTGGTTGTGGCCGCGGATGACGGGATCATGCCGCAGACGATCGAAGCCATAAATCACACCAAGGCTGCTGGCGTCCCGATGATCGTGGCGATCAACAAGATCGACAAGCCGGAAGCCAATCCAAAGCGTATCCGCGAACGCCTTCTCGAGCATGAGATCGTGGTCGAGGAGATGTCCGGTGACGTGCAGGACGTCGAAGTGTCGGCCAAGACTGGTGCCGGTCTCGACAAGCTTATCGAGAAGATCCTTCTCCAGGCCGAACTGCTTGAACTGAAGGCCAATCCTCGCCGGGATGCCCAGGCAACCGTGATCGAAGCGCAGCTCGACAAGGGCCGCGGTCCGGTCGCCACCGTGCTGGTCAATCGCGGCACCCTCAAGCGCGGCGACGTTTTCGTTGTCGGTACTCAGAGCGGCCGCGTGCGTGCTCTCGTCGACGACAAGGGTAAGCAGATCAAGGAAGCTGGCCCGGCCACTCCTGTCGAGATCCTCGGTCTCGGTGGCGTGCCGCAGGCGGGCGATCAGCTTACCGTGGTAGAGAACGAAGCGCGTGCTCGTGAAGTGGCGTCGTATCGTCAGCAGCAAGCGACGGCTAAGCGCACCGCAACGGCGCCTACGAGCCTCGACGCGATGTTCGCCGGGCTCAAGAGCGACGTTAAGGAGTTCCCGGTGGTGGTGAAGGCTGACGTGCAAGGTTCAGCCGAGGCAATTGTCACCGCGCTCCACAACCTATCGAATGACGAGATCAAGGTCCGCGTGCTCAATTCGGGTGTGGGCGCAATCACGGAAAGCGACGTGACGCTGGCTTCGGCTTCCAAGGCACCGATCATCGGCTTCAACGTGCGGCCGAACGTCAAGGCCCGCGAGTTGATTGCCCGTCACAAGGTGGAGATGAAGTACTACGACGTCATCTATCACCTGACCGAAGAGATCGCGAAGGAGATGGCGGGTGTTCTCGGTCCGCTGCGGATCGAAAACGTGGTCGGCCGCGCGGAAGTCAAGCAGGTGTTCCCTGCGGGCAAGCGCGACAAGGCTGCCGGTCTGCTGGTGCTGGAAGGGTCCATCCGCAAGGGTCTGCACGCACGTCTCACGCGCGACGATGTCATCGTTTCGGCGACGACCATCGCTTCGCTTCGCCGCTTCAAGGATGACGTGGACGAAGTTCGCGCCGGTCTGGAATGCGGTGTGGTTCTGGCGGACACCAACGACATCAAGGCCGGTGACCACCTTGAAGTGTTCGAGGTGGAGGAGCGCGAGCGGACTCTGTAATCCATGGCACGTCAGCCTCATACGGGGGAGGATCAGTCCGTTCGCCTGCTCAAGGTAGGCGAACGGGTGCGCCATGTGATGAGCGAGCTGCTCACACGTCAGCAGGTGCATGACGATACGCTGACCGCGCATACCGTCTCTGTCACCGAGGTGCGTATGTCGCCCGATCTGCGTCAGGCACGGGTGTACGTGAAGCCACTGCTTGGCGGTGACGAGGAAGAGGTGTTGAAGGCGCTGCGCCGCAACACCGCTTACCTCCAGCGCGAAGTAGCTCAGCATCTTGGCCTCAAGTTCGCGCCAAAACTGAAGTTCATGGCCGACGAGAGCTTCGACGAAGCGTTCCGGATCGACAAGTTGCTGAACGATCCCCGCGTCACCCGTGATCTGAGTGAGGGCGAAGAGGGCTGAGCTGGGGCGCTACGGCCCGCCCACAGCATCTGCGTCGGCGCTCTATCGCTGAGCCGTATGGCTCCCTATCTGGGGTGCCATGAACGAAACGCTTCTGACCGCGCTCGCGTTGATCCCGGCCCTCATCGTCGCCATCGTCTTCCACGAGGTGGCGCACGGCTGGACTGCATTGATGCTGGGCGATCCCACGGCGAAGGAGCGTAAGCGCCTTAGCCTCAATCCCATTCGCCACGTCGATCCTATCGGCACCGTGGTCCTGCCGGGTGTCCTGGCTCTGACTGGCGCGCCGGTATTCGGGTGGGCAAAACCCGTGCCGGTCAACAAGTGGCGGCTGAACAACCCGCGCTTCGGCATGATGGCGGTTGCGGCTGCGGGTCCCGGAACAAATCTGGTGCTGGCGGCGATAGGGGCGGCGCTTCTCGGGTTGTTCATTCGCATAACGGCTGCGAGCCCGGGCGACGGTGTTGGCCTGATGGGCCTGCTGCTGCAGGGCTATCCGCCAGATCCCGCGACCGGCCCGGGATTTGTGCTCTTTTCCCTGTTCTTCTTCATCACGATCAACATCTTCCTGGCACTGTTCAATCTGCTGCCGATCCCGCCGTTCGATGGATCGCACATTGTGGAAGGGCTGCTGCCGGAACAGGCAGCGCGGACTTATGACAGGTTGCGCCCTTTCGGTTTCCCGCTGCTGTTCCTGCTGCTGTTGGTCATTCCCTATTTCTTCCCAGAGTTGGGCATTGTGCAGAAGATCGTGCTGCCGCCGGTGATGTGGGTCCTCCAGCAATACCTTGGATTGGCGGCGTGGTTCGTTGGCGCATGATTTAACCCGGGTGATATTGATAATATCACCCGGGTACATATATGGCCTCCGATTGGAGGTAGGCCATGACGCTGACCGTTTTCCTGAAGGATGAAATCGTTGCGCGCGGGGCGCCTGAACAGGTGGTTCCCCGGATGCGAGAATTGCAGCCACTGGCGCGCAGTTCTGATCTGCTCGCTTTTGACGACGAGACCGGCAAGCAGATCGATCTTGATTTGCGGCCTGAGGCAGAGCCGGCCCCGCGTTCGCGCGGGCGGCCAGCGCTGGGCGTCGAGGCCAAGGAAGTGACGCTTCTACCGCGCCACTGGGAATGGCTATCTCGTCAACGGGGCGGGGCATCGGCGACTCTGCGCAAGCTGGTCGAAGATGCACTTCGCAAGGGGCGGACGGCGCGTGAAAACCACGACGCTGCCTATCAGTTCCTCTATGTCATGGCGGGTAATCTGCCGCACTTCATTGACGCGGTGCGCGAGATGTATGCCGGAAACAAGGTCGGGTATGATCACTTTACCTACGAGTGGCCCGTCGCGATTCGCGATCATGGCCGTGCACTGGCATTCCCAGAATGACGTCTGAAAAGCCCGCGAAGCCATCCAGGGCGCATCCTCACGGATGGCTCGTGCTCGACAAGCTGCGCGGCCTGGGCTCCACCCAGGCCGTGTCGGCAGTCAAGCGGGTGCTGCGCAAGGCAGGGTACGGCAAGGTCAAGATCGGCCACGGCGGCACTCTCGACCCGCTGGCGGAAGGTGTCCTGCCGATCGCACTGGGTGAGGCTACCAAGCTGGCTGGGCGAATGCTCGATGCCAGCAAGACTTATGCGTTCACTGTCACCTTTGGTGAAGAGACGGACACGCTGGATACTGAGGGGGAGGTCGTGAAGACCAGTGATCGCCGCCCGCCAATGGTGGCCGTCGCGGCGATCTGCGAGCATTTCACCGGCGAGATAGAGCAGGTCCCTCCGATCTACTCCGCTCTGAAGGTCGATGGCCGCAGGGCCTACGACCTTGCGCGGGCAGGGGAGGAGGTCGAGTTGAAGAGCCGCCGGGTGACGATCCACTCGCTGGAACTAGCGGGACATCATGACGCTCCGCCGCTGGGTTCCACCTTCGCGACTCTATCGGGGCGGCCGGATGGGCTGGATCCCGCCGCTCTTCCGTTGGAACTGGCCGACAGCGTCACGTTGATCGCTCACGTCAGCAAGGGCACCTATATCCGCAGCCTGGCGCGCGACATTGCCCATGCCCTTGGAACGGTCGGCCACGTTACTTATCTGAGGCGCATCAAGGCGGGTCCGTTCACGGAAACCCGGGCGATTTCACTGGACATTCTGGAGGAAATCGGTAACGGCGCGCCCCTTGAAGACCACCTCCTGCCGCTGGAGGCGGGGCTGGACGGTATCCCGGCCTTTGCACTCGATCCGGATAGCGCGCAGGCGGCCCGTCAGGGCCGGGTCCTTTCCGGAATGCCCCTTTCCGACGGGCTCTTTTTTGCCAAAGCCGGCGATGTTCCGGTGGCATTGATGGAGGTTTCGGAGGGGACGGCGAAAGTCGTCCGGGGTTTCAATCTGTCGGATACCGCGGAGTAAGAGAATGTCGGTTACCGCCGAAAAGAAGCAAGAAGTCATTGCCGATAACGCCCGCGCGAAGGGTGACACCGGTTCTCCTGAAGTGCAGGTCGCGATCCTTACCGAACGGATCCGCAACCTGACCGAGCACTTCAAGGATCACCACAAGGACAACCACTCGCGCCGCGGTCTGCTGATGATGGTCAACAAGCGCCGTAGCTTGCTCGCCTACCTCAAGAAGAAGGATGTGGCGCGCTACAACTCGCTGATCCAGAAGCTGGGTCTGCGTAAGTAAAAATTGTGACGGAGCGGCCCCTCGCGGGCCGCTCTTTGCATTGGGGCAAGGCTCGCAATTCGGCGAGCGACGCCTTGGGGTCTGATAGGGCCCCGTACCGGACCGGGACGGCATACCCGGCAGTAGGCCCCGCCGCGCAATAGGGCGCCGCGGGTTCACAAGGAAAACTCAATGTTCGACACGAAAACCGTATCGGTGGAGTGGGGCGGAAAGACCCTCACTCTGGAAACCGGGCGTATTGCCCGTCAGGCCGATGGCGCCGTTTTGGCGACCTATGGCGAAACCGTGGTGCTGTGCGCTGTCACCGCCGCGAAGTCAGTGAAGGAAGGGCAGGATTTCTTCCCGCTCACCGTTCACTATCAGGAAAAGTTCTCTGCCGCCGGTCGTATTCCGGGCGGCTTCTTCAAGCGTGAGCGTGGCGCGACCGAAAAGGAAACGCTGGTCAGCCGCCTGATCGACCGTCCGATCCGCCCGCTGTTCCCGGAAGGGTTCTACAACGAGATCAACGTGATCTGCCAGGTTCTCAGCTATGATGGCGAGACCGAGGCTGACATCGTTGCAATGGTTGCCGCATCGGCGGCGCTGACCATCAGCGGCGTGCCCTTCATGGGCCCGATCGGCGCTGCTCGCGTTGGCTTCAAGGACGGCGAATATCAGCTTAACCCGAGCATGAGCGCCGTAGGCGAAGGTCGCCTCGACCTAGTTGTCGCTGCGACGCAAGACGCAGTGATGATGGTCGAATCCGAAGCCAAGGAACTGACCGAAGAAGAGATGCTCGGCGCGGTCATGTTCGCGCATGATGAATCGCGTAAGGTCATCAGTGCGATCATTGATCTGGCCGAACAGGCCGCGAAGGATCCGTGGGAACTGAACATTGCCGATAACTCGGCAGTGAAGGCCGAGATCAAGGCGCTGATCGGTGAAGACGTTGCGGCAGCCTACAAGCTGACCAACAAGTCGGCTCGCTCCGACGCACTCAACGCCGCTCGCGAGAAGGTCAAGGCGCACTACGCCGAAGCCGATGGCCAGGCGCGCATGACCGCGATCAAGCTGACCAAGAAGATCGAAGCAGACATCGTCCGCACCGCGATCCTCAAGGAAGGCGCGCGCATCGACGGTCGCAAGCTCGATCAGGTTCGCCCGATCGAAGCGATCGTGGGCTTCCTCCCGCGTACGCACGGTTCGGCGCTGTTCACCCGTGGCGAAACGCAGGCGATCTGCACTACCACGCTGGGCACCAAGGACAGCGAGCAGATGATCGACGGCCTCGACGGCCTCAATTATCAGAGCTTCATGCTGCACTATAACTTCCCGCCCTACTCGGTCGGTGAAGTGGGCCGCTTTGGCGCTCCGGGCCGTCGTGAAGTCGGCCACGGCAAGTTGGCATGGCGTGCGCTGCACCCCGTGCTGCCGAGCAAGGAAGACTTCCCCTACACGATCCGCATCCTGTCCGACATCACGGAGAGCAATGGCTCTTCCTCGATGGCGACCGTCTGCGGTGGCTGTCTGTCCATGATGGACGCCGGTGTGCCGATCGAACGCCCGGTTTCGGGTATCGCGATGGGCCTGATCCTTGAAGGCGACGAGTTCGCCGTTCTGTCGGACATCCTGGGTGACGAAGATCACCTGGGCGACATGGACTTCAAGGTTGCCGGAACCGAAGCGGGCATCACCAGCCTGCAGATGGACATCAAGATCGCCGGCATCACCAAGGAAATCATGACCAAGGCGCTGGAGCAGGCGAAGGCCGGCCGTGCGCACATCCTGGGTGAAATGACCAAGGCGCTGGGCACTGCCCGCACCGAGCTTTCCGCTCACGCGCCGCGTATCGAAACGATGCAGATCGACAAGTCGAAGATTCGCGACGTCATCGGCACGGGTGGCAAGGTGATCCGCGAGATCGTGGCCGAAACCGGCGCGAAGGTGGACATCGATGACGAAGGCGTGATCAAGATCTCGTCCAGCGACATCAGCCAGATCGAAGCCGCCAAGAAGTGGATTCAGGGCATCGTTGAAGAGGCCGAGGTAGGCAAGATCTACACCGGCAAGGTCGTCAACATCGTCGACTTCGGCGCTTTCGTGAACTTCATGGGCGGCAAGGATGGTCTCGTCCACGTGTCCGAAATGAAGAACGAGCGTGTTGAGAAGCCAACCGACGTCGTGTCCGAAGGGCAGGAAGTTAAGGTCAAGGTTCTCGAAGTCGACCAGCGCGGCAAGGTTCGCCTGTCGATGCGCGTAGTCGACCAGGAAACCGGTGAAGAACTGGAAGACACCCGTCCGCCTCGCGAACCTCGCGAGCGTGAGGGTGGCCGCAGTGGCGGTGGCGATCGTCGCCCGCGCCGTGATGGCGACCGTGGTGGACGTGGTGGCGACCGCGGCCCGCGTCGCGATCGTGATGACCGTCCGCGTCGCGACGACGACAACGGTCCGGCTCCGGATCACATCCCGGCGTTCCTCAAGGACGACTGAGGCCAGCCATAAGTTGCGAAACGGAAGGGCCGCGGGGAGCAATCTCCGCGGCCTTTTTATTGCGGTGCAGGCTTCGCTTGATGAACCCGCCGGGATAGGGCAACTCCGACCCATGAGACCGACGCTGAAGCAGGCCGCAGCGCGGCTGGGGCGCCTTTGACCAAGCGCAGACTTACCTGGGTTGTCGTGATCGTGGCGCTGCTGGCACTGGCCGCTGTGCTGTTGATGCCGCGAACGCCTGAGGTAGAAATCCTGACAGTGGAACGTGCGGAGGCTGTCCGGGCTCTTGCTGTCAACGGCCGGATCAGGCCGCGCCAGTCGGTCGAGGTGAAAACTCCGGTGTCGGGTACACTGACTGAACTGCCTTACGACGTTGGCGCACAGATCGCCGCAGGCGCGGTACTCGCCCGCATCGACGATGGGCCTCAGAGGGCGGCGATAACCGAAGCTGGCGCCGCTATCTCAACGCAGCAGGCGGTTGTGGCGCAGGCTCGCCGCGACCTTGCGCGGTATGAGGCGCTCGGGGAGTTCGTGTCTCGGCGGCAGGTGGAAGAAGCGCGGCTGGCCGTAGATCGCGGCGCGCGAGAATTGCAGCGGCTGCGCGCCGCGCAGGTCGAGGCGCGCGAGGTGCAGCAACGCTATGTGGTGCGCGCCCCGTTCTCGGGAATGATTATGGAACGGCCGGTGGATCGCGGACAGACCGTAAGCCCCGAAAGCGTTCTCTATCGCCTCGCTGACCTGACCGCGCCAGAAATCACCGCCGAGGTAGACGAGGCTTATGCGGTGGAACTGCGCCCCGGGGTCATGGCAACGGTCGAACTGGCAGGGCAGCCGGACTTGTTGCGTGCGGAGGTCGTCCATGTCGAGCCGAGGGTCGATGAGGCCACGGGCGCCCGCGAAGTTCGACTGCGCTTTGCGGAAGGGGCCGTTTCCGCCCCGGCCGGGCAGACCGTTTCGGTGAACCTCGTGATCGAGCGAAGGCCGCAGGCGATCAGCATTCCCAGGGCCTCCATCCTTCAACCCGAGAGCCAACCAAGCGTTCGTGTGATCGACGGGGAAGGGCGGGTTTCGGAGCAGCCCATTCGTTTCATCGATTGGCCTTCTGCCAACGTGATCGTGACCCAAGGGCTGGAACCCGGGATGCGGTTGTTGGTCGATCCCTATGCTGCCGAGCCCGGATCCACGGTCCGACCGGCTCGCTAGGCAATGCGCTACGCAGCCAAGATTGCCCTACGTCATCTGCTGGCGACCCCCGGGCAGACAATCCTGCTGATGCTGGGCGTGGCCGTTGGGGTGAGCGTCTTCGTGTTCATGAGCGCGCTGATCGGCGGGCTGGCCACGCTGCTGACCCAGCGGACGGTGGGGAGCATCCCGCATATCACCGTGGAGATGGCTGACCGCGATCCTGCGCTCATGCTGCCCGATAGCGGCGCGCAGGTCGTGGTGCAGAAGGACCTAAGCCGCCGCGCGCAGATCACGGTGTGGGAGCCTGCGGTAGCGCTTGCCGAAGCGACCCCCGGTGTGACGGCAGTTTCACCGCAGATACGCGGCAGCGCTTTCGTCCAGCGCGGTCAGGCAATCGCGCCGGTGGGTGTCATCGGGGTACAGCCGGACAAGCTTTCAGCTATCGCCGATATCGGCGGCGCCATGGTATCCGGCAGCAGCGCGCTCGCACCTGATAGCGTGCTGATTGGGCAGACTCTTGCCGAGGACCTGGGGCTACGCACCGGACAGGTGATCGTGGTGCGATCTGATCGTGGGCGCGAACGCAGCTTCCGGATCGGCGGCATCTTCGCGCTCGGCATCGCCAGCGCCGATCGTCAAGCGCTTTACATGAACTTCCGCACCGCTCGTGCTCTGTTCGATTTGCCAAGCGGCATTTCGCGGATCGAGATCAAGGTAGCGCCTCCAGAAGATGCGCCCGAGATAGCAGCCCGACTGGGGGCGGCGACCGCGCTCAAGACCACCGCTTGGACAGAGGACAACGCGCAGCTATTCGAAGCACTCGATGCTCAGGGGCGCACGGGCTCGATCATCAAGGTTTTTGCCCTGATCACCATCGTGATCGGCATCGCCAGCGCCATGCTACTATCGATCGTGCGGCGTCGCGCAGAGATCGGGATCATGCGAGCAATGGGCGCAAGCCAGCGCCTGGTGGTCGGGATTTTTGTGATCGAAGGCACCTTGATCGGGGCAATTGGCGCGATTGCCGGGGCAACGCTGGCGTGGCTCGCGCTGATCCCGTTTCCCCCGCTTGATGAGGTTAGTGGCGGCGGGCTTCCAGTTGATCGGGCTCAGGGCGATTATTTCCTCGCTATTTTCCTGACGACGCTGGCCGCAGTGGCGGCATCCCTGCTGTCCGCTCGCCGCGCGACCAAGATCGACCCGGTCGAGGCTATCGGCGCATGAGCGAGGAGCCACTCGTCAGCGTCACGGGCCTGACCAAGGTGTTCGGTGAGGGGGAAGGTGCGGCCACTGTGTTGCACGACATCGACATGACGCTCTCTCGCGGAGAGATGGTCGCGCTGCTTGGTCCCTCGGGTTCCGGCAAGAGCACGCTGCTTACAATCCTCGGGACACTGCTTCGACAGACGGGGGGCGAACACCGCATGTTGGGTGAGGATCTATCTGAGGCCAGTGACGCCGAGCGCACCCGCTTCCGCAATCACAACATCGGCTTCGTGTTCCAGTTTCACCACTTGCTACCCGATCTAACTGCGGTGGAGAACGTGATGATGCCAGCGGCCTCCTCAGCAGGTCGCGAAACCGCCGCAATGCGAAGCCGCGCTGCGGAACTGCTGGATGCGGTCGGCCTATCCGATCGGCGGGAGTATCGCCCTGCCGCTCTGTCAGGCGGTCAGCGTCAGCGAGTTGCTGTGGCGAGGGCGCTGATGAATGAGCCGCCGCTGGTTCTGGCTGACGAGCCCACAGGGAATCTCGACCGCGAGTCTGCAGATCAGGTCATGGCCTTGCTGGAGCAGATCAACCACGACACCGGCACTTGCTTCCTCATCTCGACCCACGACGAACAGATCGCGGCGCATTGCCCGCGCCATATTGCGCTGTTGGACGGACGGATCGTTTCGGGCGGGTAGGCGTCGCGGACACATCGTGTAGGGAGGCGCGATGATCACACGCGAACATCTCGGCACAGCGCAAGTACCCGGCGGTGAGGAACTGCGGCTGTTTGCGCATGGCAGCGACTTCATGATCGTGCTGGGCCGCAACGAGTTGATGAGTACCCGGATGCGTTTCTCGGAAGAGCAGCTCGCAGAACTGACTCTTGAGCGGATAGAAACAAGCGCACCGCATCTCCTGATTGGCGGCTACGGAATGGGCTTCACCCTTCGTGCTGCACTGGCCCTGCTTGGCCCCAAGGGGCGCGCAACGGTTGCTGAACTGGTACCGGAAATCGTCGAGTGGGCCCGTGGACCCATGGCCGAACTGACCTCAGGGTGCCTCGACGATCCGCGCGTGACTCTGCGCATGGGCGACGTGGCCGACGCTATTGCGGCGGGCCGAGGCGCGTATGACGCAATCCTGCTGGACGTCGATAACGGACCGGATGGGCTGGTGCGGGCGGAGAATGACCGCATCTATTCTACCACCGGACTGCGGGCAGCGCGGGAAGCGTTGCGGCCCGGCGGCGTGCTGGCGGTGTGGTCCGCAGCCCCGGATCCCCACTTTACCAAAAGGCTTCGTTCGTCGCGATTCGACGTGGACGAAGTTGAAGTGCGGGCGCGGCCCGATGGTAAGGGGCCACGCCACACTATCTGGTTCGCGCGGCGGAGGTAATCGAGAGCGCGGCGCGCTACTCGTTCCCCCGCCATGTTGGTTGTTATGCAGGACGCTTCGGTGGGGATGACACCAGCAGTTCCAGCAGCCGACGGGCGATCTCGCGTTCACCCATAACCACCTTGTCCACGCCGTGGCGTTCAAGGTGGGCGACCTCTTCATCGGAATGAGCCCGGGCGAAGATGGTCAGGTTGGGATTCAGTGCGCGTGCTCGCTGGGCAATCGCCGCGCCTTCGAACCCTTCCGGCACGGCGATGATCAGCTTGCTCGCCAGTTCGATCCCGGCGTCCTTCAGCATGAGCGGGTCGGCGGCATTACCCAGGATCACGCTCATTCCGTCTTCCTCGGCAGCGCGGACCACGTCCGGCTGATCCTCGATGACGACTAGCGCGCGCCCTTCCTTCTTTGCTCCGCTGGCCAGCAGGCGCCCGACCCTACCGTAGCCGATCAGCACGATGTGTTCGCGCCGTTCGCGCTCTCGTTCACGCTCGACAGCCTCCGCCTCGGCTTCGGCAACCTTGCGTGCGTCCGACAGTCGGCCAGCGACCGCGGTGAACACGAACGGGTTGAAGAAGATGGAGAGGATCGCGCCCGCGAGGATCAGGTCGCGCCCTTCGTCCGGCAGGATCCCGAGGTTTGTCCCGAGGCCCGCGAGGATGAAGGAGAACTCGCCGATCTGGGCGAGACTGGCGGCGATGGTCAGCGCCGTTCGAGATGGATGCCCGAACGCTCGCACGATAAAGAAAGCCGCTGCCGATTTGCCGAACACGATGATGGCCACGGTCGCCAGCAGGGGCCAGGGCCGCTCGATCACTACGTACGGGTCGAACAGCATTCCCACCGATACGAAAAACAGCACCGCGAAAGCGTCCCTCAGCGGAAGCGTTTCTTCCGCTGCGCGGCGGCTTAGCTGCGTTTCGCCGAGGATCATGCCGGCGAAGAACGCGCCCAGCGCGAACGAGACGTCGAACACGTAGGCAGCACCGAAAGCCACCCCTAGGGCGATGGAGAGAACGGCCAGCCTAAACAGTTCTCTCGATCCGGTATGCGCCACCCAGTGCAGCGCGCCGGGTATGACCCGTCGTGCGACGACAAGCATGAAGGCGATGAACCCGCCGACCTTCAGCACCATGATGCCGAGCGTCGTGGCAATGCTTGTGCTGCCGGTCGTTCCGGTGGCCTGACCATCCAGCAACTGAGCGATCGGGGGCAGCAGAACCAGGGCGATCACCATGGCCAGATCTTCTACGATCAACCAGCCAACAGCGATGCGGCCGCGCTCTGTATTGATCAGGTCACGTGCCTGCATGGCGCGCAGCAGTACCACGGTACTGGCGCAGGAGAGGGCCAGGCCGAAGATAAGGCCCGCTGCGAGAGACCAGCCCAGGGACAAGGCAAGTCCGAGGCCTAGGAGCGTCGCTACGGAGATCTGCACCAGCGCGCCCGGAAGGGCGATTTTCCTGACCGACAACAGGTCACGCAGCGAGAAATGAAGCCCGACGCCGAACATCAGGAGGATGACGCCTAGCTCTGCAAGTTCATTCGCGAGGGCGCGATCAGCGACGTACCCAGGGGTAAAAGGACCAACGATGACACCTGCGAAAAGGTATCCAGCAACCGGAGATACTCGCAGCCGGTGCGCAATCGCGCCCATGACGAAGGCAACGACCAGAGCGGCAACGATAGTAGCCATGAGCGGCGTGTGATGAGGCAAAGGCATTCTCCTGACTTCGCGGAGCCCGAAGACCCCGCGAAGATCGTCATTCCATGGCGGTGGCAATAAGCGCTGTAATCGCCGCCCCGGCGGCTAAGGCCCCTGCTACCACCGCAGGCGCGAACCACGTTGGCCGCCTGCTATGATTGCGTTTCATGATAATCTCCAAACTCAGCCGAGCTGGCCCCTGTTCGGTGTCCCGTGCGCTTCGCGACAGGACGGCTCCGCATTGACGCGGAGTTTCGATTAGTTCGCCGGCGGCGCTCGCGGACTGTGGGCAGGCCATATCAAGTCCGTCGCTAAGCGGTCTCCATAACCCGTGAGCGCATCGCCCGACTTCGAAGATGAAGTGGCACGAGCGAGCGGATATCGGGAGGGAGCCTCCATCTTGTCGCCAGCACCTGGCTCAGGCGCTTTTCGGCGATCCAGGGATGTCGCGATGACGGCAGCCTTGCCTTGGGTTGGCCTGACGACGACCGATGCACTGAAAGGATCGAATGCCGATCCAACAGACCGGTTACGCTGCCCGGCCGAGCTTGGCGCGGCGGATAGCAGCACGACCATCAGCATTACCCAGCCACACAGGAAGAACCTTCCGGTGCGGTGAAGCCCGCTGAGTTGTTGTTGGCCGTTCATCCTCTGTCGATTTGATAGCAAGCGCCGTTCCATGCAAGGGCGATGGATGCCTTGAACGGCAGGAAGGCAAAGATTGCGTCTGATATGACGTAGCAGTCGTCGCGAGATGCATGGACGCTCACGCGGCCGTCTGCCAAACTCGCGCCGAACAAGTTGGTAAAAACTTGGGAGAGGCGATGCCAATCGAGAGCTTTGAAGGAAAAACCGCGTTCATCACCGGCGGTGCCAGCGGTATCGGTTTGGGTATCGCGAAGGTGCTGGTCGGGCGAGGCGCGCGGGTGGTTCTGGCGGATCTGCGGCAGGATCACATCGACGATGCATTATCCGAATTTGCGGGCGGGGGACGCTCAAATGCGGTCAGCGCGCTGCAACTCGACGTCACGAACCGCACGGCCTATCGCGAAGCTGCCAGTCGCATGGAGGCGGAGTTCGGTGGGATAGACATCCTCGTCAACAACGCCGGTGTCGGGGTGGAAGGACCTGTGCTGCAGGCCACCTATGCAGACTATGACTTCGGTTTCGGCGTTAACGTCGGTGGTGTCATCAACGGCTTCGTCGAATTCGTGCCGCAGATGATCGCCCACGGACGCGGGGGGCACATCGTCTCTACAGCCAGCCTCGCCGCAGAAGTCGTCATGCCGGAGTATCTGGCTATATACGGGGCGAGCAAGGCCGCCGTTTGCCACTATTGCGAGGCGGCAAAGCCAGCGCTCATGGAACACGGCATCGGCGTGTCGATCCTGCTGCCTGGTCCAGTGAAGTCGCGCATACACGAAGCGCAGGAGAACCGCCCGGCTGAACTGCGGGAATCGAGCGGATTCAAGGCTGCGGAAGAACGCCTTTCGCGCCGGATCGTGGGGCAGAACTGGATGGAGCCGGAAACGGTAGGCGAAATGGTCGCCGATGGCATCCTGGCGAACCGCACTTACGTGGTCACGCATGGCTTCTACAAGGACGGCATGCGCGCACGCGCGGAAGAAGTGCTCGCCGCTACGCCGGATACGCAGGAAGAAGAGCCCGATTTCGGCCGGTTCCGCGACGAATGAGCATTTTTCTCGGCTGCGGCGGAGGCATGGGAGAGAGAAGCATGGAAGATATCACGGGCAAGGTTGCCTTCATAACGGGCGGCGCGAGCGGCATCGGCCTGGGTATGGCGCGGGCGTTTCTGGACGAAGGCATGAAGGTCGCGCTGGCTGATTGGAGCGAGGAACATATTGCGCAGGCGCGCGAGAAGCTGGCGGGCAGCAACGCCGTCCATTTCGTGAAGGCCAACGTGGCTGACCGAGACTCGCTTCGGGCCGCTGCGGAAGAGACGCTGGAGGTGTTCGGCAAGATCCACGTGCTGTGCAACAATGCCGGGGTGAACGGTGGAGGCACCGCAGCGTCGGAGAATTTCGACGACTGGGACCGCGCGATCGCGATTAATTTGGGCGGCGTGATCAACGGCACCAAGATTATCGCCCCGATCATTCGCCGGCAGGGCGAGGGCGGGCACATCGTCAACACGAGTTCGATGGCTGGTATGGTGCCGCTGCCTGGTCTGGCAGCCTATTCTACGGCAAAGTACGCGGTGCGCGGTTTCTCTGAATCATTGCGGATACAACTCGCCAAAGAGGGAATCGGCGTGTCGTGTCTGTTCCCTGGCGCGACTCGCACTGCCATCGTCCCTCTGCCCGAGGATAACCCGGGAACGGTGGACGAAGAGAATGCACCCCAATTCCTGAAAGACCTATGGGACGCGATGCGGGGGGCCATTGATCCCTACGACACAGGCAAAGCCGTCGTGGCAGCAATACGGGCAAACCGGTTCTACATCTTCACGAACCGGGAATTCCTGGGTGAGGTGAAGCAGCGCCACCGTGAGATTGAAGACGCCTTCCCGGCGGATGATCCAACACCCGGCCGGGTCAAGTTCGAGACTATGCGGGCTGATATGGTTCGCAATCTCATGGCGCCCGGCAATCGCCCGGTGCCGACGAAAGCAGAGGATGAATTTGCATTGGATCTTGGTTCAGCATCACCTGCCGGGGGACAATGATTCGGTTCGTCGCAATGTCGCTTTGCAACTGAACACTTAGCCAGCTAACGTTTCCTACAGGGAAGCAGCGTCCATCGCGTGTCATTTGACAGCCTGCGGTGCGGCGTTTCTGGCAAGGTCATGCCCGCATGACATCGGGGGTCCACCCGTGCTCAAGCTCGAAGATAGTTCAGACTGCAGTGTCGTGCGCGCCATTTTGGTGGGTGCGGACGCGCGCCAAGCGTCCGAAGCTCGCAGCGCGACAGAAGGCCAAGGGATTAGGCTCGACGCCGTCGCGTCACCTGCTGAGATGACGTTGCTGGATTTTGGGCGGGTCGATGTAATAGCCACGTGGGATAGCGACGGCACGCTGGATATCGTGCAGGATCTCCTCTTGGCCGGCGGTCATTGCTTTCCGATGCTGGCTATCGGCGAAGGTGCAACAGTCAGGGGGGTGGTGCAGGCAATGAAAGGGCGGGTCGTAGATTATATCGACTGGCCCGCAGAGGCCGGAATGCTCGCCGGGGCGATCCACGCCGCCCACGATGCAAAGCTGCTTATGGCGCCACGTCTCGAACGTATCGCCCATGCGCGCGCAGCGCTTTCCAAACTCAGCCCGCGTGAGCGGCAGGTGCTTGATTGCATGGCTGAGGGTCTGACGAACAAACTGATCGCGCGATCCTTGCGTATCAGCCCCCGCACAGTGGAAATTCACCGCGCCAACATGCTCGAAAAGTTGCAGTCGAGAAGCTCGGCAGACGCGATAAGGGTGGCTTTCGAAGCTGCGATGTCGGTCCAGTTCCGCCTTGATGCTCCACGAAAACGCACTGAGGTGGGTGTGGAGAGAGGGAGCGAAGCAGTGGCATCGTAAGCTGCTGGGGGTGCTCAATAGAAAGCCGCCCGACGCAATGCGCCGAGCGGCTGTTTGGTGCGACCCGGCAGGCTTAGCCAGCGGGACCGGATCCAGCGTGGCGCGACATTGCGACTTGAACGCGGTTTCGCAGTTCAGCGTCGACCGCGAGGGCCTGGCCGATCTTGTTGTAGGTCAACGGATCTAGCCCAGCTTCTGTCACGGCCGCTGCCATGTGGGACTGCTTTTCCTCGGCAGCGATTGAAGCGTCAGCGTCGATGGCCTGCACCTTTACCGTTGCTTCAGCGAACTGATCGACTTGCTGGTCGGTAAAGCTTGCAGCGTCCGCCTGGTTTGCCGGAGCGTCAGTCGTCAGGGGATCAGCCGGGGGAGGGAGCGCTTCCGCTGGTGCCGAATCAGCGCTGTCCGGAAGCGCTTCCGCACCACCCACGTCTTGAGCATGAGCTCCGGTGGCCATTAAGGCTAGTCCAAGAATAGGATATGCCAGTTTACGCATGTTGCACACTCCACAATTTGGAATTTCTGTTAGATAGTTTAAAACGCAAAATAGAAAAATTGGTTCCAAAATTTAAAATGTATTTCCGAAACAACATTGAGATTTATGGTGGAATATTAGGTTATTTGCGGAAATTTGATGTGCAACATCGTCAAGATAATACGTTCTGTTGGTAAGGTGGAGTGAATATTCAAAATTGAAGATTTTCGTTCTACCGCGTGACTGAAACAGTCTGTCGGCACTGAGCGAAGATGTTTTTGTTCGACTCGTTCGAGCTTGGGGTGCCTATCGCTCCTCAAGCGTGTAATCGGGGTGGTGGGCACGCAACCGTCATAGAGCGGCGCGGCCGAGGGAGGATCCGCCGCAATGGTCAAGCCAGCAGTTACGTTCAGTGATGCCATGTCCCGCGCACCCATGCGTGTTTTCCAGTGGATGACGTTCGCCATCTGCATGCTCGTTCTCGTTGCTGACGGGATCGACGCGCAATTGCTGGGTATCGTCGCGCCTTATGTGATCGAGGAATTCGGTGTCGACCGGGGGACCTTCGGCTGGGCGATGAGCGCCGCGCTGGTGGGCTTCGGGCTTGGTTCCTGGGCCGGCGGTTGGCTGGGTGACACTATCGGTCGCCGGTGGTCGCTGGCGCTCGCTGCTGTCGTTTTCAGCCTTGCGACCGTTGCGGCCAGCCAGTCGGCAGACGTTTGGCAGATGGCCGGTTGGCGGCTCGTTGGCGGGCTCGGTTTCGGGTCGGCCTATGCCAACGCTATCACGCTCGCCAGTGAGTGGTTGCCCGACCGCTGGCGCTCTATCGCTGTCACCACTCTTTCGGTGGGTACGCCCGCTGGCGGTTTCGTCGTGGCCGCCATCGCGCCGATGTTGATCAACTCTTTTGGCTGGCGCGGCTCATTTGTCGTACTGGGTGCCGCGACGCTGCTGGTGGTCGTGCTGATCATCGCGTTCCTGCGTGACAGCCCATCCTTCCTTCTTGCACGAGGTAAGCAGGATGCTGCCGAGCGTGCGGCGAGAAAGGTTCTTGTTGAAGAGGTCGAACTGATCGCTGAGCGCCACGGCCCTGCGGGTGGGGATGGCAAACCTGTCGGGGTGTTGGACCGCAGCAACGCCCGGTTGAACATTGGTATTGGCGTGACGTTCGCTGCTGCCGCGCTGGTTGCCTATGCCGTGCTCAGTTGGACGACGACCCTTCTCACAGGACAGGGCTTCGATTTTGAGAGTGCGGCAGAAGCGCTGTCGGTGGCCGGCATAACCTCCGTGATTGCGGCGGTAGCGGTCGGGGTACTGGTGCGCTGGTTAGGTTCGCGCGTCGTCTTGCTGGGGATCAGTTCCAGCCTGTTTGTGACGCTGCTGTGGCTTGGGTACGAAATTGAAACCATGCCGGGGCAGCCTGACGCGAGCACACGGCTTCTGGTCGTCGCGCTAATCGGGCTGGCGGCGGCTCTGTTCAGCGCGGCGATTGCCACCCTTTATGCCGTCATGACCTACGCCTATCCGCCGTCCTGCCGTTCCGCAGGCATTGGTTTCGGGATATTTATGGGTCGCGTCGGGGCTGTAGCTGCGACGGGACTGGGCGGCTGGCTGCTGGAGCTAGGTGGGGCCAGTGTGATCCCGTTCTTCGCGGTACTGGTCGTCGGCGCGGTGCTGATATCGACGGCCGCCTTCGTAGTTGACCGGCACGTACCGCCGTCCCGCCGTGAAGGCGGAGCGGCGATCCCGGCGTAGTTACCGGAGAGCCTGCGGGTCTAGCGGACCCGCGGGCCTCCGAACGGAAGCGGTGGCGGGGGGCGGCGGGCGCCACGGGGTAGCTGCGCCTGATAGGCCCGGCCGCAGTGTTCGACGCAGTAAGGGAACCCGGGGTTCACCTTCTCGCCGCAGAAGTGGAAGTCGGCTTCACCCGGGTGGCCCATCGGCCAGCGGCAAACGCGATCGTTCAGATCGAGCAGGCTGGTCTTATCGGCAATTTCCGGGCTCGGCTTCGCTGGCACGAGTCGCCGCGGCGGGGCCGGGGGAATCGGAGCCTGCTGATCGCCGGGTCCCTGACGCAAGAAGCCACCCGGCCCAACGGAAACGATCTTGGGCAGATCGGGCGTCGGATTGGGAAGTGGCTGGCTTGGCGTCGTGGGCTGAGCGGCTGGTTCAGCTTGCACTACCGGCGGAGCGACAGGTTTGGGGGCAGGGCGCGGCGCGGGCGGCGCCTTGGGCGCAGCCTTTGCTTCGACCGCCGCCTTTGGCTTCGTCTCGGCCTTCTGCTCGTTCGCCTTCACCGGCGAAGGGCGCGCCTTGAGGCCAAGGCGATGCGCCTTGCCGATCACCGCGTTACGCGAGACTCCGCCCAGTTCGTCGGCAATCTGGCTCGCTGTAGAGCCTCCTTCCCACATTTTGGTGAGGGTCGCGATGCGTTCTTCCGTCCAGCTCATTCGAATTCAAACGTCCTTCAAGCGGGTCGAACCGCGGTATCTGTTGCCAGCACAGGACGAGGCCGATAGTCGCCTCGCATGGCCGATCAAGCCCCAGCTGCCGCACCGAACATCGCCGGAGAGGCGCCCGAATTCGTCGACCCCATAACAAGTGCCGGGCGCCGCTTTCCGCCCAAGGGGCAGCCACGGATCACGGGGTTCAACCGGATCGGGCTGTGGAGCCTCTATATGAAGGAGGTGCGGCGGTTTCTCAAGGTCCAGACCCAGACTGTCTGGGCACCCGCGGTAACGACCCTCCTTTTTCTTGTGATTTTCTCCGTGGCGATGGGTCGCGGGGGTCGTGAAGTGCTGGGGGTTCCGTTCGCGACGTTCGTTGCGCCCGGCCTGATCATGATGGGCATGATGCAGAACTCCTTTGCCAATTCCAGCTTTTCCCTGCTGACAGGCAAGCTGCAGGGTACAATCATCGATCTTTTGATGCCGCCGTTGAGCGAAGGCGAGTTGATGGCGGGAATCGTGGCGGCCGCGATCACCCGCGCAATGATGGTGGGCGGTGCATTAGCACTTGCCGTCGCGTTGTGGCCCGGTGTCGATATGATGGCTGCGCATCCGTGGGCAATCGTGTGGTTCGGCCTGATGGGTGCCATGATGTTGGCGTTGATGGGCCTGCTGACCAGTATTTGGGCGGAAAAGTTCGATCACGCCGCAGCGGTCACGAACTTCGTGGTTGCGCCGCTCTCGCTGTTGTCGGGCACATTCTATGTCCTGGATAATCTCTCGCCGACTTTCCAGGCGATCAGCCGGGCCAACCCGTTCTTTTACATGATTTCCGGGTTCCGATTCGGCTTCATCGGCGAAAGCGACATAGGCAACACCAACGACGCGGTAATCGCGTCGGCAGTCGGAGTGGCCTTGCTCAACCTGGTGTTGGGCTTGGTGACCTATCGCATCATGAAGAGCGGCTGGAAAATCAAAAGCTGAGGGCGATTACACCGCTACTAGTGGGTCAGCGTCCTACGAAGCCGATAGCGTCCCGTACCGAGTGTCTCAAAAAGCTGCGGAACGCTCGGATGTTCAACCGGGCCTCCGGCGCTATCTTCGGCCAAGTTCTGCTGGCTGACGTAAGCGACATAAGAAGAACCCTCGCTCTCTGCGAGCAAGTGATAGAACGGCTGGTCGCGCCGAGGGCGCAGGGCCAACGGGATCGCCTCGTACCATTCCTCGCTATTGGCGAAGACCGGATCGATATCGAACACCACACCCCGGAAGTCGTACACCTTATGGCGCACAACATCGCCCAGAGCGAAGCGGGCCCGCGAATGTAGCGGAGCCTCAATTTTGCGCCCGGCTTGCGGTAGATAGAACTGAGAGCGATCCATGATCGCTCCAGATATGATCGAAGTGATCGCTGGGCAAGGTCTGCTGTGCTGCCACTCCCCGATCTTGAAGCCGATTACAGCACTGCGAAAACATGCTCATCACGGGCTTGGCAAGTCACGAAGCATCGGCTAACCGCCGCGCTCCTAAACGACCGGGCATCCCCGTGATGCCCTGCGCTCTTCGCGGAGAGGTGGCAGAGAGGTCGAATGCGCCGCACTCGAAATGCGGTTTACGGGCAACCGTAACGTGGGTTCGAATCCCACCCTCTCCGCCAGGTACCCCTCCGCAGGGGTTCGCAGAAGTCCACTCGGATTGACGATTTTCCTCTGAAAACCGACGCTTAGCGATTCGGCTCAGCCGCAATCGTGCGCACGCTTCCATCGTGAGCGTGGGCCCGAAACGTGGTCTCGGACCGAGAAAGACGTGGTCCTGGAGGTGGTCATGCTCAGCGATGCAAAAGTACGGGCGGCGAAGCCCCGTCCAAAGCCATACAAATTGACCGATAGCCACCGGCTCTACCTGCTGGTCAAGCCCGGCGGCTCGAAGCACTGGAAGTGGAGCTACGCCTACGATGGCAAGCAAAAGACGATGCATCTGGGCATCTATCCGATCGTCACCCTTGTCGCCGCGCGGGCCAAGCGCGACGAGGCGCGCAGCCAGCTTCAGGAGGGACGTGACCCCTCGGTAGTCAAGAAGCTGCGGATCCAGGCCAATATCGAGGCAGGCCGCAATACCTTCGAGCGCGTCGCCCGCGCGTGGCATCAGATGGCGAAGCCGCAATGGGCGGCCCATCATGCGGCGGATATATTGCGCAGCTTCGAGCGCGACGTCTTTCCCAGAATTGGAAGTCTGCCGATCTCGGAATTGACGCCGCCCAAGATCATGGAATGCCTTCGAGAGATAGAAGCGCGCGGCGCTGTCGAGACCGCGAAACGCGTACGTCAGCGGGTCTCGGCCGTGTTCGTCTACGCCATCGCAGAGGGGACCGCTTCAGCCGACCCGGCGGAGAAGCTCGGGGCGGCGCTGCGGCCGCTCCGAAAGGGCCGGCAGCCCGCCATCACCGACCTGGCGCGATTGCGAAAGATGATCGCCGATGCCGAAGAGGACCCGGCAAGGCCCATTACGCGGCTCGCCTTGCGCTTCCTCGCCCTGACCGTGGTGCGCCCCAGCGAGCTTCGAGGCGCCCGCTGGGATGAGTTCGAGGATCTCAACGGCCGCAAGCCACTCTGGAGAATTCCCGCAGCGCGGATGAAGGGGGACCTCGATCGCAAGGATGAAGTGGGCGGCGACCATCTCGTCCCGCTGGCGCAACAGAGCGTTGCGGTGCTCCGGGCGCTATGGCCAATGACGGGCGATTGCGATCTGCTTTTCCCCAGCACGAGGCACATGCACAAGCCGATGAGTGAGAACGCCATCGGCTATCTGCTCAATCGTGCGGGCTACCACGGGCATCACGTGCCCCACGGGTTTAGGGCGGCTTTCTCGACAATCATGAACGAGTGGGCCGAACGTGAGGGCAAACAGCATGACCGCAAGGTCATCGACCTGATGCTTGCCCACGTACCGCGGGAAAAAGTCGAGAGCGCCTACAACCGCGCCGCGTACATGCCGCGGCGGCGCGAGCTGGCGGAGGCGTGGGCAGACTTGCTGGCCGATGGGCTGGCACCGCCCGATAGACTTGGCGAGCTGCCAGCCAGAGCAACCGGTGCAACCCCCCGCAGGCCGTTGGCAAAGCCAGTTCCGCGCTCTTTTCGATTTCCGTTGCGGCAATCCCTTGGCGGCAATTGAGCGGCGGCGGCGGGCAGGATGCCTTGAGTTACGCCTTCTTGGGGCGGCCGCGGCGATGGCCCGGCTTGCGGCCGAGGCCTATTTCCTTGGCGAGGACGCGGCGCTTCTCAGCATAGTCTGGGGCGACCATCGGGTATTCGGCGGGCAGGTCCCAGCGGGCGCGGTACTCGGCAGGTGTAAGGCCGTGATCGGTCATCAAATGCCGCTTGAGCATCTTCATCTTCTTGCCGTCCTCGAGGCACACGAGGTGGTCGGACTTGACCGAGGCGCGGACCGACACCGCGGGCTGGAGCTTTTCCTCGATCTGCGGCGTGTCGCCAAGGCTGGCGAGGGCGCCGTAGATGCTTTGGATGAGGGCAGGGACATCAGCGACGGCCACGCCGTTGTTGCTGACGTGGGCGGAAACTATGTCTGACGTCAGGGTGATGAGTGTTTCTTTGTTGACAATGCGATCTGTCATGGACGTCCTCGATTTCTGGGGGAACTTCGAGCCTGCTACGAGATGGTGGCTGCTAGTCAAGTGTTCGCAAAGCGATATCGGCTGGCATAACTTGTATACAAATCCTCGCTAAATCAATACAATAATCTTGACGACAACTCTATTTTCTAACTTCTCCATTGGCGCGCTTTCTGAATAAGAATTAACGGAACCATCTATTTCGCGCATTGCGCTTGAGGTGAACTCGAGCCTTGCCGCGCACTGCCATATGGCCAATTTTCTCTCATTAAACCAAAGCTTCTGCCATCACCGGCGAACCTTTGTCCGATGGTATTGCTTGCGCTCCCGTCCGCAGTGTCTATCAAGTGCGCGCGCCGATTGACGGCGCCGAGGCGTGAGAACCTCGCTTGGTGGCACCGAACTCGGATTCCGGCCGGGTGGCCGTCGCGTATGTCCAGACCGTCCGCGGTTAAAGGTGGCGGCGCATGTCCAAGCATGTTCTCAACACCCGGTTTTTCCGGAACGCCTCTATCGATCGGGGAGGCGTCAGATGGTTCGTGGGACCGTCGCCGAACAGCCAGTCAAGCGGCTATCATGCCCGCGAGGTCGTGCGTGACGATGGAGCATGGTCTGCGCGCGCTCGATACGGCGGACGAGGTCAGCGCCGACCCGCTCGGCCAGGGCGAACTCGAGAGTTCGGCCGCGATCGAGGCGCTTTACCGGGAGGAATCCCCCCGCCTGTTGCGCTCGCTCACGCGGCGCACGGCGAGCACAGAGGAAGCGCGGGACCTCGTACAGGAAATCTTCTGCCGTTTGGCACGCTTGGGCCGCGGTACGCTCGAACGGGTCGAGCGTCCGCAAGCCTACCTGAGCCGCATGGCGGCCAACCTGTTGCTGGACCGGGCGAAGCGCGCCTCGCGCAGGATGACGGCGAGCCATGTGCCGGCGGACGAGGCCATGCTCGTCGGCACCGACCAGCAGCGCCTTCTCGAGGCGCGAGATATGCTCCAGCGCGTCGAGGCGGCTGTGTTAAGGCTGCGCCCGAAAACCCGGGAGATATTCATGGCGCATCGAGTCGAGGGTCTGAGCTACGCCGAGATCGCGCAGCGCACCGGGCTCTCGGTCAAGGGTGTCGAGAAGCAGATGAGCAAGGCCATCGCCGCACTTGATCGCCTGCTCGAGCGTGATCGCCGATGATGCGCTGGCCTTTTGTCGGCCGCCGCGAGCGGCTGCGCCGGGAGGCGTCGGACTGGGTTGCCCGGCTCAACGGCGCGTCCGGCCCCGCCGATCGAGCAGCGTTCGAGCAATGGTATCGGGCGGCGCCCGACCACGCGGCGGCTTACGATCGCCTGTCGGGATTGTTCGCGGCAGCGGGACAGATACGCCGAGTGCCGACGCCGGCGACGGGGGAACGCGGCGGAACCTCCGTGTGGCCCCGCCACGGTCTCGCCGCGCTGGTAGCTATCGGCGCGGTCGTCGTCCTCAGCCTTCCCGTGCTGGGTGGGCGCGACGCGGCCTTGCCTGAGCGGCTGAGCGTGCAAGCGACCGTCGTCGCCGCGAGTCCCAGCGAAAGCCGGCTCATCGCGCTGGCTGACGGCTCCGAGATCCTGCTGTCGCCGGGAAGCGAGCTTGATGTCCGGATCGACGGCGAGCGGCGCCGGCTGCAGCTGACCCGCGGCGAGGCGCGCTTCACCGTGTTCCACGAGGCCCGCCCGTTCATCGTCAGCGCGCAAGGCGCTGAAGTCGTGGCCAGGGGAACGCAGTTTGTCGTCAGTCTGACGCCGGATGGGATGCTGGTCTCGCTGATCGAAGGGCGCGTCGAGGTGGCCTATGCGGCCTCTTCGGCAGCGGGCGCGCGGACGGTCGCCAGCCTCGGGCCTGGCGAGCGTCTTGTCGTGCCGGGCCCGACCGAGCCCACATCCGCTTCTCCAGCGACCGGCCGGTTGGATCCGGCCATGATCGAGTTCGACAATACCCCGCTCGCCGAGGCCGTCGAGCTGGTCAACCGCGGAACCGCATCCCGGGTTCGCCTCGCCGACCCTGCACTCGGCGCCCTTCGCGTAACCGGAGCGTTCCGGACAGGCGACGGCATGGGGTTCGCACGCGGCGTCGCGGCCGCCCTGTCGCTCGAGGTCGAACGCGCGAGCGATGGCGCGCTCCTGCTGGGCGAGCGCCCCGGGCAAGGTGGCTGACGGACCGGCTTTCCACCGCCGCCCTCGTCCAAGCCGATCGAGCGCAATTCTTTTGGGGGGTATGCAATACCTCCGTCGTCAAGACCCCCACAGGCGGCCCGAACCGGGCGCCGATCGAGGGGGGACGACATGCGTCGCAAACTTTTTGGGCCGCTTATGCTGGCTGGTGCCGTTGCCATCTTGACTTGTCCTGCGGCGACGTGGGCGCAGGCATCGACCGAGTACACCTTCTCGCTGCCGGCGCAGAACCTTGCGGCCTCGCTCAGAGCGGTATCGCGGCAGACGGGCCAGAGCATCGTCGCATCGGGCGATCTCGTTCGCGGACGCCGAGCGCCTGCCATCACCGGTTCGCTCACCGTCGAGGAGGCCGTGCGCGCGCTGCTCGCCGAGAGCGGGCTCGAGCTGAGGCGCGTCGGCGAAGGCCTTGTCATCGTCAACGCGGGGGAAAGTGAAAGTCAGACCCCCGCGGAGCTCGCCGGCGGAGGCCCACAAACAGGGAGTGACACGATCGTGGTGACAGGAAGTCACTTGCGCGTCGCCCCGGCGAGCTCACCCGCCATTGTGATCGGCCGCGAGGATATCGAGCGGACTGGTGCGACCTCGGTCGAGCAGCTCATGCGCAAGTTGCCGCAGAACTCGCAGGGCGGCGTCAACCAGGAGAATTTCGGGGTCAATCTTCCCGACCAGGACATCACAGACCACGGCGCAGGGGTCAATCTGCGCGGTCTCGGCCAGCGCGCTACCCTGGTCCTGCTCGACGGCCGCCGGATGGCCCCGAGCGGGTATGGAGCCTACGTCGACATTTCACTGATCCCGGTCGGCCTCGTCGAGCGAGTGGAGGTCCTCACGGACGGCGCCTCGGCGATCTACGGGTCCGACGCCGTGGGCGGCGTGGTCAACTTCATCCTGCGCGACCGTATCGACGGGCTAGAGACCACCGTCCAGGCCGGAACCACCACCCGCGGCGGCGGCGAGCAGCTCCTGCTGTCGCAGGTGGGCGGCGCCGACTGGAGGGGCGGCCACGGCCTGCTCGCCTACGAATTTCGCGGCGAGAACGACATCCGCGCGAACGAGCGCGACTTCACCATCGGCCTCAGGCCCGACACGTTCCTCATGCCGCGCGAGCGCAGGCACAGCGTCATCGCAAGCGCAGAGCAGGACCTTGTCGACGGCCTGACCGCCAATGCCATCGCCACCTACGCGCATCGCACGACCGACCGAACCTACTTTCCGTCATTCGTATCGCTTCCGGTCAGTGCCCATGCGGTTGCGGACTCCGTGACGATCGCTGGTGAGCTCGCCCATGAGCTCGCTGGCGGCTGGCGCGTCAGGCTTGAGGGCACATACGGTCTGTTGGACACCAACCAGCGGCAGACGCAGCCCGGCGGCGCGGAACTCGCCAATGCGCGCGACGTCCGCAACGAGGTCTACGGCGGCGGGGTCAAGGCAGACGGCCCGTTGTTCGATCTGCGGGGCGGCACCGTGCGCGCGGCGCTCGGCATTGAGCTGCGCCGGGAGAGCTACCGCGACGGTTTCGAGTCGTCGGCAATCGAGCGCGACGTCACGACCGCTGGCCGGACGGTGCGCTCGCTGTTCGGCGAACTGTCGATCCCGCTCGTGTCGAGCGCCAACCGCCAGCCGGGCGTCGAACGCCTGGAGATATCGGCCGCGGGCCGGTTCGACGACTATGGCGAAACGGGCTCGGCGTTCGATCCCAAGCTCGGCGTCGTGTGGTCGCCGATCGGGGCGCTCGCCTTGAGGGCCTCCTACGGGAGCTCGTTCCGGGCGCCGTTGCTGGCGGAGCTTGGCGGCCTCTACGACGTCTTCCAGGCGCCCGCCTACCTGATCTACAAGGATCCGTCGGAAGCGCCGGCGGGATCGATCACGGCCATCCTTCAGGGGAGCGATCCGGCCATCCAGCCTGAAACGTCGCGGACCTGGTCCGTCGGCGCCGACTTTGCGCCCGCGTTCGCACGCGGCCTGTCGCTGTCCCTGACTTACTATTCGGTCCGCTTTGCCGACCGTATCGCCATGCCGGCGCCATCAGTGGTGGTGGTCGGCGACCCGGCGTTCGAGCCGATTATAGATCGCAGTCCCGATCTGGCCGAACTCACCGCGACCGTGGAAGGAGCGCAACGCATCTTCGACGTGACCGGGCCGGGTTTTTCTAACGGCGGGGCCACCCCCGCTGACATCGACATCGTACTCGACACCCGCGTGACGAACTCGGCCGAGACGGTGACGGACGGGTTCGACTTCCTGATGCAGTATGCGTTCGAAGCCGGCGGGAACCACTTCGTGCTCGACGCCAACGTCAATCGTGTGGTGTCGTTCGACAACCGGCTGACCGCGGCGAGCCCGGTGTCGCAATCGCTCGACCGTCCGTTCGGCTCGCTCGGATGGCGTGCGCGGAGCGGAGTTGGCTGGAGCCGCGGCCCCTGGGCTGGCAGCCTCTCGGTCAATTATTCGGGTTCATATGAAGATGACCGCGGGGTCGCCACGGTGCCGGTGGATTCCTGGACCACCTTTGACCTCAGCCTGTCCCATGAATTCGAAGCCCCCGGTTGGCTACACCGAACGCGCGTCACGCTTTACGCGGAGAACCTGTTCGATGCGGTGCCGCCGACCTTGCAACCTCAGCCCGGCCAGACGGATGGCCTCGGCTACGATCCGGTCAATGCGAGCGGCCGAGGCCGTTTCGTGTCCCTGCAGGTGAGGACAAACTGGTGAGCCGGCTTCCTCGCCCACTGCGGCACGCGCTGCTCGCCGCGCTCCTGGCGGCTTCGTCTACGCCGGCCTTGGCCGGAGCGACCCTTCCCCAGCTGGTCGAGGTCGGCGACATTGCCAGTCTGTCCGCATCGCCGAGCGGTCGACAGGTGGTGTTTCGGGTGGAACGCGCCTCGATCGAACGCAACAGCTATGACCTCGCATGGTACGCTGCCGACCTGGCATCGGGAACGGTGCGCCGCATCGCCGATGGCGGCGCGCCGATCGAAGGTGGGCTCGAGCCCCTGTCATTCGAGACGGCGGTGTGGTCCCCCGACGAGCGCTTCGTATTTCATCGCGCACTCGTCGACGGTGCGATCGGCCTGTGGCGGACCGCCGTCGATGGGTCGGGCAGCCGCCAGGTGATCGTGGCCGATGCCGATGTCGAGAATGTCACCGCGACGGCCGATGGCACTGGCCTGACCTATGACCTCGGACCGACGCGTGAAGAGATCGCCCGCGCCGAGCGGCACGAGTATGACGAGGGTATCCTCGTCGATGGCAGTGTCGACATCAACCAGAACCTCTATCATGGCGGCTGGGTCAACGGACGCCTTTCGAGCCAGCGGCTGACCGGGCAATGGTTTAGCCGCGCGGGCCTGCTTTGGCGCGCACCGCGCCAGCGCCATCGTCTCGATCTGCTCTCGCTGGAGTCGCAGTGGCTCGCACCGGTGACACCGGAGGCAATGACACTGCAAGTCGCGCCGATGTTGGAAGAACCCGGGCGTCCGGTGGTGCGCGTGGAGCCATCCGCTGCCGGCGCGACGATCCTGGTCGAGGGGAGCGACGGCCCCTTGGCCTGCTCCGATCATGCGTGCACTGAGCGCGTCTCGGCCATCGCCTGGCGCCCCGGCACGGAAGACCTCGCCTTCACCACCCGGGACGGACACTTCCGCCAGGCCCTGCATCTGTGGGATCTGCGCAGCGGCGCGGTGCGGACGGTCGTGCGGGCAGATGGCTTGATCGCCGGCTCACGAACCCATGGCAGGCCCTGTGCCTTCACCCGCGAGGCGGCCGTGTGTGTCGCGGCCGGCGCTGTCTCGCCGCCCCGGCTCGAGCAGATCGATCTGGACTCGGGTGAGCGCCGGGTGCTGTTCGATCCCAACTTGGCGCTGCGACAGCAGGAAATGCCGCGGGTCGAGCAGCTGAGCTGGAGACTTGAGGACGGGCACGAGGCAACGGGGACTTTGCTTCTCCCGCCGGACGTTCGCGGCCCGGTGCCCTTATTTGTCAGCTATTATATATGCCCCGGCTATCTGCGCGCCGCCACCGGTGACGAATACCCACTCCCGGCGCTGGTCCAGGCGGGATTCGCCGTAGGTTGTCTGAACAAAGTTCCGAGCGAGGGTAACAATATCGCGTCCTACCGAGCCGGTCTCGCGAGCTTGGAGGCGTTCGTCAATCTTCTCTCCGAACGCGGTCTGATCGATCCTGCGCGTATCGGTATGGGCGGCCTGAGCTTTGGCAGCGAAGTCACGGTTTGGGTGGCGATGAATTCCGACCTGCTCGCGGCCGCCTCGGTGGCCTCGCCGCAGAGTAACCCGTCCAACTATTGGAGCAATGACCTGCCGGGGCGCGGCTATGCCGAAGAGGTTCGCCGATCCTACGGTGTTGGTAATCCGGACGAGGATCCGCAGGGGTGGCAGGAAATATCGCCCGCGTTCAACGTCGACCGGATCAAGGCACCGCTGCTGATGCAGTTGCCGGAGAACGAGGCGCGCAGTGAAATCGAAATCATGACCCGCCTTGCGCGCACGCCGACGCCCGTGGAGCTCTACGCGTTCCCCGACGAGAACCATATGAAGTTCCAGCCGCGACACCGGCTGGCGACGTACCGCCGCAGTCTCGACTGGTTCCGTTACTGGTTGCAGGGTTACGTCGATCCGGACCCCGCCAAGGCTGCGCAGTACGGCCGCTGGATCGCGCTCAGGCAACGGCGCGACGAGGCTCAGGGATCTAACCCCAAAAGCCAGGTCTCCGCCGCAGCCAGGTCGAGCAAGCGCATATAGCCGGCATCGGCTGGCCCGTCTTCGCGGTGCAGGTATTGGCGGATTGCCTCCCGGTCGAGCAGGCCGGCTGCGGCAAGCCGACCATCGAGCAGCAGGCTCTCGAGCTGGGGACGTGCAGCCCTGTAGCCGGCAATCAGCAGGCTGCCGAGATGACCCTTTGAGCGGCGCGAAAGCGTCCCCTCGGGCAACAGGTCCCGGAAAGCGGCGCGTGCCACCGCCCGATCGCGGCCGCCGCGAAACCATAGCCACGAGGGAATCCGCAGACAGGCCTCGACTATCGGCTGGGCAAGAAGAGGGTGGAGCGAGGCCACTTCGCCGGGGGCGGGGTCAACGTGGAAGTACTGAATGCCGACGATCGATTGCACATGTTCGATCGTCCCGCGGGCGGCTCGTCCGGTGCGTTCGAGCCACGGATGGGCCGCGCGATAGGGTGCGGCTGCACCCGCTGGGAGAAAACTCTCGTCGCGGGGCCACGTCAGGCGCGGTTTGCGCGAACGACGCCATGCCGCACGCCCAACAGACCAGACCGTGGTGCCGTGCAGACGCGCGAGGTCCTGGAGGGCCGCATAGCCTGTTGGCGGCCCGGCCCGCCCGATGGCATCGAGGGCCGGCGAGGCGGTGCCGAGGAGGCAGAACACGTTGTCGCCACCCGATCCGTCGATCGTGAAGTCCGCGCTCGTGAGCGCGCAGTGATTGGCCAGCGCGCGATGAAGCGGCTGCAGGAGCGCGTTGGGCGGAGGCCGCAGTGCGGGAGGGGGAACATGGCCAATGTCGGGTGTCGCTGACTCCTCGTGAATTTCGACAAGCTCGCAGCCGAAACGAAGAGCGACGTCCCGCGCGTAGGCCCGTTCATCCCCGTCCGGGCCGCGCGTTACGAAGGTCGCCGCGCGAAACGGCCGCCCGGCATGGGCGAGAGCAGCGGCGACGATCGAGGAATCGAGCCCACCGGACAGGTGAAGCACGGCCTCGCCGCGAGCGGCGAGACGCGGCACGGTTCGCAGGATCGTGTCGCGCAGCAACGCGGCCGCTTCCTCGAAGTCGTCGATCCTCGCGCCGCGACGCGCCAGAGCCCACGGACTCCATGCGAGCCTGGCCTGCTGCCGCCCACCGGATGACAGGCGCAGGCTGCCGGGCACGAGTTCCGTCACATCGCGCACGCCAGTGAGAGGTCCGCGCAGCGACGGGAACGTCAGCCATTGCCGGAGGAATTGAAGGTCGGGCTCGAGTGGGTCGTCCACGACCGAGGAGAGGAGCACGAGATCGGATGCATAGACATCCAGCTCGCCGCTGCGCCGATGATAGGCGGTGACGGCACCTGAAGGGTCTCGCAGCACGAAGCAGCCGCCTGCGCGGCGAACGCCGATCAGCACGTAGGCGCCCCAGAAGAGACCTGGAAAGTCCTCGGGTGGCGGCAAGGGCGCTGGAAGCTGCGTCGCCGGGTGATCGCCCACCTGCTCGAACAGGACACCGATAGCCACGGCGGAGCCGTCCGGAGCCGCGACATGGGGCGTGCCCTTGATCCCCCAGACCGCCAGCTCGGGTGCGCGCAGGATCGGCTGCAGCCACGGCCTGCCCGAATGGGTCAGACGGCGATCCAGGGTGTCGATCAGCGGCTCGGGCCCGGCGGCGGCAAGGAAGCGGAGACGCATCAGACGGAGAACACCGGCGTGAAGGCCCCGAGCGCGTCGGCCGTATCAGTCAGGTACAACCGGTCCGTCTGAAGCCAGCAATGCGCGGCGAAAGGCTCGAGGCGCACGCCGAACACGAGCGTCGCGGGCTTTGCATGGTCGCCGAGCCAGTCGAGCAAGGCCAGGCAATCGAGCAGGCAGCGGGGGTCGACCGGCAGCAGCGTGCGAGCGGCCAGGAACAGCCGTGCGGCGTCCTCGCCTGCTGCGTCGTCTGCCGGCGTCGCTGCATGACGGCTCTCGTGGATAGCGTCGACGATCTCGTGCAGCGAGCGGGTGGCGAGTTGCTTGCGCGCACGCCCGATGGAAGCCCTCGCGGCCAGGATGGCTCGCAAACCTGCGCGCGGACGGGCGCTCTCGTCGAGCACGCTCGCCGCGCATGGAGGGACGGTCGCAGCTCGCAGGCCGCGTCCCCGCAGCGAGTCGGTTCGAAACAGGCCGGTGCCGAGGAGGCGATCGCGGTCGGGACCTTCGGGCAGGGTGGGCTCGTCGGCCGCGCTCAGCTGCCTGAACACGCGTTCGATCGATGGCGGAAGCGCGAAATAGCGGTCCCGCGCAACGTCGAGAAACACGCACCTGTCGCCGATGAGGCCGTAGCCGACGTGGGGCTGGAGCTGGATATGGGTCATGGGGCATCCGGTCGCGCGGGGACCGCAGCCCCCGCGCGCTGAGGACTCAGTCTTCGAGCCCCCACATGGGTTCGTAGCCTAACAGCTCCCTCACGGGCGTGGGGATGGGTTGTCCCAGGGTGTCGATGCTGGCGGTTCCCAGTTCGACCACGTCGGCTTCATGCGATTGACGTTCCATCGTGCATCTCCTTGCGCCGCGAATTGCGGCAGCTGGGAGAGTAGGTCCCGGTGAGGGGGGTACGAAGCGTATATGGACCGTATAATTCGATTGTTCGCGGTGGTCCGGGTGGCGAGCTGACCGGCGACGAGTCTTGCGGTTCAGAAGGCGGCGAGCGCCGCTGTTGCCGGAGGCCTGAACCGGTTGCGGCGGTGGCCGAGGCGACCGGGGGGGCGCAACGCACGCGAGGGCCGTAGCCCCCGCGTGCTCGGGACTTAGACTTCGAGCAAGCCCGAGAAAACGTAGCCCGACTGTTCGGCCTTGGGGGTCGGGATGGGCTGTCCCAGGGTGTCGATACTGGCGGTTCCCAGCTCGATCACGGCGGCATCATGCTGTTGGCGTTCCATGGTCCTTCTCCTTGGGCTGCGGATTGCAGCGCAAGCGAGAGTAGATTTGGGAGATGGAGGCACAAAACCTATATGGTGCGTATAAGCCGATTGTTTGCTGCGGGTCGGTCGACACCGGCGACGGGTGTCCTTGGGGATCAGTGCGGGGTGTGCAGCGCGGCGACAAGCTCGCCCACTATGCGCTCGCGTCGGCGATGGAACGCGGCGAGCGTGCGGCGCAGCGGAAGCGGCGTCCCTTCTGCGAGACGATGCGCGAGTTCGTCGAGCTCGGTTTCAAGATCCTCGAGCAGGCCAAGCTCAGCGCGGCGGGCCGGTCGCAGCCGGTCGTTGAGATGCGCGATCGCTGCAACGTGCTCGGGATTCCCCGCCCGCGCAGCCACGGCGAGGAACAGGGCTTCGGTTCGCTCGAGCAAACTGGACCCGTTCTCAGCTGCCTCGCCATCGCCAGGTCCGTTATCGCCGGGTCGGCTCTCAGCGAGCCTATTCTCTGCTTGGAGTGCCGCTGCGAACGCGCGGCTTGTGCGCGAGCGGAGTGCGAGGTCGAGCAGCCCCCCGTTCCAGCGATAGAGGTGGCGCAGGCCGATTTCGGTGACTGAGGGTGTCCGGAATCCTTCCCCGCGCGGCGTTTCGACCAGACCCTCGCCGGTCAGGCGATGGAGCGCGTCCCGCACCGGCGTGACACTCGCATTGAGGTCCTGCGACAGCGCTGCCGGCTCGAGATGCTGGCCCGCGGCGAAGCGGCTCTGCCCGAGCTGATCCTTGAGCGCGAGGTAGACGCGCTCGAAGGTCACGCCCGCGCTCACGCTGCTATCCGACCGCGGAACTGAGCCACGTCAGCCGACAACTTGTCGCTGGCTCTCGACATAGTCCGCCACCGCGGTGGCCTGGTCAGGCCGCAACGCATCGATCGCGCCCAGGCGGCGAGGAACCTCGTCTCCGAGCAGGATCGAAGGACATTGCCCCTCGTAATTTCCGAGGTTCGGGCGATGCTGCCGGTAGCCCACCAGCGCCGCGAGCTCGGGAGGGAAAACGCGCGCGACCTCCGGCGGATAGGCGAGCCACTGGTTCTCGTACGGCTTGAGCCAGCCGAGGCAATAGCTGACGAGGCAGCCCCGCCGAACGGCCTCGGTGCAGTTGCCGCCGGCCCCGTGGAGTGTCGAACCGAGGAACAGCAGCGCTGAGCCTGGCTCGATCTCGATCGGAATGCCGGGACCGGCAGACAGTTCACGGTCGAGCGCCTGCTCCCCATGGCTGCGCGGCCACACGACCGTGGCGCCGTTTTCAGCAGTGTAGGGCGTAAACGGCCACATGACGTTGACCAGGTACTCGGTCTCGCCGAGTGCACCGCGCCACATGTCCTGGTCGCGGTGCGGCAACTGCGGCAGGGCCCCGGGATGGAGCGCGATCGCCTGGGTGAGATTGAGTTGTACCGTATCGCACCATGGCGAAAGCACCCGCCCGACCACCGCAGTGATCAGCGGATGCAGGACGAGCTTGCTGGCGTGGCGCGACCGCGCCAGCAGGCGGCCGAACCGCTTGGTCCGGCTGCCGTAGAAGCCGCCTTCGCAAAACGGGGTCTGCGCGAAGTCGTCGGCCAGGTCGCCATCAAGCGCAGACACGGTCTCGTTCATGAGATCGGGGATCACGCAGTAGCCTTCCGAGAGCAGCTGTTCGGCCCACCGCGTGGAATCGCGTTCGGTCGCATCGGTGTTCATCGAGCCTCTCCCCATCACGCTGCTTGACGCACAGGGATCGAAGGCGCGCCCTCGGTCGGGCAGTAAATGCTGTTCCGGGCCAGCAGCGCCGGTGTTTCGCCGACGACGTCGATACGCAGCGCGCCGAGGGCTCGCCCCTGGCAGATCGCGGGCAGGCCGAGCGGACGGCAGCGCCAGCCGAACGCGAGGACCTGCTGCAGCCAGCCGATCTCTGCCACCCCGGTGTAGGCGGCTATGCCGCGCTCAAGCGCGTGATCGACCAGCGCGCTCACCAGCACGTTGCGTACCGCGAGGCGCCGCCGCGCGCTCAGGTTCCGGTCGAGGCAGAAGCGGGTGATCTCGCGAATGGCCGGGCCTCGTGGCACTGGGCCGGCGCAGAGATCGGCGAACAGCGTGTCGAGAATGTGGGGCCGAAGCGTCTCGAGGAGCCGCGCCGAGGCAAGGTGCTCGCCGTGTTCGCCGTGGACCACGAGATAGACCGCATGCTCGTCGTCGAACTGGTCGAGCTCGAAGCGATCCTCGAGCACCGGCACATCCCATTTGAGCAAGTCGACGAACACGCGCTTGCGGGCCTCGAACATGGACCACAGGGCCGCGTCGGCAAGGGGTCGCGGACGGCGCTCTGCTATCGTGATCACGGCAGTCTCCTCCTCCTGGTCCGGCAGCTATCGCCGGGGGGAGGGGACCCCGCGAGTCCCGGAACTGGGGGATTGACTCAGCGCCTGAACACGTCGGCGAAGCTGATCGTCCCGTCGAACAGGGCATGGACCGCGAGCAGGGTGCGCTTGCTCACGCCGTAGCGCTCCCGCGCACGCTTCAGGTACTCGCTCACCGTGTCCGAGCTGAGCCCGAGGATTCGCGCGATCTCCCAGTCGGACTTGCCACGCGCCGCCCAGACCACGCAGTCGCGCTGGCGATCGGTCAGCTGCGGTGAGGTCTCGTCGCACGGCTGGCGGACCTGCCAGACACGCCGGGCCGCCTCGAACGCGAAGGTGCCCACGAGCTGGGCCAGCGGCAGCTGGTCCTCGCACAGCGCGCGGCCGCTCGCCGTCGCGAATGAGCAAGAACCGTAGGCCTCGCCTGGCACGTTGGCCGGCACGGTAAAGCCATCTCCGATGCCCTGCAGCCCGGCCTGTGCGAGCACCTCGCGGTCCCTGGCGGTGAGCGGAATCAGGCTCGGCAGCCTCGACCAGGCGAAGCCCGCGCTGGTGCGATGGCTCGCCCGGTGCACGGGATCGGAAGGCCCAAGCCGGTTCCTGTCGAAGTAGTCGATCCACTCGAGCGGGTAATTGACCACGCGGATCGCGGGAGCCGGTGCCAGGTGGATATCGGTGTGGTGGGTGAGGGCGAAATAGGCGAAGCCCATCTCGCCGCTGATCTCCGCCAGCAGGTCGGCAAGCGCGGCCTCGGTCTCGACCTCGCTCACCTCGCGAACGAACGCATCTATCCTGTCGAACATTGCCCCTGCGACGAACCGGCACGGTTCCAAGTACGCTGACCGCCCGTCACCCTTTTTCAATGTCCGGATTGCCGGGTCTCAACCGGACATTCCGTACGATTTGAAACCAATTCGTTGATCCCATATCGAACAGGGATCGCGTGGCATTTTGGAACACTCTAGCCATATTCAAACAATTCGCCGATTATAATCAAATTATTTATTGTGGATCGGTGACTGAGCATGCCGCTTGGTGATTTAGATCATTTGGGGTCCACTATGGTCCACGCCGCGGGACGCGTGTGCGGCTCGCGCGCCTGATCGACGAGTTCGAGGCGCGCGCACGGCAGTGCGCATCGGACGCCGAGCTGCGTTCGCTTATTGAAGATGCCCTGCGCGAGCTCGGCTTCGCCTGGTTCGCCTTGCTCCATCATGCCAGCCTGCACTCGGGCAGTCCGCGGCTGATCCGGATCGACAACTATCCTCCTGGGTGGGCCGCAGAAGTCGCGACGCGGGGTCCCGCATCCGACGACCCGGTCCACCTCGCCAGCGGCCGGACCAATATCGGCTTTTCCTGGGAGCGGCTCGACGGATTGATTCCATTGACCCGGAGGCACCGTGAGATCCTCGAGCGCAGCCGCCGCCACGGCATCGGCCCAGGCTTCACCGTACCGGCCAATGTTCCCGGAGAGCCGGGTGGATCGTGCTCGTTTGCCGTGCCGCGCAGCCGGTCGCTGCCGACACGCCACCTTGCCTGCGCAGAGCTGATCGGGGCACACGCCTTTGGGGCCGCTCGGCGCCTGCATGGCTATCCCGCCTCGGCCCGCCGGATCCGCCTCAGCCGCCGCGAACAGGAATGCCTGCGCCTCGTCGCCCTGGGCAAGACCGACTGGGAGATCGGGTGCATTCTCGGAATCGCCGAAGCGACGGCTCGGCAATACGTGAAGAGCGCGCGGGCTGCCTACCGGGTCGCCACCCGGACGCAGCTCGTCGTCCACGGGCTGCGCGATGCCTGGATCGGTTTCGAGGATGCAATTCCTCCGGATGGGGGAATGGGATAGCGTCCGCCGTGATGCTTGGGTCTGGCCTTCGAAGCCGGAGGCGGTGGAATGGACCGGAAGCATTGGAGAAGACCGGGTGGGGCGTTTTCGGCAGCGAAGCGCACGGACTAGCCCGACGCGGATGCGACGATCGTGCGCGGCCTTCCCTCGACGCCCAACTGGCAGCGTGCGGAAGACTACGCCGGCTTGCTGCGTGCTGGATCCGAGGCATTTGCCTGGGAGTGGTTGCGCCGCGATCCGTCCTACCGCGCAGCAGCGATGAGCGCGCAGCCCGCCGGGGCTTCGCGCCCAGGTGTCTTGACCGCGGATCCCGGGGCGGTGGCATGGGGCCTGCATGCGTTCGAGGATCCCGCGATACCCAGCGGGAGGGCCAGGCCGGTATGGACGCAAGCCTGGTTCCGCGGGGTGCTCTCCGCCGAAGCCAGGGACGCCGGGCCCGTAAATGAGCGCTTCGACCTCGCCCGGTTTGCTGCGCTGTCGACGGTCGCGCGCGCCACGTCGGGCGCCGAGCATCTGTTGCTGTCCGACGGAGTGTCGCACCTCAGGCTCGACATCGCTTCGGGATCGCTTCTCTCCGGACCGGTATGCTTGTCCTACCGCGTGTCAGGATTGGAGGCGCTACGCGGGCCGCTTGAGACGCTGAAAGGCCTCGTCCTGTTGTGGCAATCGGGCCAGCTTCCGCGACCTGTTCCGAGCGCCCGCAACCGGCGGCTTATCCTGTTGCTGCGCGCTTGCGACGGGCTCCGGCTGGGGGCCTCCCAGCGCGAACTCGCCGTCGTTCTGCTCAGCGGGGATGCGGCCTCGAGGCGGTGGCGCATCGAGACCCCGAGCCTGCGCACGAGGGCGCAGCGCCTCGCCTGGGGCGCCCGGGCGATGGCCGGCGGCGGCTATCGCAGACTGCTTGGCTGGTAATGGCCTCAGGGCCGCGAGATGACGAGCTTGTCGCTGCCGCACAGGCTGCAGGGCCCCTTGGCGCGCACAAAGCCCTGGCTTCCGGCAAGCTCGCGGGTCTTGTGGTTCGCATGCTGGCGCACCGAAAGCTCAAGTCGTTCCGCAATGCAGTCGTCGCATACCGCAGCCGGCGCAAGTCTGACGACGAACGCGCGCACCTTGTCGAGAACAGTAGTCATTCGTCCTTCCCGCTGAGAGCGCCAGCTCTTAGCTGTTCGAAGGGGTGGTGCAAGACGCGGATTCAGGCCGGGGGCGGTGCAGATGTCAGGCCTTCGGCGGACTTCCTCATAACCCGCAACATCGGCGAAGGCGGTGCCAGAGTTTAGCCGGAAGGCGCGCGCGATTACCCTTGCGGGAGATCACGCCTTTGTCGCTGCGAGGCTCCGGTGCCGGGACCGGCGCTTCGATCACCAGCGCGCGGATAGCCGGGCTTAAGATCGGGAAGGGCGGAAGGCCGTTCCCGCGGGTGAGCCCTACGGGTCTTGGCCGCACGGTCTCGGCACGGTCTCACGGGACATGGCTCATGACTGCCAGCGAGGTGATCACGCTGCGAACCGGTTGCTCGGGGCTCGATATTACCGGGGCGGCGGATCCGAGCCTCTGCCGCGCGGCCTGCGCCGGGCATTCCGGGGCCGACCGGAGCGGGACTGCCGCTCGATCAAGTGAGGGTTTTATGGAAGACGAAATTGCCCGGGCCGCACGGGCCAGGAAGGGATGTCCGTTCCTGTCGACCGAGCAGGCCGCCTTCTACCTGGGCCTCAGCCCGCGCAAGCTGCAGGCGATGCGTGCCGAGGGTACCGGGCCCAGGTTTCGTCGTCACAGCCGCTACGTGCGCTATCATATCGATGACCTCGACACCTGGTCGAAAGGTCTGGCGGCGAAAGCGACGACCGATGCCTGAGCGGGCCTCGCGGGGCGAGCGAGGGGCCACGCCCGGCCGGATCAGGCGCAAGCGCGCCGCACTGGCAGCAGGCACGGGGATTCCGGTGGCGGTGCTCCTGGCAACGTTGGCATCGCGGCCGGGCCCGCTGCTGGTATGGAATGCCAGCCCGAGCAGTCCGATCGGGCTCTACCGGGTGACCGCGGCACAGGGCGCGGATTCAGGCGACATGGTGATCGCCTGGCCGCCCGGCCCGGCCCGGGTGCTCGGTGCCGAGCGTCACTACCTGCCGCGCAACGTTCCCCTGGTGAAGCGGGTTGCCGCTGCGGCCGGGGATCGCGTGTGTGCGCGCGGCACGGCGATCACGGTCAACGGTCGACCAGTCGCTACGCGGCGTGCTTCCGATCCCTCGGGCCGTCCGCTGCCGTGGTGGTGGAACGGCTGCGAGGTCCTGCGCGGCAGCGACCTGCTGCTTCTCTCGATAGCCGCCCCGCAAGCGTTCGATGGCCGCTATTTCGGCATCAGCAGGAGCGACCTCATCGTTGGGCGTGCGAGGCTCTTATGGCCGCGCTGAGGCTATTTATCGCGGTTCTGCTGTTTGTCTGGGCGTCGCCGGCAGCCGCCGATCCGCTTGACCGCTGGTCGCCCCAAATCGCCGAAGCCTCGGCGCGCTTCGATCTTCCTGCTGAATGGATCAGGCAGGTCATTCGCGCCGAAAGTGGCGGGCGAACGACACTGGCCGGGCGCCCGACCCTCAGCAGCGCCGGGGCAATGGGCCTGATGCAGCTCATGCCGGCAACCTGGCACGACATGCGCGCCCGCCTTGGCCTGGGAGCCGATCCGCACGACCCGCGCGACAACATCCTTGCTGGCACGGCGTACCTGCGAATGATGTACGACCGGTTCGGCTATCCTGGACTGTTCGCGGCCTACAACGCCGGTCCGGCCCGCTATACTCGCCATCTTGCGACCGGCCGCCCACTTCCGGCGGAGACCAGGGCCTATCTGGCGGCTGTCACCGGATCGCGCGCGCCCCGGACAACTGGGGCCGTGTCGGCACCTGTCCGCTCGCTGTTTGCATTCGAGACTCCGGCGAACCAGGTGGTTGTTGGGGCGGTCACACCGGCGCGCGTGCAGGGGCTGTTCGTGCCCTTGCGTCACGCCGGCCGGCGATAGGTGGGCTGCGGGCGTTGAGTCTGCGGGGGCGCCGACGCGATCGGAAATGCGTCTCGAGGGCGCTGGCTGTCACCTTCAGCAAGCGCCGCGAGCTTCCTCGCTCAGGCATTGACGCCCTAGCTTTTGGCAGACTGGGCTAGCGCGCCCTTCGAAAGGACTCGTGGACTTGTGATGGTCGCCGCAGATTGTTGGCAGGGACTGCTATGGCCAGCCCGTTGTTCAGATCAGTGCGTCTTGAGCGGCTTGGTAAACCGTCCTTACGCTGGGTTGGAAGCCGAGGCTGCGCGCCAGTGAGGAGTCCACATGCAGGTGCCATGGGTTTTCCAGCGGGGCGGCGGAGGACTCCAGCTTTTGGCCCACCAAATTCGCGAGTTCATAGATAGTACTCGGCGCCTCGTCGGAAATATTGACGATGCGGCGATCGAACACGCCGTCCAGGGCAAGTTTGACAGCTGTGGCGAGGTCGCGATGATGAATCGTGCTGATCCGCTGCGCCGGATGCAACTTTCCGGCGAGCGCATGCTTAGGCAGATCTTCGAGGTGACCGTCCTGGTCGCCGTAAACGAAGGGCAACCTTAGGATCGCCCAATTGAGACCGCTCTCCCGCAACGTCTTCTCGGCTGCGACCTTGCTTGCGGGATAGGGGTGACTGGGATCGACCGCATCATCCTCGCGTCCGGGATGAGGGTTGGTCGCGTCGTAAACGTGGCTGGTGCTGGCAAGAATGAAGCGCGCCTCGGGCGCATGCTCCCTTACCGCCCTGACCAGATTTTGTGTCCCCTCCAGATTGCTCTTCCAGATCAGATCGGTGTCCCGGGTGCGGAAAACCGCGGCGAGATGGATGATGTCCGAGACACCCTCAACCGCTTGGCCAAGCGTCGAACGATCGAAGAGGTCTCCCTCGCTTGGGATCACCCCCGCAGGCACGTCCTTCCCTCCGCGCACAAGGGCGCGACAAACCACGCCCTCCTCGACGAGCCGAGGCAGCAGGCGGGTCCCGACCAGGCCGGTCACGCCAGTCATCAAGACTGCCATACATCACTTCCTTTCCGTGAGCTTTTCGAGGCGTTCGGTAGCGGTCTTGAGAACGTAGACTGCCCTCTCGATGGCGGCATCGTCCATGCCGTCGAACGCGATCGTTCGGATGACCTCAAGATCAGGCAGGTCATCCCAGAGCTTGCTGCCCGCCACAGTCATCCGGAGCAGTTTTTGGCGCTGGTCGACGGCGTCCGGCACCTGCTCCACGAGCCCCTTGCGGACCAGAACGCCTATGATCGCGCTCAACGTTGCGCGCTCGACCTGGAGCATTCTCACCAGATCGCGCTGCATGATGGGCCCGTCATGTGCCAGATGGTAGAGAACGTACCATTGCGTGGCGCCTAGATCATAGGGACGAAGCATCATCTCCATCGCAGCGCGGCCAGCGAGGTAGCATCGCTTCGCCCAAGCGCCCACCGATCCGCGATAGGTATCATTTGATTTGTTAGTCACCTAACAATAATGTCAGGTGACTAACAAACTGTCAAGCGGCGTTGGAGTGCAGCCGGGGCTTCACGGCTCGGGTTGTGATTATGTCTGCACCGGATCGACCACCGTTTGCGAAGTCGCACCGTCCTCTGACGCCGTGGCCGTAATGACTGACATAGGCGTGGACGTAGCAGTCATCGCCATGTCCCCGAAGCCGGCTTCTGCAAGCAGATTGCCATATTCGGCGAAGGATCGCTCGCGCCCGGTCAGCATAACCAGCATGTTGATATCCATGAGCGCTGCGAGGTTGGACTCTGCGGACGAACCCAACACTAACTCAACAATCGCGATACGGCCGCCCGGCGCAATTGCCTTGCGGCAGTTTCGCAGGATGGTCAGGCACTGAATGGGGGCGATCGATAGCGCAACGCCTCCTCCTCGGTCCGATGCCCTCACGCGTCGATCCACGAGCCGAGGAAGCAAGCCAGTTCGCGTCACTTGTTTATCGGCATTTTTGTCAACGCCTCGGCAAGGTGGCCCGCTTCGACGACGCAAGAGTGGCCCGACTAAACATGCCCGTACTTCTGATCGTGGGCGCAAGGATCCAATGTTGGATCCATACGAGACGATCGAGCGCCTACGGTGTAACGCGCCCCAGACCGAGGTCTTGCTTCTGAATGATGAAACCGGACTTTCCGAGTTCGGCCCCAAGCTGGGCCCTGGCGCCGGCGCGGACCGTGCGCCGCACGGTGCCAAGAATCTGGGTCAGCCAGGCCCGTGGAGGCGGTAACCACGCCCAATCCAGAGGTGATGCGTCGCGGCCGCCGCCGCCGCGCCTCACAGCGCCAGCGCCTTGGTCAGATCGTCATGTTCGAACGCACTGGTCATACGCTTGATTTCCGCAGCGCGCGCACCGGCGCGCTCGGCAGCCGCGCTCCAGCCTTGTGTCACACCGGCGACCTGTCTGACGATTTCGGTCGCGTTGGCCGGTTTCAGACCGAAATACTCCGCTACCGACAGGGCCAGCCCGAGGTCGCAGGTCGCGTCGTCGAGCGAAATATTGGTCGACAGGACGCGTGCCTTCAGATCGACCGGCACGGGATTGAGATCATAGGCGGGCGAGAGCACCCAGCCCGCCTGGTCCTGCCAGAGGAAGCCGTGGTTGCGGCCATGATCGTCGACGTTCGAGATGAGGATGTTGAAAATCATGCGGCGATAGAGTTCGGCCGCGTCGGCGGCAGCGTTGGCACCGGTGCGGGTCAGCACATCGACCAGTTCGGGGTAGCTCGCGCGCTCCCCGTCCTTCAGCCCCATCATCGACAGAGCGGAGAGAAAGGGGATGCGCCGCTCGCGGTCGCGATCGAACCGGCGCGAGATCAGGACCGGCTTGCCAGCCACCTCGTGCAGCGCATGATCGGCAGTAGTGATGCCCGCTTGTCGTGCGAGATCAAGCGCGACCGCTTCCCACAATTCGATACGATAGTCATCGGTTTCCTTGGCGAACTTGGCGATCGACAATGCCCCATGCTGGTCGAGCACCGAGGCTTTGGGGCGGGCGCCGCCGAGCGACGAGCCCGGCGCGAAAATCATGCGCAGATCCTCCTCGCTTTCCTCGTCCCGCTCGATCCGTTCGGTCACGGCGAGGAGCTTGCCGACATCAACCAGTCCGGGAACGCCCGCGCCTTCTTCCGCAAGAAAGGATTCCTCACCCGCCCGGCGGAAGCGCAGGGCGCCGAGGCGCGCACGGTCGGAGACCCCCAGCAGGTAATCCAGTTCGGTCAGCGTGCGCGGCGTTCGCGCTTCGCGCTCTGCGCTGCGGCGTTCGGCGCGCTGCATGAGACGACGACCCCATGTGTCGGGCGCCGAATCCCCAAGCGAACCGAACAGCCCTGCGGTGGGCGCAAAGGCGCCGCGGCCAAGCTGCAGCGCGGGCTCGAGTGAGAAAGCGGTCTCGTGACCGAGCCAGTCAGGATGGTATTCGAAGACGACAGGCGCGCGGTCGCCGCCGCGTTCGGGCGCGTAGAGCGTCCCGACACGCAGCGTTGCTTCGCCGAGTGCGATATGGACCTCGACGTCAGCCATCGCTGTCAGGTCGAGCGCTTTCGGGGCGCGGTTTGCGCCGCTTGATCCGCGCGCGTTCGGGCAGCGCTTCGGCCGCGAGACGCTGGCCCGTGGGGTCGTTAGCCGGATTGGCGAGCGCGCCCAAACCGTCGAGCAGTCCCATCGCCTGGAGGACTGCGGCGTAAATTCCGATACCGACGCCGGGATCACCGGCCTCGATGCGACGAAGCGTCGGGCGCGTGGTAAAGGCGCGGCTGGCGACGACATCCGCGGGCAAGTTGCGCCGCAGCCGGGCGTCGCGCAAGTCGGATCCCAGCCTGGCGAGCGCACGGCGAACTGCGATCGATGGAAGATGGGGACTCGGCATTGGAAACATCACTTTCCGTTATCAACGCTTTATGTAATATGATGTTTCCATTACAACAAGATTAAACATCGCGCGGGCAGGCCAGAACCTCGCGCAGGGACAGGTCAGACCCGCGCGCACCTTTCCGGTTGATGCCTTAGCCCGGCTCGATGAGAAGCGCCCCTCACCGCGACGGCAAATGAGGTTGGGCGTTAGACCTGTGCAAGCGTGGAACAGCGCCGCTCCTCGCAACTTGGTTGGGTGCCGGGGCTGCGTCAATGGAACGCCGCCGCCATTCGGTTTGCTTTGGGTGCCAGAAGCCTCTGATCGAACCGGCCACAGAGGTCCGCTATTGGCGCTGCGGGTTCACTCCGATGTCATGCGCCACCGGGTTCCAGGTCGAATAGCGGTTTGATTCCAAGTCAGTTTATCGCGCGGTGAATCAAGCGCTCGGCTTCGTCGTCGAGCCTTGCGAAGGGCCCGAAGTGACCCGTCCAGGCGGATAGGGCGCCTACCACCGGCACGCCCTTCTCGTCTAAGGGCCAGGTCCCTACGGCGGCAACTACATGAGTAGAGCAAGTCGACGGCCGCAATGACGTCGTTTCCGGCCTGGCAGCCGAACGGGTGGAAGGCGGACACCGGGACGTTGCCGCCGCTCGCAGTTATCTGCCGACGACCGGGTCCCTGCTAAGGAAGAGATACCCCGCCGTTCAAGCTGGCCAGTAAACTACTTAATCACCAAGACCTTAAGGTAATTTGCAGTGATGACGGTTTTACCCGGGGCCCCCTCATTCTGCGCTTCGAAAAGAGCCGACAACTGGTCGTAGAGTTCATCTGCGCGGCCCACTTTCTCCGCTGCATCGAACGCGTTCATCGTTGGTCCGTAATAGTGGCGGAATGTGTCGAGCAGCGCGGCGGGGGGATGGGGTGACCGGAAGGTGTAAGGCGCCTGGGTGCATGTAATTGAACCCGGCGAAATACCGGCTGCGGCGAACCGCTCCCTGACAATGTCGGGCATCCCCCAGTTAACGGGGCTCACAAACCCCTCTGGCGGCGGCGGGGTGTAAGCGGCGCTGATCTTGAGGATCTGGGCAACCAGCGTGGGATCGCCGGGTATCCAGTTGCCCATTACGATACGGCCACCGGGCCGGGTCACCCGCACCATCTCGCGCGCTACATCAAATGGCCTGGGTGCAAACATCGCGCCAAAGATGCTGACCACAAGATCGAAGCGGTCGTCATCGATCCCGTCGAGGCACGAGGCGTCGCCTTCACGGAAAAACAGGTTTGGAAGCCCGGCTTCGCGCGCGCGAACATTGCCCGCAGCGACCAGGTTGGCAGCGATGTCGACGCCCAGGACGCGGGCGCCACGCTGCGCCGCAGGGAGTGCCGTGGTCCCGTCGCCGCAGCCAAGGTCAAGAATTTCCATTTCCGGGGTAACGCAAAGCGAAGCGACTAACGCGTCCCCGGACTCGCGCATGGTCGCGGCAATCTGGGTGAAATCGCCTTTTTCCCAGAGGGCCTTGTTAGGGTTCGGTGTGGCGGCCACTGATATCGTTTGCTCGCTGGTCGACATGACAGGTTCTCCCTTGCTCCTGACGAGCGACGCTCGCCGGATCGCGGCCGGTAGACTGTGCCAACGTCACTTCGGCCAGTTCAGAATGTGAACTGCCGTGATATAGAAACTGAACTGGCTGCAGAGCGCGGATCGACGTAGGTTTAATGGACCTTGATTGAGCGGAGCAATGGCAATGTCTCAGAGCGGACACCGGCAGTTCTGCCCACTGGCAATGGCATCCGACATATTGTCTTCGCGCTGGACGATGATGCTGTTGAGTGAGTTACTTAACGGAACGTCGCGCTTTAATGACTTGCGGCGAGGGTTGCCGCGGATGTCGCCGGCGCTGCTGTCGAAGCGGCTCAAAGATCTTGAATCCGCAGGCGTCGTCATACGCTCACGATCAAGCGAAGACCCCGATCTCTATGAATATTCTCTCACCGAAGCGGGACGCGCGGTTGAACCGATCGTCGATGCCATGGGTGATTGGGGGCATCGATGGGTGACGACGCAAGCGACGATGGCGCATCTCGATGTCAAACTTCTGATGTGGAACATGCGCCGCAACATCAACGCCGATCCGATGCCGCAGCGTCGCAGCACCGTTCAGATCATATACCGCGATCTGGCGCCGCAAAGCCGTAATTGGTGGCTGATCGTTGAACCCGGCAAGGACGTCGACCTGTGTTCGGTCGATCCCGGCTTTGACGTCGATCTGTACATCACAACCAATTTGCGGACGATGACCGAAGTCTGGATGGGGTATGAGTCTGTGGGGAATGCGATTGAGAATGGTGGGCTGGTCCTCGTCGGCAACCGCGATCTTGAAGCGACGTTCCAAACCTGGCTGGGTGCCAGCCGATATGCCCATATGGAGAAATGCGTCGCATGAGCTCGGGGGCGCCCGATTTGTCACGATCAAGGATTGGTCCCTAGTCGATGAACGCGGAGGTTCCGCGACGCTCAAGTGGCGAAATGAGCCTCGCTGCGGCCTTTACGCTCATCTGATATGCCTTATTTGACTGGATCAGGAGCTGAGCACGGTATCCGACTGGGACATGCGCATTCCTTTGTATATCTACAACAAGGCGCGGGCACCCTAGTTGCTGCGCGTCACGTGCCTTATTGGCTGTGCGCCAGCCCCACTGCCCAGCGGGGAAAAAGCTGCGGGGCGGATACGCGCCCTAATGTCGGTCATTCAGCGTCAGCCCGACGTTTCCCGAACGCGGACGTACGTCGAGATGAAGAGCGAGAGCAGCTAACTGCCGCTCACATCGCCGTTCGATGCACCGGAATGGATGACCTAACCATCACGAGCGTGGCTTGTCTTTCCATTTCACCGGGATTCGAAGGTAGGTGACGCCGTTTGCCTCGGCTTCATCGAAGTGGCCCGCGCGGATGTTCACCTGGATCGAAGGCAGCAGCAGCTTTGGGACAGATAGCCCGGCGTCGCGCTTCTCACGCATGGCCACGAAATCGTCTTCGCCCACGCCATCATGGACGTGGATGCTCGACCGGCGCTGTTCGCCCACCGTCGTCTCCCAGCGATAGTCATCGCGGCCCGGTGCCTTATAGTCGTGGCAAAGGAAGAGCCGGGTCTCCTCCGGCAGCGTCAGCAGACGACGGATCGAGCGGAAGAGCGTGCGCGGGTCCCCGCCCGGGAAGTCGGCACGCGCCGTGCCATAGTCGGGCATGAACAGCGTATCGCCGACAAACGCCGCGTCGCCGACAAGATAGGCGAGGTCCGCCGGGGTGTGACCGGGGACGTGCAGCACCTCGACCTCCAGCGCACCGATCGCGAAGCGGTCGCCATCCTCGAACAGCCGATCAAAGTCAGACCCATCCGTCTTCAGGTCGTCCATCGCGAACACCGGTCGGAAGATCTTCTGCACGTCGCGGATATGCGCACCGATGCCAATCCATGCACCGGTATGCGCCTTGATGAAGGGCGCGGCTGAGAGGTGGTCGGCATGCGCGTGCGTCTCCAGCACCATCTCGATCCGCCAACCGGCATCGCGCGCGAAGCCCAGGATCCCCTCGGCCGAGCGCGTATCAGCGACGCCGCTCGCCATGTCGAAATCGAGTACCGGGTCGATCACTGCCGCAGTCCGCGTGGCGGGGTCGCCCACGAGATAGCTGATCGTGTTGGTCGCCTCGTCGAAAAACGCCTGGATGAAGGGCTGGGTCATGATTTCCTCCGTTAGCTCTTGCTATTATATTAGAACTTGCTACATAAGCAATAGCTAATGGAGTGGCGATGATGCTGAAACCGCCGATGGACCTGGCGACCTTAGAGACGAAAGCCGGGCAGGTTGCCGACACGTTGAAGGCGATCGGCAACGCGCGACGGCTGATGCTGTTGTGCAAGCTGGTCGAGCATGGCGAGGTGACGGTCGGCGATCTGGCGCGCGATGTCGGCCTATCGCAATCGGCCTGCTCGCAGCACCTCGCCAAGATGCGCGACGAAGGCCTCGTTACCTATCGGCGCGAGAGCCAGACGCTTTGGTATGCCATCGCGGATTCGCGCGTCGAAACGCTGCTTGCCACTCTTTATCAGCTCTATTGCAAGGATTGATGTGATGACGCTTGCGACCCTTTCCCCTGCCGAAGCCCGCGCCGCGATCAAGGGTGGCGCGATGCTGGTCGATATCCGCGGTGCCGATGAACATGCGCGGGAGCGCATCCCCGGCGCCGTCAATGTGCCGCTCGAGCGGCTGTGCGACCTGGCGTGTGATGGACGCCCGGTGGTATTCCACTGCAAGTCGGGCATGCGCACCGCCGGCAATACGGCGCAGCTCGGCGCGGCGACGGGCGGTGCCCCGGCCTATATCCTTGAGGGCGGGATCGACGGATGGCGCAAGGCCGGCCAGCCGACCCTGGCCGATCGTTCGCAGTCGCTGGAGATCATGCGACAGGTCCAGATCACGGCGGGCGCGCTGGTGCTGATCGGCGTGCTGTTCGGCTTGTTCGTGGCGCCGGGATTCTTCGGGCTGTCGGCCTTTGTCGGAGCGGGTCTGGTGTTCGCGGGTGTGAGTGGCTGGTGCGGCATGGCCAATCTGCTGCGCATCATGCCGTGGAACCGCCGCACGGCGGCCTGAGGCGATCATGGAAACCGCGACGATCCTTGCCACGCTCGCGTCGGGCGGCGTGATCGGCCTTATCCTCGGCCTGGTGGGCGGGGGTGGGTCGATCCTCGCCGTGCCGCTGCTCGTCTATGTCGTCGGCATGGGATCGCCTCATGCCGCGATCGGCACGGCGGCGGTGGCGGTGTCGGCCAATGCGCTCGCCAGCCTGGTTGGCCATGCGCGCGGCGGGCGGGTAAAGTGGCGGTGCGCTGGCGTGTTCGCGGTGGCGGGCATGGTTGGCGCGGCGATCGGGGCTGAGCTTGGCAAGGCGATCGATGGCGAGCGGTTGCTCGCGCTGTTCGGCCTGCTGATGGTCGGCGTGGGTCTCTCCATCCTGCGCAAGCGGCGCACGGCGGAGGCGCCCGATGTGCGCCTCACGCGGGACAGCGCCGCATTCCTATTGCCGCGCCTTGTCCCGATCGGTCTGGTCGTGGGTCTGGCAGCCGGCTTCTTTGGTATCGGCGGCGGGTTCCTGATCGTGCCGGGCTTGATGCTCGCAACCGCGATGCCACTGCCTTTCGCCATCGGCACGTCGCTGGTCGTCGTCAGCGCGCTCGGGCTGACCACTGCGGCTTCCTACGCCCTGTCCGGTTTGGTCGATTGGGGCGCAACCGCGCTGCTGGTCGCGGGCGGGGTCGGCGGCACAATCGCCGGCATCGTGCTCGGCAAGGTGCTGGGTACCCGCAAGGGGCTGCTGGAGAGGGGCTTTGCCGCCTTGGTTGTCGCCGTGGGCGGTTACGTTATCGCATCATCGATCTAGTCGACCGTCTATCGCATGGGTGGGAGTTTCCTGCCGGTGGACCATAGGTAGACCGCAGGGTAGTAAGTGCCGGGCTGGACTATCAGAAGCGCGGTGGCTTTCGCATAACTAGATCGAGCCGGAGCAGCCCTGCGACGATCTGAATAAGTCCCATCAGTATCGTAGCGGCAAACAAATACTCGACGCCATGATCGCGCACGAGCGGCACGAGCGGCACGACCAGCACGGCGACGGCGGCGGTCGCGGCTGAGATCATCCCTGGCCGCCCGCCGATCAGCGCAATGGTCATCGCAATAGCCACGGACGCGTGAAGGCCGACCCGAGGATCGACCCCGGCGATGATCGAAAAGCCGATTGCTTCTGGGATAAGCGCAAGAGCCACAACGATGCCCGGCCATGATGTCGCGCCGGGCGGCCGTACCATCTGCGAACCACTGCCGACCGTAAGAAGAAAAATCGAATGTCATGTTCACAACAAGGCACGTCGCGCGATTGGCGCAGGAAAGTCGGTGCGTGTTGTTGTTCGGCGAATCGGCGCCCGGATAGCCACCCGGAATTTCACCGGGTCCTTGCGAATGGCTGGCCCCTATCCCGTCTCGGCGGGTGAGGCACTGGTCAATCGAACGGGGGCCATCGATACGTTTATAAAGACAATCGGAATGTGCGACCTGTTGTGCGTTGCGGAATGAAGTGCGATAGCAAATGCGGGTGTCGTTTCCGGCGGAGGCGGCAGGTGAAAGCGCTGGTCGGGCCGCCAGCGCGCGACCCATGCCCGGAAATTTGCCGATGAATGACGTCCGACGGCCGCAAAGCGCGCTACGCAGCTTTCTTAGGAGTCAGGCGTCTGGCGGTCTGATCCTCATGGCGGCGGCCGCACTCGCGCTGCTGGTGGCCAACTCGCCGCTAGCGCCAACTTACTTCGGTGCGCTGCACGCCTATGTTGGACCGTTGAGCCTGTCGCACTGGATCAACGACGGTTTGATGGCCGTGTTCTTTCTGCTGGTAGGACTGGAGATCAAGCGCGAGGTGCTCGATGGGCAATTGTCGAGCTGGAACCGACGCATCCTGCCTGGCGTGTCTGCGCTCGGCGGAATGGTCGTGCCAGCGCTGATCTTCCTGGCATTCAACGGCCAAGACCCGGACACCGCACGTGGCTGGGCGATTCCTTCGGCGACCGACATCGCATTCGCCCTTGGTGTCTTGTCGCTCCTCGGCGATCGTATCCCCACATCACTGAAGGTGTTCCTGACGGCACTCGCGATCATCGACGACTTGGGCGCCGTGATCATCATTGCCCTGTTCTACACCAGTAACCTGTCGACCTTTTATCTCGCCCTTGCAGGCGTGGTCGTAGCCATGTTGATCTGCATGAACCGGTATGGTGTCATTCGGCTAGCACCGTATTTGCTGCTGGGCGCTGTGCTGTGGTTCCTGGCCCTACAGTCCGGAATTCACGCGACGATCGCTGGCGTTGTGCTTGCCCTGACGATACCGTTGCGCCGTGATGTTGGCCGACCGGATGACATGGTGCACTCGCCGCTTCACAAGCTCGAACATGGCTTGCACGGATGGGTGACATTCCTGATCGTGCCGATGTTTGGATTTGCCAATGCCGGCGTCTCCTTCTCCGGGCTGACGCCGGCAGTTCTTACCGACCATCTGACGCTCGGGGTCGCCTTGGGGCTGCTTCTGGGCAAGCTGGTGGGCGTGTTCGGCAGCGCCTACCTCGTGATCCGTGTAGACTGGGCCGACATGCCGGCCGACGCGAGCACGCTCCAACTGCTCGGCGTGTCGCTCCTGTGCGGCATCGGTTTTACGATGAGCCTGTTCATCGGCCTGTTGGCGTTCGCGGACAATGCGTTGCTTCAGGAAGAGGTGAAGATCGGCATCCTCATGGGCTCATTGCTGGCGGGGCTTCTCGGGTGGAGCATCTTGCGCGTTGCGCGCCGCGAAACGCGCCAGCCCACTCCGGCGTAAGGAAAAGCAAAGCCTTAGACGCCACCATCGTTTTTCAACTCAATCGGTGAGCGATCCCGCCGTCCAAGTAGCGAGCGCCTTGTCAGTCACTGGATCGACAATCGCGAGTTCATCCAGCACCACAAAAACCAAGCAGACTGGACGCTGTTCCGCCCCGCCGGGCTGACGGCAAGCCACGGGCAGGTCCTTCGAACCACTCCCTAGGCGTCCGCTCAGGCGCAGAACTAGGCCCTGCCTGCCATCGAAATCCGCTCGATCCATTCGCAGGACGGACGAATAAGCCTTGCCGTCGCGACGCCCCTGCCGTGCGCCCCCCGCACCGAAGACTTGTCCGATCGCGACGGTCTGTCCAGCTAATGTAACGGGCTCGGCTCCCATAGGTACCGCCGGGGTCCGTGAAGCCGGACATGCTTCGCTGCGGGTCCAAGGCCGCGCGATCCAGAAACCTTCGATCGTCTCTGCGTTCGAAGCAGCATCCCCCGCAAACCATTCACTCGGCGACCACGTTATCGGGGAGACATCCAGGCGCAGCGCTCCAGCCGCATCATCGTACCGCCAGCGCATTGCCGTCTTGCTGTCGGCGTCCGCCGGTCCATCGCACCCGAACGGCAGCGATAAAGTAAACGGCTTGCCGACCGAATCTCCAACGCTCGCCGGCATGGCATCGCCTCGCGCAGTGGCATCCGCCGCCTCAGCGGCCAGAGCTAGAATGTCAGCACGACCCAGCACGCGAGTTGCACCGACCGTGGGTGACGGGCTGGGTACGGGCGCGACTATGACCGGCGTTTTCGCGGTCTGGCGTTCCTGCGAAGAACGCTGCCCTAGCAGAAATCCGCCCCCGCCGACCACCATTATCGCGAGTATACCGGCGGTCAGGGCGAGACGACTGGCACGCGGGCTGGGTTCATTCATGGACACAGGATAGCAAGTTCCGGCAATGGGTTCACCATGAACATGACGTATCCGACACAACCGCCATCGGCCGTCCGCCGTTGAGTGGCGAGCAGATACTGACGCTGGTGGTGCTGGTGGCGGTTATCGCAGCGCTGATCTGGGACAAGGTGCGCTCCGACGTCGTCGCCTTGGCAGGCGCGGCGGTGCTGCTGATAACCGGCGTCGTCCGTCCGGTCGAAGTGCAGGGCGCGTTCGCCAGCCCTGCCATCATTGCGCTCGCCTCCCTGTTCGTTATCGCCTACGCGCTTGAGCTCTCCGGCCTGCTCGATCGCGCGATCGCGGCGGCGGTCCGGATGTGCAAGCAGATGGGCGCCGCCGGGCTGTGGGTGCTGCTCGCCGTCATCGGGTGCTTCTCCTGCTTCCTCAACAGCACACCGATCGTCGTGATGGGCGCGCCGGTCATCCGCGACGTCGCTACGGCGCTGAAACTTCCTCCGAAGCGCTATCTGATGCCGCTGTCGTACATTACCGTGTTGACCGGTTGCTGTACGCTAATCGGCACGTCCACAAACTTGCTCGTCGACGACATGGCACGCATCGCTGGGCAGCCGCGCTTCGGATTGTTCGAGATTACGCCGGTCGGAATTCCCTTGGCGCTGGCTGGCGGGCTCTATCTGTTTCTGTTCAGCGGCAAGCTGATGGGCCGGAGCTTGACCGATCCGGCGACCGACCAGCACACCCCGGATTTCGAAGCACCGGGCGCGCAGATTGGCCACGCCGAGTTCTTCGCTGAACCTCGCCCGTTTCAGCCGGTTAAGGCGGCTATCGCCGGGGCGGTTTTCGTTGCGGCGATCGCCGCGGCGGCTTTCAACATCGCCCCGATCGCGGCGTCGGCATTCGCGGGCGCGGTACTTCTGATCCTGTTGCGCGTCATTACCGCGGATGAAGCCTACGGCGGCCTGCGCCCACAAATCCTGATCCTGATCGCCGGCATGGTCGTGATCGGCATCGCTATGGAGGAAAGTGGCCTTGCTGCTGCCGCGACCGGCGCGCTCGTTGGCTCGCTGCATGATTTTAGCCCGCTGGTCGCGCTGATTGTCCTTTACGGACTGACCATGATCCTGACCGAGCTGCTATCCAACGCGACCGTTGCGGTGTTGGTCACGCCAATCGCCGTAGCGCTGGCGGAAAGCCTGGGGGTCAGCGCGCGACCATTCCTGGTCGCAGTCATGATGGCGGGTAGCGCAGCATTTGCGACACCATTCGGCTATCAGACGAACGTTATCGTCTATCAGATGGGTGGATACCGCTACATGGACTTCGTTCGTGTGGGGCTTCCATTGAACTTGATCACCTTTGTCGTTGCGATCTTGGCAATTCAGGTGACCTTTCCGTTTTGACCGCCGGTGCTTGCGGCCGAGTTCGACGCTGGCGAGCCAGTGAAGGGTAAATCGGTCGCATAGATCGGTAACGGCGCGATTGCACCAGTTGGACTCGTCCGCTTCAATCGTGTCGCTTGGCAATAGCTGCCGGTCCGCAACCGGCCCAGAAGCCGCTGGACCGCTCGCGGCGTGAGCTGCCGGTCCGCAACGCGCCCCAACACCGGTCGTTTAGCGCGCAGCGGCGCGAACCCGAAAGCTGCCGTTCGATTATCTTGCCGAAGGCCGGAGAAGTACGCCTGACACCCAGACCATGGCGGCACGTCCGCGTTCCGCGCAAAGCGAGACGAGAGCCGGCCATCCGATCGCATATTTTCGATGCACCTTGCGCCGTTCAAACCCATCGGATAATTCCGATGCATGGACAGCGACTCTGCGATTTCGGCGCTGGCGGCGCTGGCGCATCCCACACGGCTCGATGCCTTCCGGCTGTTGATCCGCCACGAGCCTGACGGCCTAGCCACCGGCGCCTTGGTGGAAGTGAGTGGGCTGAGCCAAAGCACGTTCTCGACACACCTTGCCGTGATGGCCAAGGCCGGGCTCGTCACCGCCGAGAAGCGCGGACGGCAGCAGATTCAGCGCGCGAGCGTATCGACGCTGGTCGCGCTGATAACCTTTCTCGCCAAGGACTGCTGCGAAGGGCGCGCCGAGCTGTGCCAGCCGCTCCTCGCCGAACTCACCTGCTGCTGACCGGAATCACCATGACCCCGGACGTCATCATCTATCACAATCCTGAGTGCGGCACTTCGCGCAACACGCTCGCCATGATCCGCAACGCCGGGATCGAGCCGCATGTCGTCGAGTATCTGAAGACGCCGCCATCGCGGGGCATGCTGACCCAGTTGCTCGATCGCGGGGTAATGACGCCCCGCGCGTTGCTGCGCGAGAAGGGCACGCCCTTTGCGGAGCTCGGCCTCGGCGACGAGTCCCTTCCGGACGAGGCGCTGATCGATGCGATGCTGGCGCATCCGATCCTGATCAATCGGCCGCTGGTGGTCTCCCCGCTGGGCGTGAAATTGTGCAGGCCATCGGAGGCGGTGCTGGATATCCTGCCGGCACCCCAGCGATCCGCCTTTGCCAAGGAGGACGGCGAGCAGGTCGTCGATGCCACCGGCCAGCGCGTGCGCTGATGGGCATTTTCGAGCGCTACCTCTCGCTTTGGGTTGCCCTGTGCATCGTTTCCGGGATCGCGCTCGGACAGGCGATGCCCGGCGTGTTTGCCTCGATCGCCTCGGCGGAGGTGGCGCGCGTCAACCTCGTCGTCGCCGGGCTGATCTGGCTGATGATCGTGCCGATGCTGCTCAAGATCGATTTCGGCGCGCTCGGAGCGGTCCGGCAGCATTGGAAGGGCGTTGGCGTGACGCTGTTCGTCAACTGGGCGGTGAAGCCCTTCTCGATGGCAGCGCTCGGCACGATATTCCTCGGCTGGCTGTTCGCGCCGCTGCTGCCGGCGGGTGAGATCCAGTCCTATATCGCCGGGCTCATCCTGCTCGCCGCCGCGCCCTGCACGGCGATGGTGTTCGTCTGGTCGAGCCTGTGCGGTGGCGAGCCGACCTATACGCTGAGCCCAGGTGGCGCTGAACGACTTGCTGATGGTGTTCCTGTTCGCGCCGTTGGTTGCGCTGCTCCTGGGTGTCGCGTCGGTGACCGTGCCGTGGGATACGTTGCTGTTGTCGGTGGGGCTTTATATCGTGGTGCCGGTTATCGTCGCGCAGGCGCTGCGCCGGACGCTGCTTGCGTCCGGGGGGCAGGCTGCGCTGGATCGGTTGCTGCGCGGTCTCGGGCAAGTGTCGCTGGCTGCATTGTTGGCGACCCTCGTCCTGTTGTTCGGCTTTCAGGGCGGGCAGATCGTCAGGCAACCCCTGATCATCGCGCTGATCGCGGTGCCGATCCTCATTCAGGTCTATCTGAACGCCGGCATCGCATACTGGCTGTCGCGCAAGCTGGGCGTCGCATGGTGCGTGGCGGCGCCCGCCGCGCTGATCGGCGCCTCCAACTTCTTCGAACTGGCTGTTGCCGCGGCGATCTCGCTGTTCGGTCTCAAGTCGGGCGCGGCGCTCGCGACCGTCGTTGGCGTGCTGGTGGAGGTACCCGTGATGCTGTCCGTCGTCGTCGCGGTGAAGCGCAGTCGCAGCTGGTATGAGAGGAGACTTGCATCGTGACCCGTTTGCGCGCCCTTGCCGATCCCCATCATTTGCCCGCACTCGATCGCGCGTTCGTCATCGATCGACCGGCTCTTGGCTTGGACCCGGTGCAGCCGCGTCCGCGCGTCCTGCTGCTTTACGGTTCGCTGCGGGAACGCTCTTTTTCGCGCCTTGCGGTGGAGGAGGCGGCACGCCTGCTCGAACTGTTCGGCGCAGAGACGCGGATTTTTGACCCGTCGGACCTGCCGCTGCCGGACCAGATCAAAGGTGACGACCATCCCGCCGTGCACGAACTTCGCGAGCATGCTTTGTGGTCTGAAGCGATGGTATGGTGCAGCCCCGAGCGCCACGGGCAGATCACCGGCATCATGAAGGCGCAGATCGATCATCTCCCGCTCGAGATGAAAGGCATGCGCCCGACGCAAGGTCGAACGCTGGCCGTGATGCAGGTGTCCGGCGGGTCCCAGTCGTTCAACGCGGTCAACACGCTGCGCCTGCTGGGCCGTTGGATGCGGATGTTCACCATACCCAATCAGTCGTCGGTGGCGATGGCGTATAAGGAATTCGACGATGCCGGCCGCATGAAGCCGTCAAGCTACTACGACCGGATCGTCGACGTCATGGAAGAGCTTGTACGGATCACCGTGCTGATGCGCCCGCACGTGCCGCAGCTGGTCGATCGGTATTCGGAACGGAAGGCTGCAGGCGTCGCGGTTCGCCACGAAGATCACTCGGCCGTTGCGATCGATCGCAACTAGTCGCGCCGAGATGTCCGCCTTCCGGCGACGGATCCGTAGTCGGCATAGCCAGGGTCTGAGATGGGAGTATCCGTAAGCTTCGATCGGTCCGGGGCGGCAGTTTTACTGCGTTGATCGCCTATATGCTGCCAGTCCGTTGTCGGCCCCGTTGCAGACATTCGCGCTAGGTCATATTCAAGAGCCATCATGAGGTTTTTCGTCTTCAATCGCGCTGCGGCTTTCCCGCTCATCTGAGCCTCGGACAGTCTTTTTTAAGCAGCCTTCGTGGCTGGATAATTCTGCGCGCTAATTGAAAGCAAAATCATGACATCCGATGCATCGCGCGCACCCTGCGCGCTCGACATTCCATCATTCATCCGCGACGGCTTCGTCCGGATCGACGGCGCGTTTTCACGCGAAACCGCCGCCCAGGCGCTTGCTATCCTATGGCGCGACACCGGCTGCGAGCCTAACGATCCGGGCACATGGACCCGGCCCGTGGTGAGGCTCGGGCACTATGCGCAGCCGCCTTTTTTGGCCGCTGCAAACACCGAACGCCTGCATGGAGCCTTTGACCAGCTCGTCGGTCAGGGGCGATGGTGCCCTCCAGGTACCATCGGTACCTTTCCGGTCCGGTTTCCCGTCCGTGCGGATCCTGGCGATGCCGGCTGGCACATCGACGTTTCCTTCGGTACGGAGAATCCGGACTTCCTCGAATGGCGGGCGAACATACATAGCCGAGGTCGGGCGCTGTTGATGCTGTTTCTGTTCTCAGATGTGGGCGAGGACGATGCCCCCACGCGATTGAGAGCAGGCTCGCATCATGACATCGCTCGTCAACTTGCCCCTGCGGGCGACGATGGATTGACGCTACGCGAACTGGCGGCGGGCGGGTTTGCCGGTTCCGCGGGACGTGAGGAGGTTCTGGCTGCGGGCGAGGCAGGGACGGTCTACTTGTGCCACCCCTTCATCGTCCACTCGGCTCAGCCGCATCGAGGATCGACGCCGCGCTTCATGGCGCAGCCGCCGCTTCTACCTCGTGAACCCATATGTCTGCATCGGCCCGACGGCCTCTATTCACCGGTTGAACAGGCGATTTTGCAATCGGCGGGATCAATAATCTAGATGAGGACAATCGGGCCTGCTTCTTTGACGAGAGTCGCAGGCTCTCCCCCGCGGATGGCATCTGGTGAGTGTCCGCTAACCACCCCATCCGTGCTCTCTTGAATTAATGGCATCGACCAAAGCGGTCGGTCGGTAACAGCGGCCGACCGCTTTCATCGTTTCAGGTTTCTGTGCGCTCAGCCAAGAGCAGGGCATCTTCGACGTCAACACCGAGGTAGCGGACGGTGTTCTCGATCTTGATATGGCCCAGCAGGATTTGGATAGCGCGAATGTTGCCGGTCGCGCGGTAAATCATCGCTGCCTCGGTCCGCCGAAGGGAATGTGTGCCGTATTCGGCTTTTCGGAGACCAATCGCGGTGACCCACTCGTCGACGAGGCACGCATATTGTCGCGTGCTCATATGGCCAGCGTGATCAGCCCTGCTCGGGAACAGGAACTCTGTGATTGATACGCCCGGCGTTCAAGCCAGGAGAGAAGTGTCGCGCGCACATCAGCCGTCAGTTCGAACTGGGCGGGTCGATTGGTCTTCTGCTGAATCACGGTGGCACGATTTCGGATATCTGCGCCAGCGACAACATCGCCGATCTTCAACTTCACCAGGTCGCAACCGCGCAGTTTGCTATCGATGGCGAGATCGAAAAGCGCTCGATCTCGCAGCCGTCCCTCGCGGTCGAGATGAAAACGGATTGCTCAAATCTGCGTCTGCGTGAGAGGCCGTTTAGTCCCCATGTTTTTACCGGCATTCCACGGAACCCGGCCCTGCATCGCAGGGTCAAAACGAGAATAGTCCATCGTCGTTCTCCAGGGCCGTCGTGGCCTCAGTAAGAACGAGCAGGTGGGCAAACTTTCGGGCCGACAGCGGACATTGACCTTTTGGTGCGGAACCTTCCGGGACAAAGGGGGGGCTTCCCAAGCTAGTCGTCGAACGTCGGCTTACGTCGGAAGCAGCCGATCGAATGATCGTTTACGATGCCTACAGCCTGCATCCAGGCGTAAACGATAGTCGGTCCGACGAACGTGAAGCCTCGTCGTTTCATCTCCCTGGAGATGGTTTCAGATAGCGGAGACTTGGCGATCCATTCGCGACCGGGATTCGCGATCGGCTTGCCGTCCGTGAATGACCAGCAGAACTCCGCAAAGCTTTCGCCGCGCTCAGCCATCTCGCAATAGATTTGGGCGCCCGTGATGGTCGCGCGGATCTTGGCCTGTGCGCGGACGATGCCGGAGTCCGACATCAGCCGCGCCACATCCGCTTCGGTGAAGGCGGCGACCTTAATCGGATCGAAGTTCGCGAACGCCTTGCGGAAAGCTGCGCGCTTGCGAAGGATGATGATCCAGGCAAGTCCGGCCTGAAACCCCTCGAGCATCAACATCTCCCAGAGCATACGAGGGTCATGCTGGGGCACGCCCCACTCCTCGTCATGATAGGTGCGCATCAGCGCATCATTCTCGGCCCAAGAGCAGCGTTGGCGTTCGTCGATCATATATCCATCCTAGCCGATGGATCAGGCAGTTGGCAGGCCATCGAGATGAGATGCCATGCTCCCGGTGCATTACATCTGCGACACGCTCGGCGATGATGGCACATGAGGCTCGCGTAATTCCCGTTGCCAGTCTGGACAGGACCAACCCATCGGCAAAGCGCGGGCGCGCTCGATGGACGGCGAGGGGCATCGATTGCTGAAATGTCATCGACCTCATGCGTGTGGGTCCGCATTGGAGAAAAGGGGTCAAACTGTGCGGATGGTCCCACCGTCGATGACGAATTCAGCGCCGTGGATCGCGGCGGCACGGTCGGCAGCGAGATAGGCGATAAGGTCGGCTACCTCTTCGGGCTCGGCTCCCCGCCCGATTGAGATCCCGCCCAGGGCGTCGAGCACGGACTGACGCGCCTGTTCGATCGTGCTGCCATTGGCTGTCTGAAGCCTTGCAAGAAAGTCGCCCGCGGCCTCCGTCATGATCCAGCCCGGAGAGACGGCGTTGACCCGCACGCCCTTGGGTCCAAGTTCCTTCGAGATCGACTTACTGTAGGTCCGGAGCGCGGCCTTGGCGGCAGCATAGCCGGTCGTGGATTCGGGCAGCGGCAGAACGGACTGGATCGAAGTAACGTGCACTACGACGCCCACGCCGCGCTCAAGCATCTGCGGGATCAACAGGCGGTCGAGCCGGACGGTCGCCAGCAAGTTGAGATTCAGCTCGGTAAGCCAGTGCTCGTCCGTCAACGCGGCGAAGCCACCCGCCGGCGAAGCCGAACCGCCGATGACATGGGCGAGAATATCGACGCCGCCCAGCCGCTCGAGCGCTGCGTTGGTCAGCGCTTCGCCGCCTTCAGCGCGCGTCAGGTCCGCCTGCACATATTCGACACCGTCGATGGGATCCTTGATTGCGCGGGCGGCGGTGATGACGCGCGCTCCGCCGGCGAGGAAGCGCTGGACCGTGGCGCGGCCGAGACCCTTGGTGCCGCCACTGACGAGCACGCGCTTGCCGGCGAACTCGGTCGGATCTGCCCTGATGCTCATACCGTGGTCTCCACGGTTTTGATGCAGCCTTGCGCCAACGTGAAGCGATAGGTGAAGCGGAGCGGGCTGCCTGGGAAGTCGCCATGGGCGGGACCTTCGACGACGACATCGCCGTCGTCTTCCCAAACAGTATCGGGCGTGAAGATTGCCTTCACCGGAATCACTTCTGTCTCGACCAGCTGGCGGATCGCTGCCTCTCCCGCAAAGTGCTTACCGTTATCGATGAAAACGGCGTCGCGCAGGAACGGCTTCAACATGCCGTCAATATCGAGACGGGCGTTTGCTTCGATATAGTCGGCGATCGGCTGGGGCAGTTGCATTGACATGTTCATCTCCTCGACGGGGACGAGCCATACTTAGCGCTGGATTTTCGCCCGATAATCGAGATTAATAAGGATAAGGTGTTACGAAAAACGGGATAATGACTCGCCAATCGCTAATCGAGCTCGAGGCGGTTCTTGCCATCGTCCGCTGCGGCTCATTTCGAGCAGCAGCGCTCGATCTCGGCATGTCGACCACAGCCATCAGCAATGCGGTTGGCAAACTTGAGCGGGAGCTTGCCGTTCGGTTGTTCAACCGCACCACGCGCAGCGTCTCGCTCACACATGCGGGACGGATCTTCGTCGCACAGATCCAACCTGCGCTCGAAGACATACGAAAAGCGATGAACACCGCGCGCTCCCATCAGGAGACGCCGTCCGGAACTTTGCGCATCAATGCCTTCGCGACAGCAGCGCGTGAAATCATGGCGCCGCTAGTTCTAAACTATTTGCAGCGCTATCCGCAGGTTCATCTCGACCTCGTCACCGAGGGGCGGCTCGTCGACGTCGTGGCAGCGGGCTTCGATCTGGGGGTGCGCAGTGCGGATCTGGTACCGAGCGACGCGATCGCCATACCGCTCGGTCAGATGCGACGCATGGCAGTTACCGCATCCCCTGCTTTTTTCGAAAGCAGGGCTATCCCCCGAGTGCCCCAAGAGCTGCTTAACCACCCCTGCGTTCGCGTGCGGCTACCCAATGGCGCATTATTCCGATGGCGGTTCGAGAAGGGCGGCGAGGAGCTGCAGCTCGACGTCGATGGCCCGATCACCCTCGACGAAGCTTCCCTGAGCCGGATTGCGGTGATGAACGGTTTGGGGATCGGCTATTTCATGGAAGCCGATGTACGCGAAGACATCGCGGCAGGTCGGCTCGTCCGCATTCTCGAAGACTGGACGCCGCCGCTTGCGCCGCTGTGCCTGTATTATTCCAATCGGCGCAATTCCTCTGCGGCCTTCCAGGCCTTTATCGCGCTAGCGCGCGATTTCGCCGCCGGGCGGCTCGCGCGGCCTTGAGCCTGCTGCCCCGTCCGCGCAGCGTGCCGCGGTTGTTTCACCAAGGCATTTCCGAAAATAGCACGACAATTGGCGAGCAAACGCCATGGCTCTAATAGGGGCGCCTTGCTGAAAATCCGCTCACAGGTGCCCTCGGCATATTCTGACAGAAGCGGACATCCACAGGAATCCATCTGAACGATCGGCTCTGGTCGACAATTGCCGCTTGGGGGCGATCGTGAACGGCAACTACGCCGGCCCTAGTTTCCGGAAGCTGCCGGTCCGCAATCGGCCCATTTGCAGTCACTGCCGAGACGTCACCTGGATGTAGCTTCTGCGTGCACCGAGCGAAGGTCGTTCTGCCAAAAGCTGCCGCGAATTGGCCAATGCGAGCTCAGCGAAGCTCTGCTGCTCGACACCGGGATGAGGACGACAGCGCCGACAACCACATTGATGCATAGTACCCTCCGACATCGCCCCCTCTGTCATGACGGAGGCATCGCAGCATGACCCTCGTCCGCTTCCGCATTATTATTCTTGAGCTGGTCGCGCATCGATTGCGCAGGGGCGAGCGCCGGTGGCTAACGGAGCCGCTAACACTGAACAATTCTTAGCGTTCCTTGGCGTCGGTAAACTGGCTTTGCTGATTTCCCATCCATGCCCCGAGGTCATCTGCCTGCCGGTGATGATTGGCCTTGATCGCACCCGTTAGGAGCTGCTCAAGCCATCGCAAGATCATGTTCGATTGAGGTGGCACGATCAGCCGTGGCGCAATCGAGAGGGGAGGGGGCTCGATCTGGTCGAGCCGCAGGGGCGTCGAAGACCGGCGCATCCGGGCTCGCAACCAGGAGTGAGTCCCATGATCAAGTCGATCCCGCTTAACAAACTCGGCCAATCTCCGCGCAACGTTCGGCGCCACACGGATGGAGCCGCCGACGCCGAGCTCAAGGCCAGCATCGCCGCGCTTGGCCTGTTGCAGAACCTCATCGTGCGGTCTGCCGCGCGCGGAAAGTTCGAGGTCGAGGCCGGAGAACGCCGCCGCCGCGCGATGCAGTCGCTCGTCGACGAAGGCGTCCTGCCGCGTAATCACGAAGTGACGTGTCTCGTGCTCGAGGAGGGCGGGAACGCCGTCGAGACCAGCCTCGCCGAGAATTTTCACCGCCTGGCCATGAACCCCGCCGATGAGGCGCAGGCATTCGCCTCGCTCATCGAGGCGGGCGCATCGGTCGAGGACGTCGCGCGCAGGTTCGGGCTCACTGTGCGCTTCGTCGAGGGCCGGCTTCGCCTGGCGACGCTCGCCCCGCTCGTCTTCGAGGCACTCGCGGCGGGCGCCATCACGCTCGACATGGCCAAGGCCTACGGCGCTACTTCGGACCAGGAAATCCAGGCCCGCGTCTTCGAACAGGTGTCCTCCGCCTATTACGCGCCCGCTCCCGACGGCATCAGGCGCATGGTGCTCTCGGGCACCGTTCGCGGCAGCGATCCGCGCGCCCGGCTGGTTGGCCGCGACGCGTACATCGAAGCGGGCGGGCGCATCGAGCGCGAGCTGTTCGACGACGCTGACAGTGAAGCCTGGGTCGATGTCGCGCTCCTCGAAACGCTTGCCGGTGCCAGAATGGCGGACCACGCCGAGGCCATCGCTGCCGAGCACGGACTTGCCTGGGTCAGGCCGACCCTCGATTCCTACGCCGGCCACGACCTTGTCGAAGGCCTGGTCCGGATTCCGGCCGAGCCCGCGCCGCTGTCTGAAGCGGAAGCCGCCCGACTCGGCAGTCTCGAAGCTGCCTACGACGAGCAGGCGGCGATTCTCGAGGACGAGGACAGCTCCGAGGACGCCGTGGCAGCCGCGGAAGAGGCGATCGAGCGGATCGACCGCGAATGCGCCGAGCTGCGCGACCGACCGCCGGTGTTACCTCCCGAGCTCAGGAGGGAAGCCGGGATGCTCTTGACGCTGTCGCGCGACGGGATCCCCGTGCTCCAGCCGGTCTTCTACGGTGAGCGGCAGCCGGAAGCGCCGGGCGATGACGACGCTATCGAAGTCGTCCCGGATGGACCGCGCCGATTGGCCCTCTCGAAGCGGCTTGTCGACGAACTGGCGATGCAGCGCCGGGACGTTCTTTCGCTGCATGTGGCGTCGGACCCGGGCCTCGCGCTTGACCTCCTGGTCTTCACGCTCGCCGATGCGGATGCGCACGACTGGCGTTCGCGATCCGCGACGACAATCCGCGGGCCGATCCCGTCGGGCCCGCTCGTCGCCTTCGAGGCGAGGGACGCACGGGCGAGTGCAGCGCTCGCTGAGCTCACGGCGGGCCTCGACGAAAGCTGGCGTGGCGGCACCGACGTCGCGGACCGGTTCGACCGCTTCCGCGATCTGACCGACGACGCGCGTGCCGCCTGGCTCGGCTTCGTCGTGGGCCGGACACTCGAGGCCAGCCTCAATGTCGAGGGCGACAGGCGGATCGCGTTCCACGATCATCTGGGGCGGCTCACCGGCATCGACATGGCGCAGTGGTGGCGGCCGACCGCAGCCAACTACTTCGACCGGGTATCGAAGCAGGTAATCCTCGACGCGCTGGAGGAGGTAGGGGGAGCGGAACTTGCCTCGCGCTTCGCTTCGTCCAGGAAGGCTGACCTTGCCTCGAGCGCCGAACGGGTCTTCGCCGGTGACACCATCGCCGAGGCCGACGTGCACGAGCGGGCACTGGCCTGGGTTCCTGACGTGCTGGGCTTCGCGCCGCCGCCGCCGGAGGTTCTGCCTGCCGAAGACGTCGATAAGGAACAGGACCCCGCGGTGAGGGGCGCCAGCGCCAGCGAAGAGGCCGTCGAGGGCGTTTCCGGACAAGCCGACCAGGGCGGCGAGGGCTCCGGGCCATCCGAACCCGTCGGACAAGCGGCCTGAACGCGGCGATCCAGCTTTCCAGGCGGCCGTCCGATCCCGGTCGCCTGGATCAACTATCAGTCTGCCCGGCAGCAGCCGGGGACGGTGACCGGACCTAGTCACAAGCGGCCGCAGGGTGCGTCCAACGGAACATGCAGGCGCGCCCCACTATCCGCCGCGATCACAACCCTTGCCGGCGGACCTCGCTGAGACGCCTCGCTGACCGGCTGTCACCACCCCATCCGGATGGGGCGGCAGCTGCTCACAGGAGATTGGCAACATGAACCCGCCGGCCGGTCGATCGCTGCCCGGAGTTCCCGCCGTCCTCGACCCCTGCCGGGATCGTTTCCTTGCACCAGGAGTCCGCCGATGCCCGACCATCGTCCGCTTCCGACCGCCGAGCAGATCGAAGCGGCCGCCGCGCGGCTGCGCCCGCTCGAACGCGCGGTGTTCGATCTCGCCGCGCAAGGCCACCTATCGAACGGGGCTATCGCCCGCCGTCTCGGGATCCGTAGGCCGACCGCCGAACGCCTGCTCGCGCGGGCCCTGCGCAAGCTCGACCGGGCACTCGATCGGCTATGAGCGTTGCCTTCGGACGCGGCTTGAGGGCGGGCCGGTGCGGTTGCGAGCGTACCCGAAGTCACATCCCCCGGCGCGTCGAGGGCGCCCTGACCCGCTTGTCGCCCGGTGCGCAACCCGCCGGCTCTCGGCCCGTGTTGCCTCGCTTGCGCGAGGCTGCCCGCGCCAGCCTCGGCCGGGGGTATCCCGCGCTGGCCGCGCGGTGCGCCCGAACGATCGGCGGGTCCGGTGGGCGCCGGCGCCGGGCGGTCCGGCGTTCTCTTCAGGAGACCTCTCATGCACACCAGTCTTGCCGCGCAGCTTGCCCAGCTCGAGCTTGGCCATCTCAGGATCGAACGACCCGTCGGGACCGGCGCCGCGGAACCGCCGGACGCTGCAGCGATCAGCCAGACCCTTTCCGCGATCTGGTCGGATCTCTTCGCCCTCTTCCCCGACACCGCGCTTGAAGACGATGCCGAGGAACTCGCCTGGGGCCTCGTCAACCTGTTCCACCGCGCCGCGACCAAACGGATCGCCCAGATCGATCGCGCAACCGACGAGATCCGTTGCCTGCTCGCCGCGGCCGACGGTTCCGAGGTTCACGCGAGCGAACTCGAGGAGCAGATCGAGCGGGCGAGGGCGGCCGAGAGGGCGATGCTCGGGCTGGAATCCTTCCGTGAGGCTGCGGCGCTGCTTTATATGCACGAAACCGGCTCGTCCTGGCGCCCGGCTGGCGGCTCGCGCCTCAATCATGCGCGCACCCTGACCTCAGCCGTGATCGACGGGCGCGACTTCCTGCGCGCACGCGCCGAAACTCGGCGCCGCGCGGCGTTTCCGGCGGGAACGCCCGTCGTCTTCGCCGGTGGGCGGCTGTCGTTCGCGACCGATGCGGACGCCAAGGTGCTGGCCACGAGCGTCTGGGACACGCTCGACCGGGTCCGCGAGCGGGTCGCCGATGTCGTGCTGGTGCACGGCGGCGACAGCAAGGGCCTCGATCGTCTTGCAGCGAGCTGGGCCGAGCGTCGCAACGTGCCGCAGGTCGCTTTCGCGCTCGAGCGCCGTCTGGGCGCCCGCGCTGGCTTTCGGCGCAACGAGCAGATGCTGTCTCTGAAGCCGCGCTACCTCGTCGCGTTCGCCGGCAATGGTGTGCTGGAGCGCCTCGTGATCGAGGCCAAGAGCCAGGGCGTCGCCGTCGTCGATCGCCGCGGTCCTCTCGGCACCAACCCGAAGCACGCGGCGCGTGAGGCAGCAATGGCCTGACCGCCCCCGGCCGGGCCGGCGATGGCCGGTCCGGCCTTTTTCGCTTGTTCTTTGAGGCATGCAAGGCAAGGTCATGTGCAATGAAGGCCGATCTCGATCATCTTCCCGAAGCCAAGCGGCGCGAACTGGCTCATGTCGTCGACGTTTTGCGGGAGGGCTTTGCCTTCGCGATCGCCCGCCGGACGATGCCTGACCTGCGTGGCGGCCGGTTGCTCAAGATCATCCTTTTCGGCAGCTACGCACGCGGAGACTGGGTCGAGGACCCGGTCGGTCGCTACTTCTCGGATTACGATCTGCTGGTGATCGTCGACCGCGAGCCGCTGACCGACGTGCCTGAGTTCTGGGCGAAGACCGAGGAGAGGCTGCTCGCCGATCTGGCGGCAGGGCAGGAGCTGCGGACCCCTGTCAGCCTCATCTATCACAGCCTCGACGACGTGAACGAGAAGCTCCGGCTCGGGCGTTATTTCTTCATCGATATCGTCCGCGACGGTATCGTGCTGTTCGAAGAGCCCGGGTTTGCACTTGCCGAGCCGCAGCCGCTTTCGCCGGCCGAGGCGCTGCGCGAGACCCGTGAGTATTATGAAGAGTGGTTTGAGAGTGCATGCCGAAGGCTTGAGCTAGCGCAAAGCGCGCTGGCAAAGGGCTACTTGAAAGAGGCGGCATTCGACTTCCATCAGGCAGCTGAGCGCTTCTACCATTGTATGTTCCTCGTTCGGACACTCTATAGTCCGAAGACGCATAACTTGAATCAGCTGCGCCAGTTCGCAGAGGACGGTGAGCCGAGATTGAAGGCGGTCTGGCCGCGCGACACAAAGTTTAAGAGACGTTGCTACGAACTTTTGCGCGAGGCTTACGTCAAGGCGCGCTACTCGCGCCAATATCGCATCAACGTCGAGCAGTTGGAATGGTTGTCCATGCGTGTCGAGGTTTTGCAGCACCTTGTGTGCGATCTATGCGACGAACGGATTGCGGACCTCGCAAAGGCAGCGTGATCGTAGAATTCTCGACGGCTTCTCTTGTGAGGGAGGAAAGGAGGGGCGATGTCGCGCTCCCAGCCACGCCCTGCTCTGCTGCGCTCCACCAATTTAGCCAATGCGAACACACATCGTACGTCTTGGCCGCTAGTGTAGTGAAGGTCCCTAATACAGGCACAGCTGCCGCGCACCACAGGTGAGGCCGCATCGAGCGCGCGGGCCTCACTTAGCATACCACCGATATTGGCCGTGTTCTGCCTGTCCGGTTTCAGGGACAGAACTTCGGAAAGCTGACACTCGGCCGAACCGATGACGCCGTCAGCAACCGCCGACAAAGTGGACGTTGAGCAGACGATCGTGGTTTCCTGAAGGCGGACGTTTGTTCAGACGTCCAGGAAGGACAGTGATCGAGTTCGGCGACGACGATGAGGCGCATGGATTTGTGTCCTGTTGCATGGGGCCGCAACCAGCACGGCCTCATGCCCCCCGATCACGCCAGCAAGATGGCGGGGCGCATTCCGCCCGCGTTTTGCCGCTGTCAGAGCTTGGGCGTGACGCCTTGCCCTTGGCGCTTGCGCACCGCTTCTGTCCGCAGTTGCTCAACCCACCGCGCGGACTGGCGATCTTTGGCGATCATGCCGCCTTGATCGACCAGCCAGACATAGAACTCCGGGATTGGAAACGCGGGATCGTTCGCAGGCCCGCCCCAAGTATAGCGGAGCACCGTGCCGCATCGCGCCACATCGACGGACGTTCCCATTGTGCGGCGCAGGTTGGGATGCTGGCTCCGTCCCATGCCTTCAAGCACCTCGACGGCACGGGGGGGCAGCAGCGTTTCGTTGCCGCCGTCCACGGCAATTCTGGCATTGGTGCTGACCGCGCACACAGGCTTGCCCTGTTCACTCCACTGTACGACGGTGGTTCCCGTGTTCGGCAGGTAATGGGTTTGGGCGGGACCATATTTTGTGGTCAGGGCAGTGACGAACTGCTGTCGCGTCGGCGGCGTCTTATTTCCCCGCGAATAGCGGTGAATGGCATAGACCCGCGGCTCCGCTGGCGGGCTGGCGAACCAAATCCTGAGCCGTGAATCGCCCGCGCGAAATTCCAGTTCATCGAGGAAGGCAGGCGTTTGAAACCCCGTGACGCCATCCGAGTAAGGATAATGCGCCATGCGCTTGTTCACGAGTTGCGCGTTCGGGTCGAACGCCTTGATGGCCCGCGTGACCTCGGCCTCGGTCATGCCGAGCCTGATGCCCGTGATATCCAGCTTGTCGGCCGAAACCCCTTGCGTCTGCGCCGATGCCGCCATGCCGGATACCGCGCCCCAAACCAACGCACCGCCCAGCAAAATACTTCGCATTCTTCTCATGTGATTGCCTGTCTTTTTCGTGGATGGAGGGGATTCACGCGCCTTGCAGCAGCTTCGCCGCCTGCGCGTAGTTGTGCGCCTGCCAGAGCGTGTAGCCGCCGAAGCCGATGAAAAAGACGCCCACGAGGATGAACAGCAGCGGGAAGCCGACCGCCGTCATAAGGCCGCCCATGATGTAGCCCGGCACGGCAGGCGTGGCGTAGATCGCGCGGGTGCGGTCGTTGCGCATGGCAAGCGCCTGAAACGTGCCGTTCTTCACCCGTCCGGCCAGCGTGACCGTCTCGCCATCCTGCACGTCCGGCATATTGGGAAGCTTGATCTGCACGGAGCGGTCATCGACGCGGAAGGCCAGCGCGTGGCCTGTGCGGACGGAGCCGCCATTCTTGCCGATAACCCCCTCGGTCACGGGGGCATGGCGAATGCCGGAGACAACTCCTGTGATCGTGGTGAGAGACATGCGGTTACTTTCGTTGGGAAGAAACGGGACAGGCGGCAAATGACAGCGCGAGGCGCTATCCCGTCACATCGCTGATATCGTTGCCGCGCCAGTCGGGCGGCATGCTCGATTGGGCGCAGTAGCGGGCGCTACGTTCCCAGCCATGCTCGCTCTTGGCGGTGAAGGCCGTATCCCCCGTGAGAGTGTAGATGGAGGTGCTGGTTTCCGGCGGCGCGTTGTCCTGCAAATCCCCGCAGGCTTCCGTCACGCGGTAGGTATTCGGCCCCGTTTGCTCGATCTTCTTGAACTCGCAGAAATCCCGTGCACCGCCGATGCCGTTCCGGCGCAGCAGCGTCGTGGTGGCGTTCGAGGCTTGGCCGCACGGCGTATCGCTCTCGACGTAATAGCCGCGCTTGAGCGGCAAGGCGGCGATGGTGGCCGCTTGCGTCTTGGCCGGAGCGGCTTCCGTTGCAGCGGGCGCAGCGGCTTGGTTTGCGGCGGCGATATCAGCTTCGGCGGTGGCCATCCCAGCCGTGTTGCCGGACTCCATTGCCTCGGCCTCGTCTGTGGCGGCGGCATTCTCTGCCGTGGCAGCGTTCTGGCCGCAGGCGGCAAGCCCCGCCGCGAGCAGCAAGGGTACGACAAGGTGACGGGCTTTGCTCATGACATCTCCGCGCGTGAAAATCCTTCCCTCTATGGTTAAGGTGGCGCGGGCGGGCATTTCGTCCCCTAAACAGGGGAGAAAACAGGCACGGTAGGACGGCAGAGCGCCATCCCGCCGCATTGTTCATGCGAGGTTGTTGGTGCGAAGATAAAGTTAAGCCGCACCACCAGATGAATGAGGGGGCGTTACACGGCCATGCCGTCGCAAGAACTCTATGAATCGTCCCGCGTCTCGGGATTGATTGCGCATCTTTACGATGCAGCCATAGACGACGCCTTGTGGTCAGGCACTGCGACACGTATCGCGGAAACGCTCGGCTCGACCAGTACCGTTCTTAAATTGCACGGCGACAATGCCCGCGTAAACCTTCTCGAATGCACGGACAACCTGATGGTGTCCGCACGCGAAAAGGCATGGGCAGACGACTGGCACCGCAATGATTTATGGGTGGACCGCAGCGTCGCCTATGGCATGTCACGCATCATCACCGACGAGGATTTGGTGACGCGCGAGGAGCAAGCGCGGAGCGGCTTTTATCAGGAATGGCTACGCCACCTTGATATCCATCATATGATTGGCGCGGTGTTTCCCGCAGCAGATGGGGCTATCGGGGTGCTCGGTATCCACAGGCCGAAGGGTGCCGGAGCCTATCGTGCAACAGAGCGGCGGCAGGCGGCGCTGGTGCTGCCGCACTTGCAGCGGGCGCTGCGTCTCGGGCAGCGCTTTGCGGCGGTATCGCATGCCCATGCGGCTACATTGCAGGCGCTCGACAGGCTGGATACGGGCGTCCTGATGGTGGACGGCGCGGGCCGCGTCATTCAGGCCAGCAGCATGGCGGAGCGCCTGTTGTGTGAAAACGCGGAACTGGCGGTTATTCGCGGGCGTCTGTCTCTCTATCCGCCAGCCCTTCACGACAAGCTGCTGGCGCTGATGCGCGATGCGATGGACACGGCGCGTGGCAAGATTACCAAACCCGGCGCGGCGCTCGCCATTCCACGTCAGGATCGCATGCCGCTGACGCTTGAAGTCGCACCCCTGCGCCCCTCAGCTTCCGCCTTTGGTGAACAGCGGACTTGCGTGCTGGTGTTCATCCGCGACCCCGAAGCGCTTATCGCAGTGGCGCGGTTGCGTGAGCTATTTGGCTTCACGCGGACAGAGGGAGTCGTTGCTGCCGCCCTCGGACGGGGAGCCTCGCTGGAAGATATCGCGGCAGGCATGGGGATCGGGCTTGCGACCGTGCGGAGCCACCTCAAGCGCATTCTCGCCAAGACAGGAACGCATAGGCAGGCGGAAGCGGCAGTCTTGCTGGCGCGTAGCGTTTCGACCGTTTCCAGTCACTGACAATATGGGTGCGTCCGGCATTCCGGGTTGGGTGCCCGGTCACTGCAGTGGCCTAAAGGATGTTTGACCCTCACGGCTGACGGCTGCTTGGAGCACACTGCCTTCGCTCTGCGCGATGACGTGCGAATGGCGAGGGTCGTGAATAGCTGCCACTATCGTGCAACTGCTACAGTTGACCGGCAGATGCCGCCTTACTTTCGGACATTCGACGGGTAAAAGACGCTTCCCGAAAACTGCCGTAGATTCACGCACGATCGGACTACCGACATTGGGACAATCCGGAACGTCTCCTTCGGAACGCTGAAAGGCGAGAGCAGCCATTCTAACTGACCGGCGCTAGCATTAGCTGAGGCGTTGGCGATCGCGAAGCTCGCGGTACGCACGGCTTCTCGGGAGACCATGCCAGGCGCGAAACCAGCGCCTGTCGGCTCGAAACGTCGATCGAGAATGGGGCGGGTGTGGATACCCCTCGGACGTATCGACGCATTGTCACCCCTGCGCCGACCTGTGTCGATAATTAGGGCAGTCGTTTCAGGGGCAGCGAATCAACTATTCCGCTGACTGATAGGTCGTGATCGCCGCTTCCTTAGCATCATTCAAAGCCTGCAGTTCGTTCTGCAGCTCCCCGGTCGCGGTCGAGCCGGACAGCGCAACGATGCCGATGATGACAAAACCGAAGTCGAGGCAGGCGCAGATGCCGCGGATCGTTTCGTGGTGATCTGAGCCGTATAGGCTGGTGTGGGTGACGGCCACCATGCCGTCCGATCGATCATCGTTGATCGACACATGGCCGAAAACGCCCTTCAGATTCGGGTGCGCGCCGTAGTCGATCGCACCCTCGTAGGCCTCCTTGGCGAGCCTTTCGATATCCGGAGCCTTATCGGCAAGGCCCTTGATCGCCTTATCGAAGGTGAAGGCATTGCGGCAGGCCTTCTTATCGGCCTCGCTGCGGTGACGGTTGCCCCAGACCTCGGAGAGGGCTGGCTGCTGTTCCATGAGGTACCCATAGCTTGCAGATTCGAGGGCGGTTCGCACAAGTGGAAAAACCGCTGCCGGATGACCGCTTAAGGCCATGCGCACCGCGCCGAGAAACATCTGGTAGGCGTTGAGAAAGAGGACAAAGGCGAAGGCCGGCGTTGGCGAAACGTGCTCCCACAGGTCGCGCCGAAAATAGGCGTCGTACTGCAGCAGCACCTTCAGCAGGGGGGCGTCGGCTGCCTGCCACTCGCGCATGGTCTCGTCGGCCACCGCCATGTATTGCACGAGCCCGTCGCCCAGCTCGACCCGTGCTTTGCCTTCCTTCACGCGGCGCCCTTCCACTGAACGGAGCGGATGAAGTCTTCCCGATTCCATTGGCTGAGCGCGTATTCGCCCTTTTTGAGGGGAATTCCGCCAGTCATGCGCCGCGCCAGTGCGTCGCCGGCTAGAAAGAATATGTAATTTTCGCACTCAAGGAAAACGTAGCCCGTCGCTCTTTTCCACTTCTCGATGAACTGCTTGCTGCGGCCCATCCACCGCATGATCGCGTAGCGACGGCCGTCTATCTCGACGGGCCGCGATCCCCAGTTCATTGAGGCCTTGAAGTTCCAGCCGGTGAAGCTCGACGGTCCATCATGAACGTGAACGAGCCAATACATGCGGTGGCCCTGCCGATAGAAGGCTTCGCGCGCCGCCCGTTCCTCCTCCGAAATTGGAGAGTATTGCAGCTCCAGAACGGCGGCGTGCGCGGTGCCGGCGTTGCAAAGCACGTCGGCCCTGTGGTGCTCGCCGGTCACTTGGTCGACCAGACCGATCTCGCGGCAGTTCTCGGGAAAGGCCTCTTTCCAGCCTAGATGCCAAGGGCCTTCCGGCTCGCTCCATGGATCGCAATCCCCGGCCTTGTGCCGCCAGTGCCGGACATTCTCGACCGGCATGACGGAGGTAAGCGGTCCGCCGCAATCGCGGCAGATCGTGCTTTCCCCTTTGGCGAAGGGGGGGCGCTTTATTCCATCGATCCAGGCGTAGAGCATTTATCGCCACTACATTGTTGTGGGCGGTTTAGCACTGCTCTCCCGGAAGCGCCGCGTTTGGCAGAATCTATTGTCAACTTTAGCGTCGGACCTTGCCGGAACGCGAAGGGACGATTTCGCTTCCGCATGGACACAGCTTTATGCAGCGCACACTTCGGTGACCGCGATGTCGAAGCTAGCCCCGCCCAGCACGGCAGCTCGTACCTGAAGTCTAGTCTCCGCATTCTCTTGTTCCGCAACAGAATAGAATGATATTTGGCTTCGACTAATCTCGCCCTTTTGCTATCAAGCCGCAATGAGAGGAGAAGCCAAGACTAAGACCATATCGGGAGCGTGTGCCTGCTGCCAACAGCGATTCGTCACAGATGTTCAAACGTCCAAGACATGACGCCCCAGAAGATTATTGAGAACGCGAGAATTCCGGGGACGCAAAGCATTCTCGTACTGGGGAGTTTTGAGAAGCGCGTCACCGTCTACGCTCAGCAGGTGCGAGCGCTCAATCTCGTTGACGCGATGCTTTCGGAGAACCTCGTCCGGCCTAATGGCGGGAAGGTCGCGATCATCGGCGGAGGCGCCGCCGGCATCACGGCCGCAGTGGCGCTCGCTCGAGCCTGCCCCGAGCTCCAATGGCTGGATCTCTTTGAGCGGAGCTCAGGCATCCTCGCGCTGCAGCACGGAAGCCGGCGCTTTCTTCATCCGCATTTCTACGATTGGCCCGCGGCGGGATCCGACTCCGAAGATGCAGGCCTCCCGATCATGAACTGGACTGCTGGACCGGCCGGAGATGTCGCCACAATGCTGCGAGCTGAGTTCGAGGCGGCGCGGCACAACTCCGTGTTGACACTGCATTTGGACCAGACCGTGACCAAGCTTGTGCCAAGCACGCTTGGCCCAATCAGGGTCGTGGTCGACAAGGGCTCTGCAGTTAGGCGCATATACAATGTCGTCATTCTCGCCATCGGCTTTGGCCTTGAGGCTCATCTTGACGGCGAGACACCGACATACTGGGCGCCTTCGGGCCTTGCGGGGCCCATCCATACCCAGCTTCAGAACCCATTGTTGTTCATTTCGGGCAATGGCGATGGGGGCCTGGTCGATTTCCTCATGGCGGCCTTCAACGCGCTCGAACATCACGAGATCGGCGCCATGCTCATGGGTCTCGATCTCGGGCCGGCGCGCGCCGAGCTCGAGGTGATCGAGCAGGAGGCATGGGCAGCAGGAGCGGATGTTGACCTCCTCGCCGCTTATCGCGCCCGCCTTACGCCGATTATGCCCGCGGCCGTATGGCACGCGATTGCCGAAAGGCTGCGCCCTGCAGTGCGCATCCATCTTCATACCCGAGAGCCGCGCCTGCTTCGAAGGACAAGCGCGCTTCACAATCGCCTCGCCGTCTACCTCGTGCTGGAGGCCGATCGTGAGATCGGCAGCGAGGCGATCACCGTCACAACCGGCGTGGAGTTCGAAGGTGACATACCGAAGCGCGGGGCTATCACCCTCGTCGGGCAGGCTCCGTTCGAGCCGTTTCGCCGGTTTCTTCGACTTGGCCCCGATTCCGCGCCCAACCTCGAGCCCTTCGAGGACGTTCTTGCCGCCTATCCCGGAGCGGTGAACCCGCCGCTCTCGGCGACCCGACCCGAGTCACCGGCGCTGACGGCAAGCGCGGCAGCGCGGTTTATGAACTTAGGTCCAGGCCCGGCCGTGGAGCCGGATCCGGTGGCGCCAGCGCCCGCCGCGGGACCCCTGGCTATCAGCCTCGGCTCTGGCGCGGCGGGCGCTGTTGTCTGGTCTTGTGAGCTCGGCCCCGACGATGCAGGCCAGATCTGGTCGGGAGGAAGAAGCATCGCGATTTATAGCGAAATCTCTGCTGTTGATGCTGCTCCGCTCGCCGCGGCGCTCGCTCGGCTCGGAGCCCATGCATCAAGCTTCACACTCTACACGAAGGATGCTGCGGGCTGGCGCGCGAGCTTAGGCGCGCTTTGCGCCAATAAGGCGCTGCCGGGCCCTGATCTCGAGATACGCTGCCCCGTCGCTGAGTGGCAGGATGCTGCTGTCGTCGGTCCGACTGTCCAGATCACTGCGCCCTTGCTCGCGGCAACCATACAGAGCCGGCTCGATCGCGAAGTTCTGCGCCAGCTGCACGCCGTTCTTTACGAGATACTCGGTCCCCCGGCGACTCCGACCGGCTGGCCGATCGAGCCAGCCCTTCGCGCACGTCTTTGGGATCGATGGAGCGAGTGGCATGCTGCGCTCGCGGCTGATGACGCGCTTTGCCGGCGCTTCCTTCGCCTGCTCACTTCGGAGGACGATCGGGAGCCAGCGGCCGAGGCGGTGCTCGTTGGACTCGGGCCAAGGACGCTGCGGCCGTTCATGACAAAATCGACAATCTTCGCTTTGGCTTTCGCGGTCTGCTCGGGAATGCCGGTATCGCCGACGGGCGTCCATCCGGGTAACCTCGCCTTCGATTCGCTGACAGGCCACAGCTGCGGCGTAAGCTGGATTAATGAGCGCAGGCTCGGCACGCGCTGCGTTATGGATCAAGCATGGACCACGGGCGTGGTGCTGCTTTCGCAGCTGCAGGAGGCGGTACGGATGATGGAGGGTGACCTCAGGATGGATAGGAGCATTTCAGACGCGCCAGCAGTCGGCACCATCTCGGCCAGCGAGGAACCGCTGATCATCGGCGCGGATGAGGGCTTTGTTCAGGCTCTCGAGGCGGGCGAGGCGGAACTGCAAGAATATCTTCAGTCGATCTTCCGTTGGCGCAATGAGACCGCCGCGCAGATGCTCGAGGAGATGGCTAATGACGCAGCGTGAGCCTCCTCCGCTGATGCTGCTCATGATCGAGGCTGCGCAAAGCATAGGGGCGGTGGTGGCGGAAGCTCCCGCGCAGCTCAGCGGATCAAGGTTCAACTCGGAGGTGCTTAGCGATGCGATCGCCGGCGGCACAATTGGTCGGCGCGAGAGCGATCTCCCGCACCACGTCGCTGCAGCAACCTTGGACGGCATCCCCGTGCTGTTCGGCATACTTGATGGATCAGCGTTGAAAACGAGTGTTGATCAGCAGATGCGTCGTTATCGCAACCAGGCGGCCATCGCCCGTTCTTGGCTTGGCTCCGATGCGCCAAACCTGCAGCTGTTCGTGTCGGCGCCGAGCGGGGCCTTGCGCGATCCGGCTTGGCGCCAGCTCGCGGCCGAAATCGAGGCAGACGATCGGACGTGTAGGAAGCTCGTCTGGCTTTTCGAGGGATCACCCACGCTTGACGACGCCAAAGGCTTTTTCGAGCGCACATTCATCGCTCGGCCTTGGCCAGCCGAGCAGCTCACGCAGCAGCTCGACAGCATGGCCAACATTAGCCTGCCCATCGGGTGGGAGGAGGCTATCGAGGATCCTGATCTCGATTTCAGCGGGCTTGTCGAGCAGCTCATCGAGCTGGAGCGGGGAGCGCTGGCATGAGCGATCTTTACCTGCGCAGCGTCGAGCTTTCGAACTTCCGCATTTATGGCGACAGCTACGCCTTTGAGCTTCCGGACGGACCGGGTGTCACGCTGATCACCGGGGCGAACGGGCTCGGAAAGACCAGCTTCTTCGACGGCGTGGAGTGGGCGCTCACCAATCAGGTCAGCCGCTTTCAGGACATTCCGACGGACGCTCGTCGCAAGGAGCCCGATCCGCTGACCCGCATCGGAGCGCCAGCGAACAGCCACCGGGTGAGCCTGCAGTTCAGCGACGGCGATCCGATCGACCGTGGCGCCGGCTTCGTTCCGGATGAGGGCGCGATCGCGGCGCTTCTGAAGCGCCCGGAGTGGGCGGAGATAGCCAATCTACATGGCTACCTCTCCATCACCCACTTTCTGGGACAGGCAGCGACGCAGCGCTTCTCTCTTCGCAAGCCTGAGAAGCAGTGGGAAGCCCTGAAAGGTCCCGCTGGCGTGGACCGCATAAACGCGCTCCGCGAGCGAATGAGCGGTCTCGGTGTGCGACGGGCTTTCACTCGTGCTCTGGAGGACCGAACGAAGAGGCTCAGCGATGCGTCAGAGGCGCTGGCAGCTTGGACGTCGCTGCTTGCCGAGCGCGATCGTGCCGGGCAGCTTTCCTCCTCCGACGAAGCTGTTCCACCCGCAGCGCTGCGCAACGCTGTCGAGCTGGCGGGGGCTCAAGTCCTTAGACTGGTGCCCGTCGATTGGAGCATGCCGGAACCATCCACGCCTTCGGAGGCGCTGCTCGAGGCACTCGCCGAGCTTCTTCGCGCAATCGAGCAGCGTAGCGTAGCCGACACCGAGGCCGTCGATACACTAGCGAAAATTGCGGCCGATTTCGACACAGCCGGCGCAGAGACGCAGACTCTCCGGAGCAGGGCCGACGATATCGAGCAGCGCCGGGCCGCAGCCGTCGAGATGCTGGCAGAAGCCGAGGCTTCGCTTTTGCGGATGACAGCGAATTTAGCCGCCACCGAGCGCCAGGCTGCGCAGGCGCAGGCCCGCTCGGTGATCCTGACGCGAGTGCGGGCCGCCCTTCGTCAGCTGGAAGATGCGCAATCGCGGCGTGCAGACGCGGCTGAGCAGCTTGAACGCTCGCAGGCTGAGCTTGGCCGCATTGAGGTCAGCATCGCTGCTCTGCGGGAGGGTCTTGCGCGCGCAACCGCCCAGCGAGCCGATCGCCGAGCTTTAGCGGACAGGGTCACTCTTGCGCGGCACAGGGCCCAAGTCTCGGGAAAGCTGACTGCCACCCGCGTCGAGATCGACCGGCTAACGCCGCTTCTCGCGAGCAGACAAGCGGCGGACCTGCGGGCGCAGCGCGAAGCTCTGGTCGGGCGGAATGCTGCTGCTCAGACCATTATCGCGCGCATCAACGCGGATCTGCGCGCGCACGACGACCGAACGCGGGCAATCTCCGAAGCCGTCTCGGTGATTGCGCATCGGCTGGGGCATGACGACGTCACCTGTCCCGTCTGCGCCTCTGAGTTCCCGCCGGGGCGGCTTGCCGCGCTTGCCACCCAGCTGAGCGCCGCCGATGCTCGGCCTGCATCTCAACTCGCCACGGCGCTGGCAGAGGCCCAGGTGGAAAGCGAGGGGTTCCGGCGTCAGATCGTGGATGTCGAGCGCGCCATCGCCGAGCTGGAGCAGCTGCAGGCATCAATGGCGACCTTGCGTGCACGAGAGCAGGAGCTGCGCCAGCAGCTTGTCGAAGCGGGAGGTTCGGCAGACGGGGTCTACGACCAGTCCGAGACGCTTTTTCTGGAGCAGGAGCTTGTCGAGACTGATGCGAAGCTCGCCGCCAGCGACACTCCTGAACAGATAGATGTACGGCTGAAGGAAGCTGAAGCAGTTCTGAAGGCGGAGCTGACGAAGCGTGGCACGCTCCAGCAATCCAGGGATACAGCCGACGAGGATGTTGAGGCGGCACGGACCACATTGCGGCAGCATGCCGAGATTTGGACTGACGAGAAGGGGCTACTCGTCGACCTCGATAATGAGCAGGCAACTATAGAGAGCCAACTTTCCGACCTCTCATCACGGATATCCGTCGAACGTGCCGCTGCCGATGAGGCTCGATTGGCTCGGGACTCGCAACGTGAGGCCGAGGTTCGGGAGACCGAGGCGCAGACCGCGTCCAACGCTCGTCTCGATAGTTTGGCCAACACTAGATCTGCGCTCGTCAAGCGGTGGATGGATGCCGGCCAGAGCGGGGAGCCCGACACAGCGCGGGTGGCTCAAAGACGCACCCGGATCAAGGAACGTTCGGCGCAGCTTGAGCAAGTGCGCGCGACGCAGCAACAGCTTGTTGCCGGCTATCGCAAGTGGATGAGCGATGAGCAGCTGCGCCGGCTCGAGGCGCGGATTGCCGAGATCGTGCGTAGCGAGAACGCCGCAACCGATCTTGATGTCCGCCGGCTGCTGGAAAGACGCGCTGAGGAAGCGCGTCGCGAGCTTGAGTTCACGCAACGGGCGCGGGATCGAATTGACGCCGTTGGCAGCCAGCTCCAGCAGCGAGCGGAGTCCTATGCTGATGATGTGCTGGCGCCGCTCAACGCCACCATCCAGCGGTTTGCCCGGACGCTAATGACCTGGGCGGATGCATCGATCATCTACCGCGCCGAGCATCATGTGACCCGTTCCGAGCTGCGCCCCGGGATCCTGCGAAGCGAGGCTGACGGATCGGTGATGCAGCTCGAGATGAATCCTAACCTTTACTTCAGCGAAGGCCAGCTCTCGGCGCTGAGCGTGGCCGCCCTGCTCGCGGCCAGCACGACATTCGGATGGTCCCGGTGGCGGGGTCTGCTCCTGGACGATCCGCTTCAGCACAACGACGTGATCCACGCGAGCGCGTTCATGGACCTGCTTCGGCAAATGGTGCGCGAGCTAGGCTATCAGGTGATCCTCTCAACCCATGACAGCTCCGAGGCAGAGTTTCTCGGCAGGAAGTGCCGCAGCGCCGGCATCCCCTATCATGTTCATGAGCTTGTGCCTCAAGGTGAAGATGGGCTGATCTCCAAGGTCGCTTAGGCGCTCCCCTCTTTTCAAAGATTTCTTCTTCCAACGATTTGCTTTGAGAAGCTGTCAGTCCGAGGTCGGCCCAAGAGGTGCCATAATTAACCGCGTGAATGAATGGCCGGTTTCGACAGGCAAGCGGGGCGTCGTGTAAGCACGCCTTAGGCGCCTCCTAATTGACATAAATCTTCACCTCGCCCTTACTCAGCGCTAATCTGAGCGCCGAAGGGATAGCGAAATAGTCGAGATGAGCGAGCTCGCAGGCGCAGCAGATCTCGCCGAAGCCATAGGCCGGCTCAGAAACGACCTGACGCCACTGTCGAGGGTGCTGCGAAGTCTTGACCACAACCTTTCGACTGACTGTTCGGAGCTGCGGCTGCGGCTTCACTATCCCGCGATCCGGCAAGCGCGCCCAATGGCTGAGACAATGATCGAGGCCATGGCGATCTACATCGCTCATTATTGCCTTCCGAGGCGCGAGATCGACGCCGTCTATGCCAAAGAGGGCGAACTGTCGACTTTCGAGTTTCACGCGGAGATGAGTCGTCTGGATGCGGAGGCGCGACGCCTCTTCCAGAAGGTTCGATCCCATTCCGATCGGACCGGCGAGGCGGGCGAGCTCATTCTTTACCTCCTCACCGAATGGATCCTTGAGGCCCCGCAAATCATTGCGAAGATGTCGCTCAAGATGAACCCCAACGTCCCCGCCCATGGCGCCGACGGGGTACATGCAAGGTTCGACCGAGAAAGCGGCAAGCTGCTCGTCTATTCAGGCGAGGCCAAGCTCCATCAGCAAGTGCATGCGGCAATCGCTTCTGCAGTCGACTCTATCTCGAACGCGTTTGACTATGACGCACACACGCATGAACTGAAGCTGGTCCAGAGGAATGTCGATTTCTCCGGGCTCGACGAGCCTGCGCGAAAAGCGCTGATAGACCTTCTCGATCCCTATAGTGACGCGTCGGATGGCCGGGTCGACATCGTAACGTGCCTGATTGGGTTTGACTTCGCAGGCTATTCCAACCTCGATGCGCATGGCGACGAGGCGGACGAAGTTTTCAGGAAAAAAGCGCTTGAGAGTCTAAATCTGCTCGGCCCGAAGATGGCGGGGGCGTTGAAGGACGCCGGGCTCGGCGGCAAGAAAGTCGAACTCTTCTTTCTGCCGTTGCCCTCGGTTCAAGAGCTTCGCGACCGCTTCAGGAGACTGGTCGGGGGCGGCGCTTAGTGCAGGAACTGGCGGAAAGGATATGGGCTCGACCTGAATTCCACTCCGCCGCCGGGTCGATCCAGCGCGCATGGATAGCGCGAGATACGGGCAGCGGGCCGGTCGACCTGCCACCGATCGAGGTCGCTGCAAAAGCGGTCGAAGCTTCCGCAATCCTTGCTTGCTCGGAGAACGCGACACACCGGCTCAAGGCATACAGGTGCGCCACATCTGCCTTTGATCTGTACGGCCACCGGGCGCTCCCGCTTGACCAAGCGACGAGGGTCGTGCTCGCCCGCCTCGGCAATTTCCCCGCCTTTGATACGCGACAGCCAATCGCTAAGGCGAGGGAAACAATGCCGCTTCGCTTGGCTGCCGAGGAGCTGGTGCTGACCGAGCCGCGCACAGTGGTTCTCGGGGAGCAGACCTTCGTACTCACCGATTTTCAGCATCGCTTTTGGGAAAAACTGAACGCCAAGGCCCGACTGGCCGTAAGTGCTCCAACCTCTGCAGGAAAGTCGTTCGTCCTTAGCAATTTCCTCGTCTCTCAGCTGACGGCAGGGGAGGAGGGCAACCTCGTTTACATCGTGCCGACCCGCGCCCTGATCGCCCAGGTATCGGGCGACCTCGTCCGCCGGATTAGCCGCTCGCCGGCCGACGGCGCTAAGGCGGAGGTCGTCACCGTTCCGATCCAAGCGGACCGCGCCCTGCCTCGCAGCGCGGCTTATGTCATGACGCAGGAGCGGGTGCAGATGATGCTCGCCAACCACCCGCTATTTCGGTCGGAGATCGTGGTGGTCGATGAGGCCCACTCGATCTCCGAAGGGTCGCGGGGAATCCTTCTTCACTGGGTTGTGGAAGAGCTCCTCTCCCGCAACAGATCGAGCCAGCTGCTGTTCGCAAGCCCCGGCGTTCGCAACCTCGACGTATTCGGCCGCGCGTTCGAACTCTCCGACGTCGAGCCATTGCCGAGCTTTGAGCCGACCGTTGCCCAGAATTTCCTGCCCGTCCGGATCACAGATCACGATCGCGGCTCGGTCGAACTCTATCTCGTCGAGAAGGACATTGGCCCTACACTGATCGCCAACCGCGAGCTCGACCGACGCATGTCCACGATAGCAGAGATGTTGGTGGCGTCAGCCTGCGCTTTTGGCATCGGGGCGGCGAACATCGTTTACGCCAACGGTGCTGCTCAGGCGGAGGAGATCGCTATCAGGATTGCGGAGCGATTCAGGGACCGCGAGACAACGGAAGAACAAGAGGCGCTAGCGCAGCTCGTGGCCGAGGCAGTCCATTCTTCCTACGCCCTTGTCGAATGCGTACGGAAGGGAGTTGGGTTCCACTATTCTGATATCCCCACACATGTGCGCCAAGCGGTAGAGAAAGCGGTGGCAGACGGTGTCCTAGACTATCTCGTCTGCACCAGCACCCTTCTACAAGGCGTCAACCTTCCGGCTAAGAACCTATTTATGTGTCGGCCCGAAAAGGGAAAGCGCGTCCCGCTCGAATCTGTCGACTTCTGGAATCTTGCCGGCCGTGCCGGGCGCCTGCTGAAGGAGTTCCAAGGCAACATTTTTCTTGTGCAGTATGAACGCTGGGAAAGGCAGCCGCTCCGCCAGCCCAGGCAGGTCGAGATCGCCCCCGCGATCGAGGCCGGGATCGCCTATCGGCCGCAGGCGCTGCTTCGGGCGATCGAGCAGACGACGGTCCGCGACGATGATCTCGAAGCGATGTTCGTCCGGCTTTTGGACGACTACTCCGCTGGCCGCCTCGAGCACAGGTTGTTGCAGATGCAGGACGGCGGCCTTGTCACGCACGAAATGGCAAGCGACGTCTTAAATGCCGTCGCGTCCGCCTCGAAACGGATAACACTCTCGCCTGCCGTAATCCGGCGTAGTCCCAACATTTCCGCGCACAAGCAGCAGCGACTCTATGATATACTGGTCCGATACTTTACCTCGACACCACAGAAAGCGGCTGAGAGGCTGGTCCCGAAACATCCAGGCAAAGATGGCGACTACGACTCCTACAAGGCGATACTGAAAATCTGCTATCGGGTTATTCTGCGTCACCGGCCGCAGAGCGGATTTCACCGATTCGCCGCTTTGCTCGCATTGTGGTGGATGCAGGGTCGGCCGCTGCCGCTGATCGTAGAAAACCAGCTCAAAAAGGCACCGAGCGGAGACGATAGGAAAAGGCGAAGGACGGTTCGAAGAACACTCAAGCTGGTCGAGCGAGAGGTCCGCTTCGAATGCGTTCGGCTGTTCAGCTGCTACTCAACGATCTTAAGGCAAGTTCTCGGCGACATCGGCCGGCATGACTTGGTCGAGAAAATTCCGGACCTACCTCTGTTCCTCGAGGTCGGCGCGTCGGACCAGACTACGATCAGTCTGATGGCGATTGGCCTATCCCGTGTTGTGGCGGCAAAGATCGCAATTCACGCGCCGTCAGGCGATCTCGACGTCGAGATGGTTCGCAAGTGGCTGAGGTTCAGGCCAATTGACAGCCTCGATCTTTCTCCGGGTCTGCAGGCGGAAGTCAGGGATCTTCTAGCCGTGCTGGAAGGAGCCAACCCACTGAGTTAGCTTACGAACTCTCCCGTCGCCACAGGTCTGCGTTGCGTCGCACGTCGGCTTTCTCGTCACTTTAAACTTAAAGCGAATAGGCCGGTCCCGGCCCAGCTTCAGCAGCGACGCCACGCCGCTCGGACAAGCGTTCAACGTCAGCTTCTGCCAAGAGCGGACGTTCAACTTGTGGCATGGGAGCGACGGCTTTGCCCGACATAGCTGACATTTCAGGCGCGGCCTGAACGGATGGCGGCTTAACCGCTTAGTTCGCCATAAGCGGACAGTTCGGATAGTCCGACATTGCAGCCACTCCCAGCTTCAGTGAACTGATGTCCGCTCTCGGGCAATTGAAGCCCAGTTTCTGATGGCCGAAATTGGGGCGCAAAGCGGTAATTGATACCCCGCGCTCGCAGATTTGCGCGGTGTGGGCCGGGTGCGGGAGTATCGCACGAGGCCACGCTGGACGGGGGCAATCGGGTGAATACTCCAGGGGTTGCAGAGCTTCTCAAGGATGGCCGGGGTTTCTCGTTTATCGCGGACCAATCCCATCTCCATCGCAGCCCACTGGCTCGGCCGCGGCGGCGCGCAACCCGCGTCCCTGCGGCCCGTGTTGCCCTGACGGGCTGCCCGCGCCGGCCTTGGGCCGGGGTTTCCCTCCGGCTGCGCCTGCGGTGCGCGCCGCCGCTTTGGCCTCGCCTTTCCTGGGGCTGTCGACGGGATGGTCCCGGCGACCAACAGGAGACCTACCATGACCAACATCGTGATCCTCGTCGGCAACCTCGGAGCCGACCCGCAGAGCCGCACCACCTCCGGTGGTACCGATGTCACCACTCTCAGTCTCGGCACCAGCCGGCCGAAGCGCGACAGCGAGGGCAAGACCTACAAGGACGAGAGCGGCTTCACCGCCAAGGACACCGAATGGCACCGAGTGACCTGCTTCAACGGCCTCGGGCGGGTGGTCGCCCAGCACGCCAGCAAGGGCATGCTCGTTTCGGTTCGCGGCCGCATCCACAATACCAGGTGGACCGATGGCGAAGGCGTCGAGCGCTACGGCTACGAGATCATCGCCGACGACGTGCAGTTCCTCAACCGGCCGCGCCACGCAGCTGACGGCGAGCAGGTCGAACCCGAGGAAGAAGAGCTCATCTGAGCCTCGCAGAGCCCGGTGGCTGCGGTCGCCGGGCTTCTTTTTTTGTCTCTGTAGGGAGAGGTCGGCGGGGGAGGGCTCGTCTCGAGGAGGCCCAGTGTGACGGGCGGCGGGGCGGCTATCAAGGATGCGCGGTACCCCCAATTTGCTGCGCAAATCGGCTCCCCCACGCCCCGCTTCGCGGCGTCGAAAGCCTTGCTTTCGCGTCCCTGACAGCCGCCCCGCCACCCGCTCCCGGGCTCGTGTCTTCGATCGGGAAGACGCAGTTGAGGAGATGGACATGACCTATCATTCTGCAATTGGCGGGGGCGCCGACGAGGGTCTCGTGGATGCGCTGCGGGCGGAGTTCGGCGCGGTGCTGGCTGCGCGGATCTGGGAGGCCGAGAAGCTCGATTTCCTGTGGGATACCCGCGTTTCGGAGCGCTATCTGGGTCAGTATTTCGGGACGGAAATCGGGTTCGAGGGCGACTGGAATGCGGACTTTTCGCGTCTGGCGATCATGAGTTTCGTCGATGGTGTCTGGTACGCAGGGGTGTGCGTTGCAGACGGTGACGGCGGAGCTGTGGCGCTGCTGTGGGCGCGTCAATGCGACGATCGCGGCGAGGCACAGGCAGCGTTCGACCGCGCGGTCTGACGAAATCCGGGTGCTCGTTCTTGCGGGAGTGGCGCGGCTGCGCTGCTCCCTTTTCTGTTGATCGTCGATCCCGAGAAGGTCGGGTGGCGCGGCTGGAGGCCGGGTTCCGGGAAGGAGGCAGGGGAGGGCAAGATAAAGGGACTGTCTCGCAGCGCTCGACAAGTCGTTGTCTGCACATCGTTTTTTGGGGAGACGGTGCGGCGGGGCGCGAGACGGATGGTCTCGTTCGGGCTGGAGGGCGGTCGGGAAGCCCGGGCGGACCTGCCGCGACCGGCGTCGGACAGCGGGTACCCTCGCAGGGGCAGCTGGGCGAAGCGGGTGCCGCTAAGCCAGGAGCATCCCATGAGCGAGGACGACTTCGAGCCCAGGCTCGGCCGCATGCGGTCGGCGCGCTCACCCCGCGGGCGTAAGTACCTCGGCTCGGTGCTCGCCGCGGCCCTTCGCGCAGGGCTGCCCGACAAGCAGGGCGGGCGCCGGTTTGGCGGCAGCCGCATCGGTCGCGGCGCCGTCGGGGGACGTGTCCTCGGTGCGCGCGATCCGCACCTCGGGCTGCGGGCGCGGCGGGCGATCGTGAAGACGCGGCTGGTGCGCCTCGGCACAAGGGGCATCGGCGCGGCCCGGGCGCACTTGCGTTATATCCAGCGCGACGGGGTTGGCCGCGACGGGGGCGTGGGCGAACTCTATTCGGCGAGCGAGGACGCGGCCGACGGCCGGGCCTTCCTTGAGCGCTGCGATGGCGACCGCCACCAGTTCCGTCTCATCGTGTCGGCCGAGGACGGAGCTGAATATGACGATCTGCGGCCGCTGATCCGCCGCTTGGTGGCGCGCATGGAGGAGGATCTGGGGACGGGGCTCGACTGGGTGGCCGCCGATCATGCCGACACGCTCCATCCGCACACTCATGTGATCCTGCGCGGCAGGGACGATCGCGGCGGAAATCTGGTGATCGCGCCCGAGTACATTGCGCATGGCATGCGCGAGCGCGTCAGCGAGCTGGTTGCGCTCGACCTGGGACCGCGGACCGATCGCGAGATCGAGGCGCGCCTGAGGCTTGACGTGGAGGCCGAGCGGCTGACCGCGCTTGACCGTCGGCTGCTTCGCGCAAGCGACGGCGAACGCACGGTCGTCGGCGGCACCGGCTCACTGTTCGACCGCGCCCTCCACGCGGGCAGGCTGCGCAAGCTCGCGGCGCTGGGACTGGCCGAGGAACTGGGCAGCGACCGCTGGAGGCTTGCCGACGGGATGGAAGACACCCTGCGGGCCCTCGGCGAGCGCAACGATATCGTGCGCACCCTGCAGCGCGCGCTGTCGGCGGCGCGGCTCGATCGCGCGGCCGGCGAGCAGCGTGTGTTCGATCCCCTCTCGGACGGGGAGATCGCCGGACGGGTCGTTGCCCGCGGCCTCGCGGATGAACACCGCGACCGGCACTACCTGATCGTCGACGCCATCGATGGCCGGACGCACTATGTCGCGCTGGGCGGCGCCGAGGCGGTCGAGCCGCTGCCGGAAGGGGCGATTGTGCGGGTCATGCGGCGCGGGAGCGGCCTGCGCGCGAGCGACCGGACGATTGCGGCGATCGCGGCGGCCCATGACGGGCACTACAGCGCGGCGCTGCATCGTGCCTCCGAACCCCGGGTGTCGCCCGCGTTCGTCGAAGCGCACGTCCGGCGGCTCGAGGGGCTGCGGCGCGCGCTGTCGCTGGAGCGGGACGGCGAGGGCGTCTGGCGGATTGCCGAGGATCACCTCGCGCAGGTTGCGCGGCACTCCGAGCGCGACCTGCGCGAACGACCGGTGTCGGTCGAGATTCTTTCGCCAGTGCCGCTTGAGAACCTGCCGGAGCACGATGGCGCGACCTGGCTCGACGAGGTCCTGGCCGAGGCGGGCGCGGACACCGCGCGTGAGGCCGGCTTCGGCCGCGAGCTGCGAGCGGCCCTTGCGGCGCGGCGCGCCTGGCTGCTGCAGCAGGGACTGGCGACCGAACAGCACGGCGAGTTCGTCCTGGGGCAGGACGCCGCGGCCACCCTGCGCCGCCGCGAGTTGCTGCGTGTCGCCCAGGCGATAGCCAGCGATACCGGCAAGGCCTTCAACGAGCCTTCAGAACGCGCGCGCATCGAGGGTGTGGTGAGGCGGCGGCTCGAGCTTGCCTCGGGCCGGTTCGCGGTCATCGAAAGCGCCCGGGAGTTCGTGCTGGTGCCGTGGCGGCCGACGCTTGGGCGCGCCATGGGCAAGCCTGTCGCGGGAATCATGCGCGGGTCCGGGACAAGCTGGACAATCGGACGCAGCCGATCCCTGGAGCGGTGACGCCACCGCTCGGTGTAGCGAAACCGGACCGTGCGCATGCGGTGAGCAGTGCCGGCGAGATGGGCGATGAAGGAACTGCCGGTTCTCGGACGCGGCCCTGCGCTGGCGAACGGAAAGCGCGGCGCCTTGCACACGCGGCTGGCCGAGTGCCGATGTCCGTCACGCGCGCGGACGGCGGGTGGGCGCGGCTCCCGCTCTAGACCCGGCTCGCCCGGCCGCAACCCGGCCGCGGCCGGGTCCTCCACTGCGTTGCGGCCCTTCGGGTGCTGCCCGGCTCCTGCCGGGCCTCGCGGTCGCGCCTCGCCCGCTCCGCCTTCCGGCGCGGGCCATCGAGGAGATCGACCATGTCCGCCAGTTCCCTTCTGACGCTCGAACTGTCCCAGCGCCTGCGCGCGAACGCCCGTGCGCGGGCGGCCGACCCCGTACCCGTCGTGAAATTCTTCAATCCCGCCGGGGCCGGAACCTGGCTTGCCACCGAACTCGACGAGGACGGCGACACCCTGTTCGGCCTCGCGGACCTCGGCTTCGGCTGCCCTGAAATGGGCTCGTTCAGCCTGGCCGAGCTGCAGGCGCTGCGGCTGCCGTTTGGCCTCTCGATCGAGCGCGACCTGTGGTTCTCGACCCGCCACACCCTGTCGGTCTGGGCCGAGGCGGCGCGGTCGGTGGGCTCGCTGATGGCAGCAGAGCAGGGTCTCGCCGCCGTGCGCGAGGCAGGCGATCCGTGACGTGCATCCCTCGCCTTCCTTTCTCGCCAGACCTGACGAAAAAAGGGAACTATCCGGCATAATCCGTCACATTTGACGAGTTGAATTCGGGTCGCGCGGGCGTGGTAGCCTGCGTCTCGTCCGGCACTTCTCGGCGCTTGCGGCCTGTCCGGGGAGCTGCCGGCGTCGCCGATTCCGCGAGGCGCGCCGAGCTGCGCCGTAGAGGCAATTTCGGCCCGGTCCCCTTGCTGCGATCTACGCCTCCCAGAGCCGGCTTGATGCCGGCGAGGAATGTTCGGCCATGACCCCCACCAAGCTTCTCGTTGGACAGATCCTGGTCGTGCTCGCGATCATGATGCTGGGCGTGTGGCTGGGCACGCAGTGGGCGGCCGCCATGCTCGGCTACCAGTCGCGGCTGGGGCCGGCTTGGTTCGAGCTGGCCGGCGTGCCGGTCTATCGGCCCTGGGCATTGTTCGGCTGGTGGTATCGCTACGAGGCCTACGCCCCCGAGGTGTTCGACAGGGCAGGGGCGCTCGCCGGCGCGAGCGGGTTCCTGGGGTGCGCGGCGGCGGTGTTCGGATCCTTGTGGCGCGCACGCCAGGTCGGGCGCGTCACGACCTACGGCTCGGCGCGCTGGGCCTTGCCGCGCGAGGTCGCGCGGGCCGGACTGTTCGGAGAGGCCGGTGTGTTCCTCGGACGGCTGGCCGGGCGCTACCTGCGCCATGATGGGCCCGAGCACGTCATGGCGTTCGCGCCCACGCGCTCGGGCAAGGGCGTCGGGCTGGTCGTGCCGACTTTGCTGTCGTGGACCGGCTCCGCGGTGATCCACGATATCAAGGGCGAGAACTGGCAGCTCACCGCAGGCTGGCGGTCGCGGTTCTCGCATTGCCTGCTGTTCGATCCGACCGACGCCCGCTCGGCGCGCTACAATCCCCTGCTCGAGGTTCGGCGCGGCGAATGCGAAGTGCGCGACGTCCAGAACATCGCCGACATCCTCGTCGATCCGGAAGGCGCGCTCGAGCGGCGCAACCACTGGGAAAAGACCAGCCATTCGCTGCTCGTCGGGGCAATCCTGCACGTGCTCTACGCCGAGCAAGACAAGACGCTGGCGCGGGTCGCGGGGTTCCTGTCGGATCCGCAGCGCAGCTTCGAGGCGACCTTGCGGGCCATGATGAAAACCCGCCACCTCGAGACCGGCGTTCACCCGGTGGTCGCGGCGGCGGCGCGCGAGTTGCTCAACAAGTCGGACAACGAGCGCTCGGGCGTCCTGTCCACGGCCATGTCGTTCCTCGGTCTCTACCGCGATCCGACCGTCGCGGCGGTGACCGCCGCATGCGACTGGCGCATTGCCGACCTGGTCGAGGGCGACCGGCCGGTCTCACTGTACCTCGTCGTGCCGCCGTCCGACATCTCGCGCACCAAGCCGCTCGTGCGGCTGGTGCTCAACCAGATCGGCCGCCGGCTGACCGAACGGCTCCAGATCGACCGGCCGGACAAGCGCCGCCTCCTGCTGATGCTCGACGAGTTTCCGGCGCTCGGACGGCTCGATTTCTTCGAGACCGCGCTCGCGTTCATGGCGGGCTACGGCATCCGCGCCTTCCTCATCGCGCAGTCGCTCAACCAGATCGTCAAGGCCTACGGCGAGAACAACTCGATCCTCGATAACTGCCACGTGCGCGTCGCGTTCGCCTCGAACGACGAGCGCACCGCGCGGCGCATTTCCGATGCGCTCGGTACCGCGACCGAGCAGCGCGCGATGCGCAACTATGCCGGACACCGCCTCGCGCCGTGGCTCGCTCACGTCATGGTCAGCCGGCAGGAGACATCGCGCCCGCTGCTGACGCCGGGCGAGGTCATGCAGCTTGCGGCGGACGACGAACTGGTCCTCGTTTCGGGCCTGGCGCCGATCCGCGCGCGCAAGCTGCGCTACTACGCGGACCGCAACTTCGCGGACCGCGTGGCGCCGCCGCCGGTGCTCTCGGGCGAGGGTTATCCCGACACACCTCCCGCGCGGCCTCACGACTGGACAGGCCCTGTGCGGTCGGCGGAGCCCGTCTCCCCGGAAAGCGGGCTACCCGAAGGCGACGGCGGACTGCAGCAGGCGCGCCAGCCCACGCTGCGCCCGCGGCCGCGCAAGGCGTCCGCGCCCCAGCAGCTCGATCTCCTCGGCCTCGATCTCGACGACGACGGTGCGGTCGTGACGGGGCCGAACCCGCTTGCGCCCGTGGTCGCGGCGCACGCCGCCAACCAGGGATCGGCGCGCGGCGACGATCTCATGCCGAGCTTCTGACATGAGCCCCCGCAGCATCCCGCCAGTCCGCTACCAGCTGTTCCTGCCGCGCCCGCTGAGCGAGCGGTTCGAGCAGCTCGCCGCGGCGCCCGGCGCGTCGAAATCGCGTCTGCTGGCTGCCGCCGTCGAGGCCTGGCTCAACCGCCGGGGGACGGACGAGCTCGAGCAGCGCTTCGCCTTGCGGCTCGACCGGCTTTCCGGCCAGCTCGGGCGCATCGAGCGCGACGGGCACGTCCAGCTGGAGAGCCTGGCGCTGTTCGTGCGCTACATGCTCACCGTCAATCCGCCGGTGGCGGAGAACGACGAGGCGGCCCGGGCCCTGGGGCGCGACCGCTTCGCCACGTTCGTCGAGCGGGTCGGTCGGCAACTGGCCAGCGGACAGGTCACGCTGCGGCCGGAGGACACGCTGTGAGCGTCCCCGGCACCTTCGAACGCCAGTCCGCGATGCTGCGCACGGCCATGGGGCCGGAGATCGCCGCGGCGCTGGCTGATCCGCTGGTTGTCGAGGTCATGGTCAATCCCGACGGCGCGTTGCGCCTCGACCGGCTGGGATCGGGACGCTGCGATACCGGCGTCCGGCTCGACGCCGCGCGGGTCGAGCGCATCATCCGCCTTGTCGCCAGCCATGCGCGCGGCGAGATCCATGCCGCGGCACCGATCGTCAGTGCCGAGCTGCCGCCGCGCGGCGACGGGCCGGCCGGCGAACGCTTCGAAGGCGTGCTGCCTCCCGTGGCGCCGGCGCCGTGTTTCTCGATCCGCAAGCCGGCCTCGCGCGTGCACACGCTCGCCGACTACGTCGCCGACGGGGTAATGCCCGCCGGCCTCGCCAGGCTGCTTGCCGCTGCGGTCGTCGAGCGCCGCAACGTCCTCATCGCCGGCGGCACGAGCTCGGGCAAGACCACGCTCGCCAACGCCCTGCTCGCCGAGATGGCGACGCTCGACGAACGCGTGATCCTGATCGAGGACACGCGCGAGCTGCAGTGCGCGGCTCCCGACACGGTCGCGCTGCGCACGCGCCCGGGTGTCGCCTCGATGGCCGACCTCGTGCGCTCGACGCTGCGCCTCAGGCCCGACCGGATCGTCGTCGGCGAGGTGCGGGGGGCGGAGGCGCTCGACATGCTCAAGGCGTGGAACACCGGTCATCCGGGCGGGATCGCCACCGTCCACGCGAACAGCGCGCGGGCCGCGCTCCACCGGCTCGAGCAGCTGGTCCAGGAGGCCGCGCTGGCCGTCCCGCGACGCCTGATCGCCGACGCGATCGACAGGGTCGTGTTCATCGGCGGGCGGGGTACCGCCCGCCGCATCGAGACCCTCGCGGCGGTCGAGGGGCTCGAGGGCGCCGACGGCTACGTCCTTCGCCGGCTCACTGGGGAGCCGGCCCATTCCGAGGAGCCATGTGCATGATCCATGTCGTCAAGAAGAGCTCACGATCGGCGTTCCGCGTCCTTGCGGGCGTGGCCGTTGGCGCCGCGCTGGGAGCGATGCTCCTCGCGGCCCAGGCACGCGCGGCCGGATCGGGCATGCCGTGGGAGGAACCGCTCCAGCAGGTTCTCGAATCCGTCCAGGGGCCGGTCGCCAAGATCGTCGCGGTGATCATCATCATCACCACCGGCCTGACGCTGGCGTTCGGCGAGACTGCGGGCGGGTTCCGGCGGCTGATCCAAATCGTCTTCGGGTTGTCGATCGCCTTTGCCGCGTCCTCGTTCTTTCTCTCGTTCTTCAGCTTCGGCGGCGGAGCGATGCTGTCGTGACCGCGGCGGAGTACATCGAGGGCTTCGAGGCTCCGATCCACCGTGCGCTCGTCGAGCCGATCCTGCTCGGGGGCGCGCCGCGGACGCTGGCGATCGTCAACGGCACCCTGGCCGCAGCGCTCGGCCTCGGCCTCCAGCAGTGGATCGCCGGGCTCGCCGTCTGGGCCCTCGGGCACACACTTGCGGTGTTCGGCGCCCGGCGCGACCCCGACTTCGCGCCGGTGCTTGCCCGCCATTTGCGCCAGCGCGGGTACTTCGCATGTTGAACCTCGGCGAATACCGTTCACGCGCCGAACGGCTCTGCGATCACCTGCCGTGGGCGGCGCTGGTCGCCCCCGGCGTCGTCCTCAACAAGGACGGCAGCTTCCAGCGCACGCTCGCCTTTCGCGGGCCCGATCTCGAAAGCGCGACCGAGGCCGAGCTCGTCTCGGCCGCGGCGCGCGTCAACAACGTCCTCAAGCGCTTCGGCTCGGGCTGGGCGCTGTTCTTCGAAGCCGAGAGGATCGAAGCGCTCGGCTATCCCGAGAGCGGCTTCCCCGATGCGGCGTCGTGGCTGGTCGACAAGGAGCGCGAGGCGAGCTTCGAAGGCGAACGCGATCATTTCGAGAGCCGCTTTTATCTGACGCTCGCCTGGCTGCCGCCGCCCGATGCGCAGGCGCTCGCCGAGCGGGCGCTGATCGAGCGCGAGGGCGGCGGCGAGCCTGCCCGCAACTGGCGCGAGGCGCTGGCCTCCTTCGTCGCCGAATCCGATCGCGCGCTCGACCTGCTCTCGGGGATCATGCCCGAGGTCCGCGCGCTCGGCGACGAAGAGACCCTGGCCTATCTGCATGGAACGGTCTCGCCGAAACGCCACCGCGTCGTGGTTCCCGAGACGCCGGTCTATCTCGACGCGATCCTTGCCGACACCCCGCTTTCCGGCGGGCTCGAACCCATGCTCGGGGAGCTTCACCTGCGCACGCTGACCGTGCTCGGCTTTCCGGGGATGAGCCGTCCCGGTCTGCTCGACGCGCTCAACCATCAGGATTTCGCCTATCGCTGGGTGACGCGCTTCGTGGCGCTCGACCGGACCGAGGCGGTCCGCGCGCTTACCCGGCTGCGCCGGCAGTGGTTCAACAAGCGCAAGTCGGTCACCGCGCTGCTGCGCGAGGTGCTCTACAACCAGCCCGCGCAGCTCGTCGACAGTGATGCAGGCAACAAGGTTGCCGACGCCGACCTCGCGCTCCAGGCGCTGGGCCAGGACTATGTCGCGTTCGGCTACCTGACCGCGACGGTGACGGTCGCTGACGCCGATCCCGCCGCGGCCGACGAGAAGGTCCGGGCGGTCGAAAGGGTGATCAACGGCCTCGGCTTCACCACCATCCGCGAACGCCTCAACGCGGTCGAAGCCTGGCTCTCGAGCCTGCCGGGGCAGGTCTACGCCAACGTCCGCCAGCCGCTGGTACACACGCTGAACCTTGCCCACCTGATGCCGCTGTCATCGGTCTGGGCGGGTCCTGCGCGCAACGCGCACCTCGCCGGCCCGCCGCTGCTGGTCGCCGAAACCGGCGGGTCAACGCCGTTCCGCCTCTCGACGCACGTCGGCGACGTCGGCCACATGCTCGTCGTCGGACCGACCGGCGCCGGCAAGTCGGTGCTGCTCGCGCTCCTCGCGTTGCAGTTTCGCCGGTATCCGGGCGCGAGGGTGTGCCTGTTCGACAAGGGCTGGTCGGCGCGCGCGGCCGTACTCGCCTGCGGCGGTGTGCACCACGCGCTCGGCGCCAGTGCCGGGGAAGGCGCCGCGAAAGGCGCCGGGGAAGGGGCCGGGGAAAGGGACGGCGAGCGGACGGGCAGTGGGCTCGCCTTCCAGCCGTTGCGGCGGATCGACGATCCCGCCGAGCGCGCCTGGGCGGCGGACTGGATCGCCGGGCTCGTCGCGCACGAGAACGTGGTCGTCACGCCCGAGATCAAGGATGCGGTGTGGTCCGCGCTCGGCAGCCTCGCTTCGGCGCCCCCCGGGGAGAGGACGCTGACCGGGCTTTCGCTGCTGCTGCAGTCCAATCCGCTGCGCGCCGCCCTCGCGCCCTATACGCTCGAGGGGCCTTACGGCGCGCTGCTCGATGCCTGCGAGGACCGGCTCGCGCTCGCCGACGTCCAGTGCTTCGAGACCGAGACGCTGATGGACCGCGCCGGGGCGGTCATGCCGGTGCTGACCTACCTGTTCCACCGCCTCGAGGAACGGTTCGATGGCAGCCCGACCCTGCTGGTGCTCGACGAGGCCTGGCTGTTCCTCGACAATCCGCTGTTCGCATCGCGTATCCGCGAGTGGCTCAAGGTCCTGCGCAAGAAGAACGTCGCGGTGGTCTTCGCCACCCAGTCGCTGGCCGATGTCGCCGGGAGCAGCATCGCCCCGGCGATCGTCGAGAGCTGTCCGCAGCGGATATTCCTGCCCAACGACCGCGCGGTCGAGCCGCAGGCGCGCCAGGCCTACGAGCGGTTCGGGCTCAACGGCCGGCAGATCGAGCTCATCGCGCGCGCGACGCCCAAGCGCGACTATTACCTGCAGTCGAGGCGCGGAAACCGCCTGTTCGACCTCGGGCTCGGTCCGATCGCGCTCGCGTTCTGCGGCGCCTCCGACCCCGACGCGCAGCGCCACATCGACCAGGTCCTCGCCGCCGGCGAGGCTCCAGGCTTCGCCCGCCGCTGGCTCGAGGCTCGCGGCCTCGGGTGGGCGGCGGCCGCGCTCGACCTGTTTCCCGCTCCCCCAAGCCAACAAGGAGACCTGCCATGAAGATTGTTCCCACCGCCTGTGCGCTGGCCCTGGCGGCGCCGCTGGCGCTCGCCGCCACGCTCTTGCCAGGTCCCGCCGCGGCGATTCCGGTGTTCGACGCGGGAAACTACGCGCAGAACCTGCTCCAGGCGGCGCGGTCGCTCGAGCAGATCAACCACCAGATCACCTCGCTTCAGAACGAGGCGGCGATGCTCCAGTCGATGGCGCGCAACCTCGAGCGGATCGACTTCCCCGAGGTCGAGCGGATCAAGGCAGCGATGGAGCGGATCGAGGACCTGATGGAGCAGGCCCAGGCGATCGACTTCCGGGTCGAGGGTCTCGACCGGCAGGTCAGGTCGCTGTTCCCCGGGTCTGGCGCGACCGGTCTGTCGCGCGATACACGCGTGGCCCAGGCCCGGGCGCGTCTCGAGGCGGCGACGGCAGGCTACCGCCACGCGATGGGCGTGCAAGCTCAGGTGGCCGAGAACCTCGCCGAGGACGCGGCGCTCCTCGACGAGCTCGTCGCGCGCAGCCAGGGATCGGCCGGCGCGCTGCAGGCGCAGCAGGCGGCGAGCCAGCTGCTCGCGCTCGGCGTCAAGCAGCAGCTCCAGCTGCAGTCGCTACTCGCGGCCGAGTTCCGCGGTGGCGCGCTCGAGCGCGCGCGCCGCGCGCAGGCCGAGGCCGACGGGCGCGAGGCGACCCGCCGGTTCCTTGCACCCCGCCGCGCCTACACGCCGGGCGGCAGCTGACACCTTGCCAAGGGCGCGGCGGCCGCACCGCCGCGCCCGGCCGCGGGGCCGCCTCGCCCCCGGGGAGTTCCCGCGGCCGCCCCCTTCCACCCGGCATCACGGTTCTACTCCGATGAACGATCTCAATGTCATCGACCGCTTCATGGCGATCTTCATCCGCTACATCGACAGCGGCTTCGGGCTGCTCGGCGGCGATGTGGCGTTCCTCACCACCGTCCTCGTCGGCATCGACATCACTCTCGCCGGGCTGTTCTGGGCGATGGGCGGCGAGGACGACGTGATCGGCCGGTTCCTCAAGAAGATCCTCTATGTCGGGGCGTTCGCGTTGATCCTTGGCAGCTTCCCGCTGCTCGCCGATGTGATCTTCCGTTCGTTCGCCGGCCTCGGCGTGACGGCCGGCGGCAGTACGATGAGTCCCGAGGATCTGATGCGGCCCGGCCACGTCGCCGGCACCGGGTTCGAGGCCGCCATGCCGCTGCTCGACGAGGTCGCCGAGATGACCGGCGTCGTCGGATTCTTCGAGAACTTCCTCGCGATCGCGGTGCTCCTGCTCGCCTGGCTGCTGGTGATCCTCTCGTTCTTTGTGCTGGCGATCCAGCTGTTCATCACCGTCATCGAGTTCAAGCTGACCGCGCTCGCCGGGTTCGTGCTGGTACCGTTCGCGCTGTGGAACCGGACCAGCTTCCTTGCCGAGCGCGTGCTCGGCAACGTCGTCTCGTCGGGCATCAAGGTCATGGTCCTGGGGGTGATCGTCGGTATCGGCTCGGGCTTCTTTACCGAGTTCGTTGCCGCCAGCCCGGACGGCGAGACCGACGTCGCCGAGGCGATGAGCCTGGTGCTCGGAAGCCTGACCTTGCTCGGGCTCGGCATCTTCGGTCCCGGCATCGCCTCGGGGCTCGTCTCCGGCGCGCCCCAGCTCGGTGCCGGTGCGGCGATCGGCACCGCAGCAGCGGCGGTCGGGACCATGGCCGTCGGCGGCGGCGCAGCCCTAGCGGGCGCGCGCGGCCTCGCCGGCGGCACGATGGGCGCGCTGCGCGCAGGCACGGCCATGGGATCGGCCGCCTCGACCGCTTACCGCCTTGGCCAGGAGACATCCGGATCGAGCAGCGTGCGCGCCGGCCTCGCCGGTGTCGGCGGCGCGGCCGTGGCCGGCGCCAAGGCGCGTTTCGGCGCCGCCGCCGGGTTTTCCGCAGCAGCCGAGCGCGGCCGCCAGGCCGCGATGTTTGCCGGTGCCGCGCCCGAGACTGTGGCCTCGGGCGCGGGATCGTCCGCGGGCGGCAACGCTCCGCAATGGGCGCAACGCCTGCGCTCCGAGCAGACCTCGCGGCACCACCGCCAGGTCGCGCTCCAGGCCGTGCGCGAGGGCGATCGCGGAGGCGCCGGTGCCACCCCTGACATCAGCGAACGGGAGACTTGAGCGATGAAATTCAAGCGCAGCGTGCAGCGTTACGCCCGCACAGCCGAGCCGGAAACGCCCTATCAACGCGCGGGACAGGTGTGGGACGAGCGGATCGGCTCGGCGCGGGTTCAGGCGCGCAACTGGCGGCTCATGGCTCTGGGCGGACTGGCGTTGTCCGCCGCGCTCGCGGGCGGACTGTTGTGGCAGTCACTGCAGAGCCGCGTGGTCCCCTATGTGGTCGAGGTCGATCGCCTCGGCGAGGTGCGGGCGGTGGCGCCGGCCGCGAGTGAGTATCGTCCGACCGATCCGCAGATCGCGTGGCATCTCGGGCACTTCGTCGCCAACTTGCGTTCGATCTCGCTCGATCCGGTGTTGATGCGCCAGAACTGGCTGGCCGCCTATGACATGGTCACCGACCGAGGCGCCTCCTTTCTCGGGCACTATGCCCGCACGCAGAATCCCTTTGCCCAGGTCGGCGTGCGCACCGTCTCGGTCCAGATCACCAGCGTCGTGCGGGCATCCGACCGCTCTTTCCAGGTTAAATGGACCGAGACCGCCTATGAGCGTGGAGCTCTTGCTAGCACCACGCGCTGGACCGCGATCCTCGCGCTCGCCGTGCGGCCGCCCGGGTCGGCCGAGACGCTGCGCAGGAACCCGCTCGGCCTCTACGTCGATGCGGTCGACTGGGCGCGCGAGCTCGAGCCACCGGCCGCTGTGACGAAAAGCGGGGAAGGGCCGCTCGGTCCCGCCCGCCCTGATCCGGTCACTTCCCCTCGTGATGAAAGGACCTTTCCATGAACCGACCCGTGTCGCTCGTCCTTCTGCTGGCTCTCGGCGCGTGCAACGCGAAGCCCGCGCCGGCGCTGATGCCGCTGGCGCCCGAAGCGCCTCTGATCGCGGCGCGCTTGCTGCCGGATGTCATGCCGGAGGCCCCCGATCCGCAGCCGACCGCACCGGTGCCTGCCGAAAGTCTGCTCTTGGTGCCCGAACTTACCGCGCCACTTACTGCGCCGCCTCTCGCGCCGCCGGCCGGCCCCCCGTTGTCACACGTCGCGGCGGCCAACCGCGAGGCGGTGCGCGAGCCGCGCCGCGAGGGATACGTCAACGCCGTACAAGTGTACCCATGGTCGGAAGGGGCCCTGTACCGCCTCTATACCGCGCCCGAGCGCGTCAGCGAGATCGCGCTCGAACCCGGCGAAAGCCTCGTCTCGGTGGCAGCGGGCGATACCGTACGCTGGGTGATCGGCGACACCACCAGCGGCGCCGGGGACGCGCGCCGCACCCACCTCCTGGTCAAGCCGACCGCGGCCGGCCTCGCGACCAACCTGGTGATCGCCACCGATCGCCGGGTCTATCATGTCCAGCTCGAGAGCACGCCGGGTGCCGCGATGACCAGCGTCTCCTGGTCCTATCCGCAGCACGCGCTCATGGCCCTCGAGCGCCCGGTGCAGGGGGCGTCGCCCACGGCGGTGTCCGGGATCAGCCTCGAGACGCTGACCTTCGGCTACGTGATCGAAGGTGACGATCCGCCCTGGCGGCCGCTGCGGGCCTTCGACGACGGTCACCAGGTCTTCATCGAGTTCCCCGCCAGCCTTGCGCAAGGCGAGGCGCCGCCGCTGTTCGTCAGCGCCGAGGACGGCAGCGTCGAGCTCGTCAACTACCGTGTGCGCGGGCGGTTCTACGTGGTCGACCGGTTGTTCGCCGCGGCCGAACTGCGCCTCGGCGAGACGCCCCAGAAGACGGTCCGGATCGTCCGTTCGGGCGCGGACCGTGCCGGCAAGGGGAGGAGGGCACGATGAGCGACGCAGCGGACACGCTGGCCGGTCCGGCCAAGGTCGATCCCGAAACGCTCGTCCTGCGCGGGAAGCCGCGACCCGCGGTGCGTTTTCGTCGCGGCCTCGTGATCGGGGCGAGCGCAGCGGTGGCCGCGGGCCTTGTCGCGCTTGCCTGGCTCGCGCTCGAGCCGCCGAGCCTGCGCTGGGTCGCAGGGGACAGCTGGGAGGGCGAACCGCTGCAGGCGGAGATGCCGCCGGTGCTCGCGGATGCCCCCGGCAGCTACGGCGAAGTGCCCCAGCTCGGCCCGCCGCTTCCGGGCGACCTCGGTCGGGCGATTGTCGCGCAGCAGCGTGACCTCGAGGGTTCGATGCCTGCTGCGCAGTCGGACGCCGATCACGCCCGCGTTGCCGCGGAGGCTGAGCGGCAGCGGCGTGCGGCCGAGCAGGCGGCGGTGCGATCGTCCTCCGTGATCGTGCCACGCTCCGGCCAGGCCGCTTCGGCGTCAGCGGGACCCGTCGCCGATGACGCCGAGCCGCTGCAGGCGGTTCGCCCGGCCCCCTCGCCGTGGACCCTCGTGGCCGGGACGGTCATTTCCGCCAGCCTGATCACCGGGCTCAATTCGGACCTCCCGGGAACCGTGATTGCTCAGGTCACCGAGAACGTGCGCGACAGTGTCACTGGTCGCACGGTGCTCATTCCGCAGGGCGCGCGACTCATCGGCCGCTATGACAGCGCGGTGGCCTATGGCCAGCGTCGCGCGCTCCTCGTGTGGGAGCGCATCGTCTTTCCCGACGGGGCCTCGGAGCTGCTCGACGATGTGCCGGCGACCGATCGCGCGGGTTACGCGGGTGTCGAGGACGGCGTCGACTTCCACACGCCGCAGCTCCTCAAGGGCGTTGGCCTTGCGACCGTGCTCGGCGTGGGCACCGAGATCGGGCTTGGCATCGACGAAGGAGACCTCGTTCGCGCGCTGCGCGAGTCTGCCCAGCAGAACACCGCCCGGGCGGGCGACCAGGTCGTCTCGCGCAGCCTCGATATTGAGCCGACCCTCACCGTGCGGCCAGGCTGGCCGGTCCGCGCGATCGTCCAGACAGATCTCGTCCTGCGACCCTAGGGAGCCTGAACCCGATGGCTGAACTTCGTCTGCGCAAGCTGCCCGATCGTACGCCGGTAAGGCTCACCATTGCCTTCCCGCCCTCGCTCCACGAGGCGTTGTGCGATTACGCCGAGGTCTACCGCGACACCTATGGCGAGGTCGAACCGGTCGCCGAACTCATCCCCCAGATGCTGGCGGCGTTCCTCGCCAGCGACCGCGGATTTGTAAAGGCGCGCAAATCCCTGGCCGGATCGAGCCCGCGCGATGCCTGAACTCGGGGAGCAACCCGAAAGGCTTCTGCGGCTGGCCGAAGTGAGCCGGCGTGTCGGGCTCGGCAAGTCGATGATCTATGACCTGATCAGGAAGGGCAGGTTTCCGAAGCCCTACAAGATATCCCCTTTTGCCGCACGCTGGAGCGAGCGCGAGCTTGTCGCCTGGATTGCCGATGTGAAGGACGGATTCGAGGGTAAGCGACGGAAATATTGAAGTCCGTGTTGCGATCCGCCGTGACCAATATCAACCATCAAACCGTCGAGGCTGCCGCCCTAGGAAATACTGCGAAAGGCCAGTTTGGGATGACGATATGGGAGATGCGGAAGTCGAAATAGTTGCCGCAGAAGGAGGGTGTGTGCTCAATTTTTAGCTAACGGCCGGTCAAGTGCGACGATAGCGGGCTGCCCGTGTGATCAAATTCCTCCGATGCTGTCCTTCAGCTCCCTCAGCCAGGGCTCATAGTTTCGCCAATGGTCGAGGCCTTTGCGATTGATGGGACTGCGAACTTGTTGGGAGCTGGGGGTGTAGACGGCCCGCTGCGTTTCATGAAACCGGAGGCAGCCCGGGTGAGGGGGCAGTCCGACGTAAGCGAGCAGTCGCGCCACTTCGCCTTCCAGATCTTCGACAAGTCTCTCGTAGTCGAGACGAAATATCCGGCCGGGCAGAGAGGCGTTCATATGCTCGATCAGGCGCGCATAGTCCCGATAGTATCGGCCGAGATCCATCAGGTCTGACGGAAAGCCGGTTTCACGGTTGAAGTAGGTCGTGAAACTGGAGAAGCAGCAGGCAAGGGGATTGCGTCTTACGTCGACGATTTTCGCGTTTGGCAGAGCCAGATGGATCAGCGGCGCCAACCTCCAGTTGAACGGCATCTTGTCCGTGAAGAAGGGGCGCCCGGACGACCGGTATTTTCGCGTCGAGCCAAGGTAGGTCTCACCGATGTCCCGGAGGTCCGCGTCGGAAAGGCGGTCCAATGCAGCAGGGAGAGAGGCCTCTGCCAAGCCGCCGGGTGCGAAGCGATCAGCAATAGCCTGGAGCTCGAACAGCTCCCCGGTCCCTTCGACCAGCGGGTGACTGGCGAGAATCTGCTCGACGAGCGTCGAGCCGGTGCGCGGCATGCCAATGATGAAGATCGCATCGTTGGCGTCGCAGGCCGAGGTTGCGTGTCGGCCCAGCCGGTCCGGTGTCAAAAGGGTCACGAAGCGATCCACGAGCTCGCGCGTCGCCTCGGGATCATGGGGAGCCAGCTGGCCGCGCAGCCGGTTGGCTTCCTGGTAGTGCTGGAACGACAGTTCGTAGTTGCCAAGGTCTCCCAGCCCCTTGCCGAGGGCGTAATGCAGGTGGGCCTGTTGTGTGAGGTCGCGCGGATTGCCGCGCAGAGCGCCTTGCATGGCGGCAACGTCCGCTGGGAGGAGTGGGACAGTGCGCAGATCCGCCAGCCCCCACCACGCCGAGCCGTTTGCGGGATCCAGTTCGAGGGCTTTTCGATAGCAGGCCACAGCCTCCTGCGTCCGCCCGAGGGTTTTCAGGGCGTGGGCGTAGTTCAGCCTCGGGACGGCGGCGTGCGGCGCGCGCGCCATGACGGCCTCATGCGCAGCCAGCGCTTCCTCGGCGCGGCGCTCTGTAGAAAGAACAGCGGCCTTGAGCGACAGCGGCCATATTTCGTCTGGATAGCTTGCAGCAGCGTGATCGAGCTGTGTGAGGGCTTCGTCAGAACGCCCGAGACCGCAAAGGAGGGCGGCAAGATCGGCATGGGCCGCGATGAAACCCGGTGCGAGCGTGATCGCCTCACCAAGCAGGCGCTCGGCTCTTGCGGGTTCGTGGAGTGCGGCGTCGCGGGCACGCATCCGCAGGGATTCAGGGCCGCTGGGCTGTGCCGCCAAGGCTGTCCGGGCCTGCAAGTCAAGGGCGGTGACGCCGGTCGGATCGCTCTCGTTCATCACTTCCTCCTACCGCCGCGTCAGCGCGTCCAGCAAGCCGACGAAACCCCAATTTTGATCTGACAGATGGATCGTCCCGAGAGCGCGAATTTAACCATTGGATACGGGATTATATTGGAAACATTCAAAAAATATTTTAACTTTCATTAGTCTAAGCCTTGACCGTTGCCGCAATTCAAGGTGATACAGTCTCCTTATCCGCACCAGCGGATGGACATTTCGCAGCACCCTTTAGTCCCGATGTCGGGGCGTGGGAGCACTCCGTTCCCAGCGAAATGGTCTGTTGAAGGGCAAACTGCCGGCAACGGCAGGACGCAAAGCCTCCGGGCTCCTTGGAGCTAGCGGGGCTGCCAGCATGGAGGGCTGTAAAATTTTGAACGGAAGCACCCCGAAGTGTGCCTCGAGGCACGCCACAGCTCCTGCGACCTGATCGCCAGCGCACACCTTAGCAATCCCGAAATTACGCTCTCCTCGTGGGGAGGGTTCGCGCGTGAACGAGGAAATCCAATGGGTAACAACACCAGGCAGAGCCAGCACCAGCGGACTGTTGCACGCCTTTCTCACCGCCTGCTCTGCGGTGCCTCGTTCCTGGCCGGCGTGGCTGCGCTGGGCGCCGGCTCCATCGCGCAGGCCGAGGATCGTCACTGGGACGCCAACGGGACCGACCTCGGAACGGGCGGGACGGGGACCTGGACCCTTGACGACCTCACCTGGAGCCCCAGCGACGATGGCGTCAGCGGTCCCTATGACCGCCCCTGGGACAATACGGCCCTCGACAGCGCCATCTTTGGCGGAGCGGGAAATGCCGCGCGCACGGTGACTTTGGGAACGCAGATCACAGTCAATAATCTGACCTTCAATGCGCCCAACTACACGCTCACGGGAAGTACCCTGACGCTTGCCGGCGCGACCCCGACGATCCTGACGAGCGGGGACGTCATGATCCAGTCCGTCCTGGCCGGAACGCAAGGGCTCACCAAGACCGGGGCGGGGACGCTGCGGCTGCACGGGGCGAACCTGTTCAGCGGCGATATCTGGCTCAACGGGGGCGGCCTTCATGCCGCGAACAACGGCGCGCTGGGAGCGCTGTCAAACACCATCCGGACCGGTGCCGGCGCGACCGTCACGCTCAGGATCGATGGTGCAGGTACGGATCGAACGATCGCCATCGGCGACGGCGGTACCCTCAACATCAGCGGCGCAGCCATCGGTTCTGCGCTCATCACCGGTAACGGCAACGTGAGCGTGGTGCCGGCGAGGGCGCAGGACGACTACGTCGTCCGGCTGACCAACGACGACAATGATTACACCGGCATCACCACCTTCAGGGGCTGTTCCGGAATCTGCACCGCCTATTTCTCGTCGATCGGCAATCTGGGCGAAAAGAGTTCGCTCGGTGCGCCTACGACAGTGGCGAACGGCACCATCTATTTTGCCCAGGTCAACAATTATACCGACAACATCGTCTACATCGGCGACGGGGACAGTTCAGACCGCAACTGGCGGTTCTCAGGAACCGGCGCCATCCTCCGCAATGAAGGCAGTGGTGCGCTGACCCTGACGGGCGATATCCTCGGGGGTGGATCGACGCAGTTCAACGCAGTGACCGCCGACATCAACCTGCTCGGCGTGTTGAGCGGTCAGGCCTATGTCTTCTCGGGGTCGGACGGGCACGCGATCACCCTCGGTAACGCGAACAGCTTTACCGGTACCACATCAATCGGCGGCACTGTTCGAGCGGGCACGCTGGCCAACATTGGTGCCAGCAGCTCACTGGGCGCCGGCTCGACGATCGCCATCAACACGGGCGAACTCGTCTACACCGGAGCGGGCGGGAGCAGCGACCGGATCTGGACGGCCAACGGGCCTGCCGCAATCTCCAACAACGGCACCGGTGCGCTGGCCCTCAACGGAAGCCTGTCATTCCTTACCGGCAATCCCAGTCCGGATTCCCTGACGCTGGGCGGCAATTTTGCCGGTGAAAGCACGTTCTCGGGCGTCATCTCGGGTGTGGGCAACCTGACCGGAAATGGCACCACCACCTGGATCTTGAGCGGCGCCAACACCTTCGCCGGAAGCGTGACGGTCAACAGCGGCACTCTGCGGGCGGGCCATGCTTCAGCCTTCGGCGCGCCCACAGGCTTGATCGTCCATGGAGGCACCCTTGACCTGGGCGGCCATGACCTGACGGCCCCGTCGCTCACCGGCACCGGGGGGGCGGTTGCGCTCGGCACCGCGACCCTGACCGTCAACATCACCAGCAGCCAGACCTACGCGGGTGCCATCACCGGTACCGGGGGACTTCGCAAAGCGGGCGCTGGCACGCTGACCCTCACGGGCGCCAGCACCTACACCGGGGCCACGACCATCGGGGGCGGCAGGTTTGTGCTGGACTTCTCCAGCGCCGGCGGCCCAACGAACAACCTTGTTTCCGGTTCGTCACCGCTTGTTCTCTCGGGCGGTGTGTTCGATGTGCTGGGCGCTTCAGGTGAGAACAACACCCAGGGCTTTGGCGGGCTGAGCGTAACCGCGGGCAGCAATACGGTTCGCGCAACAAGCGGGGCGGGCGGCACGATCAACCTCAACCTTGGTGCGATCAGCCGAACCGGAGGATTGGTCAACTTTGCGCTGCCGATAAGCGGCACAATCAGCACCACCAATACCGACGGCCTGCTCGGCGGTTGGGCCACGGTCAACGGCGCTGATTACGCCAAGGTGGTGGGCGGCAATATCCTCGCCTTCGACGAGACGGATTATACCGACAAGGATAACGCCGGCACCTGGCTGAGCGGTGAAATCATCAGTGACACGGCCAATGCCGTGAACTCCCCGTTCTTCGGCACCGTTGGCAGCGACGTTCAGCTGGGCGGTCTGCGGTATACGGCGGCAGCCAGTTCCACGGTCACCATCGGGAGCGGCAACACGCTGGGTATCGATGGCACGATCATCGTGGCGCCCGGCACGCTTGCTTTCGACCAGGCCATCAACGGCGGAAGTCTCACGGGCGGCGCAGGCGGCGGATCGCTCGGCGTCCAGCACAATGGCACCGGAACGATGACGATCGGATCGACGATCGTCGATAATGGCGGTGCCGTATCGCTGGTGAAGGGCGGGGCGGGCACACTGTCCCTGACGGGGCCCAACAGCTATACAGGCGGAACCCAGGTGACCGCTGGCGTCCTGCGCGTAACAAGCATCGGGAACGGCGGTGCGGCGAGCAGCATCGGCGCTTCGTCGGCCGCTTCGGCCAACCTCGTGCTCGAAGCCGGCACTCTGCGATACGCAGGCGCAACTGGCACCACGGACCGCGGCTTCACCCTGGTCAACGGCGGCCCCGAGCGCACAATCGAGGTTGTCGGCAGCAGCATCAATCTGACCTTCACCGGTGAGGTGACCAGCCCGGATGACGCGGGCTTCACCAAGCTGAACTCCGGCACCCTGACCCTCGCTAACGCCGCGAACACCTACCGCGGCGTCACGACAGTCGGCGGCGGCACACTGGCAGTAAGTACGCTGACCGACGGCGGACTTGCTAGCAGCATCGGCTTGGCCAGCAGTGATCCCGCCAACATTGTCCTGGCCGGAGGTACACTGGACTATCTTGGCGCCACGGCCAGCAGCAACCGCGGGATTACAATCGGGGCCGGGAACGGTGGCATCGGCGTGGCGAATGCGGGCGCTGTGCTGACATTAACAGGAACCATTACCAGTTCAGGTTCCGGGGGGCTGCGCAAGGAAGGTGCCGGCACTCTGCGCCTGTCAGGCACGAATAGCTATGCCGGCGCCACTGTGGTCAACGCAGGCACGCTGATCGCGGGTTCCGCTCGGGCCTTTGGTGCGGGCACTGCGGCCATGACCGTGAACAGCGGAGCCACGCTTGATCTGGGCGGCTTCAATATCGCGGCCTCCCTCGTGTCTGGCGAGGGCACGATCAACCTTGGCGCACGGACCCTCACGACGGCTGGTGGATCGGGCACCTTCACCGGCACTATTACCGGCACGGGCGGATTTACGCGCGGAGCAGGCAGTTTCACCCAGACGCTTTCGGGCTGCAATAACACCTATACCGGCGTGACGACCGTATCGGGCTTGTTGAGCATCGACTGCATTGCCGATGGAGGAGCGGCCAGCGGCATCGGCGCGTCCGGCGCCGCGTCGGCGAACCTCGTCTTTAGCGGAGGGACCCTTGGCTATACGGGCAGCAGCGCGTCGACCAACCGCGGCTTTGCGCTGACTGGTAACGGTACCCTCAATGTGACCAATGCCGCGACCACTCTTGAGTTCAGGGGAGTGATCACGGGTAGTGGCGCTCTGTTCAAGAACGGTGCCGGCACGCTGGTCCTTTCTGGCGCCAATACCTACACCGGCGCCACGCGGATCACCGAGGGCACCTTGCGGGCCGGGTCCACGCAGGCGTTTGGCGCCGCCAGGCCGATGCTCCTCAACAACACGGCCGGCGTGGTGCTCGATCTCAATGGCTACGATACCAGCGTAAGCTATCTGGAGCTGGGCGGACCCGCTGGCGGCGATATCAATCTGAACGGCGCCACGCTGACAATCACGACCGGCAACACCTCGGCAACTTCCTATTTTCAGGGCGCCATCCATGGCGCCGGTAACCTCATCAAGGATGGTCCCAACACACAGAAGCTGACGGGCTGCAATAGCACTTACAGCGGCGTCACCACGATCAACGGCGGCATCCTGCAGGTCGACTGCCTGACCGACGGTGGGCTCGCCAGTTCGATGGGCACATCAAGTGCGGCGGCCAGCAACCTCGTTCTCAACGGAGGCACGCTGCGCTACGGCGGCATCGGCGGCAGCACCAACCGCCAGTTCACTTTGGGTGCCGCCGGCAACAAGCTCGATGCCCTGGGAACAGGCGCGATCCATTTTACCAGTACTGCGCCGCTCACATTCAGCAGTCCGAATACGGCGCAGACGCTGACGCTGACCGGTACGAACACCGGCAACAATATCCTCGCTGCACAGATCACCAACAACGGACCGGGACTGACCTCACTCGCCAAATCCGGTGAGGGCACCTGGATCCTCACCAATCCAGGCAGCACCTATACCGGCGTCACGACGATCAGCGGCGGCGTTCTCGGGGTCGACAAGCTCTCCAACGGCGGCGTTGCCAGCAGCCTTGGCGCGTCATCAGCCGCCGCGGAAAACCTCGTGATCGGCAACGGTTCGACCCTGCGCTATACGGGCACGGGGGATACGACCGACCGTCTCTTCACTCTGGCAGCCGGTGTCAGTTACATCGAATCCTCGGGCGCGGGGGCGGTTGTCTTCACCGACACCGGCCCGGTCACGCTGCAGGACATCAACCAGGCGCGGGTCATTGCGCTGGGCGGCACCAACACCGACAACAACACCCTGGCCGGATCGATCGGCGATGCGGGCACCGGTGTCACCACGCTGGCAAAGAACGGGCTCGGCACCTGGGTTCTGACCGGCAATCACAGCTTCAGTGGGTCGACCAACGTCAATGGGGGCCTGCTGTCGATCGGCGGTGGCGGCACCACCGGGTCGATCGCGAGCGCCACCATCAACAATTTCGGCGCGCTGGCCTTCAACCGGTCCGACAGCCTGACCTATGCGGGGGCCGTTGTCGGCACGGGCGTAGTTCAGCAGAACGGCCTCGGCACCACCATCCTGACCGGTACCAACAGCTACTCCGGCGGTACGGCAATCAACGCCGGCACCTTGCAGCTGGGCAGCGGCGGGACGCTTGGCAGCATCACCGGCGATGTCGTGAATGACGGCGTCCTCGCCTTCAACCGGTCGAACCTTTACACTTTCGGCGGCGGGATTTCCGGCAGCGGTTCGGTGACGCAGGACGGGACCGGTACGACCGTGCTGACGGCGACCAACGCCTATACCGGCGGCACTGCGATCACTGCCGGTACGCTGCAGATATCACGCGATGTCAATCTGGGTGCGGCTTCGGGACCGCTCAGCATCACTGACGCTACGCTGCAGACCACCGCCACCGTGACCACCGCGCGCGACGTCTCGCTGGGCGGCAGTGCAACGCTGCTGACCGATGCCGGAACGAGCTTGGCCATAAGCGGGATAGTGGACGGTATCGGCCGGTTGATCAAAGCGGGCGCGGGCCAGCTGATCCTCACCGGCGTCAATACCTACGAAGGCGGAACGACAATTTCGGCCGGTACGCTGCGGCTGGGCAACGGGACCAATACCGGATCGATCGCCGGGGATGTTCTGAACAATGGAGCGCTCGTCTTCCACCGGGCCAACAGTCTTGCCTTCGGTGGCCTGATCTCCGGCAGCGGCTCGCTCACGCAGTTCGGCAGCGGCGTGACGATCCTCACCGGCGCCAACAGCTATACCGGCGCGACGACGGTGGAGCACGGCACGCTCCTTATAAACGGCGACCAGAGTGCGGCTACCGGTCTTCTGACTGTCAACGGCGGTGCCACCCTGGGGGGTGTCGGCACGATTGGCGGCGACGTGGTCGTCGATGATTTTGGCATCCTCTCTCCGGGACAAAGCCCCGGCACGCTGACGATTCTGGGCGATCTTTCGCTGTCGGGCGCTTCCATCCTCAATTTCGAGTTTGGCGAAGCTGGCGTTGCCGGCGGCGCGTTAAATGACCTGATCGACGTTGGCGGCGATCTGGTGCTCGACGGCACGATCAACGTCACGGAAACCGCGGGGGGCACATTTGGCGGCGGCGTCTACCGCGTGTTCAACTACGCAGGCGGGCTTTCCGACAATGGCCTTGCCCTAGGGACGATGCCGGCAGGCAGCGACGTTACCGTGCAGACCTCCATCGAGGGGCAGGTCAATCTCGTAAACTCCGCTGGCCTCTCGCTGAGCTTCTGGGACGGCGATGGCGGGCCAAAGTTCAATGATGCCGTCAATGGCGGCAACGGCATCTGGCATCTGGGCGGTGCCGACAACAACTGGACCGGCGCAGATGGCAGCGTGAACGCAGCCTATGCCGATGGCACCTTTGCCATCTTCGGCGGAGCCGGTGGCACGGTTACGGTGGACAGTGCGGGCGGCGCCGTGACCGCATCGGGCCTGCAGTTCGCCAGCAACGGCTATCTGGTCAATGGTGATGAGCTGACACTGGTCGGACCGGCGTCGACCCTCCGCGTGGGCGACGGAACCGCACTGGGGGCCGACTTTACGGCGACCCTGGCCGCAGACCTCGTCGGCGCGGCCCAGCTGGTCAAGACCGATCTTGGCACACTCGTCCTGAGTGGCACGAACAGCTATTCCGGCGGCACAGCGATCAACGGCGGTACACTGCGCATTGCCGACAACGGCCATCTCGGTGAGGTTGGCACCGGGATCAGTTTCAATGGCGGTACGCTCAACACCACGGCAACCCTGACTGCCGGCAGGTCGGTCACGCTGGAGGGGGCGGGAACCCTGCTCACCAATGCGGGCACCACCCTGACGCTGTCTGGCCTTATCGATGGCGCGGGCAGCCTTACCAAGAGTGGCACCGGCTCGCTGCTGCTGACAGCCGACAACACCTATACGGGCGGCACGACGATCACCGGGGGTACGCTCCAGGTGGGGCTCGGGGGAACGACCGGCAGCGTCGTCGGCAACATCCTGAACAACGCCGCGCTGGTGTTCAACCGCGCAGATACCTTGACCTACGCCGCTGCGATTTCGGGCACCGGAGACCTGACGCAGGACGGACCGGGCGCAACCACCTTTACCGGGATCAGCAGCTATACGGGTGCGACCGTCGTGGATGCCGGAACGCTGCTGTTGCAGTCGGGCGGCCAGATCAACAACACCTCGAGCTTCCAGGTCGGAAGCACGGGGACCGCTGGAATGGTCATCGATGGACCAGGTTCGCAGTTGATCGCCGGAGGCAATTCCTACGTCGGCAGGTCCGGCACCGGTACCCTGACCATCCAGAACGGAGGGCTCGTATCCTTCGGCCTCATGGTCGCGGCTGCCAATGCCGGGAGCACCGGCACGATCAACGTGATCGGCACCGGCTCGCGCCTCGTCAACACCGGCAACAGCCCCCTGAATGCGGTCGGCTTCAACGGGCTGGCGACGCTGAATATTCGCGATGGCGGCACGATGGCATCGACCGGAGCGGGCGGCATCCGCGTGGGCTTTGCCAGCGGCGCCGTTTTGGGCGAGGGTGTGGTTGATATTTCCGGTTCCGGGTCGCGATGGGACGTCACCGGGGCGCTAGACGCCTATAACGGCGCCCTGACCGTGGCCGGTGGCGGTGTTCTCACCGCCGCGTCATCGCGCTTCGCCATCAGCAACAACACCTCCATGGACCTGCTTGTCACCGGAGCAGGGTCACTGTTCGAGTCCAGCGGTGCGCTGACGCTGGCATCTCACGCGGGCGGTGCGGGTACCATCACGATCGCCGAAGGCGGCGTGGTGCGGGTCGGCAGCGGCACGCTCGCCATGGGGCCGGGCCAAGCCGCTCTCCAGATCGGCAGTGTCGGCGGTGTTCCCGCGACCGCGCGCGCGGGCACGCTGGACGCGAACGCCGTCACTTTCGCGGCGGCGACCAACCGGATCGAGTTCAACCATGTCGACGCTGATTATGTCTTCGCGGCGGCCATATCGGGCGCAGGGTCGGTCAACCACACCGGTTCGGGTACGACTGCCCTGACCGCTGACAACAGCTATACCGGGGCAACCCAGATCAATGCCGGCATGTTGCTCGTCAACGGCGACCAGTCCGGCGCAACGGGACTGACGACCGTGAGCTCGGGCGCGACGCTCGGCGGTGCCGGCATCATCGGCGGTGATGTTACCGTGGCCGATGGCGCTACGATCAATCCGGGCGATCTGGGCGACGCACCAGGGGCCTTGTCGATCGCTGGCGACCTGGATCTCGCGGCCAGCGCGACGCTGGATTACAACTTCGGGCAAGCCAATGTGGTGGGCGGTCCGCTCAACGATCTGATCGAGGTTGGCGGCGATCTGGTGCTGGACGGCGCTCTCAACGTTCAGACCACGGGCGGCGGCAGCTTCGATGCCGGTGTCTACCGGGTCATCAGCTATGGCGGCTTGCTCACCAACAACGGGCTGGCGATCGGCACGATGCCCGGCGGCACCGATTTCTTCGTGCAAACCTCGGTCGCCAACCAGGTCAATCTGATCAACACCAACGGTCTCTCGCTGCGCTTCTGGGATGGCAATACAGGCACCCGCAACGACGGTGTGATCGAAGGTGGCAGCGGCGTCTGGCAGAACGCATCCGGCGGCATCGACAACTGGACCGAGGATACCGGCACGGCCAATGCGCCGTTCCTGGATGCTGCATTTGCGGTGTTCATGGGCGCGCCGGGCACGGTCACGGTCGATCGCGGTGAGGGCGATATCAACGCCTCGGGCTTGCAGTTCCTGACCGACGGCTATGTCATTGAAGGCCATGCCCTCAATCTGGTCGGTTCGCAGGCGGTGATCCGCGTGGGTGACGGTACGGCGGCGGGCGCAGGTATCTCCGCGACCATCGCGTCGGAGCTGACCGGCACGGCGCAGCTCATCAAGTCGGATCTGGGGACGCTGCGGCTCAGCGGCGCGAACAGCTATACGGGCGGCACAGCCATCAACGGCGGCGTGCTGCAAATTGCGTCCGACGCCAACCTCGGCAGCGCCGCAGGTGCGCTGAGCTTCAATGACGGCGGCACGCTTGCCACCCTGGCGGATGTCACGACGGCGCGCGCGATTGACCTCGCTGGCGACGGCAGCTTCCTCACCGACCCCGGTACCACGCTGACGCTGAATGGCGTGATCAGCGGCGCGGGGGGCTTTGCCAAGGCCGGTACGGGCTCACTCGTCCTGACGGCCGCGAACAGCCACGCGGGCGCGACCACCGTTGCCGCGGGCAGCCTGTTCGTGAATGGCGATCAGAGCGGCGCGACCGGACTGACCAGTGTGCTCGCGGGTGCGGGTCTGGGCGGCACGGGGACCATTGGCGGTGATGTCACGCTTGCCGACGGGGCGACCCTGGCCGCGGGCATGAACAGTGTCGGCACGCTCGGCATCGACGGCAACCTTGCGCTTGCGGCCGGAACCGTGCTGAATTTTGAGTTCGGCGAGGCGAATGTCGCGGGCGGCACGCTCAACGATCTCGTGAATGTCGGCGGCGACCTGGTGCTCGACGGCACGATCAACGTCACGGTTCCGGCAGGCGGCAGCTTTGGCAGCGGCATCTATCGTGTCTTCAACTACGGCGGCACGCTGATCGACAATGGCCTCGATCTGGGATCAATCCCGGTTGGCGGTGTCGCCGTGCAGACCGCCATTGAAGGGCAGGTAAACCTCGTCAACGCGTCGGGCCTGACCCTGAGCTTCTGGGATGGCCTGGCTGGGCCCAAGAACAACGGAGCGGTCAACGGCGGAGACGGTATCTGGCGCCTTGGCGGCAGCTCGGACAACTGGACCGACATGAGCGGCGCGGTGAACGCCGACTATGCGCAGGCCAGCTTTGCGGTCTTCTCGGCCGCAGCCGGAACGGTGACGATCGATAACAGCGATGGCGACGTCCTGGCCCTCGGCATGCAGTTTGCGAATGATGGCTACACGGTCGCCGGTGACAGTCTGACACTGACGGGTGCCGATGCCGTCATCCGCGTGGGCGATGGCAGCGCTGCAAGCGCTGACTATACCGCCGCGATCGACGCGGTGCTGGCTGGGTCGGCGCGGGTCGTGAAGACCGATGCGGGCACGCTCGTGCTGACCGGCGCCAACACCTATACCGGCGGCACCGAGATCAACGGCGGCACGCTGCAGATCGCCAGCGATATCAGCCTGGGCGCGGCAGGCGGCGCGCTGCGCCTCAGCGGAGGCACGCTCCACACGACAGCCGACATGACATCGACCCGCTCCGTGGACCTGGTTCATTCCAGCGCCCTGCGGACCGAGGGGATTACTGCCCTCACGCTTGAAGGCGCCGTTACCGGAACAGGCCGCCTCACCAAGCTCGGCGAAGGAACGCTGCTTCTGGCGGGGGCCGGCAGCCATACCGGGGGGATGGACGTCATCGCCGGCACCGTGTGGGTGAACGGCGACTTCGGCGGCGCCACGGGCGCAATCAACGTCGCGGCGGGCGCGGCCCTTGGCGGCACCGGCACGATTGGCGGCAACGTGGCGATCGCCGATGGCGCGACACTCGCTCCAGGAGCGGGCGGCGCGGGCACGCTGGTCATCGGCGGCGACCTCGAGCTGCTGGCGGGCAGCACCCTTGCGTTTGAGTTCGGGGAAGCGAATGCCGAGGGGGGCACGCTCAACGACCTCGTTACCGTCGGCGGCGATCTGACCCTCGACGGCACGATCAATGTATCGGTTTCTGCGGGCGGCGCGTTCGGCACCGGCGTCTACCGGGTGTTCAATTATGCCGGTGCGCTGACCGACAATGGCCTCTCGCTTGGATCGGCGCCGGCGAGCGATGTCACCGTCCAGAAATCGATCGCTGGCCAGGTCAACCTGGTGAACAGCGCCGGGCTGGCACTCAACTTCTGGGACGGCACGGCCGGGCCCAAGAACAACGGCGCGATCAACGGCGGCGACGGCACCTGGCAGCACGGCACTGGCAACGACAACTGGACAGATGAGGCCGGAACAGTGAATGCGGCCTATGTCGACAGCGGCTTCGCGGTGTTCGGCGGGACCAGGGGCGCGGTCACCGTGGACGGCAGCCTGGGCGATGTCTCATCGGCCGGGATGCAGTTTGCAACCGATGGCTACACGATCGGTGGCGACGCGATCACCCTGAGCCAGGCTGCAACGACCATCCGCGTCGGCGATGGCAGCACAGCAGGCGCGGGCTATTCGGCCACGATCGGTTCCGAACTTTCGGGCAACAGCCAGCTGGTCAAGACCGATGCCGGGACGCTGATCCTGACAGGTGCCAACAGCTACGCCGGCGGGACGGCCATCAATGACGGCACCGTGCAGATCGCCAGCGACGCCAACCTCGGCGCCGCGGCCGGTGCCTTGACCCTGAATGGGGGCACCCTCGCCACCCGTGCGGATCTGTCGAGCGCACGGGCCTTCGTCTTCGAAGGCCAGGGCACCCTCGCGACTGCGGCGGACACGACCTTCACCTACAACGGCCTGCTTTCGGGCAGCGGCCCGCTCACCAAGCAGGGAACAGGAACGCTGCTCCTGACCGGTGACAACGGTGGCTATACTGGCGTCACGTCAGCCCTGGCCGGCACGCTGGGGGTTGAGGGCACTCTTGGCAGCCTTGTGGATGTTGCCCAAGCCGGGCGCCTGGAGGGGACCGGCCGCGTAGGGGGCATCACCAATTCGGGCGTCGTCGCTCCAGGTCTGGGCGGCATCGGCACTCTGACGGTGGCCGGTGACTATGCTGGCAATGGCGGCACGCTGGAGATCGAGGCCGTGCTCGGCACCGACAGCTCGGCTGCCGATCGACTGGTCGTGAACGGTGCCACTTCGGGCAATACCCTGGTATCCGTGATCAACCGCGACGGGCTGGGCGGCCAGACCGCAGAGGGCATCCGGATCATCGACGTGATCGGCGCTTCCGATGGCACCTTCGCGCTCAGCGGAGACTATGTCTTCAACGGTGAGCAGGCCATCATTGCGGGGGCCTATGGCTATCGCCTGTACCAGGGCGGCACGGCAACGCCGACCGATGGCGACTGGTATCTGCGTTCGTCGCTGCTCAACCCGGTTGAGCCCGAAGTGCCGAATGCGCCCCTCTATCAGCCCGGTGTGCCCGTTTACGAGGCTTATGGCGCAAATCTGCAGGCGCTGAACGGTCTGCCGACGCTTCAGCAGCGTGTCGGCAATCGCAGCTGGGCGCCCGGTTCGGATCCGGAGGGCAGTGGCATCTGGGGTCGAGTGGAGGGTACGCGTACGCGTGCCGCCGCCGCAGTTTCGACCAGCTTTGCGGACCAGGATATCGATAGCTGGAAACTGCAGCTTGGCGCCGATGGGGTTCTCGCGGAAACCGGGCAAGGCGAACGGCTGGTCGCCGGTGTCACCGCCTATTATGGCGGGTCCGACAGTGAAGTTCGCTCGGCTTTCGGCAACGGCACGCTCAAGACCGACGGATACGGCTTTGGCGCGACCCTGACCTGGTATGGTGACCACGGCGTCTATCTGGACGGCCAGATGCAGGTCTCTTGGTACAGGAGCGACCTCGATTCCGACCTGTTGCGCAAATTGACGGGCGGCAATGAGGGCAGGGGCGAGGCGTTCAGCTTCGAGGCCGGCAAGCGGGCGCCTCTGGGTGGCAAGCTCAGCCTCACGCCGCAAATCCAGATGGTCTACTCCGGCATCCGCTTCGATAGCTTTGTCGACCCCGCAGGGGCGATGGTTGCTGCCGATAAGGGCGCCAGCCTGAAAAGCCGCTGGGGCGTCTCGCTCGACCATCGGAACGAATGGGCTGGCGGCCGCAGTCACGTCTATGGCCTCGCCAACCTCAGCTACGAGTGGCTGGATGGCACCCGCACCCGGGTGTCCGGTACTCCGATTGACTACGCGGACGAGCGGCTTTGGGCAGAAGTGGGCTTGGGCGCGAGTGTCGGCTGGAAGGATGGCGTCGCCCTCTTCGGGGAAGTATCCGGGAACAGTCCGATCCACGATTTTGGCGACAGCTACTCCGTCAAGGGCAATGCCGGCATTCGGATCGCCTTCTAGCGCAGCGTCAGTCTCCTGGAGAGAGGAAGATCTGTGCCGAGCGATGCTGCGTTTGGTTAGGCCAAGCAGCGCATGGGAACCTCGCGCCCGCCCAGGTGGGGTGTTTACAAAAAATTAATTTCTATGATCTCCAATGCAATAATAAATCCATGGCTCAGAAAAACATCTTGAAGCTATTCTAGCAATATTGGGTAAAAAATTAAAAAATGCTTGGGGTGCGCTAATTATGACCGGCTCTGCAAAAAGTTTGTCAGATTGTGTATTTATTTGTGCGCCATCCAGAATATTGCCCAGATGCAGGCTAGGCATGGAGCCAGCCGGGGGGGATCTAGGCGCGGTCTTTCCCACATCGGTGCGAAGCGCGCATCTGTTCACCAGCAGCGCCGTGGCTCTCTCGCTCGTGATCGGATTTCCCGAACCGGCCCGGGCGGACGTTTACCCCAGCGGCGATTCAACCTGTGCTTCCGCCGGTCCAGAGACCGTGGGGCGCCAGACCCTCAGCACCACCGGACAACCGCAAAATGGTGGCAACGAGTTCTCGACTGTCCAGGGATGCGGGGCTGACGGTAACAATGGCGAAGGAGTGACGGTCTACGGCAGCAACGCCGAGAGCGACGGCAGCGGGGCTACGGCAGTCGGTTACAACAGCGCCGCTCTCGGCGATTGGGCAACGGCGCTTGGTCTGGAGGCTGAAGCCACGGCAGTAGGCGCAACCGCGCTCGGATTCGGCAGCCAGGCAACGGCGATGGGTGCCCTTGCTATTGGCAGCGCCGCAGGAGACGGGGTGACGCCGCTTTCTCTCGCTGATTCAACGATGGCTTCTGGGGAGTTTTCCATCGCCATTGGCGCGAATGCGACGAGGGGCGCACAGGCTGCTGGCCTCAGCAGCATCGCATTGGGCGGAGAAGCATCCGCCAATAATGAAAATGACATTGCGATCGGCACGGGAGCGGTCGCAACGGGCGACGTATATGGCTCGTCCATGGCAATCGGTGCGAGGAACCGGGCTGAAGGCGGAGGTGCGGTCGCGCTAGGCTACGATGTCGAAGCAACCGCCACCGCCGCAGTGGCCTTGGGGCTTGGGGCGCGAGCCACCGACAGGGGGGCAATCGCGCTGGGGGACGGTGCCTCCGCCTCGGGCGCCCAATCGATTGCTTTGGCCGAAGCCAACGCCACCGAAATCTATTCCATTGCGATTGGGAGCCACACGCAGGCGACAGCGGAACAAGCTATCGCGGTTGGCGTCTATTCAAGTTCTACTGGCGGAGGTGCGGTCGCTCTCGGTGCCTTTTCCGTTGCCGAAGGCCTTCTTTCGCTTTCTGCCCTCGGCACTGCCTACAACGAAGGAAGTACGGCCTTGGGTAACCTGGCGGTCGCCGGCATGCAGGGCAGTGCGTCGATCGCGAGGGACACAGCAGTAGGTGATACGGCGACAGCGACCGGGGGCGAGTCGGTCGCTCTTGGGTATCAGAGCGTGGCATCTGGAGCGCGGAGCGTAGCCATCGGTAGTGGTGCAGAGGCCACGGGCATCAATGCCATCAGTATCGGCGTCGGCAATGTGGTGTCTGGCAACAATTCAGGCGCGCTGGGTGACCCAAATATCGTGAGTGGCGATGGGTCGTATGCGTTCGGCAACAACAACACCCTCGCGCAAAACAACACGTTCGTCGTAGGTAACGACGTAACCACCACGCAGGGCAACAGCGTCGTGTTAGGCACCGGTTCGACGGACCGAGCAGCGACGGCTGAGGGAGGTGTGACGCTGAGCGGAACAGCCCACACTTTTGCCGGCGTCGGAGCTGCGGCCAACGGCGTGGTGAGTGTCGGCGGCGTCGGAACAGAGCGACAGGTCATAAACGTCGCCAGTGGCCGGATTGCCGCCGATTCCACGGATGCCATCAATGGATCCCAGCTTTTCGCGACCAACTCGGCGATCAACAGCCTCGACTCCCGCGTCGCACAGAACACCAGCGACATAGAGGATCTGGTGGAAAGACTGGCCAGCGGTTCAACGGGTTTGGTCCGGCAGGTTGGCGGTTCTCCCGGTAACAGTGCGATCACCGTGGGAGCTCTGTCGGGCGGCACCAGCGTTAGTATAGCGGGCACCGAGGGCGACCGCGTGCTTGCAGGCCTGGCAGACGGTGTGGCGGATAATGACGCGGTCACGGTCAGGCAACTTGCGGACGCGATAACCAGCGCGGTGATCGGCGCTGGGGGCATTGCATACGACAATCCTGGCGCAACCAGTCTGACATTCAATCAGGGAGGGGCATCTACCACCCTCCGCAACGTTGCAGCGGGCAATGTCGCTGCGGGCTCTACAGATGCAGTGAATGGCTCTCAGCTTCATTCGACCAACATCCAGATCGCAGCGCTCAACAATGGTCAGGCCGGAGCCTTCCGATCCAATAACACCAGTGGTCTCGCGGCCCCCGACGCAAGTGGGGCGGACGCCGTGGCCGGTGGCTTCGGCGCCGTCGCCACGGGCCAGCGTTCGGTTGCCCTGGGGGCTAACGCGAGCGCGACCGGCCAGAACTCGGTGGCGCTAGGGTACGGCTCGACCGACGATGGCCGCGTCAACGTCGTTTCCATCGGTGCGGTCGGCGCTGAACGGCAGATTACCAACGTCGCCGCCGGCACCCGTGTGACCGACGCGGTGAACCTCGGGCAGCTCAATACGGGACTCGCCGACACTCTGGCACAAGCAAACTCCTATACCGACCTGCAATTGGCCACGCTGGACTTCGATCTCGACACTCTGCGACGGGACGCCAATTCGGGAACGGCGGCGGCGATGGCAATTGCAGGATTGCCTCAAGCCATGGAGCCAGGAGCAGGAATGATCGCGGGTGCCTTCGGCGTCTGGCGCGGTGAGACGGCTTTCGCCATCGGAGTCTCGAAGACAGCAGACGATGGCCATGCCGTCATCAAGGGCGGTGCGACTGTCACCAGCCGGTCGAGCACGTTCGGAATGAATGTCGGCGTGGGCTACCAGTTCTAGGAAGATTTGGGGGAGCGACCCGCTCCCCAGCAGGGTTGGAGCCGACGATTGATATTTAAGCTGGCTCTTGGTGCCGTCCTGATCTCAAGCGGCGTGGCAGTGGCCGCAGGCGCCCAAACCACGCCTGGCCAATTGCCATTTCGCCTGTGCGTCCTCGACAAGGCTGCGCTGGTCGAACGCACTCATGTTGCCCAGAACTTGGGTGCGCAGTTCCAGCAGATAAGGCGGCAGACCCAGACGCGGCTGGACAAGGATAGGGTGGAACTGGAAGCGCAGATCCAGGCGCTAGGAGCAGATCGAGCATCCGGTGATCCTAAGATTGCGCGCCAAATCGAGGAGCTTCGTGCGCGCGAAGAGCAGATCAACCTCAGCCTTTCCGCCCTCGACAGTCAGCTTACCGAAAATGTCGTCGAACTGTCCGAACCGTTTGTCCGCTCGGTGGAGATGCAGCACGGCTGCTCCATGCTGATCGAGCGTTCAAGTCTTCTTCACCTGAGCGACATCTCACTGGACATCACACCCGCGGTAATCGAACGGATGAACACGGGGGGTTAGGTCGATCATCCGAGGAGGCTCTGTCAGAGCAAATGCACCTCATTGCCAGCGAGGCTGACTGCGGTAGGGCGAGGACATGCCTCGTCCCCGCATACCAGCCAGCGGACCTGTCAAAAGGATGGTTCGCTTGCGGGCCCGCTGCTAGCCGCAGGGCATGAGCCAGGCCGCTAATCCGTTCCGATATTTCCATTCGTCGCTGCACATCATCCGCATGGTGGTGATGTTGTACGTTCGATATTCGCTGTCGCTGGGAACGTCGAAGATCTCCTTTTCGAGCGCGGCCGTGCGGCGGGATCGAAGTTCGGACTAACCATTAGGTGGCGGACTGCTACGCATCGTTGCCGTCGCCGAGCGGTTACTCGCAGGGCGCCCAAATGAAAGTTAGTAACGAAACCTAACCATTAAAATTCCGTTCCAAACAAATGATTTATTCAGAGGACGACAAATCTGTTCGTCACAGAACATTATTGCGCGCCAGTTACGTGCTGCCAATCGCTGCGCGAGTATCGCAACAGCGAGAGCTCGATGGTTATCTTTATAGGATGAGCCGCATTGTGGATGAAGTTATCGTGGTGGACGGTTCGTGTGGCTCTGTTTTCGCAGATCACGCGCGCGCATGGTCTGACCACGTAAGGCATGTCAGGCCGGCGTTCTCCACAGTCAACGGCAAGGTCGCGGGGGTGATGACCGGGGTCCTGATCGCCAGACATGAAGCAGTCATTATCGCGGACGATGACATTCGCTATCGCAAGTCAGAGCTAGGCGCGATGATCGGACTGCTGGCTAGCCACGATGTCGTCCGCCCCCAGAACGTCTTCGTTCCAATGCCGTGGCACGCTCGCTGGGATACAGCCCGCAGCCTATTTAATAGACTAGTGGATGGTGATTGGCCGGGTACGCTGGGTGTGCGCAGAACTACGCTGCTCAACGCGGGTGGCTATCGCGGGGACGTACTTTTCGAGAATTTGGAGATGGTGCGGACGATAAAAGCCGCTGGTGGAATTGAATCCGTGGCTCTCGAGATGTTGGTTCAGCGCCGCCCCCCTCGAGCGAGGCACTTTCTCTCTCAGCGGGTTCGCCAAGCATACGACGAATGGGCCCGCCCACGCCGTTTTGCGTTGAACCTTGCGCTTCTTCCGGTCGCCCTTCTGGCTTGGCAACTCGGTGTGATCGCCGTCGGCGCTGTGTTTGGGAGTGCAGTCGTCGCCGCAGAGCTCGGACGGCGGCGGGGTGGAGGAGCGAGAGTGTTTCCGCCGAGTAGCGCACTGTGGGCTCCTCTTTGGCTGGCCGAGCGAGCGTTTACCTCGTGGGTCGCGCTCGCGGTTGGGCTAATCCTCGGAGGGGTACGCTATCGAACGAGACGCATCAAGAGGGCGGCGACGCCAATGCGTGAACTACGGGAGCGTGTAGCAGCTGTACCGTCGCCTTTTTCGCTGCCAGTCGGCCTGTCGCACGGGAGCAACTAATTGCCGCAGGGCTGTTACGGTGCGTTAAGCGTTAGCCCACGGTTCTAGTCGGACGGTGGGCTTGGCGCAGGAGCTCATTTGATGCCCACTTATACTGTAAGTTTGAAAGAAGATGGTCGTGGGGTCAGCCGCGAAGTCGTCTTCGAAGCTCAAGACGCAGGTAGGGCTTTATTTATCGTGCAGCAACTGAACACGGGGCGCCGGGTCGTGTTGTCCGAAGGCTCGACCCCGTTGTGTCAGTTGGAGCGCCGCGCGACCCGCGGCGGGTCAGACGTTTGGGTTGTGCTTCCCCTTGTTGGGGCGACATGATCCGTCGGCGGTCGACGTATTGTGATTAGTCTTTATTGCGATCTTTAGCGATGCGCTCCGCATCAGCCGGGGTGCGAAGAATCGTTACTGTTGCGGCACTGTAATGCTGCCGGCGGTGCCGAAGGTAATATGTAAATCGATAACTGCGCCTGGCACTAGATCGGCGCCACTCTGCCTCTGCATTTTGTGCCATCCGGCAGGTCTGCCTGTGCGCCTTATCGCGAAGTGAAGGGGCTAGGCTCAGGCGAGCGGTCGTCCCCGCAAACCAGCCGTAGTGATGTCCCCGGGAACAGCTTGACGTGACCTGCCTAGGCCTGCTCCAGGACCGAACAGTCGCCGGAAGGACGTGGCGGAGCAACATCGGAAGCACGCTCTCCTCGTCCCCGCCAGTAGCGGTCGTGGAGCGCGAAGGCGAAGGTCTGCACGATAGGTTCGACTACCCCGATCGCTAGAGCCTTCCGCCAATCCATGGTGAGCGCATACGCCACGAGGATCGCCACCGTGAAATGCATTAAGGAATAGCTGGCTGTCTTCATGCTGAAGATATCAGCCCCCAAGCTATGACCACAGCCACTCATTATCAGCTATCCAGTGGTGTTGTGCGGCCAGCTCCGGGACCGGCACCAAGGTCTGCCCCGGTCACGGCATCGACCGACGGATCGGACTTTGTCCGCCCAGCCAGAGCGTCAACAAGTTTGTCGTCTTTCTTGGGAAGCTTGACGCTGGCCGTTCCATCCCCGCCGTCAAGCGCTGGAGTAGGGCCATCGTCGCGTTCCCACAGGTCACCGGAATTCCATGGGCCGTCCGTGTCCCCTTCGCCTTGTGAGCTGTTGACGTAGAGGTCAGAGAACTTGTCCATGCCGGGAAGCTTGCCGGAAGGAAAATTGTCCTCAATCGCGTAAAGCGCTTTTTCAAATGACTTTTGGTGAGCAATTTCACGGGTCATGAGGAACCCCAGCGCGTCCTTGATGCCGGGGTCGTCGGTGGCGTTAATGAGACGTTCGTAGATGATCTTCGCCCGACTTTCGGCGGCGATATTCGAGCGCAGATCGCAGGTCGGGTCACCGCGAGAATCGACATAGGCCGCCGTCCATGGCACGCCGCTCGAATTGGTGAGCGCGGGTCCACCCCCATATAAAATCGACTGCGTGTGGCTGTTGCCGCCCTGATTCAGGGCCAAGTACAACTCGGCCTCCTCCATTGCGCCTTCGCTGATCTGAGCCTTCACGCCCTTGTTGAGCATGGCGACTATAGAGCCGATCACTTCTAAGTGACTGAGTTCCTCAGTAGCGATGTCGAGCAGCAAGTCCTTGCGGCCGGCATCGGTCTCGCCCAAACCTTGGGTAAAGTATCGCATCGCGGCGGCAAGCTCGCCATCGGGGCCGCCGAACTGTTCAAGAAGAAACGAGGCCAAGACCGGATCGGGGCCCTCGACACGTACTGTATACTGCAGGCGCTTGTTGTGCATAAACATAAGGCTCTCCGTTCGCTATTTCTTCAAGCAAACGAACGGGCCAGGTCCACGAAGGCGTTAGACCCTTGCGTCGAGAAACAGGCGCTAATTTGTTGAAGTTGTGAAGACTACCTAACGCCCACTCATTCAATCGGTTCCGTAAAAAACCTACTGTTAGGTGGATTCCCTTATAAGCGCCGAAGAAATTCGGGAGCTCCAGACCTTTGTGGCCCAAATAATTGAGCCTAAGTTCGCAACATCATCCTTCTCGGCAAGCTTCGCCATGCTCAAATCCTCGGCTGATAGAGCGCATACCTCAGCGGAAAATCGGCGCCCGCTTTTGGAAACTCGCTCTGGGGGTTCTGTCAGAGCAACATGGCAGCCGAGGTTGGCCGCTGCTAGCACCGCCGGATGAACCGCAAATCCAGAGCGTGACCACCTAGCCTGTTTCGTCGCTTTAACTCCTCGCCGGGCTAATCCGCCTAGCAGTTCTGATGTACATCCGCTTTCCGCTAAGCCTGCGGAACGTGGAGGATTTGCTGTTCGAGCGCGGCATCGATATTTGTCACGAGACCGTGCGCTTCTGGTGGAACAGGTTTGGCCCGCTTTTCGCAGCCGACATTCGTCGTCAGCGCGTGAGCCGTATGTGCGGGTTTCGCCATTGGCGATGGCACCTCGACGAGATGTACGTCAAATTGAACGGCCAGATGGTGTATCTCTGGCACGCGGTCGATCATGAGGGTGAGGTTCTCGAGAGCTTCGTTACCCGTAAACGGAATAAATCTGCGGCTTAGCCTTTATGAAGAAGGCGCTGAAACGTCACGGCAAGCCTGAGAAAATCGTCACCGACTGACTCCGGTCATACCCCGCTGCGATGACCGAACTGGGCAATCTCGAACGGCGCGAGATGGGGCGATGGCTCAATAACCGGGTAGAGAATTCACACCTTCCGTTCCGACGACGAGAGCGGGCAATGCAGCGTTTCAGGCAGATGAACTCGCTGCAGATTCGCTTCCGTTCACGCCAACATCCACAATCACTCACCCAAGAACGGCAGCTCGTCGATCGTCAGACTTCCAAGGATCGCCGCTCAACCGCACTGGCCAGTTGCAGAATCTCGCCGCCTGAGGTTCGTGCTACGTGGCGCCAGCTGCGCGAAGTGGAGACGAGTTCGCGTTAATTGACAGCACCCTCGCGAGCATAGGCGATCGCCACCGCCCTCCTGATGCCGCTGTCGCCGCCGGTGATGATCGCCCGTTTCCCCGCCAGCCGGCCCGACCCGACATAGCTATCCTCGCCATGATCGGGCTGCGGGTCCATCGCATTGGTGCTTCCCGGCATCGCCTGCTGCTGCTCGGGGTAAGGCGGACGGGGATCATCGGTCATGGTCAAGTCCTTCGCAGTGAGAGCCTCAAGCCGCGATCAGATGCACGGCGGTTGGCTGTGCGAGCGGCAATCCGGCTGATTTCGCTTGCGCCATCAACTCCTCCTTGCGTGCGAGCATCTGGTCGCGCAGCGCGACGAGATCGACATCGGTCTTGCGACATTGGGCGAACATGCCTTCGGACGGCATTTCCTCCTCATGGACGTGGTGCTTGATCTCCTCGGAGAGCACTTTGACTTTGGCGTCGTAGAAATCATCCTCGGGGGTGCCGGCTTCGATGTCGTTCACCAGCACCTTGGCGCCGTCATGCTCGACATAGGCTTCGTCGAGCGTGTCGCTCTCGATCTTGCCGCGAAAGGCGGGATAGAAGATTTCCTCTTCGATCAGCGTGTGAATCTTGAGTTCGGTACATATCTCGTGGGCGAGCTTCTGCTTCTTGCTCGATGACGTGGCTTTCTCGAACTGCTCGAACAGGTCCTCGACCTTGCGGTGATCGGCCTTGAGCAAGGCAATGGCGTCGGTGAAAGTTTCGCTGGGCATGATATCCTCCTGTGGAGTGCTGGCCGGAAAATGAGCGGATCATGGCATCCGTTCCCTGCAAGCGACTCGCAGCACGACGAAGCGTGAAGAACTTGAACGCGATCACCTTCACACCGTCTTGTCGTCATCTTCCTGTTTGGATGTATCTTCTTCCTTTTTCGCGATGAAGCTGATCTTGCCATTGGGTTCGAGGATCGCCCAGGCGACCTCGGCAATATGAGCGATGCCAGCAAGACGCATCTCGAGTTCCACTTCGGCGCGGGTGATGCGATCGCGGCGCATATTGGCCGTGATCAGGTCACCGTCCTTGACCAACACGCGTGGCCCGCCTTCCAGCATCCGTTCGGCGCGCGGGGAGAGATAGGTGGCCCAGCTCAGTGCCAGTGCCCAGAAAGCGATGGTGCCGATGGCGAGAGCAGCGCCCGTCATGCTGAGATCATTATGGGTAATGCCCTGCTGGACCAGATCGCCCATGACGACGAGCAGCACCAGTTCGAACGGCGTGACCTGGCTCAGCTCCCGCTTGCCCAGCAGCCGGAGCAACAGATACATGATGAAGAACATCACGCTGGCGCGTAGGATGATGTCCATCAGGGCAGCACCTTAATCCTGACCGGCACGCTGGCGAGCCTGCGCTCACCGTCAAGCGCGACGACCTCGCCGCTCGTGCCCGCGAACAGCGGTGGATTGATCTGGCCGTCGACCTTGAAGCGGAACGTCTCGCCCGGCTCGACCTCACCGAAGGAAAAGCGATGAAGGCCGCTCTTGTGGCCTTCCTCCCCGGCAGCCGGGATCATCGTATTGATGGTCATTTCCCGCCAAAGTCCATCCGACACGGCGATGACGAGATCGCCGATCGCGCGGCGGGGCGTGACCTCGACGACCGTCTCGAACGCCATGCCGTTGCGAAGCGTTTCCGGCGTCCGCACGCTCAGGGAGACCATATCGTTCGACGAGTTTCGAACGATGGCCGGCTGACCGCCAAACAGTCCAGTCAGTCCAGCGCCCAGCAACACGGTGAGAAGGAGGAGCGGCCAGGGGGTGGCGCGCCGGCTGTTGCTTTCATGCTCTTGTGTGATGCCGTCCGGCGGCTGCGCTGCCATGACCAGAGCTCAGGCGGCTCGCCGCGGGCGACCCGTCACAGCCGATAGCATATCGGCCATCATGTCGAGCGCGACGCGCAGGCTCTCGATCCGTGTCGCACCGCGCCCGATGTGACCGAAATGGTGGACGAGATGGCGTGTCTCCACCCCATGTACGGCGCAGGCGAAGTGCACCAGCCCAGGTTCGTCACCGGGTTCGCCGGGGCCGGCAAAGCCGGTGATCGCAATCGCCAGCCCGGCGTCCGACCGGCGCAAGGCGCCTTCGGCCATGGCGCGCGCCACCGGCTCGCTGACTGCGCCGCAATGGTCGATCATCTGATGGCTGAGACCGAGCAGGTCGCATTTGGCCTCCTTGCTGTAGACAACGAAGCCACGGTCGAAGGCGTTGCTGGCACCTTCGATATCGGTAAGCAGCGAAGCAAGCAGCCCGCCGGTGCAGCTTTCTGCGGTCGCGATCCCGATCTTCGCCTTGCTGGCGGTTTCGAGCAGTGACATTGCCAACTCGATGATGTCGTCAGGTAAAACTGGTGACAGCGTCTCGGCGTCCGGCGTCGGCGTGGCTTTGTGCTGCGAGGACATCATCCTTCTTTCTGTTGGCACCATCGACTGGCGAGAAACGTCTGTTCTGCCGACACCGTTCCTGTACGAGGGACTTTCTCCTCAGCGCGCCAGGGGGTACTGTCAGACTAAAATTGCCGGAGGTGTGAAGGGGTGTTAGCCCTGAGTTGAGGGCAAGACATGGCCCTGTCAGAGCAAATGCACCTGATTGCGATGTAGGCGGGCCGCGGTAGGGCGGGGCATGCCACGTCCCCGCAAACCAGCCAGCCCGTTCCGGTACTTTAACTCGTCGCCGGAAGTGATCCGAGCAGCGGTAATGCTGTATATTCGTTTTCCGCTGAGCTTACGGAACGTCGAGGACGTGCTATTCGAGCACGGGATCGACATCTGCCAAGAGACGGTGAGGCTGTGGTGGAACCGGTTCGGGCCGATGTTTGCTGCCGAGATCAGGCGTCGGCGAATAAATCGTATGCGCGGCTTTCGCCACTGGCGATGGCATCTCGACGAGATGTACGTGAAATTGAACGGCGAGATGGTCTACCTGTGGCGCGGGCCCTGTCAGAGCAAATGCACTTGATTGCGAAGTAGGCGAATGACGGTAGGGCGAAGGCATGCCTCGTCCCCGCAAACCAGCCAGTCCGTTTCGGTACTTCAACTCGTCACCTGAGGTGATCCGCCTGGTGGTGATGATGTACGTGCGCTTTCCGCTGAGCTTGCGGAACGTGGAGGACCTGCTGTTCGAACGCGGGATCGACATCTGCCACGAGACGGTGCGGCACTGGTGGAACCGGTTCGGACCGCTGTTCGCAGCTGACATTCGACGCCAGCGGGTCAGCCGCATGCGGGGGTTCCGGCAGCGGAAGTGGCACCTCGATGAGGTCTACGTAAAGATCAACGGCGAGATGCATTACCTGTGGCGCGCCGTCGACCAGGAGGGCGAGGTTCTAGAAAGCTACGTCACCAGGACGAGAGACAAGGTCGCGGCCCTCCGGTTCATGAAGAAGGCGCTCAAGCGCCACGGCTCGCCCGAGGCGATCACCACGGATGGGCTGCGCTCCTACAAGGCGGCAATGACCGAGCTGGGCAACATCGAGAAGCAGGAGGTCGGTCGCTGGGCCAACAACCGGGTGGAGAACTCGCATCTACCGTTCCGACGACGAGAGCGGGCGATGCTGAGGTTCAGGCAGATGAAGAGCTTACAGAAGTTCGCTTCAGTTCATGCCAACGTCCACAACCACTTCAGCCAGGAACGCCATCTCGTCGACCGTCAGACTTACAAGATCCGCCGCTCAGCCGCCCTGGCTGAGTGGCAGTCGCTTATGGCCTGACCGATGCTGGGGAGGGGGCGAGCTCTGCCAAGTGGAGACGAGTTGCGGTTAGACTGACAGCACCGTCTCGGCCATTGCTGGCACTGGTGGCATTGCGACCAGCACAAGTATCATTATTCGCTTCATGGGCGTGTGGCTATCAGCCACCGGTGAAAGCCCGGTTATCGAAGCCTTGGGCAAGGGATCGCTGTCACCCTAGATGCCGGCTAGTCGGCACCGATCAGCGCCATTGCGCCGCGCCACAGACTGTAAATCATCGGCGGGATCGTCAGGAACGCGATGAGTGTGAATTCCAGCTGGGCCTTGTTCGCATCGCGCATGCGTCCCCAATAACCGAGGTGCGGACCTGTAGGAAAGGCGTAACGCCAGAGGATCTAACGTTTGTGCGGCAATCTGGGACGCTCGCGCTCGCCCGGTAGCGGGGGGCCATGCGATGCACAGCTCGGGAGAGTTCTCCAGTATCGCTCGATCCCGCATTGAAACCATGGATTGCGGCGGGGGATAGTAAGTGACGCGGCGTCGGGGCTTCGGCCCTTTATGGGGCAGTCTGCTCGCGTTGGCCGTAAGCGGGTGCGGTTCTCCCGCAAGCCACTTTGCGGAAGGCCATGAAGCCTCTGAGCTATCTCCGACATCGATTGCTACTATGTTACGCAGCGGAGCCACCGGGGAACACCGGGCCCGCGGGGCGAGGTATGTGATCAGCTATGACGCCGTCAGTGCGGAAGGCTTCTTGAGCAGCGAAACTGCAGTTTGCGCATTCGGCAGCGGGTCGGCGAATATCACGACCAAAACTCTTTACCGACATCGCCCGGGAGCCGACATAAGGTGGGAGCATAGAGGATGCGGTCGGCTTTGCCGGACGATAGGACGGGCGTACCGTCGGAATTGCTGAAGTTGCGACCGGCTCCAAGATCTCGATGGTGCGCTCGTCCAAGTTCTCGCCCTTGGTACTTGAACAAGCCCAGCTCTGAACGGGTAATAAGCCCCTGAAAGCAAACCGGTTGCCCTCAAAACCTTAACTGTTATTAATATGGTTAAGGGTCGAGAACATGTCAGATTCTAGGGGGAACTGCGGTGCCGCTCACCAAGCGCCAGCGCGAGGTGCTTGAGCGCCTTGATCGACGTTTGCCGATCAAGGTGATCGCAGCTGAGCTGGGTGTTTCGCCCTCAAGGGTCAATCAGCATATCGCAGCGCTGAAGCGGCTGACAGGCGCCAACGATCTGGCAGAGCTTGTTGCGCAGTACCGCGCCGGCAAGTTCCCGCCAGACAAGCCGCCCTGCATAAAAGTTACATGGACAAAAAGTCAGCTGCCGGAGTGCGGCGATCTGCCTTCAACAGCGGGCAGGACAACCGATGGCGAAATTGTCTTAGCCGATAGCGAGCCGATCTTCATCGACGCTCCCTGGGCTGACTTTCACAAGCCATCGCTCGTCCGCCGGATGCTCGACGGCAGTCACTCGGTGATCCGTCGGCTGACTATGATGCTCGGGCTGGCCGCCGCGATTGCAGCCGCAATCTTGGTGACGATCTCCGCCGCAACAGAGTTAGGCCGACTGATTGACGGCGTGGCGTACGTCCCGGTTGATTCAACGGAGAACGGTCGATTGAGCCCCGGCCGGGGAGAATTGATTATGTCAGAGCGACTGAACGACGATGCACGGTTCATCAAGAAGCTGATGCGCGAGGCCGAAGGCGTCACAAATGAAGCGATGATCGCCTGTTCCAAGCTGAAGCAGGCCATGATCCTAGCCCGCAGTCTGCCAGAATTCGACGTAGCCACTGGACAAGCCGCGGTCATGAAGCTGACGCGGGCCGAGCAAAATTTCGTAGCGGCCTACTCCGACCTGCTGCGCGTCCATTCAGAACTGAGTGATATCGCGACCGAAACAGCGGCGATGGACGAAGACATTCCAACCAAGATCAAGGGACACGCAACAGCAGATGACCGACCGGTTTTGCAACACGCCTGAAGATCGAGTGTAGCCGCCATGCTTGAGCTTCTTCTTGAGTATCGCGTCATCGCGCAACGGCTCCTGCTTTTCCTCGTTGTTGCCTCGGCATTTCGATGGGGAGCAGGGCCCGAGCGTACGACCGGGCTCGTCTTGGCGGGAATGCTTTTCGTCGATCTCGCGTACCATGCGATCTTCGGGGCGGGCGTAAGGCTACTTCAGGTCGACGTTGGCCACGCGGTCATCGATCTTGCCGCCTTGGGGGCCTTGCTGGCCATCGGCGTGAAGGCAAACAGGAACTATACCCTATGGATTGGCGCGCTTCAGATCCTGGCCGTGTTCGGCCACGTGGCCCGAAACCTGGACAATGCGATGTCGCCGCTGATGTACGCGGTAATTCACATCGCGCCTTCGTATGCTCAGATCATCCTGCTCGGAGTGGGAACACATCGATACCGGAGACGATCGCGAACAGGCCTCAAATACAACTCGTGGAGGAGCTCTTCACCCCCCTCCTGGGCCAAAGGGCGCCTGCGATGGCTCGGCGTCTGATCGGGCACTATGGCGGGTTACGCGGGGCTCTCTCTGCCGATCCTAATCTGGTCGCGGAGCCTGATCTCGCAGAGGGTTGCCGAATTCTCCATTCAGCGAAAAAATTGTTCGAGGTTGCGGCGCGAGAACACATCCACGGATCGCAAGTGATCGTGGGAGACCGCTCGGTTATTGAGTACCTGCAGCTCACCATCGGAAGCGCGCGCGAAGAGTGCTTTCTGGCCGTATATCTCGACGGGCAGGGCCGTTACCTCCAGGATGAAATTGTCGCTCGCGGCAATTGCCGCCAACTTCAGATTGGCGCCCGTACGTTTCTGCACCGCGCCCTGGATCTGGGTGCTTATGGCCTGCTTCTCGCGCACAATCACCCTTCGGGGCGTTGCGAACCCAGCGCCGACGACATTTCTGCTACTCAACAAATCAGGGGCGCGGCGTCAGCCTTGGACATCCGCATCCTCGATCATCTGGTCGTCACATCAACGCAGGCTTACAGCATTCAAAGGGCGAAACGGCTGTGATCGGCAGCGCGAACGAGGCTGCGATTTCAATAAGGTCGCTAGCTTTCATGATCGATACTCTCGCCAGAGCGATAGATGCCGGCGATGCGAAGCCTGTTGCGGACCTGGCGCGTCATTTCCGCCATGTGACCGAGCTCGACTTGCCGGTGTTGGCGCGGATGGCGCGGCAGGAATACGATTCGCGTCGAAGGCGCGCAAAGTACCTCGACCCGGCGCTCTTGGGTGAACCCGCTTGGGACATTCTGCTCGACCTGTTTATCAAGACCATCGAACGCAAATCGGTCTCCGTGATGAGCAGTGCGCTTGCCTCACACGTTCCAGAGGCCACGGCGATACGAAAGCTGGAAGGGCTCGAAAAGGCTGGCCTGATCTGTCGCCAGAAATCGAGCAGCGACAGACGGGTAACCTACCTTAAGCTGACCGAGGACGGGTTCAGTCAGCTGAACGGCTATTTTCAGGATCGTGCGTCGAGGGAGCCCGCTGTCTTGAATCTCCGTGCGTACAGTGGGGCTTAGGTTTCAGGGCAATGCGATGACGAGCTAAGTCGAGGTTCGTCGCCGTGACCGCTCTGCTCATGGCAGCTAAGACTGTGATCTCGCTGTTCGGGCGACTGACAGCACCCCTTCCGCATAGTGTATCGAATCCTCACCAAGCGCGTCAGTAAAGCGTCGTCGCCACCAGATCACATCTTGCGAGAGAATTCCGTCCATGAGCGAGCGCCAGCGGCGTTTCCGCTCGTCGCGTCGCATTTGCAGGGCCGTCCGGATCGCGTCGGCCATCTCTTCGGCGCTGTGCGGATTAACGATCAACGCTTCGGTCATCTGTTCCGCTGCGCCTGCAAAGCGAGACAGGATCAGGACGCCCGGATCTTCCGGGTCTTGCGCCGCGACGAACTCCTTGGCCACGAGGTTCATTCCGTCGCGCAGCGGTGTGACCAATCCTACGCGGCTGGCGCGGTAAACGCCAGCGAGCATCTCGCGCGAGTAGCCCTGATTTACGTAACGGATCGGCACCCAGTCCAAGGCTGCGTAGGCCCCGTTGATCCGTCCGGCTAATCCCTCGAGCGTGCCGCGAATGCGCTGGTAGCTGTCGACCGACGCGCGTGATGGCGGCGCGATCTGCAGCAGGACAACTTCCTTCCGCTCCTCGGGCCACTCGTTGAGGAACCGCTCGTATCCGAGGAAGCGCTCTTCCAGACCTTTCGAATAATCCAGTCGGTCCACGCCCACGATCAGGGCGCGGCCGACGAGGCTCCGTTTAACCTGCTCGCAGGTTTCGCTTGCCTTGTCGGCGGTAGCGAGGGTTGCGAACTGCCGCGCTTCGATGCCTATAGGACAGGCGATCAGGCGCACCCTGCGCTCGTCTAGCGTGAGCACACCGTCCTCGACTTCGCCGCCGAGTTCGTCCCGCGCATAGTCACAGAACGCCTGCATCCATTCGTCTGTCTGGAAGCCGAGCACGTCGTATTCTAGCAGTGCCGAAACAAGGCTCGGCGCTTCAGGAAGCGTCACCAGCAAGCGCCGGGGTGGCCAGGGCGTGTGCAGGAAAAACCCGATCCGATTGGTGACGTTGCGCTTTCGCAGCTCCGACCCGAGCGGGAACATGTGATAGTCCTGCACCCAGACGAGGTCGTCGGGTTCGATCAGTGGCCGGACAGTCTCTGCAAAGCGCTCGTTCGTTCGCTGGTATCCCTCGGCGAACCCACGCTCGTATTCCGCAAGGTCGATACGATAGTGGAATAGCGGCCACAGGGTTCGGTTGGCATAGCCGTTGTAATACTCCTCAATGTCCTGTTCCTCGAGGTCGACGGTAGCCGCCGTCACCCCATCCACGCGCGTGAGGTTGATCTGTCCGGTAAATTCGTCGGTCACTTCGCCCGACCATCCGAACCAGATTCCGCCCATCTCGCGAAGCGCGGCGCTCAGCGCCACCGCCAGACCGCCTTGGGAATCGCCTCCGGCGCTGACGCGGTTTGAAATGACGATCAGGCGGCTCATCGTACGCTGCTCCACGGTTCGCTCAGGAGGACGGCGCAGTTGATCATGCCAACCAGGGAATAGGTTTGGGGATAATTGCCCCAAAGTTCCCCGGACACTGGATCAATGTCTTCCGACAGAAGTCCAGCCGGAGTTCTTCTTGCCAACATCTCTTCGAACAAGGTTCGGGCATCCTCCTGGCGGCCGGTGACGTACAACGCCTCAATCAGCCAAAAGGTGCAGACATTGAACGCTGTTTCCGGGAGGCCGAAGTCGTCCTCGTTTGCATAGCGCAGCATATGCGAACCGCGCCGGAGGCCCGCCTCGACTGCGGTCAGGGTTTCCCTGAAGCGAGTGTCATCGGGCGACAGGAACTTGAGATCGAGCAACTGCAGGAGGCTCGCGTCCAGATCGTCGCCAGAGAATGTCGCCGAGATCCTGCGAGTATCCTCCCGCCAAGCAGAGATTTCTATCAATTTCCGGATATGGTCCGCGCGGTGTTGCCAGAATGTGGCCCTTTCATGCTTTCCGAGGGTAGTAGCCGCGTTGGCGAGACGGTCGCATGCAGCCCAGCACATCGCGGCTGAGTAGGTGTGGACGCTCTGGCGTGTGCGCAGTTCCCACAGGCCCGCATCCGGTTGGTCGTGGAACTGCCACGCCCGTTCGCCGACCTTCTCCAGCGCCAGAAGATCTTCGATGCCCGATGGCCGGAACAGCCTTTGGTCGAAGAAAGCCTGCACGTTGGACAGGACGATCTGGCCGTATGCATCGTGCTGGACCTGCTCGTGAGCCTGATTGCCTACCCGAACCGGGCCCATTCCCCGGTATCCCGAGAGCTGTTCGGCAATCCGTTCTTCCAGCCTGGTTTCGCCCAACACGCCGTAGAGTGGCTGGATATGCCCGCCGCGAGCCGCATCGACGATGTTTCGCAAGTAAGCGAGATAGCCTTCGAGCACGTCGAGAGCGCCCAGCCGGTTGAGCGCCTGCACGGTGTAATACGCGTCCCGGACCCAGCAATATCGGTAATCCCAATTGCGCTGGGAGCCAGGGTGCTCGGGGATCGAAGTGGTCAGCGCTGCGACAATCGCGCCCGTTTCTTCGTGCTGGCACAACTTGAGGGTGATCGCCGCGCGGATGACGACGTCCTGCCATTCGAGCGGGATGGCTAGGCCGCGCACCCAATCCTGCCACTCCATTGTTGTCTCGGCGAGCATTGTCTCGAGAGTGCTGCCGATGTCTCCCGCGAAACTCTCGTCGGGCCCAAGGAAGAAGTGGAGGTCCTGCTCGACGCGAAAGGGGTGTTCCTGTTCGATCAAAGAAACCGGGGCCGTACTGCTGAGCCGGAGCGACAGGGCGTTGGTTTCGAAACGGATGTGGTTCGACCCGCCGATATGTTGCTGGCAACAGTTGCCCCAGCCGCAGGTAGGGCGAAGCCTGATCCGGATACGCGGGCTACCCGCCACGGGGCGGACAATTCGTGCAAACGCCACCGGGCGATAACGCCGACCGAGGCGATTGAAATAAGGGCAGAAGTCGATGACCTCGATGGCATTGCCCGAGGCGTCGGTGTGACGTGTGATCAGCACGGGGGTGTTGCGACGGTAGGACTGCTCGACCGAAACGCCGTCCTCCAACTCTATGGACCAGAACCCTCTTTCGGGCACATTTCCATCAAGCAAGGCCGAGAAAACCGGGTCGCCATCAACGCGGGGTACGCAGCCCCAGACGAAGCGACCGCGCGCATCCACCAGCGCGCTGACCTGACAATTGCCGATCGGCCAAAGATCAAGGCTTGTCATGTGACTTTCGCGGCGCCCTCTAACCACGCCAGTGCCGACTCAACAGAGCCCAACCGATAGACCGCCGCGGTTTCGCGCGGTGCGCCTACTAGTATCCCTGATCCGCCCAATTCTTCTGCGGCAACAAAGCCGGGCTCGTCCGTAAGGTCATCCCCCATGAACACAGGACGCGTGCCCACCATGTCTGGTTCCCTCATCAATGTGCGGATTGCAGATCCCTTGTCGCCGCCAGCGATACGCACTTCGATCATCATCTTGCCCGGTTGCAGTTTCAGACCGTAACGTTCGGCGAGGACGCCGGCCAAGGTGACACACTCTGCCTCCGCCGACGGGCACTGGCGAAAATGCAGCGCAATTCCGAAGGGCTTGTTCTCTACGAGGGCACCGGGAATGCGCGCCGCGACGAGGTGCATTTCTGCTAATACACTATCGAAGTCTGCGGTCCGTTCGGGTTCGCGGCGGATGCCGTTCATACCGACAAACTCGATCCCGTGGCTCCCGACGACAGCAATTTCGGCTTCCAGCAGTTTGCGTACCTGGTCCGCCGGTCTTCCGGTAATAACCGCTACGCGCCCGGCCATAGAGCCCTTCAGTCGACGGATAATCGCATTGAGCCGCGCGTCGACCTTCACCGCGTCGGGGGTCTCTTCAAGCTCAACCAAAGTGCCGTCGAAATCCAGAAACAGGCTGGCGTCGCGCAGTAGATCCAGGGGCGGGTCGGACGGGGCAATGCCGGTGGATACGTTCATTTGTATGGTCTTGCCCAATCGCCTCCCGATTGAGAAGGCCACTGTCCGGAACGTTCGTTGGTCAGCCGCCAATTCTTCTTGGTCGGACACGTCCGATCACTTAGCAACCCGGCAACAAGCATCCGAAGGAATGGCCCGGTTGAATATTGTGAGAGCAATTGGAGATAACGGAAAGCTTTGGAACTGGTGGCAGCAGACTTTGGTCCGTGGCGTCGACCATGATGCGATACTGCGCCAGATAGCCGAGGATTCCGGTTGGTCAGGGCGTTACGCATTCCTGATCGTGGTTTCAGCGGCGATTTCGCTCCTGGGCCTGTTGATGCCTTCGGTGGCGGTACTCATCGGGGCCATGTTACTGTCGCCACTGATGATGCCAATCATCGGTTTGGGCTTTGGCATTGCGACACTGGATTTTGTGGAGATCCGTAGAGCGGCAATCGCATTGGTAGCGGGATCAGTCATTGCTGTCGTTTTTTCAGCGCTTTTTGTGACGATCTCTCCGGTGCAGAACATCACCAGCGAAATCGCTGGCCGCACCCAGCCGACACTGTTCGATCTGCTGGTCGCGCTCCTTTCCGCGATGGCGGGTGCCTACGCCCTGATCCGAGGGCGGGGGAGCACGGTGGTGGGGGTCGCTATTGCCATCGCCTTGATGCCGCCGCTTGCGGTGGTCGGGTTCGGCATTGCGACCTGGAACTGGACCGTCTTTTCGGGTTCCCTGTTGCTCTTCCTTACCAACGCCGTGACGATTGCTCTGACGGCGGCGCTGATGGCCCGCGCCTATGGTTTCGGCAGCCATTTGTCGCCACGGCATACAGGGTGGCAGCTGGCCCTCTTCGTGGTCGCTGTCGGGGTTCTCTCGATACCGTTAGGGGCCGCCTTGCAGCAGTTCGCGTTCGAGTCACTGGCACAGCATCAGGTGCGCGAAAAGATCAGGGCTGAATTCCCGCGAGGCTCGCGGCTCAGCCAGCTCGACATCGATTATACCGCGTCGCCCATACAGGTTCGCGCAGTGATGCTGACGCCCACAATAGATCCGGGCGCCGACCGTACGCTCGCCACGGGCCTTCGCCAGCTTCTCGCCCGTCCGGTCGACGTGCACGTCGACCAGTTGGTTATTTCCCTCGATCAAGGAGCTGCAGAGGCTGAGCAACTGGCCCGAGCGGCTGAGGCTGGCGCGGCCCGCCGGCGAGACACGGCTGAGCAGATTGTCACACAGCTCTCCCTGGTTGCTGGCGTCGAACGGTCTTCGATCACGATAGACAGTGTTTCGCGCACGGCAAGTGCCAATGCGGTACCTCTGCCCGGCGTCGAAATGCTCGGATATCGGGCACTGGAACAGCGCATCGGTCAGGCGCAATCAGGTTGGCGGGTGAGGCTCGCTCCGCCGGCCGATATGGAATTGCCGTCGATTCCGGTGAACGAGGGCGTCATAGACGACGAAACGCTCTCCCTCGCGAGTTGGGCGTCGGAACGCCTTGGGCGGACAGTTCTGGTTCACGGCGGAAGACGGGCTCAGCGAGAAGCCGTTGCGGCGGGCATCGTTGTACGGGGAGGCAGTGCCACAGTTGGAGATGCTTCCGGCACTTTGCGCCTCAGCTGGGAGTGAGTTGTTCGCCCGTCCTAAGCGTAAAACGGCTCTGCGCACTTTGGTCCATTCGCATGTCCGAACGTACCACGACCTCCAGTTCTGGCCCTTTCCTTACGTGAAATCTGTGGGCCACACCATGCACAGACGCGGACCTGAGATCGGACTCAGAGGTCCCCTAAAGCTGGGTTGCAACGCTGAGGGCGCGATCAGGGCTGGATGATCCCAGCGCTGACCGGCCACCCGCCGAGGTCCTGCTCCGGCGGCAACACGCGCATGTAAGCCTCCACCGCATGGATTTTTCCGTCGTAAACCTTGAACATCTCCCAAGCCGTCAGCTTGTCCGATCCGGGGCCGCTGCGGTTCCACGACAGCCGCATGATTACGATTCCGGTGCGCTCATCGACCACGATGTCCCGCACCGTAACTCTGCCCAGGCGCTCGAAGACTGACAGTGACTGGTTGCCGATGTCGCTGCATCCCGGAATGATCGTGCATCCCGGCCCAGCCATGAGGGCGCCATTCTCAATACGATTGGTGCCTTCAGCGAAGGGCGTTCCCACGGCATTGAACGTCTTCGCATTACTGAGACCACGCGGGTAATGCATGGCGATCTCGATTGCCTGTTCGCGCGTCTCAAGTTGTTCGAGCCTTGGCACTATGTTCATGGCGAGAGTGGGCGCGCCACTGTACGCGTCGATGGAATAGATCATGCCGTCAACGCGGCTACGCGTCGCCACCAGTTCGAGCTCACTTAGTTTCTGCTCGCTGTCAATCTTGATCCTCACCACGAGAATGATCGGCGCGCCCGCTTCCTCAACCATCACCCCCGCGACGGCCTGACCCGCACGCTCGTCGAGGATGTCCTGACGATAGCCGCGCAGCTTCGTCACCGAACGAACGAGGCCAACCTCGGCCAAGGGTTTCTCCACCGCATCTTCGGTCACGCGCAGGTTAGTGGAAACGTCCAGCTTGCTGATGTTGTCGTCGATGAGGGCGTGCAGAACCTCGGTGACCTTGCCGCGCAGGCACTCGCGGTCGCAGGCCGGGGCCGCAGTGGTCGGCGCCCCCGTCGGCTGCGCGGCCAGCGTGGCTGGCGAAAGGATCATTAATAGCGCAAGCACGCTCTTCATTCGTTCTCTCCCTAGTCGCCTTTATATTGCAGGCGTTCCAGTCCACTTGACCAAATCACAAAAGTGCTATGCGCCTTTGCAAACGGGCTGCAAGGCTTCGAACAACAATTGCTGTAGAGGATGATCATGAAGCAAACGACGGGAACGCACCTGCCTGGCTGGGGTGAGCGGCAGCGGGAGGTGGAGCCGATCGAATGCGAAGTGGTTGGAAGCTTGCCGCCGACACTGGAAGGCGCGCTCTACCGTCTAGGTGGCGCTTGGTACTATCCGCCGAAGTTCGAAGATGACGTCCTGCTCCACGCGGACGGCATCATCTCCATGTTCCACATCGCGGAGGGGCGGGTAACCTACGCCGCCCGTTATGTGGAAACAGAGCGTCTCGTGGCCAACAGGGTGAAGGAACGGATGCGTTTCGGCCACTATCGGAACCGGTTCACTGATGACCCCGATGTCCAGCATCTGAATGCCAGCGCGGCAAATACCACCGCCTTTGTGCATGGCGGCCGTCTGTTCGCCCTCAAGGAAGACAGTCTCCCGTATCTCATCGACCCCATGACGCTGCAAACGTCTGGACTTTACGACTTCGCCGGCAGGGCGCAGAGCAAGACGTTCACCGCGCATCCGAAGATCGATGGCAAGACCGGAGAGATGGTCGCATTTGGGTATCAGGCGAATGGGAATTACACCAAGGACGTCCACCTGTGGACCTTCGCGCCAGACGGTTCCTTGCGCCACGAGATCCGCATCCAGGTTCCATGGCTGGACATGATCCATGACATGGCGATCACGGAAAACTACATCCTGCTCCCGCTTGGTGGCTACAACACCAGCGAGGAAACTGCTCGGGCTGGAGGCCCCATGTGGCGCTGGGATCCGGATGCGCCGGCACGGATCGGCATCTTGCGGCGAGATGGCGACGGCTCGGATCTTCGGTGGTTTACAGGGCCGAAGACCTGTCAGTTGCACACCTTCAACGCGTGGGAGGAAGGCGATCGCATCATGCTCGATGCGCCGTTCTACTGCGGCAATCCATTCCCTTTCTTGCAGAACACGGACGGATCCCCGTGGTCCCCGCAATACGGCAAGGCTCACCTGCGCCGACTGCACTTCGATTTGGGATCGAGCGGCAGCGAATGGCGCGAGGAGCGCCTGTTCGAGGAAGTAATCGGCGATCTCGGTGACGTTGATCCGCGCGTGATGGGGCAGCGCCATCGTTACTGCTTCGGTGCGATCGAACTGCACGCCGACCGATCAAAGCCGGCGGCGATGTGGGTTATGCCGAACGCCTACGTCAGGTTCGATGTCGAGCAGCGGCAGATGTCGGTGCTCGAACTGGGCGAGCAGTATCACGCTGGCGAATGTCGCTTCGTGCCCCGCGAGGCCGGAGCCCAGGAGGGCGACGGCTGGCTTGTGGGCGTGGTGACGAACCGGGCCACGGGCTGCGGGGAGTTGATGATTGCCGACGCACAGCGGCTGGAGGACGGCCCGGTGGCCCGAGCGCTCCTCCCCTTCGCAGCTGCGCCCCAGGTGCACGGGTTCTGGGCACCGGCGGGATCGCTGCATCTTCCCGAAGGGCGCTGCTAGGGCAAATATGACTTGTCTCCGCAGCCCGCGACGGCTTTGTCAGAGCAAATGCACCTGATTGCGAAGTAGGCGGACCGCGGTAGGGCAATACATGCCTCGTCCCCGCAAACCAGCCAGTCCGTTTCGCTACTTCAACTCATCACCAGAGGTGATCCGCCTGGTGGTGATGATGTACGTGCGCTTTCCGCTGAGCTTGCGGAACTTGGAGGACCTGCTGTTCGAACGCGGGATCGACATCGCCACGAAACGGTCAGGCACTGGTGGAACCGGTTCGGCCCATGTTTGCTGCGGAGATCAGGCGTCGGCGGGTCAGCCGCATGCGGGGGTTTAGGCAGCGGAAGTGGCACCTTGATGACATCTACGTGAAGATCATCGGGGAGATGCATTACCTGTGGCGGGCGGTCGATCGGGAAGGCGAGATACTCGAGGGCTACGTCACCAGGACGAGGGACAAAGCAGGGGCCCGTGAAACAGCCAGCCGCGCTCGCTACTTCAGTCATCGAACCGCCGCATTCATCGCCTTCGTTACAAGCATTCGCAAGATGCGTCTGATTGAAGGGCTTCCCCAACCGAACAACTTCTCGTGCTGGCAGTGTGATCCCTTCGTCATAGCCGCTGGCAGGAACGCCACCTCGTCGATCGTCAGACTTACAAGACCCGCCGCTCAGCCGCACTGGCTGAGTGGCAGTCGCTTATGGCCTGACCGACGCTGGGGTGGGGAGCGCTCCGCCAAGGGGAGACGAGTTGCGGTGAGGCTGACAGCACCACGCAAACGCCAGCCTGTCTGGGATCCTACTGCCTGGTTGTGGACGCTCGCCGCGCCCGCTTGGCTTGCGCTATGGCATGCTGCAGGTCGGTATAGCGGTATCCGCCGACCGCATAGAACTGCGCCGTCGAGCGGATGATGTCCGGGTCCAAGGGTACATCTTCGCTGAAGCCACCGCCTTCGTTGTCCCAGCGATCCTGTTGTGCTTCCTCGTTGTCGCGAGTCGTTTCGATGCTCACTCCGCCGCGGGAAAAATCGTCGATGGCGCAGAGGTCGGCGTGAATCAGAGCGAGTTGGTCAGCAATCTTCTCCAGCGCGAGAACCTTCAGCTCTTCAGAGTTTTTGGCATTATGAACATCGGCCCGGTCAGCTTGGCTTGCTTCGTCCGCAGCTGAGGAAAAGGCACTGAAATTGGTGGCGTTTGGAGGGGATAGGTTGGTCACAGTACATCTCCGCAGGAGCGGGAGTTGCCAATCTCTCAGTCGCACCTTGCTCGAAACTTGCGTGCGATGCTGTCTAAGTGGGGACGAACGTTTTGGATGCAAGTCGGAGGAGCAGTCAGGGCTCTGTCAGAGCGAATGCACTTGATAGCGATGTAGGCGGACAGCGGGTGGGCGAGGTCATGCCTCGCCCACCCCTTTCGCTATTTCAGCTCACCGCCTGAAGCACTCAGGTGACAATGAAGGTGTATTTCGATGTCTATCCCTTGGGTGGCAGCTTCCGGATTTCCGGCGGTGCGCGCATAAACAAATACAAGGTGATCTTGTCACCGCCCCGGCAGGCGAAGTTGAGATTGGCGACGAGGTTCATACCGCTGCACAGATTGGCACATTGACCAGCGGCGCCGACTTCAACAATTTCTCGCCCTCGCTGACACTTCGCTGGGCTGGCGCCAACCGTCCCGGCTTCATGTTTGGTGTCGCCGCTGGCGTGCTGTTTCAAGGCGCGGGATTGTCAGGTTAACTCACCGGGGGCGTGCGACCCCCATAACTGGCAATCTCACCTCTCAGCTGTGGACGCAGCGATGAGGGACGGCTTGCTCGGCTAAGGGCAGAAGGCAACGATACTATCCAGAATTAGGCGGCCGCGAATCGATCGCCTAGGCGGTCCCCCGCCATCGGGGGCCGCCCGGGGCCTCCCACGCGGAACCCGTAACGGCGCGTTGACGCTCCTCAGGCAGAGCCGGTGAGTGAGGGGCATCTTGGTTCAGGGCATCGCACGCTGGCAGCATTCATGACCGGATTGCAAAGGACGCGTATGTTTCCACCGTTAGAACCGGCTTTGCTCGACGAGGCCCGCGATCGGCTTCGCTCGTACGGATACGCGGTCATCCCGGATGCCTTCGATCCAGCCGAAATCACAGCCGAAGTCGTCTGGGCGATCACAACGGGATGCAAAGCCGGCTTCCATCTTGAAACCGCCGGACTAACCGTGTCGGCATCCTATGTGCCTATGACTACAGCCGAAACTTCCGCCAGCTTGTCCCTGCTGCTGAGCGGCGCTCCGATTGCCCGGAAATTGCTGGGCCGAGCAGTCGTTCCATTTCGCGCCAAAGGCACCGTCTATTCGCACCAGACCTCCTGGCATCGGGATACCGAACTCGACGTCTCGGCGGTGAGCATTCTTGCATACCTTGACCCGCTGAATGCCAATACGGGCGCGTTGCGGGTTCTGCCCGAGTCCCACCTGACGCCAAGGGTTCCTGCGTCTAAGGAGCGATCGTGTGGAGAGGTTTTGTCCACTCGGCCGGGGGATCTTATCATCCTTGACGAACGTACCTTACATTCGAGCGCGGGCGGGAAGATACGCCGCCAATGGCGCGCCGATTATGTGGCGGTGCCTGACACGCCAGAAGAAGAGACCGTCCTGAAAGCCTACGCCGCCGGCATCTTCTCGCCTGGTTGGGACGGTGGTTACGATGTCACCCGCTTCCCCTCCTTCGGTTGCGGTCTGCTGAATGCCCTCGGTGCGAAGGAAACTGTAGTGCTGCGCCAGTCTGGAGCGCTGACGGCAGCGGAAGCGGAGGAAAATTATATCCGGGCTGTTCGCGGTGAATCTTCGGCCACGTCCAATTGATTCTTTTTCCGGCCCTGTCAGAGTAAATGCACCTGATTGCGAGGTAGGCGGACCGCGGTAAGGCGGGGCATGCCGCGTCCTCGCAAACCAGCCAGCCCGTTCCGGTACTTTAACTCGTCGTCGGAAGTGATCCGAGCAGCGGTGATGCTGTATATTCGCATTCCGCTGAGCTTACGGAACGTCGAGGACCTGCTGTTCGAGCACGGGATCGACATCTGCCACGAAACGGTCAGGCACTGGTGGAACCGGTTCGGCCCATGTTTGCGGCGGACATTCGGCGGCAGCTGGTCAGCCGCATGCGGGGGGTCCGGCAGCGGAAGTGGCACCTTGATGACATCTACGTGAAGATCATCGGGGAGATGCATTACCTGTGGCGGGCGGTCGATCGGGAAGGCGAGATACTCGAGGGCTACGTCATCAGGACGAGGGACAAGGGCGCGGCGCTCAGGTTCATGAAGAAGCCCGTGAAGCGCCACGGCTCACCCGAGGCGATCACCACGGATGGGTTACGCTCCTAGCGGGCCGCGATGAGCGAGCGGGGCAAGACCGAGAAGCAAGAGATCTCGCAGCTGACTTTTCGACTGCGAAACGTGGCGATGCAGAGCACGAGAGCCTCCTCGAGAAGGGGCCATGCTCCGGTTTCGATAAATGAAGTCGCTTCAGAAGTTCGCCTCGGTCCACGCTTCACTGCACAACCATTTCAATTCGGAGAGCCACCTTGTTTTTCGCCTGACTTGGCAGACCCGCCGCCCTCCTGGCTGAGTAGAAGAATGTGATGGCCTGAAGCCGACTGGGGAAGGGTACTCGCCAAATGGAGGCAATGCGGTTGGACTCACAGCCCCATCCGCCACTTGCCAGCGCAGCGATTCCTTCATATCTTGAATTAAAATAATTATTAAAAGTAACATGATTCGCGAGCGGACCGCATCTTTGCGTGTGGTCGTCGAGTGCCCGACGCCGATCAAGATGCCCGTCAGAACGTCGCTTGGAATGATGGGAGAAAATAATATCGTTATATATATGAATGATATAAAAACGAAAAATACAAGAAGAGAGGGTTATAAGTGTCAAATCTTGCATCATTAAATAATAATGGATATTTTAAATCAAGAATTTCATGGTATTGTAAGTCTTCATTTATAGCTATGGTTGCGATGGGTGCGGGGATCGCGCTTTCGTCTACGGCTCATGCTCAGGTAAATTCCTCGGTTGAGCAATCGGGCGGTGGCGCGGCGCCTTCGGACGGCGACCCCATCATCGTAACAGGCACCTATCTCAGAAGCGACTTTCCGCCTTCTTCGCCAGTGGACGTGCTGGGGGATGAAATTTTCGATGCGCGCCCAACAACATCAGTGGCTGACGCGGTCGCTTCATTGCCTTATGTTGTCACCGGCGGCGGTGGGCGTCATTCCTCATCAAATATCAACCTGCGCGGGCTGGGCGCCGACGCGACGTTGGTGTTGCTCAATGGCCGGCGGCAAGTTCGTGTGCCGACAACTTCAGCGGTTGTTGATGTGAATACCATGGTCCCGCAGATCATGATCAGGAACATCGACATCCTAAAGGACGGCGCCTCGGCACTGTACGGTTCCGATGCTGTGGCTGGCGTGGTCAACCTTCGAACAGATAATAATTTCGAAGGCCTTGAATTGATGGCGGAAGGACGCTGGCACACGTCGGATGAAGAGCGCAAGGAATACTCCCCGTTCCTCAATTCAACTCCCGGTATTTACCGTGGTGCGGTCAAGATGGGGGCGGAATCCGATAACGCGAACATTGTCGTTGCTGCTGAGTATTCCCGCCGCGACAGAATTTCTAGCGTGGGCATGCCGGGAGTGGGTGGAAAGACCGCTTATGTGCCTGTCCCTGGCCAGATTACGTCGTTTGGGCGTGATATTAACGGTGATTTGACTTCTATCGCATCGACCATCGCGGACCCGGACTGCGGGCTCATTCCGTCGACTATGCATGGGGGCAGTCAGTGCCTCTATAACTTCAACGAAGATCAGACCTACCTTTCAGATCAAGAGCGCGCCCAAACCTTCTTGCGCGGTGAGTATCGTTTCTCACCCAGCCTCAAGTTTGTGGTGGAAGGCGGCTATTCGCATCAAGAGACAGTCGCGTCTGAAACTGCTTCCCCAAGTATCTCGATGTCTCCCGCTCTTTTCATACCGGGCGAGAACCCAGCTGTGCAGGCGCTCGGCGGCGGTTTGTTGTATCGGGCTCGTAACAGTGCTGGTGACCTGCTTTACGCGGTTGCAGATGCTACTGATCCGACACGACCTGCTCGGGACGCATCGGGTCAAGTTGTGGTTGCGGGAACGGACCCGACCCTCGGTATCGCTTTCTGGGAAGACGTTGTTTATGCGGGGCGCGTAATTTCCTCGCAAGGTGGTATGCCAACTGGTGGGTCGCTCGTGCCCGGCGAGTATGCTCATGCTAATGCAACTACAGATACAGCAGACGTCTTCCGGATCTCGCTTGGCTTCGAAGGCGACCTGTTCAACGTTGGCGATTTCGAGTGGCAAGCGTTTTACACGCGGGCGCAGTACGATCTGTCCGATCAGATTCGGGACATTTTCCCATCTCAGCTCCGCCTCGCAGCGCAAGGCTTCGCTGGAGGTGCATGTAACGCGCTCATCGATCAGCCAGGTGTAGGAAATTGCTCGTACTTTAATCCTTTTATTTCCAGCGCCCTGGTTTCTGCTGGTTCGGCAGCGGCAAACACCCAGGCTACAATTGATTATTTCTATAAGCCGATTACGACTAAATATCAGACATCGCTGGACGTTGTGGACGTTCTCTTGAACGGGACTCTCTTCTCATTGCCGGCAGGCGATGTGAGTGCAGCATTTGGTGGTCAGTTCCGTCGCGAAGAATGGGCAGTGAATTTTGCCGAGAACCTCGAAGTAGGTAACACCGCGAACGGCACCGTCAGTTCCGATATCAATGCGAGCCAGAAAACATGGTCGATGTTTGGCGAAATCGCCGTTCCAATTTTCGATTCTTCTTTCGGTGCACTCGATATTAGTGCCGCGACTCGATATGAAAAAGGGGAAGCGACTTCTACTGTTGATCCGAAAATCGGCTTTACTTACGTTAGTCCGGGCAGTTTCGTAACAATCCGCAGCACTTGGGGGCAGTCGTTCTTGGCTCCAAATCTGTATCAGCAGTACACGCGGTCGGCCGGTTTGGCGAACGTCAACTCGACTTACGGTGGAACAACCGTATCCACGCTGCAGCCGAGAATTGCCACTGTGGAAACGGGCAACAATGCGCTCGATTCGCAAAAGGCGGAAGCTTGGAACATTGGGGCTGTCTTTAACCCAATCGATCGGCTCCGCCTCAGTGTTGATCGGTGGAGTTTCTCGTACGCCAACCTTATCACGCGCGAGAACCCGCAGACTCTCGTGAATGCTGACGACGCATCACTTGCTGCTGGGACCGGACCGACAGGGAAGGTTATGAGAGACGCTGCTGGTAACGTTCTCCAGGTGCGGACGACGTTCTTCAATGCCGCTTCTCTTGAAACGTCAGGCATCGACTTCCAGGCATCGTATTGGCATGATTTGGCTGAGGCAGGTCGATTGGACTTCAATGCAAGCGCCACGGTCGTCGATAAGTACTCTTATCAGGCCAACGCGAGCAATCCGCCGCTAGATCTGACCGGAAACTGGAACGCAACCAATGCGAGTGTTGCTGCGTCTGTGAAGCTAAGGGCCGTCTTCGGATTGGGGTGGAGCCTGGATAATCACGCAGCACGAATTGGTGTGAACTACGTAGGCGGTGTGCGGAACGATCAAGCGAACGCCGCAATTGCGGGCGATGACAGGTTCTCGCCTCAAACTACGGTTGATGTATCGTACTCGCTTACCCTGCCAAGGGTGGCTGGCGCTGAAGAAGCCGTTCTGTCGTTCGGGGTGTCTAATCTGTTCAACGCACGCGCCGAACAAGTATCGTCGTTCGGAAATGGCTTGGCTCAGGGCATCTACGACTATCTTGGTCGAAATGTGTGGGCTCGGGTTGGCATGAGCTTCTAAAGTTAAGAATGGAATATTGCCATTCTGTCGAGCATTAGTGCTTGGTTACCCAAACATTGTATGTCGGGGCAGGTGTCATTCCTGTCCCGACATATTCTGGGTACAAAAATTGGAAGAGCACATGAAAACAGATAATTCAAAAGCCCGTGTAAACTTTCGGAAGACTTCGGCGCGCTGGGGAAGGGGGAGCCTTATCGCCGCAGTAGTTTTGATGGCTGCTGGCACTAGCCCAACCGCTGCAATCGCATCGGGCGAAACGATTACTGTTATGGAACCCCGGGCGGATGTGCCTGCAGTTGAGCGAATTCCGCTCGCCGCAAGATTGCCTTCCCTCGCAAACCGCCGGGTAGCGATTATCAAGAGTTGGCCGGACAATTCGGGGTTCGATGAACTCCTTCCGCGCCTCTCGTCCGAACTTCGCGAGCATGGGGCTTCGGTCGAGATCAAGGACCGAATTACGTCTTATGCTGAAGATGATCCTGTGCTTTGGCAGGAGCTTGAAGATTCGTTCGACGCCTTCATTTATGTGGCTGCAGCTTCTTCATCGACGACCGCTTATGCGTTCAGGTGGAGCGCTGAGCTTGAACGGCGCGGCGTTCCCGGCGTCGTCACCGCCTTCTCTGAATTGGAGACCGTCGCAAACCAGACCAATGCTCGCTCTGGCGCGCAGGCACGATCAGCCTTTTTCGACTATCCGATTCAGGAAATGCCCGCGCCGTCAGTTGATAGCGCCGTCGCACGCATCCTGAGCGCGTTAACTGATCCTCTTCAAAGTGCGGAACAGGCAACGGGAATGATTCCCGCCGTTGTTCGCCCTGATATTTTGATGACTGGCAGTCTGAATGAAATACAGGAGCACTTTTACGCCAATGAATTGTCGGATGGCCTGCCTGTCATGCCTCCTACACCTGCGCTGGTCGAGGCTATGCTTGGGGGGACAAGCCATCACCGGGACACCGTGGTGGCATCTGCCTTTCCGCCAGAGGGCTTAACGGTCACTGTTCACGATGTTGCCGTCAACGGCGTCATGGCCGGATGCGCACCTCAGCATATGCCGGTGCTTCTAGCTTCGGTGGAAGTTATGATGAGAGGCAATTTCGGTCCGATGTTGCGGTCGACTAATAGCTTCTCGTTCATGCAAGTCGTCAATGGACCAATTCGGAACGAAATCGGCATGAATGCTGGTACGAATGCTGTGGGACCTGGAAATCGAGCGAACGCGTGCATGGGCCGGGCCCTGCGCTTGTTCATCACCAATCTCGGTGATGGTCACTTCGGCACCAACCTTCAGGCGGTCATCGGAAGCAACAGCAACTATTCGTTTATGTTCGCTGAAAACGAAGAGGCGAGCCCGTGGACTACGCTTGCCGAGAGCCAGGGTTTCACGAGATCCGATAACGTCCTGACGGTCTTTTCCGGTGGGTGGGCTCACTCGGGCAACTACGGCCTTGGCACCGGCATTGAGGATGTACCCCCAGATCTCGCTAGTTTTCAGATCCCTAGCGGGGCGGCGGTAATAGTATCGCCCGCGCGAGCTTCAATGGTGCAAAGCGCTGGTATGTCGAAGGAAGCTCTGGAAGCGTACTTCCAGGCTGAGGCGTGCCGTCCCCTGAGCGACCTTAGAAAAGAGGGGCGCTTCCAGCGATTAGATCCCAGCTACGATAATATGCCGGAAGATACATGTATACGACGATTCCCCGAGGGAAGTATCAAAGTAATCGTCGCAGGTAATGACGCCAGCCCCATGATGCAGGGTTGGTCCATGTATCGCCCCATTTCTGTATCTATTGATAGATGGCGTTAATAGAAGTTTCTGTTCGCACCGAAAATTCGGTATCCGGATACTTATAGAGTGATCAACTGCGCAAAGTCTGGTGCGCTGGTTTAATCCGCTGGTGGGACTCGGGGCGAGCGGTGGAAAAGGGTTAGGATGGTTTTTCCTCGAAAAATGTCGGCTTTGCTTGGTGTGGCCACGGCGCTTGTTGGGTTGATGTCGGAACCGGCGCTCGCTGAAGGCGCAAACGTCATCGTGGCTGGGGAGCTAGTGATTGAGCCGGCAACACTCACCGCGCTCGGCTTCGAATGGTATGTAAGCGGGGACGAAAATCGCAATGGCACTGTCCATGTCGAATACCGCAAGTCCGGTGCCTCACAGTGGCAGACGGCGCTGCCAATGCTCCGCCTGGGCGGGGAGGAGATAAGACAGGGCGCATCGTTTCAGATTGTAACCCCAAACATGTTCGCTGGCAGCGTAATGGATCTAGACGAGGGCACGCTTTACGAAGTGCGGCTTCGGCTCACTGATCCCGATGGCGCAGATGGAATTGTAGAGCGCCTTGTGGAAGTTCGCACGCGGCCCGAGCCGACACCCGCCCAGGATGGCCGAGTTTTTCACGTTTATCCGCCGGGTTTTACCGGGGAGAAGCAGGAACCTTCGTTCTCCAGCCTTCTCGAGGCATACAACACTGGAGCGAACGGGGCAGATTGGTCTAACTCTTTTGTCCCGCGCGTCCGTCCCGGGGATACCATATTGGTCCACGCTGGGACTTACGCGGACGATCGGTTCGCTTATGCGGGTCGTAGAGAGGCGAGCACGCTATTTGACGGCACGATGTACCTTACCGCGAAGGGTACCGAGGAGCGGCCAATAGCAATTCGCTCTGCAGGTGACGGCGAGGTGATCTTTGATGGACGCGGAAACCACGTCCTTTTCAACCTGGAGGCTGCCGATCATCATTACTTTGAGGGGATCACTGTCCGCAATACTGACGTTGCGTTCCAATTGGGACGCAAGAGGATTGGCGGCGCGGTAGGTTTCACTTTAAAGAAATCGAGGGTCGAGAATGTCGGTCGGGGTGTCTCGACAGACTGGGGTGGGGCTCGCAACTTCTATATCGCCGACAATGAATTCATTGGTCGCAATGACCAGTCGCGCCTTATGGGGTGGATTGGAAAGACTTGGTCAGACCTTCCGGGCTATCCTCAGCCGCTTCTCAGTGAATATGCTGTTAAGGTGTTCGGTTCAGGGCATGTAATCGCTTACAACCGCGTGGCGTTTTTTCACGACGGTATCGATCACGCCACGTACGGAGACCCGGACGACTGGCCTAATACGCCTCGTGACAGAATGCCAGTTGCGAACGATATATATAACAATGATATTACGGCGGTCGACGACAACTGCATTGAGGCGGATGGCGTCCTTTACAACATTAGGGTTCTGCGCAACCGCTGCTTCAACCATGCGCACAGGGCGCTTTCGACCCAGCCGGCGCTCGGAGGACCGGTATATTTCATACGTAACATCGTCTATAATGCGCCCGAAGGCGGTGCGCTGAAGCTTACCGGGCATAGTTCTGGCGTACTTGTATATAACAATACGTTTGTTTCAGAGGTTCGTCCGATGGGGCCCACGTCCAATGTTCATTTTCGGAATAACTTAATACTTGGCCAAGGCGCTTGGCCTACGGTATTCGGAACTGAAGATTTTACTTCCTATAGCTCGTCAGATTATAATGGTTTCCGGCCGAACCCTGGTGCACAAGTTGCATTTTCAATGACATATGATCCAAAGATTGTGCGAGCATACGATGGGGTTCGCCAGGCATTTGAATTTGCCGACCTTAAGGATTATGCTCTGGCAACCGGGCGTGATAAAGAAAGTATTATAGTTGACTATGACGATTTCGAACGCGTTCCTGCTCCAGATCAATCCGATCCTACTATATTGTATGACCCGGCCGAGTTCGACTTTTCGCTGAGGAAATCGTCGGCGGCAGTGGATGCGGGGGTTCATCTGCCTAATGTCACTGACGATGCGGTAGGTCGGCCTGATCTAGGTGCGCTTGAGAGAGGGCAGACAATCCATTTCGGGCCGCGAGTTCCGTAGTATTTTGTAGGTATTGATGGTCCGTCATCAACAGGGTTTGTCTCATTGTCTGGGATTTGGGTATGGAGCGTACTTTAGATTTTGGGAGGATGCATCAATACCTTGCCTTTCAACTTCATTTGACTTGGCGCTCCATAAGGAAGAAAACAATTCTGAAATGGCGTGATGCCGATGCTCGGGTTTCTCGTGGATCTTACTCGATACCCATATTGATTGGGCTCAACCCCGGAGTTACGCCCCATGAGCTCGCAGATGCACTGTATTTAGACGCTTCGAAGGTCGCGTTTGTCTTACGTGAATTGCAGGAGAGTGGAATCGTCTGTCGAGAGCCGTCTCCCGAAGACAGGCGGAAGGTTCTTCTGTTCTTGACGCCATACGGGCAGGAATACGCCGACGTGATGGATCAGTCGGCTCAGGAATTTGAAGGTTGTCTCAACAACGCGCTGACTCAGGAAGAGAAGTTGGAATTTCTACGCATGCTCCGTAAGTTGCGTTAGCGGCGGTCCTGTCGGTGTATGGTGGCGGTGAAGCCCCGAGAGGGCCGTGCTCCGGTTTCGACAAATGAAGACGCTTCAAAAGTCCGCTTCGGTCCACACCTCTGTGCAGAACCATTTCAATTCGGAACGCCATCTCGTTGATCGTCAGACTTACAAGACCCGCCGCTCGGCCGCCTGGCTGAGTGACAGTCGCTTATCGCCTGAAGGCTGACGGGCAAGGGGGGCCTTGCCAAGTGGTGACGAGTTGCGGTCAGATTGAAACAACCGTCGTCAGACTTTGAAGATCGCCTTGGGAATATGCGTTACCCTGCAGGCGAGATCGGCCTCGCCTGAAGCTACTATATAATGATCGTCCGCCTCCGCGATCCCGGTCGTGAAAACGACGTCGCGAATATACATCTTGTCTTCGAGTGGAGCGGTTAGTTCGGGGGCAGCTTCGAGCAGCGGTTCGTGCTCCGTCCGGACAACCCGGGAAGGATTGTCGCGGTCCAGGATCGACCAATAGGTTCGGTATATGCCGACGATCTCCTTCGGTTCGACCCCGTGCCATAGCGTCAGCCAGCCCTCGTCGGTGAGGATCGGGGGCGTTCCTCCGCCTATTCGCGCGGTGGAGACCGTCGCGGAATGCGGGCGAATTCCAGGCTCGCGATGGGGTTTCCAATGGAGGGAATCCGGGGAAGTTGCGAGGTTGATCGCTGGCCCGCCGCGCCATTCGCTGCCGGGCGGATAGGCGAAATAAAGGTCGCCCAGCGGGCGTGTCTGCGCCCAGTATCGCTCGCCGATCAGGCCCTCGAAGATCAGCATGTCCTTGTTCTGGTGATCAAGGACGATGTCTTCGAACACGAAATCCAGTCCGTTGGTAGAACTGTACAGCGTTGTCGAATGACGCTCAGGGCTGACCGAGCAGGTGGTCATCAGCCAGCGATCTCCGACCTTCGAGACGCGGGCATCCTCGACGCCGTAGCATTGGAAGCTGCCTTGCGGGGCAATCGCCTTGTCATAGTGAATGGAGACGACGTTCAATCCATCGGGGGTCAGTTCGACCGGAAGGATCCAGGATAGGGAAGTCAGCGCCATGACTTTCCAGCGCCCGCCCCGGATCAGGAATTTGCGCGGGTCAGCAGTGTCCACGAGGTCCAGCGCCCAGCCGTCCAGAACGTATTCGCCTTCATGCCAGCGAATGGCGTGAATCTGGCTGTCAAAAATCGGTTGCTTGAGCGCTTCAGCGATCCGGACAAAGATCGCGAGATTGCCATTGGGAAGACGCGTCAGAGCCGGATTGAACGCACCGAGCACATAGGTCTCAGCATCAAAATGTCCTGCCAGAGGGGACTTCGACAGATCGACGTCGTCCGGGCCGAAAACCAGCCGATCAACGTGAAAACGGCTCATTCGTCCTCCCTCGCGCGTGGTGCGATTACCACCTGCTGCACCACGGATCGGCGCGGCTGGGTAAGGACATAATGTACGCCCACCGCAATGTCTTCGGCGCGCAGCATCCTCTCCTTGCGGTTTTCTTCAGCCTGCTCCTCGGCGGTGAAGTTCGGATACTGGAAGTCGGCGCCCGTTTTGGCCGGCTCTATATTGCAGACCTTGATGCCTTTTGGCCCCAGTTCCTTGCGGACAGCTTCGGCAAACCCCGCAATGCCCGCCTTCATGCCCGCGTAAACGCTGCTTTGCGCGCCGAGCATATGAGCCGACACCGATCCGATGAAGACGATGTCGCCATAGTCCTTCATCTCCTCCGCCGCGGCATAGGCGGTGGTCAGATAGGCGGTGAAATCCACGGCGATCGCGTAACGCAGCTCTTCCGCGCTCATGGTGGTCAGGCCCTTGGCCGGGACCGCAGCGTTTACGATGGCTATGTCGAAAGCCCCGAAATAGCTTTTCGCAGCGGCAACGAAGCGATCCACGCCGTCAGGTTCGGCAAGGTCGACGTTCATTCCGTCGCCTTTGCCGACCTCGCGAATGCGCTCTAGCCCGTCCTGGAGATGCTGCGGATCTCGGCCGCAGATGAAGACATCGACGCCTTCCGATGCCAGCAGCACGGCGATCGCGCGGCCGATACCCGTGGTGCCGCCGGTAATGATCGCCCGGCGTCCATTGAGGCTTGGCATGTCGGTGTGAGCATCCGACAGGTTGTGCGGGGGCGACTTGGCAGGGTCTGTCATTGGCGTCTCCCTAGGCCGCAGCGCGCGCCGGTTGGCTGCCGGGCTTGAGGACGATCTTGGTGTGGGTGTCCTGCTCGCTGTGAAACTTGCGGTATCCTTCCGGTCCGTCTTCGAGGGTCATCCGGTGGCTGATCAGGAAGGTGGAATCGATCTTCCCTTCGGCGATCGCGGTATAAAGAGGGCGCAGATAGCGGTGGACGTGGGTCTGGCCCGTGCGAAGCGTCAGACCCTTCTGCATCAGCGCGCCGAGCGGGAACTTGTCGACGAACCCGCCATAGACTGCGGGCATGGACACTCTTCCGCCCTTACGCGTCGCCAGGATCACCTGACGGATCCCATGCGCGCGGTCCGTGCCGAGGAAGGTCGAAGCCTTGATCTGGTCGATCACGTTGTCGGCAAAGGCGCCGTGTGCTTCCAGTCCCACGCAGTCGATTGACGCATCAGGGCCTATCCCGCCGGTCATCTCCTGCAGGGCGTCGTAAACCTGGGTTTGCTCGAAATTGATCGTCTCAGCCCCGAAGGACCTGGCGAGTTCCAACCGGTGGGGAAAGTGATCGATGGCAATCACTCGTTCAGCGCCCATCAGGAAGGCCGATTGCACCGCGAAGAGGCCCACCGGCCCGCACCCCCAGACTGCGACCGTGTCACCCGGCTCAATCTCGGAGTTTTCCGCAGCCATCCAGCCAGTAGGCAGGATATCGCTGAGGAACAGCACCTTATCGTCTTCGATGCTGTCGTCCGGGATAACAATGGGCCCGAAATCGGAGAATGGCACGCGCACGTATTCCGCCTGACCGCCGGAGTACCCGCCCGTAAGGTGGCTATATCCGAATGCCGCCGTCATCGGCTGGCCATAAGCTTCGCGAGAAGCGTCCTGCTTGTCCGCCGGGTTGCCGTTCTCGCATCCCGAATAATCCGCTTTGCCGCAGTGGTAACAATTGCCACAGGCGATATGGAACGGCACCACCACTCGCTGCCCCTTCTGCAAGGTGCTGGCGCTGCCGGTTTCCACTACCTCGCCCATAAATTCGTGGCCCAGGACGTCGCCCGGCTTCATCCCGGGGATGTACCCATCGTAGAGGTGCAGGTCGGACCCGCAAATTGCAGTTGAGGTTACGCGTATGATTGCATCGCGCGGGTTGAGGATTTCGGGATCGTCGATTTCATCATAGCGGACGTCATGTTTGCCCTGCCAAGTCAGCGCCTTCATGCTGGCTGCTCCCTATTCATCGTTGCGTATTGATCTTCGTCGCGTTCTTCCCGCTGGGCGGACGTGCGGGCGCTGGTGGCGATCTCGCCCGCTTCCATCAGTTGCTTGAAGCGATGCAGATCCCGCCGCGCCTGAATGCGCGGCTCGCGCTGGAACAGCTTGGCTATGAATTGACCGACTTTGCCGCCGGGGGGAGCGTAGGCGATCACTGCGCGCACGACTGTGCCCCGAGCGCCAGCGTCACGAAATTCTATCCGCCCACTGTTCTGAATTTCCGAGCCTTCAGCCGATTGCCAGTAGATTTCCCGGCCCGGCACTTCCTCAGTGATTACGGATTCCCAGCTGACTTCGTTTCCGGCTGGGGCCTTCACAGTCCAAAGCGAGCGACGGGCGTCGATCTGCTCGATAGACGTGACATTCTCCATGACCTGGACGAGGTTCGCCGGATCACGCCAGAAGTCATACAACTCCGCCGCTGGCCGATTTATCGTGACGCTTTCCGCCAGAAGCGAGCGATCCGGGTGGATATCAGTGTGCGCGGTGATCGGCGCGTCATCGCGTTCGATCGCCTCCGAACTACTATGAGACATGGTAATTGAATCCTCTCTCTAGAAACTGCGCGTGCAAACCAGACTGGCTCACATGGAGGATTGGGGGAAACCGATAAGGCTCCTTTAGGCTAGGCGAGTTTGAGGCCTTCGCGGTTCATCGAACGCGTCAGCGCCGCATTCTCCTCCTCGGACAGTTTGCTGTGCAGCTGCGGAAAGACGTTGTTCTCCTCGTCCTCCATGTGCGCTTCGAGCGCGGCGTGAAGTTCGCGCACGGTGGGCAGCCACTCCGGGTGTGATCTTTCGAGCGTGGTGAGACGGTGGAGGAAGAACTTCACCTCCGCGTGCTCGCTCGTCAGCTCCTCCTCCGACTGAAGAAGGCCATGCTCCCGCAGCGCCGGGTAAATGGAGTTCTCCTCCTGGAACGCGTGTTTGCCGAGCGCGTGCTTCAACTGTGTCAGCAGCAGGGTGCGCTTGGCGACGTCGCTGGACCTGGTCTTTTCAATCTTCTCAAGGATTACCAGTGTTGCCGCATGTTCCTTGGCAAGCGCCTCGTGCCATTCGCCCGCGAGCGCGGTTGGGGCCTGGACGGCCAGCTTCCTGGTCAGGTTGGCGAGGAGGCCTGCGCCCAAACCGAGCGCCGCTCCGAAGACCAAGCCTTTGTGACCCAGATGTTCGCTCATGAGTTTCCTCCTCGGCTGGACTGAACCTGGTTATTTTCGTGGCGGATCTCTTCGCGCACCTCGACTGCGCCGCGTTCCGCGCGATCAAAACTCGCGCGCAATGCGGCACGATTGCGCAAAGTGACCCAGATTATGGTGCTGATTAGAAGTATCGGACCCAGTACGGTTATGACTGGCCAAAGAGTATCCATGGGACCCTCGTGATATTGGTGCGGGCCCATAGTTTGGGTCCGCTGATATTTTGTGATTTGCTTTGTCCACGTTGCCGTGACAGTAACCAAACGGGACTGGGAAGATGTTTCTCCAATCCTGCGATTTGTTATGGAATTTGGTGAGCTACGTGAGAATTATGCTGGCGCACTTCGCCCGGAAAGGCGCTCAGACCCTTTCCGGCGCTCTGGCCGGGGGAGCGGGTTTGGTCTTCTTGGCCAGCAGATTGACGGTCGTGGGATAGGCGAAGCTGACGTCGTGTTCGCGCAGGCATGTGAGCACGGCGGCAGCGACCTGGTCGCGCGCCTCTGGCGGGAAATCCGTCGTGATGGATTCAAATTCCAGATCGTAGCTGAGCCCGTTATCTGAAAAGCCGTTCACCCCGCCGTGGACGAGCGTGTACCCTTCGCTCTCGACGACCGCCTTGAGGAGCGTGGGCAGGCGCCTAATCAGTTCAGGCGGTGTTGCGTAGCCGATATGGAAATCGAACTTGAACCGGTTTCGCGCCCGTCGTGTCGTGTTGAGGATCTCGAAATCCAGCAGCTTGCGATTGGCGACTATTCGCTGCTCGCCGTTCGGCCCCCGTATGCGGGTGGACTTAAGGCCGATGGCCTCCACTTCTCCCGACCCGCTGCCCTTGTCGTAGGATATGGAATCTCCCAGCCGGAAAGGCTTGTCGAGGAGGATCGCCAAGGCGGCGAACAGGTCTGCAAAGATGCCTTGAGCCGCGAGGCCGATGGCGATGCCACCCACGCCAAGTCCGGCAAGCAGGCCAGTGACGTTCACGCCCAGATTGCTGAGAACAACGACTGCCGCGATAGCGAACAACGCTATGGTGACTAGCAGCCGGATAATGCCAAGCGCGCTCGCAAGCGCTTGTCCTTGATACGTCTCGTCGCGGGTGCGATGCTCAATGGCGCCGAACACGATCTCGCGCGCCCATATCGCCGCCTGGAACACCGCTGCGATGGTGAACAGGAAGGTGACGGTCGCCGTGATTGCTGGCGGCGCTTCGGAATAGCCGACAACGATCCGTGCAGAAGCCGTGATCATGAAGAGCTGGCCGGTTTTCGCCAGCGCTCGGCCCAGTATGCTGTACCAGTTGGCAACGCCTTCACCCCGTTCGCACACTCGCTGGGCCCATCGTTTCAGGAACTGCAGCAGCAGGTAAATGACGCAACCGGCGGCCAGTGCGACGGCTATTTCTGGCCAGTGCGATGAGATCCATTCCGGCCCCTCAATCAGTAGACCCCGTGACTGGTCGGCCAGATCATCGCCTGGCACGACGACGAGAGGAGGCGGGGAGGCGACCTCGCTCATCAATCTAGGTCCACGTGAGCACGATGCGGCCGCTCGCCGGCACTCGGTAATCGATGCGGTCGTCGGTAGTCGCATGAGGGCGCAGGACCTCACCATGTGCGGTCGTGATGCGCAGGTCCTGAAGCTTCCGCCGGGGTAGTCGCACAAGGCTAAGACCCGCGCTGCACGTTTCGCCGCCATCCAGCGTGAGGGTCAGTGCCCGGTCACCGGTACGCTCCTGGGCCCGTACAAAATGATCGCAGTAGAGCCGGAACGGCGCTCCCTCCACCTGGTGGAAGGCGCGTGTTGCGAACACAAACGCGGCGCCTGCGCCGTAAACTTCCTGCCCCACCTGACCAGCGGGCTGCCCATCGGCATAAAGGTCTTCCAGCGGGAAACTCAGTGCGCGATCGATATAGCCATTGTTCTCCCGTTGCTCGGTCGCGATGGCTTCGGGGGGCAAGGCGTCAGGGTAGTAGTACCACGCGCGGTCGAGTGCGTATTTGCAGTATTCCGCGATCAGCATCCGGGCGGCCGGCTCCAGATCAGGGCCGCTGTCGCTGAGGTAATGTTCGAACGCGGTGTACGAATCGAAGCATTCGTAAATCGCCATATAGGGCGCATCCTGCAGGCAGGTGACGCCCAGGAAGTTGCGGTAATGCGTGGCGAGCTCGATCTCGCTCTCCCAGATCTCGCAGTTATGGAAAAAGCTGCCTAGGTAGACGTAGCTCTGCTCCAGATAGACCGGTTCATTGGTGATCCGCCAAAGCCGCATACAGGCAGCGGCGCCCCACGCAGTGAGGTTCGCCTGATAGTTGATGTCGAAGCCCAGCCCGATAGCCGCGTCTATCGCCGCTCGTGCCTCGTCCAGATAGGTCTTGTCGTCGGTTAGCTCGAACGCCTGCAGCATGACCCAGGCATAGATGCCGCCAACGTCAGTCTGGCCGCGCCCATCGGCGCCCGCAACTTTGGTGATGATCGAAAAGTCAGTGACCTTGTACTGGACCGGCCACAGGTATTTGAAGTGCTGGGCAGCCTTGATCCCGTAGCCAATCGATTTGAGGAACAGTCGCTTGGCCGCCGCATCGCCATCGAGCGCCAGCCGACCGAGATTGAGCAGCGGATGATAGAGATACCAGCTGTCGACGGCGTCGGCATCCTTATCGTCGCCGACATTGGGAAGGTAACGTCGCAGTGTCTCAAGCTCGGTGTCGTAGAACTTGCCGAGCCCCGCTTTGAATTCGTCCTCCAGTGGGTGGGGCTCGCCCAGCCACTTCCCCCAGTCATGGATCGCCGCAACGATCGACATCTGCACCATGATGTCCGGATATTCCGCTGCCGTGTAGGGGTGGACGTAGCGATGCCCATAGTGGCTGATAGTAGCTTCAGGGGCTTGGTCGAGGTCGCGTAGGGTACGTTCTGCGCGGTCAATCCAGTCGCGATAGTCCGTGTGTGGCAGTGACAGCATCTTGTAGGCGACGCCAAGCATCTGGAGGAACTGGCGCGCGGACTCTCGCTCATGGGGCGGAGCTTCGTGACGGAAAACCAGGATCGCATCCGAAAGCGTGATTTCCTCGCCCGCACGAAGGGCCGTTCCAGGATCAGTTTCGCACGGAGGCGGGACGGGGGGCAGATATCCCAACTCCGGCCAGTTTCCACCGACGACCCCATCCGGCTTCGTCCTGGTCGCGCGGAAGTAGTCGTTCAGCGCAGTGAGGTTCTGGAAATAGAGGACGTTGCCAAACGCCGGATCTTCGAGACGGAAGTAAGCCAGACCTGAGTTTAGACCCCTTTGCGCCGCCTCTAGGGTTCCTTTGGTGCCGAGCGGGTCGTCTCGAACGTCGATCGGATAGAGGTCACGGGGCAAAAAAGGGATCTGCAACGCGGCTGAAGGGGTACAGAGAACCGTAACGCGCAAGCTTTCGAGTGCGTCATCCGCGCTGCGCAGAACGACGAGATGGGTTCCCAGCGCGCTGTCGATCCGAATGCGAGCTGCTTCGCCCGGCTTGTCCTTCAGCTTCGTGCACTCAAACCCCACCGGCAGAAACGCGGCGCGTAGTGCCACCCCCCCTCGGCCTTCGCGGCGAACGACCACCCAGACGGAATCGTCGGAAGAAAGAATCTCGACTGCGAGTTCACCAATTCTGAAATGAGCGACTGACTTGGTTCCCCCGCCGTACAGGGCTTCGCGGACGGAAAGGACAGTCGAGCTCAGGTTTGCAACGTCAGTCTTTTCGGCAAGCGTTGCCATGCTCTAATCCCCGGCTGATGAGCGTGTGCCTTCAGCGGAGAACCAGCGCTTTCCGGCAAGGTTCCTAACTCGCGTCCGCTTCGGGCACTGAAATCAGGCTGTTTTTGATGCCTTTTGCGTTCCGAAGGAGTTAGCTGCTTGCACAAAGGAGAGGCTAAAGATGGATTACGACGTCGTCGTCATCGGCGCAGGCCCAGCCGGTCTGACCGCAGCGCTCTACCTCGCCCGGTACAAACGCAACGTGCTCGTGCTCCATGACGGGAAGAGTCGGGCGCTCAGAATTCCGAAGACGCACAACGCTCCCGCCTTTCCAGAAGGGATCGACGGGCCAACCCTGATCGACCGAATGGTCCAGCACGCCACTCACTTCGGTGCCGAGATACGACTGGCCACCGTGACCGATGTCGAGCGGGTACGAGGCCACTTCCGGCTTCATCAGCAGGACGGAACGTCCGTTGAGGCGCGTGCTGTGGTCCTCGCCGGCGGAATCTTCTTGAACCAGGTCGACCTGCCGCATGAAGTGCACGAGCAGGCCATTGGCGATGGCGTGCTGCGCTATTGTCCGGTGTGCGATGGATACGAGCATAGTGATCGCAAGATCGGTGTGATCGGTTGTGATAGCGATGGGGCGGCGGAAGCGCTCTTTCTCCGGCAATTCAGCTCCGACATCACCTTAATGCCGCTGCATCACCCCGAGCTTTCGAAGGCACAGGCACGAGAGCTGGACAATGCCGGAATAACCGTTCGATACGGGCCTCTAAGCAAGTTGGAACCGTTGCCGGATCGGTTCGAGGTCCACCTCGATGGCGACGATGAGGCGCTGAGTTTTGATGTTATCTATCCAGCGCTTGGCTGTCGGCCCAGGACTGAACTGGCCGCGGCACTTGGAATAGAGCTGACAGGCGATGGATGCATCCCGAGCACTGCCCTGAAAGACTCAGGGATCCCCGGCTTTTTCGCAGCTGGCGATGTCCTCGACGGGCTCGACCAGATCAGTGTTGCGATGGGGCATGGCGCGCTGGCTGCGACCAACGCGCATAATTGGCTAAGAGAACTAGATCAGCACACCCTTCAGGCGCAGTGATATCTAACTGTTGAATTCGAATCCCAGAGTGGGTATCGAACTAAAGTCGCAAGCGCGTCAATTTAAAGGAAAATTTCCGCGTGGCTTTAAGCGTGGACCTGTAAGAGAAGCGAGGGGTTTTGCTTATCGTAATTCAAGCATTTACTGCCTGAGTTCGAATCCCACCCTCTCCGCCATATTTCATTGATTTAATTGATGTTTTTTCTAGATAGTGTGAGGGTTCCCATAACCACTCCCCGATAGGCCGCGCGCTAGGAGCGTTGGCATCGCAATGCCTGCCGGGGCTGGTGCGGGCGCAGTTAGATGCACACCGAACGCGACAAATCACGGGTGGAAATGTGCCGCATTTCGGCAAATTCAAATCGGACTGGCCGTCCTTATGAGTTATCGCAGACACTGGAAATTTCACGGCGATTGCAAATTCTTATTCGGATTTGATCTGATTAGATTGACGTCAGAAAGCGCGTTCGATCGCTTGCGGATCGAATTTTTGGCATTGGCCGGTGAAGTCCCCCGCCTTGCCCGAAATACTAATCGTCCCGGTATGTCGGTCTAGGCGCAACTTTGGATTGTTGAATGCGTTGACCGCGACAGAGGCAGTAATTTCGCCCTCCCCATATTCGACGTTCTTCAGTTTCAACCAGCCATCGTCGCCCCCGCGAATTGTCGGCAGCATGGTGCGAGGCATCCTTATGCGCGGATCATTATCATCCAAGCGCAAGCGAACCTGATCGGCAAACCCTTGGCTTCGCTGGCCTGAAACCGTCGCATTCCCATAGTTCCCATTGCTATCCCACGCCTGCACTGATCCGCTCGTAACCTTGTTCGCGGTGCCCCCGCCAGCACATACAAGATTAAGTTCGCCGTCCTGTGCAATCGCAGCCGTTGAAAAACCAAATATCGAGATCGCATAGATCAAGTGACGCATGACGCCCCCAAAGCACAGAAGACCAATGATTCGGATGCAATATCAGCGGCGAGTTAATTTCACTATCGCATGGCGCTGTTGCCCCGGCTTATCGGTGCGCTGGCTGTGGCCGTGCTGTAGTCGCGCAATCTCTCTCAGGTATCGCGCCGCTGCTATCGCTTCGCCAGATCGCCGGCCATGCTTCCAAGCATTGCGATTTCCCTCAGGCGTGCCCGGATTCGTGCCGCTGTGGCCGACCATCGGGTTGAGAGCTCACACCTGTCGTTCCGACGACAGGAGCGAGCGACGAACCGGTTCCGGCGAATGAAGACCGTCAGAAGGTCGCTAAGGTTCATGCCAATGTCCACAACCACTTGAATCACGAACGCCATGTGGTTGATCGACAAACCTACAAGGAGCGACGTCGGCCGCCTTGGCCGAGTGGCAAATCCTCATGATCTGAGCGCCTGCCATAGTGGCGATAGTTACACCTATCGGAGACAAGTTGCGGTTAGACTGACAGCACCCTGAGAGAGGTAGGTTGAGAAACGTTCAACCGCCGATTCCATTGTGCCGATCAGAGGTGAAGTGTGCTCTCGGCGAAAATCTCATCGAGCCGAACTTCGCGCGCTGTCAATCCCTGCTGATGGACGTACCGCGCGACAGCTTCCAACTCGCGCCTCGCTTGGGCGAAACCGTAGGACATCGGATCGGCGCCCAGGGAAAGGAGTGAAGTCTGCTCGACCGCTCCAGTTTCTACGAAGCCCTGGACCCAACTCGCCGCGGCAGCCTGCAAATCCTCGCGCGCCTTCTCGAAGGCCTTGAAAAGATTGAGCGCAATCCATGGGTGACGTTCAAGAAGTGTGCGCCGAACCACCACGGTGTGATTTATGGGATAAAGGCCGGTTTCTGCATGAAACCGGCGCCCTTCGGCCAGGGGATCGCGAAAAAGCGGCTCGGTGAACTCTGAAATGTCCAGCCGCGCCCGGTCCACCAGATTGCGATCGTTCAGATAAAGGAGCGTGGCGTCCAGTTCGCCATTGGCGAGCATGGTGCCGATGTCTTTCTCCGGCGGGATCTGGTTCAGGACCACGCCTTCGGGCGGTGTAAAGCCCGTGGCCGAGCCGTGACTGCGATCCGGCCCACGTTCCATGTGCCACTCGATGTCCTTGGCCTCAACGCCAAACGAGTCCTGGAGAACGCCGCGCGCCCAAATGGCCGAAGTCTGCTGATACTCCGGCACTCCCACGCGCCGGCCCCGCAGATCCTGGGGGGCATCGATACCCGCGCCCTTGCGGACGAGTATCGACGTGTGGAAAAAACGCCGCATCGTATAGATCGGCAGGGCGACCCAAGACCTGTCTCCACGAGCGGCGGCAATGAGCAGCGACGACATCGACATTTCGGAAATGTCGAAATCCCCGAAATGGAGCTGGCGCCAGAACATTTCCGAAGGGTGGACGACCGTCGGGATCAGGCGCAGGCCCTCAACCGTCAGTGATCCATCCAGGATCTGAGCAGTTCTTGCGTTCTGAGAGAGCGCAATACTTGCTTCGACGCGCTGCTTTTTCACCAATATGCTTTCAGTTTATCGCCGAAGATTTCCTGCCAATCGGCACCTTTTGGAATGACTTCGTCATGCGCACGAATGTTGGAGCTCGTCGCAGGGTCGAAACCGCGGGGGAGATTTCCCGCCTCCACCTCGGCGATGGCCTCAAGGATGAGGCGACGCATCGTCACAATCGCTCGGTCAGAAGTGCCCAGGAACTCTTTTGAACGGTCCACAATCGGGCCCATGCCTTCTTGAAGGGCGAAGTCTTGGGTGTTGATTCCCTGGATGCCGGTGTAGGTGTGCGTGCGCTGTACCTCCCGGTCAATCATGAAGTCATTCGATAGATTGCGCTTCAGCCGGAATGTTCCGGGGATGTGCTCTTCGGGAGCGCGCCCTGCAAAGGCTTCCCAACCGGAGATGAACTCTTCGGTGAGCGATGTGTCCTCATCGATGCCGCACGCCCAGTTGTAGACGTGGGTAGTGTAGTCGTCGATCGGGACCCAAAGGTGGCCGTCCTGCTTGGGTACTTCCGCGCGTTGACCGTTGAGGTTGGTTGTGGCGCCGCGAACTTGCTGATGCGGCATCACGTAATGGTATACGCGGACATCGCCGGGCCGAACTTGTTGGCGCAGCAACGTAAGGTCTCGTAAGTCGTATCCATTCCGCGCTCGGCCACTACGTTTCTTTCGAAAGGCGGCGATCGGATGAGGTCAATAAGCGCCCGGAGCCGGGACGGGATATGCCGCCTGTCTAACCGCAGATCACGGGGCAAGCGTGAGGTGGCGCTGCACTTCCCGCCAATCTACAATCTTGAAGTTCTGTTGGCCTGCCCCATCGCTATCGTCGTGCATGGCCAGCGCACCTTCAGGAAACTGTCCGATTGGCCCGCTCCAAGCATCGAGACCGTCGGTTGCGGTCACCTCATCGATGTTACCGCCGTGCACGGCGAAGCGCCCGACGTATTCATAGCTATCTTCGGCAATCCGCCAGATCGGGAAGGTTGAATCGCCTTGGCTTGAAGCGATTAGGTAGCTCGCACCTCTATCGCGCATGATGGTCAGGCCTTCGACATCGGCCGTGAGCCGGTGGTTGTCGACGGCAGCCACAAGGAAGGGCGTATTTGTCGCATCTTTAGCCAGATCGAAGCGCCAGATCGCGGCGTCCTCCTCACCAAGATAGAGCTGCTGGCGCTCGTCATCCACCACGCAGCCCTCGGTCTGACCACCTACCTTCACCGAACGATCCAGAGTGACGGTAGATACTGGCTGGCCGCCCTCCAAGCGGTAAATACGCGCCTCGCCCTGCTTATTGTTCGGGATTAGCAGGAAATCTTCATCCTGCCGCCCCATGCAGAAGCCGTAAGGCTCGCCAAATTCGTTACCAAGCTCGATGAAGCCATGGCGCCGGATTTCGAACCTGTCAGGATCAAACAAATAGACAACGATGCCAAAGCGCTGGCGCTCCGTCGCTGCGACAAGAACCTGCCGCTTGCCATTGATCACAAAGCCATCGCGTAGATCGACGTTGTTTAGCGGGCCGTCCGGCAGGAGCTGACGCACCGTGCCGTCGAGATTATGGACGTAGAGGCCATCGGTCTTGTCGGTGGCGAACATTACGGCGCGGGAGGGATCGCGCGGGTCGGCCCAAAGCGCCGGGTCGTCAGCATCCACCGTAGCATCAGTCGTCACAAGCGTTTCCACTGTTGCGGGGACGGGACGGACTGGATCTCCGATCGCAGCGATACCCTGCGGGCGTTCGGGAGCAACCGCGCAGGCGGAGAGCAGAAGGAGCGAGGCGCAGAAGAGCTTTTTCATCGGATCAGTCCTTCGGCCTTGCAACGCACGGCACGTTATCGGGCCCGGCTGCACCAACACAGCGGCGCTCTGAGGCGGGCACGGAAATTTCGATCAGCCGGTTACCATCGGTGCTTCGGACCAGATCAAATCCGTCGTAGAGCGCGCCGCTCGCGGTAAAGGTGCGCATCTGCAATCGCTCCGGCGTCACCTCCACCACTTGGTATAGCTCCGTGTCTTCTGCTACGCGATCTGGCTGAGTGCTGGCTCTTTCGTTGAGCCGGTACATCTTCGAACCGGTGACCGAGACAAGATAGACGGGTCCCTGGATCTGCCCGTTGGCGCGTGCCGCCGCCGAGGCAGTCTTTCCGTTTTCGGCCGTCAGGCGGCTGTAACAGTGGTCATGACCTTGAAGCACGAGGTCGACGCTGCGCGCCTCGAAGATCGGCTTCCACGCTGCCTTTAGCTCTTCGGTGTCGTTCGGGCGGGCGCAGGTGAAGATAGGCTGGTGGAACAACACGACGTTCCAGTTTGCCCTGCTGGTTGCCAGCGTCTCGTCCAACCAGCGCGTCTGGCTATCCAGCCCGCCAAGATCCAGCGCTGAGGTGCCATCAAGGATGATGAAGCGCACGCCTTGATAATCGACGAAATAGGTTGTCGCCTTGGCCGCGTCGGCGCCATTGCCTGGCAGAGCGAACTGGAGCGGCCAGTGTGGACCCAGAGCCTTGGCTTCTGCACCGTCGGGCGCGACCGTTTCCTCGTATTCATGATTGCCCGGAGCGGGAAGCTGCGGAACCATGGCGTAGTTGTATCCGCCAGCCTGCGTCCATTCACCCCATTCGTCATCATGCGCCAGTTCGTCGCGCTGAGCCACAAGATCGCCCGCATGGACCACCAGCGCAGGACTTGCAGTCGCGTGAAACGCATGGCGGATCACCCGAGAGGCATGGCTCAGGATGTCGTTTTGGGTATCGCCGAAATAGAGGAAGCGGAACGGCTCTGCTTCTGCCCGGGCTGTTTGGAACGGGATCCACTCGGTCCAACCCCCGCTGCCCTTCAATCGATAAACATAGGATCCGCCGGGTTCCAACTCGGTAAAACGCACGTGATGGTAGATGGCTTTGCCGTTCTCGTTCTCAATAGGAGTGCTGGTTCCCGTTACTCGCTTGGCGCGCGCCGCGAGATTGGGGCCGTCAATTGCCGGAGCGATTTCAGCCTCTGCTATTTCCTGTGCCGCGTCGGTGCGGAACGCGACGGCCATCTCCCGGGTAGGATTTTCACCGGGGGTCAGCACAATGCGGTCGGGAAGCGACTTTGGTGCGTAGGGCAGGCCGGCGGAACGCGGAAGTTCAGTCGGGATCTGTGCGATTGCGGGCGCTGCCGCCGCGAAAAGCGACAGTGCCATAAGGGCCAGGCGCTTCATCAGAAGGTCGCCTTCACGCCGAGCTTCATCGTTCGGCCCAGCGAGTCATATTGGAGCAGTCGCTCGCGGCCTCCAAAATTCTGATAAGCCAGGAACGGTTCGTCGAGGAGATTGACGACTTCGGCGATGAGCTGGAAGTTCTTCGTCACGTTGTACTTGGCAGTTAGATCGATCTGGAAGTGCTGATCGACATAGCGATCGTCCTCCACGTCACCTCCGATTTCATCCAGGTACTTACTGCGATATGCGCCAGCTGCTCGGAGGCTGACCGGCCCCTTCTCGTAGCCGAGGACCGCGTTGAAAGTGTGCTTGGCCGACTGCGCGAGCGGTATGATGCGCCCTTCCAAAGAGGTGCCGTCAGCCAACTGGCCTTCGGCGTCCGTGAATGTGTAGTTGAGGTTGACCAGCAGGCCGTCGAGCAGGCCCGGCAGGAAATCGAGCGCTTGGCTGTAAGCAAACTCGAAGCCCTTTACCGTCGCTTGCTCGCCATTCAGCGGGATGTTCGCTTCCGTGAACGACACACCATTGTACACGCCGTTATAGGGTGCATCCCCTTCGTCAAAACGGCCTTCGACGATGAAATTGTCGATCTTTTTGTAGAAGAGGCCGCCTTGGACCACTGCGTTCCGAGCGAAATAGTATTCAGCCGAAACGTCGAAATTCCATGCGCGATACGGGTCGAGATCGGGATTGCCGAAGCTACCCTTCCGCTCTCCATCGTCGTTCTCTTCAATCACGAAGCGCGGAGCAATGTCCGATAGTTTCGGACGCATCACACTGCGAAAGGCACCCCCGCGGAGAACTACATTGGCCGCAGGTTCGAAGCGCACTGTCATGCTGGGAAGCCAATCGGTATATTTGCGGCTGAAAGTCAGCCGCGTCACCGTGACGGTCTCATCGTCTTCGTTCACCTCAAGGCGATTGCCGGTGAAGACATTATCCGTTTGCTCCACCCGCACACCGCCGATGATCCGAAGCACGCTGTTGTCAAAGCGGCCGAGCAGATAGCCCGCGAGGATGTCTTCGCCCGCGGTGTAATCTTCCGCAGCGGAAGCCAACAAGGTGTCGAACGGGTTGATTTCCATCCCGCTGGTGCCATTTGCGCCATAGAAATCACGCCATTCCTTAAGGCCCGGCGTTGGGCTGATGTCTGCGAGATCATAAGTCTGGCTTCCGAGCACATCAGCCAGCGTGAAACTGCCGTCGAAGTCGTCGAAGATATCGATGGTCATATTGAGGCTCTTGTCGCGAAAGCGAGCCTTCACGCCGGTCTGGACTTCGAAGGTCCCCCTTGACAACGCGAAAGACCGCGCCACATCAGCGCGCACCGAGTACTCGCGGTCGCGAGCATCTTCCTCGGTAGTCCGCTCCAGCAGGGTCGGCACGTACCGTGACGCGTTGTGGAAGTTATCCACCCCCGCGCCGATCGTGTAGGCCGGACGACCGATGTCGGATGTGTTGAGTGTGACGCCGAGCGAGCCTGGGCTGTTAAACCGCTGGCGGAACCGGATCGGATCTACCGAACCATCTTCGAACTGGCGGGCCTCGGACCATGCCGCGTCGTAGGTCAGGCGCCATGGGCCAGCTTCGGTCTTTCCGCCTAAGGAGGCGGTCTTGATCGTCTGTATTTCCTGCCGGTCCTTCAGGTCCCGTCGAACCTCGATGCGGCCATCAGATGTTGGCTCAAAGTACGTGGTGGTGTCCGTGCCGGAAATCGGCGGAGCATCGAACTTGAAGATGAGCCGACGACGCGATTCCTCGTCGTCGAACCGGCTATACACACCGCGTAGGTAGATTTCGGTAGTCTCGTCTACTCGTGCGTCGAGGGACAGGCTGCCTCCGATACGCTCGCGATCCACGTCATAGTCGCGATATTCCAACGTTTCGGTGTAGACCAGATCATCATCGGATACGGTCCAGTCCGCCATCTCCACATTGTCCGCGCCGAGCTTGCGGTTGTGATAGCTTACACCGCCCGAAATCCCGAAGTTCTCACCAACGCGTGTTGAGAAATCGAGGCCGATCTTCGGACTGACGAGGTCACGGATCTCATTGTAAGATCCTTCAGCCTTCACCGATACGAAGCCGGACTTGCGATCGAACGCACTGGTGGTGTTAATCTCTACCGAACCCCCGATGGTGTCGGCGTCCATGTCGGGTGTCAGCGTCTTCTTGATCTCGATAGATTCCACGAGTTCCGACGGGATGACGTCCAGCGCGGCGGCGCGCTCATCACCGCCGGTTGCCAGAACCCGATTGCCATTAATCGAAGTGGAGTTGAGATTGGGACCGAGGCCGCGCACCGAAACGAAGCGCCCTTCTCCCTGGTCGTCCAGAACCGTGATGCCCGGCGCACGCCGCAGCGCTTCGGCCACGTTCTGGTCTGGAAACTGGCCCACCGCGTCCCGCGTCAACACCGTGGATACGCCATCAGATGAACGCTGGCGCGAGATTGAACTGCCGAGATTAGCGAACTGACCGATGACTAGAATGGAATTACCCGTCCCGTCGACGCTCAACTCGAGGTCGGAGCGTGTCAGGCCTGCGTCAGTTACACTGACAGTGAGCGTGCTTACCTCTGCACCTGCGTATCGCGCGCGCAAGGTATAAACCCCGGCTGGAACATCCGTGAAACGATAGATGCCGTCCTGTCCGGCAACAGCCACGCGGCCAAGCTCAACGATCTCGACCTCCGCGCCATTAAGGCCACGGACTCCACCCGCGTCGACCACGCTCCCCGACAGCGTTCCAGCGATAGCGGGAGAGGAAAGGGCCGTCAGAGACAGAAGCGCAGCCACAACGCTGTAGCGGCGGGTGAAAGATGATTTTGCCATTCTTAATCCCTCAAACGTGGCGGTAATGACCACTTGCTGAGGGGCGGTTAGGCAGGTGAAATGACGCACCCATGGCGGATCAGCGTCAAAACTGTGACAACAGGCGTCATCACTGATGAAAGGGGGTGAGAACTCGCATCTGCCGTTGAACGGTGATGCTGCGGTTCGCGTCAGTCCATGCCAAGGCCACAACCATTTCAGCCAGGAAAACCACCTCATCAATTGTCAGACCTACGGGGCCCGGCGCTCCGCCGCGCTGCGAGAATCTACGCTGTTCTTCGCAGCGAGCGGTGTTGTGAAATATTCGCTTCGCCAGCTACGGAGTGGCGCGCAATTGCACGCCAGCGGCCTCGCATTCGGACTGCTGCTTACGGGAAAATCCGTCGGTCTTTAACGCGTGGTAGAAAAACTTAGGTTGAATCCGAAACTCAACCGATGCAGTTGAGAAAGCGCTGAGGGCAGCTTGCTGATCCTCCAGCATGTCTGAGGCGACACCGCCAGGGCAGTTCATACCACACAGGAGAATTGCCGTGACGCTATGTCAGGGGCGGCTGATGTCGTCCGCCTGCTTCTAAACAGCTGTCCGCAGAACTGAGGCGCGCTGCGCCTTGAGACGATCAACTCAATCGGTGTGGCCGGCTGAGGATGCGGCTGCCTGGCCGGATCCTGACGACTTTGCTCCTCTGCGCGACTGCACCGTTGCGACTTTTAAGCCCGGAAGACTCAATTCATGAATAGTATCACCCGCCGTGGAGCTTTGGGTTCCGGCGTTGCCGCGATCGCCGCAGGGCTTGCCCCTTCCGCTCTCAAGGCGCGTGCGCCCGATGTCGATCGTCCGAACATTCTTTGGCTGGTAAGCGAGGACAACAATCCGCGTATCGGTGCCTATGGCGACAGGCTGGCGCATACCCCGGCAATCGACGGGCTTGCGCGTCAGGGGATACTGTACCGGAACGTCTATTCCACGGCTCCGGTCTGCGCGCCCACGCGGTTCAGCATCATTACTGGCGTTCATCCCGAAAGTGCAGGTCCGGCGCACAACATGCGGGCGGTGGCGCAGCTGCCGGGCTATATCGACGGCTTCCCGCTCTACCTGCGCGAAGCGGGGTATTACTGCACCAATAACTCCAAGACCGATTACAATTCCGACCTGGACCCGAATGCGATCTGGAACGCATCCAGCGCGGACGCCCACTGGCGCAACCGGCCCGCTGACGCGCCGTTCTTCGCGGTGTTCAACACCAGCAAGTCGCACGAGATGTCCGTCTTCACACCGCTTGAAGGGCGGGTGAAACCTGAAGACGTACGGATCCCGGCCTATCTTCCTGATACGCCGCAGGTTCGATCGGACTTCGCGACGTACTACAACCGGCTGGAGCAGATGGACGGCGATATCGCTGGCTGGCTGGCCGAACTGGATGCTGCGGGTCTCGCCGACGATACGATCGTCTTCTATTATTCGGACAACGGCGGCGTCCTGCCCCGCAGCAAGCGGTACTGTTACGACGAAGGGCACCGCTGCGCGCTGATAGTGCGCGTGCCTGACAAGTGGCGGCACCTCGCCCCGGCTGCGGCAGGCAGTCAGATCGCCGCGCCGATCACCTACATCGATCTTGCGCCTACGGTGCTTTCGGTCGCGGGCATTGCGGCGCCCGCGCATATGCAGGGCTCTGCCTTTTTGGGTAGCCTGATCGGCGAACCCAAGCGCTTCGCGTTCGGAATGCGCAATCGCATGGACGAACGCTATGACATGATGCGAACCGTCACCGACGGTCGGTTCCGCTATATCCGCAACTATTCCCCCCACCGCATCTGGGGGCAGCGCGGCGGCTTCCAGTGGAATGCCAAGGCTTATCAGGAGTGGGAAGCAGCCCATATCGCGGGCACGCTGAACGCGGTCCAGGAAGAGTTCTGGCAGACCAAGCCATACGAACAGTTCTTCGATGTCGAAGCGGACCCCGATCAGGTCGATAACCTGATCCAGTCGGATGACCATCGCGACCGCATTAACGAAATGCGCCGCGCGCTTGATGCGCACATCCTGAAGGTCAACGACAACGGCTTCATCCCGGAAGGTTCCGCGCTTGAAGGCTATGAGGAAAGCAGACGGGCTGGCGCCTATCCGTTGCCGCGGGTAATGGCGCTGGCCGCTGCAGCGGGGCAAAAGGACGCAGGCAACCTTACGTTCTTTGTCGAGGCCCTCGCGGATGAAAACGAAGTCATCCGGTACTGGGGCGCACAGGGCCTGCTGATCCTCGGCGACGCGGCGCGATCCGAATTGCCGACGATCCAGGCTGCGCTGCGCGATGATCCATCGCCGCAGGTGCGCGTGGCGCTGTCCGAGGCGGCAGCAAACCTGACGGACGATCCCGCCCCGGTCGAAGTCCTGATCGACCTGCTCGAGAATCACGAGCATTCCAAGGTCAGGCTGCAGGCAATCAACGCCCTGACCTATGTCGGTGACAAGGCGCGGCCAGCCCGCGAGGCCATCGCTCGCGCTGCGGAAAGCGACGACGAGTACTTGGGTCAGGCCGCCCGCTACCTCGCGCTCGTGCTCGACGGGACATACACGCCTGATGCCACGATAAGCCGGTTCCGTTTCCCCGCACCTCAGGCTGAGCGGCCAGCACAGGGCGCGTGATGGAAGCCCTATCGTCCATTCAGCGCAGAAACGTGCCGGCTGGCACCTTCCTGATGGGATCGGAGCGTTTCTATGATGAGGAACGCCCGGTCCGGCAGGTAGAGGTGGCCGCGTTCCGGATTGATCGTGCGCCGGTAACGAACGCCGAATTTGATCGTTTTTGCGCTGAGACGGGTCATGTGACCTGCGCGGAACGGGCTGGCGGCGGCCTCGTCTTTCGTCCGGGCGTGCAGCCCGATGGCAACTGGGTCTTCTCCGAAGGTGCCAGTTGGCGCCACCCCGCTGGCCCCGGATCATCGTTGGACGGGCTGGAACGGCATCCGGTCGTACTGGTCTCCGCTCGTGATGCCGCGGCATTCGCAGCATGGAGCGGTGGTCGCCTTCCTACCGAGGCCGAATGGGAATGGGCGGCGCGCGGCGGGCTGGTGTCCTTCGATTACGCGTGGGGCGACGAACTGCGCGTCGAAGGCTCGATCCCGGCCAACGTGTGGAACGGCGCCTTCCCGTTTGAACGCGAGGGAGGTTTTGACCTTCCGCTGACCACGCCGGTCGGCAGCTTCCCCGATAACGGCTTCGGCCTTTCCGACATGATCGGCAATGTCTGGGAAATTACCGCCGACATTGCCGCAAGTCCTTCCGGAGGCTGCTGCCACGAACCGCAAGAGCGGGGCGGGCAGCTTGCAGCCGGCAACATCATCAAGGGCGGATCGCACCTGTGCGCCGAGAACCACTGCCGGCGTTACCGGCCAGCGGCCCGGCAAAGCATGAACGAGCCAACCTCGCACATCGGTTTCCGCTGCGCCGCCTGATCCCCCTCAATTTTTCAAAGTTCCCCCCTCATCATGGAGTTTCGTGTGATCCAGCGTACCAGTTCCGTTCGTCATGCTTTGCTGACCGGCATCGCGACCATTGCGATTGCCGCTACAGCCACGTCCGCATCCGCGGAGGAGGCTGCTGAACAGGCCGACACCGCGCAGTCGGAACGCGACAGCGACGAGATTCTCGTCACCGGCACGCTGATCCGGGGCATCGCGCCAATCGGGTCAAATACCCAGAGTCTGGGTGCCGATGATCTCAAGCGCATTGGCGCGACCTCGACCAACCAGATCCTGGCAAACATTCCCGTTGTCACGAGCCAGTTCAACACGACGTCCGCGACGCCTTCGAACGTGTTCCTGAACGTGTTCCGGCCCAATATCCGCAATCTCAGCTCCGTCGGTCACAACACCACGCTGGTTCTTGTCGATGGGCACAATCAGGTCGGTGTCGGCACCCTTCAGACATCCCCAGACGCCGGTGTGATCCCCGCAGGGGCGCTGGAACGGGTCGAGGTTCTGGCAGATGGCGGATCCGCGCTTTATGGCGCTGACGCCGTTGGCGGCATCATCAACTTCATCACGCGGACGCGTTTCGACGGCGTCGAGGCGTCTGCTCGCTATGGTTTCGCCAAGGGTGGTTATGAAGCCTACGAAGCGAACCTGACGGGTGGGCACAGCTGGTCGAGCGGGTCCGTGCTGGTGGCGCTCAGCCTGCGTGAAAACAGCGTGCTTTACGCCAGCGAACGCAGCCGTCCGCGTCAGGACCTGCGGCCGTTCGGCGGCTCCGACTTCCGCTCGCGCGCCTGCGATCCTGCGAACGTTACCGCTGGCGGCGTGACCTACGCGTTGCCGGACCTGGCCCCCAACACGATCAACCTTTGCGATACGCAGCTGGACGAGAACATTGTTCCGGAAGAGCGTCTGCACAGCGCGTTTGCATCGCTGACGCAGGACATTTCCGACAATCTGCGCTTCGATGTGAAGGGCCTCTATTCGGAACGTCTCACGACCAGCCGCGGCGCACAGCTGGCGGGCACCAACCTGCTAATCAACGCCAGCAATCCGTTCTTCACCCCCATCGGGAGCGAAGCGTCGCAGACGGTCAACTTCAGCTTTTCGCCTTTCGCCGGGCGTAACGCCGTGTCGACGAGCCGCATTCGCCAGTACCAGGTTACGCCTCGACTGACCTGGTATCTGTCCAACGACTGGGTCCTGCTGGCCCAATACAATCGCGGTTGGAGCGAGACCGACACCTCGAACCCGCAGGTCGCCCCGACAATCGCATCCTATCTGTCGGGCCCGGGCCTGACCACGGCGAACGCGGTCAACCCGTACGACCTTCTGGCCACCAATCCGCAGGTGCTCTCGCTGCTGACGAGCGGCTACAAGCAACTGGGCTTTGCCACCCAGACGCTGAATGACGTGCGGGTGCAAGCCGATGGCGCGCTGCTGTCGCTTCCGGGCGGCGATGTGCGCGCGGCGATCGGCGCCCAGTGGCAGCGAACCACGCTAGACGCGCTGGCCGGCGTTCCGGCAACGAGCCTTACAGACCCGTTGATCAACACGGGTTCCGGATCGCGCAACGTATCTTCGCTGTCCGGGCAGGTCGTCGTGCCGGTGGTGGGCGAGGATATGGAAATACCCCTCGTCAAGTCACTGAAGCTCGACCTGTCGGGCCGTTATGACCACTACAGCGACTTCGGCGTCACGTTCAACCCGCGCTTCGCGTTCACCTGGGAGGTCGGCCACGGCCTGCAATTCCGCGGAAACTGGGGCCGCTCCTTTAACGCGCCAAGCTTGGCTGACACGACGGGCGACGCCGGTCACCGAGCGCAATACAGCGCCAATGCGGCCGCTATCCCGCCCTCGGCCAGCCCGACCGTGGAAGGGCGCCGGCCGCAAATCGTCGTTACAGGCGGTAATCCCGACCTCCAGCCGCAAACGGCCAAGACTTGGTCCGTCGGAGCGGATTTCCGACCGTCTGTTCTACCGAACCTTCAGCTGAGCACTACCTACTGGAACATCAGCATGAAGGACATCATCGGCATGGCGCCGCGTAACCGGGATGTGTTTATCACTCCGGCTTACGAACCCTATTTCACGATCAACCCGACACTGGCGCAGGTGCAGGCGCTGGTGGGCGATCTACCGCTGTCCGGCTTCCCGACCTCGGACCTCGCCGGTCTCTATGGCAACGGTGTCGATCCCTACATCCTGATCGACGTGCGCAAGTACAACTTCGGTACGCTGAAAGCCGACGGTCTCGACTTCCGTGCAGACTACCGGCAGCCGTTCTCATGGGGTTCGGTTTTTGCCAGCGTGACTGGAACGCGGCCGCTTTCGCGTGAGCAGCAGGCCGCTGCCGGTGCGCCTGTCATCGATCAGCTCGCGGTCAATTTCAGCAAGCTGAGCGTGTCGAGCACCTTGGGCGTGAGCATCGGGAACTTCAGTGCGTCTGCTACCCGCAACCACAGTCAAGGCTACACGATCAACCACGTCGCGGGCCAGACAAGGGTGGAAGGCTTCGCTCCGGTGAACATCGCGCTCAACTATGACTTCGATAGCCAGTCGCCGATCTTCCGCAATTTGTCGGTCAGCCTCAACGTCGACAACGTGGGCAACATCAACCCGCCGTTCATCAATACCAGCGGCGGCATCGCGAACGGCTCCACCCTGGGCCGATATGTTAGCGTAGGCGTCAAGAAGCGGATTTGACGGTAAATGGATGGGGTAGTGCGCGAGCCTACCCCATCCCCGCAAACCTGACAGCCACGAAGGCTATCGGAAACGAACTGCGGTTAGGCTGACAGCACCAAGATTGGCGAAAGCCGGGATGACCGACTGGCTATACTGGGTTTCGCCGTCTTCGTTTACCGGGTTGCGGTCGTTCTCAGAGCATTGGAACTCGTAGAGCTTTCCATAACGGTCGCGGCGGTAGCGTGTGGTCACCTCGAACGGTTCGACCAGTGCCTCGGGGTCTACCATCCGCATCTCGTTGATAAGTATGTCCGGGTTGGTCGGATCGAGGCGGATACGCTCAGTTAGCACGAACTGGTCAGAGTGAGGCCAGCCGGTTTCGATCTCCAGCTCACCAGAGATGCCGCGGGTTTCGACCACCAGCGTGTCACCTTCCCAGCGGCCGACGGAATCGCCCATGAAGCTCGGGTCCGGATCTTCCTCGTGTTCGCGCCCATCGGTCCAGATTGTACGCGTCTGCATCCACGCTTCCTGGTTCACCGTGACGCGGCCGGGGGCGAAGATGAATTCGTAAGGGTACTGCGCCAGCCGCATGATCCGCGGCATACCCGGCGGACTACAGTTGGAACGATTGCGGCGGACAACGCCATCGCGCGCGCGCGCATCGGCGACCCATTGTTCCCGCCGGGCGAGGTATTCGCCCTTGAGCTTGGGTTCGGGCTGGGGCGTGCCGGCCCCCGGAGGCCCGCCCATGACGAACCATATTCCGCCCCAATCCGGCAGCGCGTCCAGCGCAGCGTAGCGCCCCTTGGGATTGGCAGCTCCGTGACCCTCTTGAACGCCTGCGGGAGGCGCTGATTGGGTCGCAGCACCGAGCTGTGCTGCAGCGGGTGCGGCAAGGCACAGGGCGGCGCTCGCCGCGCCGGTTAGCAGCCGCATCAGTTCACGGTGCCCAAGGTTGAGCCGTCCGGCAGCCTCACGCCAGCGTAGCTGCCGCCCCGATCGCCGCTCCGCAGCGGGTGGACCCAGATCTTCACCTTGTCGCCCGGCTTGAGCGAGGTGCGCCGCCAGCCTTCCTGCGTGAGGTTATTGGGGCTGGTCATCTCGATCGCCCAGCGCTCCGTTCCCGCGTTGGTCGTCACGTCGGCCTCGATGAAGGCATGCGGGTTCTGCCATTTGAAGCGCACGACGGAAGCGTCGAGCACGACGGACTTCTGCATGTCGAACATCGCATAGCTGTGATGCGCGGCCGCGGGGATCGTCAGCGGCGCCAGCAAGAGCGCAGCAAGTGTGAATAAGCGAGTGCGGGTCATGATCCTCTCCATCACAGCCGCGGGACATTCACCGGGGTGCCGTTTTTTGGCAGCCCGGAATCGAGTACTTTGCCATTGGCGAGCGTCACATCGAGGAACAGGCCGCCGGGCTTTTCATCGCGCAGCGGGTTCATGCGCAGCGAGACTTTGTCGCCAGCCTTGAGTGCGGTGCGTGTCCACCCTTGACGCCTGAGGTTGTTCGGGCTGTTAAGTTCTATGCTCCAATGCACCAGTTTCCCTGCTGTCGGGACGTCGATCTCGATGAATGCGTGCGGGTTGGTCCACTGGAATTCAGTGACTGTGCCGTCCAGCGTCACGATCTTGCGCTGATCGAACATGGCGAAGCTGTGATGTGCCAGCGTCGGCGCAGCGATCAGTGCCGACACCGCGATGGCAAGTGCGGCCTTATTTCTCATTGGCAACTCCCTCCACTTCGCTCTGCCCCCGTTCCTCGGCGGTCTGTCTGCCCAGATTGGTGCCTGGCAGGTTGGCGTTATATTGCAGGATGCAGTTGGCCTCGTTGATGTCAGTGTAGTCCTGGCGGCCGAACCGCTTGGTCGAGCGCCACGTGCCCTGCCACATCTGCGGATCGATCAGCGTGTATTCGACCTCCATCACCTTGCCGCCGTCGACCAGCTTGATCCGTTCGATCAGCTCAAACTGGTCGGAGATCGGAATGCCGAGGTCGATGTAATGGTTGTCGGTCTCGAAGTAGGTGGTGTGCACCACCAGGGTATCGCCTTCCCAGCGGCCAATCGATTCACCGTTGTAGCTCGGCACCACGAGATCGGGGTCGCTATGCTCCCGCCCGTCGAGGTAAATCGTCCGCACAGAATTGTTGAAGCCACTGATCACATAGATCGCAGTCGGCAGTTGGATGAACGCATGCGGCCACACGCGCGTCATTAGCATCGGCATACCGGGCGGGTAACACTGGCCGATCGCGTCGCGGTAGGTTTCGCCGCGGGCCTGGGCCTTGGGCGCTTCGATCAGAGCTTCGATCCCTTCTGGACCGAACTTGGGATAGGGCGGCCCGAACATATAGTCGGCGAAACCCTTGGACAGGTCGATGAACCAGGTGCCGGTCAAGTCGAACGGCGCAGCGGGGCGGGCTTTCTTGAGGTTTTCCGGCGCCAGGGCACCGAGATAACCGGGGTGCTTGGGTACCATCTCGTCCAGGCGCTGCGCGGGAATCGGCGTGAGAGGGCGGATAACTTCGGGCTGGGTCAACTCGGCCGGTGAACCGCTGGATTGCGCCAGTGTTGCCGATGACAAAAATGCCGTCGTGCCGAGCAAAATCGACGAAAAGAACTTCCCGCGCACTCACCCACTCCCACTGGCTCTTATCGGCCCATGCTTCCCCGAAGAGAATGCAACGTGGTCAGTATCGCGAGTTATTTCTCGCTGACAACATCTTGTTGTCGTTGTTCGAGCCGCGGGCGATGCGGGCTGACTGAAGTCGCCGGGAAAGAGCTGGGAACCAATGATTTGGATCAAGGTTCCCCGTTCATCGCTCAAGGTTGATGCGTCGCGCTCGCCGCGGTGGAGCGCCGGGAGATTGGGCCATGCTCAAACTGTCATGTTCTCGCCGGAACTTCGTGGGCTCGACCTCGCTTCTGGCATTGTCTGCGGCAGTCCCGACATTCCTACGCCAATCGAGCGGACAGCCTCCAAACTTGCTGATGTCCGCTGAGCGCGCTCCGCCGTTCCAGCTTCCGTCGGGCGCCGTGGTGCTGGGCGGTCCGCGCATCGCGCGTTTGCAGGCCATGGCGAAATCTCTTTCCAGATCGTCTGGGCAGATTGTGCTGCGTCTGGATGGCACAGACGATTCCCTGCTCGACGTCGCTGCACAGCAGGCTGGCGTTAGCATCAGGCGCGGGAACGCATTGCCCAACGGATTGGGCATTCTTGCCCATGTAACTCCCCTATCGAGGAATTTCGCATGACCGGAATTCGTCCCCGCGTTCTGATCGCTCTCGCGCCCGCCCTGATACTATGCGCCTGCGGATCGAAAACGGAATCCGGCGGGGGAAGCGGCGGACAGAAAGTCACCTACCTCGGCAAGGAATCGATTCCCAAGGACGCGGCGCAAATGGTCTTCGAGCAGACCTGCATGGCCTGTCACGCGACCGGCGTGGGCCCGGTCATAACGGGCCGTGACCTGCCGGCCGACGCGGTCAAGCTGTTCGTCCGCAACGGTAATCGCGCCATGCCCGCCTTTACGGAGGCGATGATCGATGACGCAACACTCGATCGCGTGGCCCAAATCGTGGCCACATCCAAGGCGCCCGCTTCGCAGCCTGCGCAGTGACACGGAGGCAAGACCATGACTGACCCGATCCAGCCTACGCTTCCGCAAGGTGTCTCAGCACAGCAGTTCGAAGCTGCCCTTGGAAAATTGCGCGGCCTGCTCGGCGCTGATCGCGTGCTGACCAGCAACGAGCAGCTTACGCCGTACAGCAAGGTCATGATGTCCGCCCCGGACGAGGAGCACCGACCGGGAGCCGCGATCCTGGCGCGGACTGTCGAGGAAGTTCAGGGCATTCTGAAGATCTGCAACGAGCACAAGACGCCAGTCTGGCCGATCTCGACCGGTCGCAACTTCGGCTATGGCTCGGCGGCGCCGGGGACGCGCGGCCAGATCGTGCTCGATCTCAAGCACATGAACAAGATCATCGAGGTTGATCCCGTGTTGTGCACCGCGCTGGTAGAGCCCGGCGTCACCTATCAGCAGCTTTGGAACTACCTGAAGGAAAATGACATTCCGCTGTGGCTGTCCTGCCCAGCGCCTTCGACGATCGCCGGCCCGGTGGGCAATACGCTCGATCGGGGTGTCGGCTACACGCCCTATGGCGAGCACTTCATGATGCAATGCGGGATGGAGGTTGTCCTCGCGGATGGCAGCGTATTGCGTACCGGCATGGGCGGCGTTGAGAAGTCCAACACCTGGCAGGTCTTCAAGTGGGGCTACGGCCCTTATCTGGACGGCATATTCACCCAGTCCAATTATGGCGTGGTGACAAAGATGGGCCTGTGGCTGATGCCAGCGCCGCCCGCCTACAAGCCGTTCTCGATCCGCTACGAATCCACCGATGATATCGAACTGATTGTGGAGACACTGCGGCCCCTGCGAATTGCAGGCATTATCCCCAACGCTTTCGTGATCGCTAACGTGATGTGGGAGGCGGCCGCGATCATTCCGCGTTCCAAATACTACGATGGGAACGGGGTTACCCCAGCCTCTGCGCTAGCGGAAATCCAGAAGAACGAAGGCGTTGGCGCCTGGAACGTCTACGCCGCGCTCTACGGCACGCCGGAGCAGGTTGAGGTCAACTGGAACATCATAACCGACGCGGTCAAGAAGTCGGGCAAGGGCCGCTTCATTACCGAGGAAGAGGCGGGCAATACCGAGCCGTTCAAGTATCGCGCACAATTGATGCGCGGCGACATGACTCTGCAGGAATTTGGCCTCTACCGCTGGCGCGGCGGCGGCGGCTCCATGTGGTTTGCGCCCGTTTCGCAGGCGAAAGGTTCCGAGACCAAGGCGCAGATGGAGCTCGCTGAAAGCATCCTCAACGAATACGGCCTGGACTACGTTGGGGAGTTCATCGTCGGTATGCGCGACATGCACCATGTCGTCGACGTGCTGTTTGATCGCAGCGATCCCGACGAGACCAAGGCCGCGCACGAGTGTTTCGGCAAGTTGTTGTCGGAGTTCGGGAAGCGCGGGTACGCGGTCTATCGCGTAAACACAGGCTTCATGGAGGAAGCGGCCGACCTGTATGGTCCGGTAAAGCGTGAGGTGGATCAGAGGCTCAAGCGGGCGCTCGACCCCAACGGCATCCTCGCACCGGGAAAATCGGGCATATTCGTCTGATCGTCCGGGGGAGGGGCCGTTAGCTCTGATTTGACGCGGAGATCAGGTCCATCAGGTTGCGTGCGGCCTCCCGGTCAGCTTCGTCCTTGAAGGCGACATCCAGATCAGGTGCGGCATCCAGCATGAAAAGCATGGTCCACAGGGCAAACCGCCTGCTTTGATCCTTCTCCAGCCCGAAATCGACCCGCATCCTGTCAATCCCGGCCTCCAGGGCGGTGGGTACGATCTCGGTGAGATCTGATGTACCGAAATAGCGGGTCAGCAGGTCGTTCATATCCATGAGCGCTGGCTAGCCCGTTGCCGCGCCAATGCAAGCGCGCCGGGCTAAGTCGGTGTGAAATGACGGCATTGGGCCATTCGAATTGTGCTGCTATGGGGCCCGCCATGCTGACAATCGATGGTATCACGATCCGGCTGGGTGGCCGGCCAATTCTCGAACGCGCCAGTGCTTCGATTCCCGAAGGAGCGCGTGTCGGCCTGATCGGCAGAAATGGTGCCGGCAAGTCCACGCTGATGAAGGCGATCATCGGCGACCTGGACCCCGATGACGGTCAGATATCCAAGCCTTCCCGCAGTCGCATCGGCTATATCGCGCAGGACGCACCTGACGGTTCGGTCACGCCGGAAGAGGTTGTCCTGGCCGCGGATAAGGAACGGGCACAGCTGCTGGAAGAGGCGGAGACATGCACCGATCCGGACCGGCTGGGCGACGTGCACGAACGGCTGCTCGCCATCGACGCCTACAGCGCGCCCGCGCGTGCCGCCAAGATTCTGAGCGGGCTGGGCTTTGATGAAGAAATGCAGCGCCGGCCGCTCGATAGTTTTTCGGGCGGGTGGAAGATGCGCGTGGCGCTGGGTGCGCTGCTGTTCTCGGAGCCGGATATTCTCCTGCTCGACGAACCGTCGAACCACTTGGATCTGGAAGCGACCCTGTGGCTTGAGAACTTCCTGAAATCCTATCCCGCCACACTGCTCATCATCAGCCACGAACGCGATCTGCTGAACAACGTCGTCGATCATATCCTGCACCTGCAGGGCGGTAAGCTGACGATTTATTCGGGCGGCTATGACGCGTTCGAAGTTCAGCGGGCAGAACGTGCGGCGCAGCTGGCATCGGCCCGCGCGGCACAGGACGCTCAGCGGGCAAGGTTGCAGGATTACGTGGCGCGCAACAGCGCCCGTGCGTCCACCGCAAAGCAGGCGCAGTCACGTGCGAAGATGCTGGCCAAGATGCAGCCTATCGCCGCGTTGATGGAAGATCCGTCGCTCGCGTTCGACTTCCCATCGCCTGAGGAACTGCGTTCACCGATGATCTCGCTGGACGGGGCGGCCGTCGCCTACGGTGATGCGCCTCCGATCCTCAAGCGGTTGAACCTTCGTATTGATGCGGACGACAGGATCGCGCTTCTCGGCCGCAACGGTAACGGCAAGACGACACTGGCCCGCCTGCTGTCTGCCCAGCTTTCACCTGTGGAAGGCGGGATGTCCGCGCCGGGCAAGCTGAAGGTCGGCTACTTCACCCAGTATCAGGTCGAAGAACTCGCCAGCGAAGAATCGCCGGTTGAGCTTATGACGCGTGCGATGGAGGGCAAGTCACCCGCTGCCGTACGCGCGCAACTCGGACGGTTCGGCTTCTCCGGTTCGCTCGCCACGTCCAAGGTCGAGAAGCTGTCGGGCGGCGAACGCGCGCGCCTGGCTCTGGCCATCATCACACGCGATGCGCCGCATCTTCTGATCTTGGACGAACCAACCAACCACCTGGACGTCGACGCGCGTGAGGCGCTCATTCAGGCGCTGAACGACTATTCCGGCGCGGTTATCCTGATCAGCCATGACCGGCACATGGTTGAACTGACGGCGGATCGGCTCATGCTGGTCGATAACGGCACGGCGCAGGAATACAGCGGCAGTGTGGATGACTACATCGACTTCGTGCTGGGCAGGAACCAGTCCAAGAAGCCGGCGAAGGATAGTCCCGCGAAGCCCGCCGGAGGCAATTCCTCTAAATCGCGAGCTAAGGCTCGATTCATCAAGTCTGAACTGGCTGCGGCGGAAAAGGTGATGGCGAAGCTGCAGGCCAGTTTGAGCGAGATTGATCGCGCAATCTACGAACCAGCCAACGCCGCCGCCCATCTTGCGAACAAGACCATGAGCGATCTGCTGGCGCAGCGAGCCAAGGTCACGGACGAGCTTGCCAGCGCTGAAAGCGAATGGTTGGCGTTCGGCGAACAGTTGGAGGCCTTCGAGGGCGTATAACGCACCGGCGTCGCCGCGCCTTTTGACAGGGTTGGTGCCGAGGCGCATGGGCGGCGCATGCAACTTGCCAACTTCGACGTAGACCTGTTCCTCCGCGACTATTGGCAGAAGCGCCCCCTTCTGATCCGCAACCCGTGGAGCGAATGGCGCAACCCGTTGGAGCCTGACGAGCTGGCGGGGCTGGCGTGCACGGAAAACGTGGAATCGCGCCTCATCACCACTTCTGCGGATCGCCTTGCAATGGAGGCGGGACCGCTTCCAGAGTCCCGCTTCGGCGAACTGGGAAAGGCTCCGTGGACGTTGCTGGTGCAAGCGGTCGATCACTACGTGCCCGATGTCGCCGCTCTGATCGAACCGTTCCGCTTCGTGCCCAACTGGCGCATTGATGACGTCATGGTCAGCTACGCCACGGACGGCGGGGGAGTGGGCCCGCATTTTGACCAATACGACGTATTTCTGGTGCAGGGGCTGGGCAAGCGGCGTTGGCGAGTCGGGCCGTATTGCGATTCAACGACGCAGCTGCTTCCGCACGAAGACTTGGGCCTGATTGCAAATTTCGAAGCCACCGGGGACTGGATCCTCGAAGCGGGCGACATACTCTATGTTCCGCCGGGATTCGCGCATGATGGCGTGGCCGTCGGCCACGACTGCATGACTTATTCGGTCGGTTTTCGCGCGCCGTCTCGTGCCGAACTGATCGAAGGCTGGTGCGACCATCTGGCTGAACAGCTGCCGGACGATGATCGCTACGCCGACGTTGACCTCACCAAGCAGGACAATCCCGGTGAGATTTCCGCAGCAGCCATCGACCGTCTGCACGCGATGGCGATGGAAGCGCTTTCAGATCGGGATGAGTTCGCCCGTTGGTTCGGAACTCACAACAGCGTGCCAAAGTACCCCGAAGCGGACTGGCGACCCGAAGAGCCTATCGGCGAGAAGGCCGTTCAGGATTTGCTCTCACAGAATGTCCCTTTGATTCGTAATCCGGCCAGTCGGTATGCATTCATCCGGCAGGATGACGCGGTGCTCCTCTTCGTCGATGGTGAGTGCTTCGAATGCGCGGGCGATACGCTGCCTGTGGCGGAACTGCTGTGCACCGCGCCGAGCCTAACTGTTGATCCCGCCCTTGCTGGATCGATGGCGGTGAGGGCCCTCATCGCGGCCTTGATCGATCAGGGCAGCCTGGCCTTCGATGACGGTTGCGAGGGCGAGGGCTGAACGCGGATGGCGTTGTTGCTCTTCAATAAGCCCTTTGGCGTCCTGTGCCAGTTCACCGACGAGAGCACTGGCCCGCCTCGTCCGACGCTGGCGGCGTTTATTGATAAGCCCGGCGTCTATCCCGCCGGTCGGCTGGACCTGGACAGCGAAGGGCTGTTGCTGCTGACCGATGACGGCCGGTTGCAGGCGCGGATCGCTGACCCACGATTCAAGACGCCTAAGATATACCTCGCGCAGGTGGAGGGGGATCCTGAGGACGCGGCTCTCGAGGCGCTGCGTCGGGGTGTCCGGCTCAAGGATGGCCTGACATTGCCTGCCGAGGTCGAACGCATCGATGAACCCTCGCTTTGGCCCCGCGATCCACCGGTCAGGTTCCGCAAGACCGTGCCTGACTGCTGGATCAAGCTGACAATCCGCGAGGGTCGCAATCGTCAGGTGCGCCGCATGACGGCCGCGGTGGGGCTCCCCACGCTGCGGCTGGTGCGTTGGCGCATCGGCGAATGGACGCTCGACGACATTCCACCGGGCGAGTGGCGCGAAGCCGACCGGCTATAGCGCTTGCGTTTCCGACGCTGCGGTATGTGACGCGATCAGGCGGTCGATGTTCTGCAGGAAGCTGCTCAACACGGGCGAGGGATTGTCTGCTCGGTATCCTACGGCGATTTCTATCAAGGGCTGCTCGCCTACCAGCGGCCTGTTGACCACGGATCGGGGTAGAAGCGGTTCCACATAGGCTGGTAGCAGGGTGATCCCGCCCGTCGACGCCACCAGGGAAATTCCGGTCGCGAAGCCGTCCAGAAAATGGCTCGGCGTCACAACGACATCCCGCTCGCTCAGATAGCGATCAACGATACGTCTCAGGACGTGCGGCGTATCCGAATATCCGATGAAGGACGTCGGATCGATATCGCGCGGGTCGATTTCCGCGCGTGCCGAAAGAGGGTGATCGCGTGATAAAATGGCGACGATAGGTTCGCGGGCGATAACCTTGTAGGTCACATCGGGCTGAGGCTCGAGCCGCGAAAACCCCACGTCGATTTCGCCACGCTGCACCGCTTCGGCAATGGCGGGAGAGAAATCGCTCGAAACCCGGAAATCGATCTCCTTGAGGTGATCTCGCAGGACTTGCGTGACGTGGGAAAGCCATTCCACTTCCTGCCCGGTCAGGAACCCCACGGAGAAGCTGGCCTTTGCGGGCCGCGCGGCGCGTCTCGCGGCGGCAATCGCTTCACCTGCCTGTCCGAGCGCCAGTCGGGCGTGGACCAGAAACGCTTCTCCCGCAGCCGTCAGTTCGACCCCGCGCGATCCGCGGGTGAAGAGTTGCGCACCGACCTCGGCTTCGAGGTCTCTCAGCTGCCGGCTCAAGGATGGTTGGGCAGTATGCAGCCGCTTCTCCGCGGCCACCGTCAGACTGCCTTCCTCCGCTACGGCAACGAAATATCGAAGGTGGCGAAGCTCCATTCGCCATACCTAGCAGGTATGGCTGCTGAAGCTACAAAGTCTTTTTCCTGCACGCCACCGAAGCCTATTTCCAGTCGCACATAAAGAACACCGGCAAGGCACTATGCCAGCCAGGCATCTTTATAGTTCAAGCAGGAGAATACTCGTGACCAATATTCTGATCGTTTTTTCCGCGGCGGACAGATGGACGCGCGCGGACGGTTCCCTCTACGAGTCCGGTGTATGGGCGCAGGAATTCGTCGATCTCGACGAAGCGTTTGTTCGTGCTGGCTTTACGGTCGATCTGGCGAGCCCGGGCGGAATCGTACCCACCATGGACAAGCGCAGTCTCGACCCGAAGATGGTTGGTGAGGAAGTGGCAGGGCGCATGCGCGACTACCTCGCAAGCAACGCGCAGCGGATTGAACATCCTCTGGTTCTGTCTGAGATCGACACCGCGAAGTATGACGCCTTTGTCGTTCCTGGCGGGCACGGCCCGGTTGAGGACTTGTACAAGGATCCGGACATGGGCCGAGTACTGGTCGAGGCCGATCGGGCATCGAAAATCATCGCTGCCGTTTGCCATGGCCCGGCCGCGCTGCTGGCGGCGAAGGACGAGAACGGCGATTGGCCCTTCGTCGGTCGCAAGATGACTTCGTTGAGCGACGAGGAAGAAATCGAGTTTGGGACAGCCGAGAATGCTCTCTGGCTTCTGGCCGATACGCTGCGCAAGTCCGGGGCTGCCTTCGAACAGGGGCCGAACTGGAAAGCCTATGTCGTGAAGGACGGCAATTTGCTGACCGGCCAAAACCCGCAATCGTCGGCACCATTGGCCGAGGTGGTAATCGGCGCTCTCCAATGACGTGTGAGCCGGGTGCAGAAGACCGCAAGTTTGCAAGGTCTCCTGTGCCCGGCTAGTCCGAAGCGGTGATTGCATCAGCTTACGAAGATCCTTTGCTACAGGCGCTATGCAGTTCGCCGATTGCGACGGTGGTCACGGACCCGCACGCACCGGATAATCCCATCGTCGCTGTCAACGAGGCGTTCGCGCAGCTGACAGGATATGCAGCGTCCGAAGTCATCGGTCGCAACTGTCGCTTCCTCGCCGGGTCGAAGACGGAGCAGGCTGGCACTGCGATCCTGCGGGAAGCGATCAAGGGCCAGCGGCCGGTGCTGACGGAAGTACGGAACTATCGGCGGGACGGAACTCCGTTTCAGAATGCCGTGATGATTGCGCCGATTTTCGATGCCGACGGGCAGCTCAAATACTTCATCGGATCGCAGATGGAGGTAGGCGATGGCGGAATGCCGGCCATCTCGCGAAGCGAAATGTCGCGCGAACGGATCAGCAGGCTCACACCCCGCCAGCGGGAAGTGCTCCGCGAGATGATGCTGGGCCATCGCAACAAGCAGATCGCCGCGCGCCTGGGATTGAGCGAGAAGACCGTGAAAATGCACCGCAGCAGCATGCTCGGGCGGCTCGGCGCTTCGTCTTCAACAGAAGCGGTAAGGATCGCGGTTGAGGCGGGACTTTAGTTCAGCGGTCTCGGTTGATCGCGAAATCGGCGATCGCGTGGAGCAGGGCAGCATCTGTGCCGAAGGGCCGTAGGTGCTCCTTGGCCTGCTCTATCAGCATCTTCGCTTGTTCTCGGGCCCGTTCTCGACCCAGCAGGGAAACGAATGTGGCCTTCCCTGCGGCCCCATCTTTTCTTAGTCGTTTGCCTGCTTTCTCCTCACTTCCTTCGACGTCGAGGAGGTCGTCCGCGATCTGGAAGGCCAGCCCCAGGCATTGTCCATATCCCCGCAAGCTCATCCTTGCAGCCTGCGTCGCTCCCGCGAGCACTGCGCCTGCTTCGAGGCACCAGCCGATCAGCGCCCCCGTCTTAAGGCGCTGCAGGCGAATGACGGCGTCGAAATCGGCCTCCTGCTGTGGAAGCAGGTCGAGCATCTGACCACCGGCCATACCGCCCGCACCCACCGCCATGGCCAGGTCGCGCGCCAGTTCGCAGCGCACCGCGCCGTCGGGGTGCGTAGCTGGGTCGGCTAGAACTTCGAACGCGAGCGAGTGAAGCGCATCCCCTGCGAGAACCGCAGTGGCCTCGTCAAACGCCTTGTGCACCGTTGGCTTGCCGCGCCGAAGATCGTCATCGTCCATGCAGGGCAGATCGTCATGGATCAGCGAATGGACATGGATACATTCGACTGCGAGCCCGGCGCGCAATGCCTGCGATCGGGGAACTCCGAACAAATCGGCGGAGGCGGCGACCAGTACCGGCCTTAGCCGTTTGCCGCCCCCCATCGCGGCATGACGCATGGCCGAATGGAGGCGGTCCCGAGCATCTCCGGGCAATTTCAACGCCCGGTCGAACATGCCGTCGATATCATCACACGCCATTTTCAGCGAGGTGGCCAGCGAGTTATCGGCTTCAGATCGCTGGAGCATGGTTCCCAATCTTCATGCGCTTGAACACCATTCCTTCGTCGGCTTGCCCAAACTCTTCTACTGTCAGATCATAGCGAGTGCGCAGGGCGTCGATAATCTCAACTACGCTTTCTTCGGGGGTCGATGCCGCAGCAGTTATGCCGAGGGTGCGGCAGTTTTCCAGCGAGTTCCAGTCGATCTGCGAAACGTCTGCGATCAACTGCACTTCGCCGCACCCGTTCGCCCGGGCCACTTCGACCAGTCTATTGGCGTTCGAAGAAAAGGATTCCCCCGCGACAACCACGGCGTCCACCTTAGGCGCCATCTGCTTGACGGCCGCCTGACGGTTGGTGGTGGCGTAGCAAATGTCGCTGCTTGAAGGGCCGACGATGTTCGGGAAGCGCGTCTTCAACGCGTTCACGACCTCCTGCGCCTCGTCCACGGAGTAGGTCGTCTGGACTGCATAAGCGAGGTTTATGGTTGGAGGAAACTCGAGGTCCGCGATGTCCTCTGCGCGGCTCACCACACAGGCGCTGCCGTCTGGAATCTGCCCCAGACAGCCCACGATCTCGGGATGCTCGGCGTGTCCAATTATCACGACGTACCTGCCACCGCGGTGGTGTTTGATAACCTCGCGGTGGACCTTGGCGACCAGTGGGCAGACCGCATCGAAATAGAGAAGCCCGCGTTCCTTGGCCTCTATCGTCACACTCCGGGCAACGCCATGCGCCGACAGAATGACCACTGCCCCTTCCGGAACTTCATCCAGTTCCTGAATGAAAACGGCGCCCTGTTCCTCCAGCGCGCGCACGACTGTCAGGTTGTGGACGATGGCGCGCCGCACATAGACCGGAGGGCCGAACCGTTCGAGCGCGTCTTCGACCGCATCGATCGCCCTGCGCACCCCGGCGCAAAAGCCGCGTGGAGCTGCCAGAAATACCTTGAGCTGACCGCGATGGCCGGGGCCGTTCGCCGAACTTTGGACAGCAGTGGTTCGGTCCGGCATCGCTTTCCTTTCCAGCCCCTCCGCAGCATCACGGTACGGGGTGACAGGAACGTCGTCCACATGGTCTAAAGGAGGTAACGCACTCGGACCACTTGTGTGTTCCGGCCTGTATTCAACCGAAAGCTGGCCTCGCCGAACTTGGGCGGTCCGAACCGGATAGGGGGATTGCCGGAGAAGCCGAAACCCTCACGCGGGATTGCCACGAAGGTATCGAGCTTTCCGTTGCCGTTCTCGTCATGGATGATCGAGACTGAGTAGGTACCTGCTGCCAGATTGCGGAAGTGGAGTTCGCCAGCCTCTTTCGCCGGGACACTCAGCTTCAACGAACTCGCATCCGCCTCGCAGTCAGGAAAATGCTCGGCACTCTGTGTCAGGCAGGCATGGACCATGCCCTTCTGGTTCCGAAGCTGGGATACCTGGACGCGAAGCTCACCGTCCTGCGGTTCCGCCGCGAGCGCCTGTGTCGAAGTCGCCAAGACCCCGATCAGTACCGCAAATCCGATCCCAGAAACGGAAATATAGCCCATAATTGCACCTATAATCGCGATGATGTCGCTCGTGATGGCTGGCGGTTATCAGCCACTTGCCGACCCGGCCATGAACCAAGCGTGCAGGAAACATTTCCCATCCCATGTGGTTCGTGACTCCCATGATCGTCATGATTGACAGGACTGCCAGCAGAGCAGGGACGTAGATCGGAATGAAGAACACGAGGGCGGGGATGATCACCGCACCTGTGATCGCCTCCAGCGGATGGAAGCTCATCGCGGCCCACGCGGTCGGCGGACGGCTGGCATGGTGGACCGCATGGGCAGCGCGGAAAAGCGCCGGACGGTGCATCCAGCGGTGCGTCCAGTAAAACCATGTGTCGTGCAGGAAGAGGTATAGCGCGATCGACAGTGGCACCCACCACAGCGGGTATTCACGGGCATCGGTGTAGATTTTGGTCCATCCACGTTCCTGCCACCCCCACGCCACCAGCCCTGCAGGAAGCCCGTAGATCGCCGCGCTCACCAGCGACCAGCGAATCTCTGCTCGGATCTGTTTCGACTGTCCCGCGTATTGCCCGGGCAGGCGGCTCTGGGTCAGCCAGGCGAAGCCGCCGCTCACAATCAGATAACGCACCGCGACGATCACGGTGACGGCAACCATCGATGCCAGGGCGGTGAAAAGAACTTCCACGCCGCTTCCTACAACAATGATTGGCTGGATGCGACGGGCCTGCGTAAGACGGTGAAGAATGGCATCGAGTGATAACAGAGTGATCATCGCCGGGGGCGGTCTGGCGGGATGCCTTGTTGCACTGGCCTTGGTGCGCCTCCGTCCGGACGTGCCGATGCTGTTGCTGGAGAGCGGGCCCAGCTTTGGCGGAAATCACGTCTGGTCGTTTTTCGATCCTGATGTGACGGACGATGATCGGTGGCTGGTCGATCCGATGATCGTGGCGCGGTGGGATGCTTATGACATCCAGTTCCCCAAGCGGACGCGCACGCTTCAGACCGCTTACAACAGTGCATCCTCTGATCGGCTGGATCAGGTGGTTCGTGATCGGTTGAGCCCGGACCAGTATCGGCTGGATTGCACTATCGAGGTAGTTTCGCCCGATCACGTTCGGCTGGCTGGCGGCGAAACGCTGTCGGCCTCCTGTGTGATCGACGCACGCGGGGCCGTTGACATGGATGGGCTCGATCTCGGCTGGCAGAAATTCGTCGGCAGGGAGTACCTGTTCGACAGTCCGCACGGGCTCGAGCGCCCAATCGTAATGGATGCGACAGTCGATCAGACGGATGGGTATCGCTTCGTCTATTGCCTGCCATTCTCGGAGACGCGCCTGCTGGTGGAAGACACCTATTATTCGCTTTCTCCAGTGTTGGACGTCGAGCAACTTGGCGGACGGATAGAAGCCTATCTGGCAGCACGCGGGTGGCACCCCATCGCTTTGGAGAAGGAAGAGAGCGGCGTTCTTCCTGTGGCACTGGGGGGCAGTGTCGCTTCCTTGTGGCCCGGCGATCAGCAGGTGCCGAGGCTAGGCCTTCGCGGCGGGTTCTTTCACCCGACCACGGGTTATTCGCTGCCGGACGCAGTGCGAACTGCAATGCTCGTCGCGCGTCAGCCTGACCTGCGCAGCGAGGCGCTCTATCGTGTCCTGCGGCAAGAGGCGGAACGGCTGTGGCGAGAGCGTCGGTTCTATCGGCTGCTCGACCGAATGTTGTTCAACGCAGCGCCTCCGGCGCAGCGTTACAAGGTGCTTGAGCACTTTTACCGTCTTGATGCGGGGCTCGTTGCCCGCTTCTACGCTGGCCGTTCAACGCTGATGGACAAGGCTCGCATCCTTAGCGGCAAGCCGCCGGTACCAATTGGTGCGGCGTTGGCGGCCTTGGTGGGCGCCGGGAGATATTCGGAATGAAGCGGGCCGCAATTATTGGCGCGGGATTTGGCGGGCTCGCTCTGGGCATCCGGCTGCAATCGAGCGGCATCGACACCACGATAGTCGAGGCGCGCGACCGCCCCGGCGGCCGGGCTTATTTCTGGCAGCGCGAAGGCTATACTTTTGATGCGGGTCCGACCGTCATCACTGACCCCGCTTGCCTGCGCGAGTTGTGGGAACTGTCGGGCGTCGACATGGCAACGGACGTCGATCTGGTGCCGGTCACGCCGTTCTATCGTCTGAGCTGGCCTGATGGGACGCAGTTCGATTATTCGAACGACGATCCCGCGTTGATGCAGGAGATCGCACGCCTCGATCCGGCAGACGTCGAAGGCTATCGCCGCTTTCTCGACTACGCGGCAGGCGTTTATGTCGAAGGTTACGAGAAACTGGGCGCGGTTCCGTTTCTGGATTTCGCCGCCATGCTGCGCGCGGCTCCGCAACTTGCGCGATATCAGGCTTGGCGGTCTGTCTATTCCGTCGTGTCGAAGTTCGTGCGCAACGAGAAGCTGCGTCAGGCACTGTCGTTCCACACCCTGCTCGTGGGCGGGAATCCGATGACCACCAGCGCCATTTATGCGCTGATCCACAAGCTGGAGCGAGACGGAGGCGTGTGGTTCGCGAAGGGCGGAACCAACCAGCTGGTCGCCGGCATGGTGCGGCACTTCGAGAGGCTGGGCGGGAAGCTTCGTCTCGGCGATCCGGTTACCTCGGTTGACGCGCGCGGGGAACGGATCACTGGCCTCACCTGCGCAAGCGGATGGGGCGGCGAGTTTGACGCTGTTGCCTCCAACGGAGACGTCGTGCGGACTTATGAGCTGCTCGGCGACCATAAGCGAGCTACCAAAGCTGCGGCATCACTGCGCAAGAAGCGTTTTTCTCCGTCGCTGTTCGTGGTCCACTTCGGCGTGAGGGGTGAGTGTCCCGAGATTCCCCATCACTCGATCCTGTTCGGCCCGCGTTACGAAGGTCTGCTTTCGGACATTTACGGCGGTGGGAAGCTGGCGGACGATCCATCGCTCTACATCCATCACCCGACAGTGACCGACCCTACACTTGCGCCGGAGGGGTGTTCCACCTTCTACGCGCTCGCTCCGGTCCCTCATCTGGGCAAGCTGGCGGTGGACTGGGAAGTGGAAGGCCCGGCCTACGCGGAACACATCCTCTCGATCGTAGAGCAGCGCCTGCTCCCCGGCCTGCGTGACCGGGTGGAGGTCATGTTCCACTACACCCCGCAAGACTTCGCGGACGATCTGGGGGCGTTCCAAGGGTCTGCTTTCAGCCTCGAACCCCTCCTGACGCAAAGCGCGTGGTTCCGGGTCCACAACCGCGACGACGTCTTGAGCAATCTCTACTTCGTGGGTGCGGGCACGCATCCCGGTGCCGGCATTCCGGGCGTCGTTGGAAGTGCGAAGGCCACCGCAGGACTGATGATTGATGACCTCGCCGGCTGAGCGGGCGGCGCTCGTCGCTCATGCGCAGGCTACGATCGAGATGGGCTCGAAATCGTTTCGCTTCGCCAGTCGTCTGTTCGATCCCGTCACACGAGAGCGAGCCTGGTTGCTCTACGCGTGGTGCCGCGCGTGCGACGATCTGGCCGATGGACAGGCTCACGGGCACGATGCGATTATCGTCTCCGACCCGGATCGCCGGTTCCGCTATCTGACGAAGCAGAGCGAGCGGGCGCTGGCGGGTAAACCCTGCGGCGATCCGTCATTCGACGCCCTGCGCGTGGTTGCTGCCGAATGCGCACTTCCCGAACGGTTCGTGGCCGACCACCTGGCCGGGTTCGCGCGAGACTGCGAAGGTTGGCGACCCGAGACTGAGGAAGACCTCCTGTCCTACTGCTATCAGGTCGCCGGCGCGGTCGGTTGCATGATGGCTGTCATCATGGGCGTATCGCCCGATGACGACGACACGCTCGACCGTGCCTGCGATCTCGGCATGGCATTCCAGCTCGCCAACATCGTCCGCGATCTAGGGGAGGACTATGAGGTCGGCCGACGTTACCTTCCGACCCAGTGGTTGGACGAGGTCGGGTTGTCGGCTGACAATTACATGGACTTGGCAAATCGGGAGCAACTGGTGATCCTCGCCAGTCGGCTTTGCAATAGGGTGCGGGGCTATCAGGCCTCGGCGCGCGTAGGTGCCGCCAGGCTACCGTTCAGGTCCCGTTGGGCCGTTCTCTCCGCCGCTCGGATATACGGCGGGATCGCCCAAGAAGTGGCTCATCGAGGGGGCTCTGCATGGGACCGCCGCGTGGTCGTGCCCAAGCAGACCAAGCTCGCGCACGTCATCGCCGCCGCTTTGGAAAGCGCCGGAACGCCCAGCGGAACGGACCGCTCAGGCCTCTGGACCCGGCCTCGCTGAGGGCGCACGCAGGCCGGCATTACCGCGTTGTGCGAGCTGGGCCTTGAGGACTTCTGGCCTCGGCGCCCAGATGAATCCGAAGCTGACCGATCCCTCCTTCGTCTCGGTCACATGGTGCAGCCGGTGCGCCTGCATGATCCGCTTCATATAGGCAGAACGCGGCACGTAGCGTTGTGAAAGACGGCGATGCACGATCACGTCGTGAAACCCGAAATAGATCGCGCCGTAGGCGGCAATCCCCGCTCCGACCCACACGGCCCACGTGCCCCAATCAAGGTTCACCCCGCCATAGAGCAGCGCGATCGACGGTATCGCGAAGATCAATGCGTATAGGTCGTTCGCCTCGAATGGCCCGGTCCGTTCGCGATGATGGCTGCGGTGCAGAAACCATCCCGGCCCATGCATGATCCAGCGGTGCGCTGCGTAGGCGAAGCCTTCCATTCCAATGATGGTGAGCAGGAACAGGGAAATGCCAAGGAGCCAGTTCATCCAGCCCGATATAGGCCCTGTGGCCCGCGGCCCCAACCGGCTTTCTTGCTCTCAGCTCGCGGGTGCCAGCATTCCGTGCATCTCAAGCCAGCTGACGAAGGCATTGAACCAGCCAGTGCTTGTGGTGTCCTTCTGGTACATGCCGAAGCCGTGACCACCCCGTTCGTAGAAGTGGAATTCGAAAGGCCGCCTGGCTGCCCGCCAGCTTTCGATCAGGCCAAGCCCGCTATTGGCAAAGAGGGGATCGTCGACCGCGAGCGCTACAAACAGCGGAGCCGCATCGGCCGGGACGTCGACACTTCCCAGCGGACCGTAAATGTTGCCGATGAATGCGGGCCGCGCATCCTGACCGGCAAGAGCGGTCGTCATCGTCAACATGGCACCGGCGGAAAAGCCGACCATGCCGATGCGATCAGGATCGACCTTCCATTCCTTCGCTCGCGACCTGACCAACGCGAAAGCGGCGCGCGCATCCGCGAGTTGAGGAGCCAGGCTCTGCGTCATTGCGGCGGGCGACATTTCCGGCGGACGCGCAGCGGCACCGGTGAACATCTCGTTCATCGAACGCTCGAACGCAGGCATATCCGCTGGAGTCTGGTTGAGGCGGTACTTGAGCACGAATGCGGAAACGCCCTTCGCTGCCAAGGCACGGGCGACGTCGGAACCTTCGTTCTCCATCGACAGCGTCCGGAACCCGCCGCCCGGCGCGACGATCACAGCGGCACCCGTCGCCTTCGCTGGATCGGCCAAGTAGGGTGTCAGGGTTGCCACGGTGACATTGCGGGCGAAGGCGCTTCCGTACTGGCGATGCCATGCTTCGGGGGCAGTCGCTCCGGGCAGGGGCCCCGTCCCGAGCTCGATCGCACCGGTTTGAGCGGGGGTGGCGATCGCAGTCATGGCATCGTCCTGAGCCAGCAATGGCCCAGACAGCATCAGTGTTGCGGCGACGGCTGCAGCGGTGGCTCGAACGCAGTTCTTCATCTGGATCATGGCAGATCTCCGGCTGGCGGGAACGGGTTCACTGGGGCGGGGGCACGGACACGCCGGCGTCTGTCTGGAGCACGGGCTTCATGGTGCCGTCGGCGTTGTATTGGAGGTGTTCGACCGTGACCGCGCGGCGGCCGATCGCGCCGTTTTGGTCGCCGACCGTGAGCGCGGCATTGTGCAGGAACAGATACCAGTTGCCCTTGAACTGGGCGATGCCGGGATGAATCGTGAAGCTGAACTGTCCGGACCCGGTCAGTTCACCCCGATACGTCCAAGGGCCGCTGATGGAAGGGGCGGTAGAGTACGAGACTTTCTCGTCCCGGTGCGTCGAACGGTCCAGCGAGGCGTAGGTCAGGTAGTAGAGGTTGCCGCGTTTATGCAGCCACGGCCCTTCCTCGAAATGCGGAGGAGTGATCTCGGTAATCGGCCCGTCGATTTCTATCATATTGGGCTTTAGCCGGGCGATGTAACACTGGCGGTTGCCCCATGCGATCCAGGTCGTTCCGTCGTCGTCCGTGAACACCGTGGGGTCGATGTCTTCCCAGCTGTGGTCACCCTTTGGGGTCATCTCATTGGTGATGAGCGCTGAACCTTTTGCGTCGACGAAGGGGCCGGTCGGCGTGTCGGACACGGCCACGGCAATGGCTTTTCCGGGGTGCGTATCGTCGTGTTCGACGGCGGCGTAAAACCAGAACCGACCGTTCTTCTCGATCGCCTGTGAAGCCCATGCGTCCTGCTTCGCCCATTTGAAATCGGCAACGCGCATGATGGGACCGTGGTCTGTCCAGGTCTTCATGTCGGTTGTCGAATAGACGAGCCACTCGCGCATATTGAACATCTCGTCGCGCTGCGCCTGATCATGCCCGACGTAGAGGTACAGCCGGTCGCCCACGACCAGAGGTGCCGGATCCGCAGTGAACTTATCACGGATGATGGGGTTCGACCCCGGAACATGGGCTGACCCCGTTTGGCTGACGGCCGCAGCACATCCAGCCAGAGCCGTGAGGGCCAACGCCACCGCAACCGAATACTCTGTCTTATTACGGAGCATGGGCTGCCTCCGGCGCGGGTTGCGCGTTGGTGGGGCGACATCCCCAGAGCGCGTAGAACAACACGTAAAGTTCGCAGACCGCCGTCAGCAGGAACGAGAGCTGAAGTCCGTATCGGTCCGCCAGCCAGCCTTGGACCACGACCAGCGCACCACCTGCGATCGCCATGATCAACAGACCTGATCCCTCTTCGGTGAGCGGCCCGAGCCCCTTGATGGCAAGGGTGAAGATCGTCGGGAACATGATCGAGTGGAAAAGCCCGACCGCGATCAGTGCCCACATGGCGACAGGGCCGTGGGCAAATGTGGCAACGATCATCACCGCGAAGGCGCCGATCGAGAAGGTGGTTAGGACTTTGGCTGCATCGACCTTCTGCATCAGCAAGCTACCGAGAAATCGGCCGACCATCATCCCCCCCCACAGCAGGAAGAGGTAGTTCGATGCCTGCTGGTGGGTCAGATTCCCGATGTCAGGTTGGCTGATGAAATTGATGAAAAGATTGGAAACTCCAATCTCTGCGATCAGGTATATGAAGATCGCTGGGACGCCGAACACCAGGTTGCGGTGGTTCCAAAGTGACAGTCCCTTGCGCGCCTCGCGACTGGCCCGCTGGGTGGCGCGCCCCATTGCGGGCAGAGGGAAGCGGGCGATCACCACCGCTAGCACCACCAGTACCGCTGCCACGATGATGTAGGGCAGGATCACCGATTGCGCGTCCGCGTAGCGTTCTGCGGCGGTGAGCGTGACACCAGCCTCGGAGGTCCCTCCCTTGGAGCGACCAAGGATCAGGTAGCCGCCGAATAGCGGGGCGAGGGTTGTTCCAAGCGAGTTGAATGCCTGGACGAAGTTGAGCCTAGAGGAAGAGGTTTCGGAAGGACCGACAACTGCCACATAGGGATTGGCTGCCACCTGCAGCAGCGTGATGCCGCTCGCGATCACAAACAGGGCGACCAGAACCACTCCGTAGGACGGAAGCCGCGCGGCTGGGACCATCAGCAATGCGCCCGCCGCCATCGCCAGCAGGCCATACACAATCGACCGCTGGTATCCGAGCCGCTCGATCAGTTTGGCAGAGGGCATAGAGGCCACGAAATAGGCGATGAACCACACGCTCTCGATCAATGTGGTCTGAGTATAATTCAGGTCGAACACGCTGCGCAGGTGCGGCAGCAGCGTGTTGTTGATGACGGTGATGAACCCCCACATGAAGAAGAGGCTGGCCAGCAGCGTCAGCGCAGGGCGGTAGGTTTGAGGCGCGGATGCCTCGCCTGCCGGCACGGGTCCCCCAACTGGTGACAGCGCCATTCATCCCCTCCTTGTCGGCAAATTGCTTGCCCTTTTTTTGTCGGACTATATGCACGAGGCAACAGCGTCAATCCTGAGACGCGATGGGGGAGTGGGTGATGAAGGCGATGTTGCTCGTCGCAGCGGTCAGCGCGCTGGCTACCCCCGCTCTGGGTGCCGAGGCGGTTCGCGAACAGGCCGGCCATCTGGCTGACGGCACAGCGGTTGAGGCTGTCACTCTCAAGAATGCGGGTGGTATAGAGGCGAGGGTCATCACCTACGGCGCGACACTGCAATCGCTGATCGCGCCGGATCGGAATGGCGAGGGGGCAGAAGTCACTCTCGGCTACGACACCGTCGCGGAGTATGAGGCGAAGCCCAATTATTTCGGCGTGACCGTTGGCCGCTATGCCAACAGGATTTCCGGGGGACGTTTTACCCTCGATGGGCGCAGTTACCAGCTTACCCAGAATGACAAGGCCAACTCGCTGCATGGCGGCGTGGTCGGGTTCGACAAGCGGAACTGGCAGGTACTGTCAGTATCCAGCGGCTCACCCGCGCGGGTGGTGTTGGGCCTTACCAGCCCCGACGGTGATCAGGGTTATCCCGGCAAGCTGGAAGTCACCGTGACTTACTCGCTGGATGATGCCGGCAACTTGACCATCGCCTACGACGCCACGTCGGACAAGCCGACCATCGTCAACATGACCAATCACGCGCTGTTCAACATGGCTGGCGATGGCGCTGCTCAAGGTACGTCAGGCCAGCTGCTGACCATTCCTGCCAGGGCCTATACACCCGTTGACGCCGTGCTGATCCCAACGGGCGAGCTCAAACCTGTTGTGGGGACAGTGTTCGATTTCCGCGCTCCCCGACGGATCGCTGCCGGTCTGCGCGACGGGCGCGATCCCCAGATCGCTGTGGGGCGGGGCTACGATCACAACTTCGCGCTCGATAAGGGCCAGACCGGTTCGCCCCAACTGGCGGCGCGATTGGAAGACCCGGTGTCGGGACGCGTCTTGGAGGTGTTGAGCACCGAACCAGGGCTGCAATTCTACAGCGGCAACTTCCTCGACGGAACGATCACCGGGCGCAGTGGACGCATTTACCGGATGGGTGACGGGATCGCGCTGGAGCCTCAGAAATTCCCCGATGCACCCAATCAGGCGGGCTTCGCTTCTGCGCGTGTCGAACCCGGCAAGCCGTATCGCCACGTGATGATCTACCGCCTTTCCGTTGCGCGCTGACTGTTAGACAGATGACTGACCGCAAAGATCTGCGCTCTCGCGCGTGGTTCGATAACCTCGACAACGTCGACATGACGGCGCTCTATCTCGAGCGTTATCTGAACTTCGGACTGAGCCTGGAGGAACTGCGATCGGGCAGGCCGATCATTGGCATCGCCCAGACCGGATCTGACCTTTCGCCCTGCAACCGGCATCATCTCGTCCTGGCGGAGCGGGTTCGCGAAGGGATACGCGAGGCGGGCGGCATCGCGATCGAGTTTCCGGTGCATCCTATTCAGGAGACGGGCAAACGCCCCACCGCCGGGCTGGATCGCAACCTGGCCTATCTGGCTCTGGTCGAGGTGCTTTACGGCTACCCGATAGATGGCGTGGTGCTCACCATCGGGTGCGACAAGACCACCCCGGCCTGCCTGATGGCGGCGGCCACCGTGAACATTCCGGCCATCGCGCTGTCCGTCGGGCCCATGCTCAACGGATGGCATCGCGGGAAACGAACCGGCTCCGGGACTATCGTATGGGAAGCGCGGGAGCAGCTTGCGGCGGGCGAGATCAATGCCGAGGAGTTTATCCGTCTCGTAGCGTCGTCCGCACCATCGACCGGCTATTGCAATACCATGGGCACGGCTACGACCATGAACAGCCTGGCCGAGGCTCTGGGAATGTCGCTGCCTAGTTCTGCGGCGATCCCGGCACCTTATCGTGATCGGCAGGAGGTGGCCTACCTCACCGGCAAACGCATTGTTGAGATGGTGGCAGAGGACCTGAAGCCATCCGATATCCTGACGCGCGAAGCGTTCCACAACGCGATCCGCGTTAACTCGGCAATCGGCGGCTCAACCAATGCCCCGATCCACCTCGCCGCTATCGCCCGGCACATCGGCGTAGAACTGCCGCTAACCGATTGGCAGGAGGTCGGGCACGACGTCCCGCTTCTCGTCAATCTACAGCCGGCAGGCGAGTATCTGGGCGAGGATTACTACCGCGCGGGCGGCGTTCCTGCGGTGGTCAATCAACTCATGCGTCGCAACCTGATCCATGAAAGCGCGCTGACTGCCAATGGGCGCAGCATGGGAGACAATTGCCGCGACGCTGTGATTGAGGACGAACGGGTAATCCGCGCGATCGACAACCCTCTGATGGAGTCAGCCGGCTTCCTCGTTCTGCGCGGCAATCTGTTTGACTCGGCGATCATGAAAACCAGCGTGATCTCCCCAGAGTTTCGCGCCCGCTACCTCTCGAACCCTGACGACCCGGACGCGTTCGAGGGCTCGGTGGCGGTGTTCGACGGGCCAGAAGACTATCACGCGCGGATCGATGACCCTGCGTCGGGTGTGACCTCTGAAACTCTGCTGATTATGCGTGGAGCGGGTCCGGTTGGCTATCCCGGCGCGGCAGAGGTCGTGAACATGCGGCCACCCAGCTATCTGCTGGCTCAGGGGGTACATAGCCTCCCTTGCCTAGGGGATGGGCGACAGTCCGGAACCAGCGGCAGCCCCTCGATCCTCAACGCTTCGCCAGAGGCGGCGGTGATGGGCGGGCTCGCGCTACTCCGGGATGGTGACCGGGTTCGGATCGATCTGGGCGCAGGCACGGCAAACATGCTCGTTTCCGAGGATGAACTCGCCCGGCGGCGCGATGAACTCGCAGCTGACGGCGGCTATCAGTTTCCGGCTTCGCAGACCCCCTGGCAGGAAATTCAGCGCCAGCTGGTGGGCCAGATGGAGAGCGGGGCGATCCTCGAAGGTGCAGAGCAGTATCAGCGAATAGCCCAGACGCGGGGACTTCCGCGCGACAGCCACTGACCACGACGAGCCGGGAGAGAGCAAGATGCGAAAGACGTTGCTGAGCGGTCTGGCGATCGCACTTTCCTTGCTATCACAACCAGTTATTGCTCAAACTTCTAGTGACACAGTCACTGTCACCATCGACGCAACCAAGCCCGGCGCGAAGGTTGATCGCCATATTTTCGGGCAGTTTGCAGAGCACCTTGGAACAGGCATTTACGGCGGTGTCTGGGTAGGTGAGAACTCCCCTATTCCCAACGTTCGCGGAATCCGCAGCGACGTCGTCGCGGCACTACGCGCCATCCGCGTGCCGAACGTTCGCTGGCCCGGAGGATGTTTCGCCGACGAATATCACTGGCGCGATGGTATCGGCGATCCGGCGAAGCGGGGCGTATCGGTCAATTGGAACTGGGGCGGTGCGATCGAGAACAATGCGTTCGGCACGCATGAGTTCTTCGATTTCGCCGAGCAGATCGGCGCTGACGCCTATGTTTCGGTCAACGTGGGGTCGGGCACGATCAAGGAGGGCGCTGACTGGATTGCCTACATAACGGCCGATGATCGCACCACCGCTGGGCAGGAGCGCGCGGCGAACGGGCGGCGCGAGCCGTGGCAGGTCAAGTTCCTCGGCATCGGCAACGAGAACTGGGGCTGTGGCGGCAATATGCGGCCTCAGTATTATGCCGACGAATTAAAGCGCTATGCGCGGTTCGTGCGCAGCTTCCACCCCGATCAGCAGACCGCGCCCAATCTCATGCAGCGCATCGCCGTGGGGCCAAACGATGGCGACACATCCTACACAGAAGGCGTGATGAAGGCGTGGAGCGAGAAGGATTGGAGCTGGGATTTCGAGGGCCTGTCGCTCCATTCCTACACCGTGGTGCGCTGGCCGCCGGCCTACGAGAGCGTGGACTTTGGTGAGCAGGAATATGCCGAACTGACGCAGGCAACCTTGAAGATGGAGGATCATCTCAAGACCCACTCTGCGATCATGGACAAATATGACCCTGAGAAGAAAGTGGGACTCATCGTCGATGAATGGGGCGTGTGGCTGGCCAAGCTGCCGGGCACGCAAGAAGGCTTCCTGCAGCAGCAGAACTCCATGCGCGACGCGATCATCGCCGCGTTGAACTTCAACATGTTCGCACGCCACGCCGACAGGGTTCGCGGCGCGAATATCGCTCAGATGGTCAACGTGCTGCAGGCAATGATCCTCACCGATGGCGAGAAGATGCTGCTCACGCCAACGTACCATATCCATCAGATGTACCTGCCGTTTCAGGACGCTACCCTGATCCCGGTGTCTTTCGCGGCGGGGGAGTATCGCCACGGCGATGTCGTGCTGCCCCGCGTGGACGCAGCGGCGGTTCGGGCGACTGACGGCAAGCTGTGGTTGGCGCTGGTCAATCTCGACCCGAAGCGACCCACTGCGGTTCAGGTGAAAATCCCGGACGTTTCTGCCCGGCGTGCGGTTGGGACAGTGCTGACGGCCCCCAAGGTTAATTCGATCAACACCTTCGACGCGGAGGACACTGTGGCGCCGCGACCACTCTCGGCCTCTGTCTCTGGCGGCGAGATCACAGTTCAGCTCCCGAGCAAGTCGGTCGCGATGCTGGCGCTTGAACAGTAGCTTGGCGCTTAGTCGTGAAACGGGTCTGTGGGCACTGTGCGACCGCGTAGAAAGGCGTCTGCCACGAGCCGGAAAGGATCGCTGTCGAGTTCGCACAAGCCATTGCGAATGAGTTCGCTGAAGCGGACGTAGAGCGCGGTATACTCGGCGTCTTCGCCAGACAGGCTTCCAGACGGCAGGGTCAGTTCAGCTCCGCCCCGTGAAAGAACGAGTGGCCCTGCGTCCGTCTCGACTTCGATATCCCAGGTCTGTGGTCCGGTTTGACGCCAGTCCAGTTCGACCGCGATCTGCGCACCTGCGCGATCTTCCAGTGAGAGACGGGCCGCAATCGGGGCCTCTCGGTTAGACGGGACTTCCAATTCCGCATCGGTCAGGATCAAGGGTTGCGGCAGGATGTGCGTCGCGATGGAGAGCGCATTGATGCCGGGATCAAACACCCCCAAACCGCCGGGCCGCCAGATCCAGCTCTGCCCCGGATGCCATTTTCGCACATCTTCGCGCCACGTGATCTTGGCGCTTAGAACGCGACGACCGCCCAACCAGGAGCGAGCCGCGTCGACCCCCGCTGCGAACCGCGAATGCCACCCGGCGAATACTGTCACTCCCGCATCGCGCGCGATGTCGAGGAGCAGCGCGGCTTCTGACAAGCTCGCCGCTGGTGGCTTTTCGAGGAAGACGTGCTTTCCGCGTCGCAGCGCCGCCGCCGCCAGTCGATGGCGGACCTGAGGGGGTGTGCAGATCGTCACCGCGTCGATCTCTGCTTCGCTATCCAGAAGCGCGTCCAGAGTTTCGAAAGCAGAGATTTCGGGAAGTGCAGCGGAAGCGGGATCAACCGTCGCTGCAAGCGCGAAGTCCGGGCGTCGTTGAAGGGCGGGGATGTGCTGATCGCGGGCGATCTTGCCAAGGCCGACCACGGCGATCCGGATTGACTTCACGCTCAGAGACTCCTGACCGTGACGTTGACCGGCTCTGAGATGGCGAGAGGATTGCGAAGCGGCAACGTGAACGGCGCTGCATCGATCTCGAACACGTCGCCGCTTTGGGTCTGGATTCCCTCGCTGAACGAAAGCGTTGCGGTGCCGAAGAAGTGAACATGGATATCACCTGGCCGACGAAACAGCGGGTACTTGAAGTGGTGATGTTCGAGGTTCGCGATGGTGTGCGACATGTTGGCCTCGCCCGACAGAAATGGCTTCTCCCAGATCACCGTCTCGCCGCGCCTGATCCGGCTGATGCCACGAACATCTGCGGGCAGTTCCCCTACCAGCAGCTCCGGTCCCAAAGCGGCCTGCCGAAGTTTGGAATGAGCAAGCCACAGGTAGTTGTGCCGCTCCGTAATGTGATCGCTGAATTCATTGGCGATGCAGAACCCAAGCCGCCAAGGTGCGCCATCGGGCGCTATCATGTACACGCCTGCCAGTTCCGGCTCCTCCCCCCCATCCTTCGCGAAGCAGGGCATGGTCAAGGGATCGCTTGGACCCACCAAGTGGCTGCCATCCCCCTTGTAGAACCACTCAGGCTGCTGCCCGGCCTGGCCCGGTGGGGGCTTTCCGCCCTCGACGCCTTCGAGGAACATCCGCATCGAGTCAGTAAGCGCCTCCCCCGTCGCGGCCGCGCGGTGCATCTTGTCGCGACCTTCCGCGGATCCGAGGTGAGTGAGTCCGGTTCCGGTGAGGATCAGATGTGCATTATCGGGATGGTTGATCGGCGTCACCAATCGACCTGCGGCAAGCTCTTCCGCTGGATCGACCTCGCCATCGCTACCGGCGGCCTGGATCATTTCATCGAGGCCGATGCCCCTCGCGATTGCTGCACCGGCGAGGCTGCGCAGGTCTGAAAATCCTGAGACGAAGTGGCCAACTCCATCCCGCGCGGCGATGATCCGTCGAACGCCTTCCGGCGATCTGTGCTGAAGCAAGCTGAGCATTCGACCCTCCGCGGGAAGATATCATTTATAACCCTGTAATTTGTCAGACATAATGCAAGGGAAATCGCGCGCCAGGCGAATTGCAAGCGCAGGTCGGCGCGCCTAGGCAGCGCACTTAAGTCGTGAGGGCGAAAGTCATTGGGTAACCCGCAATTGCCATCTGAGCCGCAGGACGGCGCCGAGCGACGTTCCGAGCGCAGCACTGGCCGCAGGCTTCGCGGGGCAATTGCGCATTACCTGGGCACCGCCATCGTGAGTGGGGCAATCCCGCCGGGTGAACGACTTACGGGCGAGGTCGCGAATGCAGAGGCGCTCGACGTTTCACGCAGCGCGTATCGCGAGGCGGTGCAAGTGCTGACTGCGAAGGGCCTTGTAGAGAGTCGTACAAAGGCCGGTACGCGCGTTCTGCCGCGCAATCGTTGGAATTTGCTTGATCCTGACGTGCTTGCCTGGGCGTTCGCCGGGGAGCCCGATCCTGGCTTCGTTCGCGACTTGTTTGAATTGCGTGCCATCGTGGAACCCGCTGCTGCCCGGCTCGCCGCAATGCGCCGCGATAAGGAGGACGTGCGAGCCATGCGCGAGGCACTGGGGAGCATGCGGCGCCACACTCTCGCAACTGAAGCGGGCAGGGCGGCGGACCGCGACTTTCACGACGCTCTGCTGCGGGCGACGCGCAATGATGCGTTGATTACCCTGAGCGCCAGTATCGGCGCGGCGGTCAATTGGACGACCCAGTTCAAGCAGCGCACGCGCTCACTCCCCCGCGATCCTGTGCCCGACCACGCGAAGGTGAGCGACGCAATCGCGGCGGGCGATCCGGATCTGGCCGAGGCGGCAATGCGCACGTTGGTTGACCTCGCGCTCGAAGACACCCGAAATGCGATGGATAAATCTTCAACGGCGCCATAGTAACCGGGCGTGTCCAGCGACAGTACCAGAACCAGCCTACTTGCCGCAGCTGAGAAGATTCTCGTGGAGCAGGGCGTCAATGCCCTGTCGGTTCGTCGGGTAGGCGAGCAAGCGGGACAGAATCCCGCACTGGTCACGTATCACTTCAAGGGCATCGGTAACCTCTTGGATGAGCTGTGCGCGCTCAATCTGGAGCCGATACTGAAAGCTTGGAGCGACATTGTGCCTGATCGCGGCATGGACGCAGGGGCAGTGCTCGTGTTGTGGCTGGAGCCCATGCTCGGCGCTGCTGCTTTCACGCCCGGAGGCCGGGCCCTTACGGTGCTTGACGAACTTGCGGCGCACGGCGTGGGTGAACCGCGTGCGCGCATTTTGGGGGCGATGCAAGAATTCAGCCTTCGCCTTCGACAAGTGCTTGCGCCCTTGTTGCCTCACCTGAACGACAACGAATTGCGGGCGCGTGTACGTTTCATCTCCGGGGCTGTGCTGGGGCCTCCGCCGCGCACTCAGGCTCCAGTCATGCTCGACGACTCCCTGCGATTGGACGACATGGCTTACCTCCTGCCATTCGCGCGCGCCGCGCTTGAGTTGGAGCCTTAACCGCAAGCGCTTGACCCCACTGAACGGTGTTTTATACGATTGTATAAATTAGATCGAATAAGTGGGGCGTCGTGGCCGGACCGAAGGGAATTTCAGCGAACGTATTCGCGGATGCGCTGTCGGAAATGCGGTCCGCGGTGGGCGCTGACTGGGTGTTCACGTCCGAAGGTGACATGCACACTTATCGCGACTTCTATTCGGTTTTGTGGGACGAGCCGGACGAGCGCGTGGCATCCGCAGCGGTGGCCCCAGCAAATGTTGAGGAAGTGCAGGCGGTTGTCCGCGCCGCCAATGCCCGGGGTATTCCGCTCTATCCGATTTCGACAGGCCGTAACCTAGGATATGGCGGCGCTGCGCCGGTCTATTCCGGCTCTGTCGTTCTCGACCTCAAGCGCATGGACAGGGTGATCGAGGTCAACGAGGGCAATGCCTCCTGCCTCGTTGAGCCAGGCGTGTCGTACTTCGACATGTATCGCCATCTGCAGGAAACCGGCTCGAAGCTATGGCTAGACGTGCCAGATCCGGGCTGGGGCAGCATGGTTGGCAACGCTCTGGATTCTGGCGGTGGGTACACAGCTGCCCCTTATCGCGGCCATTTCGAGGCGCAGTGCGGCATTGAGGCAGTGCTCGCGGACGGTGAACTGTTCCGCACCGGCATGGGCGCGATGCCGGGATCGGAGACGTGGCAGCAGTACCGCATGGGCATTGGCCCCTGCCTTGACGGGCTGTTCCGGCAATCCTCTCTGGGCGTGGTGACGAAAATGGGTTTCTGGCTGTTCCCGCAGCCGGAAGCTTACCTCTCCTGCTCCATCGACGTGTTCAATTACGAGGATATCGAGCCGCTCGTCGATCTGATGAATGAGCTTGAATATTCCAATATCTTCAATGGCATGCCTTCGGTTTCTTCGCCCGTACTTTCAAATGGGATGATGTTCAACGAGGTGCCCGAGCCAGCCAAGATGAACGCGATGGTGCGCGAAACTGGCAAGGCCGCGTGGCGCGCTTCCGCCACTTTCTACGGCCCGGAAAAGGTCATCCGCGCGCAGTGGGAATACATGAAAGAGCGGTTCGCCAAGTTTGAGGGCGCTCGCCCCAACGAAGGTGAACTGATCAAGCTGCCATTGTCGCCTGAAGCGATGGAGAAAGTCTCCAAGGCGCGGTTCGGCATTCCCAGCCTGGAAATCTTCTCCGTCGGTTCCAACGGCTTTGGCGATTTCAATCCGAGCGACGGCCACATCTGGTTCTCCGCCATCATTCCCCGCACCGGTAAGGGCCTCGTGCAGGCCAACCGCGTAATGCGGCAGGAATGCGCGCGGCTCGGCATCCCGCTGTTCATGTTCAGCCCAGCGGTGACGTGTTGGACCCGCTCCTTCGTGCTGTTCGCCGCCGTGCCGGTCTACAAGGACAAGGATAGCAACAAGGCGCTGCGCGAGAAGGTGCTGGAGATCATCAAGATCTGCGCAGCCAACGGCTGGGGCGAATACCGTTGCCCGCCCGCGTTCCAGGATGCGGTGATGGACAGCTATAGCTTCAACAACAACATCCTTCGGCGCGTGAACGAGAAGATCAAGGACGCGCTGGACCCCAACGGAATCATTTCGGCAGGCCGCTATGGCGTCTGGCCGAAGCATCTCCGCGAAGGGAGGGGCGCATGAAGGCGCAAGTTGTAGCGGCGCTTGGCGCTGTCGCGGTGCTGGCCGCTCTCTCGGCGCAGGCAGCGGAAGGCGGACGAGCCGCACCGGAGTTCGCTGAAGGCAAGGCAGTTTATGATGAGTGGTGTGCCACCTGCCATGCCGATTCTCTTGGTTTGGCTGGTACCCTGGCACTTCAGACCAAGTATCAAGGCGCTATCCCAGCGGCCTTGGCACTGCGTACGGACCTGGAACCGGAGGTAGTCGAGTACTTCGTTCGCAACGGTGTGGCATGGATGGCGCCATTCCGGAAAACCGAGGTCTCTGACGCGCAGCTCGCAGCGATCGGGGCGTACCTTTCCGCTCCGCTGGACAAGCGCGGACTTACTGCGGCCGAACTGGCCAAAGCGAAGGCAGCACAATGATGGATCGCAGGGAACTGCTCAAGTGGGGCGTCGCCGTGCCGGTCGCGGCCAGTGTTCCCGCGGCTGCAATCGCGGCTGCGCCAGATGGCGTTGACGCGCTGGTACTCGACAGCCGGGTGGCGGGTGCGGAACTGGCTGGCCTCACGGCGCCGGTAACCCACGTCATCGACGGTGACGTCACGGCACTCTGGTATCACACGTTGGACGCTTTGTGGCGCCAGCCCGGCTTCGTGCTGGGCGGCATCACCGGTAGCGACGCCTTGTTCGTGCTGGAGCGGCTCGCCGTTGATCGCGGACGCCGGGTGATCAGTCGCAAGGAACTGCGCGCATCCGATGCTGGCGGTGTTGCTGCGATCAGCTGGGTCATCGCGCCGGTTCATCCCAGCGTGACGAAGGCCTGAGTTCGTGGCGGTTCTCCCCCCGGATCTTGATGCGTCCGCCTTTGCGCTGTTGCTCGAAGAACTGCGCGGCGCGGTTGGTGCTGACTGGGTCTGGTCGAGTGACGATGACCTCGGCCCCTATCGCGACAGCTTCTCGCCCGTGTGGGATACGGCAGAGGAACGCCATGCCTCCGCTGCGGTGGCCCCGGCGGACGTGCCTCAGGTGCAGGCAATCGTCCGCCTCGCCGGCAAGTACAAGGTGCCGCTTTTCCCGATCTCAACGGGCAAGAACTATGGCTACGGCGGTCCGTCGCCCAACGTGAGCGGCAGCGTGGTTCTGGACCTGAAGCGCCTGAATCAGGTGCTTGAGGTCGACGACAAGCGCAACTTCGCCTTGGTTGAGCCGGGCGTTTCGTACTTTGATCTCTATCGCCATATCGAGGAACGCGGGCTGAAGGTCATGATCGACTGCCCCGATCCAGGCTGGGGGAGCCCGATCGGAAACTCGCTGGAACGCGGCATTGGCTACACCATGCCGCAGTTCCGCGATCACTTTGGCGCCAGCTGCGGTATGGAAGTGGTGCTGCCTAATGGCGAACTGATGCGCACCGGCATGGGCGCGCTGCCGGATGCCAAGACGTGGCAGGAATACCGTTATGGTTTCGGGCCAGACCCAGCGGGGCTGTTTGCGCAGGGCAACTTCGGCATCGTCACCAAGATGGGCTTCCGCCTGATGCCGAAGCCCGAATATTATCGCACCGGCCTGATTACCGTACCGCGGCGGCGGGACTTCGTGAAACTCGTCGAACACGTAAACTACCTGTCCGACAGCTCAATGTGCGGCGAAGCGGTTTACGGCAGTCCGCTTTCGCGGCTCATGGGTGACTCGCAGTTTGCGGCGCTGGCCACGAAGCTGGGTGGCCCATCCGATGCGGAGATGGACGCAGCCGCCGAGCGCGCTGGCCTTCCGAGCTGGCAGGTTGATCTCCAGTTCTTCGGACCAGAGGCCACGACCAAGGCCAACTGGGAGTACGCCAAGGATCGCATCCTCTCCGACATCCCGGGCGCCAAGGCGATCGACGGCGATCATTTCCCACTCCCCGCGACCGAAGAGCAGTTGCTCAATACGACTCAGCCATATCAGACCGGCATCCGCCGCGCTGGGGCACTGGGCGTGCCGAGCCTCGGCATCTGGCGTATTGTGGGCGATGATGGGCACGTCGGGTTCTTCCCCGTGCTCCCGCGCAGCGGCGAGGCCGTGTTTGAGGCCCAGCGAGTGCTGGGTGATGCGCTGAAGGAATTCCCGCTTCGCCCGTTCTTCAGTGCCACCACGGCGCCGCTTTATTGGCACAGCCACTGTTTCCAGCTCGTCTTCGCACCCTCGGTGAAGCGCAGCGACCCTGATCACAATGCGATTGTGCATCGCGCGATGAAGAAGGTTGTGGCGGTCGCTGCCGAACATGGCTGGGGCGATTACCGCGCGGCGCCGATCTATCAGGACGACGTCGCCGACACGTACAGCTTCAACAACCACTCCCTCCGTCGCTTCCACGAGCAATTGAAGGACGCTATCGATCCTGACGGCATCATCGCCCCAGGGCGCGGCGGTGTATGGCCTCGCAGGTTCCGCAAATGAACGGACACAAGATCGCGATCTGGGTAGCTGTCCCCGCATTGGCATTGCTAGCAGCGGGCGGAGTTTCCCTTGCGCAGGCCCCTCGGCAGCCTCAAGCACTGCCGAAGGTGGTGAAGGCCGATCTGCCGGGCCGGGTTATCTTCGAACACCAATGCGCGTCGTGCCATGGGGCAGGGCCGGGCGACGATGGCGCGGCGATGCTGCCAGGCACCGCCAACCTCGCTCGCCGCTATCAGGGTGATCTTCCGGCGGCGCTGGAGCTGCGCGACGATCTCGACGGTGATGCCCTGCGCCTGTTCGTGCGAAACGGGATCGGCGCCATGCCTAGTTTCCGGAAGGCCGAGTTAAGCGACGTGGAAATCGACGAGATCGCCGCTTACCTGCAGGCCACCGCTACTCTTTCGCAAGGCGGCTAACGACCGATGTGAAGGCTCCATTGTGGCCTTGGGCAGTGCACCTGTTGTAAATTCCTGCCTGCGGGAATAAGGCTCTCTCAACTGATAAGTGTCTGAGAGGATGACGCCCTGATGGCCAGCGTGACCGACCTTCAATACGTTGCCCTTGCCGTGCCTGATCTGGCCTCGGAGCGAGAGTTTTTCGGGAATACCTGGGGGCTTGTGGAAGTGGCTGAGGAGGACGGCCAAGTCTACTTTGCAGCCGAGGGCAGGTCGCACCCTTATGTCCTGCGGCTGCGTCAGGACGCGGAGCGCAAGACAGACCTCGTCGGGTTTACTGCGGCATCGCGTGAGGACGTGGACGCCATCTTCCAACAGGTGCAAGCCGCCGGGGCCAAGATCATTTCGCACCCGGGGGCCGCTGACACACTCGCGGGCGACTACGGTTTCCGTTTCTTCGATCCGGATGGTCGCGCGCTTGAGGTCGTGACCGGCGGCAAGCCACGCCCGACGCGCGAGCTTGCGAAGGGTGAGGCGATCCCGATTGGCGTCAGCCACGTCGTGTTCCACTCTCCCGATCATCCCGCGTTGGTAGCGTTTTATGAGCAGGCGCTCGGCTTCCGGCTGACTGACTGGATCGGCAACTTCATGGCGTTCCTGCGCTGCAATTCGGCCCATCACCGTGTTGCGGTTCTGCCGGGGCCGCCAGCGCTCAACCACGTCGCCTTCGACGTCGCGTCTGTTGACGAACTGATGCGTGGGCTGGCGCGAATGCATGAGAGCGGGATTGAACTGAGCTGGGGGCCGGGGCGACACACGGCTGGCGACAACACGTTCTGCTATTTCGTCACGCCCAACGGCAATGTCGTCGAATATACCTCCGACCTGGAGCACGTGGACGAAAGGAGCTGGGTGCCGACCGTCTACCAGCCGGGTCCGCAGACCATCGATCAGTGGGGCACCGGCCGGATCATCACAGGCAATGTTCCTCACGCTGAAATGACGCCCGACAAGGCGCTTTGGCAAATCCCGGCATAAGCTGGAGGGGGCGGGCGATGATTCAGAAAGCGCTGGTAGTCGGCGGCGGCGTCGGCGGAATGAGTGCGGCTCTCGCGCTTGCGCGGCGGGGTGTCGCTGTGGAACTGGTGGATTCCGATCCGCATTGGCGCGCCTATGGGGCTGGTATCAGCCTGACCGGCCTATCGCTGCGGGCTTTTGACGATCTTAGTATTCTTGGCGAAGTGTCAGAGAAGGGCTGCGTAAGCGGAGGTATCCGTCTGCGCTCGCCTGACGGCACGGTGCTGATGGAAACGCCGCCCATTCCGGAAGACGCCCCGCCAATTGCGCGCAGCGGCGGGATCATGCGTGGTGTGCTGCACGGGATCATGCAGCAGCGGGTGATCGACGCGGGTGTCAAGGTCACGATGGGCGTGGAACTCACCGATTTCGTCCAGGATGGAACGGGTGTTGAAGCGCGCTTTCCAGTAGGGCGGAGCGAACGATACGATCTCGTAGTTGCGGCGGACGGGATATTCTCCAAAATCCGCGCCAGTCTGTTTCCGGATGCGGGCGGCCCTCAGTTCACGGGGCAGGGGTGCTGGCGCATCGTAGCTGATCGGCCTGAGGGCGTTGATCGGACGGAGATGTTTGTTGGTGGGCCGGTGAAGGTCGGCTTCAACCCGATCTCGCAGGACAAGATGTACGCGTTCATCCTTGAACACGTGCCAGGCAATCCCCGCTTCGCGCCAGAAGAACAGCTTGCCCATGTTGACGCGCTGCTGGCTCCCTTTGGCGGTTATGTACCTCAGGTACGGAGCGCATTGGGCGAGGCTTCTTTGGTCAATTACCGGCCGCTCGAATGGCTGCTGCTGCCAGCGCCGTGGCACAGTGGTCGGATCGTGGTGATCGGTGATGCCGTTCACGCGACCACGCCGCATATGGCGTCTGGCGCGGGCATGGCTGTCGAAGACGGACTCGTGCTGGCTGAAGAGCTAGCGGCAAACGACGACGTGGAGCGGGCGCTGATCGCCTTTGCCGAACGGCGGTTTGAGCGAGCGCGTCTAGTGGTCGAAAACTCGGTTCGTATCGGCGAGATCGAGATGGCCGGCGGCGATCAGCGCGACGCGAACGCCATGATGGGTGGGACGATGCACAGGCTCCAGCAGCCCTACTGAGGATCAGGTATGAGTTACGGGTTGGCGACAGTTTGGCTGGACGGCGAAGATCGCGCCGTGCTGGTGAGGGGGGGGCGCTATGTGCCCCTGTCGGTCTGGGGGGAACGCCGCCAGTTGCCGGCACTCATCACCGATTGGTCTGCCACCCTGCCAAAACTGGCGCAGTGGGCGCGGGACGATGCCGCCTTTGCGGAGGCGGCGGCGTTTGAGAGCGCCAAAGTCCAGCTTCCCTATCGGCCGGGCCAGGTGTTCTGCACCGGCGCGAACTACAAGAAGCATGTCGTCGGGCTCATCATGGGTGACCCTTCGATGCGGACTGAGGAATATCAGACGATGGAGCCCGTCGCGCTTCAGGCGCGCGTGGAAGAAATGATGGACCAGCGGGCCAACTCGCTCCCGTTCGTCTTCATCAAGCTGCCCTCCAGCGTGATTGGTTCGCAGGACGATGTCGTGCTCCCCTACGATGTGGAGAAGCCCGACTGGGAACTGGAACTGGGCGTGGTGATCGGCAAGCGAGCCCATCGTATCTCTCCAGAAGAGGCGATGGATTACGTCGCCGGATTTGCCGTGGTGAACGACGTCACGGCGCGCGAATTGATCTTCAGGCGCGACGGATCTGCCATTGGAGCGGACTGGCTTTCCGGCAAGAGCTTCCCGACGTTCCTTCCGTTCGGCCCGATGATCGTGCCGAAGGAGCAGATCGCCGATCCCTATGCTCTGAACCTGAAGCTGTCGGTGAACGGCAAGGTCTATCAGGACGAGAGCACGTCCGACATGATGATTTCGATTGAGCGCCAGGTTGCCTATCTTGCGAGCAGGGTGATGCTGGAGCCGGGCGACCTGATCTGCACCGGTTCGCCCTATGGCAACGGATCGGCCTTCGGGGTCTTCCTGAAGCCCGGCGATGTGATGGAAGGTACGATCACGGGGCTGGGCACCCAGCGCAACAACTGTGTGGCGGAACAAAGAGCCTAGGTCGCCGGTCGCTTCTTCACGCCTTCCGTGAGGAGCCGCGTGACGAAGGCTTCGTACTGCGCGCCCAGTTCATCCATGTCGGTGTCTTCAGGCACCAACAGTTCGATCAGCGGAGCGCCTGACACGAAGAAGTCGCAGATGCCCACGACGGCCAGATGCATGAACAGCGGATCGAAACGGTTGAGCGTCTCGTCACCGTCCACTTCCTGGATCCGCTCGTAGTTTGCCAGCGGGTGGCGGTTCCATTCGCGCATCTTCTCCCGCACTCGCGGTGAGCTCGCGGAATCGAGTTCCTCGATCATCAGGCGCTGCATATGCTTTGCGGAACGCGTGAAGCGGAAGGTGTGGTGAATCATTTCGGCCAGAAGTTCGGCGGGCACGCCTTCGTCGGTGACCTGTCGGTTCGCTTCTGCGCCGATCTGCTGGGCCACTTCGAACAGCAGGTTCTCACGGTTGCCGAAGTAGTAGCGGACGAGGGCGGGGTCAGCATTGGCGCGGCGCGCCACCGCGGTGCTCGTAACCTGTGCCGGGGGCAGTTCCTGCAACAGCTCGCGCGCAGCCGAAATAAGGGCTTCACGGCCAACCCCGCTTTGCTCGGAAGTCGGCCGACCTTTGCCCCGCCGTTCCGGCTTTTTTCGCCCCGTCGTCATCGGCTGCGGTGCTACGCCTAAACCATCGCCAACCTCAAGCGGAGGTTCGCGAATATATTCTTGCCGATAAGAATTAGTTTTGTAGTGTCGGGGTTTGGGAGATGGATTGAATGACCGACTGGCCTTTCCGCCAGGGCGTGCATGATATCGGCAACGGGGTCTACGGCTATGTCCAGCCAGATGGAACCTGGGGCTGGTCAAACGCCGGGCTGGTAACCTCGCAGGGCGAAACCCTGCTGGTCGATACCCTGATGAGTACGCCTCTGACGCTCGACATGCTGGCGGCGTTTGCTGCGGTGCCGGGCGGCGACAAGATCGATCGGCTGGTTAACACCCATGCCAACCCGGACCACTATCTCGGCAACGGCGCTGTTGTAGGGGCGGAGATAATCGCCACCAATAAAACGCGTGAAGAGATGGCGGAGTTCGACCTGAAGGCTCTGGCAGGCCTAACGGCAAACTGGCGCAACATGGGCGATATGGGCGAGTTCTTGTATGAGACGATGGGCCGCCAGTTCGATTTCAGCGATGCCGATCAGCCCACATTGCCGACCACAACCTTCGATGAGAGCCTGACCCTGCGGGTGGGTGAGAAGACCGTTGATCTGTTCGACCTGGGCCCCGCCCATACCCCGTCCGACACCATCGCCTGGGTGCAGGAAGATCGCTGCGTCTTCACCGGCGATCTGCTGTTCAATGGCGGCCATCCGGTGATCTGGACCGGCCCCCTGTCGAACTGGATAGCCGCGTGCGATTTCATCATCGCTCTCGATCCCGCAGTGGTCGTTCCGGGCCATGGGCCGATCACAGACGTATCGGCTGTGCGCAACATGAAGAGCTACTTCGAACATTTGCGCGACGAGGCGCGCGGGCGTTTTGAAGCAGGGATGGATTGGCGCGAGGCAGCGCGGGATATTCCTATCAAGGAATATGCGCATTGGACCGATCCTGAGCGCGTCGTTGCCAACGTCTATTCGCTGTTCAAGCAGTGGGATCCTGCCATCCCCGCCGCTCCACCGCCCGTGCTGTTCGCAGAGATGAACCACTATCGCAAACAGCACCTCGAAACACACGGATGCGGCCATGCCCATTGAGCTGAATGCCACCCACGACCCATCGCGGCGCAGCTGGCTGGCGAGCGCCAATGCGGAAGGCACCGATTTTCCGATCCAGAACCTTCCATTCGGAGTGTTCAATGACGGGCGTGGCGCGCGCGGTGGCGTGGCGCTGGGGGATTCGATCATTGACCTGTCTGCCCTGATCGCCTCGGGGGCGATTGGTGGAGACGCGGCAAAGCACGCCAGCGGGGCGAACCTGCTGCCATTGTTCTCAAGCCCGCGCGAGGAAGTTTCCGCGCTGCGTAGCGCATTGTCGGAACTCTATCGCGAAGGCGCGGAGGGGGATAGTGGTGCGGCCGAAGCAGCGCTCGTACCGATGGACGCTGCTCGCCTTCTGATGCCCGCAAAGCCAGCGGCCTTCACCGATTTCTGCACTTCCGCTGATCACATCCTGCGAATGGCCGCCAATGGCGGGAAAGCGCCCATGCCAGCCTGGGCGACGCTGCCGGTCGCCTACAACGGTCGTGCAAGTTCGGTTGCGGTAAGCGGCACGCCAGTTGCCCGTCCAGTAGGCCAGATCGTGCCGCGCGGAGCCAGCGACATGGTGGTCGCGCCTGAACCTATGCTCGATTTCGAGCTGGAGTTCGGTGCGTGGCTTGGTGGACCGACTAATGGACTGGGCGAGACCATCGATATGGCCCGGGCTGATGCGCTGCTGTTCGGTTGTTGCCTGGTCAACGACTGGTCTGCACGCGCGATCCAGTTTTACGAGATGCTGTTGGGTCCGCATCTGGGTAAGAGCTTCCTGACGACTATTTCCCCGTGGGTGGTGACAATGGAGGCGCTCGCGCCATTCCGTGTTCCCGGCCGAGGACGTGAGGGGGACGAACCGTCGTTGCCTGCCTATCTCTACGATCCCTTCGATCGCGAGCTTGGCGGGTTCAATGTCGAGCTCACTGCGGAAATCGACGTCGGCACGGGGCCGCAGACGATCGTCCGGACCAATGTGCAGGAACTGTTCTGGACCCTGGCCCAAATGGTCGCGCACCAGGCTTCGGGAGGGGCGCCGCTGGAAACTGGCGACCTGATAGCGACCGGAACCGTTTCCGGAGCTGCGGAAGAGGCGAGGGCCTGTCTGGTCGAGATAACCCGCCTCGGCAAAGATCCGCTGATCCTGCCAGACGGCACGACCCGCGTCATGCTGGAGGATGGGGACACATTGAGCCTGCGTGGTCGTGCGGTTGCCCCCGGTTATGTATCGATCGGGTTCGGCCCATGCAGCGGCACCGTGGTTCCAGCGAAGGTGTTGTCATGAGCGGCGAAGTCAGCACTTGCGGTGATCGCAAGCCGATCCCGGTAAAGGCGCGCGGCAAGCACCTCGTCGTCGACATACATTGCCATCTGGGAATCCCCGCGGCGGACGCGATAGTTCAGGCGAAATATCCCGGACCTCCGCCCGGTATCAACGACTTCACCAGCGCGAAAACCGCCGAGGTAAATCGCGCGCAGTTCGCCACTATCGGCCGCACGCTCAACACGCTGGACACCCGGCTGGCGGACATGGACCGGCTGGGCATCGATGTGCAGGCTATTTCACCCAGCCCGGGGCAGTATTTCTATTTCACCGATCCGGAGACTGGCCGCGAGGCTGCGCGCGCCGTGAACGATGGCATGGCTGAAGCCGTCGCGCTCCACCCGGACCGCCTGATCGGAATGGGGACAGTGCCGCTCCAGAACGTGCAGATGGCGATCGATGAGATGCGCCGCTGCGTGAAGGAACTGGACCTGCGGGGCATTGAGATCAGTTCCAACGTCAACGGCACCGATTTTCACGCGCCGGAGTTTCGCCCATTTTGGGCGGCGGCTGAAGAACTGGGCGCTCTGATCTTCATCCACCCGCTCGGATTCACGGAAGGGCGCAGGTTGAGCGAATATTACTTCAACAACCTGATTGGCAATCCGCTCGAATCCACGCTGGCTATCGGCCACCTGATCTTCGGTGGTGTCTTTGATGCTCATCCCGGCCTGAAGATCTGCGTGGCGCACGGTGGGGGCTATATGCCGGGTTACTGGGGCCGGATGGATCATGGATGGCGAGCGCGCGGCGACTGCTCCGAACATTGCCAGCATCCCCCGTCGAGCTATCTGCGCCGTTTCTGGCTCGACACCCTGGTGTTCGATCAGGATCAACTTGACAGCCTCGTTCGCACTCACGGCGCCGATCGGCTTTGCCTTGGCAGTGATTATCCCTTCGACATGTCGGAACCTGACCCTGTAGGTTTCCACGCGCGGCTGAGTGAGGCCGACAAGGCGAAGGTACTGGGCCTCAACGCTGCGGAATTGCTGGGGCTGGAGAGGGCGGGGTGATCGGTCTGCCTTAACGGGTAGGCGTTTAGCCGGTGCGCGCGAAGCGTCGCGCGGGGCGAATTCAGTCGCTGCTGCGATCTTCAAAGCCTAGCCCAGCCAATGCGCGGCGGAGGTCGTTCAGGCTGTAGGGTTTGCGGACGTAACGCTCGTTCGGGTCCAAGCGATCGGCAGCTTCATTGAGGCCGGTAGCGTAGATCACCCGAAGGCCCGGAATTGCGACTTTCGCCTTTTCAGCAAGTTGCCAGCCGTCGATGACACCGGGCATCCGGATGTCGGTAAATAACAGATCGAAGGTGCGGCCTTCTTCCAGAAAATTGATCGCCTCCTCACCATCGGAGGCGGTCGTCACTTCAAAACCGGCATCGGCGAGGTCTTCGCTGGCCAATTCGCGTACTAGAAGTTCATCTTCAACCAACAGGACTGTGTTCATAAATTTCCCTGCATCCAAGCTGATTGAACGCGCCTGTTCTAAACCACAACCAAAACCATCATCCCCGGGTGACGTCCGTAGAACAACCTAGGGCTTTTCGGAACTCGGACGTAATGCTCACCATCGAAAAAGGGTCCGCGCCCAGCATGGACGCGGACCCCTTGTTTCCGCTTTCGCGAAGTTTCCGGCTTAGTTGCTGGTGCCGCGACGCGCTGCAGCGGCGACCGCTTCGGTCGTCGGGTTGCCCAGCGAGAGTTCGCGGCCGTTCGGGAAGCGAATTTCCGCGGCCGAAGCGCGGGTGTCACCATCACGAGCGCGGAAAGCGTCCACGATGATGTCCGTGCCAGCCGGCAGCGAGTTCCTGTTCCAGCCGCGACGAAGCAGAGCGCTCGGAGCACCGCCTTCAACGCGCCACACGGTGTTGTCCGCCGTGCGCAGGTGAATCCACGAGTGCGGGTTAACCCATTCGAACTTCACCACTTTGCCTTCAAGACGCACAGGCTTGTTGCGATCGAATTCGGTTGCGAACGAGTGGTGCGCAACGGCCGTGCCGACCGCGCCAACCGCAAGGACCGCGCCAATTGCGCCAGCGGTCCATTTCTTAAGTTGCATGGCAGGTTACTCCTCAAATACTCGAATGCGGGTTATCTTATTACTTGGCAGCGCCGGAACCCGATGCTGTCGTGCTCTCCTCCAGGAGGTCACCGTATAGCATCAGTTCGCTGAATGGCACGCAACGGAACTCAAGCAGCTGCGCGTTCGGCTCAACGTTGCGGTACAGCGTCAGAGAAAGCGACCACGGCTGGGTGTAGAGCTCAGGATCATTGATGGTGGCGGTATATTCAATGTGATCGTTTCCGACCTTCTTGAAGCGCTCCACAACAGTCGAAGTGTTGCTCAAGTAGTTGCCGCTACGGTCCAGCCAGGTCACGCCTTCCAGCATGACGCCGCCGGGAGCCTTGTACTCGCCGGGGCTCTGCGCCAGCGTGGTGACGACCAGCGTGTCGCCTTCCCACTTGCCGAAGGACGTGCCCATCCAGGTATCGATCGGCGGGATGTCGACATCGCGCATCTCGATGACGCGATTCGCGTTCGCATACTCATAGACGAACAGCATGTCGTCGCCGCCGCCCTGAATGATCTGGAACGGATAAGGCAGGTACGTCGCGCGCGGAATGCCCGGGAGGTAGCAGGCAGCTTCGGCGTCGTACTTCACCAGGTTCTGGCGATTCTCGTTAAGCCGAGCGAGCGCTTCGGGCTTGTAGGGAATCTTGCCACCCACAACAGCGCCAAGGCTGGCGGGCGTAGCACCGAATGTCCCGGCCGCACGATCAACTTCGCGCAGGGGGCTGGGGTGGGCCGAATGCGGCTCCAAGTTGTCGTTGGCACGGCTGAAGGTCTGCCAGATGCCGTTCAGGTTCGGCTTGCCGTCGATCTTTGCCGGCTGCTGGACGGTCTGAGCAATGGCGGGGACGCCACTTACCGTCATGAATGCCGCCGCCGTGGCGGCAAGAATGGAAAACTTTTTCATCCCCCAACTACCTCTCTTGTTGGAATCCCTCACCGGGATAGCGAATAGCTTACGATAGTGCCACCGGCATTGATGGCTACATATTGCTTGCCGCTGCTGCCCCGGTAGCTCATCGGATTAGCATTGGCGTTGCCGCGGAGAGCGGCCTCCCACAACTGTTGACCAGTTGCTGCGTCGAATGCGCGGAAACGACGATCATTCGTCGCGCCGACGAAAACCAGCCCACCAGCGGTCGCGGTCGGGCCGGCACTGCCGGAGTTACCGACCAAACGTTTGCCTTCGGGCAACTCGTCCATCACTCCCAGCGGGACCGACCACTTGATCGCACCGGTATTGGCGTCCACGGCCACAAGCTCGCTCCATGGCGGCTTGTAGCACGGAGCCTGCGGGCCTTGCGCTCGACCGTTAGTATACTCTCCGGATAGCGGAGCGCTGAAAGAGAAGAACGGCCCTTTTCCGTCGACGCTCGCCCGGTCATAGGGCTGGTTGGTGTCGTTGGCGTCGAAGCTGTAGCTGTCGGAGGTTTCCTTACGCTCCACCCAACCGACGAGCGAGGTGTCCTGCGCGTTGACGTAGATGACCCCGCTGTTCGGATCCGCCGCCGCGCCGCCCCAGTTCACCCCACCGGTTCCGCCCGGAAGCTGAATGGTCGAGCGTGGCGGCGTGCCCTGACGGTGCAGGAAGAACGGGGTGAACGGCCCGAAGTTAAGGAACCCGCCAGCCTTGTCCCACATGGCTCGGCACGCGGCCGCGTGTTCCGGCGTCGTGTCTTCGGCGGTGACGAGATCGTCCCAGGTCAAGCTCACCCGGCTCAGCGGCGGAGTATTGACCGGGAAGGGCTGAGTGGGATGATAGTATTCACCCGGCACGTCACCAATAGGAACGGGGCGCTCCTCTACCGGCAAAGCGGGTTCGCCCGTCTCGCGGTTGATGACGTAGAGCATGCTGGTCTTGCCGATATTGGCAATGATGGGCTGACGCTTGCCATCAATCGTGACATCGATCAGCGGGCCCGCCGTGGGCATATCCGTGTCCCAGATGTCGTGGTGAACGGTCTGGAAATGCCACTTGTATTTGCCGGTACGCAGATCCACGCCAACGATTGAGTTGGCGAACAGATTGCTGCCTGGCCGATCGCCGCCCCAATAATTGGCCGCAGGGCCACTGATGGGCAGAACGACGGTGCCGCGCTTGACGTCTACTGGGGCAGAGAATGCCCACATGTTGGCGCCAGAGCGATCCTTGGCGCCGTTGCCCCAGGTCTCGCTGAACGGCTCACCCCGCTGTGGTACGGTCTGGAATTCCCAGAGCTTGCGCCCCGTGCGCACGTCGAAGGCGCGCGGGTTGCCGGGCACGCCGACAGGGTTTTCGAGCGTAGAAGCGCCGATAATCGCCACATCTTCCGCCACCGTTACCGATCCGCCGAAGGATACACCGACGTTGATTTTTCCGCCTTCACCAAAGCCCGCCGACGGCTGCCCGGTGGCAGCGTCGAGCGCGAGCATTGAACTGCCCGACATCACGAGAATGCGTGCAGGCGTGGATGCGTCACCCGGCCAGTAGCCCAGCCCGCGCGTCGAGAAATTGGCCGGCGGGCCAGCCGGCGCACCGGCTGCAGGAGCGGGAAGGGTGTAAACCCACTTTTCCTCGCCCGTGTCGGCATTCAGCGCGACTACGCGAGGGCCGGCGGGGACGTACATGGTCCCGTCGATAACGATGGGAACGGCGGTGTTTGACGTCCGCAGCGCATAGGTCCACGTTTCCGCAAGCTGCGTGACATTCCGCGCGTTGATGTCAGCAAGGGGCGAAAAACGGGTAGAAGCGAGATCGCGGTCGATCGTGCGCCAGTCACCGTCTGGAATGGAATCCTGGGCAATCGCGGCCGTGCTCGCCGCGAGCAGTAACGTTGTCGCGAGCTTAGCGCCCTTTGCGACTCGCATATTGCCTTCCTCCCGCCAATCCCACGCAGCCAGCCGCAACCACTGCGGACCCCGCGTTTGTTGATTCTGTCCTACGGTGGAGGCCCAGTTTTGACAATGCCCTGCCAAGCACATTTTGCGCGCAACTTGTCACGAATTGTCGCAGGGCCGCAATTTACTGTCTCAAAGAGGCTCCCGCACGGGGGGATTCGTTAGACAATGTCAACAATGGGGTTGACGGGATTGGTTTGAACCGTTCTGGACCCGTCGCGGTTTGCGCTGCGTCAAGGCGAAGGCGAGACTGCGCGGTGTAATCAGGGCCTGTAACTGTGTAACCCGGTGTAACCCGGCGGGTTACCGTAATTTACTCGGCAGCAGCCCGTTCGCACCGCAAGGTCGATGCGTGAGTGTCTGTATGGTTACGGTGCGATCGCAAGTTTTTGGCAGGGGAAAATATCTCTGATGGATGATTTACTGTTTGAGTTCACGGAGTGGCTGCGTGGCACACCCGTGACGGAGCTTTCCCTGTGGATCTCGGACACGCGCGCTAGCGAGTGGATCGCGATGCACTTCTGGGCGATCCCGATTTTTCAGGTGATCCACATCCTCTCGATTTCGGCGTCGTTCGTCGCCGTCCTGATGTTGAACCTGCGGGCGTTCGGCTTTGCCGGCAGCGCGACGCTGACCGAGGCTGCGAACCGTTACTCACGAGTACTGTGGTGGGCGCTCCTGGGGCTGGTTGGCTCGGGCTTCCTGATGATCGTCGGCGAACCTGTCCGCGAGCTCGTCAACCCGTACTTCTGGGTCAAGATGATCCTTCTGGTCATCGGCGTCCTTGTCGCGGCTGCGTTTGCGAAGAGCCTTGCGAAGCAGGGCGAAGCAACTGGCTCTGCCAGCGGCGGGACCAAAGTCGCGGGCGTTGTCCTCATCGTCCTGTGGTGCATGATTATCTGGTGCGGTCGCTGGATCGCCTACGCGCCGGTCTAAGGGGGCTCTGATGTATCCTGAACCTGAAAATATCTGGCAGCGGATCGAGTATTCGTCGTTCGGCACCACGATTGCTGAATCGACGTGGATGTTCCCCACGCTGGAAACGATCCACGTTATTGCGCTGGTTACAGTGCTCGGCACCATCGGCCTGGTCGACTTGCGCCTGATCGGCGTGAAGGGCCATGCAGCGCGGGTTTCGCAGATTGCCAAAGACACGCTTGGCTGGACCTGGGGTGCGTTCGCCCTGGCCGCGATCACCGGCACGTTGCTGTTCATCAGCAAGGCCAGCAGCTACATGATCAACCCGTACTTCCTCGTGAAGATGGGTCTCCTGGCGCTTGCCGGCCTCAACATGCTGTACTTCCACTCCACCACGTGGCGTTCGGTTGAGCAGTGGGAATCCGGTGAATACCCGAAGGCTGCCAAGGTAGCCGGTTGGGCATCGCTGATCTTCTGGATCGGCATTGTCTTCTGCGGTCGCGCCATCGGCTTCACGCTCGGCATTTACTTCTGAGCTGAAAGCGCAGGCGCAAACAAAGAGGCCGTCCCGAGAGGGGCGGCCTTTTCGTTTGTATGATCAGCTTAGTGCTCAGTCGGGCAGTGCAAAGACGTAGAGCGTTGACCCATTGACGGGTGGCAGCTGCGTTTCCGGGATCACGTCAGGTATGCCAAAGGCCAGCGGGTTTCCGTGTCCGGTGACCATGGCGACATACTGCTTGCCATCGACCGCGTAGGTTATGGCAGACGCGTTCGGGACCCCGCTCACGCCCGTGCGCCATAGCTCCTTGCCGGTGGCTTGATCATAAGCGGTGAACTGCCGGTCCATCCACCCCGTGAACAGCAGCCCGCCGGCAGTGGTCAGCACACCCATGTCGGGCGTCTGCCTTCGGCGCGTTTCCCACCTGATGCGGCCGGTTTCCATGTCGATCGCCTGAAGCACGCCATAGTTTCCGTCACCGTCTGGGGGCGGCGAATACTGGACGTTGACGCCAGTGGTCAGAAAGCCAGGCCCGGACGATGCTGGCACCAGATCCATGCACACGTCTCGTGCAACCACGAACAGGGTGCGGGTTGCCTCCACGAACGAGGTTGGGCTCCAGTTGCGACCACCGCCGGCGTGCGGACACACGAAGACCGCGCCCTTGTCGCGGCCAGGGATCTTCTCCGGCTTCACGTGCTTGTCCCCGGTCACGGGGTCGATACGGTCGATGTAGTCCTGCAGGCCCATGTCGACGGTTTTGATATATTTCCCGGTGCGGGCATCGATTGCGTCGAACAGGCCATCCTTACCGCCGGTAATGACGACCCTGCGCTGAGCGCCATCCACAGTCAGCGTGCCGATCACCCGGTCGAACACCCAGTCGAGATCGTATTGGTCGTTCTTCTGGTGCTGGAAGTGCCACACCAGTTCCCCGGTACGCGGACGGAAGGCGAGGGTGCTTTCGGTGAACAGCGCGTCATTGTTCAACCCCGGCTTCCGGTCGCGCAGCGGCCCTGTGTCGTAGGTATTGCCCACGCCCCACAGCGCGAGGCCGTTCTCGATGTCGTAAGTGCCCGATGTCCACACCGAGCCACCTTTGCGTAAGTCGCCCGCCAGACCATTCCAGGTGTCGCCGCCAAGCTGACCGGGCTTGGCCACTGTCTCGAACGCCCAGAGCTGCTGCCCTGTTTCCGCGTCGACCGCGACGATCAGTCCGCCGCCAGCTTCCTCGGTATTGGCGAAGCCTTGCATGACGACGCCGTCAGCCACGAGCGGCCCGCCCGGATTGCGCATCGCAGCGCTTTCGGTGAGCTTGACGTCCCACACCGGACGGCCCGTGCGAGCATCAAGCGCGACCATGTGATTGTCGGAGGTCGCGGCGTAGAGTTTGTCCCCCCACAGCGCGATGGTCTTCTTGGAATTGGCAATGGTACCTTCTGGCAGGCGCCGCTGATAACGCCACAGCATGGTGCCGTCCGCCGCATCGAAGGCGAAAACCTGATCACCGAAGCCGTAAACGTACAGCACGCCATCCCGCACCAGCGGCTCGTTCATGTTTACGCCCGCTGGTAGCGATTGCGCCCACGCTACCCGCAAGTTGGCCACGTTGCTGGTGTCGATCTGCTTGAGCGGAGAGTATCCCAGCCCCTGATGGCTGCGTCGCCAGCTAAGCCAGTTTTCGGGCGCTGGGTCCGCCAGCATGGCCTGGGTCACCGGCGTGTAGCCCGCGAACCTGTCGGGCCGCTGCGGCCCCGGTGGCAACGGATAACGTCGCGACAACCCGCCAACGCCGGATTCGCCGCGAGCCTCAACCGGAACCGCAGGCAGGGTAAGCGAAGCGAGGTCGCTCGTGCTTAGTGGCCGCGCGGCGGTGCCGCCGTTCTCGTGAAAGATCAGCGCCGCGATGGCGGTGTAGGCGATGTCGCTTAGCCCCCCGGCATTCCCGGGTGGCATGGAAGACCGGATATACTGGTCCAGATCGCCCAGCGGAGCTTCGCCCCATTTGGCGAGGAAGGCAGGGCCTTTGAGGTCAGGCGCAAACTGCCCTGCGACCATGGAGCTACCGTGGCACGCCGCACAGTTTTGGGCATAAGCCGTTCGCGCCAGCGCCAATTGATTGGCTGCTCCATCCGCCTGGTTTTGCGCCAGTGCGGTTGCGGTTCCTCCCGCAAGGGCTGCCACGCTTATTGCGTAAAGCAGACCCATGCGGGATTTCCTTTGGCTCCCCTTCATTCCCCCTCCTGACCGGGGGGCTTATTTGCCGCTGATGCCCAGCGGCTTTGCCACCCCTGCTTCGTAAATCGCGGTATAGAGCCGGTCTTTCGCTTCGCCGATCCACGGACCCTTGCCCGATCCATCAGCGTCGAGAATCATGGTTTCGTTAGGGCCGAGGTCCTTGAACGCGGGCCAGTGCGGAAGGCCGTTGCCGTTTGGATTGCCGGTGCGGGCGAAGTTCACCCAGTATTGGGAAACCTGATCTGCGAACGCTTCCTCACGCGGATTGCCGGCCATCTTCGCGACCGAGCTGCCGCCCGGGAAAGTGCGGGGCGCAGCAAGATTGTTGAACACGTACGGGATTTCGCCCGTATGCGCCGCGCCCAGATCGCGCTGCCCTTCATCGTAGGGCGGATCGTGCGTGAAGAAGTAATGCCACGTCTCGCGGCCGATCTTGGCCTGGCTCTTGGCGAACAGCCGCATGTGCCAGCTCAGTGTGTCGGTGAAAGGCTGCACAGACCGCGCCTGTGCCTCCGCATCGGTCGATGCCGGATAGGCGGCCAGGCCCAGTTCTGCCTGAGCGCCCCAGCGCTGTGCAGCGCCATTGCGCCACCCTTCCGCGGTGGTGGGCGGTCCCGCTGCGAACGAACCTTCATCCTCGTTAGAGCCGACCAGAACGTCGACCGGGTTCTGACGGCCGTTTGCGAACGTGATCGACAGGTCTTCGGTAATGATGCGCCCGTCGATGATCATGCCCTGACCTCGCAGCTTTTCCTGCACCTCGCTGGCGGGAAGAGCGCGCAACGCAGCTAGCGATTCCGCGCCGATCCGGCGGGCATTCGCGAGGCCGCGCAGCTCTGCCGAAGCCGGTTGCGGGCCAAAGCCACCCGGTCCGGGCGGAGGAGGCGTCGCGGGTGCTTCAGGCAGAGTGGCGCCGGGCACGTGGTTCGGCAGCATGGTGCCGATACCCAGACCCATCCATGCGCCGCTCTGCGCAATGGCTCGCTCGAACGTGCCCCGCGCGCCTGCGGCGCCAGCGAGTCCGCCGTTCATGGCCGCACCGGCGCTTTCGCCGAAGATCGTAATGTTGTTCGGATCGCCGCCGAATGCCTCTGCATTGGCCTTCAGCCATTTGAAGACTGCAATCGCGTCGCCCAGCGCCTGATTACCACCAGCGCCGTTGCCTTCTGCGGTAAGTTCAGGGTGAGAGAAGAACCCGAAGGGGCCGACGCGGTAGTTGAAGGTGACCATCACCACGCCCTTGGCGGCAAGGTGATCACCTTCACTGAAAGGAGCGTTGCCGCCGCCTTCGTTGTAAGCGCCGCCATAAAGCCAGACCATGATCGGCAGCTTTTCGCCAGCCTTCTTGGCCGGGGTCCAGATGTTGAGCGTGAGGCAGTCTTCGCTCATTCCGGTGAAATTGGGAGTATCGGTTGCGCCGTTCGGCGGGAAACGCTGCGGCGCGGGGGGCTGCACGCAAACGTCGCCAAATTTGGTCGCGTCACGCACGCCCTGCCATGACTTGGGTTCCTGCGGCTGCTTCCAGCGCAGATCACCCACCGGCGCGGCGGCGAACGGGATGCCTTTGAACACTGTCACGCCGGGAAGCTTGCCCGGCTCGCCCTGGACCAGACCCTGCTGCGTACGCACAGGCTGCGTCAGCGTGGTAGATGTCGAATTCACGCCGCCACCAGACTGGGCGCAGGCCGCTATCGGCAAGGCCAGCACCGTGCAGGCGAGGGCGGCACGAAGCGGAAGGGTTTTGATCATCGGACAGGTTTCCTGTGAGATTGGTCGCCGCAGTAGTCCGGGCGAACCATCTGTGACGCGGGCGTCACAAGCCGCTGTGCAGGGCTGAAGCGCCGGGGCCAATTTGCGTGGCCCCGGCGCTCAGAGTTCTAGTGACCGGCTTCGGATTCAGCGGCCAGTTCTTCGGCCGACGCCTTTTCCAGGGTGCCGGCGCGGTCGGCCGTGATGTAGTTGCGCAGCTGCACGTTACCCTCGTGGCAGGCGTATTCGAAGAACTCGTAGTCGTTCTTACGGGTCCAATCGAGGCGCGCAGTCCACGGTGCCGTGAACACTTCGGGGTCAGAGTAGGTCAGCTCGTAAACGATCGAGTCCGGACCGGTCATGGTCAGGCGCTCAATCACCTTCGCCTTGGCGCTGGTTGGGATCGTGTTGTTTGGCGGAACGCCCATGGTCGCCATGTTCAGCGGCGAACCGTTGCGGCCGTAGGAATCCCGGGTCGCGCTGTCGCCGGTGATCAGGTTGGTCGTTTCGATGACCAGCGTGTTGCCTTCCCAATGGCCGACGCTGTTGCCCAGATAGGACCTGACGGCTTCCGGCCAGTGCTTCGGGTCGCCGCTGCGGATCGGGATCACGCGGCTGCCGAGCATTTCCAACGAGATCGTGACGTAACCCGGCGCCTGATAGACGCGGATGCCGTTGTTGTAGCGGAACGGCAGCATGGACGCGGGGAAGCCGCGGGTGATGCAGCGATCCCATGCGTCGAAGTCCGTTACCCAGTCGAACTTGGTGTTCGGGGTCCAGCTCGAACGACCGGCGCTGTAGAGCGCTTGGGCCTGCGGCGTCATCGCTGGCAGCTGTCCGCTCGGCGGATCGACCAGCAGCGAGGTGCGGCGGCCCGATGCGTCTGATTCCACCCAGTGACCCATGCCGATGGTGCCGGCCTTGTCTTCACGGTCATACGCCTGGTCAGAGCTGTTCGCGCGCTGCTGGCGCTGGGCATATTCTTCGTCGGTCAGCCAGAAGCGGTTCCCGAAGTTCGCGGCGCGGTTCATCGGCAGGCTGGCGATGTTGTCGATCGGCCAGGTGCCGCGCAGGTCAGGGTCACCCCATGCTGTCTTGGCGGGCTTATAGGTGGTCGAAACCGGCGGCATCACCGTGAGATCGGCCGGCGCACCGTCTGCCAGAGCAGGACTGGCGCTGAGCGCCGTCAGGCCCGCTGCGGCGAGCAAGGCGCCCGCAACGGTGTTACGAATGGACTTCAGGGACTTCATGCGGGTCTCTCCCAGTGCTCGCGTATTCAGAATTGCGACAGAATGCGACAAAGTGAATCAGTATGGCTTTCGATAAGTTACACGTCGGCAACCGAAAGTGGAAATGGAATGCCCCCGTGGCCGAGTCTATTGACCGTCAGCCGGGACGCGTTCCGCGCGTGAGGCGGTGATGTAGTTGCGGACCTGCACGTTGCCTTCGTGGCATGCGTATTCGTAGATGCCGAAATCGTCGTCCCGCTGCCATTCAAGGCGCGCTGACCACGGCTCCGCGAACACCACGGGGTCGGTCCAGGTGAATTCGTAGATGATCGTATCGGCACCGGTCATCGTGAACCGTTCGATCATGTGCGCCTTTTCGCTGACCGGCGTATCGTTCTGACCGGGCGAACCCGTCGTACCGATGTTGGTCGCTGACGGCCCAGAGCGGAAGTTGGTCGTTTCGACGACCAGAGTGTTGCCGTTTTCCCAGCGTCCGCGGCTCTCGCCCATCCAGTTGCCGATCGCGGATGGAATGCCGGGGCGTCCGTCAGTCGGAATGATGCGCGTTTCGTGCACCATTTCCATCTGCAGCGCGACCACACCCGGCGACTGGAAGATGCGCATGCCGTTGTTGTACATGAACGGGAACATCGACGCCGGAAGGCCGCGCGTGATGCAGCGATCCCAGCTATCGAAATCGGTCACCCACTCGAACGGCTGACCGTTCCGCCAGGTTGACCGCATGGCATCGGACAGGCGCTTTCCTTCGGCGGTGAACTGCGGAAGGCGGCCGTTGGCTGGCGCTGTGATCCAACTCGTACGACGGTTCGCGGCTGCGACCTCGGCCCAATGGCCGATGCCCATCGTGCCCTTTTCTTCCTCGTTCTCGTAACGGCGGGCGAGTTGCTGCACCTGCTCGTCCCGCTGCGCGAATTCCTCATCCGTCAGGTAGGCCCGGTTGCCGTACTGTGCGTCGCGTTGAAGTGGCGTGCGTCCGTTCAGGTGGTCAATCGGCCAGCCACCGCGGAAGTCGGGTTCCCCCCACGACGTGACCTTCGCCTTGTACCCCTGAGGGACGGGCTCCATCACCGTCAGGTCGCGCTCCTGCGCGTACGCCGGAGCGCAGGCGATCGTGGCCACCGCAAGGGTGGCCATCGATAACAGTCGGCGGTTCATGTTACGGCCCCTACCGGCGTGCGGGGAGGGCGAACGTGACGTAGCGGCTCGGCCCCGGCGTCGGGTTGCCGCGCTGGGCGAACAGGCCATCACCGCCCACGGGCAGAGTGATGAACTGGCGTCCATTTACCTCGAAGATTGCCGGAACGCCTTCCGTCGCTGCGTCCAGCTTGTGTTCCCACAGAACTTCGCCAGTCGCCGAATCCCGCGCGCGGAACGTGCGGTCGCCCGCCGTACCGACGAAAAGCAGCCCGCTGGCCGTTGCCACCGGTCCGCCGCGCGGAGCCTGCGACCCAACGCCGGTGATGCCCTGTTCCTGCAGACCCAGGCTCTCGCCGTTGGGGATGCGATAAAGGATCTCGCCGGTGTTCATGTCGTAGGCGGTGAGGAACGAGAACGGAGGCTTGATTGCCACCATGCCGTTCGGCTGAAGCAGGAAGTCCACTGGCGACTTGTAGGGGTTGAGCCCTGGGTTGCCGTTGGGCATTGCTGCCAGCGCTTCCGGGCGGTTGTCCGGGTTCAGCTTGATGATCACGGGGATCTCGCGGCTGACGACGAAGAACCGCTTGGTGAGCGGATCGACCGCCGTGGTGCCGAAGTTCGCGCCACCGTTATGGCCCGGCATATGGACCGATCCGCGCAGGCTCGGCGGGGTATACATGCCTTCGTTGCGGCTGTTGCGGAGCTTCTCGCGCAGCGCTTCCTGATCCGCTTCAGGCAGGTAGGGGTTGATGTCTTCCTCGGTGAAGCTCTGCCGCGTGAAGGGCAGGGGCCACGTCGGGAAAGGTTGCGTGGCGGAAGCAACTTCGCCGGGCACGTCGGATGCTGGAACAGGGCGTTCCTCGATCGGCCAGATCGGCTCACCGGTCAGCCGGTTGAACACGAATACGAAGCCCATCTTGGTCGCAAGGATGACGATCGGGATTTCCTTGCCGTCCTTGACGATGTTCATCAGCTTCGGCGCGTTGGGATTGTCGAAATCCCACAGGTCGTGGTGGACGACCTGATAGTGCCAGATGCGCTTGCCGGTACGCGTGTCGAGCGCGATAATCGAGTTGGCGAACAGATTGTCGCCCGGACGGTTGCCGCCGAAGAAATCGTAGCGGGCTGTGCCCGTAGGGATGTAGGCGATGCCGGTTTCCGGATCGATCGTCAGTTCCGACCAGGCGTGTACACCGCCGAACTTCTCGCGGTCCTTCTCGGGCCAGGTGTCGGAGCCGAATTCTCCCACGCGCGGAACGACATGGAAGACCCACTTCAGCTTCCCGGTGCGGATGTCATAGGCCTGAATATCCGCGGGCGAGGACGCATAGTCGTAGGCGCCCGCGGGCAGGGCCACGATGTACGTGTCCTCGAAGATGCGCCCGGGGTTGGCCGACATCAGGGGGCGCGGCGTTTCCGCGTGGCCTTCACGCAGCGCTTCGCGAACGTCGATGCTGAAGTTCGGGATGTACTTGCCGGTGCGAGCGTCGATTGCCCGTACGAAACCGTCGTTCAGAAACACAAGGCGGCGATCACGGCCGTTCTTGCTCTGCCAATAGTTGACGCCGCGTCCGCTGATCCGGCCTGTCGTCTCACTCTTCCAGATTTCCTGGCCAGTGGCGGGGTTGAGCGCCACGATCTTCCCATCACCCGTCGTGACGTACATCATCCCGTTGGCGATGGTCGGGTTGAAAGCGGTGGGCTGGCCCGGTCCGGTCTCATAGCTCCAGACTTCCTGAAGCTGGCTGACGTTGCTCTTGTTGATCTGCGTCAGCGAGGAGAACTGCGACGAATCCGCACCCCCGAGATAGGCGTCCCAAGTCTTGAAATCGAACTGGCCCTTCGCCTTCGACGGCGAGACTGGAAGGGGGGCACCTTCGCGCGCAGATGGCCCACGATCCTGCGCGTAAACGCCAGCAGCGCCAACGAGCAGAAGCGATGCCGGAATTAACGGCCGAAAAATAGCGCCCAAGACGCGACGAGATGACGACTTAGCGCGCGGAAAACGGTCCACTCCCAACTCCCAATGTGTCTGCCCGCCGATCCCGGCGTGATCCGCCGAGGGGTCTAGCCGAAAATCGGCGGCGACAACAAGGGTCCATCGCTCTCCAGTTTGACAAAATCCGGAACGAGCGCGGTGGGATAGGGCTGACGCTTAGGGAGCGGTGGTGGGCGCTCCTGCGTTCGCCGGTGCCTCGTCAGTCAGCGGACGGGGTTGCTCGGCACCCGAGCTGAAAGTCCGGGCTGCTGTAACTTGACCAGTAGTTTCCAACGTGACGGTGACTCCGTCCAGGTTGCGATTCTGCCAGTACCAGCCATGGATGCCCGTGAAAGGGGCGACGTAAACCGCGGTCTGAGAAGGCACGCTATCTTCGATCACGAAGCTTTCGGTAAGCTCTGCACCGCCCTCGAACGGGTGAGAGTGCATATCCACGTGAACGGGCGCGGTGGCTGTCCACTTGAAGATCATCGATGCGCCTTCGGCCATGTCATACTTCAGCTCGATGCCCTCGTACGGAGCCAGTTCCACGACGTAGCGGTCGGTGCGAACGTTCGTGCCCGGAAGCTGAGCGATATTGTGCTCGGCCAGCGTCGCTTTCAGCGTCGTCTCATCAGGCGTGGCACTTTCCTGAAGCGGGAGCAGGACGTTGCTGCGCGCCAGCCCGCGCTTGAGATAGATGTTCTCTTCCTCCGTCGGAGCTAGTTTCGTGATGCCTAGTGCCGCGCCCAGTCCGGTCGGGTCTTTCCCATATTCAGCCGGAAGCACGAATACGACCAGGGCGATCGCTGCGATGCCGACCGCGGCGGCGGATCCGATGATCAGCTTCTTGCGCGAATTAGCGGGAGCGGGGTTGTCCGTCATGATGCAAAGTATCCTGTCAATTGATAGCCGATGAGAATGAAGCCGCCGGTCATCAGGGCCAAGTTGGCGTAGTAGGCGCCGGATGCGAATGATCGTTTGGTACGCCAGATATTCAGCAGGGTAACGACAATAGCCAGCACGAAGACCTGCCCGGCTTCCACGCCGACGTTGAATGAAATCAGGTTTGTCAGCAGTCCGTCGTCCGACAGGCCGAGATCCCGCACCTTGGTGGCCAGGCCGAGCCCGTGGAACAGGCCGAAGACAAGTACGGCTGCCCGAGTGTTGATATTCATGCCGAGCCGCCGGAACCCGCCGAGGTTCTCGAACGCCTTGTAAACCACGGAAAAGCCGATGATCGCGTCGACAATATAGGCGTTGGCGCCCGTGTTCAGCAGCACTCCGCCAAGCAGGGTCAGCGAATGGCCGATGGTGAACATCGAAACGTAGATTATCACGTCGCGCAGGCGGTAGAGGAAGAACACCACCCCGATCAGGAACAGCACGTGGTCGATCCCGGTGACCATGTGCTTGGCGCCGAGATAGAAGAACGCGAACGGCGCTGGCCCCACAATAGATGCCACCGCCGCGCGGTCGGCCTCGGATATGTCATGCGCGAGCGCAGCGCCTGCCGGGGTCAGCAGCGCCAGTGCGAGCAACATCAGCATGAGCACGCTTGCTGGCGCAGCGGCGAGCGGGTTCGTCTGGCGGAGGGCCGGCGTCTTGGGAGCGCGGTTAGCGATCAACTGCCTGCTGTCGGCGTCGGTTGCGCTCATGCGGAGTCGTCACCGCTTTGGGACTCCGGCACCATCGAGGGAATACCAGCCGCTGGTGGGTAGGCCTGGTGGCAGGCGCTGCACACACTGTAGATCAGGCCACCCGTTTCGAAGACCTTGTCCACGTCCCGATCAGCGACAGCTTGCTGTCCGCGCTGGGACGCTTCGGCCAGCGCGCCCGCGAACTGGTTCCAGTCCGAACGGCGTCCTGCGGCGTACTCCGGAGTTTGCAGCTGGTTGGCAAGTTCCACCAGCCTCGTTGCTGCATCCCCAGCACGTTTCCAGTCTTCGTCAGTCTTGGGCAGGATGTCACGGCTCACCGGCTTCCCGTCGATCAGCACGCTTTCGTAGCGAACGGTGTCCCAATAGATTTCCGCAGTGGGCTGAACTTCTTCGGCCATAAGCTGTTGCGCGGTCTTCTCCGGCTGTTCCGGAGCCTTGTCGCACCCTGCCAGCAGCCCGATCGTCGCTGCGATCGCAAAACCTGCAGACTTCTTCATCCTCAATCCTTCCGCGCTGGAAACGAGCCCCGCACCAGTTTCCAGGAAATGGAACCTTGCGAGCGAACATGCCGAGTTAATTACGGTAATCTTGAACGTTACACCATGTTACGGGAACTTGGCCGGAGCAACCATGATTGCGAGCGCACAGGTGAAATTGACTATGTCTGAAATTTGAACCCGGCGTAAATCTGCGGTACAGGCCGATTCGATTATCCCCGCTGATGCGGCTTCCGGAATGATTGGATGGCCGACGGGACAGGAAAGGCATTGCATGGCACGTGTTTCGGGACATTTCGGCAAGTTGGGTTTTGGCGCTCTGGCGCTGGCTGTAGCTGCGCTTCCATTGGCGGGCGCATGGGCTTCGGCCGAAGGCGCTTCTGCTGCGCCCCTGACTTCGGAAGAGGTCGAGAAGGGTCGCCAGATCTTCAACGACAATTCGTGCAACCAGTGTCACGTGCTGGCAGATGCCGACGCCCGGGGCTCGATCGGTCCCTCGCTCGACGGCGATGCAAACCTGAGCCACGACTTCGTGGTTGATCGGGTCACCAACGGCGCGGGTGCCATGCCCAGCTTCGGATGGCTTGATGCTGCCGATATCGACCTGCTGGCCCGCTACATCGTGCAGACGAAAAAGTAAGCTTCCCGATTATTGCGAGCGCGGTTGGTCAATGCCGCCGCGCTCGCAGTTACGTTCCTGATCACTTCCCAGCGCGCGCAGTTTGGCGCTGTCCCGTCTGGGCGTAATAGTTGGTCACCCCATCGGGGTCGTTCAGCCACACAGTTACCAGCTCAAACCCACCGAGTTTGTTCAGCGGCGTTTCCACTGTGATGCGACGTTCCTTCGCCTTGGCGTCCACCATGGGGGAATCGCTCACCACATACTGGATGCCGGCGTTCCCGTTGTCCTGCGGCACATTCGTGCCGACCTCATAGAGATAGATCGTCGTTTCCTTGTGGCGATAGGGATACTTGGTGATGCCCAGTAACCGGTCCTGCACCGGCGCCAGTTCATCTAGACCAACGAATTCGCGATAGAATGCGCGGCTCCGCGCCAGGTTTGACACGCCGATGCCAATGCCGACCCCGTCATTCGATCCATCCTTTGCACCCGGCTTCACGACGATCTGGATGGAGAAGCCACCGGGATCGGTCACCAGCGCAGCGCGCGTGCCGTCGCCCTGATCAGAGAAGCGTGGTTCGGCCAGACCAGCTTGAGCAAACCGCCGCTTCACCGCCGCCTCATCGGGATAGGTCAGAGTGAACAGGCGGATGCCGGTGCCTTTGATCCCGCCGCTCAGGTCGTACTTGCGGTCGCCCTGTTGCCCTGCAGAGAGCTTGATCTGGCCGCTTCCGACACCGGTCAGGATCATCTGTTGGGTGCTGGTAAGCTGGATCGGGTTCAGAGACCGCAGCGCGAGTGCCTCGGTATAGAACTTCACCATCTCTTCCGTCTTGTCGCGCGGGAAGCGGCGGAAGACGTTCATCGAATCCTGCACGAACAGATCGCGGGTCGAACTGTTCAGTTGCTGCGCCGTCAGTTGCCCGGGTTTGTAGGCGAGATCGGCATTGACCTGCATCTGTGCGCCTTCCGGCGTGGTCACTGTGGTTGTTTGCGCCCAAGCCGTGCCTGAGGCCAGGATCGTCGCCGCGCCAAGCAGCGCTGTCAGCTTGCGTACCATCTCTCCAGTCTCCCTCATTCCGGCAGCGCGAACGCGATCACGGATTCGTTGTTGAGCGGCCTGCCATCGGGGCCACGCGGGGATGGGCCGCCAAACCCAGAGCCGACCGCGATAACTGCGACGTACTGCTTCCCGTCCTTGCCGCGATAAGTGACCGGGACGGTCATAGGCGCGTAATCGAGCCGCTTCTGCCACAGCATGTCGCCATTCTTCGCGTCGAACGCGCGGAAGAAGCGATCGTTCGTGGCGCCGATGAACACCAGCCCGCCGGCAGTTACGATCGGGCCGCCGAAAGTGTTGTTGGCCCCGGTCTCCTGCTTTCCTTCGGGCAATTCTTCCGTCAGCCCGAGGCGCGTGGCCCATGCGATGTCGCCGGTGTTTGCATCCACAGCCACCAGCCGGCCCCACGGCGGGCGAATGCAGGGGAGGCTGACCTTGCTGCCATCTGCCGCCGTGTAGGTGGCGTTGAAGCCGGAATAGGCGCCCGGCCCGGCCAGACTGCCGCGATCGTAGATCTGGTTTGAATCGGTCGTTCCGCGGCCATAGTCGCCGGCGGGGTCACGCTGCTCGATCCAGCCGATGCTGCCGCTCTCGCTCACGTTGAGGTAAACGAGGCCGTTGCGAGGGTCGACGGCGCTGCCACCCCAGTTCGATCCGCCGTTGTGAGGCAGATTGATAGAGGCTTTGGGTGGGTCACCTTTCTTGTGCAGGAAGAAGGGCGTGAAAGTTCCTTGGTTGAAGAACGTCCCGCCATAGGAATCCATCAAGGCGCGACACGCGGCCACGTGTTCGGCGGAAGTATCTTCGGCCGTCACCACGTCTTCAGGCGTCCACCAGCCACGATTGAGTTGTTCAGGCTTTACCGGGAAGGGCTGAGTGGGGCTGTACCACTCGCCTGGAACGTCGGCGGCTGCCACCGGCCGTTCTTCCACACCGTGGATGGGCTCACCCGTTTCGCGGTTGAGGATGTACATCAGACCCGGCTTCCCGGTCAGGGCAAGTGCGGGGATGGTCTTCCCATCCTTCTGCACGTCGAACAGCACGGGCGGGGCGGGCAAATCCCAGTCCCACAGGTCGTGGTGGATCGTCTGGAAGTGCCACTTGTATTTGCCGGTCTGCGCGTCGACCGCAACGAGCGAGTTGCCGAACAGGTTATCGCCGGGTCGATCGCCGCCGTAGTAGTTCGGGCTGGGGCTACCCAGCGTCATGTAGATCATGTCGGTCTTGGGATCGCCGGTAGTGTACCAGATCCACATGTTCGTGCCGGAACGTTCCTTCCAGCCATCATCGAGCCAGGTCTCATGACCAACCTCACCGGGCTGCGGCACGGAGTTGAACTCCCACAGCTTTGCCCCGGTGCGCGCGTCATAGGCGCGCGTGTTGCCCGCCGGGCCGCGCGGCATTTCCGCAGTCGTCGCGCCGATTACCATGACGTTGCCGAAAATGGTCGGCGGGTAGCCATAAGGCGTGCCCACGATCTCGATCGAGCCACCCTGACCGAACGATGTGTCGACCTGGCCCGTGCCGGGACTGATCGCCGTGATCTGGCTGCCGGTATTGTAGAATATCCGCGGGCCCTGGCTGCCGTCGCCCTGCCACCACGTCACACCACGGCGGATGAGGCCGCCCTGAACGTCGTGTCGCCAGAGCTCCTTGCCGTTGGTCGGGTCCAGCGCGACAATCGCATTGCCAACTGGCAGGTACATCGTGCCATCGATGACGATGGGCACGGTGCCGCCCAACAGGCCCGCGCCGCCTTCCGGGCGCAGTCGGAAACTCCACGCGACGTCGAGCTTTTCGACGTTGCCTGTGTTGATCTGATCCAGTGGAGAGAACCGCGTGCCCTGCACGTCGCGGGCATAGCGGGGCCAATCTTCGACAGCGGGCGCGTCCGCCTGCGACTGGGCATGCGCGGCCGGCAACAACATCGCCGCACCCAACAACAGGGAAAGCGCTTTCCGCATCAGGAATCCTCTTATGGCTGGCCCGTTGTCCGGCCCAATTGATTCATTGAATAAACTATTTTTCCGGAGTCTCAACACCCCTGTTACTTGGGCTCAGGCCGCACCTTATGATGCGTTCTCGGCTTTAAGCATGGCTTCGATCATACGGCGGGCCCGGACGCCGCCCTTGTCGACACCCAAAGACAAGGGGCCTTGCTGCCAAAAGTCCTCCCCGCGGACGTTCGCATAGGCAGCCTCGATCATAGGCTTGTCCTCAAGATCGAACGCGTTGCCGAACATCTCCATCAACATCGCATCCATCTGCGGAGAGTTTAGTTCGTGATAACGGGTCGACGACCAGAAGTAGTGAGTTTCATGCTCACTGGCGGGCGTCAGGATATGCGCCTGTGGCATTTCGAACCCGGTGTCGCGGGGCTCCCCGTGCAGGCACGCGCCCACCAGAAGTCGCATTGATGCCGGTGCGTTCCACCGCATCTCCAACCAGTGATCGACCTTCGCTTCCGGCGGATATCGACCATAAGCGACCGACGGCGGTGGGATATTCGGCATGAACCAGTTGGAATGCAGCGTGTCGCCATCCACGGCTACGGAATGCTCGCCGGCGAAAATGACGCCCTGTCCGGCAAACGTGCCCTTATGAACAAACTCGATGTGGCTGAGGTCGAGCAGGTTGTCGGTTCCATACTCATAGTTCGCGCGCATCAGGGTGTAGCCGTGCACCGTGCGACTGTAATCGGTGTCCGGGATGAAGCTGAAATCGGGAATGCTCTCCTCGTCAGCGGCTTCCGGCTCCCCGGGCCATATCCACACGATCCCGTCGCGTTCTGCGGTCGGGTACGTGCGCACCTTGAAGGTTGAGGGAATGCGTTCGGAGAACGGGTTGCGCACGCACTGGCCGGACGCTGCAAACGTCAGGCCGTGATAACCGCACACCACGTTGTCCCCATCGCGGGAACCGAGGGATAGCGGAGCGAAGCGGTGAGGGCACCGATCGATCATGGCTGCGGCCTCGCCCGAGACCAGCCGGTAAATGAAGATCGGCATGTCGCAAATCCGCCGCGACAGGCCTTTCTCCCCGACCTCATGGCCCCATCCTGCCATGTACCAGCAGTTCCGAAGCATCTCAGCCATATTTCCTCCCGCCGCTATTTTCCTGAGGCTAGGAATATTGGCTCGAGGTGGCAACGCGGGAATCAGGAATGACTTAAGCCGCTGCCCGCGGCCAATCGACGGAAGCAGCGTACAGTTCAGTCAGGCTAGGGGCAGCCTAGAGGGGGCGCTGGTCCTCGTCGATCGCGAAGATCACGTCCGCCCGGGCAGGCATTTCTTCCAGCGTCCAGCGTGTCAGCCTCTCGTAGTGCATCAGGAACCGCGTAAGGGCGGCTTCGTTCATGATCGCTGCGCCGTGCGGATTGCGGGCAGCGAGCTTGGCTTCCTGCAGCGCGCGGTGGGCCCGAACGGCAGCGAAGCCTTCGACCTCCAGCATCACCAGCACGTCGATCCGGCTGAAGAATTCGGCGTAGTCGGTGGCGAGGCGGCGGTTGATCTCTTGCCGCCAGACTCCGTCGGGGTCCTCGTCCGCTTCAAGCGAATTCACCGGTGCGTTCAGCGCCCTTTCGGGCTGCGGGGCGGTGCCAAGGCACCAGCCATCAATCAGGATTACGTCAACGGGCCCATCAACGCTGACGCTTTCGGCGGCGCGATCGTCGATGGCCTTGTCGAAGCGGGGCAGGGTGGTAGGTCTGCCCGCGAGCAGCTCATCCAAAATCGCCTGGCCCAGCGCCACATCGTGCGTGCCCGGAACGCCGCGTGTGGCAAACAGGGGATGCTTTTCCTTTGCCAGCGTCAGGCGTTCGCTGCGGGTCAGGTAAAGATCGTCGAGCGAGAGCGTTGCCGTGCGTAGTTGCTTCTCCGCGAAGATCCGCTCCAGAAACCGGCTCAGCGTGGTCTTGCCCGACCCTTGGGCACCGTTGATGCCCACGACGAGGGGGCGCTTGGGATTGGTCAGCAGGTGGTCGGCAAGCGGGCGCCAGTAGTGGTCCACTACTTCGCAATAGTCTTGCGGCAGCCCTTCGGCTGCGATCAGCTTATCGATGGATTGGATCATGCTATACGGTCGGGCAGAGTTGCACCGTTGGCGTAGGCTTCGACATTGGCGAGTGCCTTCATGCCCATCGCGATGCGCGTTTCGGCGTTGGCACTTCCGAGATGGGGGAGCAGCACCACGTTCTCCAGCGCCAGCAGCGACTGCGGAACTTGCGGCTCGTGCGGATAGACGTCCAGGCCGGCGCCAGCCAAATGGCCGCGATCCAGCGCGTCAGCCAGCGCATCGTGATCTACGATCCCGCCGCGCGCCGTGTTGATCAGGTAACCGCCTTGCTTGATCGCGGCTATCGCCGTCGCGTCGATCAGGTTGGCCGTCTCCGCCCCGCCGGGCACGTGCAGAGACACGAAATCGGACGCGCCGAGCAGGGCGTGAAGGCTGGGGAAGAACTCGGCCCCCAGCTCCTCTGCGATTGCCGGATCACATTCACGCCGCCCGTAATAGGCGACCCGCATGCCGAACCCGTGATGCGCGCGCCGCGCGGTTGCCACGGCGATCCGGCCCATGCCGACCAGCCCCAGCACTTTGCCCTTCAGCGCCGACCCGATCAGGTGAGAGGGGCGCCAGCCGCTCCAGCGTCCTTCCCGCAACTCGCGTTCACCTTCGCCCGCCCGCCTTGCAGCCATAAGCAGCAGGGTCAGCGCAATGTCAGCCGTCGCGTCAGTCAGCACGCCGGGTGTGTTGGTGACAGCGACGCCGCGCATCTTCGCGGCTTCAAGGTCGATGTGGTCGAAGCCGACGCCGTAGTTGGCGATCAACTTCAGCCGCGAGCCTGAGTTGATAATGTCCGAGCCTATTCGGTCGGAAACGGTCGGGCAAAGAACGTCGAATTCCGCCGCCGCCTGGGCCAGCTCTGCGCCGCTCAGGGGTCTGTCGGTGCCGTTCAGCACCACCTCGAACCTGTCCTGTAACGCGCGCTCCACCGGTTCCGGCCAACGGCGCGTGACGAATACCCTCATCAGCTTCTCATGCCCTCGGTGATTTTCTGCGTTTCGGCGCGGGTGGACTCCATGCCGGTGTTCCGCTTGTGAATCCCGCCCTGACCCTGCGGCATGAAGAGAGGTGAATCGCCTTCCCGCTGCTTGAGGCCGAACAACGGGAACAGACCAGGATGACGGCCTAGCCCACCGAACACATCCAGCAGGCTGTCGATCCAGGGACGCAGCGGGTCGTCCTCTGCCAGCACCGGCGATGTCTTGCACACAGATGCGGTGAACAGGATCGAGCCGAGGATGCGATAGTCGGCGTAGTTGGGGGCGTCGCCGCCCAGATACTTCGTCTCACGCAGCGCAATCCGCAGGGGTTCCAGCGCGGCAGAGATGCCAGCCAGCCGGTCTTCCCAGCCAGCCTGCATCGCTTCCAGGCTCTGGCCCAGCATCTTCTCACGGGAATGGGTGATGTATTCGTGGTCGTCCGCGTTCGCGAGGTCGCGGTAATTGACGCAGAAGCACCGCATCCACGGCCCCGTGGCGGCGCCCCAGAACCATGCGTCGAGCGCACGGGTAACCGCCGCTACGCTGGGATGCGGGATCAGGGCCGGGCGGTCGGGATAGGTCTCATCGAGATACTCGACGATTCCCCAGCTATCGAGCACCCACTTGCCGTCGTCCACGATGGCCGGAAGCCGCTCGGTCACGCCGCCCGTACGCTCGGCAATCTTGGTGAATCCGCCCGGAACCACGTCCAGGTCGAAGCCCTTGTGCTTCAGCGCATACTTGGTCGCCCACACGAACGGACTGATCGTCGCCCCGGTGCTGAGGGCGAGGTCGTAGAAGGTGATCGTGTTGTTCTGCGCCATACTCGGGCACCTCGTCCGCATGTTTGATTTTGTCCGCCTGTTATGGGGCGGGGCATCAAAAATAAAGAGGTTAGGCCGCGGCGAGCTTTGCTTCTTCCAACTTCACCATGCGCCAGAGCGTTTCTGTGACAGGCACAGCCAGCCCTGCTGCCTTTGCAGCTTCCACGATGGCGCCGTTGATAGCGTCAACTTCTGTCCGACGGCCTGCCTTCACGTCCTGCAACATCGATGCTTCGTGGTCGGCGTGGTCGGTCACGGAAACCACGGTGAGATCCAGGATGGGCTGAGCGGCGATCGGCACGCCGCTGGCGTTCGCCGCCCTTACGCCTTCCTCGACCACAGCGCGGATCATCGCGCGGCTTTCGTCGTGTGCACCCAGAAAGCCCGGGGTACGGCGCGTCAGCGCGCAGAGCGGGTTCATCGCGGCGTTGAAGATGGCCTTTGACCAGATCGCGGCATGGATTTCGGGATCAAGCGCGGCAGTCATACCGCCACGATTGAGTGCCTCTGTCACCATCTGCGCGAAAGAGGCGTCGCCACCGAATGCGGGATATAGCTTCGATCCACCGTCGCCGTGGCTGCGAACGCGGCCCGGCCCAACGAGATCGGCGGGGAGCGTGCTTGCGCCCACGAGCACGCGCTCCTTCGCTGCGTGAGCGGCCAAACGCGTATCGTTGCCAAGGCCATTCTGGAGACTGAGCAGGTGGGTCTGGGGCCCAATGGCCCCGGCAATACCGCTTAGAGCGCGATCAGTCTGGAAAGTCTTGGTGAAGACCACGACCAAGTCTGCCGCGCCCGTCACATCACTTGGGAAAGCAGCCGGAATGGGTAAGCGTTCCACCCCTCCGCGCAGATCAAGCTCCAGCCCGGCGTGGTTTATCGCATCGACATGAGCGCGGTCGACGTCGACCAGCGTCACCTCGCACCCTGCGCGAAAAAACGCTGCACCATAGAGGCAGCCCATTGCCCCTGAACCCAGGATCAGGACCTTCATGATGCGCTATCCTCCAGCAATCCGGCGCCCAGAACCACCAGCACCTTGGCGTCAATGCCGACATTGCGGTCGCGGCTGTCGGCGACAAACTGCGCCACCCGGCCCAGCGGCACTCTGTGAACCACGATGTTCTCGTGTTCGGTACCGCCGCCGTCGCCCACGCGGGAAAGTCCGGTGGCTTTCACCAGGGTGAAGCTTTCCTCGAACATTCCGCTGCTGGAATAGAACTCCCCAAGGTCTTCGATCTGCGCTGCGCGGTAGCCGGTTTCCTCCTCCAACTCGCGCTCCGCAGAGGCGAGGGGGCCGTCATCGTCCCTGGAGTCTTCATCGCCGATCAGGCCGGCGGGTAGCTCCAGGCAATAGCGGCCGAGCGGCACGCGGTACTGCTCCACTAGGATCACTTCGCCCGCGTCGATCGCCAGGATGACTACCGCGCGAATGCCAGGTGGGCGAGCAGCATACTCCCAGCGTCCACGCCGCTTGGCGACCACGAACTTGCCAGCCCATTCGATCTGTTCCGGGGCGTCGGCGTCAGGGGGGAGAGGGCGTTCAAACACGCCCGATCTCATAGCTCTATCAGGCGGTCTGGCAACTCGTTGATGTCGTGTTCATGGCGCGGGAAATGCTCCGCCAGCACGACGCCAACCTGCTCCACAGCAGCGATCATACCGTCAGCGACGCGGCCGTCGCGGATATGCACCAGCATCGCGGCCATCGCATCGCCCCAGATCTCAGTGGGGACCTTGCTCGCGATGGCCTCGTCCGCGACGATTTCAGCCCGGTGTTCGCGCATTGATAGGTAGATCAGGATGCCTGTACGACCGTGGGTTCGGCGTTCGGCGCCCACTTTGAAAAGGTCGACCGCGTGGCCCAACGCGCGCGCCGTCTTGATGGGGCCGGGGACCAGAGCGAACCTCAGCGGCTGCCAGTGAAGCAGCAGCCACATGGCAAAGAACTTTATAATGGCGATTGCTGTGGCGAGGCCCAGTAGCTCACGATCCGTCCAGTCGTGATTCCACCCGCCCAGAACACCCTCGATGATACCGAGGTAGAACTGGGGGAAGAGCGCGAAGAACGCCAATGCCGTGAAAGCGACCAGGGCGGACCAGGCGAACGCGACATCGCTGTAACCGTCCGACCTGTCGGCGATCACGGTCACTATCTCGCCGGCGGTATGCATTTCGGCAGCGCCCACGGCATCGCTAACCCGCTGATGGTCGGCGAGAGAGATATAGATCGCCACTACCAGCTCCCGCTCGCACCGCCGCCGCCGAAGCTGCCGCCGCCGCCTGAGAAACCGCCTCCGCCACCGAACCCGCCACCGCCGCCCCAGTCCCCGCCCGATCCCTTTCCGCTGTTCATGGCGGCGTTGATCGCGGTCCACAGGATCACCTCGCCGACAGCGCCCGCAGCACCCCCGCGATGCCGCCGTCCGCCGGAAATTCCGCGCAACATGGGCAGAACAAAGAAGAAGAACACGATGGCGATCCAGAACAGCGCGCCGAACGGGAAATCGCTGCCTTTCGCCCGAGGCTGCGAAGCTTGCGCAGCAATAGCAGCGGCTTCTTCCGGCGGAAGTTCCAACTGGCGCACTATGGAATCCGCGCCAGCCACCACGCCGCCGCTCATGTCGCCCGCCTTGAACCGAGGCAAGATATCGCGGTTGATGATGTCGTAAGCTAGCCCGTCCGGGATGATGTGCTCCAGCCCGTAACCGACTTCGATCCTGACTTTTCGCTCATTAGGAGCGACCAATAGGATGATACCGTCGTCATTTTCGGTATCACCCAGGCCCCAGTGGCGACCGAGCTGATAGCCGTAATCCGCGATGTCATAGCCATCGAGACTGGGGATTGTAGCCACCACGAACTGCCGCTGGTTGCGCTGCTCGAACTCGGTGAGCTTCTGCGTCAGTGCGGCTTCGTCTTCCGGACTGATAATATTGGCCAGATCGAGCACGGGCGCCGTGCCGCGATCAGGAAACTGCGGCTGGGCCAGTGCTGTTCCCGCCCAAATGAGCGTGAACAGCATGGCGACGAGCGCGAAGATGCGCTGCGGGTTCATGGTATGGCCGATCTGACCGTCCTTAAGCGCCTTCGCGCATGTCGAGCGTCGGGGCCACTTCTGCGCCCTCGGTGGCGGCTTCGTACGGCGTCAGCGGCTCCGCACCGTGAATGATCTTCGCCCCAATGATGTCGGGGAAGGTGCGGATCGTGGTGTTATACTGGCGCACAGCCTCGTTATAGTCGCGCAGGGCCACACGGATGCGGTTCTCGCTGCCCTCGAACTGGGTCATGAAGCGGCCGAAGTTCTCCTGGCTCTTCAGCTCAGGATAGGCCTCGACCGAAACCAGCAGGCGCGAGATAGCGCCGCCTAGTTGGTTCTGCGCCTGCTGATAGGCCTGCATCTTTGCCGGATCGTCGAGGTCATCGCCATTGATCTGCACTTCGGGCCGAGTGGCAGAGGCGCGAGCGTTTACCACCGCATCAAGCGTCGCACGTTCCTGCTGGGCAGAAGACAGGACGATTTCCTGCAGGTTGGGGATCAGGTTGGCGCGTTCCTGAAATGCGGCCTCGACGTCAGCCCACTTCGCCTTCGCGTTTTCCTCGGCAGTCGGCACGGAGTTGATGCCGCAGGCGGCCAGTGAAAGCGCTGCGGCCGTTACGATGACGGGGCGAAGGGCACGGCGCAGGATCATCGTTTTATACTCCCAAGAAACCTGCCGCGAATGCACGCGGCCATTGCTGTGTTAGCTAAATAGCACACGTGTGCCGCTGTTCAAGATTATCCCGCACGCTTGTCGATCAGGCGGTGTCATGGCAGCAGGACCGGGGCCGGGCTGAAGGAGAGCCAGAATGATTAAAGATTTTCGCGAATTCATCGCGCGCGGCAACGTACTGGACCTTGCCGTTGCGGTCATCATCGGTGGGGCGTTCGGAACGATTGTGACGTCGCTCACGGAAGACCTGATCATGCCGGTCATCGGGGCGATCTTTGGTGGCTTCGATTTTTCGAGCAAGTTCATCCTGCTCAGCACGCCAGCGGGATACGAAGGGGCGCCGAATGACTACGCGGCACTGAAGGAAGCAGGTGCGGCTATGATCGGTTACGGCGCATTCATCACCGCCGTGATCAACTTCCTGATTCTCGCGTTCGTGATTTTCCTGCTCGTTCGCGTCGCCAACAAGGCGATGAACAAGCAAGAGGTCGTGGCTGGTCCGACCGAGGTCGATCTGCTGGCTGAAATCAGGGACGAATTGAAGAAGCGTCCCTGAACGCTGCGCTCACTTCACATTAATCGCAAACCCCCTATATCGGGGGTGCCGGTTTCGGCCGGCTATGGCGATAAACTGTGGTGTGTAATAGGCACAGCGGACCCGGGGGCAGTACCCGGCGGCTCCACCATAAAACGCGGGAAACCGCGTTTCCTGATGGGGCCGAACTAGGATCGACGTGTGTTGAAAGGCATTATTTTCGCCCGGGCTGAGTAACCCGTTCAAGGCTCAAAACTCACAAGTGCCAACGATAACGAAGCACTTGCTCTCGCTGCGTAACCTGACGGCCTAACGGCCTGATCTTACAAAGCTATGAGCACGGTTCGGACCGAACCGGGTAACAGAATCGGAAACCGGGGGCCCGGGGGAGCCTAGCAACAGAATCCCCCACCTCCCCAAATCGGCGAACCCTTTAACCTAGCGCTTCAGGCGGCTGCGTTCTCGGCCTCTCGCCGTTCTCTTTCGTATTTCAGGCAGTCGAGGATCTTGGCCCCCGCCAGAAAAACGGCGCCGGTGCAGGCGAGGAACAGCAACTTGCCGCCCCATCCGGGATACTCGACCATGTAGTGCGCGCCGCGAGTGGTGGCTCCCAGGGCGAGCGCGTAAATAATCAGGAATGCCTCAAGGCGCGTCTTGATCACGAACAGCCTAGTTACCCGGCGTAGCATCGGCACCCTTTCGTAAACGAATCAATCAGCAACGATCGTGCCAAAGCTCGATTCACGCCGGTCATAGTGGTTAACGTGGGGCGTATTGTAAAGTGTGCCGACAGGCCTGCTATTCAGGCGAGTTCCGAGAGATCAAGGGCATCCAGCAAGGCGTTGCGCGCGATGGTGACATCACGGGCGAGGGCAGGGGAGCCGAGATCACCCGGTGCGATCTGTTCGGGCCAGTGCTGTGCAATCACGTGGCGGATGGCGATCGCCTTCGCTTCATCGAGCATAAAACGGGGATCGACTGTTTCAGGGGCCGCCACAACGCGCAAACGCAGGCAGGCAGGGCCTCCACCATTCGCCATGGATTGCCGCACGTTGACGGCACGGACCTGCCGGATCGGCCCGTTGCTGGCGACCAGACCGTCGAGGAACCGGCGTACCGGCAAACTTTCCCACGCTTCGTTCGGCACGATCAGCGCTTGCCCACCTTCCGGCAGGGTAACGAGTTGTGCATTGAACAGGTAGGACCGGATTGCCTCTTCCAGGCTGACTACATGTTCCGGCACCGCGACGATTTGAACGCTGGGACAGGCTTCCGCCAACGCTTGCCATGCCTTCTCGGGATCAGCGAAGGCTCGCTCGTGCGCGAGCACGACGGCTTCATTGGCGACCGCGACGACATCGTTGTGAAACGCCCCGGCGGCTATCGCATCGGCCGATTGTTCGATGAACAGCGTGCGATCCGGGTCTAATCCGTGGCTGCGTGCGATGACGCGGCCTGCCTGTTCGTTCTGGCGGGCGGGGAATCTTCCGCTGACCCGGCCATAGACGAATACTTCTACACCCGGCGCGTCGTGGGTAGGGGCTAGCCGCATGTGGTTGGCGGCGCCTTCGTCCCCGAAGCAGAACGGCACCGGTCCATGCACAGCAAAGTGCCGCTCGTCCGCGAATGCGAGGCGAAGCTGCCGAAGAGTGTCCGGCCATTCATGGGATCGATGCGGCATGGTGACCAGGTTTGCCACGGTAAGGTGGCAGCGCCCGTCCCGGGTATCTGGCGCGGGGGAAACGGTGGCCGCGTTGGCGGTCCACATCGCCGATGCAGACCACGCACCGGCGCGGAGGGCCGGGTCCAGCGTATCATCAGCCGCCAGTTTGCTTAGCCAACGTGTATTGGGGCGGGGCGGGGGGACGAAGAAGCCTTGCGTCAGCCCCAGTTCCAGGTTGCCCAGCATCTTGTCCAAGCCCTGTAGCGCCGCCGCGCGAGGGAAGGACAAGTCACCGGCATTTGCCGTTGCGGCGAGATTGCCGGGACTGAGCCCGGCGTAGTTATGGCTAGGGCCGACTATGCCGTCGAAATTGATTTCGAGGAGAGGCATTGTCGGCCCTTGCCTGTTTGTCTTGGCGTTATTCCTGTTCGCGCGTCGGGGCGACGTTGCGATACTTGATCAGCCACTTGCCGTTGACCTTGACCAGATCGTCAACGCCCTGACCGGCTGCGGCCATCACCGGAAGGTTGCCCCCCCTGAGGCTGCCACCGGTACCGAACACCGTCTGGTGGTAGTAGTGGAAGCGAGCCGTATCCGGGCCAGTGAATTCCAGCCACGGGTTCATCGTGAAGTGGTGCATCTTGCCGATGTTCTCACCTGCCTTGCGACGTTCTTCCTGTCCGGCAGCGAGATCGGTGACCATCTTCTTCAGCGCTTCGTGGCCCTTGGTCGGGCCGAAGGCGCCATCAGGCGTGAAGTTCGCTGCATAAGCTTCAGCGTCGAAGTTATCGAGCGAGCGGTCATAGCGCCACATCAGCTCTTCGATGGCCGCGCGATCCTGATAGCGCTGGCTCAGCTGCTGCAGCGTCATCGGCGCGTTGGCCGCAGCCTGCGGGGCGGCTGCTGCGGGCAGGGTGGCCGGGTCCCAGTGCTGGTCGGCCTTGCCGTCAACGAAGCGCCACGTGTCGAACCACGTGGTGGTGTAGCTCTTGCTGGGATCGTCGGCATAAGGGATCGTGCGAACGACCAGTACGGTCACGTAGTCACCTTCTGCCTGAACCGCGACCACGGGGCTGGTCAGCTTGGGGCAGTTGTCCGTGCGCGGGCGCCGCGCGACGTTGATGAAGTATTCCTTCACCGCTTCCAGGCCGGATGCGGCCATCGGGTTGTGCTGGATATAGCGGTCGGTCAGCCACTCGCCTGCACGGTCCCACTGATTGCACTGCAGGAGTTCGCGCATGATGCGCAGAGCGGCCTGCTTGTTGCGGTGCAATTTGCGGTCAGAGCTGGTGAACAGCGACTCAGGATCGGGATGGGCGACAACGGGATCGCTCAACGCGCGCATCTGGGCTTGGGCCGGGCCCGCCAGCAAAGGAGCGGCGAGCACAGCGGCAGCCAGCAGTACGGACTTGAACTTCATCTAATCCCCCAAAAGTTGTTATGGTCGATTACATTCTGGCCCAATTTGCCGCTGCGATCCAGCCCTCAGATTCACAACCCGGCCTCCACCAACCAATCATGGAAAAGGCGCACGGGACGCATCTCGAGATCGATCGTACGGCAGGTGAACCAATAGCTGTACGGGCTTTCGATGGGAATGGGGTGCAGCTTGGCCAGGCGCGGGTCGTTGTTACGCGCGATGTGGTCGTCATGCATGATCGCGATGCCCAGACCTTGCGCCGCCGCTTCGAGGATAAGCTGGCCTGAATCGTAATGGTCGATCGCGACCGGCTGCAACGCCTGCAATCCCAGCGCCGCCTTCCATGCGTCGAAACTCAGCGGCATGTCCGTGTGGATCAGGAAGGTTTGTTCCGACAGCGCTTCGATCCCCGGTTCAATGCCGATCTTCTGAACCAGCGAGGCGCTGCAGATCGCGTGGACCATGTTGTGGTCCAGCCGAACCTTGTGGAACCCTGGCCCCGGATCCGTCGTGATCACGATTGCCGCATCGAGCGTATCGCCCACGCGGTCCAGCAGGTGTGGGCCCGTGTCGATGTCGATGTGCAGGCGCGGGTGGCGCTGCCGCAACTCCTGCAAGCGAGGAAACAGGCGCTGTGTGCCGAACAGCGGCAACACACCCAGTCGCAGGCGCAGGAGATGCAGATTTTCCGATTGAGCCTCTACCGCTGCGGCAAGTGTCTCGAGGTGCGGAGCGACCGCGTCGTAGAAATTGCGCCCATCGTCGGTCAGGCGCATCGCCTGACCTGTACGAGAGAACATCTTCTTACCGGTGAACTCCTCCAGGTTGCCAATTCGTCGTGAAAGGGCGGAAGGGCTCAACCCAAGCTCTTCGGCCGCAGCACGCGCAGAACCGAGGCGGACAGTCCGCACAAACGCTTCGAGAGCGCGCAGTGGAGGGAGACGGCGCATGGGGACCACTGTTCAGAAAAATGCAACTCGTGTCGAGCCGGAATGGCTCGGCCTCTGGGGATAGCTTTCTGAACAAGCGATTATGGCGGTGCGGCAATTGCATAGTATGCAATTGCCGCACCGCCAGCCATCACATGACGGCGCTTTCCTCGGTTGCTTTGGGCGGGTGTAGTCGCAGACGCGTAACGTGCGTCTGATCGGCCGCAGTCACTTCGATGCACCAGCCGCTGGGGTGGTGCAGTACTGCACCGACCGGAGGCACCTGTTCCGCAAGAACGACGGCCAGGCCACCCAGCGTGTCCACGGCTTCCTCGACTTCAGCGATGCGGGGATCTCTTATGACACGGGCGACGTCATCGAGTTCGGCCCGAGCGTCGACATCCCACATGCCTTCGCCAATCGGCACGACCAGCTCGACCGGGATTTCGTCGTGCTCGTCCTCGATATCGCCGACAATCTCTTCCACCAGATCTTCGATGGTGATTATGCCGTCGGTGCCAGAGAATTCGTCCACCACGATTGCCAGATGCATACGGCGTGTGCGCATGTCGGCCAGTACGTCCAGCGCGCCCCGCGCCTGTGGGACGTAGAGCGGCTGGCGCATCAGCGTCGTCCAGTCGGCTGGGGGGGCATCTCCCCTGGCCAGGAACGGGAACACATCCTTGATGTGCATCATGCCGATCACCTGATCCAGCGTCTCGCGATAAACCGGGACGCGGGAGTGGCCGTGTTCGGCGAACAGTTCGACCAGTTCTTCCCAGGTGGCATCTGCGGAAACGGCGATGATTTCGCCGCGCGGGATCGCCACATCGTCCGCGTCGTGCTCACTGAAATGGAGCAGGTTGCGCAGCATCGTGACTTCAACAGACGAAAGGTCGCCTTTTACAGGCCGTTCGTCACCGCTGGCCTGTTCGTCTATGTGTTCGTCGATTGCTTCTTCAAGCTGGGCGCGAAGGGAAGTTTCGCCGTCTTCGTCAAAGAAGCGGCGGATCGCGTTCCACAACCCGCGTTTACTGTCCGCGTCTCCGCTATTGGAATCGCCGGATCTGTCATTGTCGGGCATTGCCCTCGTTCCCTCCATTACAACACACTATAGCTCAACAGAGCCCTCATATGGGTCAGCGATACCGCAGATCGCAAGCGCCTTCGTTTCCAGCGCTTCCATCGCGTCTGCATCGGCTGGCGAGATTTCGTGGTCATGACCAGCCAGATGCAGCAGCCCGTGGACAATCAGATGCGCTGCATGGTGTTCCAGCGAAATGCCCTTGTCGTCTGCCTCGCGCGCACAAGTTTGGTACGCCAGAGCCACGTCTCCCAACAGTTCGGGCGGACCTTCACCGGATAGGGACAGCAGATCGTCGCGCTCCAGCATGGGGAACGACAGGACATTCGTCGGCTTGTCACGGTCGCGCCATTCACGGTTCAACTCGTGAATTTCGGCGTCGGAAGTGAACAGCAGGCTGGCTGAGAGTCGAGCGTTGCTTAGTTCCGGAGCCACCTCTGCTATCGCGGCAGCGGCCTTTTCCGCCAAGGCTTCCCATTCGCCTTCGGGCCAGGGAGCCTCGACATCTATTTCAAGTTCCAGGGCGTTCACTCCGGTCAGTAACCCCATTCGCACGCAGCAGGCGCTCCGCCACCTTATGGCTGAATTCGTTGTCGACATCGATTGCCAGACGGCCATCTGTCGCGATCTGCACCTTGATCCGCTTGCCGAACCGCTTTGAGATCCGCGCCAGCATTCGTTCCACTGTGTACATATTCAGGCGGAAGCCGATCAGGTTTCCAAGGCCGAACGCGGCGATGAAGCGCTTCGGGAATTTCAGGAATTGCCCACCGCCCCTGAAAATCTCGCCCACGGAAAACGCGTCGCGATCCTTCATCCAGAAAGTGTTGCACCCGGAAAACTCGCCGTCGCGGAACTTCCAGAAGCGCGGCTGCCCGTCAGGGTGGGCAGCAAGAATGTCTTCCTTGCGGGCGAACAGCGCGGCCGCGTCAGCGCCTTGTGAAAGAGCGAAGGCATGAAAGCCGGTCAGCGCTTCAGGCGTCGAAAGGACGTTGTCACCCGTGGTCACCAGCAGCGGAAAATTGACGCCGTCCGCCGCCGCGAACACGCTTTCCAGCAGGTTGTTTGCTGACGGCACTGTCCGCAGCCGGCCTGCGTCGAAAAATCGCCGGGCTTCTGGCTCATTATCCAGTGCGTGCGGATCGTTTATTGAAACGACGATCTGCGCGCCGGGAAATGCCGTTTCCACCGCGTCGAACACATAGCCAATCAGCGGGCGACCCAGCAGGGGCACCAGGCACTTGTGCTCCACGCCGTGCTTTGCCGCCAGCGGATCGACCCGGCCGAGACGCTGCCCGGCCAGGATCAGGATGGTAGGGGTAGGATCGTCAGACATTTACCCTGCTTCTTGGGGCATGGGAGGCACCGCCGCCGCTGCGTCAGGCTTCGCCTTCATACGCTTCGACGATCCGCCCCACGATGGGATGGCGAACGACATCTGAAGCGGCAAAGCGGGCGACACTAATGCCTTCGACCCCCTCCAGCCGCGCGACGGCATCGTGGATGCCGCTTTGCGCAATACCACCGGGGATGTCCACCTGCTTCGGGTCACCGCACACGACCATGCGGCTGTTCTGGCCGAAGCGGGTAAGAAACATCTTCATCTGTTCCCGCGTGGTGTTCTGGGCTTCGTCCAGGATCACAAACGCGTCAGACAGGGTGCGGCCACGCATGAAGGCGATCGGGGCAATCTCGATCTCTCCGCTGGCGATCCGGCGGTCTACCTGTTCCGGCGGCATGCAGTCGTACAGCGCGTCGTAAAGCGGGCGAAGATAGGGGTCGACTTTTTCCTTCATGTCGCCGGGCAAAAAGCCCAGCTTCTCGCCTGCTTCCACCGCCGGTCGGCTGAGGATCAGACGCTGGACGCTGCCGGTCATCAACTGGCTCACAGCCTGTGCCACCGCCAGATAGGTTTTTCCCGTTCCCGCTGGCCCAAGCGCGAAGATGATATCGCGGCTGGCGAGTTGGCGCATGTATTCCGCCTGCGCGACCGTGCGGGCCACAATGGTCTTGCGCCGCGTCCGGATCATGATCGGCGGGCCGGCCTCGCTGTCGGTGACGATGCCATCGAGGGTGGGCTCGTTTGACATGGCGATCAGAGATTCAATGGTTCCGGCATCCATTTCTTGCCCGGATTGAAGGCGGCGGTGGATGGCCATGAGCACCTCGCGGGCGCGGGCGACATCGTCTTCTGTGCCCTCGATCACCACCTTGTTGCCGCGCGCCGCGATCAGCACGCCCAGGCGGTTTTCTATCTGGACCAGATTGGCGTCAAACTCCCCAAATACAGCGCCAAGCATGGCCTGTTCGTCAAACAGAACCTCTGCCCGGGCACGTCGCGCTAAATCGCGGCGGTCTTCGGGATGGACTAGCATCGAGCCAGCGTCGACGCGGTGTGACTTTCGAGCCATGCGCTCCTTTCGACTGTGAGTCGGAAGATAGGCGCGGCAGCGAAGTGCGCAAGCACCGGACTTTGGCTCAACAGTGGAAAGTCATCGAATTGTCGCAGTTATTTAAGCGACGACGGCCTCCAGTAGGCGTCCGTGGATCGAATTGGGGCCGGCTTCGGCCAGTTCGACCGTTACCATATCGCCAATCGCCGCTTCGCCTTCAAAGAACACCGACTGAAGCCACGGTGACTTGCCGAGCCATTGCCCTGGCTTCTTGCCGCGCCGATCGACCAGCACCTCACACCGCTTGCCAATGCTGGCGGCATTGAAAGCCATCTGGTCGCGGTTGAGCGATGCCTGAAGCCGCTGAAGGCGATCGTCCATCACTTCCAGCGCGATCTGGCCGTCCATGGTCGCAGCCGGGGTACCGGGGCGGGGCGAGTACTTGAAGCTGAACGCCTGCGCATAGCCGACCGCGTCGACCAGCCGCAGAGTCTCTTCAAACTCGGCTTCTGTTTCGCCCGGGAAGCCGACGATGAAGTCGCCGCTGAGCGCGATGTCGGGGCGCGCTTCGCGGAAGCGGTCGAGCAGGCGCAGATAGCTGTCCGCGGTATGCGACCTGTTCATCGCTTTCAGCACCTTGTTGCTACCGCTCTGCACCGGCAGGTGCAGGTAGGGCATCAGTTTGCCGACCTCGGCGTGACACTCAATCAAGCCGTTAGTCACATCGTTGGGATGGCTGGTGGTGTAGCGAATTCGCTGCAATTCCGGGAGCTTATCAAGCTCTCTTATAAGGCCATCCAGCCCGACGGTGTGGCCTTTGCCATCCTCGCCGGTCCAGGCGTTCACATTCTGCCCAAGCAGCGTGATCTCGCGAGCGCCCTGTTCGACGAGGTTGACTGCCTCAGCGATCAAGGTGCTGAAAGGCCGCGAAATTTCCGCCCCGCGCGTATAGGGGACCACGCAATAGGTGCAGAACTTGTCGCACCCTTCCTGCACGGTCAGAAACGCGCTCGGCCCCACCCTGCGCCGTGCGGGTAGAGCCGCGAACTTCGCATCGGCCGGCATGTCCGTATCGGTCGCGCGTTCACCCCGAGCGACGCGGTCGATCATCTCGGGCAAGCGGTGATAGGCTTGCGGTCCGACTACCAGCCCCACGCCGGGCGCGCGGGACATGATCTCTTCACCTTCCGCCTGCGCGACGCATCCGGCGACTGCGATCATGGGCGGATTTTCGGCACCGGCCTTCACGATCCGGCCGATGTCCGAATAGACCTTCTCCGCCGCCTTCTCGCGAATGTGGCAGGTGTTGAGCACCACGAGGTCCGCATCTTCGCCCTCAGGCGCGGCGGTCATGCCTTTCTCGGCCAGCAATTCAGCCATTCGCTCGCCATCATAGACGTTCATCTGGCAGCCGAAGCTTTTGACCCTGAAGGTCTGGGGGGAACCGCTCTCTCGCATGGGGTCGCGCCCTTACGTCATTTACCGGGCGAGTTAAAGCCGCAGCGCCCGCTGGATTGCAGCTTGTGCCGCCGTGGTCATCGTTTTGCGATTAGCCAGTTCGGGGCCCGAGAGTGGGTCGAGGAAGCGGATCGTCAGGTCGACCCGGCCGGGCCGGGCCAGGATGCGGCGCACGTTGGCAATTCCCGGCTCCGATCCGAACCAGGCGATTTCCGGTGCCTCACTATAGTCGAGTGCGACGGGCTGGATCGGGACGGTGTGTGCGAGCGGCTCCACCGCCGAAAGCAGCGAGCTGCGGAAAGGCAAGAGGCCGGTGCCATCATTCGTCGTCGCCTCTGGAAAGATCACCAGCGGCCGTGGCCCGAGCGCTTCCCGTACCTGTGCAACCTGTTTTGCAACCGACCGGCGAGTGTCACGGGTAATGAACACGGTGCGATTCTGATCGCAGAGCCACTTCAGGCCACCATGACCCGCGAGGCCCGCATGGGCCACGAAGATCGCCCTGCTCGTGCCCGCGAGAGCGAGGATGTCGAGCCAGCTGACGTGATTGGCCAGCAGCAGCGCGCCGGGTTCTGCCTTACCCTCTGACCTGATGCGCAGGCCTGCCATGCGCCCCATGGCTGCGAGGAACCGGGGCGGCATGAAGTCGCGCTGGCCAGCCGCGACTGCGGCTATGTGCAGCGGGACCATCGTCAGGAATCCCGAAGCGACCCCGAGCCATCTGCCACCGCTGCGCAAGCAGTTTAATCCTCGCGGTCGATGCGGACGCCGTACAGTTCCATGCGGTGATCCACGAGGCGGTAACCCAGCTTTTCAGCGATGGCCTTCTGCAGGGCTTCGAGTTCCGGATCGACGAATTCGAGCACCTTGCCGCTTTCGACGTCGATCAGGTGGTCGTGGTGGGCCTCTGGCGCAGCTTCATACCGCGCACGGCCATCGCCAAAGTCATGGCGATCAAGAATGCCCGCTTCTTCGAACAGGCGCACCGTGCGGTAAACCGTGGCAATCGATATCTTGGGATCGATCGCCGAAGCACGCTCGTGCAGCGCCTCCACATCCGGGTGGTCTTCGGCTTCGGACAGCACTCTCGCAATAACGCGACGCTGTTCGGTGATCCGCAGTCCGCGTTCTGCACACAGAGCTTCAAGATCGATAGATTGATGCACGTAATGTCCTGGAATAAAAAACGCCCCACCGCTTATGGTCGCGGTGGGGCGTTATTTCAACCTCGGTGGGTTGTTAGCTGGGGCTTACTCAGCGGTCTTCTTGCGACGACCACGGCGCTGGCCGGGCTTGCGACCGAGGCCGATTTCCTTGGCCAGCGTACGGCGCTTCTCAGCGTAGTCGGGCGCAACCATCGGGTAGTCGGCGGCAAGGCCCCAACGCGCGCGGTATTCGGCGGGAGTCATACCATGCTCTGTCATCAGGTGACGCTTGAGCATCTTCATCTTCTTGCCGTCTTCCAGGCAAACCAGATGGTCGGACTTTACCGAGGCGCGGACGGAAACGGCCGGTTCCGGCTTGGCTTCTTCCTGCTGAACGGAGCCCAGGTTTGAGAGAGCGCCATAAACATTGTGGATGAGAGTGGGCACCTCATCCACGGAGACGCTATTGTTGCTGACGTGCGCGGCGACAATATCCGACGTCAGCGTAATCAGTGTTTCGGACATATCGTGTTCAATCGTAGCCATTTGAACCCTCTTATTTTTAACGACCCCCGCCCATTTCCACCGGTAGCGTTATGACTTAACCTAGCGGACGCCCGCTATTGCGCCTTTCGTGCGTCCAATACAACTGGCAAGTCATGGTGCAGGCTTAATTTTATTCGACCAAGTATATGCTTCAGCGAACATCCAGCCGGAAGGTAATGGCGTCCAACGCCTGCCCGCTTCCCCGTTGGTAATAGTTCCGGCGTCGGCCTACCGGTTCGAACCCATTTCGGTGATACAGCGACCCTGCGGGGTTCCCTTCCCTCATTTCGAGGAAAAGCCTTTTCGCCCCACGCGCTCTCGCCGCAGCGATCGTGCGGGTGAGAAGCCTACTGCCAATACCCTTGCCACGAAATTCCGGAATTACTGCAATCAGCAGTATTTCTTCTTCATCCAGTACTCCACGCGTCATTGAAAAGCCCGTAACGGACGGTTTTTCAGTCGGAGGAGCACCATCGGGGTTCGCTAGTAGATACCATGTGCCGGGCAGAGCGAGCGAATCTTCTACCTGCCGCCGCGTCCACGCCTCGCCAAAGGCGGGGTCAAAAGCGGCGTCCATCACCGCCATGATGCAATCGATGTCGTCAATCATGCGGGCAATCGGGCGTCGGGTGGCCTGCCGTAAAGGGGTGAGAGATCAGGCGTCAGCAGGGCTTGAGGCAGCAGAGCGTGGCGGCGGGCGTCGGGAAGAATGTCCACGATGATCGTTTCCGGCGATCCGTCGATGGTGGTGCGAAGGGCCTTTAGCGCCTCTGCCTGGCTTCCCGCGACGGTTTGATGGCGAGCCTCCCGCGCTGCATCGGCAGGGGGAAGGGACCGCACGTTACCTTCGGGCAGGCCCTCGGCATCGAAATCCTGGATGAACCATTCGCCGTGGCCACCGGTCATGCAAACGGTAACAGGGCCGAGATGCTGTGCCCGGGCCATCGCGGCGATCAGGGCGAGTGTGGGGTATCCGAGAACCTCGGCACCCCAAGCAAGACCGAGCGCACGAGCAGCCGCAAGCCCGATCCTCACGCCGGTGAAACTGCCGGGGCCGAGGGAGATAAGAATGCGATCCGCTCGGCCCTTGTCCGGCAGCGCGGCGACCATTGGAACCAGACGTTCGGCGTGGCCGCGGCCAATCAAGTCGTAGTCGCCAGCCACCAGTCCGGATTGATCAAACAAGGCCGCCGAACACGCTTCGGTGGCGCTGTCTATCACGAGCGTTCGCACGGGTCAGGCCTTGATCGAAGCAATTGAAGTGGTCGAATTGACCTGCTGGTTCACGCGGCGCGGACTTCAATGACCTCGGGGACGTAGTGCTTCAACAGCCCTTCGATGCCCTGCTTGAGCGTTGCCGTCGAACTCGGGCAGCCGGAACAGGCGCCCTGCATCGCGAGGTAAACCACGCCATCGCGGAACCCGCGGTAGCGGATGTCGCCGCCGTCGTTGGCGATAGCCGGGCGCACGCGCGTTTCGATCAGTTCCTTGATCTGCTCCACGATTTCCGCGTCGGCCGGATCGTCGCCGATATCCGCACCTTCATCTTCAGGGGGAACGGAGATGCCGTTAGCGCTGCCACCAACAAACAGGGGGGCCTGGCTGACGAAGTGATCGAGCAGAACCGCCACAACCTGTGGTTTGAGCACGGACCAGTCGACGCCGGGAGCCGCAGTGACTGAAACGAAATCGCTGCCGAAAAATACGCCGGTCACTTCGCCAGTATCGAACAGCGCCTCTGCCAGCGGGCTTGCTTCCGCATCTTCAGGGGTCGCAAAGTCGCGCGTGCCGGTCGGCATGACCTTTGTCCCTGCCATGAATTTAAGGGTGGCGGGGTTGGGCGTAGTTTCGGTTTCGATAAACATGGAGCCGATTTAGGGTCGGTGGGTGCTGCAAGCAAGGCACAGAGGATTGTGGGGCGGGTATATTCACTATCCCTTCATCCCTTCGTTCCCTATTTGCAGATTATGTCGTTTTCCAAGCGCGCTATTGGCGCATTTCTCGCCCTTTCGCTTCTCACGCCCGTGCCGATTCAGGCGCAGCAGGCGATACAGTTGCCGCCCGTCGCGCAGGGTCAGGCGGCAGCCACGGCACCGCGCTACGCGCAACCGGACGATCCGTGGATCTATCGCGGCACCGACATTCCGATCGACAAGCAGTGGCTGTTTGGCGAAATTCCCAACGGCGTTCGTTATGCTGTGCGCCGAAACGGGGTTCCTCCGGGGCAGGTGTCCATCCGCGTCCGGATCGATGCAGGCTCTCTGCATGAGCTGGATAACGAGCGGGGCTATGCCCACCTGCTGGAGCATCTGATCTTCCGTCAGTCGAAGTACCTCGGCAACGGTGAAGCGATCCCGCATTTCCAGCGGCTGGGCGCGGGTCTGGGTAACGACACGAATGCGCAGACCACGCCGACGCAAACGGTCTATCAGCTCGACCTTCCCAACGCGACGCCGGCCACGCTTGAAGAAAGCATCCGCTTGCTCGCCAGCATGATCCGCGAACCCACGCTGAGTCAGGCCAACGTCGATACCGAGGTGCCGATTGTACTGGCGGAACGGCGCGAGCGGAACGGCCCGGGTCAGCGCATAGCGGAAGCCACGCGTGAGGTGTTCTTCGCCGGGCAGCGTCTGGCGTCCCGCAGCCCGATCGGAACGGTCGAGACCCTGCAGGCGGCCACTTCCAAGTCGGTGAAGGAGTTCCATAACCGATGGTATCGGCCCGAACTGGCCACTGTCGTGGCGGTGGGGGACGCCGATCCGCAGCGGCTGGCAGCGCTGGTGGAACAGTATTTTGGCGACTGGAAAGTCGCTGGCAATGGTCCTCGCGAACCTGATTTCGGTGACCCTGTGGCACCGCGCAGGGCCAATCCCGCCAACCCTGTGGGCGACGTAAGGGTAATGGTCGAGCCGGGTCAGCCGCGTGGTATGACCTATGTGGTGCTGAGGCCGTGGCGTCAGGTGGTCGACAACCTGGAATACAATCGGGGCATCCTGATCCAGTCGATCGCCGAAGCGATAATCAATCGGCGGCTTGAAGCGAGGGCGAGGTCCGGGGGTAGCTATCTCTATGCCCAGATTCAGCAGCAGAAGATCAGCCGCTCCGCCGACGTGACCTATGTCGCCTTCGCGCCCCTGACGGAAGATTGGCAGACGCCGCTTGCCGAGGTTCGCTCCGTGATCGCCGACGCAGTCGCAGAGCCTCCGAGCCAGGAAGAAATCGACCGCGAACTCGCGCAGTATGACGTGATTTTCGCTAACATGGTCGAACAGAGCCGTATCCAGGCCGGCTCCAAGCTGGCGGATGATATCGTCAATGCGGTGGACATTCGAGAGGCCGTCGCTGCCCCTGAAACGATCCTCGAAGTGTTCCGCACGATGCGCCACCGGTTCACGCCGGAGGCCATTCACGAACACACCCGCGAGTTGTTCAACGGCGAAGTGATCCGCGCCATGCTCATCACGCCTGAGGCAGGCGAAGCCGATAGCGCCGCACTTCGCACCGCAATGCTTTCAACGGTTGAGAGCGACGGTAACGCGCGCTCTGCCACTGAAGCGCTCAATTTCGCGGACCTGCCGCCGCTCGGCACCCCTACCGATCCGATCCTGCGCGAAGGGCTGGGCCTGTTTCCCGTCGGAGACGTGGAGAAGATCGAATACGCCAATGGCGTCAAAGCGCTGCTCTGGCCGACCGACAACGAACCGGGCCGCGCCACGGTGCGCGTGCGCTTCGGCAATGGTCGTGAGGGTATGCGGGCGGACGAGGGCGTTTACGCCATGCTCGGGCAGATGGCGCTCGTCAGTGCCGGTTTCGGAGAGGTGGATCAGAACCAGCTGGAAGCCCTCGCTGCCGGCCGGAAGATGTCGTTCAACTTCCGCATCAACGAGGGCACCTTCCAGCTCGAAGGGCTGACACGAGCTGAGGACGTCGCAGATCAGCTCTATCTGTTCGCTGCCAAGCTCGCCACTCCGCGATGGGATGCCCAGCCTTTTGAACGGGCGAGGGCGAGCGCGCTGCTTTCGTACGACAGCCTGTCCGGCAATCCCGAGGGTATCATCAACCGCGATCTGGAGTGGTTGCTGAACGGGAAGGATCCCCGATTTGCCACTCCGACACCCGATGTCCTCAGAGCGGCGACGCCGGAGGGCTTCCGCGATACGTGGTCACGCTTGCTGTCCGAAGGGCCGGTGGAAGTGGACGTGTTCGGCGATTTTGACCGCGAGACGGTGGTCGCGGCCCTGTCACGCACGTTCGGCGCCATTCCCGCCCGCCGGCAGGCTGATCCGGTACAACCATTCCAGCCGTTCCCTGCGCCTAGCGCGACGCCTGTCGTCCTGAACCATAGCGGCGAGTCCGACCAGGCGGCTGCGGTAATCGCGTGGCCGACCGGCGGGGGTTCCGATGCCTTGCCTCAAAGTCGCAAGCTGGACGTTCTGGCACAGCTGTTCTCCAACCGCCTGCTCGATGGGCTGCGCGAGAAGCTGGGTGCCAGCTACTCGCCCTATGTCGGCTCGAACTGGCCGTTGGACACGCAGGGCGGCGGAAACCTGATCGCTTTCGCGCAGCTTTCGCCCACGCAGGTTCCAGCCTTCTTCGAGGAAGCGGAGCGGATCGCTGACGATCTTGCCGCGAACGGCCCCACCGCAGATGAACTGGCGCGGGTGACCGAACCTATGAGGCAATTCCTTGCACGCGCGCAAACCGGTCATACATTCTGGCTGAACCAGCTTGAAGGAGCGACCACTGACCGTAATCGACTGATCTGGCTGCCTTCGCTCGCCACGGATTACACCCGTGTTACACCGGAAGGGATGCGCGCGCTGGCTGCCCGCTATCTCGGTGCGCGGGATGGTTATCGCGTTGCGATAATGCCGCAGACAGCAACCGGGGCAGGCAATGACACGACTGCGCGGAAGCAATAACTGATGTAACATTTGCGCCTTGCGCCCCTGAGGAGTAGGGGCGCGCCCTTCCTAGGATTTTTGGAACACCGTTGTGGCTAAGAACTGGACACCAGAGAGCTGGAAACAGCACGAAGCGAAGCACCTTCCCGTGTACGAGGACGCACTTGCCCTCGCGAACGCGGAGTCGACGCTTGGCAATTTCCCGCCGCTGGTATTCGCCGGTGAAGCGCGCGCGCTGAAGGATTCGCTTGCTGGCGTCGCTGCCGGCCGTGGGTTCCTGCTGCAGGGCGGCGATTGCGCTGAAAGCTTCGCAGAGTTCCACCCCAACAATATCCGCGATACTTTCCGCGTGCTGTTGCAGATGGCTGTGGTGTTGACCTTCGCCAGCAAGCTGCCGGTCGTGAAGGTCGGGCGCATGGCGGGGCAGTTCGCCAAGCCGCGCAGCTCGCCGACGGAAACCATCGGCAATGAGACGCTGCCCAGCTACCTCGGCGACAATATCAACGGTATCGAATTCACTCCCGAATCGCGCCGTAATGATCCTGAGCGGATGATCCGCGCCTACAGCCAGGCAGCGGCAACGCTTAACCTGCTGCGCGCCTTCGCGGGTGGCGGTTACGCCAACCTGCGTCAGGTCCATCAGTGGACGCTCGATTTCATGGGTCGTTCGCCTTGGTCGGACCGCTTCAAGGATGTGGCCGATCGCATCGGTGAGGCGCTGGACTTCATGGAAGCTTGCGGTGTGCAGCCGGAAACGGTCCCGCAGCTCAAGACGACCAATTTCTACACCAGCCATGAAGCGCTGCTGCTACCTTACGAGCAGGCGCTGACGCGGCAGGATTCACTGACCGGCGAATGGTACGATACCAGTGCACATATGCTGTGGATCGGGGATCGCACCCGTTTCGATGGCAGCGCGCACGTGGAATACCTGCGCGGCGTGGGTAATCCTATCGGCATGAAGTGCGGACCGAGCCTTGAGCCCGATGCGCTGCTTTCGCTGCTCGACACGCTCAATCCTGGGCGTGAGCCCGGCCGTATGACGCTGATCAGCCGGTTCGGCCACGACAAGGTCGAAGCTGGCCTGCCGCGGCTCGTGCGCGCGGTTCAGCGCGAAGGGCATCCGGTGGTGTGGAGCTGCGACCCGATGCACGGCAACGTCATCAAGGCGCAGACCGGCTTCAAGACGCGCCCGTTCGACCGCATCCTCTCCGAGGTGAAGGGCTTCTTCGCTGTGCACCGCGCCGAAGGCACGCACGCGGGCGGCATCCATGTGGAGATGACCGGTCAGGACGTGACGGAATGCACCGGCGGCGCGGTTGCGATCACCGATGAAGGTCTGGCTGACCGCTATCACACGCATTGCGATCCGCGGCTTAACGCGGCGCAATCGCTGGAGCTGTCGTTCATGCTCGCGGAAATGCTCAACCTGGAAATGACTGAGCGTCAGAAGCAAGCCGCCTGATCCGAATAGGTTTACAACAGTTTACCGGCTCGAAAGGGTTGGTTTAACTCGTTTGCGCTATGGCCCGTTCCAAAGAGGTTTGGGGACGGTAGTCGGAGTGTTCCGATTCGAGCATGTACGAGGCCCGTTAGTAGCGGGTGTGCTGTGGAGCGGTTTCGCTTTCGCATCGATGTGGCTTCGTGACGAACGGAGCGCGGTTCTTGCCGTCTGGTTGCCCAGCGCTGTTGCTGTAGCGAGCCTGTTCACCATTCCGACCAAGCGCTGGCCGGCGCTTCTCGCGACCCTGATGGCGTTCCAGGTGGGCACGATGATGGCCCTGGGCGCGAGCTTGAACGTGTCCCTCGTTCTTGGGTTCGCCAATCAGATCGAAGCGGTTATTTGTGCGTCGCTCGGCATTCGGGTTCTGGGTCGTCGAGTGAAGACACCCAGGAGCTTCGCGCACGTGGCCGGGCTGTTCGCGGCGGCGCTGCTGGGTTGCGCGGCGGGCGCGATCATTGCGGCGACTCTGCTCCCGGGCTTGGGTTTTTACGAGATGACGCGGTGGTTTCTGGCCAGCGTACTCGGCGTATTGGCCGGCACCCCCGTGCTTCTCTACCTGCGTCAGCGCCTCGGCTTTGGCGACCAGGAGGTGCGGTTTACCCAAGGGGACATCAATCGCGGCTTCCCGATAACCGTGGCGGTGCTGTTCGCTATCGGGGCTGGCGTTCTTTACAGCCAGCATCCAGCTCTGCCGCCGCTGATGTTCGCGGCAGTCGTTTTCGCCGTGATCCGTTACGGCCAACTCGCGGCGTCCTGCGGTGTGCTGGCCTATGCTGCTGCTGCGCTGCTTGTAGGTCTTGCGGGCGACGGTGTGATGATGCCCGGCTCGACCGATCCTTTCATGTCCAACATCGCGCTGCAGGTGCAGATGCTCGTCGTGTTGGCAACGGCCCTTCCGATCGCGGCGATGCTGATGCGGCACGAAAGTCTCGCCGACCAGTTGCGTGCACAAAATGACGAGCTTCACGAAAATCTGACGATCCTTAGCTTGGCCGAACAATTGGCCGGCCTCGGCCGCTGGCAGTTCGACCTGAGAACGGGACAGCAGGTCTGGTCGCCGCAGATGCTGGCGCTCAACGGTTTGTCGCGCGAACTGGCGCCTGATCCAGGCAATATTCGCGAGCTATTGCCGGATTCTGGTGAGAGGCTCTTTGGCGAACTTGCGGCGCATCGCGAAGACCGTCGACCCTATAGCTTCGAGTATTCGGTTGTTCCGTCCCACGGTGATGAACGCATGTTGCGCGTCCACGTTACCAATGAATTCGACGACGAGGGTGAGCGCATTGCCTTGTTTGCAGTGGCAATGGACGTGACCGAGCAGACACGACGCGAGACGGCCCTTCGCGAGGCACGCGAACGCGCCATCGGTCTGGCGGCAGAGGCTCAGAAACTGGCGCTTACCGATCCGCTGACGGGGCTGGCCAACCGCCGCGCCACGCTGGATTGGCTGTCCCGCATCGTGCAGGCCTCGGCTCAGGTCGGCGAGCCGCTGGCCGTGCTGATGTTCGACGTGGATTTCTTCAAGCGCATCAATGACTGTTTCGGTCACCAAACCGGCGATGAAGTTTTGAAGCATGTCGCGGCGCTGGCCCGCAGTCAGGTCCGCTCGGAAGATGTAGTCGGCCGAGTGGGCGGTGAAGAATTCGTCTGCATCCTGTCCGGGCTTGAGCAGAATGAAGCCCGTATGCTGGCAGAGCGTCTGCGCAGCGCAATCGCCGAGGGGAGTGAGCGCGAAGGATTGCCGCGTACTACGGTGAGCGTGGGCCTGGCGCTGGCACGGCCGGGAGATACGCCGGAATCGCTCTTGGCGCGTGCGGACATGGCGCTTTACGAAGCCAAGGAGGCGGGCCGCAATCAGGTGCGTCGCGCCGCCTAGCGGGAACGAATAGAGCACAGCGGACTTCCCATCGAACCCCTCCTGCGTCATTCTGACGTCATGGAGGCGAGGGAGGCGCGCTTGCCAGAAGTTCAACGGCGTCAGCGGACAACCGCAGCGCTGACCACTGCAGAGCGGTACACGGCTACCCGTCGGCTGAGCGAAGAGCTCGTCGCCCCCCTCAGCGAAGCGGACGTTTCGCTGCAATCGATGCCCGATGCTTCGCCGGCGAAATGGCACCTCGCCCACACAACCTGGTTCTTCGAGACGTTCTTGCTGCGCGATCATGTGCAGGGTTATCGTCTTTTCGACGAACGCTGGCCGTTCCTCTTCAATTCCTATTACGAGGGGGAAGGGGAGCGGATCGCTCGATCCAAACGGGGCATGATGTCACGGCCGACGCTGGCCGAGGTCACGGATTGGCGCGATCATGTCGATCAAGCGCTGGAGCCGCTGCTGGACGACCCAGCGCTGGCCCCCCTGATCGAACTGGGCATTGCGCACGAACAGCAGCATCAGGAATTGCTGCTGACAGATATCAAACACGCGCTGTTTCAAAACCCGCTCGGTCCGGAAATGTGGCCAGCAGTCGCCGCTACCAACCCGCCGGCTAGTCATGCGGAAACGGCGAAGGATTGGCACGAGCATCCGGGCGGGATCGCGCTGGTCGGTCATAAGGGCGATGGCTTCGCGTTCGACAACGAAGGCCCGGCCCATCGCGTTCTGCTGGAACCCTTCGCGCTGGCGGGCGGGCTCGTCCGCAACGGCGATTGGGAGCGCTTCATCGCGGACGGTGGCTATCGCACGCCGTCGCTATGGCTGTCGGATGGCTGGGACTGGGTCCGCAGCAAAGGTATTTCCGCGCCGCTTTACTGGTTTGAGGGCGAGCATTTCACCCATTCCGGCTGGCAGGTTCGCGACCCATGGGCGCCGGTTTGCCACATCTCCTACTTTGAGGCGGATGCCTATGCGGCCTGGGCGGGGGCGCGGCTGCCGACGGAGTTCGAGTGGGAAGTAATCGCGCAGGGTGACGACCCAGCGGGTGGCAACCAGCTCGACGACGCCAGCGCGCCTTTGCCTTTGGGCGAGGTAGGTCTGTTCGGCGATTGCTGGCAGTACACTCGGTCAGCCTATCTCCCCTATCCACGTTTCCGACCAGCCGAGGGCGCGGTGGGCGAATACAACGGCAAGTTCATGGCCGGGCAGTGGGTGTTGAAAGGGGCAAGCTGCGCCACGCCGCGCGGTCATTCGCGGGCCAGTTACCGCAACTTCTTCTACCCTCGGCAGCGCTGGCAGTTCACCGGGCTCAGGCTGGCGAAAGACCTGTGACGACGGGGCGGGGCCTCGCGCTGGTCGAGCGGGACCAGCACGGCGTCGACACGGCCTTTCGCGCTGATGTGCTTGAGGGGCTGGCGCAGGAGCCGAAGGCCATTCCCGCGCGCTGGCTATATGACGACGCGGGGTCAGAGCTTTTTGAAGCGATCACCCAGTTGCCGGAATACTATCCGACGAGGGCAGAGACGGAGATTCTGTCCGGTCGATGCGAAGATTTCCGCCGGCTAATCCCCGCTGGGCGCGCGGTCGTCGAGTTTGGCTCGGGCTCCTCGGTCAAGACCCCACTGCTGTTGGGCTGCATCGATCCTGCCGCCTACGTGCCGCTGGATATTTCCGGCGATTTCCTGCGTTCTGCGGCTGAGGATCTCGCTCAGCGGTTCCCCGACTTGCCCATCCATCCGGTCGAAGCCGACTTCATGAAGCCGGTCCATCTACCCAATCAGGTGGAGGGTTTGCCCAAGCTCGGCTTCTTTCCCGGCTCCACCATCGGCAACATGGTCGCACGCACTGCGGTCGATCTGCTGCGATCGATGCGGGCTACGCTGGGTGCGGACTCTCAGCTGCTTATCGGCATGGACCTGATCAAGGATCCCGACGTGCTGGAAGCGGCATATGATGATGCGCAGGGCGTAACGGCGGAATTCAACCTCAATCTCGCAAAGCGGATCAATCGTGAGCTGCGCGGGACGATCCCGCTTGATGCGCTACGCCACGTGGCGGTGTGGAACGATACCTTCGCCCGGATCGAAATGCACCTGAAAGCGGAGAGGGCGATAGAGTTCGAGGTTGCTGGCCAACACTTCGCGTTGGCCGAGGGAGAGACGATCCACACCGAAAACAGCCACAAGTTCGATCGGCGCAGCCAGTACACCCTGCTTCTCGCTGGCGGCTGGACACCTGTCGAACGCTGGCTTGATTCCGAGGGGCGGTTCTCTCTGATCCTGGCGGATGCGACCCGACCGCGGAACGCGCCATGAGCAACTGGCCGGAACTGAACTTCACCGCCGATGCAGGCACGAAGGAGTCGCTCCACCTCCTCCTCCAACTCATCGGCAAGCTGCCGCTGCGTTTGCATCCCTGGGTCAACCACGGGTGGCACGCGGCACTGCGGATTACGCCACGCGGGGCGATCACGCGCAGTATGCCGGGGCCGAAGGGCTCATTCACCGTAGAGCTGAACTTTCACGATGGCACCGTTGTGGTCGCCTGTGACAGCGGATCGCGCTCCGTCCTGGATGTCGCGGGGCGAACGGTGGCGGACGTCCAGCGCGATCTTGCCCAATTACTTACGCACCGCGGAATGCCTGCGCCCCTTCATGGCGGACCCAACGAGATGCCGGACCCTGTGCCTTTTGCGGAAGACGACCGGGACCGGGAGTGGGCCCCTGATGCCGCACGGCGCCTGCACGGTGCGTTCCTCGCGGCAGACCGAAACTTCAACGTGTTCCGCTCTCTCTATCGCGGCAAGACTTCTCCCAGCCACCTGTTCTGGGGCAGCTTCGATCTGGCGGTGACGCGCTTTTCTGGTCGCCCGGCACCCACGCATCCAGGCGGCATCCCGCATCTTCCGGATGACGTGACGCGCGAGGCCTATAGCCACGAGGTGATCAGCGCGGGTTTCTGGCCGGGTGGAGGCGGTTTCGATGAGGCGGCTTTCTACGCTTATGCCTACCCGTCTCCCGCCGGGCTCAGCGATCAGGCGGTCGAGCCGAGCGATGGGTTCTGGCATCGGGACCTTGGGGAGTTCATTCTACCCTATGCCGCCGTACGAAACTCAGCAGACCCGGACGCGGCGCTCCAAGCTTTTCTGGCCTCCACTTACGAGGCTGCGGCGAGGCTGCTCGATTGGCCTGAGGGAATGGTGATCGCGCCCCGGCCTGTTTATGCTCGTCCGCCCAGCGCGGGATGACTGGTTCATCGCAAAACCACTTTGCGCGCCCTATGTAACGTCAATGGATTTCGCGCCTGTCTGGGATCAGCTGATAGAAAGCATTCGCGCCGCACCTCAATCGGGGCTGCTCATGGTGGCCCTCGGCGCGATGTTCGTCGGCATTGTCGGGTCGGTATTGATAGAACGACTGCCCAGTTTCGGCCGAGTTCTACGCGGGGCCAGCACCCTGGCGCTGATGGCAGTGCTGGTGATGATCGTGCTCCAGTTATCGCGCATGGACCCGCGCTTCGATCTGGCAGTGCCCCAGCTCGGGATGCCGGCCCAGGTGGTTGAGGGCGGCGAAACCCGCGTGGCCCTGTCGCGGGACGGACACTTCTGGCTGCGGGCCGAGGTGAACGGCCATCCGACGCGCTTTCTCGTCGATACAGGGGCTACGCTAACAGCGATTTCCGCTGAAACGGCGCAGGCCGCCGGCCTTTCTCCGCGAGAGGCCGGACTTCCTGTACGGATGCAGACCGCCAACGGGACCGTTGCCGCGCAACTGACCACTATCGACGAATTGCGCTTCGGTAACGTCGCGGCCCGAGGGTTGGACGCGGTGATTGCGCCCAATCTCGGTCCGACGAATGTGATCGGGATGAACCTGCTCTCTCGCCTCGCCTCGTGGCGGGTGGAAGGGGGTACGATGATCCTTGTTCCGCACCATCCGCAACCCCCGCAAGGCGATCAGTAGCCGCTCACTCGGGGGCTGATGCAGCGGGTGGTGGTGCACCCGGCGCGAAGTGATCCGCCTGCATCGAGGGCGAGATACCGAAGCTGGGTGCATTGGGATCGTGCAGCATGGTCGCGTCCCATGCCTGCCATTCGGCTTTCAGCGCCGCAAACTTCTCCGGCATCCGATCCTTCAGGTTGCCGCGTTCCAGCGGGTCACGCACGACATCGAACAGGAACTCGTTGTCGTTGATGGACAGGTATTTGAACTGGCCCCGCCGCATCGCCTTCTGTTTCTTGTTTCCGAAGCGCCAGAACAGAGGCCGATCCGCCAGCCTTCCGCCCAATAGTGCGGGCGCGATGTCGAGGCCGTCATACGGAAACCTGTTGCTTGGCCGTCCGCCACCCGCTGACACGAACGTCGGCATCCAGTCCATCGACATGATCGGCACGTCGCTGCGTGTCCCGGCCATGACGACGCCCGGCCAGCGCACGATTGCCGGAACGCGTAACCCGCCTTCCAGCAGCTCCGTCTTCTTGCCGGAGAAGGGCCAGGTGTCAGAAAACCGCTCCCCGCCATTGTCGCTGGTGAACACGACAATGGTGTCCCGTTCCATGCCGAGGTCCGCCAACCGGGTCAGCACGCGCCCGATGTTGCTATCCAGCGAGCGCATGATGCCCGCGTAGGTTTCCATCGTGCCCCCGTCATAGTGCATGAAGGCTGACGGGTTGTTCGACGCCGCGATGCGATCGGATTCCGCGCGGCCTTCCTCGTCAGGGCTCTGCCACGGCCAATGCGGCGCGGTGAAATGAAGACTGATGAAGAAGGGCTTCTGGTCGTTCGCCCGCCTCTCCAGCGTCTGGATCGTACGGTCGGCGAGGAGGTCGGTCATGTAGCCGGCGTCCTCCACCTTGGTGTCGCCGTCCCACAGGTCCACGTTGCCATTGAAGCCGTGGCGATAGTAATCGACGCCGCCGCCGCGCAGCCCCCAGAACTCGTCATAGCCGCTCTGCAGGGGACCATATTCCGGCAGGTTGCCCATGTGCCATTTGCCGATCAACGAGGTGTGATAACCCGCGTCACGCATGGCAGAGGCGATGGATGGTTGCTCGGTGGAAGGTGGCAGGCCCACGTCCATAACGCCCAGCGGCTCCTGCAAGCCTACGGGCAGCCGGTATTGATAGCGCCCGCTTGCCAGCGCCACGCGGGTGGCCGTGCACACCGCGCTGTTGGCGTAGGCGTGCATGAACATCATGCCCTGCGCCGCCAGCCGGTCGAGCACCGGCGTTTCGTAATCCCGCCGTCCGTAGCAGGAGAGATCGGCATAGCCGAGGTCGTCGGCCATGATGAAAAGGACATTGGGCTTGCGTGTGCTGGTGTGCGCGATCGCGGGTGTTCCGGCGGCAGCAGCGGCCACTGTGCCCAATGCACCGGCCAGTGCAGAACGGCGTGTCAGCCGCAGGGCGTGGTTGCCGTCATTCATGCTTGTGTCCCCTCCATCCGAAAAAGTGGGCGGCCCAGTTGGAAGTGCAACGTGGCGGGCCGGCCGATACGATACATGACGAGCCGGGAGCGCAGATGGCCGACATGCACTGCGGTGTGGCGCCTCACATTCCTATCTTGAGGCCCACGGTGAAACGGCGTCCAAGCACATCGAACAGGCCAACATTGGCCTGACCAGAATATCCGAGGAATGCGCTATAAGTTCCTGTTACTGGTGGAGATTTATCGAGAAGATTGGTTGCCGCCACAAAGGCCTGCAGTTCCGCCCCGCCAATCTCGAAGTCATAGCTCAGCCGCGTATCGAGGTAGAACACGGCCGGGACGGAGTTGTCGGCGATGTTCGTTCCTTCAACTGCGTCGGCGGCGCCGATGCGATAGGCTCGCTTGCCCGCACCGATCAGGCGCCCCTGGAAGAACGCGGTGAAGGGACCATTGCCATAGGTGAAGTTGCCGGTGGCCTTGAAGGTCGGGAAGATGCCTTGCGCCCCGGTATCGGGGGCGAGGCCCGTAAGCCCGTCGAACCTCGTGACAGCGCCGGTGGCGCCCACATCCGACCGATCGAGCAGGTAGGTGGCGAACAGGCGCGTTGCGAAGGACTCGTCGCCCCCCAACAGCGAGATGCTGGTGCGGTAACCGATTTCCGCGTCGATACCTTCCACGCGTGACTTGGCGACGTTCACGAACTGGTTCCCGACGAGGATCATCTTCGAATAATTGCCCGCGTCGGTCGTGCCGTCGTACGACAGGAGATCGCAGAACGTCTGTTCCTGATCCTGCAGGCATCGCCGCGCTACTTCGTTGGTGCCGACCGTGGCGATCGCGTCCTTGATGCTGACCTTGTACCAGTCCACCGATACTGAGAAGCCCGGCACCCAGCTCGGCTGGTATACCGCGCCCGCCGTGAAGGTGTCGGCGCTCTCCGGTCGGATGTTCGGGTTGCCGCCCGAAAAGATCGTTACGCTGTAGGTGTTGGTGCAGGTGAGGGCTGGATTGGCCAACAACTGGCACGCGGCAATGTCCGCCTGGGTAATGCGGGGATCGATCACGCTGCCCACGCCCCCGGTCTTGTCGAAACGTTCGGACAGGTTCCCCGCGCGCACGTCGCGCGAGTAAGTGCCGCGGATGCGGAAGTCGTTGGAAAACGCGACGTCGAGCCCGGCCTTGTAAGCCCAGATCGTGCCTGCGCCGGAATAATCGGCCCAGCGCCCGGCGGCTGAAAGCGATATTGTCTGTCCCAGTCGATCGTTGCGGAACAGTGGGAGCAAGAGTTCCGAAAATACTTCCTTTACAGTGGTCTGCCCCTGAATGTTGGAAACCTTCGAGAACTGGTGTGCGACGGTGTTGTTGCAGTCCGGAGCGTTGAGGCCCCTCAGCCCGAGTGCACCCGCAGTCGCGAGGCTGCATGGATGATAGGCGCCATCGTGGTTTGACTGCTGGTTTGCCTGATCCTGCACCACCTGGTAGATGGATTCCTTGCGCCACGATCCCCCCACAGCCAGTGCCACAGGGCCAGCCCAGTTGTCGAACAGGTTTCCGCGCGCGGAGAACTCTGCGAGTTGCTGCTTGAAGGTGGTTATGTTCCGCTTGGCGTCGGTTGTGGTGTAGCTCAGTGTGTCGCCGGTCAGGCCAAGGTTGGCGAAATAGAGCGGCGTGGTGATGTCTATGCCCGGGTCATTGCCCAGGACGTAATCCACCGCATCAGGCGATGCATTGCCGCGCCCGAAAAGGTTGAGGGGCCGGCAGCCGGGGTAGGCGGCGGCGCCTTCGGGATCCAGCGAAACACGGCAAACGATGTTCCCACCTTCGTCCTCCACCGCATCGACAGCCGCGAAGATCCGATCGACACGCAGGGCATATTGGTCCCACACGCGGCGGCTGCGCCCGTATTGGTAATACCCTTCGTAGTCCCAGCCGGACAGCAGACCGGCCCCGCCGATATTGCCGCTGAAGCCCAGTGTGCCGACGTTCTGCGTCACCCAGTCTTCGAAATAGGCCTGGCCGATATCCTCGATACTGCCCATGCGACGCAGCGAGAACGATGCGATCGAGTTGTCTTCCATGATCGTACGCAGCGATTCCGGGAGGAAGGCGTTGTCCGCGAATATCGTGATCGCGGTCGGTTGCCCGATCAGCGACCCTCGCGGAGTATTGTATTGCCATTGGTGGTTCCGCCCGCGAACGAACTGGCCGAAGACCTTGAAGCTGTCCGTCACATCGTAGTCGGCATAGGCGAAGACCGAATATCGGTCGGTGTCCGGCCAGATGCTCATGACTTCGCCGAGATCGCCACCAAGGTCGTCTCCGCTTCCCCCTGATGAGCGAGCCCCACCGGTGCCGATGGAACCGCTGGCGACAGAGCCGGGAACGAAGGGTGCGTAGCTACCGTCCGGCCTGAATTGCAGGTTGTCGATCAGCGCGTTGGGGGATTCGATGATGCCGTCGAACGATCCGTTCATGGATACGACATTGGGATAGTCGGTCCAGACGCCGCCGACCTGGATGGCGCCCCAACTGCGATACCAGTCGCGGTCCTTGTAGCTGTGGACGCCCTGCGTCTTGGCGTAGGCAGCAGACAGCAGCAGGTGGCCGCGATCGCCGATTTTCGTGCCCCAGGCGATCTCCCCATCATAGCTTTCATTGTCGCCGCGCGAAGTGATGCCGCCCTGAATGCTGGCTTCGAGGCCTTCGAAATCGGTGTCGAGCAGGAAGTTCGTGACCCCCGCCACGGCGTCGGTGCCATAGGCTGCGGAGGCGCCGCCGGTGGTGGTCTCGATCCCTCGTACCATCGCCTCGGGGAAGACGTTGATGTCGACGCCGCCGAACGCGCTGGAGGCAGGGAAACGCCTCCCGTTGAGCAGCGTCAGCGTGCGGTTCACGCCAAGGCCACGCATATTGAGCGTGCCGGTGCCCGAACGGGTGAAGAAGGCGGAGTTGTTTGGCGTCTGATTGCCGTAGAACTGCGGCAACTGGCTCAGCCCGGCGATCAGGGACGAGGGATCCATCGCCTCCAGTTCGTCTGCCTGAACGGCGGTAACCGGAACCGGCGTATCCATGCCGCTGGTCGCAAGGCGCGATCCTGTGACGACGATGGTCGTCGAAGCTGTCTCTTCCGCTGGCGCAGCATCTTGTGCGAGCGCGGGCGTGGTGCAGAACGCCATCACAAGCACGCTCGCGCTGGCCTGCCAGACCTGACGACGGCGCGCTGTCGCGTGCAAGGCGATAAGTCTCATGTTCCCCTCCCTCAGTAATTCCAAGGGCGGGGTCGTCTCTACGCGGCGCCAAAGCAACGCATCGCGAAGTGATGACAGGCGATAGACTGAAGGTTATAAGTTGATCGGAAACCGATAATGGCCAGCCTTCCTTTCACCCTTAGGCAGCTTGAAGTCTTCTCAAGCCTGTGCACCACTCGCAGCTTCCGCCGCAGCGCGGAAAACCTGGGCATTTCGCAGGCATCGGTGAGCAATCAGATCAAGACGCTGGAGGATCAGCTGGGCGTGCCGCTATTCGGCCGACGTCCAGGCCAGCGGCCGACCCTGACCCCGGAAGGCATGGCATTTCTGGATGACCTGCGGGTATTTCGGGCGGCAGCGGAGGCTCTGGCTTCGCACAAACGGCGCTCGTCTGACGAGCCGCAGATAGTCCGCTACACGATCCTCGTGGGCCAGGGGATGCTCGACCGTTACGTCCGTCCGAAGCTGGACCGCTTCTTCGCAGCCAATCCCGGGGTCGATCTGCAATTCGAAGGTCGCACGCCCAGCGGTGACCTCGCCCGCGATGTCGAGGATGGGCGCTATGATTTCGCGATGATCCATCGCCGGGCCGATCGCGCGGTCGAATCGCACCTCCGCCAACTCGCCCTGGTCCGTGGGGGGATATACGGGCACCGCAAGTTTGCGAGTGGTCGTCATGTGCCGTTGCAACCGCAGGTGATCAACACGTTGCCATTCATCATGCCGCTGGCTGCCAGCACGCAAGAGCGTGAGATGATGCAGTTCTTCGAACGGCACGGGATCCGGCCGCGCCGAGTAATCGGGCATACCCAATATTATGAAGTCATGGCCGCGATGCTGGAGCGGGGCGTCGGCGTTGCCTCTTTCGCGGATTCCATACTGCCGCCGGAAATGCGCGATGACGTGATCCAACTCTATCCGCTGGAGAACTGGCGCCTTCTGTGGTTCCGCAAGGACGCGGGTAGCGACCCGCGCTGCGATGCCGTGGAACGGTTCCTGATATCGAGTGTGCTGCAAGACCCGAACTACCGCACGATTTCCGTCTTCGCAGACGAAATGCGCTGAGTTTCAGACCCGCTCTCGCAAAACGCGGCTCGGCCGTGTTACGTTCTTTCCCGGTCGGAAGCGGGTCGTCGAAGAACCGGCGTTCGACCCTCACTCTGGAGGGAGTTACGGAATGGCTCACAAGTTCGAAATCTACCGCGACAAGGCCGGCGAGTTCCGCGTGCGCTTCAAGTACAACTCGGAAACGATGTTCAGCACCGAAGGATATTCGAGCAAGGCATCGGCCGTGAACGCGATCGAATCGATCAAGAAGAACGGGCCGAACGCCGAAATCGAAGACAACAGCTAATCTGCACGCTCGCGGGGCCGCTTCAGGGGAACTGGATTAGTTCTATCTCGTGGCCCTGCGGGCTTTTCAGCATTGCGATGCGGACGCCAGCGGCCTCGAACAGGCCGGTGAGCGCTGACCCGCCACAGCGGCAGGCGTGTTCATGGCTCGCCTCTATGTCATCGCAGATCAGGCCGACCGGGCCGTGTCCCGGCCCCACCGACACGTCGCGCCCATCCTTGTAGGCGACCAGCAGCAGGTTCGGGCCTGCTTCGTGTCCGGGAAGCGCCATCATATGCTCGAAGAATTCCGGTTCATCGAATGTGGCTGTCACCGTGAAGCCGAAGGCGTCGCGCCAGAAATCCAGCGCAGGTTCCATTTCGGGCACGTTAAGCTTGAAGAAGCCAAGGCGAAACGTCGGTAAAGCCATAGTTATCTCCCCAAGCGGACGCTAACGCGCGCGGGCGGCTTTGCAATCCCGCGCCTGTTGCGCCAAAGCCGCCGCGATGATCCGCCGCGCATTGACGAACACAGGCTGGCTGATGGGGGCACGCGGAATAAACGCAGTGCTCAGCCTGGGCTATCTGGCCATGGCCACCCGTGCCTTGGGGCTGGAGGGGTTTGGCCAGTTCATCCTGTGCGTTACGTTCGCGCAGGCGGTGACCGGGCTGGTCTCGTTCCAAACGTGGCAGTCTGTCGTCCGCTGGGGCCAGACCCCGAAGGGTGCAGAGGCCGCGGCTGGTTTTGCTTTCGCGCTGGACCTTCTGACGGTTGTGGTGGGCACCACGATCGCAGCCCTCTTGCTTGCCTTTGCCGGGAACTGGCTGCCGGTGCCTACAGAGCTGCGGTGGGAGACGTTCGCCCTTACCGTGGTGTTCCTGCTCTCGATCCGCTCCACCCCGACCGGTATCCTTCGTCTGCATGATCGCTATGCGCGGGGCGCCGCTGCGGATTCCGTGACTTCGGTCGTGCGGCTGGCGGGCGCCGCACTGGCGGTGATCCTGGCGCCTAACATCGCCTCGTTCATCCTGGTCTGGGCCGTCGCCGAGTTCGCCACGGCAGCGGTTTACTGGCGCTATGCGCTAGGATGTCAGAAGATCGACCCTCGCCAAGTCAGTCTGACCCAGTTGCCGCGCTCAGAGAGCGATGCATGGGCGTTCGTTTGGGGCACGGGCCTGTCGGGAATGCTACTGATCGCATCGCGTCAGATACTGGTGTTGCTGGTCGGCGCCATTGGCGGTCCGGCTTTGGCAGGCATCTATCGCGTGGCGGCGCAACTTGGCGAAGGACTGCTGAAGCTGGCTCAAGCATTGATGCGCGCCACTTATCCGGAACTGGTGCGTGATCCAGAGGCGGCACGCCACATCGCGGCCCGGATCGGCCGGATCGCTGTCCTGACGGGCATCATGGTGGTCGCTCTTGCGGCGTTGGCCGGGCACTGGTTGATCCTGCTGATCGCTGGCCGTGAGTATGACGCGGCTTTTGGGCCCATGATCGTTCTTTCGGCTGCCGCAGCAATAGAGCTGGCCGGGGCGTCGCTTGAGGCGCTCTTGGTGTCGCGTGGGCACGCCTTGCGTAACTTTCTGGTCCGCGCGGTTCCCACGGCCATCGCCATTGCCGCACTGCCTTTCGTAATCCCGGTAGCGGGCGCGGTAGGTGCAGCGGGGGCGGTTCTTCTGGCCAGTGTACTGACCGTTGCGGGGCTGGCGTTGACTACTCGTGCCACTCCCGTGCCTAACGAGTCGCCTTCGCCCTGATCTCGCGCTAGCCTCCGGCAAAACAGGTCGCTTTCGATAAGGGCGGTCGACATGCGGGAGGGGTTTATGCGGTTTGGTACGGCGCATGCCGGGGCGTTGCTGCTTGCAGGATCAACTCTGGCGATCAGCGCGGCGAGTCCGGCTATTTCGGAGACACCCGCTACCACCGGCGATGCATCCCAGCGCTGTGCTGCCATGACCCGGGCGGCTTTCGGCCCCGATGTCCGCATCATTTCTGTCAGTCATTCCGCTGCCTCTGCGGCAAGCGGCGCGGGCCCGATGGCGCAGCCGGCGCTACCCGCTCGTTGCACCGTCGAAGGTGTCATCAACGAGCGTAAGGGTGCGAGCGGCAAGGACTATGGCATTCACTTCGCCATCGCGCTTCCAGATGAATGGAGCGGCCGCTTCCTGCTGCAAGGGGGCGGAGGATTGAACGGCTCCGTAAATCCGCCGCTTGGCGCGGTGGCGTCAGGCGATCGGGCGGCGCTGGCCCGCGGATTTGCGGTGATCACCAGTGACAGCGGACACAAGGGCGCGGTGTTCGATTCAAGCTTCATGGAAGACCAGCGCGCAGCGCTGGATTTTGCCGAAACCGCCATCCGGACAGTTGCCGTACTTGGTAAGGAGATCACGCAAAGCTATTACGGAAAACCTGCGGATTACAGCTATATGACAGGCTGCTCTACCGGCGGGCGTGAGGGAATGCTGGCGTCCCAACGTTATCCGGAATTGTTCAACGGCATTATCGTGGGCGCTCCGGCCATGCGGGCGGGGGATTCCAACCTCGGCGTGGAATACACTCAGGTTCTGTTCAACGCTGCGGCTCCCAAGAGCGCTGACGGCAAGCCGATCATGAGCCAGGTTCTCACCGACGCGGACCGCAAGACCGTTCTGGGCGGCGTACTGGCGCAATGCGACGCTCTGGATGGGCTGGAGGACGGCGTGATCGAGAACGTTGCCCAGTGCCAGTTCCAGCCGCGCAAGCTTCAGTGCGCGGGCGCGAAGCAGGACGGCTGTCTAAGCGCGGGGCAGGTCGATGCACTCGAGAAAGGTTTTGCCGGTCCCTTCGACAAGGCGGGGTACCCGATCTACGCGCCGATGGCCTTCGATACGGGCATCGTGGCTACGCCGATGGGTTATCTGCCCACAGGTGGACCGGGGCCGTTCGGTCCGCCTTCAGATGCTACGAGCATTGATCTGGACGCCCGTATTCACTCTCTGCGGCAGGACGCTACCGGTCGCCTGACCGACACCAACTACTGGACCAACCTCAACACCTTCCTCGATCGCGGAAGCAAGATGATGTTCTATCACGGGGTGTCGGACTTCTGGTTCTCGCCGTTTGCGACATGGGAATACTACCAGCGGGCTGCCCAGACCAATGGCGCGGCCTTCACCGACGCCAGCCGCTTCTACATGGTACCGGGAATGTTGCACTGCGCGGGGGGCAACGCCTTCGATCAGTTCGACCTGCTTACTCCGCTGGTGGACTGGGTAGAGAAGGGCAGGGCGCCGCAATCGGTGGTGGCCAGCCGCGCGGGCAAGCCCGAAGAGACGCGGCCGCTGTGTAACTATCCGGCCCACGCCGCCTACGTCGGGGGCGATCCGGCCAAAGCATCAAGCTTCACGTGCCGCGCGCCTAGCTGATCGGATTTGGGCGCCACGGCAATGGCTCCTGTCAGCGCTCGTAAATGCGTTCCACCAGTGAACGCAGCGTGGCAAGTTCCTCGCTGCTCAGCGACTTGGTGAGTGAGGTGTCATGTTCGGCGACCTTCCGCCGCAACTCCTCAAGGGCGCGCGTCCCGACTTCTGTCAGTTCGATGCCATAAGATCGCCGATCGGTCCCATGCCTTTGCCGGGTGACGTAGCCACGTTCTTCCCAGAAGTTGATCGCCAGCGTTGCGGCCGGGCGGGATAGGCCCAGCGTATCGGCCAGCTTGACCTGCTGAATGCGGGGATTGGCGCCGATGATCTCCAGCACCGAATAGCGTAATGGAGTGATGGCCTTGTCGCCAACGGCGTAGCCAAAGCGGCTGAAGTCCCGAATGCTCGCTCTTCGCAGAGCAAAACCGATCAGTTTAGGCAGTTGTCCGTAGCTGAGTTCGGGGTCGAACATTCCTGTGACCTTCTTCCTCTCAAACCGGTCCAATCGTGGAACTGCGGCTGCGGTGCAACACTTCGGACTTCTTTATCGTCAATACTTAAGTCGAACCTTGGTATTGGCAATAACGGTTATTGACAATAACCAAAATGGGCGCATTCTTAGGGGGAGGGTGCGTTAAAAGCGCCGCAAGGGGAGTTTGTGATGAGAACGGCGACATCCGCGCGTCTGCTTTCGCGCGCCAGCATTTTCGGTTTCGCTTCGCTAGCAGCATTTACAGTCAGTTCGCCGGCCCTTGCGCAGGCCTCCGGATCTTCCGGGGGTCAGGAGCAGGTCCGCGAGAGCGAGGAAATCCTCGTCACCGCGCGCCGCCGCGAGGAATCGCTGCAGGATACGCCAGTCGCGATCTCTGCCTTCAGTGCCGAAACGCTGGCCGCGAGGCAGATTTCTCAGACCCAGGATCTGGAACTCATCACGCCCAGCTTGCAGTTCAAGCCGGCGGGCCAGCTTTCCGGGAACAGCGCGTCGAGTGTCGTCTTCATTCGCGGCGTTGGCCAGTTGGACCCCACAGCTGCGGTCGATCCGGGCGTCGGCGTCTACATCGACGAAGTCTATGTCGGACGCGCGGTAGGCGGGACAATCGAGTTCGGCGATCTGGCCGGTGTAGAAGTGCTGCGTGGTCCGCAGGGCACGCTGTTTGGTCGCAACACGATCGGCGGTGCGATCCTCGTCCGCACGAAAGAGCCTGAATTGGGCGAATTCGGCGGCAGCGCGCGTTTCCGCGTCGGTGACGATAGCCTGGTCGAAGGTTTCACCGCTCTCAACATCCCGCTCGGCGAAAATGCTGCGGCCCGTGTTTCGGGCGGCTGGCGCAAGCGTGACGGTTATGTGATCCGCGCTTTCGACGGTCTCGATCTGGGCAACGAGAACACCCATACGATCAATGGCGCGCTCCTGTGGGAGGTGTCACCGGACGTGAAGCTCAAGGTGCGGGCGGACTATACCAACCGCGACGAGCACGGCGCTCCGTTCGTGCTGGCTGGCATCAATGAACAGGCGCCGGTTGCCGCGATTGTAAGCGTTGGGGCTGGTTGTCCGGGCGCGACGATACCCTTCGTAATCCCCCCGACTGATCCCCGCTTCGGACCGCCGAATGTGCCGCTGATCAATGACGCCCGCTGCGCCAACGATTTCCAGGCCCTGGGTGACTTCGTGAATAACGGCCGGGCCGACGTGATGAGCACGTCGAAGGTCTGGGGCGTGTCAGCAGCGCTGGAGGCGAACCTTTCACCGGAGTTTCTGGTGAAGTCGATCAGTGCGTATCGCTCCACGGACTCGCGCGGCATTCGTGACGCGGACAATACGCCGTTTGTGATGATCACTACGGACGTGGGCGCAGAATCCGAACAGTTCAGCCAGGAACTGCAGCTGCAGTATTCTTCGTCCAGTTTGAACGGCATCGTCGGCGCATATTACTTCAAGGAAGATACGTTCGAGCGCGCCACTGTGCCGCTGGCGTTCCCTCCCGCGCCGCCGGTGATCAACTCGATCCTCGCTGGTGGCCCGGGATCGCGCGATCTCCAACTGTCTGATCTTGATACCAAGTCAGTCGCGGTCTTCGGCGAGCTGTCGTTCAAGCCGGTCGAGAGGCTCGAGCTTTCGGGTGGGCTGCGGTATACGCGCGATAAGAAGAAATATCAGGGCACGGTTCTCAACCTGATCAACGCCTCGCTGCCGGACCCCGATCCGCTGCCGACGCAGGCGGTCCCCGAGGGTGGGCCGTTGTTCATCTACAACCGTCCGTTCGATGACACCTATTCCGCACTGACCGGGTCTGCGAGCGTTCGCTATTCGTGGACTGACGAACTCAGCACTTACGCGTCCTATGCGCGCAGCTTCAAATCGGGCGGCTTCAATACCCGCTACAACGCTGCGCCAGTTGGAAACGTCCCCGTGCCGTTCGACGAGGAAAAGGTCGACAGCTACGAAATCGGCGCGAAGGTCAACCTGGGTGACTTCCGCTTCAACGCTGCCGCGTTCCGCGCCAACTACAGCAACATCCAGCTGATCTTCCGTCAGGGCGTCGTCCCGTTGCTGTTCAATGCCGGCAAGGCGCGGATCACTGGCTTCGAGGCTGAGGTGAATTATCGTCCGCGCGGCACAGGCCTCATCATCGATGCATCGATCAGCACGCTCGACGACGACATCCTTAGTATTACGCCTGTTCCGGGTGCCACGGCCACGGTGGCGCCTGGCGATGACCTGCCGTTCACGCCGTCGCTGCAGGCGAGCTTCGGCATCGGGTATGAGGTTGATCTCTCGGACAACCTGTCGCTGACCCCGCGGTTCGACGGCAGCCGTACCTCTAAGATCACCTTCATCACTGGTAGCGTGCCGGAAATCGAAGAAGACGGGTATTTCGTAGGCAACGCGTCACTCATGCTGACCAACCACGAGTATGGGATCAGGGCCACCGCTGGCGTGCAGAATCTGTTCGACAGCCGCTATCTGATCCAGGGCAATGCTTCGCTTGGCACACTGGGCTACGCGGAGAAAATCTACGCCCGCCCGCGCAGTTGGTACTTGCAACTTGCTGCAGAGTTTTGACCGCACGATCTTGGGGGATTAGGCACGTACATCCGCCTCTCGGGGGATTCCCGAGAGGCGGATGCTTGACCAAATTCCCAGCTAGGATGCCCTGATGAAGTTTGAACGGATTAACCCGCTGACCGGCCAGGCAGCGTCGAGTGCTGAAGCGATGCAGGCTGCAGATATCCCCGCGATCACTGCAAAGGCGCAGAAGGGCTTCGCCGAATGGTCGAAGATGGGTCCGAACGCGCGCCGTTCGGTGTTGATGAAGGCGGCGGCTGCGCTGGAAGCGAAGAAGGATGATTTCGTATCCGCCATGATGGCGGAAATCGGCGCGACCGCGGGTTGGGCAATGTTCAACCTCGGCCTTGCTGCCAGCATGGTTCGTGAAGCTGCGGCGCTGACCACTCAGATCAGCGGCGAAGTTATTCCTTCGGACAAGCCGGGCTGCCTAGCCATGGCTCTGCGTGAGCCGGTCGGTGTCATGCTGGGTATTGCCCCGTGGAACGCGCCGATCATCCTGGGCGTGCGCGCGATCGTCGTGCCGCTTGCTTGCGGGAACAGCGTGATCCTGAAGGCCAGCGAAAGCTGCCCGCGCACCCATTCGCTTATCATCGAAGCGTTTGCGGAAGCTGGCTTCCCCGAAGGCACTGTCAGCAGCGTGACCAACGCACCGGCCGATGCGGGCGAAGTCGTGGGCGCCCTGATCGATGCGCCGGAAGTGAAGCGCATCAACTTCACCGGTTCGACCGCAGTTGGCCGCATCATTGCCAAGCGGGCGGCCGAACATCTGAAGCCGGTCCTGCTGGAACTGGGCGGCAAGGCACCTCTGATCGTACTGGAAGACGCCGATCTGGACGAAGCCGTAAAGGCTGCCGCGTTTGGCGCCTTCATGAACCAGGGCCAGATCTGCATGTCGACCGAGCGGATCATCGTAGTCGACGCCGTGGCGGACGAATTTGTGGCCAAGTTCGGTGCAAAGGCTGCATCGATGGCGGTCGGCGATCCGCGTGACGGCAATACCCCGTTGGGCGCTGTGGTCGATGCGAAGACCGTCGCGCATTGCCAGAGCCTGATCGAAGACGCTCTTGCCAAGGGCGCGCAGCAGCTCGCTGGTGGCGAGACGACGCAGAACGTGCTGATGCCGGCTCACGTGATCGACAAGGTTACCCCCGACATGAAGCTGTTCCGTGACGAAAGCTTCGGCCCGGTGGTGGGCATAATCCGTGCGCGTGATGAAGCTCATGCAATCGAGCTGGCGAACGACACCGAATACGGCCTGTCCGCGTCGGTCTTCACGCGGGACATCGCGCGGGGACTCAAGGTCGCGCGCCAGATCGAGTCCGGTATTTGTCACGTCAACGGTCCGACCGTGCATGACGAGGCTCAGATGCCGTTCGGCGGTATGAAGTCCTCCGGTTATGGTCGTTTCGGCGGCAAGGCCGGTATCGACTCCTTCACCGAACTGCGCTGGATCACGGTGGAAACCGAAGCCGGCCATTTCCCGATCTGACCTGAGACCTAAGAGAGACACCGTCCGTGCAGATTTCGCGGACGGTGTCGCTTGGTACGGTTTGACCGTCCTAACAAGATGATCGAACGCGCCCGGGAACGGCCAATTTCGCCCGTGCTGATCAGATAAATCTGCGGGAAAATAGTCCCCTCAATTCCAGATGCGGATATAGTTACCAAACGTTGCTTTGAGCTTGCATCTCATTGGCTTCGGCGGTTCAATCACGGTCGAGAGGACCGATGAAAACCGCTGAGAAAATATACAGCGCCTCGGTTAACGAGGATGCGTTTCCACCGCCGCTGGCCGAACGGCTGGCCCGGCAGATGGAAGACGACCTCGCCCTCAGCAACGTTCCCGCTGGCAAGGTGATGGGATCGCTGCGCGAATTGTCCGAACATTACGAGGTTGGGCGCGCCGCCGCGCGTGAGGCCCTAGCGCTGCTCGAGCGTCGCGGCCTTGGCCGGCTGCGGCCGGGACCTTGCGGGGGCTTTATCGTAGGGCATCCCGATGCGGAGGCCATTGGTCTGGAACTCGCCAATTCCTTCCGCATTGCCGGCGTCACCAGCGCGCACTTGCTTGATGCGCGCGATGCGGTGGACGGAATGGCAGCGTTCCTCGCCGCTTCTACCAATTCGCCCGTGGAGATTCCTGCGCCGGTAGAAGGAAGCGATGCTTTGGCTTGGCATTGCGAGGCTCGCAGCGCCCTCGCCGAGGCTAGCGGCGAACCAGTGCTGCCTCTGTTCGTCAAATGCCTGAATGAACTGACCGGAGAGTTCGCTGCCAAGGAGGCCGCTAACGTTGAATGGCTGGCGAACGCCAAGGTCCGTGAGCGAGGCTTGGAGCACGCCATAGCCCATGGAGACGCCGAAGCGGCGATGGCACAGGCCGACGCTCTTAACGGCGACCTCATCCCTTTGATGCTGCAGGATGGGGAGCCTCTGCCGCTACCCGTGATCGAGGCGGTCCGGCACGAGGATGACCGCACGCTCGCTGCGCTGGTAGCGCGCAAGTTGGCGGCGCAGATCCTTCACGACGGACGACCCGGCCAGAGGTTGGGGTCGGAGTGGGACCTTTGCGAACGCTTCAGCGTCAGTCGCGCGACTTTGCGGCAGGCCATCCGGCAATTGCAGGATGCCGGGCTGGTAGAATGCCGCCGGGGCCGGGGTAACGGCCTGGTAGTGCGTAGTCTGCACGCTACGGGCGGCATTCGTCTCGTGCTGGCTTTCGTCATTAGCCGTCAGATGGACCCACAGTCAGCCGGTACGATCCTGTTTCAGCTCAACCGCTTCGTTCCCGCGCTCGCGGTCGCGCGCGCCAGCCGGAGCCAGCGCGCCGAACTGCGCAAGCTGTTGGCACGAGCCGACCGTAATGATTCCATCGACCGGTACGAATTGTTGCGACTGGTCCAGTTCGTCTCGCGCCTGTCGGACAGCCCGATTGTGGACCTGTTTTCGCGCTGTGTGGCTGCCTACGAGGCGCGGTTCCACCCCTTCCTGATCGAGCGGTTACCCGCGACGATGCACCGGGAATACTTCGATCTGCTGCGCCGCCTGCTCGATCGCCTGGATGGTCAGGATCCTGACCAGCTGGTCTGGGCGAAGCAGGAATCCGCGCGCGTCATGTTGGGCATGAGCCGAGAACGGCCCATCTGATCACTCGACGTGCCGAAAACCGGCAGCGCGATCACGCGGACAGCGTTTCCTTCGCGGGATCGTAAGCATCCTCACCCAAGGTCCGTGCCGCCTGCCAATAATGGAACGCGGCCCACGCGAATACGCCGAGCACGCTGATCAGCGCGAAACGCAGCCCATCCGTTGATGCCGTGAGGCAGGCCACATCCAGCGCAGTGCCTATCCCGTCGCTTCCCCTTCCTCCGGGGCAGGAGGCCAGGAAATCACCCATGCCAAAGGAACTGGAGGCGAACCGGTCGCTCAGGATGCCCACCACCGTCGGACCAAGTCCTGCGCCGACGACACCAATGGCCAACGAGGTTATCGCAGTCGTGGTCGCCCTCATCCGTGGGCTGGCCATGTTCTGCATGGAGGCCATGGTTGGCGCCATGAACGTGGCGAGCGCCATGTTGGCAAAGAAGATGCAGGTCAGCGAGAGGTAGATTTCACGGCTTATGAACGCACCGAAATAAATCGGCATGGCGATCAACATGCCCAGCGCGGGCCCCCACATCGCCCAGCGAATGTCACGCTTCCCCAGTGCATCGAAGCCGAAGCCGCCCAGCAACATGCCGATGCCGTTGGAGAAGAAGCTCACCATGCCGAACAATACGCCCATCGTGGCGAGCGGAATATCGAACCCCCGCAGGTAGAACGGCAGCACGAAATTCGCGATCGCATTCATTGTGAAGCTGGCGATTACAAAGCCTGCGAGCAGGTGACGGAACGATCGCTTGGCGAACAGATATCGCAGCACGTCCATCAGCGATGGCGCGGGCGCGGTGGTCTTCGGCGCTTGATCGACGAGCCCGCGGGGCGGCTCGCGCAAGGTGAACATCACTAGCAAAGCCACGAGGAGCCCCGGCACGCCCATGACGTAAAATGCCTCCCGCCAGCCCCAATGGCTCGCGATGATGCCGCCGGCGGATTGGCCGAGGAGAAATCCGAGCGGAGAACCGAGCAGGATGAGTGCGAACACCGACGCCCTGCGGTTGCGCGGATAGTGGTCGGAAACGAGGGAATTGGTGATGGGCTGAGCGCCCGCTTCCCCCACGCCAACACCGATGCGGCCCAGCAGCATGGTGGCGAAATTGGTTGCGAAACCGCAGGCCACAGTCATAGCCGACCATACGGCTATGCAGCCCGCCAGCAGCCACGTCCGCCTCACCCGTTCCGCCAACATGCCCAAGGGAACCCCAAGGACCGAATAGAGGATCGCGAAACCGAGCCCCTGAAGAAGGCCGAGGTCGGTGTCTGTGAGGTGCAGGTCTTCCTTGATCGGTTGGGCAAGCACCGAGAGGATCGCGCGGTCGGCGAAATTGAAGATCGCCACCAGCAGGAGGACAAAGACGACCCACCGCTTGTATCCGGGCCGGAGCAGGGGGTGGTCTTCTGTCGAGGCGGATCGAGCCGCTGCAGCAGCTGCGATTTCGGCTCTGCCGGACACGCCCGTCATCGGCGTTTCGACACCTGACAGAGCGTTTGCAGCAACATCTGCGACATCATGTTCATCCCCGTCCCATTCCCTCAGGCCGCCAGGCACCGTCCGCTTTGACGGATCAGCGCCTGGCGCGTTCCTCTCCGCTATTCTGCTGCCTGCCGCTGTTCGGCGTGCGGCACTACCGTAACGTTGTGGGCCTGAAGGCGCGGAAGCACTTCTGCGCCAATCCGCCGAATCTGGTTGAGGTACATCTCATGCGGGATGTCGCCGCGGTTGCAGACCAGCAGGACGTTATTGGCGCCCGCGTCGCTGCATTCCGCAATGATGCGTCCCACCACTTCGTCAGCCGTCCCGATAGGCATGTGCTCGGCCGCACCGCGGACGGTGTCGATCGTCCACTCGTTGAAGACTGTATCGTCCTCCGCCAGCGTGCCTTTCGCGCCTTGCCGGAGATGTTCGAAAGCGGTGCTGCTGTAATAGCCCTGCTTCTTCACGTCCTCCTGCCACACCTGATCGTAACGGAGCAGGGTGTTGAACAGGTACATCAGGTGGGGCGCGTATTCCTCGACCGCCTGTTCCTTCGAATCCGCGACATAGCAGTCGACCATGATGCTGATCTTGTTGGGATCGACTGTGCGGCCATGCTTCGCCTGGCACTGTGCGAAATAGCGGATCGTGTCCTCGCGCATCGGTCCGGGGAAGATGCCTGGCGTGATCGCCGCATCATTTTCCGCCGCCCATTCGATGGTTTCCTTCGATCCGGTCAGCGGCACCCAGACAGGCGGGTGGGGCTGTTGCATCGGGCGCGGCCAGATCGACACGTCGTTGAATTTGTAAAAATCACCGTCGAACGAGAAGCGATCTTCTGTCCAGGCGCGGCGCATCACCTCGTAGGCCTCATTAAATCGGCCACGCGATTCACTCATCGGCACATTGAAGATCTTGTACTCACGCGGCGCGCCGCGACCCACTCCGGCAATCAGTCTGCCGTTGGTCATGCAATCGAGCATAGCCAGTTCTTCAGCCAGCCGTAGCGGTTCGTGGATTGGCAGAAGGTTCGCGTAGATCAGGATTTTCAGCCTGTCGGTGACCTGGGAGAGAGCCGCTGCCATCAGGTTCGGCGAGTTGCCGAGCCCAAAGGGGGTTCCGTGGTGTTCGTTTATGGCAACGCCATCAAAGCCCTGCTTCTCAAGTTCTTTCCATGCTTCCACGTGATTTTTATAAGTATTGAATGCGACATTCGGATCAAAATGCTTTTTTCCAAGCCGTGGTATTTCGCCATTTTCACGAAATTTATCGACATTTTCTCCGTAAGCGGTCCAGTCGAACGCAAAAACTTGCATATCAAGATCTCCGAATATCGGCTTGATTTACATCTCGGCAAATATATGCTTCGTGCCGGATGAGGATGTTGGAAAGGTTACTGTAATGAAAAAGACCTTCGTCGCGTTCGTGCAGCGCACCGAGGCCTGGGATCACTCCCGGGAAGCGCATGAGCAGGACGGCTTTGCCGGTCACGCCGCTTATATGGGCGGGTTGGAGGCCGAAGGCTTCATTGCAATGGCTGGCCTGCTTGCGGAATCCAGCGAGATACTTTTCGTACTTCTGGCGGACAGCGAAGAGGAAGTTCGCGCACGCTTCGCACAGGACCCGTGGCAACAGGATGGACACGCTCGCCTGGTCAGGCTGGAGGAAGCGAGCTTCCGCATCGGTGCCCCTGCCGGCGCTGCGGTGGCCTGATCGACCAATTCGCCCGAGCGGGGCGTAAAGGGTGTCCCGCTGGGCACTCACGCGTCAAACACCGCGATGGTCCTGACTTCGAAGCTCTCGCGTGCGGGTGCGCCGGGCTTGCTTGTCGGGTCCACGATGGCCGTGTGGCCTGCCATCTTCCAGTCCGCATTGGCGCTGTCGAACAGGCGAAAGACCAAGGCCTCGTCAGGCTGCATCTCGGGGTAGTAGAACCACCGGTGTGCAGCGTTGTGAGCCATGTTGAGGCCCGCTGGCATCCCTTCCTGAAAGCCGCCCTCGGGCTTTCCCAAGGAGACCCGCAGAAAGTCGCTCTTCTCAACACTACGGGCGTCGCAGACCGCCAGGGGGCTGGTTTCAACCGGCTTGGTTCCACGCCAAACGTTGACGTTCATCACCCGCTTGCCAGCGAACTCTTCGGCGCGTTCAGGGGCCAGGCGCCCCAGCCATAGGCGGAGGGCGGCCTCGTTGAAATCGACATGGGCGCTCAGCGCGGGACCGCCGCCTTTCGCATCCTCGCCGCCCCGGAGTATGCCCATGAAAGCAAAGACATGGCTGGCGCCGGTCAGTTCTTTCACGATGCGGCAGACTTCGGGGTAATAGCGTTTCTCGAAATCGTCCTTGTCCGTAAAGTCGACGTCGGTGGTCAGGTTTACGAGCGTGAAACCGTGAGTGTCGAACGAGACATCAGCCAGCCGCGCATTGTGCACGCGGGCGTCGTGATCCTCCATTTCAAACGAATAGCTGCCGTTCTTTTCGATCCAACCCCCATCCGCAGCCCGTTCGGAATAGCGCACAAAGGTATCGACAAAGGGCGGAGCCGTTTCGGCCGCTGCAGTTGCACTTCCCAAAAGCTGTCTCCCAACCGGTGCCTTGCCGACATCCCGGACGCTCGGCCTGCATCCCGCTTGCCCGTTGCAGCAACCTCGTGCGGCTGGGCGGGCGAAAATAGTGCCGACATTGCCGCCCGCCTCAACAGGACGGCCTGTCGCCGCGCATTTCCCGTGACTTAGCGGGGAAGGGCGGATTCGATCATGTCGGCGGTTTCCATCACCGCCACGTGCTGAAGGTCATGCGTGTAGGGCATTTCCTCCACCCGCCAGTCAGGCTTCTGGCGCAGCCGTTCCGCGACAGGGCGGAAGGTGTCGTTCGGATAGCCCGTGGCGATGACGTAGGTCTTTTGAGGGATTCGATCGCGTGCGCCGCTCAACCGTACCCTTTCGCTAAAGCAGTGTACCGACTGCGGTGTGCGGCGGTTCTCGTAAGAAGCGCGCGCGTCGTCCGTCATGTGCGTATTGAAGCCCACGAGATTGATACGCGGAGGGGGCACCAGATATTCCTCCCCTTCAGGCGGCAGGTGCGGTTCGCCGGGAACGAGGTCGTTCAGCGACTGGCCGTCATCCGGGCAGAACGCGTCCAAATACATCAGCGACTGGACGATTCCCTCGGGAATGAACTCGGTCGCCTGCGTCACCGGCATACCGCCATAGGAATGGCCGACCAGCAGGATGTTTTCGAGCGCTTCGAACTTGATGAGGTTGGCAATATCCTGAGCGTGCAGCGATACGTTGACGTCCGGGCTGGTCAGATGCTCGCGCTCTCCCAATCCGGTCAGCGTCGGCGTAAAGACGTAGTGTCCACGGTCGCGCAGTACATCGGTCACCTCGCGCCAACGCCACCCGCCGACCCATGCGCCGTGGACGATTACGATCGTTGACCGCTTGCTTGTCATATTCAGCCTTCTCCCGATGTTCTTTCAGCCCTGCCTAGTTGGCCTTGGGGCGCAAAATAGTAACGACAATAGCCGGTCAGACCGGCGCACCTTCCGCTCGCAGCTCAAGAATGCGCTGGCGGTATGGGCGCACACCCAGCCAGTATGTGATCGCTGTCGCCGGAAATAGCACTGCCGCGCTGGCCGCGATCGCGTAACGCAGTTGGGCCTCGTCTCCGAACACCACCTGGGTCAGGAAGGCGAAGAACGTCGGCCCGATGGCCTGACTCAACGCCAATACGATGAACAGATAGATGGCGGTCATCTGGCCGCGCATCTCGTTCGGCGTGATGATCTGGATCGCGGTGTTCAGTGAAGGTGCCGCCACCAGCATCATCGCGGGCCCCAGTCCAAACAGCGCCAGCGCCAGATAGGGTGAGGGCACAAGAGGCGCTGCGATCATGATGGGGGCAGCGATGCTGAGGCCGATGGCCATGACGCGCATGTTCGCATCGGCGTGGCCGCGCTTGTGGAGGTATTCGTTGAACCACACTGCGCCCACCAAGGCGGGTCCAGCAAGCGCGAGGCTGAGCAGGCCGGAATAAAGGCCGATCGTGGCAGGCTCCCACCCAAACGTCCGGGTGTAGAAGGCGGCGATCCAGGCGCCGACGCCCATCATGTGGATCGAGGTGAAGCTGAGGCCCAGAAACATCGGCCCGTACACGCGCTTGTGCTTGAACAGGTAGGCGAGCACCTGACCCAGCGTCGCCCCGCGCGGCTTGGTCCCTACCGGCGTCGTGCGGTGGCCACGGCGTTTGGGTTCGCCCATGCTGACCACAAGGAGCGCGATCGGGATGCCCACTGCGCCGGTGAGGATGAAGACGAGTTGCCAATCGCGCAGCACCCCAAGCAGAGGCACTTCTATCGTTGGCAGACCGGCCATGACGTAGATCAGGAACGCGCCGAGCAGCAGCGACAGTGCGTTTCCGCCCTGAAGCCCGGCGTTATAGATCGCGATACCGCGCGGCAGCTTGTCGGGCGGGAAATAGTCGGCAAGCAGCGAGTACGACAGCGGACCGTTGATGGATTCGCCTGCGCCGATCCCAAATCGTGCGGCGAAGAACTGCCAGAATGTCGATGCGAGGCCGCACGCTGCGGTGGCGAGGCTCCAGATACCGACTGAAATCGTCATCAACCATTTGCGGTTGTGCCGATCCACCAGTCGAGCCGCAGGGATGCCGACAACCGCGTAGAACAGCACAACAGAAAAACCGAGCAGGTAGCTCATTTGCAGGTCGGTGAGTTGCAGGTCGCGCTTCACGGGTTCGACCATGAGGGTCATCACGCCGTTATTCAGCATCGCGCACATCTGCGCGGCCGCGAGAACCCATGCGGCGTAATAGGCGTGCCGAAGCGGCGGCCAAGCCTCATCGCGCGTGGTTGGGGGTGTCGCCAGGCTTTCGGTGGCGGCAATATCGGTCACTCAGTTTCTCCCCCGATGCGACTAGTTCCCATAACGCGGTACCGCTGCGCCAAGTTTGATGGCCCCGTTCCAGCGTTCCGCGATGCGGTTGTCGGCTATCCTGAACATTTCGAAAAAGGTGGTCGTGTAAGTCTTCCCGGCCCGGCTCGGGTGAGGATGCTCGCGACCGTAGACGAGCACAACCAGATCGCCCTGAGCGACCATGGCTACCAGCGGATCGGAAATGCTGTCGGCGACAGGGCCGCTTGGCTGGGTCGCAACGCGCGCTTTCAGCGCTGCGAGGCCAGACGCTAAGTTAGGATCGTGTTCGGTATAGTTGTCAGCGAAGTAGCGGTCGGCCTTGTCCGCTTTCCCGGCCTGAATAACCTCCCGCCAGGCATCGAACACTAGCCGCTTGTTAGCTGCGAGCACGGGATCAGAGGCCTGCAGAAGCGTTGTCTGAGCCGTCCCCACGGCGCCGGTCACGGGCTGGGGACCGCCTTCTTCGGGAGGCAGAACGTTCAGACCCGGCGGCGCCTGAACCGAGTGCCAGTGTTCTGCAAGCCGCCCGCCCTCGACGCGGAACAGGTTGAAATGCGTACTGGTGTATTTTGCGTCGCCCGCAGGTTCTGCCAGCTCTTCAGCCAGTGCCATCACGACCAGATCGCCTTCACCAATGATGGTCACCAGCGCAGGTGAAACGACCTTCGGAATCTCGGTGCGTGGAACGGCGGAGAACACGGCCTTGAAGGCTTCCCGCCCCGTCGGAAGCACCGGGCTGTGCTGGATGTAGTCCGGCTGGAGCATATCGTCGGCCAGCTCGGTGCGTCCGGCATTCACGACACTGCGCCACATATCGAAAACCAGCCGCTTGTTCGCGGCAAGCGTGGGGTCTTCGTCGTTCAGCAGCGAAAGCGGGTCTGGGTAGCCGGTCACAGGGGCGGGGCCGGAAACGTTTATCGGCGGGGGCGGGGCGAGTGACACGGGCTTCGGTTCTGGAACTTCGCTGCAGGCAAACAGCAGCGGTAGGGTGGCAGCCACGATAGCAAGGCGGAGACCCGTTTTCATTCTTGCGCCCTTGGCCGCTCGATGGCGGACGTAAGTCTTGTTGGTTCAGAAGGAACAGGGCGGACCGTGAGGCCCGCCCTTTCCAGAGCTTCGCTTGTGGACACGGCGTAGATATGCAGGCGCCCTAGAACTTCTTCCCAACCTGCAACTGGAACACCCGGCCCAGAGGGCTGCCATAAGTGGGGTCAAAGCGGATTGAAGAGCCAGCAAGACCGGATTGATTGACCACTAGCGGCGGGTCAGTGTCGAACAGGTTTTGAATGCTGAAGATCACGCTGAAATTGTCAGTCAGCCACGATCCTCTCGCGTCGCCGGTATTGAAGCCCAGCGTCAAATCGAACGTCGTGTTGGAATCGATGTGCGAATAGGATGGATCTACGCCGATCGGCAGTTGCTGCGGATCGATCTCGTAAGCGTTGCGGAAGTTTGCGAAGACGTTGGCCGATACGGTTCCGAGGCCGATATCCCGCTCCCACCCAACTTGCCCGCGAGCCTGGAAGGTCAGCGGATAACCCGCATCGTTGACCTCTTCGACCAGTGGTGCGCCAGCTAGCGGGGAAACCTTCCAACCGAGGTTGTAGGTGCCAACGGCCGATACGTTCCAGCGATCTGCGCCCGTGTCGAACGAGTAGCCCACGTTGATGTCGATGCCGTCGCCCACGGTCTTGCCTGCGTTGATGCGGCGTCCGCTGACGAGCGCGATGACATTCGCCGGTGCTGTCGGAGGACCGAACAGCCCGCCGCGTTCGCCGCCCGTGTTGTAGCAGGTGATCATCTGATCGTAGAGCGCCTGCGTGGTGATGCGCTCGCCCAGCACCGCGGCGCAGGCCGCGTTCGCGTCATTGATCGTGGGGAACTGACCGAAGAACGCCTCGGGGTTGTTTGCCGCAAGCGTCGGGAACAGGGTCGGGTTATAGATGATCTGCGAATTGTAGAGCTGCTGGTTGATCGCGTTGATGCCGCCAACGTTGAAAGCGGGGGTGGAAACCTGCCCGTCGTAGCTCAACCACCAGTACTTCGCCGACACCGTCAGACCGGGAGTGCTCGATGGCTTCCATTCCGCACCGATGGCGTAGGTTTCGGATGTTTCCGGCAGAAGATCCCGGTTCGCCCCGCCGATCGCTTGGTAAATCGCACCGAAGGGGATCGCTTGGCAAGCGCCGCATACCGAGCTGGCGATCTGGGTGCCCGCGGTGGCCAGCGGAATGACACCGGTCTGCGAGAAGGGGTCGTTGTCAGCCAGTCCCGGGGCGCGGAACGAGGTTCCCCAGCTGCCGAATACCTTCAGCCCATCAACGGGCCACCAGTTCACGCCGATACGCGGATTGGTGGTGGTGCCGGCGTCGCTGTAATCGTCATACCGCAGCGATCCGTTGACCTGCAGTTCGTAAATGCCGGGCACTGCCGCGTCCGGCGAGATCACCGGGACAAACAGTTCGCCGAACACCGACGAAACACTGCGGGGATTGAAGTTGTTACCGCCGAAGTTGTTCTGGTTGAGGAGCGAGCTTTCATACTGCTCGTATCCGACGGCCAGTTTTACTTGGCCTGCCGGAAGCGAGAACAGAGGGCCGCTTGCGGTCGCTGAATAGACCTGCATCTCGTATTTCGTGCGGTTTATCAGTGAATTACCGCGTGCCAGGATGGAATCCGCCGTAGCCTGATCCGTGCATTCGAAAGCGGTCGGATCGCAGAAGAAGTTGAACGTCGCGAACACCGGTGCGGGGGCGCCACCAGTTTGCGTCGTTACCGAAGGTGCGTCATGCGTGCCGGCATGGGCGGAGAGGATCAGCGACCAGTCATATGGCAGGCTGACATCAACGCCGCCGCCGTAGGTCCAGGTTTCGGTCTTGCCGGTGCGCATCGGCGGACCGATGTCGTAAACCGTGCTGTAGGCCACGGTAAGCCCGCCGGTCCCACAGGCCGCAACCAGTGCAGCCGGTCCCGTTACCACACCGCCAGCGTAGTGACTGGGATTACAGGGGCTGTAGGGATTGCTGTTCGGGATCACCGGCATCTGGCCGAAGTTCGTGACCCGGTTGCTGGTGGAGGAGTTCGGGCCCTTGATCGCAAAATCGCGATCTACGTAGAGCGCGTCGCCGAACACGCGCAGCCAATCAGTAATGCGCTGCTCGAAATTGACGGAGAAGCGGTCGGCGGTGACCTCCGGGATAACCTCGATGCCGGTCCAGGTGTTGAAGCGGTTTGGCGTGCTGCTCAACTGGGAAAGCGTAAGGGCCGTTCCGTTCTGGCCCGTCGGGATGCCGTAATAGACGCCGTTGACCACGACGTTTCCGGGTGCGGAGTAGAGCGAAGAAGCCGGGCCACCATATGGCGAGAGATCGTCGTTATAGAGGTCTGGCCGTGCCGACGCTTCGAACGCATCCTGATACGAATGCTGGTAGGATGCGATGAAGCCGCCTTCCATGCTGGTGCCTTCGCCCCAACGCAGACCGCCGATGCCGGTGACATACCAGCCTTCCTGCCCGTCGTTCTTGCGATACCCACCATAGACCTCAAGCGTGTCTTCGGGTCGCCGCAGGATGTAGTTCACGGTACCGGCGATGGCGTCCGCACCGTAAAGCGCCGAGCCGCCATCTTGCACGACGTCGATCCGCCCAATCATCTGCGCCGGATAGTTGTCGCCGTCGAAGGCGTTCATGTTTCCGCCTTCGTAAGGCACGCGGTGCCCGTTCACGAGGCTGAGCGTGGCGCCGTAACCAAGGCCGCGAATGTTGGGCGACTTGTTGAAGCTGAACGAGTTGATGGTGTTGGCCTGCTGGGCTTGACCCCCGGCGTAGTTGTCACCGCCACCCAGCTTCAGGATCGATGGCACAGTGTTGAGGATATCGGCCGTGCTGCTGAGGCCGGTCTCGCGGATTTCCTCCTGCCCCAGTTGGACGAGTGCGGAGCCTACCGGGGCCTGTCCGACGATGCGGGTGCCGGTGACGACGATCACCTCATCCGATGCAGCGGCCTGTGGCTGACTGTCCTGGGCCAGCGCAGGTGCGCTCAGCGAAAGGGAGGACACGCCCGCCATCAAGGCCAGAGCGATGCCACGGGTTGAAACGAACGCAGTGCGATTGCCAGCCAATGTCTTCATCTCCCACCCTGCCTTGCGGCATTTCAGACACCTGTCGGTGGTTCCAACCGCCGCTTGTTTTCGACGTGTGCGGAACGGCCGCAGTTTCGCGCCCATTTATCGTTGTCGCCAATCTGGGCCGGTGTCCCAGCGTGAAAATAGTGCTGTGAATTGGCGCTGCGACCGGGGCTCCCCTTTCAGGGGAGCCCAATTGTCGGCACTATTTTGCCGGGGCCGAGAAGGGCCAGTTTCAGGCTCGGCTCAATGTCACGCGCCGGTGCCGGATTGACAGTGACAGCCACGGGTTGAGGAACAAGGCAGGCTCCATGCAGATCACACAGTTGCATCCCCGGTTCGTCGGCGAAATTGTTGGACTGGACACCTCAGGACCGATCTCACCCGACGTTGTCGAGTTTTTCGAGAAGGCGATGGCCGAATACGCCGTCTGTGTGATCCGCGATGCCAGCCTCTCCGATGAAGATCACATGCGGTTCGCCCGTGCCTTCGGTCCGCTTGAGCTGGCGCCCCCTGGACGTAAGCGGATATCGGCAGGACTCTACGATATCAGTAACCTGGACGATAATGGTGAGATCATTCCGCCAAAGCCCGACGGCGCCCAGCCGACGGATTTTGAGCTGTTCCACACCGACAGTCCGTTCAATTCATGGCCGACTAAGTGGTCGATGCTGCTGGCCTATGTCACCCCGCCAGAAGGGGCGAACACCGACTATATCGACACGCGCGCCGTCTATGACGACCTGTCTCAGGACATGAAAGACAAGGTTACGAGCCTGAGTGTCGATCACGATCTCTTCCGTGCCCTTCAGCTTAAGGGCGTGGAGTTCGGAGACGCCACGATGCGGGCGCACTATCCGCGCAAGGCCCACCCGCTCGTCCGCAAGTCAGCTAACGGTCGCGATGCACTGTATATGGGCTGGCACGGGGTGGGAATTGTGGGCTGGCCGGAGGAAGAGGCGCTGGCCTTCCTTGACGAGCTTTACGCCTTCGCCACTCAAGAGAAGTACATCTATTCCCACAAGTGGCGGCCCGGCGACATGGTGGTATGGGACAACCGCTGCACCATGCACAGCGCAACGTCGTTCGAGCGCTATCGCTACAAGCGCGACATGCGGCGCGCCACGATCAACGAGTACGGGCCAGAGGTATCCGCTATTGAGGCAAACCGGACGGAGCCGGAGCCCGCCTGAGCGAGCCCCGGCGAACGTCTACTTCGCCCGGAAGATACGGATCTTCACCGCGGGGCCGCCTGCGTCCGGCGCCATTTCCAGAGTGCCCACGAAGGCGGAGCGGTTCAGCCAGTCGTACTTGCCCTTGGGCGCTTCAAATCGGGGGTAGGTGCGGGCTGGGGTAGGCGGACCGTCTCCTGGCGCGCACAGCGCGCCTTCGTTGATGATGTTGATCACCACGCCATCATTGGTGCGCAGCATGTAGTCGGCCTTGATCTCGGTGCATCCGTCAGACCGCGTCAGCTGCCAGTCCCAGCCGCCGGGGATGATCGTGCCTTCAATGCCGGGGCCGGAGAACGTACCGCCTGTGATCGGGATGATGTTACGCCGCCCCAATGGCGTTTCGCCCACCGGGATGGCCTGCCCGAGCATGACGATCTCTTCAAAAGCAAACTCGAGCTGCGGTGCGGGGGCTTGTTCCTGGGCAAGGGCGGAGGGCGCCGCCAGTATGGCGCAAAGGCTCAATCCGAAGGCGGCGGCGGTTTTCACAAGGCAATCTCCCCAAGCGATTATCTTTGTTGCTTTCAGCCATACTTATTGGCGATAACTGTCGCTGACAATAAAGGTTTGTCACCTGAGCAAGGCCGTAAAGCGGCCGGCCGATTGGGAGGATGAAGATGGGCGCACAAACGGCGGGCCGCACTCCGCTGGCGATCTCTGCTTTGGTTGCAATAGCACTGTCGAGTTCGGCAATGGCGCAGCCAGCGCCTCAAGGCGATCCGGAGGCTGCGCGACGGGCGCAGGAAGCGCAGAACGCCCGGCCCAATACACCCGGCGATGGCCCCTATCCCGCCATTCTGGAAACCGACCCGGCCTTTCCCGGCCACGTCATCTATCGGCCTGCCGATCTGACGCCTTTCGCAGGAGGGAAGCTTCCCGTTCTCGTTTGGGGCAACGGTGGCTGCGCGGACGACGGCACGGCGCACCGGTTCCATCTCGCCCAGATCGCATCCTATGGCTATCTCGTGATCGCTGCCGGTGCATGGCGTAGCGGTCCGGGAGCGACCGAACCGCGCCCGCCGCGTCCAGCGCCAACGGCTGCCGGTGCGCCTGCTGCTGGCGCGCCACAGGGCGGTCTACCGCCAGCGGCCACCTCTGCGGAAGATGTGCGAGCCGGTATCGACTGGGCCATGGCGCAAAACGCCCGCGCAGGCGGGAAACTGCAGGGGAGGGTGGCAACCCAATCTGTCGCAGCCGCTGGCCATTCATGCGGCGGATTGCAGGCTATCGAAGTTGGCGCTGATCCTCGGGTGAAGACGGTGCTCGTACATAACAGCGGGATTTTCAATGACGGAGGCCAGGGGCGCGGCATTCCTGGCATGACGGTGAGCAAGTCCGCGCTCAACAGCGTCCACACTCCGATCATCTACATTCAGGGTGGCCCGACCGACATCGCCTACGAAAACGGCAAGGATGACTTCGCGCGGATCAGCCATGTACCCGTTGTTTTGGCCGACCTTCCGGTGGGCCACGGCGGCACATTCTCACAACCGATGGGCGGCGCAGTGGCGCACGTCGCGGTGGATTGGCTCGATTGGCAACTGAAGGGGGACCGCACGGCTGCGCGGACCTTCACCGGCGAGAACTGCCGCCTGTGCGCGGGTACTGATTGGTCAATCGAACGAAAGGGCCTCTAAGCTGCCGCTCCCTTGGGGGAGGGAGCGTTAGGCCGCCAGGACGCTGATCGAGACAACCTCGATGGCGTCCTGGCGGTTCGCAAAATCCACCTTCTCGCCAGGTTCTGCGCCAATCAACGCGCGGGCGAGCGGTGAGGAGAACGAGATCAGGCTTTCCGCGGGGTCTGCCTCGTCATCACCTACAATAGTGATAGTGCGGTCCGTACCGTTCATTTGGAAAGTCACCGCGCAACCAAATGCCACGCTTGATCCATCCGGCACGGGCACCAGTTCCATGGTCGCCTGCCGGGTGCCCCAGTAACGAAGCTGGCGCCGCAGCGCCTTTATCTCGTCCTCGCCGGTGAGCGTTTTCAGTTCCGCCTCAAGCTCCGCCACACGGGCACGAATCTGCGCCATGCCCCGCGAAGTGACGAGGTTCGGCCCCGGCGGGATCGGCAGTTCAAACTTGGGTTCGAGATGTTCGTCATCGCTCTCACGACGAAAGGCGACACTCATCCGTTGGGTTCCTCAGGCGCAATCCAGTCCTGGATGTCGGGCGCCTGTCCGATCAATGCAAGTCCGTGGGCGATAGAGGTCAATTCCTCACCATCGGCCAAACGGCTCTCGCCAAAGCGATCTTCAAACAGGCGCCTCACGGCGGGGATCAGGGAGGAACCACCCGTAAGGAAGACGTGGTCTATATCGCCAGCGGTCAACTTCGCATTGGCAAGCGCTTCGTCCACCGTCGCGGAAATGCGGACGAGGTCGGGCGCGATCCACTGTTCGAACTCCGCGCGGGTCACTTCCGCATGGATCGTCAGGTCAGAACTCTCGAAATTGAAAGCGCCATGCTGGTCGGATGAGAGTGACCGCTTCAATTTGCCGACAGCTTCGTAGAGGCCGTGGCCCAACTCGTGCTCGACTACTGCGATCATCCGCTCGATCGCTTCCGGATCCACGGCTGCTCGCTTGAGCCGGGCGAGCTCGTCCAACGTCCGGCGATTACGCATCATGGCGAGCCGCGACCAGTCGCCGAAATCGGCGAAGTGGCCAGCGGGAATTTCCAGTACCTTGTCGAACGAGCGGTAACTGCCGCCTTTGCCGAGCATCGGCAGAACGAGGTGGTCCAGAATCCGATAGTCGAATTGATCGCCAGCAAGGCCGATACCCGCCGAACCCAGCGGAGTGCAGCGCTGGGCCGCTCCAGGTGCTTCGACCCGTACGATCGAGAAGTCGCTAGTGCCGCCGCCGAAGTCGGCCACGAGCAACGTTGCCGGATCAGTCAGCCGCGAGGTGAAGCTGAATGCGGCGCCCATCGGTTCGTAGACGTAGTGGACGGGCCGACCGAGCGCTTCGAACATCGCGTCGTACCGTACGCGCGCCAGCGCCGGATCAGGCTTTGATCCTGCGTAACGCACGGGGCGGCCGACGATGATTCGTTCGGGCAGATTCTCCAGCGCGCCACGTGAGTGAGCCCTGAGATGCTGCAGGAAAATCTGCCCCAGTTGCTCAAAGCGCAGTCGCTTGTCGAACAAGCTGGCGTGCTCGAAGATCGGGTTCGCGGCGACAGATTTGAAGGATTGCAGGAAGCGCGATCCGCGAGGGAAATCCAGAAACTCGGCTATCGCCCAGGGGCCTGCTTCGTGCCCCAGTCCGCCGCGCATCGCGTCGTCCTGCCAGAAACAAAGCGCCGAACGGAACACGCTCGCCAGCCCATCGGGAGCAGCGAAGTCAGCCAGTTCGACCGCGCCTTGCTCGTTGGCGCGTGCGACCACGGAATTGGTCGTGCCGAAGTCGATGCCAACGGCGATGTGGTTGCCTGTGGGCATCGGGTACCTTTCCAACCGCGAAGGGCGGGCGCCTATGGCAGTGTTACTCTGCTTGGGCAATCACAGCTGGGGCGAGGTATCCGTTAGGTCAGTTCAGCGGGTCTGCGCGCGGGCCTTCCAGTTAAAACCCGCGCGCATTCCCCCCTTGGCTCAGAAGGCCAAACGCAGTCCCAGCGCTGCCTGGTGACCGTTGCCGCCACCATATTCGCCGTCGTACGAAGCTGTCACGCGCATTGCAGGAGTCAGGCGGAAGGCAATCCCCGCTCCGAGCGTGGGAAGCACTTCCTTGCGGTCAGCGCCGTCCACCACGAAGCGGCTGGTCGTACCGACGAAGCCACCGCTGGCGGTCGTCGCATCGCCGTTCAGCTGATAACGAAGGCCCGCACGCAGCCAGGGTTCAACTTTTGCCTCGGCATGCTGACCGCCGGCCAGTGTCAGTGAGGTGTCGAAGAACGTCGCCTTCAGGGTTTCCCTGTCGACTGCGAAAGCGAACGCCGCGCTGCCGGTTTCCGTCACCTCGCCCCGCTTGGTGGAGATGTGTGTCAGCCCCACACCCGGGCGGATCACCCAGCCACCACCGGCCTGAAGATCATAGGCAACGGCAGCGTCCGCTACCAGGCTACGCAGACGGTAAGCGCCGTTCACGCGTGCCGAGCCAGGAACGGCACGGTCCGTTGCGGCGTCATTCCAGCTATGGGCGATGAGCGAGTGGATCGACAGGCCGCCGGTTTGAATACGGCCAGAAACACCTGCGATTACGCCGTCAGCATCGGTACGCGCGTCGAGGCCGGAGATTGTCTGACGGCTATCGAGGTAACCAACAAACGCACCTAGAGACGCAGTCTCGTTGCCAAGGCCGAACCCGCCCAGAAGCCCTTGCGTGCGGTTCTTCGCGCTCGCGGTGCCCGTAGCTGCGCTGCCCTTCAGGGTCCGCCAGTCGCCAATGACCTCTGCAAAGGCGTACAGCCCGCTTTCGGAACCGAGACCTGCGGCTGCTCCGGTGCGAAGCGACTTTACGAGGCTGAGGCCCTGATCCAGCCCCAACTGGGTGGAACTGGCGTAAGCTTCAGCATGAAGTCCACCGAACGCTTCTGAACTCGCGTAACCGCCCGCGTCCAGCAGCGACGGGATCGCGGCGTAGAGGGCGGTGCCTGCTTCGCCAGAGATAAGCAGGTCGTTGACATAATCGACGGCCGCGGCGGCTTGCGGAGCGGCATCGCCCGTTGCCACAAACGTGCCCAGCAGCTGCAGCTTGGTGTCGGTGTAGCGCAGGAAGCCCTGCACGGCTGAACGGTCCCAGCTGCCGATCTGATACCGGCCGGTGATCCCTTCGTCGGCGATGATCATGTCATAGGCGATGCCCGGGGTGAGGGGCCTGCTGCCGGTGATCGTCAGCGTCGCGCCGCTGGCGATATCGAGCGAGCCGCTGATCAGCATCTGGTCGCTCTGTCCGTCCGGCACGAATTCGAACATGAGGTTCGATCCGGTCGCCATGGTCAGATCGCCATTGTGGATCATCACCGCTGGCGAAGCACCGGGCGACAGTGTGCCGCCAGAGCCGACGGTGATGTCGCCATTGACCGTGCCCGCACTGCCGAAGGTTCCCCCTTGGCCCACGGTTACGTCAGCGTTGATTTCCGACCCTGCGGCGCCAATCAAGCGACCCTGACCGATGCCGATCTCGTCGAACGTGGCCGAGCCGCCGATCTTGCCGGTGCCACCGGTGACGTTGAATTGTTCGACCTGCTGGAAGGCCGACAGGTCAAGGATCGGGAGATCTGCTTCGGGAATGCCTGCATTGGAGAAGCTGGCGTTGACGACGTCGTTTCCAGCGCCGCCGATAACCGAGCCACCAATTGCCCAGTCACCTGTCAGGTCGAGAACGTCATCGCCTGCGCCGAACACCACGTCGCCATCGATCTGACCAGCGTTGGCCAGACGGTTGCCACCGTCGCCGAAGGTCACGCCGCCGGTAATCACGCCTTGGTTGATGACCTGGTTGGCGCCGTCGCCCAGAAGGATATTGCCGGTCAGCGTGAGTCCAGCTGTGTTGGAGACGGAGTTGTTGCCGTCTCCCGCCAGGATATCGCCGGTGATGGAGGCTTCGTTCACGACCACGTTGTTGCCGCCGCGCATATCTACGTTGCCGACGATCGTGCCCTGCAGAACGGCCCGCTCACCGGACGTTTCGCTGCCTGTTACGGCGGTGTTTCCAGTCCCGACATCGATGATCGAGTCTTCGGTCAGGATCAGTTCGCCACCTTCGCCGATGGTGATCTCTTCCTCGCTGACGACCTGCCCGACGCCGATCACCTTCTCGATTTCGAAGTTGATGAACTTCGCGCGGAGGAGGGGGTCGATCGTGCCGGTGTAGAGAGCGCCGGTGATGTCGAAGATCAGCGTATCGGTGCCAAGTCCGCCGTCCGCGATGCCGTTGAACACCGCTGCCAGCCCGTGGATGAAGGTGTCGTCGCCATCACGCAGGAAGACGTTACCTGTGATCGAGCCGTAGTTCTCAATGATGTCATCGTTGCCGCCCAGGTCGATGGAACCCACGATCACGCCGCTTGCCAGGTTGGTGACGTGGTCAATCGATGCGACGTAGGCCGCTGTGTCGTCGGCATCGTATCCGTCGCCCACGGTCTGGATCGCGCCCGCCAGGTAGTGATCGGGGAGGTCGGCGCCGTTGAATACGATATTGGCGCCAGCGAAGTCCGTTCCCGTGCCGCCTTCGATACGGCCTGCGTTGATGATGTTGATATACCCGGCCGATGCCCCAATCGCTGAGGACCACCGGCCCGCCGTGTTGGCCTGCTCCTGATAGCCGGCGACAGTTACGGCTCTGACGTTGCTCAGTGCAGAGATGACGCCGCCCGCCTGGTTCTCGATGGTGACTGTCGAGGTACCGGTTACGTCTGAGGCGTCGGCTACGAGTGCGAAGTTCGGGTTAATGAAGGCGGACCCGGTCGGCATTCCGATCATCGGACCGGGGACGACAGTGGCGCCGCCTGCTGCGGAAATGGTGCCACTATTGATCACGCGGAGGTTAGCGTTGGCTATGAATTGGACTTCATCGTCTTCGCCAGCCTCGATTTCGATCTCCAGCGTGCTCGCGCCGTGTTCGTAGCTGACAATCGATCCAGTGTTGGTGAAAGTAACCTGCTGATTGACGTCAGTCTCGTTGTAGACCTCAACTCCTGCAGGCCCGCCGTAAGTAGCGTCGAAATAGTTGCCCGCGTTTATCGGGCGAGCAGTGCGGGTGATAGAGCCGCTGTTGGTGATAGCCATCTCGGCCACTTCAGAGTCCACCACGACACCCCCAGTGATCGTACCGCCGTTGATGAAGTTCAGCTTGGCAGCCGGAATCTCCGGAATGTCGTCATCATCTTCGCTGGTGAGCAGTTCCTGCTCGATCGCCAGCGCGATGCCGCCCTCGCGGTTGGAGGCGGAAATCAATCCTGCGTTTTCGAACCGAAGGTTATCGGTCGCAATGTCAGCCAGGAAGCCGTGCCGGATGATACCACCTTCCGCGTTGAGGATCGTGGCAACGGAGGTGTTGAATTCAATCTGCTCGACTGTCGGAATAGGATTAACCAGTTCACCCGATTCCAGCGTTAATCCACGTGCGAAATACGTGGCGCTTTCCAGCCCTTCGATCGTGCCGGTATTCTCGAAAGTGAAGGTGCTGGAGATCATGCGTGCGTCCAGCCCGCCAATAATCTCACCGCTGTTCGTGATGCTCACAGGCGCGGTGCCGGTGCTGTTCACCGCCGAGCGGATGCGGACTGCCGTTTCGACGCCGTTGTCGAACTCGAGTTCTTGTTCGGTGCTGAGAGGGCGGACGCCGTCCTCGGTCATCTCGATGGTTCCGCTGTTTTCGAACGTGAACGCACGATTTGCCGCAGCGTGAATAAGCGTACCGTTGCCCTTGGTAAGCAGCGCTACCGATCCATCATTGACGAAACTGGCCGTGTGTAGCCGGATGTCGCCCTCTACTGTTCCACTGTTCAGAAAGCTGTTCAGCGCAGAGCCAAATCCAACCGTACGGAAGGGATTGCCGCCCTGCGAAGTGTCACGCGCAATCGGAGCTATCTGCAGTTGAGCATAGCCGACTGCCGCCAGGGTGACGTTCACATTTGGCGGGAAAGCACCCACGGGGCTAAGTGCTGTAATCGTGCCGGAGTTGACGACGTTCCCGTCACCGCCAAGATTGATCGTCGTTCCGCTGCCCGTAAGCGTGAGGGTCGTGCCTGCGCCTCGCACTTCGTAGCCATCAATCTCGAAATCGGACGGCTTGGTGTACTGCCCCAATTGCACGGATTGGGTCTGGCTATAGCTCTTGGCGAAGACATCGACGCCCTGACCGGCGGATATTGTCCCGCTAACTCCATCGTCTTCGCCACGCTGCAGAAAGTAGGAGGTGGTGAAGCCGGTCGTTCCGAGACGAAGGTTGCCGTTCAACTCTCCCCCGTCGGAAATGTAATAGATTAGCGGAGCGCCGAAGATGTTGGCGGCAGGCGGATCGTTCAGCACCACGTCGCCGTTGATGGTCCCGGCGTTGGTCACGGCGAATACGAGCTGCGGCGTGCCTGAAATGCCGCCATCGATCACGCCGCCCTCGCGGTTGTTGACCGACAAGACGACCGACCCGGCCTGAGCGATCGAGCCAGAAATCAGGCCTTCGTTGGTAACGTTGGTGGCGGTTCCCACGACTCCCACGATGGGCCCATGAGTCTCCCCGCTGGCGACATCGATCTCGCAGACGGGGCCTGCGCTGCCATCCGCGCACGTGGCTTGCGCCGCGGCAGGCTGAGCCATCGACAGCGCCAACAGACTGGAACCGAGCACGAGCCCAACTTTGCGCTTTTCCGCGCCGGAAACCTTCATCTGCATTAGAAACCCCCCAACTGATTCAGAGGGCGCTAAATCGTCAGAAAATGCCGCGCATCACCCAAACGGGTGATGTCAGTAATTTTTGTGGAGCTACCCAGCCAGGCGCGCCAGCAGCGACACCAGCTCCCCCTGACGGGCAGTCGAAGTTTTCGCGAATACGCGCTTCAACTGTGACCGGATGGTCTCCACCGAAATGCCCCATTCCTGAGCAAGTTCTGCAAGCGCACGGTTTTCGGCGACCGCACGGGCGATCCGCGCTTCGGCCGGGGTCAGATCGAACAGCGCAGCGATGATGTCGGCATCAGGAAGCGCGTGGTTGTCAGGATTGGCCAGGATTGCGAACAGGTGGACGTTATCGAACATCCCTACCGCGTCGCGGCGGGCGGGGACCAGATGCAATACAGCGCGGCCCATCTGGTTGCTGTCGCGGATTGCTATCGAACAGCCACTGTTCTGCCACCGCATCGTTGCTAGGCCTTCCGCAAATCGGCGGTCCGCAAGCTTGTCGGGGATTTGCAGACGTTTCGTGCCGTCCAGCAACAGATCGTCGAACGCCAAGGCAAATTGATCGCTCGCGCGGATGACCCGGCCATTGACGTCGAGCAGCGCGATGGCGAGGCCCATCAGGTTGAAGGCTTCGACAAGGCTCTTGGCGCGTTGCTGCCTGATGTGGCTGCTTAAAGTCGTCGCGCGGGCGAGGTGCGGTCGCAACCCATCAAGAAACCCCGATGCCTCTAAAGACCGCTGGTGAGACGGAAAGCCTTCGATTGCGACCAGGATGATATCGTTTTCCGCACCCTGGATAACCGTTCCCGATCCAGCTGAGGCCCCGCGGGGCGTCAGAAACTCCGTGTACATCGGCAGCGAGTTGATCTCCTCGATCGTGTGGAGCTCAATGTCTGCAAGAAAGCCGGGGTAGGATGCCCGCTCCAGCCGCCGGGAGACGCGGCTGTTATTCTGGTTCCATCCTTGTCGGTCGAATTCGCGCGCAGTTTCTTCGATCGAAGGAGACGAGATCAGGTTGATGCCTGACTCATGGCTGCGAATGAGGTTACCACCTAACGCGCCAAGAGAGTGCGCGATCCGGTCAAGTAGATCTGGCCACTGCTCCGGAAGAACAGCGGTTTCATATATGCGACCGATCAGGCTGTCTGCCGTTTCTGTTCGTCCCGAGATAGCCAAAGCCATCCTCCCCCAGTGCGGGAGGATTAACTATCCGCCTTATACTTTGCCAGTAGTTTCAGCGGGATGGTGACAATTTGCGACCAATCGATCTGGTCAGCATTGGCCCGCTGTTCGCTTGGCTGGGGCGGCAGGATTCGAACCTGCGCATGCCGGTACCAAAAACCGGTGCCTTACCGCTTGGCTACGCCCCATCAGCGCGGAAGGCGGCCCCTATACCGGGTCGCCCGCCGTGCGCAAGGACGCTGGCGATTACCAGTAAGGAACGGCGCCGTATGTTCCGTAATATCCGAAGATGGCATCGCCGTAGATGCGGTAGTCCGGCCCGCCGAGTGCGCGAATTTCATCGCCATCATATGACGGGGCGTCCTTCAGCGATTCGGCATGGATTGGCACGCTGTAGCCACCCCATTCGAGATTGTAGTCGAGCAGCACCCACGGCACCGGGTGCATCTTCTCGCCAATTCCCAGAAAGCCACCGAACGACATTACCGCATAGACGGTCTTGCCGGTCTTTTTCTCGATAGAGAGATCATCGATATGGCCCAGCCGCTGTCCGGCACGATCGAAAACCGGGGTGCCAACCACGCGGCTGGACAGGATGAGGGGGTGGTGAAGGTCCTTAACCTTGTCACCGCTCGCGTCAGTCATGGTGCGTCCTCTCGGCTATAGGGCCATCGTTATGGCGTAACGCGCGAGAGGACGCTTTGGGCCCGATCAAACGTCGGCGCGTTTCCTGACAGGGTTGAGGAGTTCTTGATCGACCGCCGCGAAATCCGCAGCAGAATGGCGTTCCGGCATGGCCTGGGTGTTGACCAGCCGACCCCGGATCGCACCTGGACGCGCGTCGATCGTCTTCACCCAGCGGCCGACGTTCTCGTACTCGTCGAGGCTGAGAAACTTGTCGGCGCGATTGTAGGCGCCGTGCCATAGGTTCCCGAGCCAGGTGTAGGCCGCAATATCCGCCACGGTGTAGTCAGCGCCTGCGAGGTATTCGGTCTTCGCTAGCTGCCCGTCTGCGACCGAGAACAGTCGCTTGGTCTCCATCGCGTACCGGTCGATGGGGTACTTGTAGCGCTCAGGCGCATAGACGTAAAAGTGGCCAAATCCGCCGCCCATAAACGGCGCGCTGCCCATCTGCCACATCAACCAGCTGAGCGTTTCCGCACGCGCCGGATTGGTCTTGGGCAGGAGGTAATCGAACTTTTCCGCGAGATGTAGAAGGATGGCTCCACTTTCGAATACTCGGAAAGGCTCGGTCCCGCTGCGATCCACCAGCGCGGGGATCTTGGAGTTGGGGTTGATGTCCACGAAGCCGGACCAGAACTGGTCTTCGGCGAAAATGCGGATCATCCATGCGTCGTACTCAGCATCGGAAAAGCCCGCTTCCAGCAGCTCCTCAAACATGATGCCGACCTTCATCCCATTGGGAGTGCCGAGCGAGTAAAGCTGGAAGGGATGTTCGCCCACCGGCAACTCGTGCTCCTGCCGTGCACCTGCCGTCGGCCGGTTGATGCCAGCAAACTGGCCGCCGTTCTCGGGATCGAAAGTCCAGACCTCGGGCGGGGTGTAAACATCGGACATCGGCTGCTCCTGCTTCATGCTTATCGATCAAGCAGATGGCGCTTCGGCTGCGGAACCGCAAGCTTGGCGAAACCGTTGGGGCGGCTATGCAGAACCTCTCGCGCTCGCTCGAATACGTGGATGACGGGGCGCCGGGAATAACGCGGAAGAGGGCGGGCAAGGGTTGGGCCTACTTCGCCCCGGACGGCGCCCGCATCAGCGATCGTGACGAGATCGACCGGTTGAACCGTATCGCTCTGCCGCCCGCCTACACGAACGCCTGGTTCTGCACCCAGGATTGCGGGCACCTGCTTGCCACGGGCATCGATGCGCGCGGGCGCAAGCAGTACCGCTATAACCCCGAGTTCCGTGCTGGCCGAGAGGCAGGGAAGTTCGACGGCTGCTCCCGATTTGGGGCCCTGCTGCCAAAGGTGCGCCAACGCGTCGAACGTGACCTTTCCCGTAGCAAGCTTTCGCGGGAGCGCGTGGTCGCGAGTGTTGTTCGCCTGCTCGATCTGGGTGCGATCCGCGTCGGTAACGAGAGCTACGCCAAATCGAACCAGAGCTTCGGTGCGACCACGTTGCGGCGACGGCATGCCAAGGTTTCAGGCAGGAAAGTGAAGCTGCGGTTCAGGGCCAAGAGCGGCCAGATGCGGGAAGCCTCGGTGACTGACGCGCGGCTCGCCCGGCTCGTACGCCGGATGGAGGATCTGCCAGGTCAACACTTGTTCCAGTACCTCAACGGTGACGGAGAGCCACATCCAGTGGGCTCGCATGACGTGAACGAGTATTTGTGCGAGACGATGGGGGAGCATTTTACGGCCAAGAACTTCCGCACGTGGCACGCCAGCGCTCTCGCGTTCAAATTGCTGGCTGAGGCCGAGCGCCCGCTGACGCTCAAGGAACTGACCGGTAGCGTGGCGGAGCATCTGGGGAACACCCCTGCCATCGCCCGAAAGAGCTATATCCATCCCGCAGTGATAGCTCTGGTGGACCGGCAGCAAAAATGGCGCGCGCGTTTGAAGCTGCCGCGCGAGACGAAGTGGCTCAGCCGGTACGAGCGCGGCTTGATCAAACTGCTGGAGCAAAGTCCCAAGGCTGCCAAGTTGCTGGCCGTCTGATCCTCATCGCGTTAGCAAGATGTAAGATCAGAATAAGGGAGGCCCGGGCACCATCTGATGCCCGGTTGGGGAATGATGGAACATAACGTATGAAGGGCGCGCCCGATCTTATTGTAATCGGCGGCGGATCCGCTGGCGTCGCGTGCGCTGCCAGACTGGCCGAAGGTGGTCAGCGGGTGCTTCTGATTGAAGCTGGCAAGAGCCACAAGGACCCGCGCATTTCGATTCCTGCGCTGATGGGCGGGATCGTCCAGAAGCCCGATTTCGACTGGTGCTACCACGCGGAACCCGACCCTTCGGTGGGCGGAAGGCCCGATGTCTGGCCCGCTGGCAAGCGGCTGGGCGGTGGCAGCGCGATCAACGGCATGATGTTCATTCGCGGCCACAAATGGGATTACGACCATTGGGCGGAACTCGGCGCGACGGGCTGGGACTATGCGAGCGTGCTGCCCTATTTCCGCCGTCTGGAAGACAACGAGCGCGGGCCGGACGAATGGCGCGGGCAGGGCGGTCCGGTCGCGGTGTCTGAAGTACGATCGCGCTATGGCGTGACCGATGACTGGATCGCTGCCGCTCAGGAAGCCGGCCTCGACCGTTCGCCCGACCTCAACGGTGAACATGGCGAGGGGGTGGATTACATCCAGCTTTCGCAGCGGGGCGGCCTGCGGTGCTCCACCGCGCACGGTTATTTGCGGAACAAGCCAGCGAACCTCGAAGTGCTGACCGAGTCGCAGGTTTTGCGGATCGTCATCGAAGGTGGCCGCGCGACGGGCGTCACCATCCGCAGGGGCGGAGAGGTGCTTACGCTGTCCGCGCGAAATGGCGTGGTGTTGAGCGCAGGGGCACTCAACACGCCGCGCCTGCTCATGCTATCTGGCATTGGCCCCGCGGCTGAATTGCAGCGCCACGACATAGCGGTAGTCGCTGACCTGGCGGGCGTGGGTCAAAACCTCCAGGAGCATCCCGGCTGCCATCTGGTAAACGCGGTGTCGGCGCATACCTTGAACGACGAATCGCATGGATTTGCGGGCGTTCTCGAAGTGCTGAAGCTGGCCTTCTCGCGCAGCGGCGCACTGACAACCGGGATCGGCCACGCGCAGGCATTCGTGAAGAGCCGCCCCGATCTACCCGCGCCGAACCTGCAACTCGCCTTCAGCGCCTTTGCCTTCGAGATCACGCCCAAGGGCAACCTTGCGCTGTCGAAACAGGCATCGGTCAGCACATTCGTCGCGCTGATGCGGCCTAACTCGCGTGGCCGGATTTCGCTGCGCTCCGCCGATCCCGACGCGCCGCCGCTGATCGAACATCGGCTGCTGGGCGATGAAGGCGACGCGGCCCAGCTTGTCGAAGGGCTGGAAATTGCGCGTCGGATCATGGCCCAGCCTGCCATTGCGGCTGATGTTACCTCCGAAATTCGGCCGGGTGCTGGCGCGGATAGTCGTGAGGCGCTTCGCGGTTATGTGGGGGCGGCAACCATCCCGATGTTCCACCCGGTGGGAACTGCAAAGATCGGAGCGTTGGACGATCCAATGGCGGTTGCGGGGCCGGATTGCCGGGTTCGCGGCATAGAAGCGCTGTGGGTAGCCGATGCGTCCATCATGCCGACAATTCCGCAGGGCAATACCAATGCCACCAGCATCATGATCGGCGAACGCGCCAGCGATTTGGTGCTCGCTGGCGTTCGTAATCAGGGTTAATTTCTAGTGCCTTTTTCTGGACCGTCTGCTCGGGTATCATAGCTTCATAGTTGAAGGGGGAGCTTCACGATGAACAGGCGTCTGCGTACCGGCTCTAAGGTAGCGTTTGCAGCTCTGGCAGGGGGAGTTCTAGTCTCCCCCGCGCTCACCCAACAGCAAACGACCCCGCCCATCGCGCGTTACACGATCGACGCGGGCACGACGTCGGGCCTGATGGCAATGGCCAGCGGCGGCGGTGTCGGCGCGGCCTTGGGCATGTTGCGCGGCGGTGGTGGGGACCAGGTCTCGCACGAACTGCTTCTAAGGCTTGGTTCAAGCCGTTCCGCGACCGGCGACCCCAAGGCCGATCACTTCATGCCAGCGGGCGCGAGGCTTGGTGCCTCGGTGCCGCTCGTATCTCCGCGTCCTACGACTCCGGGTCGGAGGGAGGGCGAACGAACCGATCAGCGTAACCCGCAGCTTCCGGAAGGACGCCTGTTGCTGTTCTGGGGCTGCGGAGAGAAGGCCGCGCCGGGTCAGCCGGTGGTCATCGACTTCTCGAAGATGGCGCGTGGCGAGATTCCGCCAGGGCTTCTTGCTCAAAGCCTCAATCTGCCCGATGATTGGTCGGTCAGCACTGGCAATAGCAGGACATTCGGCGACTGGCCGAATTCGCAAGACACCAAAACCGTCGCTGCAAACTCCTCGCTCCTCGGGGCGCACCGCATTTCCGGAAACTATTCGCCGGAAATCAACTTCACACTGGCTGACGATTTTATGCCCGCTCTGCAGGCGACAGGTCGCGCCTTGCCGAGTGGCGCCTTGGGGCTGAACTGGGGCGCACTGCCCAAGGCGACCGGTTACTACGCTTGGGCCGTAGGGGCGGGTGGAGGCAACAACTCGCGAGACATGGTGTGGTGGACATCGTCCTCGACCCAGCAGTTCGGTGGCCCGATGTCGGACTGGATATCTCCATCAACCGCCGCACAACTGGTCAGGGCCGGCACTGTCATGGCGCCTAGCCAGACTAGCTGCGCGATCTCGGCAGAGGCGCTAGCGGCGGGAGGTCAGGCGATGATGACCCAGTTGTTCGCCTATGGCCCGCAGGCTGATTTCGTTTACCCGCCGCGCCCGTCGAACCCGCGCGTCGCCTGGAATCCGGAATGGATCGCACGCGTTCGCTTCCGCTCCAACACCATGATCATGCCCGGCATGGAAGGCATGGGGCAGCAGAATACGCGCGAGGTCCGGCAGGCAGAACAACAACCGCCAGCCTCGGGCAAGCCAAAGTGTCGCAGCGGTCTGCGCGGTGTGGCGGAACGAGCGGCGGGGCTCTGCGAATAAGCGCAGGGCCAGCGCCTGCTCACTCGGCGGGCAGGCGCTCGTCCGCCATCTTGCGGCGGATCAGCCCATCGTTGAGGAATGTTCCGAACGGGAACAGCCCGGCGATGAACGTGCGTGCCCACTCCCACGCCGAGAATCCTTTGCCCGGCAGGCACGCAGCCATGGCCAGCACGAAGGCGATCCACGCAAAGCCGTGGGTCATGCCAAATGGGCGGATCAGCGCGGGATAGTCGAACCCGTACTTCAGAGGCATCGCCACCAGGAACAGGGCCAGCGTGGTTACGCCTTCGATCAAGGCGATCACGCGAAATAGCTTCAGCATGCTGTCGATCTTCCAACCGTGCGGGGGAGCAGCTCTCGAGTAACGCCGCTGGATCAGCCGATGTGGGTGACCCAGCCGTGCGTGTCCTCAGCGGTTCCGCGCTGGATGGCGACGAGCCTTTCGCGCAGGCGGCTGGTGGTTTGTCCGGGGCCGCCTGTGCCGATGGTGAACTCCCCGTCCTCGCCCGCAACGCGGCCGATGGGGGTGACCACGGCAGCGGTTCCGCAAGCAAAGGTTTCTACCAGCCGTCCGCTCGCAGCGTCAGCGCGCCACTGGTCTAGGCTGTAGCGTTCCTCGCGGATTTCCAGCCCTTCTTCGCGCGCAAGCTGGAGCAGGCTTTCGCGGGTGATGCCGGGCAGGATAGTGCCGGTCAGGGGAGGGGTGATCATGGTGCCGTCGTCGAACACGAAGAACACGTTCATGCCCCCCAGTTCCTCGACCCATTTGTGCTCGGCAGCGTCGAGGAAAACGACCTGATCGTGCCCACGAGCGATGGCTTCCGCCTGCGGTACCAGGCTGGCAGCATAGTTGCCGCCGCACTTGGCCGCACCGGTGCCGCCCGGTGCGGCGCGCGTGTAGTCGCCCGACACCCAGATCGAGACCGCAGGAGAGCCGGACTTGAAGTAGTTCCCGGCAGGGCTGCAGATGACAAGAAACTTGTAGTGCTTGGCCGGTCGCACGCCCAGAAACGGCTCATCCGCGAACATGAAGGGCCGCATGTAGAGCGAGCCGCCCTCGATCGCAGGGAACCAGTCCCGATCTGCCAGCACCAGTTGCCGCACTGCTTCGACGAAAACGTCCTCCGGCAATTCAGGCATTGCGAGCCGCCGGGCAGACGCGTTGAAGCGCCGGGCGTTCGCATCAGGGCGGAATAGCGCGAGACTGCCGTCCTGCAGGCGATAGGCCTTCAACCCCTCGAAGATCTCCTGCGCATAGTGCAGCACTGCCGCCGCAGGGTCGAGGCTCAGCGGGACGCGGGGCCCGATCGTTGCATCATGCCAGCCACGGCCTTCGGTCCATTCGATGACCACCATGTGATCGGTAAATACCTTACCGAAGCCCGGATCAGCGATCGCCTGAGCGCGATCAGCTTCTGAAGTGAGGGCGGGATGGGGGATACGGGCGAATTGGGGTGCGGGCGCGTCGGCCATTGGAAGCTACGTCCTTGCCTTGAAGTCAGGCTTCATAGGAATGAATATTACAAAACCACAAGCGATTTTATAATATTTGGTATGAAATGAAACCGGGTTATTCGGCGTCCTAGACCCGGATTCCGTGCAGGAAAAGGGGTGTGGAAGGCAGAAAATGAGAAGGGCGGCTCCGCCCGTCGGGGAACCGCCCTTCGCATGGTCAGCGGTCGAGAGAACCGCTTACGAGGCCTTTATCGGCGATGTCAGGAGATTACCGATAATGCTTCGCACGGGTCGTCACCGACCTCCCTGCTGAACCATGAGACATCGGATCACCTCCTTTCGCGCTTGGAAGCCAGACCTGCCATTTCACCGGCGGTCAGGCCGGCGTGTACCGCTGGCCTGTGCTGAATGTGATTCACCAAACGCCGGAAGACAAGACTTGTATTTAGGTTATTCCCAGTCAGACTAATCGCTTCGCGCTGAGCCGACGTACGCTTTCGGTAAACGCCTCACCGACAATCCTCGATCACCCGCGTCACTTCCGGCCACGACGGGATGTAGAGCGTCTCGAAACCAGCCATCGCGATCGCAAAACGCCCGCGGGAAAACGCCATAGCGTCCAGCAAACGATCCTGCGCTGACAGTCTTATGAAGACTTCGCCCAGCGCGATTCCGCCAGCTTGAGTCTGCACCACGCGTTCTTCCGTTTCTGTCATAATCCGCATCGGCGCCGGGCTGGAGGAAACGCCGGGGATGCCGATCTGCACAGTTCGCGCTGACCGGTCGCAGCGCAGCCATAGGCGCGGTTCGGCCCCTTGCTGGCCAAAGCTGGCGGACCCACCCACCGTCGACGGCTGATAAGTCCAGTCACCCGGAGTAGCCGGCGCATCGATCCAGTTCCCCGCGAACGGCTGCGGCGCTGGTGCGGGTGCTGGCGCTGGAGCTGGAGCGGGCGTTGGTGTTGGGATAGGCATGGGTGCGGGGGCAGGGGTATGGGTCTGCTGTGGCGCAGGCACGCAGGCCGCGAGCGAAAGGCTCAGGGCCAGGGAAGCGAAGGCAAGGCGGCTCGCCGTCGTGTGCGTGCGGCGGGTCGGCATCATAATCACTCCTGTCGCTATCCCGGCCTCGGCAGGCCAACAAGCCGCTGGTCTGCCGGGTTCCTTGCCTTTATCGACCCTGCGATGGCGGGAAAGAGGCGTATCGACCAGTTGCTGGTAGAACGGGGGCTAGCCGAGAGCCGCGCCCGCGCGCAAGCGCTGGTCATGGCGGGGCTGGTTTTCGTAGGCGAATCGAAGGTCGAGAAATCGGGTCAGCAGGTGCGCGAGGACGTCGTCATCGACGTTCGCGGGCGCGATCATCCCTGGGTGGGGCGGGGCGGCGTCAAGCTGGCCCATGCCATTGAACACTTCGCCCTCGACCCTGCGGGCGGCGTGGCAATGGACATCGGCAGTTCCACCGGGGGCTTCACCGAAGTCTTGCTGACCCACGGCGCCGACCATGTGTTTGCCGTGGACGTCGGCACGAACCAGTTGGCGTGGAAGCTGCGCCAGGATCCGCGCGTCACCGTGCTGGAACAGACCAACGCGCGCGAACTTACTCCTCAAATCATCGACCGACCCTGTGACTGGGTTGTCTGCGATGCGTCCTTCATCGGACTTGCGAAGGTTCTGGAAGTGCCGCTCGGTCTCGCGGCGGAGCGCTGCACGCTGGTGGCGCTGATCAAACCGCAGTTCGAAGTTCGGCGTGAAGAAGTGGGCAAGGGTGGCATCGTGCGCGACACTATGCTGCACAAGCGCGTGTGTGCTGAAGTGACCGAATGGCTCGAATCCATCGGCTGGCGCATCGATGGCCTGACCGAGAGCCCGATCACAGGCAGCGAAGGGAATGTGGAGTTTCTCGTTTTAGCACGCCGGGGCTAATTGCTTGTTAGGCGGTGCGCCGCCACTATCCCTCGCGAATCGCAGGGAGTTTCAATGAATCGCCTCGCCTCGCCAGCACAGCTCCGCGCCAGTTATATGCGTTGGGCCCTGTTTCTCGTCCCGCTTGTCGTTTTGTTGGGATTCTTATCAGGCCAGCTTTCCGGCAGTAGTTCGGAGAGCGCTTGGTTTGCTGCCTTGGACAAGCCCGCTATTTTCCCCCCATCGGTGGCGTTTCCGATCGTCTGGACGATCCTCTACGCTTTGATGGGTCTGGCGCTCGCTCAGGTCTGCACCGCATGGCGCGCGCGGTGGCGCACCCCCGCCATCGTGGCCTTTGTCATTCAGCTGGCCGTGAGCCTGACGTGGTCGCCAGTGTTCTTCGGCCAGCATCAGTTGACGACGGGGCTCTACATCATTTTCGCCCTGGACGTCCTCGTGATCATCACGGTGTGGCTGTTCTGGAAGGTTCGCAAAACGGCGGCCGTGATGTTGCTGCCCTATCTGGCGTGGATATTGTTCGCGAGCGTGCTCAACTGGCAGTTCCTGGAACTCAATCCCGATCTCGACGGGGTGGACGCGCCGGGTGCCGTGCAGCGCATTTCGATTTCCCGGCCAGCGACGTAGCGCCTTGCCAACGGTTCCGACGGGGGCCACATAGCCGCGATGCAAAGCGAAAACCCCCTTGTCGCCGATTTCGTGAAGCTGGCGAACGCCGCCGCCGGCACTCTTGCGGGCATGACCCGCGAGGCGCGCGATGGCGCTCGCGAGCGGATGAAAGAGGCGTTCGGCGGGCTCGATTTCGTGTCGCGTGAGGAATTTGACGCGGTCAAGGAAATGGCTGCGCGCGCCCGCGAACATGCTGCCAAGCTGGAAGAACGGATCGCCGCTCTAGAGGCGAAGGCGGGCCAGTAACGCCTCCCATAAAAAGGGGGAGGACCAGCGCCGATGCATTTGCGCGCTCCCGCAGTTTTTCTTTCGGCCCGGCCTCACGGCGAAACGGCCGTGATCGCGCGTATGTTGACTGAAGCACATGGCGTAGTTGCGGGCTACGTCGCGGGCGGGCGAGGGCGGAATATCCGCCCAGTGGCCATTCCCGGCAATCTCGTCGCACTCGATCTGTCATCGCGTTCTGACAGCCAGCTTCCCTTCGCGAGGTTGGAACTTGTCGAGAGTCGCGGCCCCTGGCTGGCGGAGCCTTTACCCGCCGCCGCGATCGGCTGGATCACCGCGCTCACGGCCACGGCCCTACCAGAACGGCAGCCTTACCCCTCGCTCTATTCTGCGCTGACGGCTTTGCTCGATGCCGTTTGTCATGCCCCTTCGGCTAGGGGTTGGGCTCCAGCGCTGGCATCTTACGAGAGCCTGCTTCTGCGAGAGTTGGGCTATGGCGGGGGAGAGCAGACGAACGGTGATTTCGACGCTGCGCTGGCGACCCTGGACAAGCTGGCGCAGCAGCTCGACCACTACCTGCTTGCCGACCGGCGCGGCGATGTTATGGCCGCGCGCCAACGCTTGAGGGACCTTTTGGGACGCATATGAAGATTGCTTGCCTTGCCGGAGATGGAATCGGCCCGGAAATCATGGCCGAAGCCCGCGCAATTCTGGCCGCGCTCGACCTGCCCGGCCTGACCGTATGGGAAGGCGACGTGGGCGGCATTGGCTATAAACGGCATGGCCATCCACTCCCGCCAGAGACGCTGGAAATGGCCAAGGCTGCCGATGCGGTCCTGTTTGGCGCGGTCGGCGATCCCGACTGCGATGCGCTGGAACGCCACCTGCGACCGGAACAGGCAATTCTCGGCCTGCGTCAGGCGCTCGGCCTCTTCGCGAACCTGCGCCCGGCGACGATGTTTCCCGGTCTGGAAGATCTTTCCGCGCTCCGCCCCGAAGTGGCCCGCAGCATCGATCTGCTGATCGTGCGCGAGCTGAACGGAGACGTCTATTTCGGTGAGAAGGCGATCCGCGTTCTGGAAGACGGCCGCCGTCAGGGCTTCGACTTCATGTCTTACGCCGAAGACGAGGTTCGCCGTATCGCGCACATCGGGTTCCGCGCCGCGCAGGGTCGGGGCAAGCGTCTGACCAGCGTGGACAAGGCCAACGTGCTGGAAACCAGCCAGCTCTGGCGCGACGTGGTGATCGAGGTCTCGGCGGAATATCCCGACGTGAAGTTGGACCACATGTACGTCGACAACGCGGCGATGCAGCTGGTTCGCAATCCCGGTCAGTTCGATGTGGTCGTGACCGGCAACTTGTTCGGTGACATCCTGTCGGACCAGGCGAGCATGTGCGTCGGTTCCATCGGGCTGCTGGCCAGTGCGTCCCTGGGAGAGGATCAGACCGAGTTCGGCACCAAGGGTCTTTACGAGCCTATCCACGGTTCTGCGCCGGATATCGCCGGGCAGGGCAAAGCCAATCCAATGGCTATGATTCTCAGCCTCGCGATGATGTTGCGCCACAGCTTTGGGCGTGAAGCGGATGCCGCTCGTATCGAAACGGCAGTGGCCCGTGCGCTGGAAGACGGCGTGAAGGGTGCCGATCTGGGTGGCACTGCTGGGACGAGCGAGATTGGGCGCGCGGTGCTTGAACGGTTGCCGCAGGCGTAAACCGGATGCTCACTAATCTCCTCTACCCGTCAGGGCGATGGAGATGACCCACGCGTTTCACGATCATGCGGCCGCAGCGGCGGTTGGCTCGCTTGAGCTGGCCGTCGTCCTGCCGACGTTCAACGAGGCTGAGAACATCGCGCCCATTGTGAGGCGGCTGGAGGCAGCGCTCGGTCCGGCCGGGTGGGAGGCGATATTCGTCGACGACGACAGCCGCGATGGAACGGCTGCTGCCGCACGTGAGATCGGCCGGCACGATCCGCGTATCCGCGTGATCCAACGGTTCGGCCGCCGAGGTCTGGCCAGCGCTGCGATCGAAGGGATTTGCGCCACGTCCGCGCCGATTGTGGCTGTGATGGACGCGGATATGCAGCATGACCCTGCGCTGCTGCCCGCGATGCTGAAGGCGGTTGGCTCGGGCGAATGTGATGTCGCCGTGGCTTCGCGTTTCGTCGAGGGGGCCAGCATGGCAGCCTGGAACCGTCCGGATCGCGAACGGGCTTCGGCGTTGGCGAATCGCATTGCGAGAAAAGTCACAGGGGTCACGCTGTCCGATCCGATGAGCGGCTACTTCATGCTCCGCACGGAAACCGTGAGGCGCGACGCGCACCGGCTGTCCGGTATCGGCTTCAAGATCCTGCTCGACATTCTCGCCACCGCCGAAAGCCCACTGAAGGTGAAGGAATTTCCCATGGAGTTCGGCGCGCGCGCGGCGGGTGAAAGCAAACTGGACAGGACGGTCGTGTTCGAGTTTCTCGTCGGTCTCTACGATAAATGGCTGGGGCGGATCGTGCCCACGCGATTTGCCCTGTTCGGCACGATCGGGGCGGCGGGTGTGGTGGTCCACATGGCGGTACTGGCCGCTTTCCTCGCGGTTTTTGGCGGCACCTTCCATGACCACCTCATCACCGATTTCGAGATAGGCCAGACAATTGCGGCGCTGGTGGCGATGAGCTTCAATTTTGTGCTCAACAACTCGCTGACCTACGCCGATCAACGCTTGCATGGCGCCCCGGCGCTGTTGCGCGGATGGCTGAAGTTCGCGCTCACCTGTTCCATCGGTTTGCTCGCCAACGTCGGTGTCGCGGCGGTGCTCGTGCGCATGGGAATGCACACCTATCCGGCGGCGCTGAGCGGTATCGTGATCGGTTCGGTTTGGAACTACGCGCTGTCCAGCCGCTTCGTCTGGGGTCGTTTCAGGTAGCGTTTAGCGCCAGCTGTGCAGCCACATCCAGAACTCGTAGGAGTTTGCACCGGCAAGCGGCGCGGCGCTCAGGATCGGGTAGAACACGGCAAACATGGCGACTGATCCGGCCAAGACCGCGAGCGAAGCCACTCTCCAACCGCACTTCCACGCTGCGTCCAGTGCCAGCGCCAGCGCCGCCAGCAGGAAGCAGCTTGGCAGTAGATAGTGGTAGTAGAATTGCACCGGTTTAGGCGCGATGATCCACATTCCCAGCGCCGCGAAATATAGAAGGGCGACAGCCAGAGCGTCCTTCCTGCCGCGCCATAGACCGGCCCAAAGGCACCAGAGGACCGCTGGCAGTCCCACCAGCATGGTCAGCGGATTACCGATCATCAGCACTCCGCGCTGCGCCCCCTCGCTGACCTCGTAGTAATACCAGATCGGCCGCCAGTTCAGCACCCATTCCCACCACGTGCTCATGTAGGTATGCGGCTTGACGACTTGCTCCTGTAGTTCAAGCATCGTGGAGTGCAGGGCGATCAGGCCTGTCGGTTCGATCGCGCCCTTGTCGTAGAAGAGGAACGGCCAATAGGCCGCGCAATAGGCGGCAAGCGGGACCAGGCCCAGCCATACGCCTGCCTCAATCAGCGACATTCCCTGTATCGGTGCGCCTTGCCTGGAGGTCAGAACTTGCGAGCGAGCCCCGCGCGTCCTGACGGCCAGAAAGGCCAAGCCGGGCAGCATGGCGACAGGCGCGGCGTTCCATTTGCAGGCTACCGACAACCCGAGCGCTACACCCGCCAGCGGCAGCCGCCACCGTGCCGAACTGTTATCCCGTACTGCGCCAGTGCACATCCAGAGCGCGACCATCGCGAAGGATAGCATGAACACGTCCAGCATAGCGATGCGTGACTGCACGAACAGGCCAAAACCCGTTGCCAGCAGAGCGCCCGTTGCAAGCGTGGCGAAGCGTGACAGGGAGGCGAACCACATCGCGCGCATAGATGCGAACAGGGTCAGCACCCCGAAGAAAGCGGACATGATCCGCCATCCCAGCGTTCCGTCGCCCCAAATGACCATGCCGAGAGCGATCAGTTCCTTGCCGAAAGGAGGATGCTCGCGGTTCAGCGGATGTGAAAGTTCGAGCAGGGAACGGGCGGCCGGAAGATAATGAATTTCGTCGAAATACGGCTGATTCGGTATGGTCAGTCGTACACACACGAGCGCGCCGAACGCGGCTGTAATCGCCGCGACCCAGCGGATCGGATCCGAAGAATGCGATGGGGCAGACGCCGATCTCGGGTTCATCCGTGCGTCGGATAGGACCAGTTGAGTCTGTTCGCAAGGACAGGAGCTATTTGATGATGCTATGTTGCGATGCACCAAATAGTGCGGCCTGACATTAGGTCATAAATTTGGAGGAACCGTCACGATGCTTCAAAGAATTGCTCTCGCAATGGCTGCCGGTGCGCTCGTCGCTGCACCTGTAGTGGCTCAGGCCGCTACTTCCAGTCGCGCCCCTGCCAAGTCTGAAGACGCCGAGAAGCTCGGTGGTGGCATTCTGCTTCCGCTGCTTGCTGCGGCTGCCGTAGCTGCGCTGATCGCATTCGTGATCATTGACGATGATGACGCGCCGGCTAGCCCGTAGTCCGGGTTCCTCATTTGAATGACGTGAAGCGGGGCCATTGTGCCCCGCTTTTTCGTTGCGCTTGGACGGGCAGCGCTCCTAGACGCACCGGGCAATGAAAAAGACTACCGGCACCGATCGCTCCATCACCTCCCGCTGGCGTTCCGCCACCCGCGCCGTCCGCGCCGGGACATGGCGTTCCGAACATGGCGAGACCAGCGAGGCCCTGTTCCTCACCTCTGGGTACACCTATGACGACGCGGCGACCGTAGCTGCGCGCTTCGCGGGTGAAGCCGAGGGTATGACTTACTCCCGGCTCCAGAACCCCACAGTGGGGATGCTGGAGCAGCGTATCGCCGCGATAGAAGGGGCCGAAGCCTGCCGTGTTCAGGCGACCGGAATGGCCGCCATGACGGCATCCCTGCTGTGCCAGTTGAGTGTTGGCGATCACGTGGTTGCGGGCCGGGCCGCGTTTGGATCGTGCCGCTGGCTGGTCGACACGCTATTGCCGCGCTTCGGAGTTGAAACCACGGTCATCGACGCGCGTGATAACGGTGCATGGCAGCGTGCGATGAAGCCGAATACGAAGGTATTCTTCTTCGAAACGCCCGCGAACCCCACGCTCGACATCGTCGATTTGGAGTTTGTCTGCGGGTTGGCGCGGGCGCACGGCATCACCAGCGTGGTAGACAATGCATTCGCCACCGCTGCGCTGCAGCGCCCGCTCGAATTCGGTGCGGACGTGGTAGCCTATTCAGCCACCAAGCTGATGGAAGGGCAGGGCCGTGTGCTTGCCGGTGCAATCTGCGCCAGCAGCGACTGGATCGATAACGTGTTGCTGCCGTTCCAGCGTAACACCGGGCCGAACCTTTCGCCGTTCAATGCCTGGGTTGTGCTGAAGGGCCTGGAAACCCTCAGCCTGCGCGCAAACCAGCAGAGCGAAAACGCGCTCAAGGTTGGCCGTTTCCTTGAAGAGCGCGTGCCCGTAATGCTGCATCCGGGGCTTCCCAGCCATCCGCAGTATGAACTCGCCGCCCGGCAGATGGACGCAGCTGGTGCGATCTTCAGCTTCGTTCTGGATGGTGGGCGCGAGCAGGCCCATGCCTTACTCGACGCGCTGGAACTGATCGATATTTCCAACAACATCGGCGATTCCAAGTCGCTCATGTGTCACCCCGCTAGCACCACGCACGCGAACATGGGCGAAGATGCGCGCATCGAAATGGGCATTCCGCAGGGTATGTTGCGGATGAATGTCGGTTTGGAAGACCCGCAGGACCTGATCGAGGATCTGGATCAGGCACTGACCAAGGCGGGGCTCTAGCCTCTGCTTTTCACGCGCGGTTCGCCGCATCCGGTTTGACCGGTGGCGTAAAGTCTTTACGCTCCGGGTCATGCAGGATGTTCTCTCCAGCCTGTTCCAGCACGCCGCTATCACGCGTGGGGTTACAGTCCGAGTTGCGGTAAGTTTCATGCTGGATCAATCGCGCCTGCATGCCCGTCGCTGGTTCTGGGTCTATCACATCCGCATCGAGAATCACCGCGACGACACCATTCGCCTGCATACCCGGCATTGGCGCATCACCGACGCGAGCGGGGTCGTGAAGCTCGTGGACGGCGATGGCGTGGTTGGTGAAACGCCGATCCTCAATCCCGGCGAGACGCATGACTACGTTTCCGGCTGCGAGCTGGCGACCAATACCGGCTCGATGGAAGGGTTTTATACCTTCGCTGATGGCGAGGGTGAACCGCTCGAAGTGCGGATACCGTTTTTTCCGCTATCTGCGCCCGCCTCGGCGGCCTGACAGCACGCTACACAATTGAGAGGGGTCAGGAGCGCGGTTGCTCCGTCCGGTTGGCACGCCATGCCTGCGGAGTGGTGTGGAATGTCGCCACGAACCACCTCGTGAACGAACTTGGCGATCCATATCCGAGCAGTGAGCCGACCGTCGTTATCGGCCTGTCGGATTCCCCTAGGTAACCGGCGGCCAGTTCACGGCGGACCTCGTTCAAAAGATCGCCGAACGTGAAGTTTTCTTCCTCCAGCCGCCGTTGCAGGCTCCGCGCGCTCATGCCCATGTGGGTCGCGACCTGGTCGAGGGTGGATCTGCCGTCCGGCAGCAATTGTGCAATCGCGCGGCGCACGGCATCGTTCACGGTGGGCGGCTTGGATTCGACCGGCACCATCCGCAACAGGTCTCGGGCATTTCGCGCCATGACCTCGTCCGCCAATGGATTAGGTTCGAGCAGAGACTCGGACGAGCACGAGAAGCCGTTGAAAGAGCTTTCGAATTCGATCCTTACTGGAAGAATACGCTTCCACGGGGCGAGGTCGGTCGGCGCCTTGCGCACTAGATGGATAGCGTCTGGACGCCATCTGCCGTGCGAGGCGCCCTGAAAGATCCGGTACCCGATCCCGATTATCAGATCGTGTGTCTGCACGCTCCAGAAACCGGGAACGAGATCGACCCGGATGATCGCGGTCCCATCGGTCTCTTCCAGCGAGATTTCCGTGATGTCATTCATGTGCGCACGATAAACGATGCAGGCCCGAACCACTTCGCGCAGGTTCGGCAGACGTTCGAGGAGAAGGGCCAAAGGGCCGAGCCGTGCGAAATCGCGCCGCTCAGACAGCAGCAGGCCGAAGCTGTCGCACCCGGAAACCTCTGCGGACCGTTCAAGCAGCTTGATAAGGGCCTCGGCCGGAATTCGGTTTTCGGGTTCCGCCAGCGCTTCGTCTGAGATGCCGAACTCGCGCAGCATTTGCTGCCCGTTCAGGCCGACCGACTCGGCAACCTCCTTATAGGCGGTGAGTATGACGGCTCGAACGCGATGCACCGATCCCTCCGCATTCGATGGCCTGACTCCTTCAAGTCCGGACCCTCTGCGCGCCCCCGCCAGAATATCCGCTCATGTGGTCCGAAATGCAAACAGATTGGCGCGATTTGGCGCGCAGAGTTTTCGCTTCCCCGTTAGCGGGCCGCCCGATCCTTCCGGGCTTAGGTAGAGCCTCGCGGAAGACACATCACACGAGGAACCGATGTCCCAGACGGCGCCCCCGACGCCCGGCGAAGTTCGTGCGCTGGCCCATCAGTTGTTGACTTGGGCGGAACAGCTTTCCGCATTGCCTCCGCGCGTCGCGCCCCTGTCTGACGACGATCGCCATGAATTCGTGCTCGCTCGCGCAGAGGCGCTGCGCCGCGAAGCGCAACTCCGTGCGCGTTTGTTTCCCGGTGCCAACTTCGGGAATGCCGTGTGGGACGTGGCGCTTGAATTGTTCGTTCGCGATATGGCCGGTTTCCGTGTCTCGCTGGAGGATCTGGCAGCCGACGACCTTCTTCCGCAAGAGGAGATCATCCGCTGCGTGAACGAGATGATAGATCTGGGCATCGTCGAACAGCTTACAGACCGTTACGACGCGCGCATCTCGTGGATTTCGCTCACCTCCTCGGGAAAGCAGTCGATGACGCGCTTCCTTTTGGAGTCCTCGCGCAATTCCAACCCGCAGGTTGAGAGTGAAGAGGACGATCCTTCCGCACGGAGCGAGCCTGAAATCAAGACAATGCCGTTCAGCTGCTTGGCCTGATTCCAAACACGCTCCCCCCGATTGTAACGATGTAGAGATTGCCGGCTTCGTCCTCACCGAAGCTGGTGACGCTGCTCAGCGACCCCGCGTTCGGCGTGAACGCTGCGTTGCGGTTGGTGAAAACGCTGCTCGCTGCCGTGGCGCCAAAGGGCAGGCTGGAGATTGGCGCGGACCAGATGTTTCCGCTGACAAAGTCGGCGAAGATGTAGAGGCCCTGCAGGGCTTCGATTGGTCCCCGATAGACATGGCCACCGGTGATGGAGTTGCCCTGCAAGGGGCCGCTGCCGTGGCCGTATTGCGTTACCGGCATCGTGAGGCCCGCCGGGTTCGTCCCCTGACGCGGCTGCGTTCCTTCGAACAGAGGCCAGCCCATGTTCAGCCCGCTGTCGGTGGTCCGTACACGGTTGATCTCTTCGATCGCGCCTTCGCCCACGTCGGCGATCCATATTTCTCCTGTTGCACGGTCGAAGCTGCTGCGGAAAGGATTGCGCAACCCGTAAAGCCAGACTTCAGGCGCTCCGCCAGATGTCGCGAAGGGGTTTGCGGCCGGAATGCCGTAATCGCGATCCGGGTCACCGGGGAAATCGTCGCGAGACACGTCGATCCGCAGCATCTTGCCCAGCAGGGTCGACCGGTTTTGGCCGTTCCCATCGGGGTCGTTCCCGCCGCCACCGTCGCCGGTCGCAATATAGAGCAATCCGTCTCGCCCGAAGCCGAGCCAGCCGCCGTTGTGGTTGCTCCTGGGGTGGGCGATTGCCAGCAGGCGGTTGGCCGTTGTGCGGTCCAACGCGGTGCGGCCCGCGCCATTGGCGACATAGCTCCGTATCTCAATCGCCCCGCCGATTGCGGTCATATAAATGTACGCGCGCCCGCTGGTCATGAAGTCAGGGGCTAGCGCGACCGACAGCAGCCCGCGTTCGCCGTCAGTGGATACTTCTCCGACGATATCGAGGAATGGCGTGGTAGCCACAGTTCCGGTGGCTGGATCGAGCAGTTGGATGCGGCCTTGTCGCTCCACCACCAGAATCCGTCCGCTTCCATCGGGGAAGGCGGTCAGAAACATCGGCTGCGACAGGCCGGTTGCGATTCTATGAACCGCAAAGCCGCCGCTGGTGACGTCGGTCACGGTGATCCGCAATGTCAGAACCGTGTTCGCGCGCCCGTCGCTGGCAATAAGGCCCACCTCGTAGATGTTGTCGGCATTGGCATCGCCCGGCGCGTCGAAATCCGGCGGGGTTGCGAACGAGAGAGCGCCACCTGCGGTGATCCTCAGCGCCGCGGAATCGGCACCGCCAGCGAGGGAGAATGTGACGGCGTCTCCATCGGCATCGGTGGCGACAGCGTTATAAAATGTGCCGGAAGTGCCCTCGGGGATCGTTGCCGTGCTGGAAGAAGTTATCCGTGGCGCGGAGTTGGCATTGCCGCCACCTCCGCCGCCGCCATCGTTGCCACCGCCGCCGCAGGCAGCGAGACACAGGGCAAGCAGCACCGCTACGCCTATCGATATTGGACCCCGCATGCCGGCTCCCTTCCGGTGTATTTGTGTCGCAACGCGCGGTTCAATGGAAGGCTCCCGCAACCGGATATTGCCGGTGCGGTACACAGGCCCTAAACGAGCGGCGCCATGAAGCGCACGCATCTCCCTTTGAACGCCTTGCGCGTCTTCGATGCGGCGGCGCGCCATCTCAGTTTTACCCGCGCGGCGGACGAGCTTGCGGTTACTCCCGCAGCGGTCGGCCAACAGATTCGCGCGCTTGAAGATGTGCTCGGCGTCGTCCTTTTCCGCCGCACCTCCAAAGGGTTGGAGCTCACTGACGAAGCGGAAGCGGGGCTGGACGCCCTGCGCGAAGGCTTCCTCAGCTTCGAGGAATCGGTACAGGCCATGCAGGCTGGCCAATCCAGCCATTTCTATACAATCGCCGCCCCGCGCGAAATCTACGCGCAGTGGTTAGCCCACCGTCTCGCCGCGTTCCGGCGGGAGAATCCTGAGGTCCGCTATCAGCTGATCGGTGGGGAAGATGTCGACTTCACCGAAGCGAATCTCGATGTTGCGATTCGCCTCGCCGAAGGGCCCGACGATCTGGAAGGGGTGCAGCTTGCCCCGGCGCAGCGCGTAATCGTTGCCGCCGAAGGCGCGCCTGACGACTGGATCGGGTGGTCCGGCGCGACACTTCCCGATGGGGAGGAAGCAGCCATTCAGGCCGGAAACGCGGGACAGGCACTTGCCAGCGCAGTAGCCGGGCTGGGAAAGGCGATGCTTCCCCTGCTGCTGTGCGAGGAAGCTATCGAGGCAGGAACACTGAAGGTCCTTGAGGGGCCAGAAGAGGGGCGCCGTGCCTATTGGCTCGTCGCACCGCGCCCGCAGTGGCGACAAAAGAAGGTGAGGTCGCTGGTGGCGTTCCTTACAGGCGAAAACTGAAACTCCGGCGCGGGTCCACGCAGCGGGCGGCGGAATGATATCGGAGGAATCTAGCATGCAAGGTCAAACCGTGCGGCGTTGCGCTCGGCTGTTCGTGGCGGGGCTAATCGCCGCCGCCGTCCCGTTGAGCTCGGGCTATGCGCAGGATCGCGATCTGGATCGTGAAACCTCGCAAGGGAAGGTCTTTCGCGCTCAGCTGGGCAGCGGCAATGCGCCCACCCGTTTCCGCATCACGCAGCAAGCCGGGCAAGGGCTTGAGATTACCGCGGCGCAAGTCGGCGGCTCCGATCCTTATCTGCGCGTCTTCGATGCCGACACGGGTGAAGTGATTGCTGAGAACGATGACAGCGCGGGATCGCTTTCGGCCAGCGCGCGGCTCTTTTCGGAGCGGACCAGGCAGCTGCGGATCGAGGTGACCAATGCCGCCGGTGAATCGAGCGGCCAGCGGTTCGATCTGATCGTGCTGCCGTCGGACTATCGCCCCGCTCCTCCGCGCGAGCTGAAGATCGGCCAGACGCAAAGCGGCAGGCTGGATAACGGTGACGAGCAACTGTTCCACATCCGGGCGGAGCGGGGGCAGATTCTTGTCGTCGCGGTGAACCAGTCGGGGGAATCCGAGCTAGACCCGGCGGCGGATATCTATTCCGGTAGCACGGCGATCGGACAAGCGCTCGCTAGTGATGACGATGGCGGTGGCGGATTGAACGCGCGGTTGCGCTTCACCGTGCCGCAGACGGGCACCTACACCGTGCGCGTCCATGGCGTTGGCGGCAGCGCAGGCAACTTCTCGATTTCTGCGACGAGCACGCAGCCGGTCGATGTGACTCCGCAGAACCTGAGCCTCGGTCGCGCGGTAACCGGCGAGATCGATCCCGACATCCCCGAGCGGCTTTACAAGCTGGACGAGCGGGCCCGTACATCCTTTCGGTCCGGCAACCGGACTCTGGTGATCGAGATGCGCAGCGCCGGTGGGGATGTGGAAGAGGGCGGGCTGGACCCTGTTCTCGACGTTGGCTTTGAAACCCCGATCGGCTTTTCTTCGATGGTACGTGATGATGACGGCGGCGGGGGCACGGATGCCCGCATCGTTTTCGACACGTCGGAACTAGATGCCGATTGGCTCAGCCGACTGCTGATCCGGGCCAGCGGCTATGCAGGCGGCAGCGGGCCTTACACGCTTACCGTTACTCAGGGGGATGCTGAATGAGGCTGTATTTCGCCGCGCTGCTCGCGGCGCTGACGCCTGCCACAGTTCTGGCGCAGGGTGAGCGTGCTCCGGTAGATAAATCGCAGGATATTGGCTGGCACCATCAGCAGATGATGGCGCTGGCCAGCCGTCAGGCTAGCGATGGCTGGTACTACCTTCCCGGTGGTGTGCTGTGGAAGCGTGTCTCAGGTGACGGGACAGGGCAGCGCCCATCGATCAGGGACACGGTGACGCTGCATTACGAAGGCACGTTCGTGGATGGCGAGGTGTTCGACAGCTCGTATCAGCGTAATGAGCCGGCGACGTTCCCGCTCCAAGCCCTGATCCGCGCATGGCAGCTTGCCGTGCCGCAGATGGCGGTAGGCGACACCATCGAAATCGCTGTGCCTTCCAGCATGGGATACGGTCCGGTCGGGCGCGGGCCCATTCCCGGAAACGCGACGCTGCTGTTCAAGATCGAGCTGCTGGCGATAGTGAAATAAGGGCGCTTTCGGTTCGTCACCGAAACTCCGATTTGCCCAGGGGATTCGCGATGCGAGACCCCTGGGAAATACGATCCGTTACCAGGCTTTACTGCCGCCCTGCGGGAGCAGGTCCCTGCGGAGCAGGAGCGACAGCTGGGTCGCGGTCAAAGATGCGCGACCACTGGGCCCGATCGTCGGGCGCGTTCGGATCTGCGGTGCCAGCAGCAAGGGCCTCACGATGGGCGCGTGACGCGCTGATGTAGTCGCGCGGCATGCGGTTGCCTTCGTGGCAGGCGTACTCGAAAAATTCGTAGCCATCGTCGCGGATCCACTCATTGCGGGTGGTCCACGGCGCTGTGAACACTTCGGGATCCGAATAGGTCAGCTCGTGCATGAGGGTGTTCGGCCCGGTCATGGTGATGCGTTCGACCGTCTTGGCCTGAGTGCTGGTCGGGATCGTGTTGTACGGCGGCACGGCCTGCGTGGCGATGTTCAGCGGCGATCCGTTGCGGGCGTAGGCATCCTTGGTGGCGCTGTCGCCGCTCTTGATATTGGTCGTCTCGATGACGAGCGTATTGCCTTCCCACCAGCCGACGCTGTTGCCCAGATAGGCTTCAACCGCCTTGTCCCAGTGACCGGGATTGCTCTTGCTGCGCAGCGGGATCACCCGGGTTCCGAGCATTTCCAGCGCGATGGTTACATAGCCCGGCGACTGGAAGATGCGGATGCCGTTGTTGTAGCGGAACGGGTACATCGACGCGGGGAAGCCGCGGGTAACGCAGCGGTCCCAGCTGTCGAAGTCACTGACCCAGTCGTAATCGACACCCGGAACCCAGCCGGAACGACCGGCCTCGTGCAAAGCCTTGGCCTGCGGCGTGAAGGCCGGGGTCTGACCGTCGGCAGGGCTCACCAGCATCGACGTGCGATAGGCGAACGCGGAGTTCTTCACCCATTCGGCCAGGCCTTCCGTGCCGGATGTACCGATGCCGCGTTCGGAAGCGGCGGCGTAACTCGAGTCGGAGCGCTCAGCGGCCGTTACGCGCCGCGCGTGTTCTTCATCCGTTTGCCAGAAGCGGTTGCCGTATTCGGCCGGCCGCTGGAAAAGTATGCGGGCGTTGTTGAGGTATTCGATCTGAAAGGTGTGGCTGATGTTGGGATCGCCCCACGCGGTCTTTGGAGGATTGTAGTTGGTCGGGACAGGCGGCAGCTCCGTCAGGTCCGCAGGCCGGTTCTGGGCTGCAGCGGGAGCCGCAGTAATGAGCGAAAGAGCTGCCATCGCCGAAACGGCCAAGGCCGACAGGGCGCAGCTCGAACTTAATCTCTTGTGGTTCATTGGGTCCTCCTCCCCATTATTTGGACCCAGTCTAGATCGCTTTAGGCCACCTGACTAGCGCCCCGTTGACAATGTCTGGGCGCATCCAGGGGCGGGTAGGGGACCGTTCAGTGGGCAAAAAAGAAGGCGCCGGTAGGCGCCTTCCGTCGTCTCAATGGATGACGATCGATCAGCCCCAGCGGCCGCCGAACAGCCAATCCCAGAAGTCGATACGTGAGGCGACGAGGCCCAGAGTGGCAAACAGCATGACAGAAACTCCAAGGGGGATGGAGCTGGATCAATGCCATTAACCATGAATTTTTGCAAATTGTTAACTATGCTTGGCGGCGCGCATTTTCTCTATCAATTTGTAATTGAAGGATATTCTCCGCCCTCATGGGTCGGTACAGGCCGAACCCCTGGGCCACCTCACAGTGCATCTCGTTAAGCATATTGAGCGTGGCGTCGTCTTCTACGCCTTCCGCCACAACGGCGATTCGCAGTTCGCTGCCCAGACGCAGCGCTGCCTTGGTGATGCCGCGAGCCTTTTCGCTGACCAGCATCTGGCCTACAAACAGGCGGTCGACCTTCAGCTCTCCGAAGGGGAGGCGAAGCAGCGCTTCGAAGCTCGCTGCCCCAACACCGAAGTCGTCCATCGAGATCTTTGGCCCGAAGGCAGCCATCTCCGAGAGAATGCCGGAAGCGATGTCGTAGCTGGAGATGCGATAGGTCTCGGTTATCTCCAGCGTCAGATGCCGCGGATCGTAACCCGTTTCGTTCAAAACCTCCTGTAGGGCCTGCACGATTGCGCGGTCGTGCAGCAGCGTGGCGGAGATGTTGACCGCTATCGGTAGGGGGTATCCCGCGGAGGCGAGGGTGGTTCCGGCGGTGCACGCCGAGCGCAGGACGTGGCGGGTCAACGCCAGCATTCGCCCAGCGCTCTCACACTGACGGATGAAGAGATCCGGCGCGATTGGCCCGCGGGTGGGGTCATCCCATCGGACCAGCGCTTCCAGGCCCACGATATCCTTCGTCGCGATTGCAACCTTGGGCTGAAAGGCGAGGTATATCTCGCCATTCTCCATCGCCGCGTCGATCCGGGCCTGCAGCGATATGCTCCATAGCAGGTCCTCGTCGCTTTCCATGCGCGTCGCAGCAATGGGGTTGTGCGCTTCCGTGGTCTGCTCAACCGCAGAGATGGCGGAGGCGAGCCGTTTTGATGTGCTGGGGGAAGGGCTGGTGTCGATGCTGAACGTCATCCGCGCATCGACTATTTCATCCCCCACACTCAGAGGTGCGGAGAGGAGGGCGCGCAGACCTTCAAGGTGGTCCCTGATCTGTCGCAATTCGCGATCCGGGATGCACCAGGCAAGGTAATGCCCGCTGCCTATATAGAAGGTATGATCTGTCGAGTTCAGGCGAAGGCGCTCGACGATGCGATTTACGTACTCGCCGTGAAGTCCTTCGGGCAGCGTACGCTTGATATCGTCCAGGCGGTGAATCTTGCCGACGATGATAGTGGGCTGATCGCGGGCTACCGATTTGTCCGCCTCCAGCGCAGCGAAGGTGGGGAGCATAGTGCCGGGGTCGACTAAGTTCTGGCGGGTGCGCCACTTCTTGCGGGCGCGCAGCATGCAATATGCCGCCAGAAAGGTGATCCCCGAAGCGACGTCGATCCGCACGCCAGCCATGGCTGCTGCCACGACAGCGGCCGGGACGCCCAGCGACAGCGCCACCAGCACCGGTCTTGCCCATCGGCCCGGCGCTCGGATAAGTGCCGCCACAAGCACGATTACGCAGATCGCGAGAACGAGGTAGCCGCTTATCCAACCGGTGCGTCCGGCCTTCAGTGTTTCCGCTGCGTATATCTGCAAGATGGACTTCGGCACGTCGAGGTGCCCTGGAATGTTCTTGGTGCTGCGGGCGGACAGGTCGGAACTTCCGATTAGGGCGATGCGGCCATTCAGTACGCTAGCGACATCGTGTGCCTCGCCGCGTTCAGGTGCGATATCGGCCAGGTCGAGCATCGGGATCGACGACAGCCTGAAGCTGTAATTGATAGGAAACTCGCTGTCTGCCGGCCCGGTAACCCCAGCCATCGAAGCGGGCAGGCTCACCAGCGTGCTGTCGTGCTCCGCCATCGTGAACGGCGCTTCCCAAGTGTAGCCGAGGAAGCTGAAGTAATTGGCTTTGCCGACTTGCTGCACGCCGTCGGCCAGTTCGGGCACCGTCGCGTGGAGCCGCCCGATCCCGTCCACCCCGGTCTCGTAGCTCTGGACGAGATAAAGGCGGTCACCCAGCCGCTGCATGGCCGCGCGCAGCTCGTCATCCGCTTGCTCGTCCGACGGCCGCTCGAATACAATATCTACATAGACGCGCTGCACTGGGGATTCGGCGAGGCGATCAAGTGACCTGGCCAGTTCGCGGCGTCGCTCGGGGAAGCGCGGATCTGCGATATCAGAACGAGCGCCGACGAACACGACATCGCCCGAAGCATCGATGGTTCCGAGCCGGGCCTGGATCGTCCAGATGAACTGGTCAAGCGGTCCACCCAGATTCGTGACGAGGAGCAGAAGCGCGATAGCCGCGGCCGCAAACGCCTCTCGCAGGCGCGTGTCAAATCTGGCGGCACTGATTATCATAATATCCGGCGGCGACCCGTTGCCTTCGTGGGCAGCGGCCGGACTAACAGTTAACCGTAAACAAGGTCTGACCACGCGGGCTCAAAAGTCGCCCACCTTGACCGAGGGGCAGTTCCTCGCTAACGGCGCGCCCATCCGCGGCAGCCTTTGGCTTGCCTCGGGCAGATAGAGCTGAACATTGCCGGTTATGTTCCGGAGGTTTCCCCTACGCGGAAAACCTTTCTCTGTTGGAGTCGCAAGGCTCTCGGGGCAACCGTCAAAGTAACCCGGTGCTCAAGTGGCGCGGGTGGAGTGTTTCAGGCTCGCTCTGTTGTGGCCTTCCGTAATTTGCGGAGGGGTCCGGCCGGTAGACCAAGTGTCGCTGGCCAGACGTTCCCGCTTTAACGGGGATGTGCAAGGGCGATCGAGACCTTCATCCTGTCTTAGTGGCACCTACACAGGTGAAGAGTAACTTCATGCCGACGATCAACCAGTTGGTCCGCAAGGGCCGCGAGCCGAAGCCCGATAAGTCGAAGGTGCCGGCGATGGATCAGAACCCGCAAAAGCGTGGCGTCTGCACCCGCGTCTACACGACGACCCCGAAGAAGCCGAACTCGGCGCTTCGCAAGGTGGCCAAGATCCGCCTTACCAACCAGCGCGAAGTCATCGCCTACATTCCTGGCGAAGGCCACAACCTGCAGGAACACTCCGTGGTGTTGATCCGCGGCGGCCGTGTACGCGACCTTCCCGGTGTGCGTTACCACGTGCTGCGCGGCGTGCTCGACACGCAGGGCGTCAAGGACCGCAGGCAGAGCCGTTCGAAGTACGGCGCCAAGCGTCCGAAGTAACGGCTGTGAGTCCCTGCGTTAGCGGGGACCTTGTGCCAACTGGCCAAGTGGCGGTCCAAATGTCCGCCCGGCCGCGGAGGCCCTGCAGCTGCGGGGCTCACGGTTGAAAAAGGAATTATCCGATGTCACGTCGTCGTCGTCCCGAGAAGCGGGAAATCCTTCCTGATCCCAAGTACGGTGATCAGATCCTGTCGAAGTTCATGAACAACCTCATGCTCGACGGTAAGAAGTCTGTTGCAGAGCGTATCGTTTATGGCGCGCTTGAAACGGTCGAAAGCCGTGCCAAGTCCGATCCGATCGCCCTGTTCCACGATGCGCTGAACAACGTTTCGCCGCAGGTGGAAGTGCGTTCGCGTCGTGTTGGTGGCGCCACCTACCAGGTTCCGGTCGAAGTTCGTCCGGAACGTGCGCAGGCGCTCGCCATCCGCTGGCTGATCTCGGCCGCTCGCGGTCGTGCGGAAACCACCATGGCTGCTCGTCTGTCGGGTGAGCTGATGGATGCGGCCAACAATCGCGGGAATGCGGTCAAGAAGCGCGAAGATACGCACCGTATGGCTGACGCCAACCGGGCCTTCTCGCACTACCGCTGGTAAGCCGTCTTTAATCGGTAACATTGGTTACCATATGGGGGCAGCCTTCCGGGGCGCCCCCTTACATCCGAGGAACTACCCATGGCCCGCAGCCATCCAATCGAGCGCTATCGCAACTTCGGCATCATGGCGCACATCGATGCCGGCAAGACCACCACGACCGAGCGTATCCTTTATTACACCGGCAAGTCCTACAAGATCGGCGAAGTGCACGACGGTGCTGCGACGATGGACTGGATGGAGCAGGAGCAAGAGCGCGGCATCACGATCACGTCGGCTGCGACGACCTGTTTCTGGCAGGCCGAAGACGGTAAGGGTCCTGAGCATCGCCTGAACATCATCGACACCCCCGGGCACGTCGACTTCACCATTGAAGTTGAGCGTTCGCTGCGCGTGCTCGACGGTGCCGTGGCTGCTTTCGACGGCGTTGCCGGTGTGGAGCCGCAGTCGGAAACCGTGTGGCGTCAGGCTGAAAAGTATGGCGTTCCGCGGATGTGCTACATCAACAAGCTCGATCGCACGGGCGCGAACTTCTACTACTGCGTGCAGACGATCATCGATCGTCTCGGCGCCGTGCCGGCCCCGCTGTATCTGCCAATCGGTGCGGAATCCGATTTCGTTGGTCTGGTCGACCTGGTGAACAACCGCGCGATCGTCTGGCACGACGAAAGCCTGGGTGCGAACTTCGATTACGTCGATATTCCTGAGGACATGGCGGACAAGGCTGCCGAATATCGTGAGAAGCTGATCGAACTGATTGTCGATCAGGATGACGAGATCATGGAATCTTACCTTGAAGGTAACATCCCTGACGTCGCCACGATCAAGCGGCTGATCCGCAAGGGCACGCTGAACCAGTCGTTCGTGCCGGTTCTGTGCGGCTCCTCGTTCAAGAACAAGGGCGTGCAGGCGCTGCTCGACGCGGTTGTCGACTATCTGCCTAGCCCGGTCGACGTTCCCGCGATTAAGGGCGTCAAGCCCGATAGCGACGAGGAAGACAGCCGTCCTTCGAGCGATGAGGCTCCGTTCTCCTCGCTGGCGTTCAAGATCATGAACGATCCGTTCGTCGGCTCGCTCACCTTTGCTCGCATCTACTCGGGCCGCCTGTCCAAGGGTTCGTACCTGAACTCGGTCAAGGACAAGCGCGAGAAGATCGGCCGTATGCTGCTGATGCACTCCAACAACCGTGAAGACATCGATGAGGCCTTCGCTGGCGACATCGTTGCGCTCGCCGGTTTGAAGGAAACCACCACCGGTGACACGCTGTGCGATCCGGCAAACCCGATCATTCTCGAGCGGATGGAATTCCCCGAGCCGGTGATCGAGCTTTCGGTGGAGCCGAAGACAAAGGCTGACCAGGAAAAGATGGGCCTGGCGCTGTCGCGTTTGGCTGCCGAAGATCCTTCTTTCCGCGTTTCCACCGACCACGAATCGGGCCAGACGATCATCAAGGGCATGGGCGAGCTTCACCTCGACATTCTCGTCGATCGTATGCGTCGCGAGTTCAAGGTCGAGGCCAACGTCGGTGCGCCGCAGGTGGCTTACCGTGAAAGCCTCGCGAAGCCGGTCGAGCTTACCTACACCCACAAGAAGCAGTCGGGTGGTTCGGGTCAGTTCGGTGAGGTCAAGGTCAAGCTCACCCCCGGTGAACGTGGCCAGGGCATCAACTTCATCGATTCGATCAAGGGCGGCAACGTCCCGCGGGAATACATCCCGTCGGTCGAGAAGGGCATGCGCGAGACCGCAGAGACGGGTTCGCTCATCGGCTTCCCGATCATCGACTTCGATATCGAACTGCTGGACGGTAAGTACCACGACGTCGACTCGTCGGCTCTGGCGTTCGAAATCGCGGGTCGCGGCGCAATGCGCGAAGCGGCTCAGAAGTCGGGCATCAAGCTGCTCGAGCCGATCATGAAGGTCGAAGTCGTCACCCCTGAAGAATACATGGGCGACGTTATCGGCGATCTTAACTCCCGCCGTGGTCAGATCCAGGGTACGGATTCGCGCGGTAATGCGCAGGCCGTGGAAGCCATGGTCCCGCTCGCCAACATGTTCGGCTACGTCAATGAACTGCGCTCGTTCACACAGGGACGCGCTCAGTACACGATGCAGTTCTCGCACTACGATGAAGTGCCCGCGAACGTCGCGGCGGAGGTCAAGGAGAAGCTTGCCTAAGGCAGGTTGACCGTCTAGGGGCGGGCGCCTGATTCAGGGCGCTCGCCCAATCCCCGTCAGAACCGAGTTTCGAAGAACAGAAGGTTTTAGGAAATGGCCAAGGAAAAGTTCCAGCGGAACAAGCCGCACTGCAACATTGGTACCATTGGTCACGTTGACCATGGCAAGACCACGCTTACCGCTGCCATCACCAAGGTGCAGGGCGCTGCTGTCGATTTCGCTAACATCGACAAGGCTCCGGAAGAGCGCGAGCGCGGCATCACGATTTCGACCTCGCACGTCGAATACGAAACCGATGCCCGTCACTATGCTCACGTCGACTGCCCGGGTCACGCTGACTACGTGAAGAACATGATCACCGGTGCTGCCCAGATGGACGGCGCGATCCTGGTGGTTAACGCTGCTGACGGCCCGATGCCGCAGACCCGCGAGCACATCCTGCTTGCTCGTCAGGTCGGTGTGCCGGCTCTGGTCGTGTACATGAACAAGGTTGATCAGGTCGACGACGAGGAAATCCTCGAACTGGTCGAACTGGAAGTTCGTGAACTGCTGAGCAGCTATGACTTCGACGGTGACAGCATTCCGATCATCAAGGGCTCGGCTCTGGCCGCTCTCGAAGGTCGTGACGAAGCGATCGGCGAGAACTCGATCCGCGAGCTCATGAAGGCTGTTGACGAGTACATCCCGCAGCCGGAACGTCCGGTTGATCGTCCGTTCCTGATGCCGATCGAAGACGTGTTCTCGATCTCGGGTCGCGGCACCGTGGTGACCGGCCGTATCGAAACCGGCATTGTGAACGTTGGTGATGAAGTTGAAATCGTCGGCATCAAGGACACCAAGAAGACGACCGTTACGGGCGTCGAAATGTTCCGCAAGCTGCTCGATCGCGGTGAAGCTGGCGACAACGTCGGTGCGCTTATCCGCGGCGTCGGTCGTGAAGAAGTCGAGCGTGGCCAGGTTCTTGCCAAGCCGGGTTCGGTTAATCCGCACACCGAGTTTAGCGCAGAAGTCTACGTGCTGTCGAAGGATGAAGGTGGCCGTCACACGCCGTTCTTCGCCAACTACCGCCCGCAGTTCTACTTCCGCACCACCGACGTGACCGGTGAAGTGATCCTCCCTGAGGGCACCGAGATGGTCATGCCGGGCGACAACGTAACGATCGGCGTTAAGCTGATCGCTCCGATCGCGATGGACGAAGGTCTGCGTTTCGCTATTCGCGAAGGTGGCCGGACCGTCGGTTCTGGGGTTGTCAGCAAGATCACTAAGTAATATAGGCGCCGTTCCGGCACGGATTCGTCCGTGCCGGACGGGTTTTTCGAGGGGCCGCCCCACAGCCGGAATGACGGCGGGCAGGGCGGTCTCTTGTTTTTTGGATGGTCTCGCAGGGGATTATCCGTGGCTCTTTCGCATCGGTAGTAGGACATGGAAGCTCAGAATATCCGCATTCGCCTTAAGGCCTTCGATCACCGCGTGCTCGATCAGGCGACCGGTGAGATCGCGGATACCGCGCGCCGTACTGGCGCACTTATTCGGGGCCCCATTCCCCTGCCGACGCGTATCGAGAAGTTCACCGTGAACCGCGGCCCGCACGTCGACAAGAAGTCGCGCGAGCAGTTCGAGGTGCGCACGTACAAGCGGTTGCTCGACATTGTGCAGCCTAATGCCACGACGGTTGATGCGCTGATGAAGCTCGATCTCGCCGCTGGTGTGAACGTCGAAATCAAGTTGGCGTAAGCCAATTTGCTGCGGGCCCCCGATCACTCGGGGGTTTCGTGTAATCAGGTTGTTCCTTTCAGCCTGATGTCCCGCTAAGCGGGGCGCAAGATAAGGGATACCGCCGGCATTAGCCGGGCTGCGTCCCCCGTCTCGTTCCTTCTCCTGAAGGGACACTCAGCCCGGACGGGGTGATGCATGACAATTCGGGCTGGCAAGCCTGTCGGATGGTCCGGCAGGCCTCTGTTGAAGGAGTCTGATCATGCGCACGGGCGTGATCGCAAAGAAAGTCGGGATGACCCGCCTGTTCCAGGATGATGGCCGCCATGTGCCGGTCACTGTTCTGGCGCTGGAGGATTGTCAGGTGGTTTCTCATCGCACTGCCGATCGTGACGGATATGTCGCGCTTCAGGTTGGTTCCGGTGAGGCCAAGCAGAAGAACGTCGCCAAGCCGCAGCGCGAGCATTTCGCCAAGGCTCAGGTGCCGCTGAAGAAGAAGGTTGCTGAATTCCGCGTCGACAGCGAGGAAGCTCTGCTTCCGGTCGGTGCGACGATCAGCGCTGAACACTTCATCGCTGGCCAGATGGTCGACGTTTCCGGTCATACGCAGGGCAAGGGTTTTGCCGGTGCGATGAAGCGCTGGGGTTTCGGCGGTATGCGTGCTTCGCACGGCGTTTCCGTCAGCCACCGTGCTCACGGTTCGACCGGTAATCGCCAGGATCCGGGCAAGGTCTTCAAGAACAAGAAGATGGCCGGCCACATGGGCGACCGTCAGCGCACCCAGCAGAACCTGGAAGTTGTTCGCACCGATCCGGTTCGCGGGCTGATCTTCGTGAAGGGCTCTGTCCCCGGTGCGAAGAACGGCTGGCTGCTGGTTCGTGACGCTGTGAAGCTTCCGGTGCCGGAAGGTGCTCCGTTCCCCGGTGCGATCCTCGACAAGAAGGCTCTTGCTCCGGAAGCGGATGTTCAGCCTGAGGTCGTGGTTGAGAACAATGAGGCTCAGGGTGTTGCGCCCGAAGCCGACGCGAACAAGGAGGGCTGATCCGTGAAGGTGAAGGTCCAAAATCTCGACGGCAACGCTGCTGGCGACATCGAGCTCAATGACGCCGTTTTCGGTGTCGAGCCTCGCGCTGACATCCTGCACCGCGTCGTTACCTGGCAGCTCGAAAACCGGCGTGGTACTGCCCGCGCTACTCGCGAGCGTTCGGACGTTGCTCGCACGGGCAAGAAGTGGGGTCGCCAGAAGGGCGGCGGCACGGCTCGTCACGGCGATCGCCGCGCTCCGGTGTTCATCGGCGGTGGTAAGGCTCACGGTGCCCGCAAGCGCGAGTTTGAGCAGTCGCTCAACAAGAAGGTTCGCGCGCTTGGCCTCAAGATGGCGCTTTCTGCCAAGGCAAAGGATGGCCTCGTGGTTGTCGACAGCCTTGAGCTGAAGGATGCCAAGACCAAGGCTCTCGCTGCAGCGTTCGGCAAGAACGGTTGGAGCGGCAAGGTTCTGGTCATCGATGGCGACGCAGTTGAAGGTGGCTTCATGAAGGCCGCTGGCAACCTGCCGGGTGTCAACGTCATTCCCGCCGTGGGCGCCAACGTCTACGATATCCTGAAGCATGACACGCTGGTCCTGACCAAGGCCGCGGTCGAGAAGCTGGAGGCGCGCTTCAATGGCTAAGAAGCAGCAAGCCGACGCGCGTCACTATGACGTGATCCTCGCTCCGCACATCACTGAGAAGTCGACGCTGCTCTCCGAGCATAACGCGATCGTCTTCAAGGTGGCGGGCACGGCTACGAAGCCGCAGGTCAAGGAGGCCGTCGAGGCTATCTACGACCGTAAGGTCGCTGGCGTGAACATCATCGTCCAGAAGGGCAAGACGAAGCGCTGGAAGGGCAAGCCCTACAAGCGCACCGACGTGAAGAAGGCGATCGTGACGCTGGCTGAAGGCCAGGAATCGATCGACATCACGAGCGGTATCTGAGGCCAAAAGGACTAGGAACGTACAATGGCACTCAAGAGCTATAACCCGACGAGCCCCGCACGACGCGGCCTCATTCTCGTCGACCGCTCTGCCCTCTACAAGGGCAAGCCGGTCAAGGCGCTGACTGAAGGCAAGCGTAAGACCGGTGGGCGCAACAACAAGGGTCACGTCACTTCGCGCGGCATGGCCGGTGGCCACAAGCAGAAGTACCGCTTCATCGACTTCAAGCGTCGTAAGTGGGACATGGCTGCAACCGTGGAACGGATCGAATACGATCCCAACCGCACCGCTTTCATCGCTCTCATCAAGTATGAGGACGGCGAACTGGCCTACATCATCGCGCCGAACCGGCTCGCCCCTGGCGATCAGGTTATTGCCGGTGAACGTGTGGACACGAAGCCGGGCAACGCGATGCTTCTCGGCCAGATGCCGGTCGGCACCATCTGCCACAACGTGGAGATGAAGCCGGGCAAGGGCGGTCAGATCGCTCGTTCCGCCGGAACTTACGTTCAGGTGGTTGGTCGCGACCGCGGCATGGTAATCGTTCGCCTGAACTCGGGTGAACAGCGTTACCTGCGGTCGGACTGCATGGGCACGGTTGGTTCGGTTTCGAACCCTGACAACCAGAACCAGAACTTCGCCAAGGCGGGTCGCAAGCGGTGGATGGGCGTTAAGCCTCTTACTCGCGGCGTTGCGAAGAACCCGGTCGATCACCCGCATGGTGGCGGTGAAGGCCGTACCTCGGGCGGCCGCCACCCGGTCACTCCGTGGGGCAAGCCGACTAAGGGCGCCCGTACTCGCAACAACAAGCAGACGGACAAGATGATCATCCGTTCGCGCCACGCGAAGAAGAAGAGGTAATCGATAATGGCTCGTTCCGTCTGGAAAGGCCCGTTCGTCGAGCTGTCGCTGCTGAAGAAGGCAGAGGAAGCGCAGGACAAGGGCGGTCGCGCACCGATCAAGACCTGGTCGCGTCGCAGCACGATCCTGCCGCAGTTCATCGGCCTGACGTTCAACGTCTACAACGGCCACAAGTTCATCCCGGTGTCCGTCAGCGAGGACATGGTGGGGCACAAGCTCGGCGAGTTTTCGCCGACGCGCAGCTTCCCCGGTCACGCCGCCGACAAGAAGGGTAAGCGCTAATGAGCAAGCAGAAAGCTCCCCGCCGCGTCGCGGATAACGAGGCGCTGGCTGTCGGTACGACCATTCGTGGTTCGGCTCAGAAGCTGAACCTCGTCGCCGGTCTGATCCGTGGCAGGAAGGTCGAAGAAGCGATGAACATCCTCGCTTTCTCGACCAAGGCGATGGCTGTCGATGCGCGCAAGGTTCTGGCCAGCGCGATCGCCAATGCCGAGAACAACCACAACCTCGACGTTGACGCGCTCGTCGTCGCCGAGGCCAGTGTCGGCAAGTCGATCACCATGAAGCGGTTCGCTACACGCGGCCGTGGCAAGTCCACCCGCATCCTCAAGCCGTTCAGCCGGCTGCGGATCGTGGTGCGCGAAGTCGAGGAGGCCTGATATGGGTCATAAATCCAATCCCATTGGCCTGCGCCTGCAGATCAACCGCACCTGGGACAGCCGGTGGTACGCCGAAGGGCGCAACTACAGCCAGTTGCTCAAGGAAGACGTCGAGCTGCGTAAGTACATCGTCGCGACTCTGCCTCAGGCAGCGATCTCGAAGGTGGTGATCGAGCGTCCGGCCAAGCTGTGCCGCATCTCGATCTACGCTGCACGCCCTGGCGTGATCATCGGCAAGAAGGGTGCCGACATCGAGAAGCTTCGTGCCAAGCTGGCCACCATGACCAGCAGCGACGTGAAGCTGAACATTGTCGAGATCCGTAAGCCGGAAATCGATGCCAAGCTCGTTGCGCAGGGCATTGCCGATCAGCTGATCCGTCGCGTGGCTTTCCGCCGTGCGATGAAGCGCGCGATGCAGTCCGCGATGCGTCTCGGTGCCGAAGGCATCAAGGTGATGTGCGGTGGCCGTCTCGGCGGCGCTGAAATCGCCCGCGTCGAACAGTATCGCGAAGGCCGTGTGCCGCTGCACACACTGCGCGCCAACGTGGATTACGCCGAAGCCGAAGCGCTGACCGCCTATGGGGTGATCGGCATCAAGGTGTGGATCTTCAAGGGTGAGATCCTCGGCCACGATCCGATGGCGCAGGACCGGCTGATGATGGAGGCTCAAACCTCCGGCGTCCGCCCGGCGCGTTGAGCTTGAGGTAGAGTAAGCACCATGCTGCAACCGAAGAAAACCAAGTTCCGCAAGGCGTTCAAGGGTCGGATTTCCGGCGACGCCAAGGGCGGCACAGCGCTGAATTTCGGCTCCTACGGCCTCAAGGCCCTGGAACCGGAGCGGATCACCGCTCGGCAGATCGAAGCCGCGCGTCGCGCGATCACGCGTCACATCAAGCGTCAGGGGCGTTTGTGGATCCGCGTGTTCCCGGACGTGCCGGTGTCGAAGAAGCCGGCCGAAGTTCGTCAGGGTAAGGGTAAGGGCGCGAACGAATATTGGGCCGCGCGGGTAAAGCCGGGCCGCATTCTGTTTGAACTCGACGGCGTTTCTGGCCCGCTGGCCGCTGAAGCCTTCAGCCGTGCGGCGATGAAGTTGCCGATCAAGACCAAGGTTGTTGCTCGTCTGGGCGACACCTCGCACCTGGGAGGCGAATGATGGCCCAGTCGAATTTCGAGGACCTTCGCGTCAAGACCGACGACCAGCTGAGCGATCAGCTGACGGAATTGAAGCGCGAGCAGTTCAATCTGCGGTTCCAGGCTGCCACCAGCCAGCTCGAGCGTCCTGCGCGGATTAAGGAAGTCCGTCGCGAGATCGCTCGCATCAAGACGCTGCAGACCGAACGTTCGCGTTCGGCTGCGCAGGCTTAAGGAGCTAGACGATGCCGAAGCGCATCCTGATCGGGACCGTCGTCTCCGACAAGACCGACAAGACCGTGACTGTGAACGTCGAGCGTCGAGTGAAGCACCCGTTGTACGGGAAGATCATTCGTCGTTCGAAGAAGTATCACGCTCACGACGAAGCGAACGAGTTCAAGCCCGGCGATACCGTCCGCATCGAAGAGACGCGGCCGATCTCCAAGACCAAGACGTGGAAGGTTCTTGATCGAGTACAGGCCGGTAAGGGCCAGGCGATCGAAGCTAACCTCGACGTTGAGGCTGCGGGTAACTGAGCCTTGCGGCTCACGGTTTCCTGTGTAGGGAGCCGGGACGAATAGCGAATTTGGAACTGCCGGACTTGTTCCGGCAAGCCATTGAGAAGGAACCGGATCTATGATCCAGATGCAGTCCAATCTCGACGTCGCGGACAACAGCGGCGCGAAGCGCGTTCAGTGCATCAAGGTGCTGGGCGGGTCGAAGCGTCGGACCGCTTCCGTCGGTGACGTGATCGTCGTCTCCGTCAAGGAGGCGCAACCGCGCGCTCGCGTAAAGAAGGGCGACGTTCACCGCGCGGTGATCGTTCGCACGAAGAAGGACGTACGCCGCCCCGATGGCAGCGTGATCCGCTTCGATTCCAACGCGGCAGTGCTCGTGAACAAGAACGAAGAGCCGATCGGCACTCGTATCTTCGGCCCGGTGGTGCGTGAACTGCGCTCCAAGGGTTTCATGAAGATCATCTCGCTTGCTCCGGAGGTGCTGTAATGGCCGCCGCGAAGATCAAGAAGGGCGATAAGGTCGTCGTGCTTTCGGGCAAGGACAAGGGACGCACCGGTACGGTGACCCAGGTTCTTCCGAAGGTTGGCAAGGTTGTTGTCGACGGCGTCAATGTCGCCGCTCGCCACCGCAAGCCGAGCCAGACGAACCCGCAGGGCGGCATTGACCGTGCGCCCGCTCCGATGGCGATCAGCAAGGTCGCCGTGGCCGATCCCAAGGACGGTAAGCCCACCCGCGTCCGCTTCGAAGAGAAGGACGGGAAGAAGGTGCGCGTTGCCGTTAAATCCGGGGAAACGATCGATGGCTGACACCTATACCCCCCGCCTGAAGAAGGCTTATGACGAGCGCATCGCCAAGGCGATGACCGAGAAGTTCGGCTACACGAACCGTTTCGAGGTTCCGAAGCTGGAAAAGATCACGCTCAACATGGGCGTCGGCGAAGCGAGCCAGGACAAGAAGAAGGTCCAGACCGCTGCCGAGGAAATGGAGCTGATCGCCGGTCAGAAGCCGGTAATCACCAAGGCCAAGAAGTCGATCGCGCAGTTCAAGCTGCGTGAAGGCATGCCGATCGGTTGCAAGGTAACCCTGCGCAGCGATCGCATGTACGAATTTCTTGATCGTCTGGTGACCATCGCGATGCCGCGCATCCGCGACTTCCGTGGGGTCAACCCGAAGTCGTTCGATGGCAACGGCAACTATGCGATGGGCCTCAAGGAACAGATCGTGTTCCCTGAGATCAGCTACGACAAGATTGAGAAGGTGCGTGGGCTCGACATCATTGTCACCACCACTGCCAAGACCGACGACGAAGCACGTGAGCTGCTCCGCCTGTTTGGTTTCCCGTTCCCGGCCGATGAGTCCGCCGAAGAGAAGGAGGCGGCATAAGCCGCTTCAGGAGAGCTTAAGTCCATGGCGAAACTGAGTTCCATCAATAAGAACGAGCGGCGCAAGGCGCTCGTCAAGAAGTATGCCGCGAAGTACGCGAAGCTTAAGGCGATCGCGGACGACCAGTCGCTTGACGAAAGCGAACGACTGATCGCGCGCCTCAAGCTGGCGGAAATTCCGCGCAACGGGAATCCCACCCGCGTGCGTAACCGCTGTGCAACCACTGGCCGCCCGCGCGGCTATTACCGCAAGTTCGGCGTCAACCGTATTGAGCTCCGGAACCTTGGCAACAAGGGTTTGATCCCCGGGCTTACCAAGTCGAGCTGGTGAGGACCTAGAACATGGCACTGACCGATCCCCTGGGTGATATGCTCACCCGCATCCGCAACGGCCAGCAGGCGAAGAAGGACTCCGTCCTGTCGCCCGCGTCGAAGCTGCGCGCCAACGTGCTCGAGGTTCTCCAGCGCGAAGGTTACATCCGCGGCTACACGCAGGACTCCTCGGGCAAGCACCCGGCGCTGCGGATTGAACTGAAGTATTTCGAAGGCGAGCCCGCCATCAAGCACGTGGCCCGCGTCTCCAAGCCGGGTCGGCGCGTATATTCTGGCAGCCGTGAGCTGCCGACTGTGCGCAACGGTCTTGGCATTTCCATCGTCTCGACGCCTCGTGGTGTGCTTTCGGATGCCGAAGCGCGCGCCCAGAACGTCGGCGGCGAAGTGCTGGCGGAGGTGTTCTGATGAGCCGCATCGGTAAAAGACCGGTGGCGATCCCGAGCGGAGTCACCGCTGAGATCGGCGAAGACACGCTGAGCGTGAAGGGCCCCAAGGGCACTCTGACGCTGGGGCTGTCGGACCTGGTCAAGTACAAGCTGGAAGACGGTTCGCTATTGGTCGAGCCGGCTAACGACGGCAAGGCTGCGCGCAGCCACTGGGGCATGCAGCGCACGCTGGTTGCCAACCTCGTCGAAGGTGTGACGCAGGGCTTCTCGAAGGTTCTCGAGATCACCGGCGTTGGTTATCGTGCTCAGGCGCAGGGCCAGAAGCTGAAGCTTCAGCTCGGCTACAGCCACGATGTCGAACTCGACGTTCCGGCAGGTGTCGAAGTGAAGACGCCGGACCAGACCACCGTCGAAGTGAGCGGGATCGACAAGCAGGCTGTCGGCCAGTTCGCCGCTGAAATCCGTCGCTGGCGGAAGCCGGAGCCTTACAAGGGCAAGGGCATCAAGTACCGCGGCGAGTACATCTTCCGCAAGGAAGGGAAGAAGAAGTAAGATGGCCAAGCTTTCTCTTTTTGATCGCCGCCGTCGCCGTGTCCGCACGGCGTTGCGCAAGCGCTCCGGATCGCGTCCCCGGCTTTCCGTGCATCGCACGGGTCGCCACATCTACGCGCAGATCATCGATGACTCCCAGGGCCGCACCCTGGCCGCTGCTTCCACGCTGGGCGTGAGCGGTGCGACTGTCGATGCTGCCGTGAAGGTGGGCAAGGACATCGCCGAAGCTGCGAAGAAGGCGGGCGTGACGGCTGTCGTGTTCGATCGCGGCGGCTTCCTGTTCCATGGTCGCGTCAAGGCGCTGGCCGATGCCGCGCGTGAAGGCGGGCTGGAGTTCTGATGATGGCTGACGAAAACAACACCGGTGAAGTGGCGGTGGAAGCCGTCGCAACCGAAGGTACCGAACAGCAGCAGCGCGAGCCGCGCGGTCGTGGTGGCCGTGGACGCGGCGGTCGCGATGGCGACAATCGTGGCCGTGGTGGCCGTGGTCGCGACGATCGTCGTGGCCGTGGTGGTGACGATGACGGTGGTGAAGAGCTGATCGAAAAGCTGGTTCACATCAACCGCGTCTCGAAGACGGTGAAGGGCGGCAAGCGCTTCGGCTTCGCAGCGCTGGTAGTAGTCGGTGACGGCAAGGGTCGCGTTGGCTTCGGCCACGGCAAGGCCCGCGAAGTTCCGGAAGCGATCACCAAGGCGACTGCTTCGGCCAAGAAGAAGATGATCCGCGTTCCGCTGAAGGAAGGCCGCACGCTGCACCATGACGGCAAGGGTCACTTTGGCGCTGGCAAGGTCAACGTTCGTTCGGCTCCTGCGGGTACCGGCATCATCGCTGGTGGTCCGATGCGCGCCGTGTTCGAGAGCCTGGGTGTCGCCGACGTCGTTTCGAAGTCGATCGGTACGTCCAATCCCTACAACATGATCCGCGCCACATTCGACGCGCTTGGCACGCAGACTTCGCCGAAGTCGGTTGCTCAGCGTCGTGGCAAGAAGGTCGCTGACCTGCTGGGTCGTGGCGGTGCTAGCGAAGCGGAAGCTGAAGCTGCCGCTGAAGCCATCGCGGAGTAAGCTGACATGGCGAAGATCAAGATCAAGCAGATCGGTTCCCCGATCCGCCGTCCGGAATCGCAGAAGAAAATTCTGATCGGTCTCGGTCTCGGCAAGATGAACCGCGTGGTCGAGCTGGAGGACACCCCCGAGGTGCGCGGCGCGATTGCCAAGCTTCCGCACATGGTTGCGGTAGTCGATTGATGTTTATCCACCCCGCCGTTATGGCGGGGTGGCTTTTCACCGCCGGGGGATCTTGCTTAAGGCGAGCTCCTACGGCGGATTATTTATTTTTGGCGCGAACATAGCGAAAGCGAGTGCAAGACATGAAACTGAATGACATCCGCGACAACCCCGGCGCCCGCAAGGGCCGTATCCGCGTTGGACGCGGTATCGGTTCGGGCAAGGGCAAGACCGGCGGTCGTGGCCAGAAGGGCCAGAAGAGCCGTTCCGGCGTCGCGATCAAGGGCTTCGAAGGCGGTCAGATGCCGCTGCACATGCGTTTGCCGAAGCGCGGCTTTAACAACCCGTTCGGCAAGGATTATGCAGAGGTCAACCTCGGCCAGATCCAGAAGCTGGTCGACGCGGGCAAGCTCGATGCCAAGGCTGTCGTCGATCATGACGCGCTGAAGGCTGCTGGCGTTGCCCGTGGTGGCAAGGACGGCGTTCGTCTGCTCGGCAAGGGCGAGCTGACCACGAAGGTTTCGTTCAAGGTTGCAGGCGTGTCAAAGGGCGCGGTTGCTGCTGTTGAGAAGCTTGGTGGCGCGGTTGAAGTGATCGTCGCTCGTGACCCGGCAGCGCTCGCCGCGGCCAAGAAGGGCACGGCGAAGGCTGCAAAAGCCAAATAATCCGACGGATTCGCGAGGCGGGGGCTGTTGCATCCCCGTCTCGCGCCTATATGGCTGACCTGAACAGGGAGCGGGGCCTTATCCGCCCGGCCAGGCAAGGCATTTACCACCGATGGCATCACGCGCCGACAATATCGCGAGCAATCTAAGTCTCGCCAACTTCTCCAAGGCGACCGAGCTCAAGCAGCGTATCTGGTTCACCATCGGTGCACTGATCGTTTTTCGCTTTCTGAGCTTCGTCCCGCTGCCGGGCGTAAACCCACTGATTCTGGAGACGCTCTACGATCAGACGCGGGGCGGGATTCTCGACCTCTTCAACACGTTCTCCGGCGGTAGCCTTGAACGCATGAGCCTCATCGCGCTGGGCGTGATGCCTTACATCACCGCCTCGATCGTGGTGCAGCTTGCTGCGGCTCTGCACCCGTCGCTGATGGCGTTGAAAAAGGAAGGCGAAGCTGGCCGCAAGAAACTCAACCAGTATACGCGTTACGGCACTGTGCTGCTGTGCGCGGTGCAGGGTTGGTTCCTCGCCTCCGGTCTCGAAGCCTACGGTGCGCAGAGCGGCCTTCAGGCTGTTGTCGAACCGGGCGTGAGCTTCCGCGTGATGGCCGTGATTAACCTGATCGGCGGAACGATGTTCCTCCTGTGGCTGGGTGAACAGATCACCAGCCGCGGCATCGGTAACGGCGTTTCACTCATCATCATGGCGGGCATCGTTGCCCAGTTCCCGACCTTTACCGCCAACCTGTTTGAAGGCGGCCGTACTGGCTCCATCAGCATGTTCGTGATCGTCGGCTTCGTGGTGATGATTGTCGGCCTGGTTCTGTTCATGTGCTTCATGGAGCGCGCCCAGCGGCGCCTGCTAGTCCAGTATCCCAAGCGCGCCACTGCACGCGGCGTGATGCAGGCGGACCGCAGCCACCTTCCGTTGAAGCTCAACATGGCGAACGTGATTCCGCCGATTTTCGCCAGCTCGCTGCTTCTGTTGCCGCTGACGATCAGCCAGTTCGCTGGCAACTCGGTGGCGACGGACAGCACGTCCTATCGCGTGATCCAGTCGTTGAACCAGTATCTGGCTCATGGTCAGCCGCTCTACATGACGCTCTATGCTGCGGGCATCCTGTTCTTCACGTTCTTCTACACCGCGGTTGTCTTCAATCCGGAAGAGACGGCGGAGAACCTGAAGAAGAATGGCGGGTTCATTCCCGGCATTCGTCCCGGCAAACGCACGGCTGAATATCTGGACTACGTTCTCACCCGCATCACGGTGATCGGCGCGCTTTACCTCACGCTTGTGTGTGTGCTGCCCGAATACATGATCGCGCAGACCGGTATTCCGCTGTTCCTCGGCGGCACCAGCCTGTTGATCGTGGTCAACGTGACGGTGGATACGATCAGTCAGATCCAGTCTCACCTGCTGGCTCACCAGTATGGCGATCTGATCAAGAAGGCGAAGCTGAAAGGCCGGCTGCGCTAAGGCGCGCCGCTCTGGCGGGGGTACGCGATGAATATTATTCTGCTGGGCCCTCCGGGAGCGGGTAAGGGTACTCAAGCAACTCTGCTCGTAGACGGTCGCGGTATGCGGCAGCTCTCGACCGGCGACATGCTGCGCGCGGCTGTTGCGGCTCAAACACCGGTTGGTCTTGAGGCGAAGGCTGTAATGGATCGCGGCGAACTGGTGTCTGACGCCATCGTCACGGCTCTGATCGATGCCGAGTTGGAGGCAATGGGTCCGGACGTCGGGGCGATCTTTGACGGCTATCCGCGTACCGCCGACCAGGTGGATCAACTTGATAGCGTTCTGGCGCGTCACGGTCGCAAGCTTGATCATGTGATCGAGCTTGAAGTGAACGAGGATGAACTCGTTCGCCGTATCGTCGGCCGTTACACCTGTGCGTCTTGCGGCGAAGGTTACCACGACGAATTCAAGAAGCCGGCCGTAGACGCTGTGTGCGATCGTTGCGGCAGCACCGAGTTCAAGCGTCGGAAGGACGATAACGAAGAAACCGTTCGTACGCGCATGGCGGAATACCGCGCCAAGACCGCGCCGATTTTGCCGGTCTATGAAGAGCGTGGGCTGGTGGCGCGCGTTGATGGCATGGCCGCTATCGAAGAAGTCAGCACCGCTATCGCCGGTATTCTCGGCGACTCGTAACGAGTGGGGAGGGCGGTTTCTCCCCCACCACGAAGGGGCGCGGCTTTGACGGCGCCCCCCTTTTTACTATATTTGTACCGCAGATACTGCCGCTCCGGCGCTTCCTTCCGGATCCGGCGGTTATGCGCGTGTTTGGCGGTTGACGGCACTGCCGATTCCCCCTAAGCGCGCCATTCATTCGACACAGACGGGGCAGTTCGGCGGCGGGCCATTAGCGCCAGCTCATCCGGACCTGTTGCTGTTGGCAATTGCTTCGTCCACGTCGAATGAGCAACGCGATGAGATAGGGGGCGCGCCCAGCCGAACGGCGAACAGCGTCGATCCCCTGTGGAGCATGGAGAACTAAGTGGCTCGTATTGCCGGGGTAAACCTCCCCACCAACAAGCGCGTTATTATCGCGCTCACCTACATCCACGGTATCGGTCCGACGACGGCGAAGAAGATCGCCGACAAGCTGGGCATCGATCACAGCCGTCGCGTGCAGGATTTGTCCGACGCTGAAGTGCTGCAGATCCGCGAAGCCATTGATGCTGACTACACCGTGGAAGGCGACCTTCGTCGCGACACCGCGATGAACATCAAGCGTCTGATGGATCTCGCCTGCTACCGCGGCCTGCGTCACCGCAAGGGTCTTCCCGTTCGCGGCCAGCGCACCCACACCAACGCCCGTACCCGCAAGGGCAAGGCCAAGCCGATCGCCGGCAAAAAGAAGTAAGCTCTCGTTCGCGGGTCGGCCGAGCGATGTGCTCTGGGCGGACCAAGCGGAACGGACGGCTTTTTCTCTTTTGGATTTTGGACAGGTAGATACCATATGGCACGCGAACCACAGCGCATCCGTAGGCGGGAGCGCAAGAACATCAGCAGCGGCGTCGCTCACGTCAACGCCAGCTTCAACAACACCATGATCACGATCACGGACGCCCAGGGCAACGCCATCAGCTGGTCTTCGGCCGGCATGATGGGCTTCAAGGGCAGCCGCAAGTCGACGCCGTATGCAGCCCAGGTTGCTGCGGACGATGCGGGCAAGAAGGCCGCCGAGCATGGCGTGCGTACGCTCGAAGTCGAGATCAAGGGCCCGGGCTCGGGTCGTGAATCCGCTCTGCGGGCCTTGCAAGCGGTGGGCTTCACCATCACATCCATCCGCGATGTGACGCCGATCCCGCACAACGGTGTAAGGCCGTCCAAGCGCCGCCGCGTCTGATCGAGCCTGCCGGCGGTGTCAGAGCCGCTCAGTGAATTCGCATCGGCCGCGGCGCTCTCCCAAGCGCTCTGCGGCCGCTGCATTAGAACTTTGTCCCAAGGGGAAGTCCATGTCCGTCAACACGAAGAACTGGCAGGAACTCAAGAAGCCCAACAGCCTCGACATCAAAAGCGGCGGCGACGGCAAGCGCAAGGCGACTTTCGTTGCTGAACCGCTGGAGCGTGGCTTCGGCCTGACGCTGGGCAACGCCCTGCGTCGTGTGCTGCTGTCCAGCCTTCAGGGCGCCGCGATTACCTCGATCAAGATCGAGAACGTACTGCACGAATTCTCCAGCCTCGCCGGTGTGCGCGAGGATGTGACCGACATCGTGCTGAACGTGAAACAGATCGCCCTCAAGATGGAAGGCGAAGGCCCGAAGCGCCTTACTCTGGCCAAGACCGGCCCGGGTGACGTCACTGCCGGCGATATCCAGGTCTCCGGTGACATCGAAGTCCTGAACAAGGACCTGGTTATCTGCCGTCTGGACGATGGCGCGACGCTGAACATGGAACTGACCGCTGACAGCGGTAAGGGCTATGTCCCGGCCGTGTCCAATCGTCCGGTCGATGCTCCGATTGGCCTAATCCCGGTCGACAGCCTCTATTCGCCGATCAAGCAGGTCAGCTACAAGGTCGAGAACGCACGCGTTGGCCAGGAACTGGACTACGACAAGCTCTCGATCACTGTGGAAACCGACGGCACAGTTACCCCGGAAGACGCCGTGGCTTACGCCGCGCGCATCCTTCAGGACCAGCTGACGCTGTTCGTCCACTTCGAAGACGGTATCCCGCAGGCCGTGCCGACCATGATCGGTGTTGCCGCGCAGCCGGAAGAAAGCGACGCCAACCAGCTCAACCGTTACCTTCTCAAGAAGGTGGACGAGCTGGAACTGTCGGTGCGTTCGGCCAACTGCCTGAAGAACGACAACATCATCTACATCGGCGATCTGGTTCAGAAGACCGAAGCAGAGATGCTGCGTACGCCGAACTTCGGCCGCAAGAGCCTGAACGAAATCAAGGAAGTCCTTTCCAGCATGGGCCTGCGCCTTGGCATGGACATCCCTGGTTGGCCGCCCGAGAATATCGAGGAAATGGCCAAGAAGCTTGAGCAGGAACTGCTCGGTTAATCACCCGCAAGGGCAACGGGTGATGGCGGCGACCCAGACTGCCGCCGGGACCGGGGTACCTCACACGGCCCCCTTACGAACGGAGTATTGAGATGAAGCACGGCATTTCCGGCCGGAAGTTGCAGCGCAAGTCCGGCCACCGCGCCGCCCTTCTGCGCAACATGGCTGCGGCTCTGATCAAGCACGAGCAGATCAAGACCACCACGCCGAAGGCGAAGGAACTGCGTCCTTACGTCGAAAAGCTGATCACGCTGGCAAAGCGTGGCGGCCTTTCGAACCGTCGTCTGGCGCACGCCCGCATTCTGGACGAAGCCCAGGAAAAGAAGCTCTTCGAAGTTCTTGCAGAGCGCTACGCTGGCCGCGAGGGTGGCTACACCCGCATCATCAAGGCAGGCATCCGTGCTTCGGACGCCGCCCCGATCGCGATCATCGAGCTGGTTGACCGTGACACGAGCGCCAAGGGTCAGGACAGCGGCCCGGTGGTGAGTGAGGAGCTGGAGGAAGCGTAAGCTTTCCGTCCTCACGGGGGTATCCCGAATTGCAAAGGCGGTTGCAATCGTTACGGTTGTAACCGCCTTTGCAATTCTGGAGTACGCGATGCGCCTTCCCGTTATCTCCGTCGCTGTCTATGCGGCGGCTCTCTCTGTTACCGCGCAGGCGCAGCAAATGACCGCACCCGAATATCCCCAAACTCGCCAGGACGGCACGAGCGAAGTACTTTTCGGCGAGACGATTGCCGATCCCTATCGCTGGCTTGAAAACGACGTCCGCAATGATGCGGAAGTGGCCGACTGGGTAGAGCGGCAGAACGCGGTTACCAATTCAGTGCTCGCACAGCTCCCGGCTCGCCCCTGGTTCAAGGAGCGGATCGGCCAGCTTTATGACTACGAGCGCTTTTCCACGCCGATCAAGCGCGGCACGCGATATTTCTACGCTCACAACTCGGGCCTGCAAAACCAGAACCCCCTTTATGTGCGGGAAGGGCTGAACGGCCCGGAACGGCTGCTGATCGATCCGAACACTTGGGCGAGCGACGGTGCGACCGCACTGGATAGCTGGAAGGCCTCTCCGGACGGATCAAAGGTGCTCTATAGTATCCAGGATGGCGGCACCGACTGGCGTATCCTGCGCGTGCTCGACGTTGCCAGCGGTGAAGTGCTCACTGACGAGATCCGCTGGGCCAAGTTCACCGACCTTGCCTGGGTCGGAGAGGAAGGCTTCCTCTATTCGCGTTTCCCGGAGCCGGAGGCAGGGCAGGATTTTCAGGCTCTCAACTACGATCAGGCAATTTACTTCCACCGCATCGGCACGCCGCAGAGCGAGGATCAGCGAGTATTCGCCACGCCGGATGATCGTGAAGTCGGCCATTCCGCCAGCGTCACAAGTGACGGTCGCTGGGCGGTCATCACCAGTTCCAAGGGCACCGACGCGCGTTACGAAATTCGCGTGATCGACCTGGCCGCGCGCCAGCAGCAGGGCTGGGCCACCCGCCAGATCGTCAGCGGCTTCGACAATGCGTGGAGCCTGATCGACGGCATAGGGGACACCCTGTGGTTCGCGACCAACGAGAACGCTCCGCTCTATCGGATCGCGGCGATCGATCTGGGTCAGGCTGACGCGCAATGGAAGACCGTCGTGCCGGAACAGGCGGAGACGGTAGACAGCATCTCATTGGTGGGTGGTCGCCTGATCGTATCCTACCTGAAGGACGCGAGTTCACTGGCGCGGGTGTTCGATCTTGCGGGTAAAGAGCAGGCACCGGTTGCACTTGATGGCATCGGCAGCGCCAGCGGCTTCACCGGCCGTCCAGACCAGACAGAAACATTCTACAGCTTCTCCAGCTTCAACCGGCCTGCCACCATCTATCGCCTTGATCTGGCGAGCGGCGAGACATCGGTTTTTGCCGCGCCCAAGCTGGTGTTCGACCCCGAAACCATCGCGGTTGAACAGCGCTTCTACGCCTCCAAAGACGGTACGAAGGTGCCGATGTTCATTGTCCGCCGCAAGGACGTGACCGGGCCTGCGCCGACGATTCTTTATGGCTACGGCGGGTTCGATATTTCGATGACGCCGGGCTTTTCCGCCAGCCGCATGGCATGGGTGGAAGCGGGCGGTGTCTTCGTGGTCGCGAACATTCGCGGCGGCGGGGAGTACGGCAAGGCGTGGCACGATGGCGGGCGCCTGGCCGACAAACAGAACGTATTTGACGACTTCATCGCCGCCGCCGAATTCCTGAAGGCTCAGGGCATCTCCAGCGAAGTCGCAGTGCAGGGTGGCTCCAACGGCGGCCTGCTGGTCGGCGCGGTGGTCAACCAGCGGCCCGATCTGTTCGCGGCGGGCAATGCAGCTGTGGGCGTGATGGACATGCTGCGTTTCGACCGGTGGACCGCTGGTCGCTACTGGGTGGACGATTATGGCTATCCTGACCGCGAGGCTGATTTCAAAGTGCTGCGCGCCTATTCACCGCTGCACAACATCAAGGCCAACACGCCCTATCCAGCGGTCCTCGTAACGACGGCCGACACGGACGACCGGGTCGTTCCGGGGCACAGCTTCAAATACACGGCAGCTCTTCAGGCAGCGAATCTGGGTCCGAAGCCGCAGCTGATCCGCATCGAAACCCGCGCGGGCCACGGATCGGGCAAGCCTACCGACAAGGCGATTGAGGAGGCGGCGGATGTGCTGTCCTTCATGGCGCAGTGGACAGGTTTAAAGCCTCAATAGGCGCGTTCAGCAAAGTTACGTCTTTTATGAACGACGCCTAACAACGCCATTCAGTCAAGCAACATCGCGTCTGACCTAACTCTGTGCCTACGCCGGGCGGGTTGCTCGGGTTCGCATGAGAGGAAAGAGTTATGAAGATCATGTCCAACGGCTTCGCCAAAGGGGCCATCGCCACCGTCGCGGCGGGTGCCATGGCCGTGACCTCGGCGGCCCCTGCCTTCGCGCAGTCGCGTGACCGGGATCGTCGCGACAACGACGGCATCAGTGCTGGTGAGATCATTGCCGGCGCCCTGATCATCGGCGGTATTGCTGCCGTGGCTTCTGCCGCGGGCCGTGATGGCCGTGACCGGTACCGTGGGAACGACCGCTACGACAATCGCTATGACAACCGCGGCGGAAGCTCGCGCAGCGCGGTTGAACAGTGCGTTCGTGCGGCGGAGCGCGGTGCAAGCAGAAGCTCGTATCGCGGCAATGCCAAGGTCACCGACATCCGCAACATCGACCGTAAGCGCGATGGCTACACGGTGAAGGGCCGCATCGCGGTGAACACCATGAACCGTGACTGGCGCCGGGGCGACAACCGCTACGGCCGTGGTTGGGACAACGACTACCGTGGCTGGAATGATCGCTACGCCGGTTATGACTCGGGTAAGTTCACCTGCAAGGTTCAGTACGGCCGGGTCGTCGACATGAAGTACAGCGGCATCCGCGGCCTCTAACCCAAGTCGATGGGCGGTTCAGACTGTCGCAAGTCTGGACCGCCTAATCATGCAAGACATTCCGGCGCGGCGATTGAGTCGGGCCGATTACGCAGGGGTATTCGTTATGGCCCTGAGGACCAGCAAGCTTTCCACCGCCACCGTTATCGCCGCGCTTCTGTCCATGACAGCCACGCCGGTTGCGGCCATGGATCTGCCCAAGGCAGGCCCGACCTCCGTTCACGCTTATGATGCCGATGCGGTCAACGTGAACCGCAGCCGCCGCCATCATTATCGCGACCGGGTGGACGCGGGCGACATTATCGCGGGCGTGCTGATCCTGGGCGGCATCGCAGCGATCGCGAGTGCGGCCAACAAACCGCGCGAGCCGCAGGTCCGCTATCCTGATCGTTATCCGGACCGCTACCCAGACAGCGGCCCGCGTTATGCTCAACCTGGCCGCGCTGGCGGGCAGGGGATGGAGCGTGCCGTCGATATGTGCGTCGATGCCGTGGAGCGTCAGCAGGGCCGGGTCGCCAGCGTTGATGGCGCCAATCGCACCGGCGAAGGTTGGCAGGTTTCCGGCGATCTTGCGCGCGGCGAGGGCTATTCGTGCTGGATCGGCAACGATGGGCAGGTCAACGGCGTGGAAGTCTACGGCGCAGACCGTGGCTACCAGCGTGATGATGGCTACGAAGGCGGCAGCTACGATGGCTCGGCCTACCAGCCGGCCGGCGACCGCCAGTGGGATGACGAAAGCTATGCCCGCGCGCGCGCGGCCGTGGGTTCACCGCCACCTTATCAGACGGCGCAGGCCAGCGGTCACTGACGCTCGCGCGAGTAAGAGGGCAGCTCGATCTTCCAGATGAGGGCTGCCCCGCGCAGTGCGAAGGCCACAACGGCGGCGGCAATGCCCAACGGTGCGCTCGGCAGTCCGATCGCATCGCCCACGGCATAGATCGCGGCGCCTGCTGCTGCGGCCGTGACGTAGAGTTCCGGTCGCATCAGGATCGAAGGAACGCCCGCAACCACGTCGCGGACGATGCCGCCGACGCATCCGGTCACTACGCCAAGGATCGCGGCGGGCAGGTGGTCCACGCCGAATGCCAGTGCCTTGGCCGTGCCAAGAGCGGTGAACGCCCCGAGGCCGATAGCGTCGGCCCATTCCAGCAACTGACCGTCCCACCAGTGGCGCGGGGTCCACCAGACAATTAGTGAAACGCCCAGCACCACTGCTGCAACCCAGGGATCGCGCAGCCAGAACGCCTGAGTGCCGATCAGGACGTCACGCACAGATCCGCCACCGACGCCCGTGAGCAGAGCGAAGAAACACGCGGTAACAAAGGTTTGCCGCATCTTCGCGGCCTGCAACGCGCCGCTGAGCGCGAACACGGCCATGCCGCCCAGTTCAAGCAGCGGCGGCAGGGAAGGCGGGATGGCGGCTGCGGCGGTCATGCGGTCACTCGCGCCTTGCGCCTGCGGAACAGCAGGACGCAGCCCATCAGCGAACCTGCGATGCCGAGCACGGCAAACGTCACCACAAAGGGATTGTGCGAATCCTCGCGTCCCACGGGGTCCATGATGTGCAGGCCCCACATCAGGTCATAGAGGCGCCACTGGCCTGTTCGCAGAGACAGGACCTCACCCGTCACGTCGTCGATATAGAGCCGGGTGCCATCCGCGAATACGGCCTGCCAAACAGAGCCTGCGGTGCGGGCTTCGTGCGGTGCCTCGTCACCTGCGAAATAGGTGAGCGTTTCAAGCGTTCCTTCGCCAGCGTAAGTGGCCGTCGCGATACGGCGCGCCTCTGGTTCCAGAACGGGGGGTAGGGCCTGACCCGTGGTGGGCGAGTAACGCCAGCGGCGGCCGTCTTCTGCGACGATCAGCCAAACGGGGCCGTCGGCTTGCGACGTGAGGTGAGCGTCGCGGATGCGCTCACCCAGATTGCTCGGGAACGCGATACCCGCGGGGTCGATTGCGCCCGGTGCAGAGAGCAGATGATCGCCGCGCACTTCTTCGATCGGGCGGGCTACCATGACGAGGCCGGTCACGACCCACATCAGGATCGGCAGACCGACCACCCAGCCGAGCCAAATGTGCCAGCGTGCGAAACGCTGCATGATGCGTAACCTTGCCATGTCGCGGGACTAGCCCGCTTCGACGCGCAAGGCGAGTGGGTGCGGGTCGATCAGTCCGTGGCGAACAATTGGCCGAGATCGGCAAAGGCCTTCATCTCGATCGCGTTGCCACTGGGATCGCGGAAGAACATCGTCGCCTGTTCACCCGGCTGATCCTTGAAGCGAATGTGCGGTTCGATCACGAACTCGGTGCCAGCGGCCGTCAGCCGGTCGGCCAGCGCCTGCCAGTCTTCCAGCGTCAGCACGATGCCGAAGTGGGGGACGGGCACGTCATGGCCATCCACCGGGTTTGACGCGGCGGGTGCGGTGCCTTCGGCAAGATGGGCAACGATCTGATGGCCGTAGAAGTCGAAGTCGATCCAGTGGTCGCTGCTGCGCCCTTCCGGGCACCCGATCACGCCGCCCCAGAAAGCGCGGGCGGCGGACAGGTCGTGGACCGGGAAGGCCAGGTGGAACGGACGCAGCGTCATGCGAGACGATCCGACCGTCAGATGTGGATCGGCTTGCCCCGCACACCCATGGCCGCTTCCTTCAGCGCTTCGGAGTGCGTCGGGTGAGCGTGGCAGGTGTAGGCGATATCTTCGCTCGTCGCGCCGAATTCCATGCCCAATGCAGCTTCCGCGATCATCGTGCCGGCAACGGTGGCGATGCACCACACGCCCAGCACGCGGTCGGTTTCCGCATCGGCGATGACCTTCACGAAACCATCGGGTTCGCGGTTGGTCTTGGCGCGGCTGTTGGCGAGCATCGGGAACTTGCCGACCTTGATCTCGCCGCGTTCCTTTGCCTGTTCTTCCGTCAGGCCGACGCCCGCGATCTCCGGCATGGTGTAGACGACGCTGGGGATCACGGCGTGGTTCACGATGCCCGTCTGTCCGGCGATGTTCTCCGCCACGGCGATGCCTTCGTCCTCAGCCTTGTGAGCCAGCATCGGGCCGGGGATCACGTCGCCGATGGCCCAGACGCCATCGATACGGGTGCGGAAATCGTGGTCGGTTTCGATCTGGCCGCGCTGGTTCACTTCCAGCCCGATCTTGTCGAGGCCCAGCTCATCGGTGTTCGGCCGCCGTCCGATGGAAACGAGCACGCAGTCCGCCTCCAGCGTTTCGGACGCGCCGCCCGCAGCGGGTTCCAGCGTCAGGGTGGCCTTCTTGCCCTTTACGGTGCAGCCGGTGACCTTGGTCGACAGGCGCAGTTCCATGCCCTGCTTCTTGAACAGCTTCGCCGCTTCCTTGCGTACGTCGCCATCCATGCCCGGCAGAAGCTGGTCGAGGAATTCGACAACGGTCACGTTCGCGCCCAGACGGCGCCATACGCTGCCGAGTTCCAGACCGATCACACCGCCGCCAATGACGACGAGGTTCTTGGGCACCCGGTCCAGCGCCAGCGCGCCGGTGGAATCGACCACAATGCCCTTGTCATTGTCCACGTCCACACCCGGAAGCGGGGTGACGGAAGAGCCGGTGGCAATGATCACGTTCTTCGCCGTGACGGTCTGATCGCCGACCTTGACGGTGTGCGCGTCCTGGAAGGTGGCGTAAGCCTTCAGCCAGGTGACCTTGTTCTTCTTGAACAGGTATTCGATGCCGCCGGTCAGGTCCTTCACCGCCGCGGACTTCTCACCCTGCAGCTTGCTCAGATCGAGCGTGACCTTGCCGGTTTCAACGCCGAACTTCGCCAGCGTGCCGTGTGCGGCTTCTTCGAACAGTTCGGAACCGTGCAGCAGCGCCTTGGAAGGGATGCAGCCGACGTTGAGGCAGGTGCCACCCAGCGTCTCGCGACCTTCGGCGCAGGCGGTTTTCAGCCCGAGCTGCGCCGCGCGGATCGCCGCGACGTATCCGCCGGGCCCGGAGCCGATGACGAGGACGTCATAGTCGTAGGTTGCGTCTGCCATGTCCTACCTTTTCGTCGTCCCCGCACGGCGGGGATCAGTATTCGCACCTCCCACTTGGGGAGGGGCGGTATGTCTTACAAATCGATCAGCAGACGCATCGGATCTTCGATCGCGTCCTTGATGATCTTCAGCGCTGTCACAGCCTCGCGACCATCGATGAGGCGGTGGTCGTAGCTGAGGGCGAGGTACATCATCGGGCGGATGACGACCTGGCCGTTGCGCGCCACGGGGCGATCTTCGATGCGGTGCAGGCCGAGCACGGCGCTCTGCGGCGGGTTGATGATCGGCGTGCTCATCAGGCTGCCGAAAACGCCGCCATTGCTGATCGTGAAGGTGCCGCCGGTCATATCGGCCATGGTCAGCGTGCCGTCCTTGGCCTTCTGGCCATATCCAGCGATTGCCTGTTCGATTTCAGCAAAGCTCATCGCGTCGGCATTGCGGACCACAGGCACCACGAGGCCGTTGGGCGCGCTGACCGCGACGGAGATGTCCACGAAGTCGTGATAGACGATCTCGTCGCCTTCGATCTTCGCGTTGACCGCCGGAACGTCCTTCAGCGCAAGGCACGCGGCCTTCGCGAAGAAGCTCATGAAGCCCAGCTTGATGCCGTGCTTCTTGGCGAACATGTCCTTGTAGGCTTCGCGCGCTTCGATCACGGCAGTCATGTCGCAATCGTTGAAGGTGGTGAGCAGCGCAGCTTCTTCCTGCGCGCCCTTCAGGCGGCGGGCGATCGTCTGGCGCAGGCGGGTCATCTTGACCCGTTCCTCGCGGCGTTCACCGGTCGAGGCTGCGGCAGGTGCCGGGGCAGGAGCGCTGGTCGAGGGAGCCGGTGCGGCTTCCTTCGCCTTGGCGGCTGCGATCACGTCTTCCTTGGTCAGGCGCCCGTCCTTGCCGGTGCCACGAATGGCGGTCGGATCGACCCCATGTTCCAGCACCGCGCGGCGCACGGCGGGGGACAGGGTTGTCGTCTGGTCGGTATCGTCGGAAGCAGCCGGAGCGGGGGCAGGGGCAGGGGTCGGGGCCGGAGCAGGCGGGGCCTGATCGCGCGGCTGCGCCTTGTCGCGTTCCTTGACCTCGGTTGTCTCACCCGCGCTTTGCGTGTCTTCGATCAGCGCGATCACCGCGCCGACGTTCACCGTGTCACCAACGGCGACGATCTGTTCGCCCATCACGCCGGCAACGGGCGAGGGCACTTCCAGCGCGACCTTGTCGGTTTCAAGGCTGGCGATCGGTTCGTCCAGCTTCACGGGATCGCCGGGCTTCTTCAGCCATTCGCCGATCGTCGCTTCGGTCACCGACTCGCCCAGTGCGGGAACTTTGACTTCAATAGCCATGACTTACTCTCAGCCCTTCTTACGGCGACGAATTTCGGAACGAACGGATAGACCCAGCGCATCTGCGACCAGCGCGGCCTGTTCCGCCATGTGGCGGCTGGCAAGGCCGGTTGCAGGCGATGCCGCAGGCGCACGCCCGGCGTAACGGGCGCGGGCAACCTTGCTGCCCGCTTCCATCAACGCTTCTTCAATGAACGGTTCCACGAAGAACCAGCCGCCGTTGTTGCGGGGTTCTTCCTGACACCAGACGACTTCTTCCAGCGCGGTCATGCGCGACAGGCGCAGGGCCAGCGGCTCACCCGGGAACGGGTAAAGCTGCTCGATCCGCACGATGGAGGTATCGGTCAGCTCTTCACGGTCGCGCGCTTCGAACAGGTCATAAGCGACCTTGCCGGAACACAGGACCAGCCGACGGATCTTGTCGTCCGGAATTTCCACGCGGTCCGAAAGGATGCGCTTGAAGTGGCTGTTCGCGGTGAACTCGTCAGCGCTGCTCTTCGCCAGCGGATGGCGCAGCAGGCTCTTCGGAGTCATAATGACCAGCGGCTTGCGGAACGGACGCAGCATCTGTCGGCGCAGAACGTGGAAGTAGTTCGCCGGGCTGGTGATGTTGCAGACCTGGATATTATCGCCCGCACAGAGCTGCAGGAAGCGCTCCAGACGCGCGGAGGAATGCTCCGGCCCCTGGCCCTCGTAACCGTGCGGCAGCAGGAGCACGAGGCCGTTTGCGCGCAACCACTTGGCTTCGCTGGCGGCGATGTACTGATCGATGATGATCTGAGCGCCGTTGGCGAAGTCGCCGAACTGCGCTTCCCACAATACCAGTGTCTTAGGATCGGCGCTGGCAAAGCCGTATTCGAAGCCCAGCACGCCGTATTCGCTCAGCGGGCTGTCATAGACCTCGAACTTGCCGTGCGGCAGCGTGGTCAGCGGGATGTACTTGCGCTCGGTGTCCTGATCGACCCAGATCGCGTGGCGCTGGCTGAAAGTGCCGCGACCGGAATCCTGACCGGACAGGCGCACGCCGAAGCCTTCTGTGACAAGGCTGCCGAACGCGAGCGATTCAGCGGTTGCCCAGTCGAAGCCTTCGCTCGTCTCGAACGCCTGACGGCGCCCGTCGATGACGCGGGCGAGAGTCTTGTGGATGTTCAGGTCATCGGGAACGGTGGTCAGCGTGCGGCCGAGGCTGTCGAACAGCTTGCGGTCCACTGCGGTGTCCACGTTGCGACGCGCGGTTTCGGGGTCGGCAGGGCGGTGCAGACCACTCCAGCGTCCGCCGAACCAGTCAGCCTGGTTCGCCTTGTAACCCTTGCCGGCCTCGAACTCGGTCTCGAGCAGCGCTTCGAATTCGTAGCGCATGTGCTGGGCAGCCTCGGCGTCGATCACGCCTTCGGAAACCAGCCGTTCGGCATAGATATCGCTCACGCGCGGATGCTTGCGGATCTTCGCGTACATCAGCGGCTGGGTGAAGCTGGGTTCGTCGCCTTCGTTGTGGCCGAAGCGGCGATAGCACCACATGTCGATCACGATGTCGCGCTTGAAGGTCTGGCGATATTCGATGGCCAGCTTGCAGGCGAACGTCACCGCTTCGGGATCGTCGCCATTAACGTGCAGGATCGGCGCCTGAACACCCTTCGCCACGTCGGACGGGTAGGGGCTGGAACGCGCGAACTGCGGGCTGGTGGTGAAGCCGATCTGGTTGTTGATGACGAAGTGCAGGCACCCGCCGGTATTGTAGCCGCGCACGTCGGAGAAGCCGAAGCACTCCCACACGATGCCCTGCCCGGCAAAGGCCGCGTCGCCGTGGATCAGCACCGGCAACACCTGCTGGTGCGCCGAAAGATCGTCACGGATAGCCTGCTGTGCGCGGGTCTTGCCCAGCACAACGGGGTCAACCGTTTCGAGGTGGCTGGGGTTCGGCACCAGGCTCATGTGAACCTTGGCTCCGTCGAACTCACGGTCCGTGCTGGTGCCGAGGTGATACTTCACGTCGCCCGATCCGCCCACGTCTTCCGGGTTGGCGGTGCCGCCGGAGAATTCGTGGAAGATCACGCGGTATGGCTTGGCCATCACGTTGGCGAGCACGTTCAGGCGACCGCGGTGGGCCATGCCGTAGATGATCTCGCGCACGCCGAGCGAGCCGCCATACTTGATGACGGCTTCCAGCGCCGGGATCATGGATTCGCCGCCGTCCAGCCCGAAGCGCTTGGTGCCGACGTATTTCTTGCCAAGGAACTTCTCGTATTCCTCGCCGCGGATCACCGCGCCAAGGATCGCCTTCTTGCCTTCCGGCGTGAAGGTGATGACGTTGTCAGGCCCTTCGATGCGATCCTGAAGGAAACGGCGTTCCTCCACGTCCGCGATGTGCATGTATTCGAGGCCGACGTTACCGCAGTAATTCTTGCGCAGAATGTCCACCAGCTCGCGCACGGTGGTCCATTCCAGACCAAGGTTGCCGCCGAGGAAGACCGGGCGGTCCAGCGCATCGCCGGTGAAGCCGAAGTATTCCGGCGTCATGTCGGCCGGAATCTCGTGCGTCGCCAGACCCAGCGGGTCGAGGTTCGCCGCCAGATGGCCACGCACGCGATAGGTGCGAACCAGCGTCATCGCCTGGATGGAATCGTGGGCGGCCCGCTCGATCGCGCCTTCGTCCACGACCTTGCCGGCCTTGGCCGATGCCTCCTTGATGGCGATCTTCATCGCCGTGGGATCCATCGCGTCCGTCAGGTCGCCGCCGTCGCCGAACAGCGGCCAACGGGTGTTGGCCCAGCTCGGGCCGGGTTGCGGCCCGTCTGGCGTGTCCAGCTCGGGAAGGAAATTCTGCGCTTCGTTACCCATCGGGCGGTCCTTGGAATCCCAACTCAGGAGGAAAAGGTTACGCGAGTTCCTTCAACAAACCGTCAAGCGTGGTGCCCAGTTCACTGGGGGAAGCGGCGACGCGTACGCCAGCTTCTTCCATCGCTGCGATCTTATCTTCTGCGCCGCCCTGGCCTCCCGAAACGATGGCGCCGGCATGGCCCATGCGGCGGCCCGGAGGGGCGGTGCGTCCGGCGATGAAGCCAACCACGGGTTTCTTGCGCCCGCGCTTCGCCTCGTCCTTCAGGAACTGCGCAGCTTCTTCTTCCGCGCTGCCGCCGATCTCGCCGATCATGATAATGCTCTTCGTCTCGTCGTCGGCCAGGAACAGTTCCAGCACGTCGATGAAGTTGGTGCCGTTCACCGGGTCACCGCCGATGCCGACAGCGGTCGTCTGGCCCAGACCGATCTGGCTGGTCTGGAACACCGCTTCGTAGGTCAGCGTGCCTGAACGGCTGACAACCCCGACCGAACCCTGCCGGAAAATGTTGGCCGGCATGATGCCGATCTTGCATTCGCCGGGCGTCAGAACGCCGGGGCAGTTCGGGCCGATCAGGCGCGACTTGCTGCCCGAAAGAGCACGCTTAACACGCACCATGTCCAGCACCGGAATGCCTTCGGTGATCGCCACGATCAGTTCTACCTCGGCGTCGATCGCTTCAAGGATCGAGTCCGCGGCAAAGGGCGGCGGAACGTAGATCACGCTGGCGGTCGCGCCGGTGGCGTGCTTCGCTTCGGCCACGGTGTCGAACACCGGCAGGCCCAGATGCGACTGCCCACCCTTGCCGGGGGTCACGCCGCCGACCATGGCCGTGCCATAATCAAGAGCCTGTTGCGTGTGGAAGGTGCCGGTCTCACCGGTCATACCCTGGGTAATGACCTTGGTGTTCTTGTCGATCAGGATGGACATGGCTTGATCTGCCTTAGTGGAGTGCGGCGCCCGTTGAGGCGCCGCGCAGATTGAAAGTCGAACTAAACCCCAAAAAGATGGGCTTGTTCAAAAAGAAGAGCGGCTGAAGGGTCTCCGCAGATGCGGAAGGCCATCACCCCAGCGAGCTATCAATACCCTTACAAGCCACCAGCAGTTCCTTGACCGCATCCACGCTCACCTGGAAGTTGTCCTTCGTCTCGCCCTCAAGCGCGATTTCGATGACTTCTTCCGCGCCGTTCGCGCCGATCACCACCGGAACGCCGACATAGAGGCCGTCGAGGCCGTACTTGCCATCTACATAGACGGCGCAGGGCAGGATCCGCTTCTGGTCGCCCAGATAAGCTTCGGCCATCGCGATGGCGCTGGTAGCCGGGGCGTAATAAGCGCTGCCCGTCTTCAGCAGGCCGACGATCTCGCCGCCGCCGCTACGGGTACGCGCCACGATGGCGTCGATAGCTTCCTTGCTCGACTTGCCCATCTTCACGAGGTCGTCGACCGGGATGCCGGAAACGGTGGTATAGCTGGTGACGGGCACCATGGTGTCGCCGTGGCCACCGAGCACGAAGGCGTTGACGTCCTTCACGCTCACGCCGAATTCCCACGCCAGGAAGGTGGCAAAGCGCGCGCTGTCCAGCACGCCGGCCATGCCGACCACCTTGTTGTGGGGCAGGCCGCTGAATTCGCGCAGCGCCCAGACCATCGCGTCGAGCGGGTTGGTGATGCAGATCACGAAAGCGTCAGGCGCGTGGTTCTTGATGCCTTCGCCGACGGCCTTCATCACGGACAGGTTGATGCCCAGCAGGTCGTCACGGCTCATGCCCGGCTTGCGCGGCACACCGGCGGTGACGATGATCACGTCAGCGCCTGCGATGTCGGCATAGTCGTTCGTGCCGGTGATCTTCGCGTCGAAGCCTTCGACGGGACCGCACTGGGCGAGGTCGAGCGCCTTACCCTGCGGAATGCCTTCGGCGATGTCGAACAGGACGATGTCGCCCAGTTCCTTCTTCGCGGCGAGGTGAGCCAGGGTGCCGCCGATCATGCCGGCGCCAATGAGGGCGATCTTCTTGCGAGCCATAGGGTCAGCCGTATCCTTCAAGCATGCGGGCGATTCATGCTGCTGAAGAGCGTTTCCCATGAGCCCGCACGAGGGGAAGGCGCTCTACGCGACGTGGCGGACCTAGGCCTGCCCCCTGGGTATTGCAACCGCGAAAAGCTCGTTTTGGGCAAGTATTTTCGATAACAGTTCGCAATATCAATAAACAGGGTTAAAAAGCTAGTCGCGAGTTCCGATTGCGGCAAAATTTATAGGGACGGGCTTACCCGAACCGGCGATTTCAGCCTACGAGGCGCTCGCGGGTTTCGCGCTCGCGTTCCTGCGAGAGGAGCATGGCGGCCAGGTAATCGGGCACGGCGCGACTGAAGTAATAGCCTTGGCCGAGCGTACAGCCAGCAGCGCGCACGGCCTGTACCTGCTCGATCGTCTCCAGACCTTCCGCCACGATGTCCATGTCCAGCGTCGCGCCCATTTCGGCCACGGCGCGGATGATCGCATCGCTCTTGCGGCCGATGTTGGGGCCGGACACGAAGCTGCGGTCGACCTTGATCTTCTTGAACGGGAACTTGTTGATGTACCCCAGCGAGGAATAGCCGGTGCCGAAGTCGTCCAGCGCGAAACGGACGCCTTCGCGCGCCAGATCGTCGATGAAGCGCGCGGTGTTGGCGTCGTCGTCGAGGAACAGGCTTTCGGTAACTTCCAGTTCCAGACGGCGCGGATCGAGATTGGCCTCACGCAGCGCGCTCAGGATGCCGAGCGCCGCACCCGGAGCCCGAATCTGCGCGGGCGAAAGGTTCACCGCGATCGTCACGTCGTCCGGCCATCCCGCCGCAGCCTTGGCTGCCTGCGCGGTGATCCAGTTGCCCAGCGTGATGATGACGCCGGTTTCTTCGGCCACCGGAATGAACTCGTCGGGGCGAAGCTCGCCCTTTTCCGGGTGGAACCAGCGTACCAGCGCCTCGAAAGTGCGGATGCGGCCGGTTTCGAGATCCACGATAGGCTGGAAGAAGATCGACAGCTCGTCCCGCTGGATCGCGGCGCGCAGTTCGGATTCGATTTCTTTGCGGCGAACCAGGTCGCGGGTCATCGCGTTGTCGAAGAAACAGATCTGGTTCCGACCGCCGACTTTCGCGTGATAGAGCGCGAGGTCCGCGCCCTTCATCAGGGTGTCGATGTCCGGGCCATCGTCCGGCAGCAGGGCCACGCCCATAGAGGCGGATGCGTCGATGCGGACGCCTTCCACGCGGGTCGGGCGCGAAACCTCGTCCGCCAGTGCGCGGGCCAGGCGTTCGCTTTCCGCACGGTCACAGACTTGCGCCACCACGATGAACTCGTCGCCACCGAAGCGCGCGACCGTGGCGTTTTCCGGTGCGGCGGCGCGCAGGCGACCGGCCACTTCGTGCAGCACCTTGTCGCCGACCGGGTGGCCAAGCGTGTCGTTGACTTCCTTGAACCGGTCGAGGTCCAGCCAGAACAGCGCCAGCTTCTCGTGCGCGGGCAGGACCATCAGCATCTCGACCATGTCGTGATTGAGGCCCGCCCGATTGACGAGGCCCGTGACCACGTCGGTCCGCGCCAGTTCACGCATCCGGTCGGCCATCTGCGCGCTCGCGTCAGCGGCGTAGATTTGTTCCTTCAGCGTGCGGAACACGTTCATCGTCACCGATGTCATGGCGAAGATCATCAGCGTCGTCGTGGCGCCAAGCACCAGAAGGGCAGGGGTGGCGACGATAACGCAAGCGATCACCACCGGGACCACAGCGAGAATCAGCTGCCCGATGGCGATAACGGGACGCCCGGCGTTGCGCGCGGAAATGCCGTTCGCGTATGCGAGCGCGTAACCGAAGGCGAGCACCTCCACATGGGTGTCGCTGTCGAACAGGATCGTCAGGGCGGCGATCACGCCAGCCAGTAATGCGTAACTGAACGCGCCCGCTTCGTAGACGCCTTCAAGCGTCCGGGTTGATCGGGGCTTGTTACCTGACGACAGCCAGTAGGCGAGCAGTACGCGGGCAAGTGCGACCACGTTCAGCAAGACCGCCGTTATGGTGATCCATATACTATTGCCTTCCCAGGCAGCCGTCGCAGCGACCGACATGCCACATAGCGCGCCGATAGTCAGGCTTATGGGCTGGGTGTAAAGAGTGTCGACGAGCTTCGCGCGCACGCGTTCGTCGCGCTCATCGCGCCCGAAATATCCTGAAAAGATCTGCCTGAGGCGTTTGATCTCACCGCTCCTTGAATCAAGGCGATAGCGGCAAGTGGTTTTCGACTGGTTAAGCTTTACAAGTGGGAGTTTCCGGGAGGTTGCCGGTTTCGGCACCCGTTACATCGACCTCTATACCGGGGACGTAATCGTCCATTTCGCTTGCCATTCGACGATCAAGCGCGCGGCAAATTTCCAGCCACCAGTGGTAGCCACGCCGATCCCCTGAAAAAAAAGCGGTCTCTGCCTGTTTCCGCGCGCGGCTGGCAGCCGCAAGGCCATGCTCGGCGAAATGGCGCAGGGCGGCGTGGAGAAGAGCATCCGATTCGCGATCAACGGTATTGTCGTTGGCCGGGCGCGCACAGACCTTGCGCATCGTACGCGCGCTCATGCGAGGAGAGCTCGCGGAGGTCGGTGCAGCAAAACGGATAGTCATGCCGCAGCTTTAGGGGGACAGGCCTAACCGCAAGTTGGTGCGGATGGTTTATGAAAACTTGCCGAAAATTTACCATGTTGCCGGTTGTCGGCGTGGTCCCGCCGGCGGAATGGCACAGAAGGGCAGTTCCCCGCCATTCCGCCGGCAGTAGGCCTGCCACCTTGCGCAGGTTTCGGCAGGTCATTCGGAAAGTCGTGAAAATCCTGCCGTTCCGGGGAGAGACCCGCCCGGCTTTGATCTGTCGATCATACGCAAATCGCCGTGCTGCCGCATCTGCGACTTTGCCGTCGTGCCAATGCAGGACAGCACGGCGAGGGTGGCGTATTACTCGCCGGTAAGGCCCCGTGCTTCCAGCATGGGCGCAACCTGCGGATCGCGGTTCGCATAGTCGCGATACATCACCGCATATTCCTTGGTGTGGCCCTGACCCAGGAAGGTGGCGCGAACGTGATCGCCGTTGGCGCGGGTCGGGCCGCCGTTCTTTTCGATCCAGTCCCACGCGTCATGGGCCAGCATCTCGGTCCAGATATAGCTGTAGTAGCCAGCCGAATATCCGTTCGACCAGATATGTCGGAAGTACGGCGAGCGATAACGCGGCGGGATCGTGCCAGTGTCGAGGCCCGTTCCGCCCAGCGCGGCGGCTTCGCGTGGCCCGGCCTTCTGGCTGGCTTGAGCAGGTGTCAGGCGGTGCCAGTCCATATCGACCAGAGCGGCGGCCAGCGTCTCACCGAACGACAGGCCCTGATTGAAATTCTCTGCCGCAGTCTTCTTGGCGACCAGTTCAGCCGGGATCGGTGCGCCGGTCTGATAGTGCTTGGCAAAATTGCCCAGCACTTCCGGCACCATCATCAGGTTTTCGTGGAACTGGCTCGGGAACTCCACGAAGTCGCGGGCGGTGTTGGTGCCCGACAGCGACGGGTACTTCTGGTCGGCGAACAGCCCGTGGATCGCGTGGCCGAATTCGTGGAACATCGTTTCCGCTTCATCCAGCGTCATCAGTGCCGGTTCGCCAGCGGCGGGGGCGGGGACGTTCAGCGTGTTGTGGATCACCGGCTTGTCGTTCAGCAGGTGCGACTGCTCAACAAAGTTGCCCATCCACGCGCCGCCCTGCTTGTTGGGCCGCGCGAAGGGATCCATGTAGAACAGGCCCAACTCGCTGCCGTCCGCGTCCTTCACGGTGTAGACGCGCATGTCAGGATGATAGGTCGGGATGTCGTTACGGCGTTCGAAGGTCGTTCCGTAAAACTTTGTCATGGCGAAGAAAACGCCGTTCTCCAGCGTGTTCCAGACCTCGAAATACGGCTTCATCGCGCTTTCATCGAAGTCATAGCGCGCCTGGCGCACCTTCTCTGCGTAATAGCTCCAGTCCCACGCCTGCAGGGGGCCGTTAACGCCATCCGCGCGGGCCATTTCTTCGAGCATCGCCTTCTCGCGAGCTTGCGTGGCGGCCACGGCTGGAACGAAGTCGCGCATGAAGCTGACCGCCTGTGCCGGGTCCTTCACCATGCGGTCGTACATCGCGTAAGTGGCGAAGTCCGGCAGGCCGAGCAGCGCGGCCTTGCGCGCGCGCAGGCTGGCCAGTTCCTCGATCACACCAGTCAGGTCGTAAGCATCTCCGCCATTGGCGCGGTTGACGCTCGCTTCGAACAGACGGCGGCGCGTTTCGCGGTTGGTGAGGCTGGAGAGCATCGGCTGCTGTGTGGTGTTGACCAGCGCCAGCGCGAACTTGCCCGGCTGTTTCATCTTCGTGGCGAGCGCGGCGGCAGCCTCGATCTGCGCATCGGTAAGCCCGGCCAGTTCAGCGCGTGTATTGAAGATCGGAGCCTTGGCGGCGGTGGCTTCCGTCAGCTTCTGCGAGAACTGGGTTTCCAGATCGGCCAGCCGCGCGTTGAACTGCGTCAGTTGTTCCTTCTGATCGGCGTTGAGCAGCGCGCCAGCGTGGACGAAATCCGCGTACGTCGTTTCCAGCAGCATGGCGTCTTCCGGCGTCATCGCGGAAGCGGCGCGGTTGTCGTAAACCGCCTTTACGCGCTGGAACAGGCGGTCGTTGAGGTAGATCGCGTCGCTCAGCGCCGTAAGCTGCGGAGTGAGCGCCGTGTCGGCGGCGTCCAGCGTGTCGTTGGTATTGGCCGAGGTGAGCTGGCCGAGCACGGTCGCCGCGCGCGTCAGCATCTGCCCGCTGCGCTCCATGGCAACCAGAGTGTTCTCGAACGTCGGCGCTTCAGGGTTGTTCGCTATAGCCTCGATCTCGGCGCGCTTGATCGCAATGCCATGTTCGATGGCAGGTTGAAGGTCGGTGTCCTTGAACTTGGTGAAGTCAGGCGCGTGGAACGGCAGAGTGCTCGGCTGCGCGAAATAGCCAGTGGCTTGCGGCACGGATGCGCTGGTTGTGGGCACAGATCGGTCCTCCAGGGTCGTGCAGGCGGGCAGCAGAGCGGCGAGCGCCGCGCCGGCGAACAGTCGATACATCATTTCCAGGGCTCCTGACGGCCGAGTGGTTTCATTGGCAACCGCATTAACGGGTGAGAGCCGGGAAACAACCCCGGCAGACTACCCGAAGTCGCGCTCATGACCTCAAAGGGTACGCCGCCACCGCTTCGTAGTGGGAGCCTTCGTGGCCGAGGTGGCTTTCATAGAGCATGAAGTCCTCGACCAGCCACGGCCCGGCGGCCAGATCGTTCCACACGGACAGCCAGTCGCCGATCTGGCCGGCGGACCGGTTGAGGCGGGCGAGCGTGATGTGAGGCGTGAAGCGCCGCGTCTCTCGCTCAAGGCCCACCAGTTCGCAGGCTCTCTCTACCTTTTGCCGCAGGGCTTCCAGCGGCTCGGTGTGCGGCACCTTGCCCCAGATCGCGTGTGGCGCGCCCTTGCGTTCAAAGGCGCCGACGCCGTTAACGCGCAGTTCGAAAGCGGGAACCTGGATTTGCGCCAGTGCCGCTGCCAGGTCGTTGGCCATCGGCGTTTCGACCTCTCCCACGAAGCGAAGGGTGAGGTGCAGCGCGTCTTCATCCTGCCAGCGGGCGCTTTCTACGCCCTCCATCGCATCAATCATTCGATCGCGTATCGAAATGGGCGGGCGAATAGCGATAAACAGACGGTGCGACATGTTGCGTTGTTACCGCACTGTTGCCCTGCCGCGAAGACAACGCTTGTTCTGCAATGGGGAATAGCATTGCATTAAGGATGCAAACCTTGTCCCCTTCCGGCCCGAATCGGTTAAGGGTCCGAGAAGGGGAGGGCACGGGCAGCGTCGGCTGTTCCGGCAAGGGGCAACGATGAGTGACGAACATTTCGACGGCAGGAACCTGCTGGACGAACTCACTGCCAAGCAGCGAGAAGTGCTGGATCTGCTGATCCAGCACAAAACGTCCAAGGAGATAGCCCGCGATCTCGGCATTTCGCCGCATACCGTGGATCAGCGCGTGCAGTTCGCGCGCGACAAGCTGGGCGTGCGTACTCGGGGCGAGGCTGCGGCCGTCTATCGCCGCCTGATCGAGACATACGAACAATCGACATATGAAAGTTCCTATCTCGCGGAACCGGCCGCTTCGCTGGAAATGGGCGAGGGCCCGTTTCGAGATCGTAGCCATTCGGATCGGGTCCAACCTGCCCCGCCGCCTGGTGCAGAGGCGGATATCCAAGTCGTCCCTGAGTTGTTCGAGGGCCGCTACGGCACGTTGATGAGGTTAGGTGCGATCGTCGTGATCGCGGTGTTCCTTGTCATTTTCGTGCTGGGCGGGCTGGCCATCTTTGCCCAGCTTTCGGAGCTGATGGCGGTCTAGCGGTCCGGTCAGATCATCTTCGGTTCGGCACTGATGGAGTGCGATATGACGATGAATGTTCCTGTAGCTCGCCTGCGTATCTCGCGCGATATCGACGAGGCTGAGAAGGCGCTCGACGAAACGCTTCTGCGGTATTCCTCGCTGTTCACGACGATGGTTTCCGCCCGCCGCGAAACCGGATGTGATCCCTTCACAGGGCATGAGGCGCTGTTGCGGTTGTCGAAATCACAGCAGGCATTGCTTGAGGCTGGCGGTAATCTGGCCCGTGTCCACGGCACACTGCTCGATGTGCAGCGTGAGATGGGGATCGCCGACGATTGCCCGCCTCGCGGCGTTCTCGCTGAAGTCGAGGAAAGGGTTTCGCGCTGAACCTCTGCCAACAAGCGCGCAGGCGACTGTAGCGACCAGAAACGGTGTCTTCTGTCGTCCTGATCCAGATGGCGATGATCGCCGGGGCCTTGCTGGTGGCGTTCCGCAAGGGCGCTGCGCCGGAACGGCTGGCGGCGGCGATCATCGGCACATGGATGGGGGTCGACGTATCGTATCACCTGCTGTTCGGGCCATCGGGCTTTGACCGCGTCGATCCGGTGCATCTGATCCTGGATACGGTCGTCCTCGTCGCGATCACCACGATTGCCCTGCGCGCCAACCGCATCTGGCCATTATGGGCCGCCGCCGCCCAACTGATTTGCGTGACCGGCCATCTGGCAATCGTCGTCCAACCAGAAGGGATACGACGGGCCTATTGGGCGATGACGCAGATCCCGCCTTTCATCCAACTCTTCGCGCTCCTGCTGGGCGCAGCGGCTCACTCGCGCCGCAAACGGCGATGGGGGCCATACCGAAGCTGGCGTTTGGCGTGACCTGATAGACCGAGCACCGCTTTCCCGAGGGGGCTTTTATGAGCGCAGGCATTTTTCGGACCGGCAGCACGCTCTTGCTGGCCGTAGCACTGTCGGGCTGTGCTTCGATGAACTCGGTCCACTGGGTCTATCCGGGGCCGGGCAAGAGCAGGGTCTTTTCGACCGATGCGTTCCAGCGCCACCTGATCATGACCGAAGACGCGCAGGGTAAGGTCCGGACCTGTTCGGAAGCCTCGCCCGATGCGATGACGGTGTTTTCCGCCAGCCTCACCGGCCGGGGTATCGTCGGTCCCAGCGAGCGTGCGCTGGAGGCGGCCGCCGCCGTGGGGCAAACCGCCGCCAGCATCGAACGCACGCAGACCATCAACATGCTGCGCGAATGGATGTTCAGGACTTGCGAACTGTGGCTGTCCGGCGCGCTGAGCAAGAGCGAGTTTCTCACACGGTCGGCCCGCGATCACCGTTCGATGATTGCCATCCTCGCGGTGGAACAGCTTACGGGCGTGGTGAAGGCTCCTGCTACGATCATCAGCGGTCCGGCAGCCACTGCGGCTCTGGCCCACGGCAAGGAAGTGGCTGAGCTTCTCAAGAGTTATCGTGACGAGCGCGCGACGGCGGAAGCTGCGGAGGCTTCTGCCGCCACGTCCTTTGCCCAGGCGAACGTCGATCACGACGACGGTACGGGCGCCAAGAAACTCTGCGCATATACTGGCGCTCCATCGGGCAAGGAGGCGGAGTACGCGGCCTGCAAGGTGGCCGAAGCCAAGGTCGCCAGCACGAAGGCATCTGCAGACACCACGCGCGAACGGGAAAAGCTGGTCCTCAACCAGCTTGGCGCCCTTTCCGCGGGCCTCTCGGCTGGGGTGAGCGGCGGCACCAACAACGCCGGGGGCCTGACCGGCGGCCAAAGTCGCCTTTCAGACGCCGCGCTCGCCGCCGTCGGTGGCTCTGTGGAGAGGATCGCCCTAACCGCCGGGGTGGACGAAGCCTTGATGTTCTGCGTCGGCTACCTTCGTGAGAGGCACGTCGATGCCAGCACCAGGACCGTCTGCAACGATGTGGTGCGCAATGCGGCGGCGCGAGACGTCAAACTGGTCGGCGAAGCATTCAGCGTTTCGCTCGAAGCTCAGGATCGGGCAACGCAGATCTATGACAGTTACGGGTCGTTCCGCCTTGATTTGGCGGGTCTCATTGCTGCCACGCCAGCGTCTGACTGGAACGTGCGGTGGAACGCTTTCATCACAAAGATTGGCGACCGATCCGTAACTTGCGCCAGCCAGACCATTTGCCAGTCGGCATTCGGCAGTGGTGCCGGGAATCCGCTGCTGCTGGGATTTACATCCCAATCACAGCTCTACGCTCAGGCAATTGCCGATTGGCGTAAGGCTCTTTCAGGGGGAGCGAGCTCATGAAGGAAGCGAAAGCGATCGGGTGCGCCAGTCGGGAGCAGGCAGAGACGTGGGCGGCAGTGCTCACCAAGGCCGGATACGATCACGTCCGCGTCGTTGGCGAGGTCGATAACGTCGAGGCGTTATCGGGCAACAACGCGCGCTGGCTGGTCGTCGCCTCGCACGTTGTGTTCAAGACCCCCGTCATTGAAAGCGAGTAGCGCATCGATCCGCTGGGCATTGCATTGGCCGTGCCCGCGTCCCACATTTCCGCGAGCCCGTGGGGACGCGTTCGCGCGCCCTTGACCTTGGCGAACATTTGCGGAACATCCCCTCTTCATGTCCCTCACGCACATTTCCGTCCGCGGCGCCCGTGAACATAACCTCAAGGGCGTTGATATCGATCTTCCGCGCGATGCGCTGATCGTGATCACCGGGCTTTCGGGCTCCGGCAAGAGCAGCCTGGCGTTCGATACGATCTATGCCGAAGGGCAGAGGCGTTACGTCGAGAGCCTCAGCGCCTACGCGCGGCAGTTCCTTGAGATGATGCAGAAGCCGGACGTCGAACACATCGACGGCCTCAGCCCTGCGATCAGCATCGAGCAGAAGACGACGAGCCGCAATCCGCGCTCCACCGTCGCCACGGTTACCGAGATCTACGACTACATGCGCCTGCTGTGGGCGCGGGTGGGTGTGCCGTATTCGCCTGCCACTGGCCTGCCGATCGAGGCGCAGACCGTCAGCAACATGGTCGACCGGGTCATGGCCCTGCCTGAAGGGACGCGGCTCTACCTGCTCGCCCCCGTGGTGCGCGGGCGCAAGGGTGAATACCGCAAGGAGCTGGCCGAATGGCAGAAGTCCGGCTTCACCCGCGTGCGCATCGACGGCGAGATGTACGAGATCGAAAGCGCGCCCGCGCTCGACAAGAAGTACAAGCATGACATCGAAGTCGTGGTCGATCGCCTGGCCGTGCGCGAGGGGATCGAGACGCGGCTGGCCGACAGCTTTGAAACCGCGCTCAAGCTGGCGGAGGGGCTCGCCTACGTCGATCTCGCCGATGGCGTCGTGCCGGGGCGTGAGGGTGAGGGGCAGGGCGGCGGCAACCTCAAAGGTGCGGGCCTGCCGCCCAACCGCATCGTCTTCAGCGAGAAGTTCGCCTGCCCGGTCAGCGGCTTCACGATTGAGGAGATCGAACCGCGCCTGTTCTCGTTCAACGCCCCGCAGGGCGCGTGCCCGACGTGTGACGGGTTGGGCGAGAAGCAGCTGTTCGATCCGCAGCTCGTCGTCCCGAACGAGGCGCTGAGCCTGAAGCAGGGCGCGGTGGTGCCGTGGGCCAAGTCCAACCCGCCGTCGCCCTATTACATGCAGGTGCTGTCCAGCCTGGCCAAGGCGTATGACTTCGACCTCACCACCCCGTGGAGCGAGCTGGCGCAGGATCAGCGCGACATCATCCTGCACGGCACCGGCGGCCTGCCCGTGGCGCTCACGTTCAAGGACGGGCGCAAGGAATATACCGTCACCAAGGCGTTCGAGGGCGTGATCGGCAACCTCAACCGCCGCCTGTTGCAGACGGACAGCGCGTGGATGCGCGAGGAACTGAGCCGGTTCCAGACCGCGCAGCCCTGCGAAACCTGCCACGGCAAGCGCCTGAACGAGAAGGCGCTGGCGGTGAAGGTCGCGGGGGAGGACATCGCCACCCCCGTGCGCTTCTCCGTCACCGCGGCGAAGGACTGGTTCCTCGCGCTGCCTGACTGGCTGACCGACACCCAGAACCAGATCGCCCGTGCCATCCTGAAGGAAATCAACGAGCGGCTGGGCTTCCTCGACAACGTGGGGCTGGATTACCTCAACCTCGATCGCACCAGCGGCACCCTGTCCGGGGGGGAGAGCCAGCGCATCCGCCTCGCCAGCCAGATCGGCAGCGGGCTGTCCGGCGTGCTCTACGTGCTCGACGAACCCAGCATCGGCCTGCACCAGCGCGATAATGATCGGCTGCTCGAAACGCTGAAGCGGCTGCGCGACCTCGGCAATACCGTGATCGTGGTGGAACATGACGAGGACGCGATCCGCACGGCAGACCACGTGGTCGATCTCGGTCCCGGCGCGGGCGTGCATGGGGGCGAGGTGGTGGCGCAGGGCACGCTGGCCGAAGTGCTGGCCAGCCCTGACAGCCTCACCGCCGCCTACCTCAACGGCACCCGCCGGATCGAGGTGCCGGCCAAGCGGCGCAAGGGCAACGGGCATAAACTCACCGTCCACGGCGCGCGCGCCAACAACCTGAAGGACGTGACGGCTAGCCTCCCGCTCGGCACCTTCACTTGCATCACCGGCGTGTCAGGGTCCGGCAAGTCCAGCTTCACCATCGACACGCTGCACGCCGCCGCCGCGCGCGCGCTCAACGGCGCACGGGTGATCGCGGGCGCGCACGACAAGGTGACGGGGCTGGAATACTGCGACAAGGTGATCGAGATCGATCAGTCGCCCATCGGCCGCACCCCGCGCAGCAATCCGGCCACCTATACCGGCGCCTTCACCCAGATCCGAGACTGGTTCGCGGGGCTGCCAGAGGCGCAGGCACGCGGGTACAAGCCCGGCCGCTTCAGCTTCAACGTGAAGGGCGGCCGGTGCGAGGCGTGCCAGGGCGACGGCCTGATCAAGATCGAGATGCACTTCCTGCCCGATGTCTACGTGACGTGCGAGGAATGCCACGGCCGCCGCTACAACCGCGAAACGCTGGAGGTGAAGTTCAAGGGGCACAGCATCGCCGACGTGCTCGACATGACGATCGAGGATGCGGAGGAATTCTTCAAGGCCGTCCCCCCCATCCGCGACAAGATGCACATGCTGAACGAGGTCGGGCTCGGCTACGTGAAGGTCGGCCAGCAGGCGACCACGCTATCCGGGGGTGAGGCGCAGCGGGTGAAACTGGCCAAGGAACTGAGCCGACGCAGCACCGGCCAGACCCTGTATATTCTGGACGAGCCGACCACCGGCCTCCACTTCGAGGACGTCCGCAAACTGCTCGAAGTGCTCCAGCGTCTGGTGGATCAGGGCAACAGCGTGGTGGTGATCGAACACAACCTCGACGTGATCAAGACGGCGGACTGGATTCTGGACCTCGGCCCGGACGGCGGCGTGCGCGGCGGCGAGATCGTCGCCCAAGGCACCCCGGAGCAAGTCGCGGCAGAACCGCGAAGCTACACGGGCCAGTACTTGAAGCCGATGTTGGGTTCGTAAGGACGCGCATTCGTCACGAAAACAGCGAACTAAACGACTTGCGTTAAGTCGGGTATTGCTATCTGCCGTAATTCCGCTTACGGGAGTGTATGGACGTACGCTTTCTAGAGCCGCGCCTTGCGCTGATCGAAACTCAATTGGCAGCGGAAACGGACCTGCCATTTGATGTGATAGGTACAGCACGACGGAGGTTGGCGATTCTTCGTGCGGCCCCGGATTTCAACACTCTTATAAAATGGAGAAGCTTCGGGCTGTCGCTTGGCGCGGTTTTACCCGGCATACATAGTATTATGGTCGCAAATGATTGGGAAATGACGATTTCGTTTGAGAATAAGGGGGAGCCGATTTCGGTAATCCTCTCGGTCAACGACGTGAAGATGATGGAGAGGTCGGCGCGATGACTGAAAAAAAGATAGAAGCGAGTCCACCCGGAGTTTTCATAAAGGACGAGTTGGAAGCTCGAGGCTGGTCGCAGCGTGATTTGGCCTTTGTTTTAGGTCAGACTGAGCAGCAGCTAAATCCCCTACTTTCCGGTAAGAGAGCAATTAGTGCGGATACCGCCCGGTTGCTCGGCGCCGCTTTTGACGTTGATCCGCAGTTCTTTGGAAACCTTCAAAGCCAGTTCGACATCAGTCGTGCCAAGGAGCCTGATCCGAGCGTGCGAACTCGCGCAGAGCTTCAGGGTCAATTCCCCATAAGGGACATGATCAGGCGAGGCTGGATACAAGATACTGAGGGCTCGTTGCTCGAAATGCAGGTGAGGCGGTTCTTTGAAGTTGGTAACGACAACTCTCGGGCTGAACTGGCATTTGCGGCGAAGCGTACACATTATGACCAAACGCCACCCGTCCAGCTGGCTTGGGTTTATCGAGTTCGGCAGATTGCGCGCACACTAGACGTGCCAACCTATTCAGAGGTGCGGCTTCGTGATCGCATATCTGAATTGCGGGCCTTCATGATTCATGCAGAGGCAGTTTCAGAGGCTCTGGCGATCTTAAACGAATGCGGAGTGCGAGTAGTAATCGTTGAGTCGTTGCCCGGCGCAAAAATTGATGGCGTTTGCACGTGGCTTGATGATTCAAGTCCGGTGATCGGCCTCTCCACTCTTCATGATCGCCTCGACAACTTCTGGTTTGTGCTTCGCCATGAGATTGAGCACGTTTTACAGGGCGATGGTAAAATCGGCATTGGAATGATCGATAATCTCTTCGGAGAGGACGACGTAACTGAGGATTGCGAAGTGCGAGCTAATCGCGCCGCTGCTGACTTCTGTGTTTCCAAGGAAAAAATGGACTCCTTCTATAATCGGAAGCATCCATATTTTTCTGAAAGAGATGTTATAGGATTTTCATCTTTAATCGGAGTCCATCCAGCAATTGTTGTTGGTCAGCTTCAAAAAAGGATGGGTCGATATGATTATCTTCGCAAATATCAGGTCCCAGTTCGTAAGTTCTTGCTGAATTCGGTTGTTGCTGATGGTTGGGGTAGTGTTGCGAGAGTTGGAGTAATTTCCTGAGATGGCAAATTTCACCGAGCAGATGCAGAATATATTTCAGGCTTATGTTGATGAAATTGGGCATGATCCAGTCTCGTTAGATGTAGTAGCTGAATGGGCAGTCGCAAACGGCCTGTTTCATCCTGCACCGAGAAGCGTGACCAAGCTCTGTCGGGAGGCACTCGCGGAAAGTCTTCGCCAAGAAAGACGTCTTGATGCTGAGGGGCGATTGTATCGCAGTAAGCACCCAGTTCGGACGAGCGTAGGCGGAGTTCAGTTAACGTTGTGGGCGGATATCGACACTGCACCTCGAGTCCATATGGAGAGGTCGTTTGCTCAGCGTCGTCGATCAATCGTGGACGATTGTTTTCAAATCAAACAGGATGTTGACCACTACAATGCCTATCGGGCTGGCGAACTGAGCATCCAGATGGTTCTGAGCTTCGATGAAGACGTGGCCGAGTTGGAAGCTCTCCGAGATAAAGGACAGTCGGAGAAAAGAAGGCGCGGATCGTAGTCGGCAAAGCGGCTTTCAATCCACTTTCCTACTCACCCCCATCGCGCATAAGTAACCCGGTTCTCCCTTTCTCCCACAAGGACAGAACCGATGACCCAGTCCGTCGCGCCGCGCTTGCCGCAGGATCGCTTCACGCTTCCCGGCCAGATTACCTCCCCTGACAGTGCTGCCGCGTCCCCTCCCGTTACGGGTCGGGCTCGCCCGATGACCCATCCGGCCGGGCGGGGCTGGGTGCCGCTCTCGCGCGATCTGGGTATTCCTGCCGAACATGGCGTGGCCGATCCCGTGGCCGCGCTGGGCCACGGCGCGGTGTTCACGCGCGAGAGGCGCATCCGTTTCCTCGATCACCTGGCCTTTCAGGGCAATGTGCGCGCGGCGGCCTTGCGCGTGGGGGTGAGCCACGAGACGGCCTATCGCGCGCGGCGGCAGGATGCGGGTTTTGCGGCGCTGTGGGATGCGGCGATGGTCCATGCGCGCGACTATGCGGAACAGGTGCTGGCCACGCGCGCGCTCGACGGGGTGGAGGTGCCGGTGGTCTATCACGGAGAGGTGCTGGCCTATGAGGTGCGGCACGATCCGCGCTTCCTGCTGGCGCACCTCGCTCGGTTGGACCGGCGGGTGGAGGAGGACGGGCGCTCTGTGGAGCGGGCGGGGCGGTTTGACGAGTTGCTGGCCGCCTATGCCGGGCATCCGGAGCCGGAGGACTTTGCGGAAGCGGAGGAAGAGGAGGGGCGCTGGCGCGAGGAGGGCGCTCGGGCGGACGTGCCGCCTACGCGCCGCGACTATATCGTCTGGCGCCGCAGCGAGGAGATCGGCGGCACCTGTGTGGAGGATGAGGCGCGGCGGATGGACCGGGCGGCCCGCGCGGCGGCGGAGGAGTGGGACGCGTGGCACCTCGGCGCGCTCGCCACGGTGTCCGCTATCGTGGAGGAGCCGGAGGGGGCGCCAGATGAGGGGCCGAATGGGGAGGGCGCTGCGGAGGATTTTCCGGACGCCATGTCCGTGTCACAAGTGTCAACCTGTCACCATGCAAAGCCCGCCTCGCGCCCGCAAAAAGACCGCGCAAATGGGCACTTGCGGAACGGGGGTGACATTGTAACTTCCCACCCGTCCGGGGTGACGCCGGGGTCAACGAGCCCCCCTCTTTCCTGAACTCGTGCCAGGAATGGGCGTCACCTCTCGGTTAGAGGGAGACATTGATGAACAGGTTCGTGAAGGTAAGTTCCGCCGCTCTCGGTTCGCTGGCCCTTGGCCTCGGCATCGCCGGCCCTGCCAGCGCGCAGTTCGGCGGGCCGCCTGCGCCGCCCAACACCGGCGTTGCGCTCTACACCGTGCTGAACGGGTATTCGGAAGTGCCGGGGCCGGGTGACGGTTCGGGCGCGGGCCGCGTGACCGTGGTGGTCGATCCGCCGAAGGGTCAGCTCTGCTATTTCTTCTACGACGTGCGCACCACCGACGCCCCCACCGCCGCCCACATCCACACGGGCGTGGCGGGTGCGACAGGCGGTCCGGTCGCCACGCTTCCCGCGCCGGTCAATGGCGGTGGCAGCGGCTGTATGCCGATCGCGGCCGACGTCGCCCAGGCGATCGCCAGCAATCCGGCCGGTTATTATGTGAACATCCACTCCGCCCTGTTCCCCCAAGGCGCCATCCGCGGCCAGCTCAAGAGCTGACGCAACGCATCTCGCGTCCGGCTGCCGCAAGGGTGGCCGGACGTTCGGGAACTGGAATGAAGAAGGTGGTGCGGGTTTTAGTTAGTCGAGCAGCGCAAGCTGCACCCGCCCGCTACCCGCACTGACCAGCCCAAGCTCGCTGGCGGCGGCGCGGGACAGGTCGATCACGCGGTTGCCATGGAACGGCCCGCGGTCGTTGATGCGAACGATGACTGACCGCTCGCCACGACTGACGCGTACGCGGCTACCGAAGGGCAGGGTGCGATGGGCGGCGGTGTACTCGGCAGGGTCGAAGCGTTCGCCGCTAGCCGTCTTGCGACCCGCGAACTCGGAGCCGTACCAGCTGGCCAGTCCGCCACCGATGTCGTCACCGGCTTCTTCGACGACCTCTTCGATGGCTTCCACCTCGGACACTTCGAAGCGCGGGAGTTCGGCATCCTCAGCCACAACAACCTCGGTGACGGTGACCTCAGGCTCACCCTCAGCGGCGAGCGCGGCGGTGATTGAACCGCCTGCAAGCAGAGCAGCGGCGAGCGAAGCGCGCAGCAACATCGTCTTGGGTTCCCGTCCAGTCATCGGCCGGGACTCCTAGGCCTCCAACTCGACTGGAGATACCCACCTGAGAGCGCCTTGCCTCGGTTCGGCCACAGTTCGTCGGGTCCGATAGCGGGTTAACCAACGTTAAGAGCGCGACTCGCGGTTCACCTTCCCGACAAAACAAACATCAGGTTCTGGGAGGAGCAGGAACTCGGCCCGCAAAGAGAAATGGGGCCAGCCTCGCGGCCGACCCCACTCTCACCGGCGTGTGGGTCCCGAAGGACACTTAACGCCCGGCGCTTTCAATACCGCTCTGACCTATCCAGAAGGACATGCCGGTGTGCGGCGTCTCTGTCGCCCGGCGCTCGCGCCGGCGCCGGTTCCGTCCAGGGGCTGGTTTCAGATCGCGGGGATCGATTCCGTGCCACCAGGCGGTTCCGCGACCGATCTTTTCCATCCTTGCTTCGAGCAGTTCCGCATCGTCCGGAGACGTTGCTTCACCTAGGCCTGGACATCCAAGTTCAGTCTTGTCGACTTTGCGCCTTCGCGGCTTCAACGGATCGGTTGGGTTTCCCGAAGGGCTCCCGCTCCGTTCCTCCACCATGCGGCATCTCGCCGTCGCGTCGATACGGTTCCAAAATCCCTTCTCCGTCGCTGGCTTTTCAGCCTTTGCCTCGGAAGGGCCAATCCCCGTTTCGATGTATGGAAGGTGCGCCGCCCGTGTGATTCGGGCAATGGGCCATCGAGCCACTTATCCACTTCTGGCGCTATTGCCAGTGGACAAGGATGGATAACTCAACGGCCCATCGCAAATCGCAAAATTAGCGTCGGTCCCGCTGCGCAAGGAGGCGCAGACGGAGCGCATTCAGCTTGATGAAGCCAGCCGCGTCCTGCTGATCGTAGGCGCCGGCATCGTCTTCGAAGGTCACGTGGCGCTCTGAATAAAGGCTGTTCGCGCTCTTGCGACCCACAACCTGTGCCAGCCCCTTGTAGAGCTTCAGGCGTACCGTGCCGGAAACACGTTCCTGGCTGAGGTCGATCGCAGCCTGCAACATCTCACGTTCGGGAGCGAACCAGAAGCCGTTGTAGATCAGCTCTGCGTACTTCGGCATCAGCTCATCCTTGAGGTGAGCCGCGCCGCGATCCAGCGTGATGCTCTCGATACCGCGATGAGCCACCGCATAGATCGTGCCGCCCGGAGTTTCGTACATGCCGCGGCTCTTCATGCCGACGAAGCGGTTCTCGACCAGATCGAGCCGGCCAATACCATGCTTGCGGCCGAGATCGTTAAGCGCGGTGAGCAGGCTGGCGGGGCTCATCGCCACGCCGTTGAGCGCGATGCCGTCACCCTTTTCGAACTCGATCTCGATGTACTCGGGGGTGTCCGGCGCATCTTCAGGGTTGTCGGTGCGTGAGAAGACGTAGTCCGGCACTTCCTGCCACGGGTCTTCCAGCACCTTACCTTCGGAGGAGGTGTGGAGGAGGTTGGCGTCGGTGGAGAAAGGACTTTCGCCGCGCTTGTCCTTGGGCACCGGAATCTGGTGCTGTTCTGCCCATGCGATCAGGGCGGTGCGGCTGGTCAGATCCCATTCGCGCCACGGCGCGATGACCTTGATGTTGGGATCGAGCGCATAGGCCGAAAGTTCAAACCGAACCTGGTCATTGCCCTTGCCGGTGGCGCCGTGGGCGACAGCGTCGGCGCCCGTTTCATGAGCGATTTCGACTAGCCGCTTGGAGATCAGCGGCCGCGCGATGGAAGTGCCGAGCAGATAGTCGCCTTCATAGCGAGCGTTGGCACGCATCATCGGGAACACGAAGTCGCGCACGAATTCTTCGCGCAGGTCGTCGATATAGATGTGTTCAGGGCGGATACCCATCAGCTCCGCCTTCTGACGGGCCGGTTCAAGCTCCTCACCTTGGCCGAGGTCAGCCGTGAAGGTCACGACGTCACAATTGTAGGTCACCTGCAGCCACTTGAGGATCACGCTGGTGTCGAGGCCGCCCGAGTAGGCAAGGACGACGCGCTTGATATCAGACATTGGGAACTCCACCGGGATTCGCGGGCCGGTTATCAGGCCGTGGCCGTTGCGGCAACGGCGCTGCAACCTTCAGCGTGCGCGGCGGGCGGCGACTTGCGGGTTGAGTTCGCCGATGTGATTCAGCCACGCCTTTGGCTTGCGCAGCATATCGCGTGGATATTCCACTTTCAGTCCGGCCAGTTCTGCCATGCGACCGACGAAGTGGATGCAGTTGCGCGTATCGAGTTCGTAGTACTTGCCGGGCGCGTCGCGCCACGCGGCAACTTCCTGGAGCATCCTGCGATAGGTGGCATCGGACACCGACACACGGAAATGGACATTGGTGCTTTCGAGATACTTTTCCTTCTCGGAAAAGACCACGTGTTCAACCGGTCCTGAGAGGATCGCGGGGCTGATGTTCTTGGCTGAAAAGCCGAAGTTTGAATGCACCCGTTCCCCGGTTTCGAGTGTGCCACTGAACGCCACGAATGTGTGCGGAAAGCGCGATCCGAAGAACGAGCCGTTGAAGCTGTGGAACGCCACACTGACCTGCGCCAGCGCTGCCCCGTTCCAGCAGCACAGCGCGATAAGGGTGAGAAGCAAGCGAGCGAGCGCTCGCCGGAAAGGCATCGGGGGCATGCGACCTGCTCTGAATCCGAAGGGGGCGTTCAAACTATCTTGGGCCGCCCCCGGCGGCAACGGGCTTACTCGGCTGCTTGCGCGAGATGCCAGACCGGCGGTTCCTCGCTTTCACGAAGGCGCTCGCTTTCATGATGCATGAATTCGCGCGTCATGGGGATGGCGGCGCGATCCTTCACGTAGACGAGTTGCCAGTTGACCAGCTTGCCATGACGGAAGCTCTGTTCCGCTCCGGCCAGATAGAACTGCCACATGCGATAGAACGTCTCGTCATACATTTCGACGATCTCGTCCTTGTGCATGACGGTGCGGTTGTACCACTCTTCCAGCGTGTGGCTGTAGTGGAAGCGCATGGCCTCCACATCCATGACCTGCCAGCCAGCCTTCTCGCTCTCGGTCACCAGTTCTGACAGCGCGGGAATATAGCCGCCGGGGAAGATATACTTGCGCGTCCACGCGTCGGTGAAGCCCGGAGGGCCCGCCCGGCCACAGCAGTGGCTGAACATGACGCCGCCCGGTTTCAGCAGCTTGGCGGTATGTTCAAAGAACTGCGGATAGTGCGGGGTGCCGACGTGCTCCAGCAGACCCACGCTGCTGATCCGGTCAAACTGGCCTTCCACGTCGCGGTAATCCATCAGCGCGAACTTGACCTTGTCGTCCACGCCTTCGGCCTTCGCGCGTTCCTTGCAGAATGCGATCTGGTCTGGTGCGAGTGCCACGCCCAGTACTTCGCAGCCGTAGTGCTTGTTCAGATAGAGCGCGAGGCCGCCCCATCCGCACCCGATGTCGAGCACTTTCATGCCCGGCTTCAGGTACATCTTGGCGGCGATGTGCGCCTTCTTGTCGAGCTGGGCTTTCTCCAGGCTCACGTTGACGTCGCGATAGTAGCCCATGGTGTACTGGCGGTCCTCGTCGAGGAACAACTCGTACAGGCGGCGCGTCAGGTTGTAGGTGTGTTCAGCGTTCTTCCGCGCCTTGCCGCGCAGGTTGATGCTGTCGATCTTGGCGAGCGTCTTCTGCGCGGCCTTGCGGAGCGGTCCCTTAGGCCGCAGCGAATTGCCGCCGTCGCGTTTCGCATTCATCGTTACGAAAAGCACCATGTCGCGGATGTCGTAGGGCTCTTCGACTTCGAGCCAGCCCCACATGTAGGCTTCGCCCGCGCCAACCTGGGGGTAGCGAGCGATGTGCGCAGCCGCTTTGCGGTTGGTGAGGCGCAGATGCATCGGGCCCCGATCCATCGTTTCGGCGCCGGGGCCGTATTCGTAAGTCTTGCCGTCGTAATCGGTGATGATCAGGCGTCCGGTACGGATTGCCTTCTTAAGAAACTTGTCCAGCAGCCACATGCGGCCCGTCTCCCCTGCCAAGCCGGGCAGTAGAACCGCGGGCTTGCCGACTGTCAATCTTAGTATAGTTTTCGCTTGTGGCTGAGACCAAGACGAAGCCGACCGCTGTGGCGGCTGCGGATTATATCGCGGCGGTTGAACCGTCCGCGAAGCGTGAAGACGCACTGGTCCTCGATGCCTTGTTCAGCAAGATCACCGGCGAACCGGCAGTCATGTGGGGGCCGAGCATCATCGGGTATGGCACCTATCACTACCGCTACGAGAGTGGGCAGGAAGGCGATATCTGCCGCGTTGGCTTCAGCCCCCGCAAGGCGAAGCATTCGCTGTATCTTTCATGTGCGTGCAATGGCGATGACGAGACGGCGTTCGAGGCCATGCTCCAGCGACTTGGCAAGCACAGTCGCGGCAATGGCGGCTGTCTCTACGTCAACAAGCTGGCCGATATCGATCTGGCCGTGCTGGAGGAAATGATCGCGTTGAGCTGGAGCAATTCGTTCCGGCGAGACTAGCTATACCCCGGCGTACCATTGATAACCGCGATCTTCCCAGTATCCGCCTTGCCCGCCTTCGATGTCTGCGAAGCTGTCCACCACCTCGATCGCCGTGAGATACTTGGCATGTTTGTAGCCAAGCTGGCGCTCGATCCTCAGCCTGAGCGGCGCCCCGTTGTCGACCGGTAGCGGATCGCCGTTCAACTGGTGGGCGATGATCGTCTGTGGGTGCAGCGCATCGTCAAGGTCGCAGCTCTCGTAATAGTAGGCGCCGCCCAAGGTGTCTGCGCATCGGAACACCAGGTATCGGGCTTCGGAACGCAGGCCGGCTAGATCAAGGATCGCCGAGAGCTGCGGGCCGGTCCACTGGCCGATCGCGCTCCAACCTTCGACGCAATCGTGGCGGGTGATCTGGGTCCGCTGGGGGAGGGCGCGGATCTCGTCCATCGAAAGGCTGAGCTCACGTTCCACCAATCCGCGCACTTGCAGGCGCCAGGCAGTGAAGCCGTTTTCGAGATCCTCTGCATAGGCGGACGTGCCGACGCCGAGACTGCCGTTCCCGCGGAAGTGGGGCGAGATGTCAGCGACGGAATATTCCCGTGCCATGGCAGGCTGCCCGCCCAACGTGCGGTGCGCTGTGCGGCTGAGGGTTTCGGCACCGTCCACGAGGGCGCCGAACCATTCGGTCTTGCCGATCTTCGTGCATCCCGTGGTGAGGAGCGCAGCAAGTCCGGCCAGGATGTTACGCCGCTTCATCGATGCGTCCCCCGGTTATCATGTCCCGCAGGTTCTTCAGCGGCTTGTTGAGCAGCACCAGCGCGACGTGCAGGACGAAGAAGGCAAACAGGCTCCACGCCGCGATAAAATGGATCGAGCGCGCGCTTTGCCGCCCGCCGAATATCTGGGTGAGCCATGACCAAGCAGCATCCATTCCCGGGCTCATCGCCAGGCCGGTCAGCACCATGAGCGGGAGCAGGATGAAGATCACTACGCAATACGCGATCTTCTGCAGGGTGTTGTACTTTCCCCCGCTCAGCGAAAAATTGAGCCGCAGGTGCGCGCGCACATCGTCCCGCAGTGCCGGAAGCCTCAGTTCCTCGCGGCGTAGGGAGATATCGCGACGGAAATGGCCGCTCAGCGCTGCGCCGATCAAAAACAGCAGCAGCGATATCGAGAAGACCCACGCGAACAGCGTGTGCCAGTCACGTGCACCCGCGAGGCTGTAATAGTTCGGGATCGTAGCCCAGCCAGGAAAGCGCGGGATGAAAAGCCAGGCCTGGCTCGGGTCGAAGCCCCATTCACCCCAATAAAGTCGGCGATGGGCGTTGGAGATATTCAGCCCTGACATGAATAGGATCACCACGCTGATCACGTTGACCCAGTGCCAGATCCGCGTGCCCAAGCCGTGACGCTTCATGACGCGAGCTCTCCTTCCCGGGCGAGATATATCACGTCGCGCAGTTGAGCGAGAAGGTGCTGTCCCGAATCGACGAACAGCGTCTGGCCGCTCTCCAGCGTACCATTTGCCAGAAACCACGCTGCCTCAGCCACTTCGGACGGCGAGGTGCGGCGCTTGAGCAGGTTCAGGCGGTGCGAAACGTCCGCCTCGTCCTCTGCCTGGTCATGGCTCGCCAGGATTGCTCCGGGGGCGAGGGCATAGATGCGGTCGCCGCTCTCAGCAGCCATGGCGAGCATCGGAACGGTGGCCGCCAGCGCGTGCTTGCTCATCGTGTAGCTGAAGAAATCCGGGTTCGGGTTCGCAGTCTTCTGATCGGTCACTTGAATTACGCGCCGACCGGCGGTTGACCGCGCCTTTTGCAGATAGGTTTGCGCCATAAGGGTCGGCGTGTTGGCGTTGACCTGCATCGCTTCCCATCCGATCCCGATGTCGAGCGTATGCGCTGCGTCCGGCCGGAATACCGACGCAGAGTTGATCAGCGCGCGCCAATCCCGAAGTCGTTCAGCCAGTTCCTCAATCATCGACACTGCGGCGGCATCGTCAGCCAGATCGCAGCGCACGACTTCAGCGCTGGGAAGTTCTGCGGCGAGCGCTTCGGCGGCGGATATAGACCGGTTGCAATGGATGACGACGTGCCATCCGGCTGCCCCGAAACGGCGAGAGATCGCCGCACCGATCCGTTGCGCTCCGCCTGTTACGAGTATGCTGGGGAGGCTCATGCAGCCACTTTCAGTTGGCGCCTTCGAACGAAGCGATGATCGGACATGGCCCATTGTTGCCCGCCGCGCACTCGTGGGCAAGCTTGGAGAGCGACCGGCGGGCTTTCTCCAGAGCTTCGATCTGCGCGTCGAGTGCCGCGATGCGGTTCACGGCCATCTCGCGAGCGCGTGGCCGGTCGCCCGTGCGGTCGAGGTTCAGAAGTTCCGCGATCTCATCGAGTGTGAACCCTGCCGCCTGAGCGGAGCGAATAAAGCTCAATCGGCGGATTTCGTCAGGCCCATAGTGCCGGATGCCTCTTGCGCCCGTGCGTTGGGGCCGAGGGTCAGCCAGCAATCCGCGCCGTTGATAGTATCTCACTGTTTCGATGCCCACGCCTGCGCCCCGCGCGAGTTCGGAGATGCTCATCGCAGCCATGCTTGACTCCGTACTATGGTACGGAGGGTATATGGGTTTCCGTGATGATTGAGCCAACAGGAATCGAACCCGCAATGGACAACCCTGAGCGCCGCGTTGCCACCCTCTATCGGATGGTGATGCCCAGCCACACTTGTCCCTACGGATTGAAGGCGAAGAACCTGCTGGAGAGGAAGGGCTATGTCGTTGAGGATCGCTGGTTGACCTCACGCGAGCAGACTGACTCCTTCAAGGAATTGCACGGCGTAAAGACTACGCCGCAAACGTTCATCGGCGGTGAGCGCGTCGGTGGTTATGACGACCTGCGGCGCTTCATGGGCCTTAAGGTCGCTGACCCGAATACGACAAGTTACAAGCCGGTTCTGGCAGTGTTCGCGGCAACGGGCGCCCTCGCGCTCGCCGTGAGTTATGCCGCGTTCGGCTCGCTGTTCACGGTGCGGGCAGTGGAATGGTTCATCGCCTTTTCCATGGTGGTGCTCGCCATGCTTAAGTTGCAGGATGTCGAGCGGTTCTCGACGATGTTCCTCAACTACGACCTGCTCGCAAAACGCTGGGTGCCCTATGGCTACATCTACCCTTTCGCTGAAGGTCTGGCGGGTGTGTTGATGGCGGCGAGAGCGCTGGATTGGCTGTCGATCCCGATCGCTCTGTTCATCGGTATCATCGGCGGCGTGTCGGTATTTTACGCGGTCTATGTCCAGAAGCGCGAGTTGAAGTGCGCTTGTGTCGGTGGCTCCAGTCGGGTGCCTTTGGGTGCGCTCTCGCTAACGGAAAATGTCATGATGGTGGCTATGGCGCTGTGGATGTTGGTTGGTCATGCGTAAGATTGCCACGATGGGCGCTGCCTTTGCCGCTGCTGCCTTCGCGCAGAGTTCGCTCGCGCAGGATCACGCCGGCCACGCCACTCCTGAGCCCGCGCAAACGCCACAGGTGGATCACTCCGCGATGAATCACGCGCAGATGGGCCACGGTGGCGGGGGCCATGCTTCCAGTTCCATGGCGCAAGACGGTCCGGTTGAGGGATCGGGCACAGCGCGGCTTCCGCAAGCGGAAGGGATGATGCCGGGAGTGCACTTTGACCTCGGCGGTGGCTGGCAAGGTATGGCGCATGGCTATGCCTGGGGCGCCTATACCAAGCAGACCGGGCCGCGTGGCGATGACATGGCGTTCGTGCAATCGATGGCGATGCTCATGGCCGAGCGGACCTTTGAAGGCGGGCGCTTTCAACTGAAGGCGATGGTCAGCGCGGATCCTCTGATGGGCGATCGGGGTTACCCGATCCTCTTCGCCGTGGGCGAGACCGCAGGTGGTGTTTCGCTGGTCGATCGCCAGCATCCGCATGATCTGTTCATGGAGCTTTCCGCGCGGATCGATGCGGATATTGCGGATGGAACTCGCGCGTTTCTCTACGCCGCGCCCGTGGGGGAACCAGCGTTGGGGCCGGGAGCATTTATGCACCGTGCTTCATCCCGGCTGAACCCCGACGCCCCGATCACCCACCACTGGTTCGATTCAACTCACATCACCTTCGGGGTGCTGACGGCTGGGCTCTCCAGCAACGTGTGGCAGATCGAGGCTTCGGCTTTTCGAGGGCGCGAACCTGATGAGGACCGCTGGGATATTGAAAAGCCGCGCTTCGACAGTTGGAGCGTGCGGGCCACTCTCACCCCTTCGCCCAGTTGGGCCATGCAACTAAGCCACGCGAAACTGAAGGAGCCCGAAGCGCTGCATCCGGGTCAGGACGAGGCGCGGACGACCGCCAGTGTCCATTACAACAATGGCACCGGCTTGGCCGCAACGGCGGCTTTCTCCAGCAAAAACCGGCGTCCCGGCGAGACGCTCAATGCCTGGCTGGCGGAAGCGGCCTATGACCTGGCAGATCGCCACACCGTGTTCGGTCGGGTCGAGAACGTCGTGAATGACGAGCTTTTCCCTGACCATGACGATCCGCTGCACGATCAGAAGTTTCGGGTCACCAAGCTGCAAGCGGGCTACGCTTATACTATGCCGCTAAGTCCTGTGTTTGCCCTCTCGTTGGGGGGCAGCGTGGCTGCTTTCATCAAGCCCGACGCGCTTGACGCGGCTTACGGCGACAATCCGATGGGCTACACGGCCTTTGCGAAGTTGACGTTGCGACAATAAGTTACGGGCGATGTGGCTGACAGGGCCACTTTCGTTTCGTAGAGCTATGCGCGTGACTCGGTTGCGCGCCTTTGTGAAGCGCCATTACTGGCTGCTTTTGCTTGCTGTTTTGACTGCGCTGGCGCTGCGCATTCTGGTGCCGTCAGGCTATATGATCCAGACGGCGCCTGCGCGGGTCGCTGTTAGCATCTGTACTGCCCACGGAACCGAGATGGTTTATCTCGACCGCGGTAAGGGCATCGACGATCAGGAACGCAAGGATCGCGACGCGGCAAATCGTTGTGCTTTCGCTGATCTGGCCGTTCCGGGGCTGCCCGGCGTTCCACCGCTGGAACTGGCGCTGGCACTGGCCTTCATCCTGGCGCTTTGGCTTGCCGTGGCTGATCCGCTGCGGCTGGCCCAAGCCACCCGGTTACGACCACCACTGCGCGGACCTCCTTCGCTCAGCTGACGAACCTGCCGCAGGTCGGCAGGCGCTCTACGCCAGTTGAATGTCCGGCCTTCTGGCCGGGTGCTGAAGGACTACGTTTTAAAATGAACCGGATCGTATTGGGCCTGCTTCTCGCAGGTACCGCCACTGTGCCTGCATTTGCTGAAGAACTGGATGCGGAAAACCGTACCATCATCGTATCCGGACATCGCTCGACAACGGATGCGGAACGCCGCGCTTCGGCGACGCCGGGCGGGGCGAGTGTCGTTAGCCATGAGGATTACGCGGACAAGTCGCTGGTCTCGCTACGGGACACGCTCGCCTTCACACCGGGCGTCTATGTTCAGCCGCGGTACGGGCAAGAGGTACGCATTTCTATACGTGGGTCGGGGCTGTCGCGCGGTTATCACATGCGCGGGCTTACGCTTTTACAGGATGGTGTGCCGATCAACCTCGCCGACGATAACGGCGATTTTCAGGAGCTTGACCCGGCTTTCTTCGATCACCTCGAAGTCTATCGCGGTGCAAACGCGCTTCGTTTCGGCTCGGGCACACTAGGTGGTGCCATCAACGGCGTGACGCCGATCGGCGCGGATGCCGGGGGGCTGTATCTACGCGGCGAGGGCGGATCGTTCGGAACCGCACGCGGGCTCGTCTCCTTTGGCGGCGCGACCGGTTCGGCGGATTACTGGGGCGCGGTGAGCGCTGACACGTCCAACGGCGACCGCGAACACGCCAAACGCAACTCGCTGCGGTTCCATGGCAACGTGGGCTTCAAGGTAAGCGAGGCAGTGCAGTCGCGCTTCTACGCCAGCCTGAACGACATCAACCAGCAGCTACCGGGTGCCCTGGATCTGGCGACGACGCTTACGGCGCCGAAGACCGGGAACTTCGTTGGCGATCAGGCCCGCGATGTTCGTTCGCTCCGCCTGCAGAACCGCACTACCGTGGACCTTGGTGAGGCAGAGCTGAGCCTGGGCTTGTTCTACAATAGCAAGTCGCTGTTCCATCCGATCTACCAGGTCATCGACCAGGATTCTGAAGACAGTGGCGCATACTTCCGCCTCGATTGGGGGCAGGGGCCGGTGGAACTGACCGTGGGCGGAGAAGCACGCTTCGGTGAGGTCGATTCCGAACGGTACGTCAACGTGAACGGCGAAAAGGGCGCACTGACCTTTGCCGCTGACCAGCGCGCGCGGACCGCCAACCTCTATGCGGAAGTTCGCTATCGTCCGACGCAAAACCTCTCCCTGATCGCCGGTGGCATTTATGCCGACGGGTATCGGCGCCAACACCAGACATTCAATGGCGGCGTGAACGATGTGACCGCGCGTGCGGAGTTCAGCGAGTTCTCACCCAAGTTCGGGGTTCTCTACGATCTGGCGCGGGAAGTTCAGGTCTATGCGAACTATTCGCGCTCGGCCGAATTCCCCGGTTTCATCGAACTGGCCCAGCAAGCCGCCTTCGTGCCCATCGATGCTCAAACCGCATGGACGGCCGAGATCGGCACGCGGGGCCGGGCGGGCGTCGCGAGTTGGGACGTGTCGATCTATCGCGCCTCCTTGAATGGCGAGTTGCTTCAGTTCAATGTCGGGCCGGACATTCCGGCGTCCACCTTCAACGCCGACAGAACGCGTCATCAGGGTATCGAAGCGGCGCTTTTGCTTGATCTCTCAAGCATGCTGCGTTTGCGGCAGGTCTATCAGTTCAGCGACTTCCGCTTCGTGAATGACGCCCAGTATGGCGACAACCGCCTGCCTGTCGCGCCCAAGCATGCTTATCGGGCGGAATTGCGTATAGGCGGTGATGCGCTGCACCTTTCACCTAATCTGGAATGGCAGCCGGAAGGTGCCTGGGCGGATTACAGCAACACCCTGAAGACCGGCGGCTATGCCCTGATCGGCCTTACGGCGGGGGCGACGCTGACAAATGGCTTCGACCTGTTCCTCGACGCCCGCAACATTGCTGGCAAGAAGGCCGTGGGAGATATCAGCGCCGCAATCACCGTGACGCCGACCTCGGTCATATTCAACCCGATCGAGCGGCGCGCTGTGTTCGGCGGCATACGGGCGAGGTTCTGAGCGATGGGAGGGCTTTATCAGGTAGTGTGGCGCTGGCATTTTTACGCCGGGCTGCTGGTCATCCCGTTCGTGATCCTGCTCTCCCTTTCAGGGGCGGTCTATCTGTTCAAACCGCAGATAGACCGCTGGGAGGAACGGACGTTTCAGGGCCAGACTGCCAACGTTTCCGTCCAGCCGCACCAGCAGGTTGCAGCGGCGCTGGATAAGTATCCTGACGCCTACTTCCTAGATTACCGCCTGCCGGAACGGACTGGCGATTCCGCGTTGATCCGCCTTTCGCTGGCGAAGGACCAAGGGGTTCGCGAGGTATTCGTCTCCCCCGGTGGGGAGGTGCTCGGCGCGCTCGATCCGGATAGCCGGATCATGGCGATCACGAAGCGCATTCACAGCCAGCTTCTCTTCGGGGGTGAGGTGGCCAATCGGCTGGTCGAACTGGCCGCTTGTTGGGCAATCGTAATGATCCTTTCAGGTCTCTACCTGTGGTGGCCGAGGGGGCGGGGCGGCGCTGGCGTAATCTGGCCCCGATTGGGGAGCGGCGGACGCTTGTTCTGGCGTGATCTGCATGCGGTTACCGGGTTCTGGGTATCGGCTCTTGCCCTCGTCATGCTCGTCAGCGGGCTCCCGTGGACGAGCGTGTGGGGCAAGGCGTTCGGCGCGGTCCGCGCTGAGATGGGCTGGGTAAATATGCCGGCCCAGTGGGATATCGACGGCACGAAGCCGGCTGCTCGCGCTCCGGTCCACCAGGCGCACGGGCACCAGATGGGATCGTCATCGAAACCGACCGTGGATGCACCATTCGACGCCATGGTGTTTGACCAGATGGTCAGCAACGCACGCCATGAAGCACTGGCTTTCCCGGCGATCGTAACGCCGCCGGGTGCGCCTGGCCGCTTCGGTGCACCGGGGCAACCGCTCTGGACCGTGCGTTCGGACGCGCAGAACCAACCACTCCGCGCCACCATCCGCTATGATCTGGACGGCCACACCGAGTTGGCGCGCGAACGGTTTGCCGACAGCCACCCGATCGACCGCGCCGTGGGTTACGGCATTGCCTGGCACGAGGGGCAGCTGTTCGGCCTGCCGAACCAGATCATCGGAGTGTTCACCGCACTAGCGCTGGTCACAGTAGCGGTAAGCGGCACGGTGATGTGGCTCCGCCGCCGCCCGGCGGGAGTGCTTGGCGCGCCGCCTGCGAGGAGTTCAGCCAGCCAACGTTGGGCCAGTGTCGCGATCGTTGTGTTGGCCGCGCTGTTGCCGTTGTTCGCGCTGTCGCTGGTGGCGATCTGGTTGATTGAAAAGCTGTTGCTTCGCCGCTCTGCCCGCGTGTCGCAATGGCTGGGGTTGAAAACCAGCAGCTGAGGTCAGGCCGGACGTTCCTCTGGTACGACGTTGTATTTTCTCACTTCTTCCTGGCTCAGGCAGTATCGAGTACTGGGGTTGCCCTCGCTCTTTACTGCCTGCTGCTTGTACATCACTTCGGTCAGCAACTTGCGGCTCACGCCCATGCGGATGAGGAAGTCGTTGTCCTCGCTTGCGAGCAGAGCGCTTTGCTGTTCGATGTCGGCGATCAGCCGGACGGTTTCAGCGGTACCTTCCTCCACGCTGAGGTAGATCGCCTCGCGGTCGCCGGTGTGGGTGAACATGTGGACCATGAAGGTGCCGCCGCGATCCACGAACCGGCGGGTGCCGCCCATGAACACGAAGTTGCAGGCGGAAAAGCACGTCCATCCCGATGGCACGCGTGTGACCATTCCGGGAAACGAGCGGATTACCTTGCCCGCCTCGTTCCCCGCGCTCGCGTCGCCGCCGCGTGAGCGCAGCCATATCTCGGCAAGCTGATCGTCGGCATCAATCGCTGCTTTCAGACGCGTGGGCAGCGTGGAATCGATGATGCCCTCTGCGATCAGCACATGGGTTCCGTCGACCACACGCGGGGTCAGGCTCATGGCCTTTGCAGGCCCCCAGTCGGGTTGCTGAGGGCAGGTGGGGTTATCAGGATCGTTCGCGGCGCCCAGCAGCGCCAGCGCCGCAACGGCAGCGATTGGGCGTAGCAGCCGCATCAGGCCGCTAGAGCGTAACGCGCGGCCGGTGGACGGCGGCACATGCGCTTGTCGGCGCGGGTTTCCTCACCATTGACGATGATCACGTCTGACACGGTGATGCATTCCGATCCGCTGCTTGCGTCCTCACGGGCAAGAACGGTTGAACTGCCGGAGACATTTTCCCGCGTTGCGGAGGTCCACGATGCGCTGTCACCCACCTGGGCACCGTCCTCGCTTTCGGACAGGCTGCGGGTCGCGTCGAGGGTAGCTTGTGCAGCTTGCTTCTGCTCCTCCGGATCGAGCCGGCAGGCGATCGCGCTGGTCAACTGATCGGCAACGTCGGGTATTGGAACCCAGCTGGAAATCCCGGCGTCATAGGCCGCGTTGCGGGCCACTTGCCCCAACACGCCCCCGGCTACACGAGAGCCTGCGTTGCGTGAACGACCCTGCGGGCAGCCATCATTGCTGCTGCTGGTATCGGTGGCTGCGCTGGCGGCCGCGCGGGGGAGGTTGCGGAGAATTCCACCGAACTGTGCATGGGCGGGTGCGCTCAGCCCGACCAGTGCAAGGATGGCTGCAGCTGCGCCTGCCAGTTTCAAGCGAAACGCCATTGCCTACCCCCAATGCCGAAGTGTCCGGCTGCATGTACGCCCAGACACTGAAGGAAAAATTACGCCTCGCCCGGAGTGCGGTCAATCGCGCTGCGCCGAAGCGATTTTTACCAAGTTTCAAGGCAGTCCGTGCCTGGCTCCGTCATCGCAGCGGAAGGCCGGTAACGGACGGGGGCCCGGTTCCCGGCAATTCTAAAAAGGAAAAGGAGAACCCATGAAGTATCCAGTACTGATCGCGGCCGCCCTCGTTACCACTGCCGCGCCCGCCTATGCACAGGACCTGTCCGGGTTCCGCATCGAAGGCCGGGCCGCGTGGGAGCAGTCCGGAGCCAAGGCCACCATCGCTAACCCTGATTTCGATGAGGACGACGACGAGAGCGGGCCCGAATTCTTCACCAGCACCGACGACGACAGCGCGATCGCTTACGGCGTGGAGCTTGGCTACGATCTGCAGATCGGATCCGGCCTCGTGATTGGCGCTTATGCCGGTGCGGAACTGTCTGACACCCGCGTCTGCAATCAGCTGATCGAAGACGATCTTGGGTGTTCGGACCTGAAGCGCACCTTCACCGTCGGTGGCCGCGTTGGCGTGCCAGTAGGCCGGTCGTCGCTGGTATATGCGAAGGGCGGCTACTCGAGCGGCAGGTTCGACGTCGCTTATGATCCCGACATCACCGACAACGATGATGACGAACCGGGCGACACCTATGCCTTCTCGAAGAGCCGTGGCGGCTTCCATGTCGGCGCTGGCGTCGAGGTGGGTCTGAGCCAGGGCCTCTATGGCAAGCTCGAATACGTCTACACCGATTACGGCAAAGGCTCGTACCTGCTCGACGACGGTTCAGAAGGCGCTCAGCCGTCGCTGAAGGTCGGCTCTGACCGCCATCAGGTCGGCGTGGGCATCGGTCTGCGCTTCTAAGTTACCGGGCGGGAGGCTGCTGTATGCGGCCTCCCGTCACCCATCTCCCTAAACGTCAGTGCCCTTTGGCACTTTGGCATCGAGTTCTTCCAGCCAGACAGCGGCGGATGCATCGCTGGGTGCGCGCCAATCTCCCCTCGGGCTAAGCGCGCCGGAGGTTGAGACTTTCGGTCCGTTGGGAATTGCGCTGCGCTTGAACTGGCTGAACGCGAAGAAGCGGCGCAGGAAGCTTTCCAGCCAATTGCGCACCGTCGCCAGATCATACTCGTTGCGGCCGTTTTCGGGGAACCCGGCAGGCCAAGCCCCCCCTGTCTTGTCGCGCCATGCATGCCACGCGAGGAACGCGATCTTTGACGGCAACTGGCCGTAGCGGACCGTGTGGTGGAGGAAGAAGTCGTTCAGCTCGTAGGGGCCGATCTTCGCTTCCGTACTTTGCATCGCTCCGTCTTCGCCAGCCGGAACTAGTTCGGGGCTTATCTCGGTGTTCAAGATCGCTTCCAGTACCTCGTCAGTCGCCTTGTCGAACTGGTCCGTGCGGGTTGCCCACCGGATCAGGTATTGGATCAGCGTCTTGGGCACCCCCGCGTTGACGGCATAGTGGCTCATCTGATCGCCCACGCCGTAAGTGCACCATCCCAGCGCAAGCTCGCTGAGGTCACCCGTCCCGACGACGAACCCGTTATGCTGCCCAGCGAGGCGGAACAGGTAATCGGTTCGCAAGCCTGCCTGTACGTTCTCGAACGTCACGTCGTAGACTGGCTCTCCCTTGGCATAAGGGTGGCCGATGTCTTCCAGCATTCGGTTCGCGGCAGGGCGGATGTCGATTTCTTCCGCCGTGATGCCCAGTGCGTTCATCAACTTCCAGGCGTTGGACTTAGTGCCTTCCGAAGTGCCGAAACCGGGCATTGTGTAGCCACGGATGGTCGTGCGAGGCAGGCCCAGTCGGTCGCATACCTTGGCCGCGACGATCAGTGCGTGCGTTGAATCCAGCCCACCGGAAATGCCGAGCACCATCGTTCCGCCAGGTGTCTGTTCGAAGCGGCGCATCAGGCCGTCGACCTGGATGTTGAACGCTTCGTAACAGTCGGCGTCCAGCTTCTCCGGGCGGTTGGGTACGAAGGGGAAACGCCGGAGCGGGCGGATCAGGCCGATATCACCCCTCGCTGGCGCGTGATCGAACCGGATCTCGCGGAATTGATCTTCTGGCCGACCCGCCGCTTCAGCAGCATCGGCGTATGTCGGCAGGCGCTGGCGATCGCCCAGGATGCGCGCAGTGTCGATGTCGGCAATGGCGAGTTCCGGGGTGAGGGCGAAACGTTCGCTTTCCGCCAGCAGATCGCCCAGCTCGTAGATGACTCCTTGGCCGTCCCACGCCATGTCCGTGGTGCTCTCACCGTGCCCAGCGGCCGAATAGAGATAGGCGCTGGCGGTGCGGGCGCTCTGGGCGCGGCATAGCAGGTGGCGCTCGTCAGCCTTGCCGATGACGATGTTGGACGCGGAGAGATTGGCAAGGATCGTTGCCCCTGCCAGCGCAGCGGCGGTGGACGGAGGATTGGGCGCCCAGAAATCTTCGCATATCTCGATCGCCAGTTTGAAGCCGGGGATGCGCTGCGATGCGAAGATCAGGTCCACCCCGAACGGAATTTCCTCGCCTGCAACGGTGATGGTTTGACCCCGCACGGTGACACCGGAGGAGAACCAGCGCTTCTCATAAAACTCGCGGTAGTTGGGCAGGTAACTTTTCGGCACCACGCCCAGAATTTGGCCGTCCGCGATGGCCAGAGCGCAATTGTAGAGCCGCCCGCCTTTGCGCAACGGCGCGCCGATCAGAAGCACCGGCGAAAGACCCGCGCTGGCGGCGGCGATCTCTGCAACGGCGTCTTCCACTGCGTCCAGCAAGGCCGACTGCATCAGCAGATCGTCGATCGCATAGGATGACACGCACAATTCGGGATAGACCAGCAGGTCAACGTGGGCGGCATGGGCGCGGCGGGCCTGCTCTATGATGCCGTCGCGATTGAAGGATACGTGAGCCGTCCGGACCGGCGGGGTGCTTGTTGCTGCCCGCACGAAGCCGTGTATGTGCATGTCGAAAAACGGATGCGCCACGTCGGTCTTCCCAGCCGGTCGCTCTGATGAAGCAGAGGCTGGGAGAAGCCAGTCTTCGGGGCGGCAAATGCCGAGGTCGGCGAGGCGCCGCTGAGCGGCGGCACGGGGGATTTTACCCTTGGATTCCCAGCCATAGACGGTGCGGCTGGGCCATGCTTCGGGTGCACCATAGCGCTCGCCGAATTCGTCAGCGGAGAGGGGTGGATGGTGCGCCTCGCGCCATGCGCGTATCTTCTGACCAGCTTTGTGCATTATTGGAATGTATCCATATAGGATACCATAAGCAAGAAAATCACGTTCGGAGCCCCTCTTCTAACATCCGCAGGGCGACATTGAGTGCTTCAATCCTCACGCCCTGTCTCCCGATTGGGCCAAAGTGGGCTTCCTCGTGTTGAACGGAAGCGTCACGGCGGGTGCACGCAAAGTGCACCAGACCTTCCTCGTCATCATCGCCTGCGGGGCCCGCGAACCCGGTGATGGATAGCGCGATGTCCGCGCGAGAGCGGCGAAGCGTCCCGCAGGCCATCTCTATCGCTATCTCGCGACTGACCGCCCCGCAGCTATCCACCTTGTGGCGGGCAATGCCGAGCAGGTCGCATTTGGCATGGTTGGAGTAGACGACGAAACCACGCTCGAAGACGTGGCTCCGCCCCGGCACATCGGTCAGCAACGCGGCGAGGAGGCCGCCGGTGCAGCTCTCTGCTGTCGAAATGAGGAGCCGCTGTGTGTGCGCCAGTTCAAGAACCACCTCTGCCCGGTCCTGTATTTCGGCGGGCAGGGCGGGGTCGAGCGTTTCAGCCATAGGCCAAATACCGCTGGAACCCCGCGAAAGTTCCGGCTTTTCCCCCAGGTCAGGCTGCTTCGCGCTCTCCGCTGATAGGAAGACGGGCGCGCACGGTCGCCTTTGACAGGTCCAACCCATAGAGCTTGGCGGCGTTGCCACCCACGATCCCGCGCACCGCGTCAGGATCCATGTGCCCCATCGTTTCGCCAATGGTGCGCACTGAGTTGGGCCAGATCGAATCCGGGTGCGGATAATCGCTCGCCCAAAGGAGGTTCTCTGGGCCCCAGAACTCCGTCAGCCGCATGGCGGTCGGGCTCTGCTGGAAGGTGCCGTAAACCTGCCGCTTGAATACCTCGCTCGGCTTCATCTTGTGCGGAATACCGCCCTTGTCTGCCCAGTAATCCGCGCATTCCCAGAGCCGCCAATGGCGATAGTCCAATTCTTCCACCACCCACGGCACCCAGCCCACGCCGGATTCAGCGATTACGATCTTCAGGCCGGGATGCCGTTCCAGAATGCCCCATGCAAACAGGTCCACGAACGGATCGAGGAACTGTTCGATGAACATCTTCGCATGGAGGAAAGTAGCGCCTGGGCTGCCCTTGTACTTGTCGAACGCGTCACCCGCCTTGGGAAACACGGTAACGTGAAAGCTCAGGACGATGCCGCTTTGCTCCAGCAGGTCGAACAGCGGTTCCCAGCGCGGATCTTCCAGCCGTGGCTCGGCCACCGCGATCTGGAGGTTGGCCTGCCGAACGCCGCCCCTCTTGGCGAGCCGAGTCAGCTCGTCGAAAGCAGCTTCCGGATAGGGCGGCAGCATCGCCACGCCGATCAGCCGGTCAGGCGCTGCGCTGCAGAAATCCTCGTAAAGCCAATCGTTGTAGGCGGAGTAGCAGGCGCGCATGAACGCCTCGTCCTGCGTCTTGATCGAAGTCACAGGGCCAAACACTACGTGGCCCCAGACGTGATCGCGGTCCATGTCGGCAAGGCGCAGGCTGGGATTACCGGCGCGAAGTTCACTTACGTCTTCGATACCGCCGCGATCGTAAGCGGTGTGCAGGGGCTTGGGACCGGGGCCGAAACCGCGCCCCTTCGCGCCTGACCACATGCCCCACCGCTCACCGTCAGCAACCCAAAGGGCGGGGCCTTGCTCAGGGATTTCGATGTGAGGCGCGCGATCAGCCCAGCTTGCGGCCATGCGCCGCGTCCAGACGTCAGCCGGCAGCATATTGAGATCAAGGTGGTCATCGCAGGAAACCAGTGCGGTTTCGATCATGGTGCTCTCCCGAGAGGCATGGTAGCCGCAAGCATTCTGTTAGCTTGCGAATTGAATGGCAGCGGCATGTCGCAGTCGCAACGAAAAAGGGCGCCCTCCGCGTTGCGGGGGACGCCCTTGTAGCGCCGCTGCGCTTAACATGATTAGCGGCAGCGCACCTGGCCGCGCTCTATCTGTCGGCCCAGCAGCGCACCGGCTGCAGCGCCGACGATCGTGCCAGTGGCCCTTTCGCCGCGCGTATCGATTGCTCGCCCCGCGAGCGCGCCAGCGGCAGCACCGATGATCAGGCCGGTCGTGCCGTTTGAGCGCTTGCAGTAGTATTTTCCGTCATCGCCGCGCCAGTACTGAACGCCGTTGGAGGTGCGTTTGTATTTCCGCTCGTGTCCATGGCGATCAGCCAACGCGGGGGCGGGAAGGGTGAGCGAGGCGGTGGCGAGGCCTAACGCGATTGCTGAAAAGGTACTGCGCACGGTGAGTATCCCTCTGGTTTCGTTCATGCGGTCAACGCTGGACATGCCGACGCGGTCCCCAACGCCAGATGAACAAAACCGAGTAGAGGGAGCTTCGCGGTGAACCGCGCCTCCGTCACGATAAACAGAGGCGCGATCACGCTTCATCAAAGGCGCGAGATTTCCAGACGCGCTTCGGCCAGCGATTGCTCACGAGCTTCAGGCCCCAACCCGATCTTGTTGGCGATGACGAATTCAGTCTCGATGCCGATGAACCGGAAGATATCGCGAAGGTAGCTCTGGTGGTGCTCGAACGGGCTGTCGATTTCGTAGACGCCGCCTTGCGATAACGCTGCGATAACGCGACGCCCACCGGCCAAGCCCTGTGGACCCGCTTCGGAATAGCTGAACGTGACGCCCGGCACACCCAGCCGATCAAGCCAGGCCTTCAGCGACGATGAGATGGTGAAGTTGTACATCGGTGCGCCGACGATCACGATGTCGGAAGCGAGGAACTGGTCCAGCACCGCGCGCTCCGCCGGGAAGGCGGCTTTCATCGCTTCAGTGCGGCGTTCTTCCGGAAATCGGATCGCGCCCATCGTGACGGGGTTGATGTGGGGCAGGGGGGCAGTCCCGAAATCCAGTTCTGTCACCTCGGCATCGGGATGCTTGCCGCGAAAATGCTCGGTAAGCGCCTGCGTTAATACGCGGCTCGCGGAATCGTCGCCTGAAACCGAGGTGTCGATGCGGAGAATCTTCATGGTACTTGGATTCCTTGGTTACTGATAATAACTAGGGGCCATATGGAAACCATCGCCCCCCATCCGCAAGAAGGCACTTTTTCGTCCGTAGAGCACACAGATGTGCCTCATGGTCATTTTCCGTCCGCGTGCCAGACCGTAACTGAGGTGCTGGCGCGTGTGGGCGACAAATGGTCCATGCAGATCGTCATGAATCTCGCGGACGGCCCGATGCGCTTCAATGCCTTGCTTCGTGCGATCGCCGGTATCAGCCAAAGAATGCTCACTCGCACCTTGCGCAATTTGGAGCGCGACGGGTTGGTCAACCGCGTCGTCACTCCCAGCGTTCCGCCGCGGGTGGATTACTCGCTGACAGAATTGGGGAAGTCGCTGCGAGTTCCCGTGAGTGTGCTTGGCGACTGGGCTGTGACCCATCGGGAGGCCATCGCGGCATCGCGTGAGCAGTTCGATCAGGAACACGGGGAGGGGTAAACCTTCTCCCCGAATTTCAGCCCAGCGCGGCCTGCTTTTCTTCGGCCAAGCGGTCGAGTTCCGCGCGGCTCTTCTTTTCAGCCGAGGTCTTGAGCTGACCGCAGGCTGCGTCAATGTCTCTCCCACGCGGAGTGCGCACTGGCGCCGAAATCCCGCCTTCGAACACGATTTCGGAGAAGCGGCGGACGCGCTCCGGGGTGGAACACTCGTAAACCGCACCAGGCCAAGGGTTGAACGGTATCAGGTTCACCTTGGCGGGAAGCTTGTACTGCTTGATCAGTCGCACAAGCTCGCGCGCATCGTCGTCGCTGTCGTTCTTGTCCTTCAGCATCACATATTCGAACGTGATGCGCCGCGCGTTGGACGCACCGGGATAGGCCGCGCAGGCCGACAGCAGTTCTTCGATGCCGAACTTGCGGTTCAGCGGCACGATTTCGTCGCGGACTTCCTTGTTCGTCGCGTGCAGCGAGACAGCCAGGTTTACCCCGATTTCCTCACCGCAGCGCGCCATCATGGGCACCACGCCGCTGGTGGAAAGCGTGATCCGGCGGCGCGACAGGGCCAGCCCGTCGCCATCCATCACCAGTTTCAGCGCATCACGTACGTTATCGAAGTTATACAGCGGTTCGCCCATTCCCATCATCACGATGTTGGTCAGCAGGCGTCCGTCGGAGGTGTATTCGGCTTCGGATTCTTCTTCGGCGAAGTCCATCTTGCCCTTCGGCCATTCGCCGAGAGCGTCGCGCGCCAGCATGACCTGGCCGACGATTTCGCCGGGCGTCAGGTTGCGGACCAGTCGCATGGTGCCGGTGTGGCAGAAACGGCAGTTCAGCGTGCAGCCCACCTGGCTGGAAACGCAGAGCGTTCCCCGGTCGGCGTCCGGAATGAACACCATTTCGAAGTCGTGCGCGTCAGAGGTGCGCAGCAGCCACTTGCGAGTGCCGTCGCTCGAATGCTGAGCCTCTACGATTTCCGGGCGGCCGATCACGAACCGCTCTGTCAGCCACGGACGCATGGTTTTGGCGATGTCCGTCATCGCTTCGAATTCTGTCACGCCGCGATGGTAGAGCCAGTGGAACACCTGCTTGGCGCGTAGCTTCGCCTGCTTATCGTCCAACCCTGCTTGCGCAAAAAGTTCGGCAATACGCTTCTTCGGCAAACCGATGAGATCGACGCGCCCATCAGCGCGCGGAGTAATGTCGCGCGTGACGGGAACCGGATCGATCTGTCCGGGGATGGGCATGAGTGCAGTGTCGGCCATTCGGGGCGCATATAGGGTGAGTTGACGGGAACGGCAAAGGTTGAGGCCAAACCGGTTTCAGCGTGGGCCGAGGCGATGCGCGCGCGCTGCGCGAACAGTAAGTTGCCGTCGCCGTTCCCGCAGTCCGTCGATTGAACTCAACGGTTGGTCGACAGATGTGTTGCGCAAAAACATCAATATTTTCGTTGTGTTAGGTTAATGAAACTTCCGCCGATCAATCCCCATTTAGCGGTTCCACGGCCGTTGCGCTGGGGTTTGAATGATTGGAGCTTACAATGAAGATGCGTTTCGCAATCCTGCTGGCCGCTGGTGCGGCTGTGACTGCCATGCCTGCCATGGCGCAGGACTCGGACTTCTCTGGTCCCTGGGTCGCCGGTGTTGCCGGTTATGACAGGAATCAGGCTGGCAGCTCGCAGGATGACGGCGTGAATGCCGATCTCGACCAGAACGCCGAAGGGCTGATCTACGGTGTGCAGCTCGGTTACGATGCTGACATGGGGTCGATGGTCGTCGGTGCGGAAGCGGAACTGACCGATTCCACGGCTGATTCCACCTACGGCAATGCCTACACCAACTTCGGTCTCGGCACTGTCGATGCCGGCCGCGACATTTACGTCGGTGGCCGTATCGGCTTCAAGGCGACCCCTTCCACGCTGATTTACGGTAAGGGCGGTTACAGCTTCGGTCGCTTCAACTTCATCGGCACCGATGGTACGACCAGCTATAACGAAAACCTCGACGCCAACGGCTGGCGCGTGGGTGCAGGTGTCGAGCAGAAGCTCGGCAGCAACGCCTTCGCCAAGGTTGAGTATCGTTACACCAACTACAGCCGCGGTGAGATCGACTTTGAGGCGACTGGCGTTGCCGACAGTGATCGCTTCGACATCGACACCGACCGTCACCAGGTGATGGCGGGCGTGGGCTGGCGCTTCTAATCCGGCATGGCTCCCCGGGCTTCGGTTCGGGGAGCCTTCGCTGTCATCGCGATCGAGAGCAGCCTATCGTGGCGGCGTCGATCGCGGTGGCGGCCCCTTCCAAGTCATAGCGATCGGTGAACCGTCGCCCGCTGCGGTCAATTGCGGCCACTGACATAGTGTCAGCGGATCGCATCGCTGCCACGATTGCCGCGTCCATCCGCGCATCCGCCGCCCACGCGCTTGAGCCTGACCCAGTCAGGGCGAAGCGCCGGCCTTTAACATTCAGCGAAACCGCTGCGCCCGTCGCCATTTGGCGCGAGAGGCGTAGATGAAACTCCCCGCGCACGCCGCGCTGGGGCCAGTCGCCGACAGTGGCGTAAGGTGCCTGTTCACGCTTATCGCTGGGTCGAGGGGGCTCGGCCTCCGCTATGGCGTAGCATCGCGGCACGTTCCCATCCCGAAACGCTCCCCACTGGCCGAACACGCCGAGGCTGTCCTTGGCGGCAAGAGGCCCGCCAAAGAGCATGGCCACAGTGAGTGCAATGGCTTGGAACCTGCGCATTGGTGCAATCGCTACTGCGCCGGATAATCTATCGCCAGCACTTCCCATTCTTTCTCCCCAGCAGGGAGACGCACGGTCCGAAGATCGCCCACTGCCGCGCCGCGTAGCGCGCGGGCCATGGGGGCGCTCCAGCCTATGCGGCCGGTCGAAGGATCCTGTTCGTCATCACCGACCAGAGTGATGGTGTGCTGGTTGTCATCTTCATCGGCAATGGTGACGCTTGCGCCGAACCATGCCTTGCTGCGGTCGGGGGCCTGTGCGGGATCGATCACCCGCGCCGCCTTCATCCGGCGAGCTAGATGCGCCAATTCGCGATCAATCTCCCGCATACGTTTGCGGCCGTAGAGGTAGTCGCCGTTCTCGCTGCGGTCGCCGTTACCCGCCGCCCATGACACGATGGCCACGATCTCAGGCCGTTCCGTGCCCAGCAGATGGTCGTAACGTGCCTTGAGCGCGGACAGCCCAGCTGGCGTGATGAGGTTTTCGCGCGGCTTCATGGTAGCGCGGACTACAGCCGAGGGCATGATCCGGCAATCGACCCTTTGACGGGCCGACGCGGGCTTAGCGGAGAAACTCGCTAATCCCGCGCGCGCGGCCCTGGGTCGCCCTGTCGGGGTGCAGGTTTTCGTACACCACGGCGTTTTCCAGCACACGCTGAACGTAGTTGCGCGTTTCAAAGATCGGAATGCGCTCGATCCAGTCGACCCAGGTGATCGATCCGGTGCGCGGATCGCCGTTGGCCCGCAGCCACTTGTTCACGTTGCCCGGCCCGGCGTTGTAGGCCGCCACGGCCAGCGGATAGCTGCCGTAGTTGTTGAGCATCCGCACGAAGTATCCGTTGCCCAGCTGGATGTTGTACTGCGGGTCACTCATGACCGAGGCGGACATATAGGCGACGCCCAGCTTGCCCGCCTGTTCGCGCGCGGTTCCCGGCATAAGCTGCATCACACCCTGAGCGCCTGCGTGGCTGACGCGGGTGCGATCGAATTCGCTTTCCTGACGGGAAATGGCGTGGACCATCGTCCAGTCCACTCCGCTAGGGGTGGCGACAGCGGGAAAGCCGATCTGGGTCAGAGCCGGGAAGCCCTTTTCAGGTGCCATCCGGCCGACGACCACCGCCAGTTCCGGCAGGTTGAGGGTCTGCGCCAATTCACCCACAACCGCGAGCTCTTCCGGGCTGCGCGCCTGTGCGGAAATCTCGGTGTAGAACTTGCGCTTGGTTTGCCAGGGATAGCTGGCACTGGCGAGCACACGGATCGACTGCGCCAGCGGGTGGTTCGACACTGCGGCGCGTTGCTCAGGCGTCGGTTGCACGCGCGTGGCGGCGAACGACGGCACCGGGCGGCCGAGCCTCTCAAGCGCGAGCAGGCCGTAGAAATATTCCGGATAGGCGGCGGCCATCTCATAATACCGCGTCGCTTCAGCCTGATTTCCTGCTTGTGCGGAAGCGTGGCCCGCCCAGAAGAAGCCCTTCGAACGGGTCTGCGGCGTGCGGGCTGCGGCGCCGTAGTGATAGAACAGCGGCGCAGCAGACCTGCCGTCGCGCAGATCCCACAGCGCGCGCGTCCCGCCCAGCCACATCAACGAGGTGTAATCGTCGCGCAGCTTGTAGGCGCCTTCCGCAATGGCATCCGCGTTCGCGAAGGCGTCACCCGCCTTCGCGGCGATCTGATGGGCGGACCGTGCGTCGGCTAGGCGGGCAACGGTCAGGTGCTCTTCAACCCATGCGGTCGCATTGAGCGGTTCACTCACGAGAGAAGGGCGAGAGGCGAGCAGCATGACCGCTTCCAGCTGACGGCCCTTGGTGCGCAGTTCGCGGCTGCGATTATAGAGATAACCGGGGTCACTCGCGGCGCTGGCATCGGCAATCGTACCGTCACCGCCCTGGATGATGGCTAAACGGGCGCGGAAGCGTGCCGACTTGTCGGACGATACATAGGGCAACTGACGCGCGGCCGCGGCGGCATCGCGCTGCCACAGCAGGGCATCCATTCGCGCATCGTGATCGTCAGTGGTGAAGCTCCCGCCGAAAGAGGCGAAGAGCGTGGCGTAGGCCGTTTCGCTCATGCTTCCGCCGCGCCATGCCTCTCGTGCCACGGTCGCCGCTTCGGCCGGACGTGACGACATCAAGGCCAGCGCGCGCTGCGCACGGCCGCCGTTGGTGATCGGTGGGAAACGGTCAAAATAGGCCAGCACGCGGTCTGCACTGGGATAATCGCGCGACAGCCGGTCCTCCGCATAACCGCGCAGCTTCGCCTCGTCAGGGAAACCGGGATTGGCGAGCAGGAACCCGGCATAGTCTTCGAACGTAAAGTTCGGACCGGCCGAAAGTTGTTGCCACTGGCTAACCGCCGTCGCGATGCGCGGCGAAGGCTGCGTGGCTACGAGATTGGAGCGCCCAAGGTCCCATTCGCTCCCGCCTTGCGCTGAGACGTGTGGTGAGCCAAAGGCGACTGACGCGAGAAGGGCGGTAACGATGACGTTGCGAACCATGCTGGACATCGTGCCAAGCCGCTCCTTATCAGGTGCTTAACGGATTATTTTCCGCGGACCACTGCGGCCCCCCGTGGTCTGATACACGACATGACTGGAGCGGTGTAAATGTTCTCTGGCTCGATTCCGGCCCTAGTGACTCCTTTTCGCGACGGAGCGTTGGACGAGGCCGCCTATCGGCGCTTGGTCGATTGGCAAATTGAGAGCGGATCTTCCGCGCTCGTCCCCTGCGGCACGACAGGCGAAAGCGCCACGCTCGACCGGGTCGAACACCATCGCGTGATCGAACTCTGCGTCGAACAGGTGGCGGGCAGGGTGCCGGTGATTGCCGGCTGCGGTTCAAACGATTCCCGCGTTGCACTCGATCACCTGCGGTTCTGCGAACAGCTAGGCGGTGTTGCAGCGGGCCTGTGCGTTGCGCCGTATTACAACCGGCCGGGGCAGGCGGGACTGATCGCGCATTTCTCGTATCTGGCGGAAAATTCCGCGCTGCCCATCATGCTCTACAACGTACCGGGCCGCACGGTAACGGATATCCAGCCAGCCACGGTGATCGAGCTGGCGAAGCGTTATCCGGATCGGATCGTCTCCCTGAAGGATGCCAGCGGCGACCTTCAGCGTGTGGTGCAGCATCGCGCTGCGCTGGGGTCGGGCTTCAACCAGCTGTCGGGCGATGATCCCTTGGCGCTCGCTGGCTATGCCTTGGGGCAGGTCGGGTGCATCTCGGTAACCGCTAACGTCGCGCCGAAGCTGTGTGCCGAATTCCACGCCGCTGCGGCCGCCGGAGATTATGAAACAGCCCGCACTCTCAACGAGCGTCTATTCCCGCTGCACAAGGCGATGTTCGCGGATGCCAGCCCAGCGCCAGCAAAGTACGCGCTGTCGAAGGTTCACGGCTGGATGACTGACGAAGTTCGGCTTCCGATCACGCCCTGCAGCCAAGAGGCCCGCAATGCGGTCGATGCAGCGCTGTCGAGCCTCGGTCTGGCCTGAGTACACGGAGCAGCAACTACCGCGGTCGGTCGGGTGAATTATACTCCTGGATGAAGTCCATGGCGACTTCCGACAGAGATGCCTCATTGCAATGAGTCGGAACGCCCTACGCACCGTAACAACGACGCTGTTCATGCCCGCCTTGCGCCTAGAGATGACGGGCATTTTCCGCTGAGTTGTCACATAGGCAACATAAGCGGTGTCGAAGGGGGTTCCGCCAAGGCCTCCTCGCGCCTACATGCCCCTCCCTTATGGCTCGCCCGAAACCCTCGACCTTCGACAAACAGAAAACCGTCGCCGAGAACCGGCGCGCGCGGTTTGACTATTTTATCGAGGATACTTTCGAGGCTGGCATCGCACTGAGCGGGACCGAAGTTAAGAGTCTGCGGTTCGGCGAAGGGTCCATTGCGGAAAGCTATGCTGCTGTGCAGGACGGCCAAGCATGGCTCATTAACGCCAACATCCCGGAATTCAGTCACGGCAATCGGTTCAACCACGAACCCAAGCGACCGCGGAAGCTGTTGCTGCACCAACGCGAGATCGAGAAGATGATCGGCGCCGTTGAGCGCAAGGGGATGACGTTGATACCTCTCAGCGTCTATTTCAACGGGCGCGGTCGGGCGAAAGTCGAGCTTGCGCTCGCTCGCGGCAAACAGACTCATGATAAGCGCCAGACCGTGAAGGAGCGCGACTGGAAACGAGACAAGGCGCGCTTGATGCGCGACCGGGGTTGACCGCTCGTCCCAGTCAATATCGCAGGTCTCCGTCAGCTGGTCGCAGACCGGCCTTGCAAGCGCTCGTTCAGCCGAGCAAGGCATTCATCGCACCATGACGAAGACGCGATCCAAGACTTTCCTGGCCGATCTTATCCGCCGCAACATGCCGACCCGCGAACAGCTGGAGGGTAACCGCTTCGTGCGTCCCTTCGCGCACCGTGTACTTCGGTCGGAATTGTGGCGATTTACCCGCCGGTCCGTCCCGCGCGGAGTGGCTCTGGGGCTGCTGGTCGGGATCATCGTTCCGTTTGCGCAGATATTTTTTGCTGCGCTGCTCAGTGCAACGGTGCGCGCAAACGTACCGATCGCCGCGCTTATGACCTTCGTCACCAATCCGGCGACGACGCCAGCGATCTGGATCGCGGCCTATTGGGTCGGCAAGTGGCTGCTCCACATCGATGCCGCTACGGTGGCCGCGTTCAATACCGCCATGGAGAAAACCGATCTCCAGCGATTCCTTGAATGGCTTACCGGGGCGACGATGGTGACAGGGTTCGGGCTGGTCGTGATCGGGGTTGTTTCAGCAGCGCTCAGCTACATTATTTCTGGGTGGGTTTGGCGTGTGATGGTTGGCCGCAAGTGGTTACGCCGCCGCCGTCATCGCATCCAGCGAAAGCTTGGTTCTCCCGAATGAGTACGCTTTTCCGGCAGCATGGTTCGCGCGGGATGACCGATAGCTTGGCTGTGGCCGCAGCGGTTCTCGCCAGCATCGCAATGATCCGCCTCGCCACAGGAAGTACCTCTGTTACGCTTGCTTATGCGGGTGGGCTGGTCGTGCTGGCCCTGACGGCATTTGCCGCTGCGCGTCGCCGCGTGGCTCCGCAAGAAGCCGCGGAGAGCGGGTTTCCTGACTGGTCGGTGACGGTCGCAGCAATCGAACAGCCTGGCCAAGCCATAGCCATCACCGATCGCGCGAACAGGCTGGTCTGTGCCAACGCGTCTTACGAACAATGGTTCGGTTCCTCTCACGCGCCGCCGCGGATGCCGGTCGATAGCGTTTCCGCCGAACATCTCGTTCGGGCGTCCCGCATGGCGTGGCGGGAAGGGGAGAGCGAGCCGGTCGCCATTTCCGATGACGGACGCACATGGACTGCAACAGCCCAGCGGGCCGGGCGTGGCGATTCATATCTGATCTGGCGCTTCAGTCCGGTCGTCAGGACAGAGCCGCTAGCTGCGATTGGCAAATACATCACCGGTTCGTTTGGCCGCATCCTCAGTTCCGCAGGAATCGAGGTGGCGCTCGTGGGCCATGACGGTTCCATACGCGCTGCGAGTGCCGGGTTCGCCCGTCGCGCTGCCGGTGACGCGAATGCCAGCATGGCGGGCCAGGATTTCGTGGCGCAACTGCGTTCGGATGAGCGGGATCGTATTTATTTCGCGCGCGAGGGTCGGAAGGGTTCTCCGCAGACGCTGATCAACGTTCCGCTGGTAGATCCAGAGCCTGGGGAGGATGCATCTACCCCCACGGTCGGGGACGCGCCTCAGCTCATGATGATGCTCGACAGTGGCGTCGGTCTTGGCGGCTGGAGTACCGACTCGCGCGGTCACACGCCCCAACTGGAAGCTTTGCTTGAACAGCTCCCACTGGGGCTGGCGATGACAGATCGCGACGGACATTTCCTGTTCGCCAATCCTGCCTTCCGTCGGGCCGCTGGCATCGATGGCAAGATGCCGCCCTATCCCTCCGACCTCGTCGTCAGGCAGGATAAGACAGCGCTGTCGGATGCCGTGCGCCGCTATGGGCAGGGGCCTGCGGCGAGCGGCGACATCGCGGTTCGCCTGCGGGCGGAGCCGGAGGAACCCGTCTCTCTCGGTCTCGCGGGCGTACGCGGGCTGGGCGAAGCGGCGGTGCTTCTGAGCCTCGCCGACACGACCGAGGAAACTCGCCTGAAGCGTCAGGTTGCTCAGGCGACCAAGATGCAGGCGGTTGGGCAGTTGGCTGGCGGTGTGGCGCACGATTTCAACAACGTGCTCACGGCGATCATCGGCTATTGCGATCTCATGCTGCTGCGTCACACACCGGGCGACAGCGACTACGATGACATCCAGCAGATCAAGGCCAACTCCAACCGCGCGGCGTCGCTAACGCGGCAATTGCTGGCCTTCAGCCGCCAGCAGACCTTGCAGCCTGAGGTTCTCCAGCTTCCTGACGTGATCAGCGAAGTCAGCCAGATGCTGAAGCGGCTGTTGGGCGCCAAGATCACGCTCAAGACGCATCACGACCGCGATCTGGGTGCGATCCGCGCCGACCCGCGCCAGCTTGAACAGGTGGTGATGAACCTGGCCGTGAACGCCCGTGACGCGATCCAGTCGCGCGGCGGCGAACACGCGGCGGGGACGCTCAGCTTCGCTACGCGCAGGGTGTCGGCCAGCGACGTGCGCCGCTCGGGTAACGAGATCATTCCCGCAGGCGATTACACCGTGCTGATCGCAGAAGACACGGGGGGCGGCATTCCGATTGAGAACCTGCCGAAGATCTTCGAACCGTTCTTCACTACAAAGGAACTGGGCAAGGGCACGGGTCTGGGGCTGTCGACGGTGTACGGGATCGTAAAGCAATCGGGCGGCTTCATCTTTGCTGACAACATTACTGCTCCCGATGGCTCGCCCAAGGGTGCGCGCTTCACGCTCTACCTTCCGGTCTATCACGCGACGGAGGAAGAGCTTCGCAAGGCCGATGTCGTGGAGGAAACCCGCGAATGGTCCGGCGGCGGACGCATCCTGCTGGTCGAAGACGAGGACATGGTCCGTGCAGTGGCTGAGCGGGCGCTCACTCGCCAGGGCTACACCGTCGTCACGGCTGCGGATGGTGACGAAGGTGTAGAGGCCGTTCGCGCCAATCCTGATTTCGATATTGTCGTGAGCGATGTCGTCATGCCCAGCATGGATGGACCAGCCATGGCACGCGAAATACGGCACCTTGCGCCGGATATGCCGATACTCTTCATGTCAGGCTATGCGGAGGAGCAGCTTCGCCGCGAGATCGACATGGAGAAGATGCACTTCATCGCCAAACCCTTCAGCGTTCAGCAGATCGCAACGAAGGTGGGAGAGGTACTTCGTTCGAGCCGACGCTGAGCGCTTCATTTCCCATTCAGTCGGCTGGTCGCTATCCGTGTGATATAGTATCATTGCTGACAAGGGGCGTTTACGATGCGTATAGCCAGCTTCGCCGCAGTTTCCGCCGCCGCTCTTCTCTCAGTAGGCGCGTCTGCCCAAGCCGATCCCGATACGACCGCGCAGGGCGATGTCTCGGTCACGATCTACAACAACGGGTTGGGGCTGGTTCAGGATGTGCGCCAATTGCCGATTGCCTCGGGCCGCAGCACGATTTCGTTCCCGGACGTTTCCGCGCAGATTCGCCCCGAAACGCTCAGCTTCAATGCTGCCAATACCGCGATTGTTGAACAGAACTTTGACTTCGATCTGCTGACGCCTGCCAAGCTGATCGAGAAGGCGATCGGTCAGACTGTGACGCTTATCCGAACAAACCCGGCCACGGGGCAGGAGACGCGTGAGCGGGCCACCGTCCTTTCCACGGCCGGCGGTACTGTGGTGCAAATCGGGGACCGGATAGAGGTCCTGCGCGACGATGGACTGCCGGTGCGCGTCATCTTCGATCGCGTACCGCCGAACCTCCGCGCGCGGCCGACGCTCTCGGTCACGTTGAACAGTAGCAGCGCGGGTACGCGCGCGGCTTCATTGCGGTATCTGACGCCCGGACTCGGTTGGTCATCTGACTATGTTGCGCTTTATGACGAAGTGAAAAACACCATCGACATGCAGGGCTGGGTCACGCTGACCAACAGCACCGGCACGACGTTTCATGCGGCGAATACGCTGCTCGTAGCTGGCAATCCCAACCAGGGCGGTGGATCGCGTGTGGCGCGGCCCGTCAGCCGACCGGGGATGCAGATGAGCCCTGGTACCGAAACCGCCGATCGCGAGCGGCTAGGCGATTTTTACCTATACCCGATCGGCGCCCGCACCACGATTGCCAACAACCAGACCAAGCAGGTCAGTTTCCTCGACGTGCAGGGAGTGCCCGCACGTAAGATTTACGGGCGAACCGTGGGATGGCTCACCTCGGACAGCCAACCCGTCAATGTCGCCAGCCAATTAGCCTTTTCGTCCAGCCGCGATGGCGGATTGGGCGATGCGCTGCCAGCGGGAACGGTGCGTTTCTATCAGCGTGACAGCTCGGGCAATCCGCAATTCATCGGCGAGAACGGCATCGGCCACACCCCGATGGGTAGCGAACTCACGCTCTCCACCGGCGATGCTTTCGACATCTTCGTTCAGGCCGAAGTCGAAAAGCGCGACCGCATCACGTCAGCCGATTACGAGCGCAGCGCACGCTATAGGGTAACCGTGAACGGCCAGACCGTGCGCGAGGTCGAGATTGACAGAGCTCTTGAGTACTACCGCACGACGATGCGCTACACCTTCACCAACGCGAAGGCGGTGCCAGTGGACGTGGAACTGGTGCAGGGCGGTCTTGATCGCGGCTGGTCGTCGCAGGACCTTCGGGTCACCAGCGAAGACGTACCGGGCACCCAGCTGAACGCTGATCGGCGCAAATACGTTGTCACCGTGCCCGCCAACGGCAAACGAGAAGTACGCGTTACCTACGAGACGCGGTACTGAGGGCGCGCGCAATGCGCATTCCCTCAACACTCAGCGTGCGCTCCCGCCAGTTCGTAAGCGGGAATGTGATGGCCTGTGCGACCGCCGCACTCATCAGCCTGTGGGCGCCACCCGCGCTCTCGCGCGAAGCTGTGGAGGCATCCGCCCCCTCTGCTCTGTCCGTAACGCTTTACCGCGATCCTGACCGGGGCGATGGCGAGGCGATGAACCGCGATCTGCCGCGCGGCTTCGCGATGATCACCGAAACCCGTCAGGTCACCCTTCCGCCGGGCGAATCCACCATTCGATTCACGGGAGTGGCCGAAGGTATGGTTGCGGTGAGCGCCATCGTCACCGGCCTGCCGGGCGGCACGATCGAGAAGAACCGCAACGCCGACCTGCTAAGCCCGGCGTCCCTGGTTGATGGCTCGCTAGGTAATCGAGTGCGTCTCACGCGGACCGATCCGGCCACTGGTCTGGAGACGGTGGAACAGGCCGTCGTGCGCACGCGCGCCGATGGCGGTATCGTTCTCCAGACGAACGAAGGCTACGAAGCGGTGCGGTGTTCCGGCTTGCCCGAACGCCTGACTTTTGACCGGGTGCCCGCTGGCCTTTCTGCACAGCCGGTGTTCTCCATCGACACACGCGATGCCAGCGGCGGCACCTACACGGTTCAACTTACTTACCTGGCCTGGGGTTTCGACTGGCAAGCGCACTATGTGGCCGAACTCGCCGAGCCGGGTAAGGGCGACGCAGTGAAGATGCGGCTGATGAGCTGGCTGACGTTGCTCAATGACAACGGCCAGAGCTTCGAGAATGCGGAATTGTTGGTCGTCGCGGGCCGGCTCAATGTCGTCAGCGATTTCGAGGATCTGGCCGAGCCGCCGACTGCTAGGCCTTTGCGCCTCACCTGCTTCCCCTTGGGCAGCACGACAGATGGAAGCCCCATTCCTCAGCCGCCACTTGCTCCGCTTCCTCCACCGATGGCCGCGCCGATGATGGCACAGCGCGGCGTGGCGCTGGAGGCGGCCGATTCAGTAATCGTAACGGGCATGAGGGCAGTCGAGGAAGCGCTCGGCGATCTCAAACTATACCGCGTGCCCGAACGCGTCACGGTTTCTGCCAAAGGGCTGAAGCAGATCGCGTTCATTGACAGAGAAGGGGTGAACGGCCGCCTGATCTATCGAGCCGATTGCAGTCCAGATTACGGGAGAGTCCAGTCTGTGCCGACGGAGATGCTGCTGACCACAGTGAACGATCGCAAGCACGGCCTCGGAATTGCAATGCCGATGGGTGGGATCACTGTGTTTGAACCCTCCGCTTATGGGGATCAGCTCGTGGGTGAGGAAACCCTGCGTGACTACGCCGAGGGTCAGGACATCGAAATCGAGATGGGCGAAAGCGCGCAAGTGCAGCAGCAATGCACGGTCGCGGAACAAGAAGATGAGAAAAAGTGGAGTCGGGTTCGGAGCACTCTGACCAATGCCAATGCCGCGGCGGTTACTGTGCGGTTGGCCGTCGGCTGGTCGCGCGATTGGGAAGTGCGCGGACTGCGTGGAACCCGCCTCAAGGATGGCCAGACGGTAGTAGAGTTCACTGTTCCCTCAAACGGTCGGCGAGAGATCACTTGGGAGACGCGTTCGACACACGTCGACGACTGATCGGGCCGCTACGAAGAAATATTTGTTCTCCCCTTGTTCACATAGAACAAATGGGATACGACCGTGTCAGTTGAAGAGTTAGAACCAACCCTAGGCAACTGACGGAGGCCATGTCATGGCGGCGGGATTGAAGCTGGTTGAGAAGGAATCCAACGTGGACCGTCAGAAGGCGCTCGAGGCAGCGCTCGCACAGATCGACCGTGCATTCGGCAAGGGTTCGGCGATGAAGCTGGGCCAGAAGGAAGCGATGCAGGTGGAAGCGATCTCCACCGGTTCGCTGGGGCTGGACATTGCATTGGGTGTTGGCGGCCTGCCGCGTGGCCGGGTGATCGAAGTTTACGGTCCGGAAAGCTCGGGCAAGACCACCCTGGCGCTGCATGTCATCGCAGAAGCGCAGAAGACGGGCGGGACCGCAGCGTTTGTCGACGCGGAACACGCGCTCGATCCGGTCTACGCCAAGAAGCTGGGCGTCGACATCGACGAATTGATCGTCTCGCAGCCTGATACTGGCGAGCAGGCGCTCGAGATCGTGGACACGCTGGTGCGTTCCAACGCGATCGACGTGCTGGTGGTAGACTCGGTGGCCGCACTTGTCCCCCGGGCGGAAATTGAAGGCGAGATGGGCGATTCGCACGTCGGCCTGCAGGCCCGCCTCATGTCGCAGAGCCTGCGTAAGCTGACCGGCTCGATTAGCCGTTCGCGCTGCATGGTGATCTTCATTAACCAGCTGCGGATGAAGATCGGTGTGATGTACGGTAACCCGGAAACCACGACCGGCGGCAACGCGCTGAAGTTCTACGCCTCTGTCCGACTCGACATCCGCCGTACCGGCCAGATCAAGGACCGTGACGATATTGTCGGTAACGCCACGCGTGTGAAGGTGGTGAAGAACAAGGTCGCTCCGCCGTTCAAGCAGGTCGAATTCGACATCATGTACGGCGAAGGTATCTCCAAGATCGGCGAAATTCTCGACCTGGGCGTCAAGGCCGGGGTGGTGGAGAAGTCCGGTTCCTGGTTCTCTTACGACAGCGTGAGAATCGGTCAGGGCCGCGAAAACGCCAAGCAGTACCTCAAGGATAATCCTGAACTTTGCGACCGTCTGGAAGCCGCGATCCGCGGCCGCACCGAGGCGGTGGCCGAGGAGATGATGACGGGCCCGGACGCGGACGACGACATCTGATTCTCAAGCGGCGCGTCCCCTGCGAGATTAGCTTCGCAGGCTGGGCGCGGATGCGAAACCGGAGCCGGCGTGCCGAGCCTTACGGGGCCCGCGCCGGCTTCTTCGCATTTGCATCAGATTGATCTATGTTTCCTTCCTCTGGCTGGGAGGAACAACGTGGCGGATAATCTGTCGTTCGGTGCTGATGAATGGCTTGGCCGGACGGGCCAAAGCTGGGCCGAACAATGGCGGCGGACCGACCGCAGTTTTTCGATGCTTACCGAACGCCTGCTACAGCGGACGCGCGAGTTTTCCTTCGGATCGGTGCTCGACATTGGCTGCGGCGCTGGGGAATTGTCATTGGCGATTGGCCGGGGACGGCCAAAATGTCGGGTCGTAGGCATAGACGTGTCGCCTGCGCTGATGGCGGTCGCGACTGAGCGCGGGGCGAACCTTTCGAACGTCACTTTCGAAGTGGTCGACGCCGGTAAATGGCAGCCCGTCGAATCGCGGGAGCCCGATCTGCTTGTCTCGCGCCACGGCGTAATGTTCTTCGATGATCCCGTTGCGGCGTTCACCAATCTTTATAACGCGACCGCGTCTGGGGGCAGGCTTTTGTTCTCCTGCTTCCGCGATCGGAGCGAAAATCCATTCTTCAGCGAGGTGGCGCGCCTCCTGCCGGTGCCGCCCGATCCGCCTTCGGATCCGTACGCGCCGGGCCCCTTTGCCTTTTCCGACCGAGCTCGAGTCGAACAGATCCTCCAAGGCGCAGGCTGGGCCAGCGTGACTTTCGAAGCGTTCGATTTCGCTATGATTGCAGGCGGTGGCGAAGATCCCGTGGAGGATGCACTCGGCTATTTCACGACGATCGGCCCCGCTGCGAGAGCGGCGCAAGAACTGGGGAACAGCGCGCGCGCCGAGTTCTCGGACCGCGTACGTGATCTGGCACGGCGCAACCTGCGGGAAGGCATTGTATCAATGCGCGCGCGCGCCTGGATCGTCACCGCAAGCAAGCCATGAGGGTGCGAAGCGGGGCCCAGCACGGGTCTCATTGCCGGACAGGCGTACAATACAGGGCTTAATCCGCTTGTCGGAGGGGTTTCACGCCCCTAATTCGCCACAATGAACTCGACCAACGACATCCGCAGAACGTTCCTGGATTATTTCGCGGCCAACGATCACGCGATCGTGCCGTCCGCGCCGCTCGTTCCGTACAACGACCCCACCTTGATGTTCGTCAACGCGGGCATGGTGCCGTTCAAGAACGTGTTCACGGGCCTTGAGACGGCCCCTGCGCCGCGCGCGACAAGCAGCCAGAAGTGCGTGCGCGCGGGTGGGAAGCACAACGATCTCGATAACGTCGGCTACACCGCGCGGCATCTGACGCTGTTCGAGATGCTCGGCAACTTCAGCTTCGGCGACTATTTCAAGGAGCGCGCGATCGAGCTGGCCTGGGGGTTGGTCACTCGGGAGTATGGGCTGCCTGCCGACCGTCTGTCAGTCACTGTCTATCATACCGACGATGAAGCGTGGGACCTGTGGAAGCGGATCGCGGGTCTTCCGGACGAGCGCATCATTCGCATCGCCACCAAGGATAACTTCTGGGCGATGGGGTCTGATGGCCCCTGCGGCCCGTGTTCGGAAATCTTCTGGGACCACGGTCCGTCAATCCCCGGTGGCCCTCCGGGTTCGCCAGACGAGGATGGCGACCGTTTCGTGGAGATCTGGAACCTCGTTTTCATGCAGTATCTGCAGGAGAACGATCAGATCGTCGGTGACCTGCCGCGGCCCAGCATTGACACGGGCATGGGCCTGGAACGTATCTCCACGGTGCTGCAGGGCGTGCACAGCGTGTACGAGACGGACACGTTCCGGCACCTGATCGAAGCGAGTGAGAGTCTCACCGGCACGCGCGCTGAGGGCGAACAGCGCGCCAGCCATCAGGTCATTGCCGACCACCTGCGTTCCACCAGCTTCTTGATCGCGGACGGCGTGCTGCCTGCGAACGAAGGGCGGGGCTATGTTCTGCGCCGCATTATGCGCCGCGCGATGCGCCACGCGCACCTGCTGGGCGCGAAGCAGCCGCTGATGCACCGGCTCGTTCCCGCGCTGGTTCAGGAAATGGGCCAGGCCTACCCCGAGTTGCCGCGCGCGCAGGCGTTGATATCCGAAGTGCTTGAACGCGAGGAAGCCCGCTTCCGCCAAACGCTTGAAAATGGCCTGCGTCTTCTGGACGACGCGACGACCGGCCTTGGCGAGGGCGCCAGCCTGCCCGGCGAAACTGCTTTCAAGCTCTACGACACATACGGCTTCCCTTATGACCTGACCGAAGATGCCCTGCGCGTCCGCGGCATCGGCGTGGATCGTGGCGGCTTCGACGAGGCTATGGCGCGGCAGAAGGCTGCTGCTCGCGCCGCTTGGAAGGGCTCAGGCGCTTCAGCGGAAGGCGAAGTCTGGTTCGACATTGCCGAGCGTGAAGGGGCTACCGAATTCACCGGCTATGCTGCGACTGTCGGCGACGGCCAGGTCGTGGCGCTGCTGGTTGACGGGAAGGAAGTAACCGACGCGGGTGAGGGTGCGGAAGTAACAGTTCTGACCAACCAGACCCCGTTCTACGGTGAAAGCGGAGGCCAGACGGGTGACACCGGTACGATCACGACCGACGCCGGGCTGCGTATCGAGGTTACCCAGACATCGAAGCCTCTGGGACGGCTGCACGCCCATGATGGCAAGGTTCTGAGCGGCAAAATCGCAGTGGGTGACACCGTGCATCTCGCGATCGACGCCGAACGCCGTGATCGCATCCGCGCGAACCATTCGGCCACACATTTGCTTCACGCGGCGTTGCGCAATCGCCTCGGCGATCACGTGACGCAGAAAGGGTCGCTGGTCGCGGAAGACCGGCTGCGTTTCGATTTCTCGCATCTGAAGCCGCTCACGGCGGAGGAAATCGCGGACATCGAGGCGGACGTGAACGCGGAAATTCGCCACAACGCCGAAGTCGGCACGCGGCTGATGAGCCCGGACGATGCCGTGGCAGCCGGCGCGATGGCGCTGTTCGGCGAGAAGTACGGCGACGAGGTACGCGTCCTGTCGATGGGCCGCGCGGGCGAGGGTGGCCTCTCCTATTCTGTTGAACTGTGCGGTGGCACCCATGTGAGAGCCACTGGCGACATCGCGCTGTTCCGCATTGTTTCGGAAAGCGCCGTCAGTTCGGGCATCCGCCGCATCGAGGCGCTAACTGGTGAGGCTGCCCGCCGCTGGGTGGTGGGCCGTGAAGAGGCGCTGAAATCTGTCGCTGCCACACTCAAGACCGCGCCGGAAGAGGTCGAAGCGCGCGTTTCGACCCTGCTGGACGAGCGGCGCCGGTTGGAGCGTGAACTGGCTGAAGCCAAGAAGCAGCTTGCCCTCGGTGGCGGAAGCGGCGCAGCACAGGGGTCACCCGACGAGGAAATCGCCGGCGTGAAGTTCTCCGGACAAGTGCTGCCAGGCATGAACCCCAAGGAACTGCGCGGCTTGCTGGACGAGGCGAAGAAGCGCCTCGGGTCCGGAGTCGCCGTGATCATCGCGGTCAACGACGGACGGGCAACGGTCGCCGCCGGCGTTACCGACGATCTGACCGGACGCATCAGCGCGGTCGATCTGGTCCGTGCAGCTGTCGAGGCAGTTGGTGGGCAGGGCGGCGGCGGTCGGCCTGACATGGCTCAGGGTGGCGGACCGGATGGTGACAAGGCCGATGATGCCTTGGCAGCCGTGAAGACCGTTCTGATCGGGGAAGCGGTCGCGGGCTGACCAGCCTTAGCGTTCCGGCGAACTGGTCCGCAGCTTCGGGCGATGATCTAGTGCGCCTTCTTCCATGATCTGCTCACGGAATTCATCGCGCTTTTCATGGATTGAGGCGATCACCGGCCCCATCGGTACGCCGAGATCGACCAAGACTGCCTCGGAAAGCTGTAGCGAGGATTCGAGTGTTTCGGGAACCGCCGTGCTGGCGCCCGCACGATAGAGTTCTGATGCGTGCTTGCTATCACGAGCGCGGGCGATGATCGGCAGGTTCGGATGGGCGGAGCGCAGCTTGCGAACGACACGTTGCGCCAGAACGGGTTCGTCCATGGTCAGGATTACGGCCGGTGCCCTGCCGACGCCCATACGCTCCAGCACATCGATGCGAGCGGCGTTTGCGAACGTCGCATTGTATCCTGCGTGTTTGCAGCGGGCGACTTCGTCGGCGTCGGAATCGATTGCGATGTAAGGCTGGCCGTGACGGGTAAGCATTTGCGCCACCAACTGCCCCACGCGGCCGCAGCCGATGATTATCGAAGGCGGAGCGTCGCTGTTGTTGAGGATAGCCTCTGCGCTTTGCGAAGGTTCGACGCGGCGCGCCAGCATGCTGCCAAGCTTTGCCAGCAGCGGGGTGACAGTCAGCCCGATAGCGGTGACGATCTGCCAGAATTGCGCCGTGCCGGGCTGGATCAGCATCGCTGTGGTCGCGGCGGCTAGCACGATCAGCGTGGTTTCCGAAGGGCTAGCCATCAGCAGCCCTGTTTCGACAGCAATGCCCCGCCGCGCGCCCATCGCGCGCAGCAGCAGGCCTGTGACGACGGCCTTCAGTAACAGAACTCCAGCCACAGCTGCGGCGATCTGGGCAAAGTTGTCCCATATCGTGAGCAGGTCGATTCCCATGCCGACGGTGATCAGGAACACGCCGAGGGCGAGGCCCTTGAACGGCTCGATGATGCCTTCGACTTCGGAATGATATTCGGTTTCTGCGATGAGCAGACCGGCGACCAGTGCGCCGACGATGGGCGACAGGCCGACCAGAGTGGTGGCCAGACTCGCACCGATAACCACCAGCAGACTGGCCGCTAGAAACAGCTCGGGGCTCTTGGTGCGCGCTGCCTGTGCGAATAGTCTTGGCAAGGCGTAACGGCCGATCACCATCATCGCCAATACCACTAGGCTACCCATCCAGATGGTGTCGAACAGGCCCTCCAACCCATCGGCTTCCGCAAAAGGGGCCAAGGCGCCCAGCACGAAGATGATCGGCACGATGGCGATGTCTTCGAACAGCAGCATGGACAGGGCGGCACGCCCTACCGCCGTTTGCGTGCCGACTATGGGTAGGACCAACGCAGTGGAGGACAGCGCGAGCGCCAGACCCAGACCAAGGGCGCCGGTCCAGTACTGGCCGAACATCGTAAGGAAAGCCGCGATCAATCCAGCGCTGATCGCCAGTTCCAACGCACCCAATCCGAAAACCAGCTTCCGCATGGACCAGAGGCGGTTGAACGAAAGTTCGAGCCCGATAGTGAACAGCAGCAGGACGATGCCAAACTCTGCGAAAGGCTCAAGCCCCTCAGGGTCGGTAATGGTGACGTAGGTCAGCCATTCGTGCTGATATACCAGGCGGCCCAGACCGAACGGACCAACCAGCAGCCCCACAAAAATAAACCCGATCACCGGAGTGATGCGGAAACGGGCGAAGATCGGGATTACCAAGCCGGCGGAGCCAAGGATCACCAGCGCGTCGGACAACGTGGAGGTGAGTGCCGGGGCGCCTTGCATCGCGCAGGTATGTCAGAGAGGATATACCTGCTGCAACAGCGACGTAACGGTGTTTACGCAAGGCAAGGTGGTAGCGCCGTTGTCGCCAAAAAAGAAAGCCCGCCATCGGGGCGGGCTTTCCGAAACATGGCTTGTGATCACGCTCAATCAGGCGAAGCGCAGCTGCCTCGTCTTGCGGCGCATGAGCCCACCGATCAGTCCGAAACCGGCGATCATCATCATCCACGTTGCAGGCTCCGGCACTGCCGGGGGCGGCTGAAGCCGATCGTAGCCCGAGAAGCGGCCCATGTAGAATTCTGAGGTGCTGGTCACGTTGTCAGCCACCAGAGAGCCGAAAAAGCCCCCGTTCGCCAGCTGAACATTTGCCGTGGGGGCGAGGACATTGCCACCCCAGCTGCCCAGGAACGTGAGGCTGGTCGCGTCGGTGAAGTTGAACAGCAGCGAGGAAGCCAGGCCAGCGGAGTTGTTGGCGATGGTCTGACCGTTGATGGTGAAACTGCCCGCATACGTCGAGGCGAAGCTCGTTCCGGCCACATTGATCACGGCCACCGATCCGTTCGGGATGACCACCGAAAGGCCGCTGCCGACCTGAAGGTCGCTGGCGTTGATCGAGAAAACGTTGAGCACGCTATCAGTGCCGGTCAGCTTGAGGCCGCCACTGCTGGTGAAGGTTCCATTGGTATCGAGCCCTGCGATCAGCGAGGAAACGCCCTTCATCCGCACCAGTTCGGCAGCGAAATCCAGCGGCACGACGCCATTGGCGGTCTTAGTCCCGTTGTTCACGGTCGGTCCGGGTGAGCTTATGTTGCCGCCAGCCACCACGTCCCCGCGAAAGACGGAGCCGTTGTTGTAAGTCAGGTTGCCGCCAACTGCGAGCGAGGTGCCGTTGTAGGCTGCGCCCAGATCCTTGCCGACGCTGAAGCTGCTGACGGTGGCGTTGCCACCAACGGCGAGCGCACCGTTCACCTCGGTATTGGCAGAGGTGAAATTTCCGAACGCGACGACATCGTAGTCGTAAGTCGTCGCGGCATGTGCAGCGGAAACGGCGGAGACAGAAAGCACAAGGCCAGCCGCCACTGTCGCGCAACGCGGGAAATTGATCACTGAAATACCTTTCGGAGAATCGGAAAAGACCGCCCTTCGAGCGCCTTAGCCGCGACGAGGCATAATAAAGGATCTTCGAACGGAATGTCCCAAAGCGGCGCAGTTTTGCGTCGAGCCACTATGCCGAAATCTGTGCCGCGGAAAACAAGAATGGCGCGGCCACCATTTCGATGTGCCGCGCCACTCTCAATCTCGTTCCGGCCTGGCCGGGGGTTGGGCTACTACGCCCAGGAAGACATTTCAGTCTCGAGGTTCTCAACGATAGCCTCGAAGAACTGTTCGGTCGTCATCCATGCCTGATCCGGGCCAATCAGCAGAGCCAGATCCTTCGTCATCTTGCCGCTTTCGACGGTTTCGATGCAGACCTTCTCAAGTGCCTCGGCGAAGCGGACCACCTCGGGGGTGTTGTCGAACTTGCCACGGTACATAAGGCCGCGCGTCCAGGCGAAGATGCTGGCGATCGGGTTGGTGCTCGTCGCCTTGCCCTGCTGATGCTGGCGGTAGTGACGGGTAACGGTGCCGTGCGCCGCTTCTGCTTCCACCGTCTTGCCATCGGGTGTCATCAGAACCGAGGTCATAAGGCCAAGACTGCCGAAGCCCTGAGCCACCTGGTCCGACTGCACGTCACCGTCGTAGTTCTTGCAGGCCCAGATGAACTTGCCGTTCCACTTCAGCGCGCTGGCGACCATGTCGTCGATCAGGCGGTGTTCGTAGGTGATGCCCGTTTCGGCGAACTTTTCCTTGAAGCCTTCGCTGTCGAACACTTCCTGGAACAGGTCCTTGAAGCGCCCGTCGTACTTCTTGATGATCGTGTTCTTCGTGCTGAGATACACCGGCCACTTGCGGTCGAGGCCGTAGTTGAAGCTGGCGCGCGCGAAGTCGCGGATAGAGTCGTCGAGGTTGTACATCGACATGGCGACGCCGGCGGCCTTGAATTGATAGACCTCGCGGTCGATCGTCTCGCCGTTCTCGCCTTCCCACACCAGACGCAGCTTGCCGGCGCTGGGGACGAGGAAGTCCGTCGCCCGGTACTGATCGCCGAATGCGTGGCGGCCAACGACGATCGGGTCCGTCCAGCCCGGGATAAGCCGGGGCACGTTCTGAATCACGATCGGTTCGCGGAAGATCGTGCCGCCCAGGATGTTGCGGATGGTGCCGTTCGGGCTCTTGTACATATCGTGGAGGTCGAATTCCTCCACCCGCGCTTCGTCAGGTGTGATGGTGGCGCACTTCACGCCAACGCCGTGTTCGCGGATCGCCTCAGCAGCGTCGATGGTGATCTGGTCGCGCGTTTCGTCGCGCTTCTCGATACCGAGGTCGTAATACTTCAGGTCAATGTCGAGGTACGGAAGAATTAGGCGCTCTCGAATCCATTGCCAGATGATCCGCGTCATCTCGTCGCCGTCGATTTCGACGACGGGGTTCACGACCTTGATCTTCGCCATACTGGGGATTCCTGAGTGCTTTTCGGTTGGAATGTCGCGTCCCTTACGGAGCGCGGGGCGGCCATGCAAGCGCAGCCTCCTGCCGGGCATCGCACGCGCGATTGCCGTTGATGACAAAGTTGGATAGCCTACCTGAAAGTACAGGCGGAGGTGGGAATGCGAATTATCGCACTTGTTCTCAGTTCTCTGACTCTCACAGCCTGCGAAGGGCGGGTGGATCACATTGCCGAATGCGAAGAAGCGCTCAAAAATTCACTTCAATCTACGGCCTACTTTTCGCTTGTTTCTGCGACGGGTGATTATCGGCCAAGCGGTGCGCGCTATATCATGACTTTCAATGACTTGAGCGAGGCAGGCGAAGCGGTGTCGGGTACGGCCGTTTGCGCATTCGATGGGGGCGCGGCGATCATCACGACCAATACCGTCCATTAGCGTCCCCGCCTCGGGAAAATGCCGCGCTGAGCATGAAAAAAGCCCGCCGATCCAGTTGGAAAGGCGGGCTTTTTCAGATGGTGGGCGTAGCAAGGATTGAACTTGCGACCCCTACGATGTCAACATAGTGCTCTACCACTGAGCTATACGCCCGCACCATCAGAGCTGCCCCGTGGGGCAGGCGGGCCATCTAGCGTCGTCCTATCCCGGTGACAAGGGGTCCAATCGCTAGGTTTTGTACGATCAGGGCCGAAATTGTGCTTCGGTCTTCTCGTCCTCGAAAATGCGGTCCACTTCCATCACCAGATCGCGCAGGTGAAAAGGCTTGGACAGCATCTTCGCGCGCGGGGCTTCCTGGCTCGCACGAAGCGCCACGGCTGCGAATCCGGTAATGAACATTACCCGAGTTCGCGGGCTGATTTCGGAGCATCGCTGGGCCAGCTCGATCCCGTCCATTTCTGGCATGACGATGTCGGAAAGGAGCAGATCGTAATCATACTGTTCGATCAGCGGAACGGCGGCGGTGCCGCGGTCGACCGCATCGACGAAGTAGCCAGCTTGCTCGAGTGCGCGAGCCAGATAGGCGCGCATCGCGTCGTCATCTTCGGCAAGCAATATGCGGATCATGTTTCGCTCCAGCCCCTGAATCTCGGTGGAGCAGTCCCATATGCCGACCCCGGGTATGAATCTCTTAGTATTTCGGGGTTGGCCAGCTTTGACACAGACCCGATTCAGGCTCAGCTTCCTCAAATGGCAGAGATTGACCAAAGGGCGGGAGCGGGGGCGCAGTGTGTCGCCGTGCGGAGCGGCGGAGAGGTGCCCGGCGCAAACGGACATCCCGCCTACACTCTGACCCAGCGTGATACGGCGCCGGTGCCGGTGCTGATCACTGTGCCCCATGCAGGGCGGTTATATCCCGCGGAGTTCGTCGCCACGATGCGCAGCGGTGAGGCTGCTTCGCTACGCCTCGAAGACCGTTTTATAGACCTGGTGGCCGTGAGGGTGGCGCAGGAAACGGGGGCGGCTCTGCTCGTGGCTCACGCCCCGAGGGCCATGATTGACCTCAATCGCGCGCCCGACGATATCGACTGGGAAATGGTGCAAGGCGGCACTCCCGATCGGCGAGTGCGCTTTGCTGCTGGGAGGCGGGCACGCAGCGGGCTGGGACTCGTGCCAAGGCGTCTGGCGGGTTTGGGCGAGTTGTGGCGCAGGCCTCTTGCCGAAGCCGATCTGCTCGCGCGTCTCGAAGGAATTCACCAACCCTATCATGCTGCAGCAGCCGAATCGCTGGACGCAGTGCGCGATCGCTGGGGTTCTGCGCTGATGATCGATCTGCATTCAATGCCGCCGCTAGGCACGAAGCGGGGAAGCGAGCCCGCTCCTGACTTCGTCATCGGCGATCGGTTCGGTACGGCTTGCGATTCGGCCTTAAGTGCGGCGGCTCTCGATTTCTTCGCATCGGCTGGTTGCCGCGTGGCGCACAACCGGCCTTACGCCGGTGGCTACGGGTTGGAGCGACACGCGGCCCCGGCGCGAGGCATCCATGCGTTGCAGGTCGAGGTCTGCCGTTCGGCCTATCTGGATGCCGCTTTGCGTGAACCCGGGGAGGGGTTGGCGGAAGTTTCCCGCACCCTCGCTGGATTCGTACGCCGCATGGCCGCTGAAATTTCAGCCGGGCGCGAACTGGCGCAGGCAGCCGAATAAGGGCCGACACCCTCTGAGCATGAAAAAACCACCTCGTGCGATGCACGAGGTGGCCAAGGTTCAGGGAGGAGATGCGTAGAACGCATCTATCCAACTGGGCCATGAGGGATGCGCCAGCCGGACGAAACTCATGTAAGCTATATTGCCGATGCATCAAGGGGTGCGGCGCTGGAAACGCCGCACCCCCTTGTGCAGTCTCGAAATTTTAGCTTGGAAGGGGCTCAGTTCGCCGCGCCGCCAACTGCCTGAGCGCCCGGGCCCTGACCCTTGGCCGTCTGCATTGCGAAGATGATCCGCATCAGGTTGAGCGAGAACAGGTGGGCGTAGATCAGCGGCAGAAGCCCGATCTCGTTCCAGTTCTTCAGTGTTTCGGCGTCGATCTCGCGCAGCTTGTCCTGGTTCACCATGCGGAAGCCGCGATAGATGTAGGGCTGGTCCGGCTTGTCGTTCTGCGTGATGGCAACTTCGCCATCCATAAGCAGATCGGCCTTCTTCAGTTCGTCCACGAAAGCCTGCGTACGGGCACCGGCTTCCTCGAACTTCTCGCAGAAATCTAGCACGCCCTTGGTGTGTTCGGTCGGCTGGTCTTCCGCGAACAGCGCTTCGCCGTCCGTGAAGTCACCAAGCACGTCGGCCGTCGGGTCGAAACACAGCGACATTTCTTCAGCATCGGGCCGAAGCCGCGCCAGCATGAAGGGGTAACGGCGGATGTAGGCGGGAACGTAATGGTCGCCCTGCAGGCGGCCTTCTTCGTCGAAGAATACGTTGATGCCTTCGTTGAGGCCCATCAGCGCTAGCGGGACGGGGTTTTCCCCCGATGCGAACACGATCGGGTAGTCACGCTGAGCCAGTGGAAATTCTTCCACCGTAAGCGGGATGGCGTGCTGGCTGTTGACCCACGACGCCTTGTCGACAGAGCGCGCGCGCCACGACCGGTGGTCGCGGCTGTTGAGGGGCATCAGGTCCTTGTAGAACAGGGGCAATTGGGCTTCCGGCGCGCTGGCCATGTCTCTCTCCAGTAAGGCTGGTTGCCCATTGTGATGCGGGCTCCGGCTGTAGGTCGGCGGGCTTTATAATGGCATCAGGTCATGCGCAAGGCGGCACGAGTTTACCCGGATTGAGCAGGCCAAGCGGATCCAGTGCCCGCTTTACCGCCTGCATCATGGCCAGTTGCACCGGATCACCCAGTCGCGCCAGTTCACCGACCTTCATCTGGCCGATGCCATGTTCTGCGCTGATCGAGCCGCCCCAGGCTGTCACGAGATCATGAACGTGCGCGCTGATGCGCTTGCCGTCCGACTGCTCCCACTCACCTCGAACCGCGCCTTGTGGGGCAAGCACGTGAAAATGCACGTTGCCATCGCCAAGATGGCCGAAAGCCACCGCGCGCGTTCCCGGAAAATGCCGCTCCACATCAGGGACAGCCGCTTCGACGAAGGCGGCCATACGGGCGACGGGAACGGAAATATCATGCTGCATCGCGGGGCCAATTGCCCGTTCGGCCGGAGCAATCTCGTCGCGCAGCATCCAGAACTGTTCTGCCTGGGCTTCGTTGGTGGCAATCGTCGCGTCATCGACCAACCCGGCCTCAAATGCGCTTGCCAACAGATCCTGCGACAGACCGGGCAGGGCAGGGGTGTGGGCAGCGTCAGCGGCGAGTTCGATCAGCACGTTCCATTCGTGCGTGTCTGCCAAGGGCGCACGCGCGCCGGGCGCGTGGTTCAGCACTGCCTCCAGGCTGTGGCGGGGCATCACCTCGAACCCCTCCAGAGCGTCGCCTGCAAGCGCCTGAAAGTGCAGCAGCAGTTCACGAGCCGCAGAGATAGAGCCTAGACCTGCCCACAGCACCGCCCGGTCCGCCAGCGCAGGCAGCAACCGCAGTGTCGCTGCTGTCACAATGCCGAGCGTGCCTTCGGATCCGATCAGTAGCTGGTTGAGGTCGAATCCGCGGTTGTCTTTCTTCAACGGCACCAGCGCGTTGAACACGCCGCCGTCAGCCATCACGGCTTCCAAGCCTAAAACCTGCGCGCGCATTGATCCGTGACGCAGGACCTGCGTGCCGCCAGCGTTGGTGGAAACCAGCCCTCCGACCGTAGCTGAACCCTTTCCACCCAGAGTCAGCGGAAAGCGCAGACCTTCGGCTGCGGCAGCTTCGTGCAGGGTTTGCAAAATCACCCCGGCCTCGCAAGTCGCCTCGCGAGCACTCGGATCCAGCCGCCGTATGGCATTCATCCGCCGAAGTGAGAGGAGTAGCGCTTTTCCGCTGTCGTCGGGTGTGGCGCCGCCCGACATGCCGCTGTTGCCGCCCTGCGGCACTACGGGCACTTTGTAACGGGTGCATAGCTCCATCAGCGCCGAGACTTCCGCTGTCGACGATGGGGAGGCAATGGCCATCGCCCGGCCTGTGTAGCGTCCGCGCCAGTCGGTCAGCCAGGGAAGCAGCAGATCAGGGTCACGGGTCAGCCCGCGTTCGCCGAGAAGTGCTTCGGCCTCGGTAAGAAAAGCGCTGTTGTCAGCCATGTCCTGCCTTTGCCAGCGACCGTGGGCGCTTGCAAAGACCAATCATCGGGTTAAGCCATCATTCAAACGGCAAAACACAGGGGGTAACTCGGCCGTGCGAAACGGCCCGGGCATCGGTCGACCCATTTGATGAACAGCTTCATGCTTCTCTTCTCGCCGTTCACGCTGTTGCTGCCTCAGTTGTTGACGGGCGACCGGCCCCGTGCCGTGCTTGAGTCGGATGCTGTGCAGCAGATCCGCATTGAAGAACGGGTGATCATCCGCATCGCTCCTAGTTCTCCGACCACCAGCCGGCGCGCGTTCTCGCAGATTCCGCGAGAGGATCAGCGTGATGGGAAGACGGTGTTTCGCGAACAGAAGATCGACGATTGCGTGCCCGTAACTGCCATCGCGGCGGTTCAACCGGCCGAGCGCAATCGCCTGCTGTTGTTTATGCGCGACCGGTCTATTCTTTCCGCCACACTCGAACGCACGTGTGATTCTGACGATTTCTACTCAGGTTTTTATGTAGAGCAGCAGTCCGATGGGAAGATCTGTTCGAGCCGGGATCGCCTGCAATCGCGTTCCGGAGCGAACTGCAGGGTGGCGCAGTTCAATCGTCTCGTCGTGGTACGCGATTAAGCGATACATTGATTCCAAGACCGATTCCTTGACTCACGCCGAGTGTGCGCCCTAGGGCGCGGCGTTACGGCGGTGCTTTTGCGCTCGCGTAAAACAGGGGGCGGCTAATCCGCTCTCTACCCGGAACCTTACACTCTATGAATTTTGCCGATCTCGGCCTTTCTGACGAACTGCTTCAGGCAGTAGAAGCCGCCGGCTATACCGAGCCGACGCCTATCCAGGCGCAGGCTATCCCCCAGGTCCACATGATGAAGGACCTGATCGCAATTGCGCAGACGGGCACCGGCAAGACCGCCAGTTTCGTCCTGCCGATGATCGACGTGCTGGCATCGGGCCGGCGCCGCGCGCGGATGCCGCGCAGCCTGATCCTTGAGCCGACGCGTGAACTGGCGATGCAGGTCGCCGAAAACTTCGACAAGTACGGCAAGAACCACGACCTGAAGATGGCACTGCTCATCGGCGGTGTGCAGATGGGTGATCAGGTCAAGGCGCTGGACGAAGGCGTCGATGTGCTGATCGCCACCCCGGGCCGGCTGATGGACCTGTTCGGGCGCGGCAAAATTCTCCTCACCGGATGCGAACTGCTGGTGATCGACGAGGCGGACCGGATGCTCGACATGGGATTCATCCCAGACATCGAGTTCATCTGCGAAAAGCTGCCAACCACCCGTCAAACCCTGCTGTTTTCGGCCACGATGCCGCCGCCGATCAAGAAGCTGGCTGACCGGTTCCTCACGAACCCGAAATATATCGAGGTCGCACGGCCGGCGACCGCAAACGTCAACATCGCCCAGCACAAGGTCTTCGTATCTTCCCGCGGCAAGCGTGAAGCGCTGCGCAACCTGCTGGTAGCGGATGATGTCCAGACCGCGATCATCTTCGCCAACCGCAAGACTACCGTCCGCGAGCTGAACAAGAGCCTTCACGGTCATGGCTTTCGCAGTGGCGAGATTCATGGCGACATGGATCAGTCCAGCCGCATGGCGGAACTCGATCTTTTCAAGAAGGGCGAGGTCAACATCCTCGTTGCTTCTGACGTTGCCGCGCGCGGACTGGACGTCAAAGGCGTCAGCCACGTCTTCAACTACGACACGCCTTGGCATCCGGATGACTACGTGCACCGCATCGGCCGCACTGGTCGTGCAGGCGCGAAGGGACGGGCGTTCACGTTCGTCACGCCTGAGGACGCGGAAGCGATTGCCAATGTCGAAAAGCTGACGGGGATGGAAATCCCGGTCTACGACATGGGTGGAGTTTCGCAGAAGGAGCGCGAGGAGAAGCCCAAGCGCGAGAGCCGTCGTCGCAAGAGCGAAGAAGCTCCCAAGCAGGAAGAGCGCGAGACAGACGAGGCGAAGCCAGAGCGCAGCCGTTCTCAACCTCGCCGCAGTGATCCGCGCCGCTCCGAACAGCGTCGCCCCGAGCCGTCACGTCGTGCCGAGCCCGGCGACGAGCCCACCGCCCCCGGCGAGTGGAACGGGCCGATGCCTAGCTTCCTGAGCGTATCGGCACTCTAAGCCAGAAATTCATCGCTGACGGGCGGGCAGGTCTCGCCCCTGAACCCTCAGGTTACCGTACTCGCACGCATGAGCGGTGCCCTGCACCTCGCGGCGGTCGCGTGCTTCCTGGTGCATCCAGAAGGGTATGCTAGGTAACTTTCGCGATGTGAGACGTGCGGCTTTTTTAAGGCCGTCACAACGGTTCGTCGCAATTGGCTCTCCCATCGCCCGTAGATGCAATGCCCTAAAGTGGAACGTTCATGCGTCAGAAAGGTTGAGATGAACACTCAGAGCGCGAAGTATTAAAGTCGATTTCACGTACCGCATTCTTTCAACCGTGATGAATGAAACTCTGACAACCTGCACGCCCTGATGTGGCGGCGGGGAAGAGTGGGCGTGTGATGATCGCTATTGGTTTGAAGGAGCAAGTGTAATGAGAATTATTTCCAGAAGGCCAACCGCCCTTTTAGCGTTGGCGATGGCGACTGTACCTTTTGCTGGCAGTGCATCCGCGCAACAATCAGAGCCTGTTGTGCGCGAAGACTTGATTACCGTGCACGGTAATGCGCCGGCTGACCTCACGGGGCTGACCAAAGGCCCGGACATTGAAGGCTTCATTTCGGCACGTACTGCCAATGCCATTCAGATTACGAATGACGCCGGTACGAACACTGTGATCACTCTGAGTGAAGGCACCGAGATCCGGGGCAGGGGAGGCTTCCTTGGCCTCAACCGCACTTCGCTCGCAGCGAACTCGTTGCTTAACGGCCTGCCGGTCACTGTTGAAACGGTGCAGTGGAACAACGGGCTGGTCGCTAGCCGTGTCCGGCTGAAGAACGGCGATCTCCAGACGGCCGCGATGATTCGTAACGGTACCGCCCAGCGCTTTGGCGAACACGAAGTGGCGATCGAGCAGAATGCCGCCGCCACCGAAGCCCTGCGCGGCCGCATGGGCGACATCGACAAGTACAACCTCAAGGGCACGACCAACGTCTATTTCGACACTGGCAAGTGGCAGCTGACGCCGGCCGCCGAACGTGAACTTTGTGACGCTGTGCGCGATGCAGAGGCGATGGATAACGCCCTGCTGCTGGTCGTCGGTTACACCGATACCGTTGGTGACGAAGACTATAACCAGGTCTTGAGCGAGCGCCGCGCTGGCCGCGTGGTCAATCACATCCAGCAGAAGTGCCGTTGGGCGCCCTACCGGATGCTGAGCCCGACGGGTATGGCCGAGTCTGATCCGCTGGCAGACAACGATACGCCCGCTGGCCGTGCACAGAACCGCCGCGTTGCGGTGAACATTCTGGTGAGCAAGGCTATCGACGGTCTTTAAGATGGTTCGGAGTGGGTCTTGACCCACTCCAACATCGTAATCGCATGGGAGGGCGCTGGCCGGTAGGCTGGCGCCCTTTGTGTTTTCGGGCCGACGCGGTGGATGTCAGTCGGCCAGTTTCACAAAGCTGTCGATCACGCGCTTGGTGCCGGCCTGCTCGAACTCGATTTCCAGCTTGTTGCCTTCCTGGCCCATGACCGTGCCGTAGCCGAACTTGTCGTGGAAGACGCGCGCCCCGACGGAGATGTCGGTTCGCGGTTTCGCCGCGAAGCTGGCGGCGCTGCGGGTCGGCTCCTGCAAACGGCGGGGAGCCTTTTCGTAGCCGGTTGTGAGCGCACGCTGCCATCCTGGCCCACGGCTCTCGCTGCGATCCGGACGGCTTGTGCTGACGTGGGCGAACGGATCCTCCTGCTCGCGCCAGTTCGCCCGCCACAGTGAAGCGCCACCCGTCATCGTCGTTTCGACGGTGATCGTATCCTCCGGAAGCTCGGCGATGAAGCGGCTTTGGATGGAACTGGTCCATTGGCCATAGATGCGGCGATTGGCGGCGTGCAGGATTATGCAGCGCCTCCGGGCGCGCGTGATGGCGACATAGGCCAGCCGCCGCTCCTCCTCGAGAGAAGCCAACCCGCCTTCGTCCAGCGACCGCTGGCTGGGGAACACGCCTTCCTCCCAACCGGGCAGGAACACGTGATCGAATTCCAGGCCCTTGGCGGCGTGAATGGTCATGATTGTGACCTTCTCTGTGTCGTCCGCCGCATCATTGTCCATCACCAGGCTGACGTGTTCGAGGAAGTCACCGAGCGTCTGGTATTCTTCCATCGCTCGCGCCAGTTCGACGAGGTTGTCTTGACGCCCGGCGCTCTCAGCCGTGCGATCAGCCTGAAGCATCGCGTTGTAACCAGTTTCCTCCAGCACTGTACGGAGCAGTTCCGCCGGGGAAATCTGCGTTTCCAACTCGCGCCAGCGGACGAAGCTGGCCATCAGGTTGGCGATCGTGGCGCGCGGGCGGGCGGGCAGTTCATCGCTTTCGGCGACTTCCAGCGCAGCTGCCGCGAGCGGGATGCCATGCCGACGGGCATGGAGGTGCATTGCTTCAAGCGCTTTCGCACCAAGGCCGCGCTTCGGCTGGTTATGGATGCGTTCAAAGGCCAGATCGTCGGATGGCTGAGCGATCGTGCGAAGATAGGCGAGGGCATCGCGGATTTCCGCGCGCTCGTAGAACCGGAAGCCACCAACGATGCGATAGTTCAGGCCGATCTGGATGAACCGGTCTTCAAACTCACGCGTCTGGTATTGCGCGCGGACCAGGATCGCCATGCGTTCCAGCGGCGCGCCTTCGCGTTCCAGCCGCTCGATTTCCTCACCCACCCGGCGTGCCTCTTCCGGCGCGTCCCATACGCCGACCACGCGGACCTTCTCGCCAGCGTGCGCCTCGGTCCACAGTGTCTTGCCCAAGCGTTCGCGATTCTCCGCGATCAGGCCCGATGCGGCCGCCAGAATCTGCGGAGTGGAGCGGTAGTTCTGTTCCAGCCGGATCACTGCCGCGCCGGGAAAATCCTTTTCAAACCGCAGGATATTGGCGACTTCTGCGCCGCGCCACGAATAGATGGACTGATCATCGTCGCCCACCACGCAGATGTTTTTGCGGGCCTGCGCGAGAAGGCGCAGCCACAAGTACTGCACGGCGTTGGTATCCTGATATTCGTCCACCATCACGTATTTGAAACGCTGCTGATAGCTCCCGAGAATGTCGGGTTCACGCCGGAGAATGTTCAACATGTGCAGCAGCAGGTCGCCGAAATCGCAGGCGTTCAGGCTTTTCAACCGGTCTTGATAAAGCCGGTACATCTGCTGGCCGCGCCCATTGGCAAATGCCTCGTTCTCCAGCGCGTCGATGTCTTCAGGGTTGAGCCCACGATTCTTCCAGCGGTCGATCAGTCCAGCAAGCTGCCGGGCCGGCCACCGCTTTTCATCGATATCCTGACCCACGATAAGCTGCTTCAGCAGGCGTAGCTGATCGTCAGTGTCGATGATGGTATAGTTGCTCTGCAGCCCGACCAGTTCCGCATGGCGGCGCAGCATCTTGGCGCAGATCGAATGGAACGTGCCCAGCCAGGGCATTCCTTCCACCGCATCGCCGATCAATTGCCCGACGCGGTGACGCATTTCGCGCGCGGCCTTGTTGGTGAAGGTGACGCAGAGGATTTCACTCGGCCAAGCGCGGCGCGTGCGAATGAGATAGGCGAGGCGAGCCGTCAGCGCAGCCGTTTTGCCGGTGCCAGCGCCCGCCAGCATCAGCACGGGGCCATCGGTTGTCAGTACGGCCTGTCGCTGGGGCTCGTTCAGCCCTTCAAGCCAGGAGGGAGGTTGGTCACTTGCGGTAGGGGGCAGGGTATTGTTCACCGTGAACAGCTAGGGAACACGGGCCTCGCGCGCAAGCCTTAGGCTCGCGCTGGATCGGCCGGGGGTTGCACACCGCCGCGCCATCCGCGAAAGGCCGGGCACCATGTTTGACGATGAACTGATCTCCGCCGCTCGCGTATCCAAAGCCTGGCCATTTCAGGAGGCGATGAAGCTCGTCAAACGCTACCCCGACGGTAAGCCTGACGGATCGCCGGTACTGTTCGAAACGGGCTATGGTCCTAGCGGTCTGCCACACATCGGCACGTTCCAGGAAGTGCTGCGCACCACGCTTGTCCGCCGCGCCTACGAAATCGTGACCGGCGGTGCGCCGACGCGGCTGGTGGCGTTCAGCGATGACATGGACGGGCTGCGCAAGGTGCCGGACAACGTTCCCAACAAGGAAATGATGCAGGCCAACCTAGGCAAGCCGCTGAGCCGCATCCCCGATCCCTTCGCCGCCGGGTTCGAAAGCTTCGCGCACCACAACAATGCGATGCTGCGCGATTTCCTTGACCGCTTCGGTTTCGATTACGAGTTCGTCGCTGCCAGCGATCGCTATAATTCAGGCGCGTTCGACGCTGCCCTCGTACGTGTGCTCGAACAGTATCAGGCGATCATGGACATCATGCTGCCGACGCTGCGTGCTGAACGGCAGGCGACTTATTCGCCGGTTCTACCGGTAAGCCCGACTACCGGCGTGGTGCTGCAGGTGCCGGTAACGGTGCTCGATCCCGCCAGCGGCATGATTCGCTTCGAGGATCAGGGGCAGACCGTCGAACAGAGCGTGTTTGGAGGACAGGCCAAGCTGCAATGGAAGGTCGACTGGGCGATGCGCTGGTACGCGCTCGGCGTCGATTACGAGATGTGCGGCAAGGATCTGACTGACAGCGTCACGCAGTCCGGCCGTATTGTTCGCGCCCTTGGCGGCCGAATGCCCGAAAACATGATCTACGAGCTGTTCCTCGACGAGAATGGCGAGAAGATTTCCAAGTCCAAGGGCAATGGCCTGACGATCGAGGAATGGCTGACCTACGGCAGCGAGGAAAGCCTTGGGCTCTACCTCTATCGCGAGCCGAAGAGCGCAAAGAGCCTGCACATCGGGGTGATCCCGAAGTCGGTGGACGAATACTGGCAGTTCCGGGCGAAGATTCCAGAACAGGCCGTCGAACAGCAGCTCGGCAACCCCGCATGGCACCTGCTGCGGACTAACGGCCACGCTGGCGGTGACGGCGAATCGCTGCCCGTGACGTACGGCCTGCTGCTCAACCTCGTCGGCGTACTTGGCGCGGGCGCCACGCGTGAACAGGTCTGGTCGTATCTCGGCAACTATGTCGAGAATGCGTCGCCCGAAGCATGGCCGAAGCTCGACGGTCTGGTGAGCAACGCGCTTGCCTATAACCGCGACTTCGTGGCGCCGACGCTGCAGCGCCGCGCTCCTCTCGCGAATGAGGCTGCGGCCCTCAGTGCGCTGGATGCGGTGCTGGCGGAAGCTGCCTCAGATGCTTCGTCTGAAGATCTCCAGACGGCGGTCTATGAGATCGGCAAGCGTGAGGAATTCGGTTTCGCGAGCCTGCGGGACTGGTTCAAGGCGCTGTATGAAACGCTGCTAGGCTCCAGCCAGGGGCCGCGCATGGGTAGCTTCATCACCCTGTATGGTGTGGCAAACACCCGGAAGCTGATCGCCGAAGCAGTGGCAAAGGCCTGATCGGCCCTGATCGCGTCGGCGCTCGGTTTCAGTACCAGCGCCGGCAGCGATACCATTTGGTGACGACGTACTTCACGCCGCGCGCAACAGGCGTGCCGGCGTGGACCGTCCACGGGTTTGGCACGCCGTTTTCATCGGCATTGTTCCAGATCAGCAGCGTGCCCGGACGCGGTTCGAATGACAGGCCGAGGCGCGGGAAATCCGTCGTACCACCGTCTTCCACCGCATTGAGATAGGCCATCGCAGTAAAGGCGCGCTGGCCGCCGCGTTCCTTCTCCTGCTCCCAATAGGGTGTGTTGGCAGGAAACCAGTCTGTGTGCGCCTGGAACTGCTGGCCGGGCAGGTAACGCTGGGTCTGCAATGTCTCGCCATAGCTGGGATCGATTCCCAGCAGGTCGTCAATGCGGCGCTGAAGCTTGCGTATGAATGGGTCGTGTGGGTCCACGTCGCCGGAATATGACGTGCGGTAACCGTATTCCGCATCGAAGGCGCGGCTGGGCTGGGCAACGGCATCAGTAATGGCCATCAGCCGCCCGCATTCCACCGGATCGAAGAAGTTGCCGATGGCGTAGATTTCGGCCTTCTCGGTTGGAACCTTGTACACGGTATCGTTGGCAGAGAGTCGATCGCGCACCTTCTTGCCCATGCGGCGCAACCGTTCGCGGTCAGGATTCTCGTGAGCGAGCGGTGCGGGTACCAGAGCCATTTCACAGACTTATCAAGCGGCGACGCGCAGAGGCAACCCCTTCTGATCCGGGCGCGAAAAGCAGAAACCCCGCCTCGGGTGAGGCGAGGTTTCATTGTCATCCGATTATCCCGCGGCAGGCGCCGATCAGGTCACCAGAAGAAGTCGTAGATCACGTCCACCACTTCGCCGGAGTAGGTGTCGACCAGCAGCACGTCGTCATAATAGCGGACCCAGCGGTAGGGACCGTAGACGGCGGGAAGGCGATACTGCCACGGATCGTTGATCCAGTACCGGCTGCCGAAGAACAGCGAGTCCAGGCGCGCGCCTATGCTGAACCGGCTGTAGCTGTATCCACGATAGGGCGAGTAATAGGTGCCGCCGCGGAATACGTTGCGGTTCGTGTTGCGATAGCGGTTCCAGTCATAGCGGGAGTTATCGCGCCAGCGGCGGTCCCACTGCTGGTGATTGCCGCGATTGTCGTTCCGCCAGCCCTGGTTGTTGCGCCAGTTGTTGTCGCGCCGATTGTCGGCACGCTGATCGCCCCGCCGATCCCGATCGGTGTAGCGATCGTTGCGGTTACGATCGGTGTAGGTGCGATTGCGGTCACCAGCGCGTACCTGCCCTGCACGATCCTGGCCCGCGCGATCCTGGTTGGGACGTTGTGCCTGCTGATTGCCGCGCTGATCATTTCGCCAGCCACCTTGATTGCGCTGGTCGTTTTGACGCGGCGCGTTGGGGCGAGCTTGCTGCTGGTCGGCTACGCGCGGGGGCTGCGTTTGCGCCTGACGCGGCGGTTGAGCGGGGCGTTCAGCCACAGGCCTCGAAGGCTGCTGATCACCTCGTTGGGCGCGTTGTTCCTGCTGGCGCTGTGCGGCGCGCTGGCCCATTTGCTGGCGCTGTTCCACGCCGTTGCGAGGGGCGGCCTGCTGCCGATCACCGCCACGTCCCTGCTGGGCGGAGCGTTCGGCACGATTTCCGCGATCCTGCGCGAAAGCGGCCTGGGGCAGGGCAGTAACGACCATCGCTGCGGCAATGGCGGCCCACCCGCTATTCTTCATGAAGGTCCCGACAGACATGTGCGGCTTCTCCTTAGGCTTGCTGCCCTGTGGCAGCGGCCAGATGAGTTACCGAATAAGCGAGTCGCGCTTTCCGTTCACTGAACGGCCTAGTTACCTGAACGTTCAGGTTCGCGGAAGTCGGGAGACGCTCACCCTCCGGCGCCAAGTGAATCTTGGCGTCGAAGGGGAGCAAGGTTCTCAAGATCAGCGTGTCAGCTTCTTGTAGGCCAACCGGGTCGGGCGGTCGGCAGCGTCACCAAGCCGGCGACGCTTGTCTTCTTCGTAAGCGGCGAAGTTGCCTTCGAACCATTCGACGTGGCTATCGCCTTCGAACGCCAGAATGTGAGTCGCCAGACGGTCGAGGAAGAAGCGGTCGTGGCTGATGACCACGGCGCAACCGGCGAAGTTCTCGATGGCGTCTTCCAGCGCACCCAAAGTTTCGACGTCGAGGTCGTTGGTCGGTTCGTCGAGCAGCAGCACGTTGCCACCGGTCTTCAGCATCTTGGCCATGTGGACGCGGTTGCGTTCACCGCCTGACAGCTTGCCGACGTTCTTCTGCTGGTCCGCACCCTTGAAGTTGAACGCGCCGACATAGGCACGCGTGCTCATGTCGTGGCCGTTGACCTTCATGTAGTCGAGGCCGTCCGAAATTTCCTCCCAGACGTTGTTCTTGTCGTTCAGGTGATCGCGGCTTTGGTCGACGAAGCCCAGACGCACAGTTTCACCGATGGAAATGGTGCCGCTGTCTGGCTGTTCCTTGCCGGTGAGGAGCTTGAACAGCGTGGATTTACCCGCGCCGTTCGGACCGATCACGCCGACAATGCCGCCGGGGGGCAGCATGAACGACAGATCTTCGAACAGCAGCTTGTCGCCATAAGCCTTCGAAATGCCCTGAGCCTCGATGACCTTGCCGCCCAGACGCTCTGGCACCTGGATGACGATCTGCGCCTTTCCGGGCCTGCGGTTGTTCTGCGCTTCCTGAAGCTGTTCGAACTTGCGGATACGCGCCTTGGACTTTGTCTGCCGCGCAGCCGGGGTCTGTCGGATCCACTCCAGCTCTTCCTTGAGAGCCTTGGAGCGGCCGCTTTCCTCACGCTCTTCCTGTGCAAGGCGCTTGGCCTTCTTCTCCAGATAGGTCGAGTAGTTGCCTTCGTACGGGAAGTACTTCCCGCGATCGAGTTCCAGAATCCAATCCACCACGTTGTCGAGGAAGTAGCGGTCGTGGGTGATCATCAACACCGCGCCCGCGTATTCCTTGAGGTGGTTTTCCAGCCACTCCACGCTTTCGGCGTCGAGGTGGTTGGTCGGTTCGTCGAGCAGCAGGATGCTGGGCTTCTGGATCAGCAGGCGGGTGAGGGCGACGCGCCGCTTTTCACCACCGGAAAGGCTTTCGACGCCGGAACTGCCCGGCGGGCAGCGCAGCGCTTCCATTGCGATTTCGAGCTGGTTGTCGAGCGTCCACCCGTCGACCGCGTCGATCTTCTCCTGCAACTCGCCCATTTCGGCGCCGAGTGCATCGAAGTCCGCGCCGTCCTCACCCATCTCGATACCGATCTGGTTGAAGCGTTCGACCATGTCGGCGATTTCGCGCGCGCCATCTTTGACGTTCTCGAGGACCGTCTTGGTCGGGTCGAGTTCCGGCTCCTGCGCCAGATAGCCGACTGTGATGTATTCGCCCGGCCAGGCTTCGCCCGTGTAGTCGGTGTCGATACCGGCCATGATCTTCATCAGCGTGGACTTACCCACGCCGTTGGGGCCAACGATGCCGATCTTGGCGCCCTGATAGAATTGCAGGTTGATATCGCTCAGCACCGGCTTCTGTGCGCCGGGGAAGGTCTTTGTCATGTTCTTCATGACGTATGCGTATTGCGCGGCCATCGAAGGTCCTTCGGGGTGTTCAGGTGTGTTCGGAGTTGCCGCGCAGATAGGCGGTGCAACGGCCCGGGGCAAGCGCGCGAACGCGCCGCGCCCCGGTGTGGGAGTTACCGCCCGACAGCTATGTAAGTCAGACCGGCCGCCTCGACCGTATCACGCTCGTAAACGTTACGCAGGTCGACCAGCACTGGCTGAGCCAGCAACGACTTGAGACGATCGAGGTCCAGCGCGCGGTAGGCGTCCCACTCAGTCACGATAACAACAGCTGCCGCTCCTTCCGCAGCTTCCCATGGCGAAGCGCAATAAGTCACGTCATTCAGTACCGCGCGGGATTGATCGACGCCCTCGGGATCGCAGGCGGCGATCTGGGCACCGGCGCCTTGCAGGACGTTGATGATTTCGATCGAAGGGGAATCGCGCATGTCGTCGGTGTTCGGCTTGAATGTCAGGCCGAGGATCGCGATCCGCTTACCCTGAACGTCGCCGCCACAGGCAGCGATGACCTTGCGGCCCATGGCGCGCTTTCGCTCGTCATTCACGGCGACAACCGCCTCGACGATACGTTGCGGAGCTTCGCTATCCTGGGCCGTCTTGAGCAGGGCCAGCGTATCCTTGGGGAAGCAGCTCCCGCCATAGCCCGGTCCAGCATTCAGAAATTTCTGTCCGATGCGGTTATCCAGACCAATGCCGCGCGCAACGTCGCGCACATCGGCGCCAACGCGTTCGCAAAGGTCAGCGACCTCGTTGATGAACGTGATCTTGGTCGCCAGGAAAGCGTTGCCGGCATACTTGGTAAGCTCGGCCGAGCGGCGGCTCATCTCCAGAATGGGGGCCTTCCCGCCAAGGAACAGAGGGCGATAGATTTCACGCATCACCTGCATACCGCGGGGGTCATCGCTGCCGATCACAATCCGGTCGGGGTGTTTGAAGTCGCTGATGGCCGCGCCTTCACGCAGGAACTCGGGGTTCGAAACTACCGCGAAATCAGCGTCTGGGTTCGTTTCGCGAATGATGCGTTCCACTTCGTCGCCGGTGCCGACCGGGACGGTGGACTTGTCGACCACGACGGTGAAACGCTTCATGGCTCGCGCGATTTCTTCGGCGGCGCCGTGGACGTAGGACAGGTCAGCGTGACCGTCACTGCCGCGCGAAGGCGTCCCTACCGCGATGAATACGGCATCGGCCACGGCAACGCTGGCGACCAGATCGGTGGTGAAAGACAGGCGATGTTCTTCCACATTGCGCTTCACCAGTTCCTCGAGTCCGGGCTCGAAGATCGGAATGCGGCCTGCCTTGAGCGCCTCAATCTTGCGCTCATCCTTGTCGACACAGACCACGTCGTGCCCGAAGTCAGAGAAGCACGCCCCTGAAACGAGCCCGACATATCCCGAGCCGATCATCGTAATCCGCATTTGGAGATTCCATTCTTGTCATGTGGCGACCGGGGGGAACCGAACGTCTATGAGTTTGGTCCGGCCGCCTCTTGCCGGATTGGCCGAAGGTCAGGTGGACAAAATTGCCTGGGGCACGCGTTCAGTCGCGCGCTGGCGTCCATCAAGATCCCGGTCATCAATCCAGCATTGCTGAGGTCCGCCCGTACTGCGATCCCGGGCGTATTGCCGCCTCGCTGCGGGCAGATCAAGTCCCGCTCCCATAGGTCGGACCTGGATGGAACGTGCTGACGCAAAACGGCACATCCCGGATAGAACGAAAAATTGCCTGACGGACGGGGGTGCTTTAGTATGTTTAACAGGTCGCAAAGGATAACGGACTAATTATTGATATTAGGGGTAAATTCATGTCGCTGACAAAATCATATCGCCGCAATATGTTCGGCATAGCTGCTATCGCAAGCATCGTGATTTCTGCCCCGGCTTCTGCGGTTTCGATGAATGGTTTTGGCGACGGCGGATTTGAGTACATTTTCGGCAGTTACGCGCCTGGCGGAGATTGCTCACGCGAACCTCGTATGACAATCGACGCGGCGGGGATGACTTTCCGCGCCAATGGCCGAACCCTTCAGGTTACACGCTTCGAATACGCCGCCAGCTTTTTTGGCATGGCCTATGAGGGCATCACTCTGGCCTTCTATCCATTCCCGCGCGGCGAATACGAGATGGGCGACCTGTTCATGCTCGTGAACGATGATGAGCGTGCGGGGACCATCCGGATTGAGTCCAATGCGGAGCAGGGCAAACGTCTGGATCCTTTCCACGCGGCCTTGCTCGGCAGCTACAGCCTCTGCGCTGGCACGGGCAGCGGCGTTGCGCCGCCACAAGTCACGGATGCGGAGCCAGTGCCGGGTGTGCCTCTGGACTGGAATAACCTGCGCTCGCAGGTTGGTCGCTATCCGGGCAGTTACTCCGAAGACAACATCGACCTGTTCGATAAAGGCGAAGTAGCCGCCGCTCTTCGGGCGTTGCTGGGCGCCAAGATGGAGGTGCTAGAGGTCAACCTCTCGACCGTTGGACCGCTCGAACGGCAGGGCAACCTCTATTATATCTACGGCAACGCGCCGCATCGCGGGGGTGAGGATCAGGCCTATGTTCTGATCGACAGCGCGAAGCGCGCCGTGCAGGTTGGGCTTTGGGAACAGGGTAAGCTGACGGTCTATGCACCCGCGAGCGGTCGCCTGGCTGTCCCGCCGGACATCCAGACGATGTTGAACAACAGTCCGGGTGAGAGCGCGGTCGCGGCGCCGGGCACGCCTTGGGAATTGCTACCGATTCAGGGTCGAGCGCCTGCAGCCTATGTCGAAGCTGCCGCGTCGACGAGCATCACGTCGCTTTCAATCTACTGTGAGAACGGTCGCCCCTACGCCGCCATGCTGCTGGGGCGGGGCGCCGCAGGAGCGCGCGTGACGCTGACGTGGAACTTCGCCGGCCGCTTGGTGGATATTCCGATGCAGCGCGCGAACAATGACGGCACTTACTGGGTCGGCGCAGCGAATACGCAATTGTTGCAGCAATTGATGGCCCAGAGCGACCCTGTGCTGTTTCGCATCGACGGTCGTATGGAAGGACAGGCTTCCCTCGCGGGGGCGCCTACTGTGGTGCGTACGGCGCTACAGCAGTGTGTAAGGTTCTAGATCGGATTGAGGCCGCTCGCTGAGGTCGGGGAGCTTTGCCCTAACCTGTTGAAGCAAGCGCCTCAGGCTTATGCTCCGCAATCATCGTATCCCAGGTTTCCCAATCTATGGAGCGACCCGGATAGGCGACTTTCTCGAACGGCCAGTCCGCCATCCAGCCGATCACCCAATTGTACAACTCGGCATCGAAGCCGGCGTCGAACTGAGCTTTCGTCACCCACATCCTCACCTCGGCATCGTAACCGCTGACGGGGCTGGGATAGACGTAAACGCACCCAAGCTCGCGGCTGCCGTCTGGGGTAAGTACGGCATAGGCGAATGATGTGCGGCTTTCGAACCTCGCCTGCTCGTTCAGCATGTCTTGTAGGGCATCGGCGTCCGTGATGTTTTCGTGGGGCCAACCGGTGCTGCGCGTGAACGTCTTCTGCAAATGCTCAATCGACGACATGTAAGCGTCGAAGTCGACCTTGGCCAAGTCGGGTCCAAGGGGCACGATCTTGAAGTCGGCCGTTTCAACCAATGTGGGAACATTGAAATCTGGCGGGATGAATGCTGCCTTCTGCGAAGCCTCTGGCACCGGCGTATTCGCCCCTGACGCCGTGACAGCGTTTGCGGACGCCATCATCGCCATTGCGAAGGCGGCGCCCATAATCCTGAATTTCATCGAGATGTTCCCGCTTGTGGTGAGGGGGCGCCGAATGCGGGCCCGTCCTTTCAAGCGAGGCTTCCTTGAACTAGCTGGAAAACCCGTATGCTACGCATAGACGCAGACTATGCTGATCGGCTTGCGAGTGCTCCATCAGGCTGAGGTGGCAACGGCGTTTCCGCCTGCCTCGTCGCTCTGGCTCCCAAGAGAGCCCAGCTTAGATACGGCACCCGAACAACGAGCATATGTATCGCGATCGGTATCGCGATTCCCCACACTGTGCCGATGAGAAGAAGCGTTGGCGGGTGGCCCACCACATTCCCTAGCGATATCCGTGACGCCGCGGTCCCGAACACGTGGAAGAGGTAGATCGAGTAGGAGAAGTAGCCGATCTTGGCCAATGCCGGCACCACCGGCATCCAAGCCAGAAGGGCAATCCCGCACAGCGCGCCGATCGTTATATCTATCTCAAGGGACACAAGGCCCAGCAGCGCGCAGGTTATTGCCCATCGCCAGCCAAACCGCTTCATCGCCACACCGATCAGAAAGAAGGGCAGCAGATAAAGCGCGCGATTGACGGCAAATATTCCGGGCTCACCATGTCTGAATATGAAAAGCAGGGCCGCGATCATCGTCACTGCGGCTATGTCCGTCGGCTCTCGCAGCAGGCCGAAATAATCGACGACGCCGACTATCGCGAATATGACCAGCAGCGCCGAAATGAACCAGAGGTGGGTGTATGGCCATATCACCGTGAGCGGGATTTCAGCCCACTCCTTCTCGCCATTGGTGCCCGGCGCCAGCTTCTGAACCACGGCGAACAACAGGCTCAGGCAAACGAAGGGGATGGCGATGCGCTTCAGCTTTCCGATAGTGAAGCGTCTGGCGTTGCCGCGCTGAACGGGGCGCATGGCGTAAACCACGCCCGACAGGAACGTGAACAGCGGCATGCGGACGTAGGCCAGCGTTTCGTTGAAAACAGTGTATCCGCTGTCGGGAGCCAACCGAAGGCCTGAGTTGGGGCCCGCCCCGACAACATGATAGAACACCAGAAGGATGCACGCGATACCACGAACAGTGTCGAGATTTTCGTCCCTCGTCATGGTTTCGGTAGGTTCCTCACCTGCTCGACAATCGGAATGAGAACAGGTTTCAGGAGGTGTGGCAAGAAATATGGTTAATACATTAAACTTATATCAAGAATGAATTTCAAACTGAAATACTATTCGATGGATGAGGGCGGTATAATTCAGAGAGTGTATTTGTTTAAGCGAGTTGATCTATCTTATTAAAAAGAGGCGATTATCTTGATAAAACCAGAACTGGAATTCGTATATGAAGCGGGTGGCGATCTGGAACCGCCACGCGAGATCGGCAAAGTGGTGGACGGCACGCGGCGGATCATCCCGATCGTGGCCGGCGGCTATGTTAAGGGGCCGAAAATTAGTGGCCGTCTGATGGGGAACTCAGCCGATTGGCAATTGACCCGGCCTGATGGAGTGACCGTAGCCGATGCGATCTATGCGATCGAAACGGATGACGGCGCGCTGATCCAGATCCGCAACAAGGGCCTTCGCCACGGTCCGCCCGAGGTGATGGATCGTCTCCGACGGGGTGAGGACGTGGACCCGGCCGAATACTACTTCCGCACGGTGCCTGAATTCATCGCGCCGGAAGGTCCATATGACTGGCTCAACCGTTCGATCTTCATCTGCAGCGGCGCCCGTTACGCCAGCGGGATCAAGTTGTGGGTGTGGCGGGTCCTGTGAGGCCTGAACCGCTGGGCGATCAGAACGAGGCGGTCATCGCGACCGAGACATAGCGCGCGTTGCCGGTCTGCGGTGCATTGGGGGCAGTTTCAAGGAACCGCCCCTTGCTGATCCATGCGCCGTTAGCCTCCGCTCGCAGCCGCCTCGGGACTATCCACCAGCGCACTCGACCTTCCACTTGATGGCCCGCGAAAGATCCTGAATTCCCCGATGGATCGCGCACGCCCGTCGTGGAAAACGCATCGGCTTTCTCTGCAAGCCACATCGCTCGATAGACGACAAACCCGTCGAGCCGGGAGGTGGGTGCCAGTTCCAGCCGCAACCCAGGCGTGCTGATGTTTGCGCGCCCAATCTGCGCGTAGATCCCTGCCGGGGCGAGATCGGCGCGACGCATTCCGAACAGCGTATCGAAACGCCCGTACGACCCGTCAGGACCGTCCCCGCTGGCATAGTCGTATTCGACCGCCAACCGCGCCTTCAGCGGGCCGGGGAAGGTGTATCCCGCATCTAAGTGGAGGAACCATGCCGACACGTCGAGTTCGCCTGCGGTCTCCGCCGCCGACGATCGGACAGTGCCGAACTGGTAGATACCTTCGACTTCGAAGTCTGCTTTGCCTGAGGCAGCATCGCGGATCAGCCGCGCGCTCACGTTCTGGAGTTGTCGATTGCGTGTGGGCCTTGTTGGCGCGTCACGTTCGGCCAATCCGACATAACCGACCTCCATCGTGGCGCCCGCGACAATGCTTGGCTTGCTGACAAGTGCGCCCCAAAGCTGCAGGTCAAAGCTTTCTCGATCGAGCTTGCCCTTATTGTCGAGGATCGAAGGCAGGTCGTCGGGTAGGCGTCTTTGCGGCAGCACGTAGAACAGCGTCGCGGCTGTTCCGTCGCCCGCACGTATGTCCGTGCGCAGTCCGGTATAACCGTTCGTGGTGTTGCGATACTCGTCCGCCGCGACCAGCCGCCGCGAACCTAAGTTCAGGGTGAAGCGTCCGGCCTGAAGTGCCAGTCGGCTCCCAGCGCCGAACGGATCACGAGCTTCATAACCAAGATAGGCCTGTACCGGCTCAACAGTGTTGACCTCGCCGGTTCCGATGGCGCTTCCGGGCTCACTTCCAAAGGCGCGGCTATCGTAGAATTCCACCCCGGCTCGAAATCCATCATCGCGGTATTCGGCCAGAACGGTAGTGCGGACGCTGAACAGTTCATCCTCCGCACCAAATCCGGCGCGGGCCTGACCTTCCAGGCTCTCATAACGGACCCGCATCGAACCGTTCAGAGTCAGCCCATCGGATGACACATTCTGCGCTTGAACGGGCAGCGGGGAGAGCGCGCCAAACGCAAAGCCCGTGAAGAGATATATATGTTTCATGTTGGTAATTCGATGATACATATGCATCATGATCGAAGCAACTGGCTCTGGATCGTGGTTAGCGTTGTTGCACCAGCTTCCGGCGAAGCCGCCCTATCTGCGGGTGAAGATCTGGCGCCGTCTTCAGGCAATCGGCGCGGTGCCGCTCAAAAATGCGGTTCATGTGCTGCCACTTCGCGACGAGACTGAGGCCGCCTTTCGCGACTTACTGGCGGAAATTACCGGCAGCGGGGGAGAGGCGCAGTTGATAGAGGCGCGGCTGATCGAAGGTCAAACCGACGACGATCTCCGTGCCTTGTTCAACTCCGCTCGCAATGCCGATTACGAGGAGCTGGCTGAGGGTGCTCGACGCGCAATTGATGGCGGGCCAGTGTCTGGTGCCGAGATCGCCAAATTCCAACGACGCCTCGCAGAGATCGTTCGCCTGGATTTCTTCGGGGCCGAGGGAAGGCAGCTAGCGGAATCCGCTCTGCGTGAACTGGATGAGCAGAGTTATGCCCACCCTGACGTGAGCCGGTCGGATGCGCCGCCTCACCTTTCGCCCGCCAACCTAAAGAACCGCGTCTGGGTGACCCGGCGCGGAGTCCATGTTGATCGCATTGCCTCAGCATGGCTGATCCGCCGGTTCATTGATCGCAAGGCGCGCTTCAAGTTCGTTGACGCGAAGGGCTATTCGCCCACGTCCGGCGAATTGCGCTTCGACATGATAGAGGGGGAGTTCACGCACGAGTGCGATAGATGCAGCTTCGAAACGCTGCTGCATCGCGCCGAGCTTTCGGACGACCCTGCGCTCGTCGCCATTGGCGAGATCATCCACGATCTGGACATCGCCGACGGCAAGTTCGGCAGGCCGGAGACGGCGGGGCTGGGCGCCATGCTGTTCGGTATCTGCGCCTCCACAGACGACGATCTGGAACGGATAGCTCGGGGTAGTGACGTGCTTGACCAGTTCCACGCCTTTTTCAGCCACGGCAAGGAAACGCGATGAGCGGCGATCATGGCATTCCTTTTGGAGAGGCCGTCCGAGTCTGGGCCCGCATCGCGGCGTTGAGTTTTGGCGGCCCCGCCGGACAGATCGCGGTGATGCACCGCATTCTCGTCGACGAGAAGCGGTGGATCGGGGAGGAGCGGTTCCTGCACGCTCTCAACTATTGCATGCTGCTTCCCGGGCCTGAGGCGCAGCAGCTTGCCGCCTATATTGGCTGGCTGCTTCACAAGACGAAGGGCGGACTGGTGGCCGGGGCGTTGTTCGTTCTGCCCGGCTTCCTTGCCATTCTTGCGCTGAGTTACGTCTACGTCCTGCTCGGACATGCGCCGTTGATTGAAGGGTTATTTTTCGGCCTGAAGGCCGCGGTGCTGGCCGTGGTGGTTCAGGCGGTTGCGCGGATCGGTTCGCGCGCGCTGAAGAATAACGTCATGCGCGGCATCGCTGCGGCGGCCTTCGTTGCGATCTTCTTCCTCGACGCGCCGTTTCCGCTGATCGTGCTGGTCGCCGCGCTTATCGGCTACGTCGGCGGCCGAAGGGGTGTGGCAGCGTTCAAAGTCGGGGGAGGGCATGGAACTGCGGGCGGCAATGTGATCCACGACCGCGATACGGCTCTGGGTGAGGGGCTTCCGGAGCACGCCCGACCCAATCTGGCCTGGTCGCTCAAGATTTGCGGAACTCTGCTTTTTCTGTGGCTCGCGCCGGTCGCTGCGCTGTTCGCGATTCTCGGCCCGGACGATGTGTTCACGCGCATCGCCAGCTTCTTCAGCCAGATGGCCGTGGTCACGTTCGGCGGCGCTTACGCTGTGCTGGCCTATGTCGCGCAGGAGGCTGTCGGCACTTACGGCTGGCTTAAGCCCGGCGAGATGCTCGATGGACTCGGGCTGGCGGAAACCACGCCCGGACCGCTCATCATGGTCACGCAGTTCGTGGGTTTTCTCGCCGGCTTCCGCGATGCCACAGGACTGCCGCCGCTCGTCGCTGCAACACTGGGCGCGGTGCTGACGACGTGGGTCACGTTTGTGCCGTGCTTCCTGTGGATTTTCGCCGGAGCCCCTTTCGTAGAGCGGCTGCGGGGAAACCGTGCGCTTTCGGGCGCACTGACCGCGATCACCGCAGCGGTGCTGGGGGTAATCCTCAATCTCGCGGTGTGGTTCGGTATCCACACATTGTTCGGCGAGGTGCGCGAAGTGAGCGTAATCGGCCGGTTTGACGTGCCAGTGCTGGCCTCGCTGAACATCCCCGCGCTGATACTGGCTGGCGGCGCCGCAATCGCAGTGTTCCGCTTCAAGATCGGAATCATCCCGATGATCCTGGTCTGGGCGAGCCTCGGCGCGGCCTACGCACTTCTCTCGTGAAGCGAGCAACGCATATCAATTGTGCGAAGCATTTGGGAAAATGGTCGGGGAGACAGGATTCGAACCTGCGACATCCTGCTCCCAAAGCAGGCGCGCTACCAGACTGCGCTACTCCCCGACCGGTTTCGGCCTGCCTTGCGGCGGGCCTGTCCTGCGGACTTGCACTTGCGGCGTGGCTGGTGGGCCCGGCAGGATTCGAACCCGCGACCTAGCCGTTATGAGCGGCCAGCTCTAACCGCTGAGCTACAGGCCCCTGTGGACCAACCCGTTGCGCCGCTTGCGCGGGGCGGGAGGTAGCTTCGCGGATCGGCGATGGCAAGAACTGCGCAGCATCGTTTCTGCGATTGTGGCGTCTCAGGCGATTTTTCCACCGTGGTCACGCAGTTCGCCGTCGCCATCATTCGCCACGAGATCGGCCAGAACCGGCAGATCGAGGGTAAGCCGCTCGCCATGTTGTTCCAGCGTGCCACCGGCAGCAACAGCTTCTGCCCGGGCCAGTCGCAACGAAAAGCCGCTGCCGAACATGCCGGCCGACACGGCCCTTGGCTGCACGGTGGCGGTCGCTGCGAACAGGTCGTCGCTATCCAGCAGCGCAGATGGGAGATCGGCTGTCAGGGTGACGCGAGATCCATCCGACAAGAGCGTGAGGTCGATTACCTCGCCGGGGCCCATCGTCCCGGCCAGCGTCGCCAGTATCCGCCACAGCAGCTGTTGCGCCTCTGTCTCATCTACGGCGAGCACGAAGGGGCCGCCACGAATCGTCAGGTCGATCCTCGCGCTTCGGGGACGCAGAACGCCTTCGATACGGCGGAGGAGTTGCTCCGCCACACTCCGCAGGTCGCAGCGTCCCTCGTCCAGTTGCATCGAACCGGATCCGAGCCGGGCGAGTCGGTCAATCTCGTCGAAACCGGCCAGCAGACGCGCGGCGTCGACGGCGATTCCCGCTGCCAGCGCGCGGTACTCGTTCGGGGCGGGGCCGAACATCTGCTGCTGGATCAACTCCGCAAACCCCTGGATCGCGCCGACCGGCGTGCGCAGCTCGTGCAGCAGTTGGCGAACACGGTCCGCCGCGGCGGCAGAGGAGGAGACAGCGGATTGCGTTTCGAAGCGCCGCATACGGCCGCGGTAGCCATCGAAAGCGCCTCCCGTGGGCGTGAACGCGGGCACGGCATCGACCCGCCAATCACCGGCAATCTCATAAGGTCCGGCCAGCGTGATCCGCACCCCGCGCAAGGGCTGGCGCTGCGATAGGGCGCGGATGGCCCATGCGTCGGCGAGGACGGTGGCGCCTTGGCCGCTCGGGCCCAATCGCAGACCGACCGCGAGCGGGGCCATGGCGGGATCAGCCCATACAATCACGCCGGCAGCATCGGTGGCGAAGTCGAAAGCGCCGCGCCGCGGGCTGCCTTCAGCTAAATCCGCATAGCTGCGTACATCGCCCAGCGGGAGGCGCGGTGTCGTGGCGGCTTCGCGGCGCGCTCGCTGGAAAGCCTCGATCCTGCGGACAAGAGCGCCGATCCCTGCTTCAGCCTCTGGCGATATCGCCTCTGAGAGGGGCTCGCTGGGCTCAGGCACTCGTGGCGGCTCAGGTTCTTCGAACCATACTTCAGGCTCGTTCTCTCGCTCAGGCTCTGGAAGCACCAGATCTCGCACGCCGAGCCGTTCCAAAACTTGCCGGGCGGCGAAGGGAAGGTTGCGCCGATGGCGGAGGAACCCGCGCGCTGTCATCGACAGGCGAGGGATTAGGTCCAGCCACTCGTTTTCCTCAAGCTGCGCCGTCGCCATCGCGGCAGCCGCTGCCTGCGGATCGCGGGTGGAAAGCCAGGTGACCAACGCCGTGTTGCGCAAGCGCAGTCCGGGCGCACGCAGGATCGCGGATTGCATCGCCGCGGGCAGATCGTCCGCCAGTTCGCCCAGCCGGTCATAGGCCAACTGCACCATTGCGCCTTCCGCGTCAGGCGGCATGGATCCGAGTAGATCGAGCAACTGCCGATACTGCGTTCGCGTCGCGGCCTCGCTCTGCGCGGAACTACGCAGCACGGTGGCAAGGCGATCATCAAACTGCATCGGTTCTCCGGCGAGGAAAGGCTGCGCGTCGCGCGAGGCACGCATGGCCCTTAGCCGGTCTCAGGCAGTCCGAAATGGCCTCCCTTTGGTGCGTTGCAAAGCGGGACAATTGCCGTCATACACAACAATATTTCGGGGCAACGGGGCGGGATGGCCGATAATTTCAACGGCCGGTTATTCCATTTTGATCTCACGTTCGGGGGTGAAATTCTATGTCAACGCTCGACACTATTGATCGCCACCTGCTTGCCGAATTGCAGGCTGAAGGGCGTGTCACAAACGTCGATCTTGCCCGACGGGTCGGCCTTACCGCACCGCCGTGCCTGCGCCGCGTTCGCGCGCTTGAGGAAGAGGGCGTAATCCGCGGCTATCACGCCGATCTGGATGCGTCGAAGCTGGGCTTTGCGATCACCGTCTTCGCGATGGTAAGTCTGAAAAGTCAGGCGGAAGAAGACCTGCGGGCTTTCGAAAACCACATCAAGGCGCTGCCCGAAGTGCGCGAATGCCATATGCTTAATGGCGAGATCGACTTCATTCTGAAGATCGTCAGCCGCGATCTGCAGAGCTTCCAGGAATTCCTCACCAGCAAGCTCACGCCAGCGCCGAACGTGGCCAGCGTGAAGACTTCCTTGACCATTCGCACATCAAAGAGCGAACCGGGCGTTCCGCTCGGCTGATCTTCAGCGATATTCTGACCGCAAGCAGGCTCAACTCGCTCTTCCGCCCGAAGTTGCGAGGATGTAGGCTGCTGGAAAGAATAAGGGAGAGTTTCTTCATGAAGAGTCGCGCGCTTGCAGCAGCAGTGGCGCTGGCCTGCGTCGTTCCTGCGGCGGCCCTCGCTCACCATTCCTTCGCGGTCTATTTCGATCCGGACAAGGAAGTGAGCATCACCGGCAAGGTCACTGCGTTCCGCTTCACCAATCCTCACGGCACGGTGGTGCTGGATGTGACGGACCAGCAGGGCAAGGTGACGGAATGGCGCGCGGAAACCAACGCACCCGTCGTGCTCATGCGCCGGGGTTGGGCGAGGGACAGCATCAAGCCGGGCGAGACCGTCACGATTGACGGCTGGGTCAGCCGCGATGGGAAGCCCTATATGCGCCTGCGCCGCGCTGTTCGGGCAGACGGCAAGCTGATCGGCTCCGCGGCGTTCGGGCAGGCGGACCAGAGCTGACCATGCGCGCATTGCTGATCGCAGCCACCACCCTGATGGTGGCCCCCGCTCCCGCTATGGCAGAGCCTGACCTGCGCGGTTTCTGGAACCTCAGCTTCGGGTCGGAGCAGCCGCCGGCTGACCTGATCGCCAAGCTGCCAGCCAATACCGTCGTGATCGAGGATACCGGCGTCGTCGAGTTTCCGAAGGACGAATACGGCGGGCTCAAAATGAAGCCGGAAGCGCTCGCAAAGGCGACGGCATGGCAGCCTGAGGACGACATGCTCGTCTCCCGCGTCTGCCTCGCGCCGTCGATCGTCTATGCGCTGCAGGGACCGTTCCCGTTCGAGGTCTACCAGACGCCCGATCTGATCGTGCTGAAGTACGAGTATTTCGATCAGGTGCGGCTGATTCACATGGACGGGCGCGGTCATCCGCCTGCGGATGCGCCCCATTCCAAGATGGGCCATTCCATCGGTCGCTGGGACGGTGACGAACTGGTGATCGACACCACGCATATCGCCGCTTCTACCATCACGAACAACGGCCTGGACCACAGCGACAAGATTCACATGGTCGAACGCTATCGCCTGAGCGAAGACGGCAAGAGTATTCTGGCGACCCAGTGGTTCGAGGATCCCGAGGTGCTGGAGAACAACGGCGCGCGCTACATCAAGTGGACGCGGCAGACGGGCCAATATGTCTATCCGTACGAGTGTGATCCCAGCTTCGCGTTGGAATACGAACGGATCGGAAAACCTGCGGGGCAATGATCATGACCGAGACTGCTGACCAAGCAGAAGGCATACGCTGGGGACGCGCATTCCTGGCGGCACTAGTGGTAGAGGTCGTTCTGGCCATCGGCGCCGCGCCGGTCGCTCTGATGTCGGCCACGCCCGTATCCGTCCTCAACGCGGCGATCCCGCCTGCGTCGTTCATCGTGTCTCTGCTGGTGGTACTCTGGCTGTTCCGCCGCACAGAACGCCCGGTGGCAAACGGCGTGGCGACGGGCATTATGAGCCTGGTGATCTACCTCGTACTGGCGCTGATCGCCTATTGGTTGGCTCCGGAGCAGGCGGACTTCAGTCAGGCCGCGGACCTGCCATACCTCGCCTCTCACGCGCTCAAGATACTGGGCGGTGCTGCAGGCGGCTATCTGATTTCCCGACGGCGCGCGGGGGCCATTGGCTGAAGCTTGCTAATCAAGGAATGATGTGGTGGCGAACCGAGCGCAGCGCGGTTCGCCACCACACATAAGCAGCATCACCCCTCGCGCTGGGCGAGCCATTCTTCCAGCCACTTGATCGAATAGTCGCCGTTCAGGACATCCGGTTCGCGCAGCAGTTGCTGGTGCAGGGGGATGGAGGTTTTCACGCCTTCAACCACCATTTCTTCCAGCGCGCGCCGCAGGCGCATGATGCAGCCTTCGCGAGTGCGGCCGTAGACGATCAGCTTGGCGATCATGGAATCGTAGTACGGCGGAATTTTGTACCCGGCGTAGAGGCCGCTATCCACGCGCACGTGCATGCCGCCAGCCGCGTGATAGGCGGTGACCAGCCCGGGGCTGGGGGCGAAGGTCCAAGGGTCTTCCGCGTTAATGCGGCATTCGATCGCGTGGCCTTTGAACTCGATGTCTTCCTGCGTCACGGACAGCGGGCGGCCTTCGGCCACGCGGATCTGTTCGCGAACGAGGTCGACGCCCGTGATCGCTTCTGTGACCGGGTGTTCCACCTGCAGGCGGGTGTTCATTTCGATGAAATAGAACTCGCCGTTTTCCCACAGGAACTCGATCGTGCCCGCACCGCGATAGCCCATGTCGGCCATTGCCTTCGCCACGATGCCGCCCATCCGGTCGCGTTCTTCGGGCGAGATGACAGGGGAGGGGGCTTCTTCGAGAACCTTCTGGTGGCGGCGCTGTAGCGAACAGTCGCGCTCACCCAGATGGATGGCGTTGCCGTTACCGTCGCCGAACACCTGGAATTCGATGTGGCGCGGGTTGCCGAGGTACTTTTCGATATAAACGGTGTCGTCGCCGAACGCGGCCTTAGCCTCGTTCCCGGCCTGCTTCATCAGCGTTTCGAGCTGATCGGGGCTGGTGCAGACCTTCATGCCGCGCCCGCCGCCACCGCTGGCCGCCTTGATGATCACCGGATAGCCGATTTCCTCGGCAATCTTCGCTGCTTCGACAGGGTCAGATACCGCGCCGTCGGAACCCGGAACCAGCGGCAGACCCAGCGCGCCAGCAGTACGCTTGGCTTCCACCTTGTCGCCCATGGTGCGGATGTGTTCGGGCTTCGGGCCGATCCACACGATGTCGTGCGCTTCCACGATTTCCGCGAACTGCGCGTTTTCCGACATGAAGCCATAGCCGGGGTGAATCGCGTCCGCGCCCGAAATTTCGGCCGCGGAAATGATCGCCGCGGTGTTGAGATAGCTGTCGGTGGCAGGCGGCGGGCCGATGCATACCGCGTGGTCAGCCAGGCGCACGTGCATGGCATCGGCGTCAGCGGTGGAGTGCACCGCCACCGTTTCGATGCCCATTTCGTGCGCGGCACGGTGGATGCGAAGCGCGATTTCGCCGCGGTTGGCGATCAGCAGCCGGGTAATGGGCATGGTTGCGCGAGCCTTCAGGCGATCACGACCAGCGGCTGGTCATACTCGACCGGCTGGGCGTTTTCGATCAGAATGCTCTGGATGGTGCCGTCCTTGTTGGCGGTAATCGGGTTCATCACCTTCATCGCTTCCACGATGAGCAGCGTGTCACCAGTCTTCACCTTGTCGCCAACCTTCACGAACGGTGCCGCGCCCGGTTCCGGGAAGAGATAGGCGGTACCGACCATCGGCGAACGCAGGGCATTCGTGAGATCAGCAGCAGGCGCAGCCGTTTCAGCGGCAGGAGCCGCTGCCGCAGCAGCAACGGGGGCGGCCACCGCGACAGGCGCAGCGGCAACCGCTGCAACAGGCGCCGCGCCGCGCGAAACGCGGATGCTGCGCTCGCCGTCTTCAACTTCGATTTCGGTGAGGCCGGTTTCGGCCAGCATCTCGGCGAGCTGGCGCACCAGCCCGACATCTACATTCATCCCACCTGCGCCCTTGGCGCCGGCTTTGCCCTTGTTGACGCCTTCGTCGGCCATCGATGTCCCTCGCGACATTATCTCGTGGCCGCGCGCTATGCGTTTTGCTGCGCGGCAAGGCAAGGGGGCACGGGCGAAGCCGGTGTCAGACGTGTGTCAAAGACGTGCCGCTGCCTCAAGGGCCAATTCGTAACCAAAGGCACCGAAACCCGCGATGGTTCCCTTGGCTGCCATGCCCACGAAGCTCTTGTGCCGATAGGCCTCGCGAGCGGCGGGGTTGGAAATATGCACCTCGATCACCGGGGTCTTGATGGAGCGGATCGCATCGTAGAGCGCGAGGCTGGTGTGCGTCAGCGCGCCTGCGTTAAGCAGTACCGCCTTCGCATTCACCGCCTGCGCTTCGTGCAGCCAGTCGACCAGATGGCCTTCGTGGTTTGATTGGCGCAGGTCGATTTCCAGACCCAGCCCGCGGCCCTTGTCTTCCAGGCGCGAGGCGATGTCGTCCAGTGTGTCGGACCCATAGATCTCCGGCTCGCGCATACCGAGCAGGTTGAGGTTCGGGCCGTTGAGGACGAAAACGGTGTCAGACATCTGGAATTTCCCCTTGTGACGCGCGGCATAGCGGGAAGGGGCGTCCTTCGCAAAAGGGGAAAAGCGAGAGCCCGCAAGCTGGCGGGCTATGATCGGCTCAGGGGCGACCTCTCCACCGACGGGCGGGCGCTCCACAATCAGCCCTCCACGCCCTTGGATTTGCCCCACTGACGGGCGGCGGTGTAGCCGAGGTAGCCTGTGCCGAAGAGGGCGTAGAGCGACTCTGGCAAGCCGTTCAGATAGGCATTCATGCCGTCCGCGATCGCGCGCGCCGCATCGGGGCGGAAAACTGCGATCAGGCCCATCGGTACGGCCCACAGGATCATCGCGTACATGACATAGAGGAAGCTGGGGCGGGCGCGGCTGGTCCACGGGTCGGCGGACTTTGCCTCAGCCAGAATGGCGGAAAGCCGCGCCTGCACGGTCTCCAGTTCCTGCGTTCCTTCCAGGCGCAGCAGTTCCAGCTTGGCTTTCTCGCGACCCGCCTTGTCTGGAATCACCTTGTCGATAATCGACGCCAGTGGGCCGATGATTGATTCGAAGGGCATCGCGCGTTTCCTGTCTCAATTGACGAGTCGCACGATATGAACCCATATGGTTCCTGTAGGAAAGTCCGATTACCTTAAGCGGTTCGTTTGACCGGCGCAATTCGGGTGCGGAATGCGACCAGCACTCCCGACCCTGCAATGGTGATCATCCCCAGCAGGCTCACGCCATCAGGAATATCGCCGAATACCAGCCACCCGAGCAGCCCGGCCCACAGCAACTGCATATAGTTTAGCGGCGCGAGCAGAGATGCGGGCGCGTAACGGAACGCGGCAGTGAATAAAAAATGCCCCAGCCCACCGAACACGCCGAGGCTCAGAAACAGTACAGCCTCAATCAGAGATGGCGCATGGTCCTCGATAAACCACGGCATCGCGATCCCGTAGATCACCGAACCAGCCAGTGCAGTGTAGAACAGCAGGGCGAAAGTGTTCTCGCTGGCTGCCAGCACTCGCGAAAGCAGCTGGTAACCGAGGTTCATGGTCACGGCGATCAGCGCGAAGACCACGCCCATGGTCACCAGACCGCCACCGGGACGTGCGATCAGCAGTACACCCGCGAATCCTGCCAGAGTTGCGGCCCAGCCGATCCATCCCACGCGCTCGCCCAGGATCGGCCCAGCGACCACCACCAGAAGAATCGGTGCAAGAAAGGTGATGGCGGTCGTTTCCGCCACTGGCATCCTTTGCAGCGCCAACGCGATGAACAGCGACCCTGTCGCAAGGCATAGCGCCCGTACGATAACGAGTCCCGTACGCTTGGTCTGGACCATGCGCCGGCCATGCGTCGGCCCCAGCAAGGCGGCCATCAAAAGCAGGTTTCCAAGATACCGCACGCCCACGATCAGCGGCACTGCGTGATGCTGCGTCAGATATTTGGTCGTCGTGTCCATGCACGCGAACAATGCGAGCGCTGCCAGACAGAGCAGCGCCCCGCGAAGGGGGTGAGCAGCAGGCATCTGATCCCTGTGCGCCCCGGCAGGGGGCATGGGAAGGGGGGAAACCACTGGTCGGGACGACAGGATTCGAACCTGCGACCCCCACACCCCCAGTGTGATGCGCTACCAGGCTGCGCTACGTCCCGAGCCAGTGGAGGCGCGCCATATAGGCAAGCGATTCCAGAGTGGCAAGCGCCGCTGATTGCACCCCCTTTGCTTTGCTGCTAGGCGCGGCGGCCACCGAGGGAGAGGGCGGCCCAACGGCATCCCGAACCTGTCTTTCAGCCGTTGTAGTAGGCCGTCATCATGCTCGATTTCCTTGCCGCCGGCGCCGCCGGCGCTGCACCTCCCGGATGGATCCAGTTCCTGCCGATCATCGGTATGGTGGCGATCTTCTGGTTCCTCATCATCCGCCCGCAGATGCGCCAGCAGAAGGCTCATCGCGAAAAAATCGCTTCGGTGAAACGCGGAGATCAGGTGGTTACTGCCGGTGGCCTGCTCGGTAAAGTTCTCAAGGTCGATGATGACTACGTGGAACTGGAGATCGCTCAGGGCGTGAAGGTCAAGGCGGTCAAGTCCACTTTGGGCGATATCGTCGCTCCTTCCGGCAAACCGGCTAACGACTGAACGAGGGGCTGAGAGGCAATGCTCGAATTCCCCCCCTGGAAGCGCGTCTACCTTTGGGCCATCTCGCTTTTTCTCGCCGTTGCGTCGGTACCTTCGCTGGTCTCTCTGGCCGGCGTACAGTGGCCTTCTTTCCTGCCCAAGCCGATGGTCAGCCTCGGGCTCGACCTCGCGGGCGGAAGCCACATCATGCTGGAGGCGGAACCTAGCCAGGTCGCCCGCCAGCGTCTCGACACGATGGAAGAAGCGGTACGCGCCGCAATGCGCGACGCCAAGCCACGCATCCAGATCGGGGAAATCTCCACCTCGGGCGGTCGTCTCTCATTCCTGCTGCAAGACCCTTCGCAGGTTGATGCGGCCCGCGATCTGATCGAACCGATGACCACTGGCGCGGGGATGACCGGGCAGCGCGACTGGACGATCCAGGTGGTCGACGGCAGCCGCTTCATCCTCACGCAGACCAGGGCTGGCCTCGACCTTGCTGTCAACAACGCGATGGAAAGCGCCACGGAAGTGGTGCGCAAGCGTATTGACGCTCTCGGCACCCGCGAACCGACCATCATCCGCGCCGGTTCTGACCGCATCGTCGTCGACGTGCCGGGCTTGAAAGATCCGCAGGCGTTGAAGGACCTCCTCGGCCAGACGGCGGAGCTGGAGTTCAAGCTGGTCGATACGGAGGCGTTGCCGACCAACGTCGCGCAGGGCATCGCTCCGCCGGGCAGCGAAATCGTTCCTTATGCCAAGGGCACTCCTGGCGAAGGCACCGCCATTGCAGTGAAACGGCTTGGCGGTATCCGCGGTGATTCGCTCACCAACGCGCAGCAGACCTTCGAGCAGCAGACCAACGCCCCTGTCGTTTCGATTCAGTTCGATCCGCAGGGCGGCGCGCGTTTCGCGCGGCTGACGAGCCAGAACGTCGGCAAGCCTTTCGCCATCATCCTCGACGGTGAAGTGATCTCGGCACCGAATATCAACGAGCCGATTCTTGGCGGTTCGGCGCAGATTTCGGGCAGCTTCACGGTCGATACGGCAAACCAGCTCGCGATTGCGTTGCGTTCTGGCGCGCTGCCGGTCGATCTGACCGTGATCGAGGAATTCTCGATCAGCGCGGAACTGGGTGCTGACTCGATTGCCAAAGGCGCGATCGGAATGCTTGCGGGCCTCGGCGCGCTGATGGTCTTCATGCTCGTGACTTACGGCCGCTTCGGGGTTTACACCTGCTCGGCGCTGATCCTGAACCTGCTGATGATCCTTGGCGTGATGGCGCTGCTCGGTTCGATGGCCGCGCTGACGCTGCCGGGTATTGCGGGCCTCGTCCTCACGGTCGGCGCGGCGGTTGACGCCAACGTGCTGATTAACGAGCGTATTCGCGAAGAAAGAGCGCGCGGGCGCCGTGTGGTCCAGGCGGTTGAGCTTGGTTACAAGGAAGCAAGCCGCGCGATTTTCGACGCCAACATCACCAACACCATCGCTGCGGTGATCATGTTCATGTTCGGCACCGGTCCGGTGCGTGGCTTCGCAGTCGTGCTGCTGATCGGTATCGTGACGTCGGTGTTCACCGCCGTGACCATGACGCGTTTGTGGGTGGCCGGCTGGTTGCGCCGCAAGCGCCCCACCGACATCGTGCTGTAAGGGCTTAATCGGATGAAACTGCTCAAGCTCATTCCAGACAACACGAACATCCAGTTCCTGCGCTGGAGGGTGCCGTTCTACGGCATCAGCATTCTGCTCATGGTCGCGTCCATCGTCCTGGCGTTCACCAATGGTCTGAATCTGGGCGTCGACTTTGTCGGCGGTCAGTCGATCCGCGTGACCTTCCCGCAAGGTACGACCGCGCCGATGGCCGAAGTGCGCGAGGAAATTGACGCGCTCGGTTATGGTGAGCCGACGCTGCAGGCACTGGGTCAGCCAAACATCATCTCCGTTCGCATGGGCTTGCCCGACGAGGAGAATGCCGCGCTGACCGAAACCATGATCCGCGACATCCGCGCCACTCTGGAAGAACATCACCCGGAGGCGTCCATTGGCTCGGCTGAATCGGTTTCCGGCAAGGTTTCGCAGGAACTGTTCAAGACGGGCATGGTCGCCCTGGTCCTCGCGATGATCGGTATCTCGATCTACATCTGGATACGGTTTGAGTGGCAGTTCGGCGTCGGCGCGCTGTTCGCACTGGCGCATGACGTTACGTTGACGATCGGACTGTTTGCGCTGACGCAGATGGAGTTCGACCTCAACATCGTCGCCGCGCTGCTGACGCTGATCGGTTACTCACTCAACGACAACATCGTCGTTTATGACCGTGTCCGCGAGAATCTGAAAAAGTATCGCAAGATGCCGATGCCGGAGCTGCTGGATCTTTCGGTGAACGAAACGCTGTCGCGTACCGTCGTTACATCGACCTCGCTGCTCATCACGCTCGTGGCGCTGCTGCTGCTGGGTCCGGACGTGATCTTCGGGTTCACCGCGGCGATCACCGTCGGCATCTTCGTCGGCACCTACAGCTCGATCTTCATGGCAACTCCAATCCTGATTTGGTTGGGCGTGAAGCCGGACAGCTTCGTGCCGAAGGAAACGGCGATCGACGTTCAGGAACGGCGCGCTCGCGGCGAAGCCTGAGAACTCCAGCTATCTAATAAAACACCCCCGCGAGCGGAGAGTACCGCTCGCGGGGGTGTTGCATTTCACGGTATTGGCGGCGCGCAGCTCAGAGCTTGCGCACCAGCATTTCTGCCACTGCCAACCACGCCGGGCTATCCACCACGATCTGTCGTTGCCCGGCTCCGGGCGGTAGCAGGCCGACCATGCTTCCCTGGCGATCTATCAGCCGACCGAAGGCGAACCGCCCACCCGGCCGGGGGACGAGCACGTCGCGGTTGATGAGCCTGGGCGCTTCGTCGGGCGAGAATTGCCGTAGCCACAGCTGGTCGCCCGCGCGATATTCCCCCTGCGGCGTGTCGATGGCCAGGCACACGACCGGCGATTCTCCGCCCAAGTCGCTGGGCAGGATCGCGTCGCGCGGGTTGGGGAGGGCATCGGCGCCGCTTTCGGTTAGCCGCGCCACGATTTTGGGGTCGTCCGTGCTTTCGCTTTTCACCAGCAGGCCGGGTTCTACACCCAGCGCAGCCGCGATACGATTCATCCACACCAGCGAGAGGTTGCGCATACCCGTTTCAAGCCGGCCGATAGTTTGCGCGGTCGTGGGTGGATCGCAGCGCTCAGCGACTTCAGCCAGAGTCATTTTTTTCTGTTTACGAATATCGCGAATGCGATTGATCACGGTGCGCCCCTCTTAACCTATTTGGTTTTTTGTATTTTCCTACACGTCGCGGATGTTGGCAAGGCCAATCAGCCGTAACAGTAGGAGATTCTTGTGAAACCTGAACTTGTGGAGCGGGAACTTACGCCTGAAGGCCCCCGCAAGCGGGCTAGATTAACCGCACGACGACGAAGCGTCACGGTGAATTTGGCAGAATCTCCACTTGGCTGGCTGCATGCCCACGGCCACTTGGAAGACAGGCTGTTCGACGCCGGGGAGCGGCTGAGGGCGGATTATGAAACGGCGCAGCTTTCGCCCAGCTTGACCATGCGGTGGGAGCCGGTCCGCATCCGCACCACGGGCGGTGCGTCCCTTTCCCCCACGGAACGGCAAGTGGCCGCGCGGGAGCGCTTTCATGGAGCGATCAGTGCGGCGGGCAGGGGGCTGGACGACATCCTATGGCGCGTCGTCTGCGCGTGCGAGAGCTTGCCTACGGCAGAGAAAGCGCTCGAATGGCCCTCGCGCAGCGGCAAGCTGGTGCTGAAACTGGCGCTGGACAGGGTCGCGGACTTCTACCGCATCACCTGATCCAGCGAGTTTAGTCAGCCTTCGACCTGCTCTGCCAGCTCGAGCCAGCGCAGCTCGGCAGCGTCCTTCTCGTCGCGGGCTTTTTCTATCGCGGCATTCACGCTGGCAAACCGGGCAGGGTCGCGTGTGTAGAGATCGGGGTCGGCCAGCACTTTTTCGCCCTTCGCGATTTCGGCTTCGAGTTCCTCGATCCGCGCGGGCAACAGATCGTAATCGCGCTGGTCCTTGTAGCTGAGCTTGACCGATTTCGGCGCGGGGGGAGGGGGAGGTGCCTGCGGTGCCTTCGCCGCCTTCTTTTCCGCCGGCCCGCCGGTATTCTTTCGCTTGGCTTCCCAATCGGCATAGCCGCCTGCAACCACGTCCACCGTGCCGCTGCCATCAAGGCCGAGCGTCACGGTGACGGTGCGATCCAGAAAGTCGCGGTCGTGGCTGACGATCAGCAGCGTGCCTTCGTAATCCGCGATCACTTCCTGCAGCAGATCGAGCGTTTCGAGGTCGAGGTCGTTGGTCGGTTCGTCCAGCACCAGCAGATTGGACTTGCGAGCAAACTCGCGTGCCAGCAGCAGTCGGCTGCGTTCGCCGCCCGATAGTGCCCCGACCGGGGAATCGATCAGCGACGGTTCGAACAGGAAGTCCTTGAGGTAGGCCTGCACGTGCTTGCGCACGCCGCGCACGTCCACCCAGTCGCCGCCCTCGGCAAGAATGTCCCGCACCTTCTTCTCGGGGCTCATCAGGCTGCGCTGCTGGTCGATCATCACGCCGTTCAGCGTCTTCGCTAGCGTGACGGTGCCTTCATCGGGCTCCATCTCTCCGGTGAGCAGCTTCAGCAGCGTGGTCTTCCCCGCGCCGTTGGAGCCGACCACACCGATGCGGTCGCCGCGCTGAATGCGCAGGGAGAAATTGCGGATTACCGTGCGTTCGCCGAAGTGTTTGCTCACGCCTTCGGCGGTGATCACGGACTTGGTCCGAACCTCGTCATCGGTCGCCAGCGCCAGCTTTGACGTGCCAGCCTTGCCGATCATCGACGCGCGCTGCGCCCGCATCCGATAGAGAGCTTCCAGTCGGCCTTGGTTCCGCTTGCGCCGCGCGGTTACGCCGCGTTCCAGCCAGTGCGCTTCCAGCTTCAGCCGCGCATCGAGCTTATCCGCCGCGCGGGCCTCGGAAGCGTAGACTTCCTCTTCCCAGGCCTCGTAACCGCCGAAGCCGACTTCCTTGCGGCGCATCAGCCCGCGATCCAGCCACAGCGTCGCGCGCGTCAGCCGCTTCAGGAAGGTTCGGTCGTGGCTGATGACCACGAAGGCGCCCTTGTATCGGTTGAGCCAGCTTTCCAGCCAGTCGATCGCGGCCAGATCGAGGTGGTTGGTCGGCTCGTCCAGCAGCAGCAGGTCCGGCTCCATCGCCAGCCCGCGAGCAATTGCGGCGCGCCGCCGCTCACCGCCGCTGGCCGTTTTGGCCGGGCGGCTCATGTCGATGCCCAGCTGGCCCGCGATGGCCTCCACCTCGTGCCGCTGCGGGGCGTCCTTGCCGGACAGCGCATAGTCCATCAGCGTTTCGAACGCGGTGAAGTCCGGCTCCTGCTCCAGCAGCACGACGCGCGTGCCGGGCTGGATAGACCGTTTGCCGGTGTCGGATTCGATAAGGTCCGCGATGAGACGGAACATCGTGCTCTTTCCCGCGCCGTTGCGCCCGATCAGCGCCAGCCGGTCACGCGGCCCGATGTGCAGGTCAATCTCACGGAACAGCCAGCGGCCGCCTTGTTGCAGGCCCAGGTTTTCCCAGGAAAGGATCGGTGCTTCAGCCATGGCGGGGCAACTAGGGGCGCTTGTGCGTTGGGGCAAGGCAAGGTGATTGCGTGACGGTTCCGTCTTGTTGGCAGGGCCCAACGGTTCAGCCGCCCGCAAGCGGTCGTTCCGCAATCACGCGCCACTGAGATGGAGAATACCCGATGATCCGTTATGCCATTCCCCTCGTTGCCATTTCGGCCCTGGCTACGAGCGCTGGTGCCGCCGAAGTCCAGATTGCGGCGACCGGCCCGATCGTGGAACTGACGGTCCAGGAAAACGTGCAGGCAGAACCCAATCTCGTCACCGTCGGCGCGGGCGTGACGACACAGGCGAACACCGCGGTCGCGGCGATGCAGGCCAATGCTCAGGCGATGACTGCGGTGATCCAGCGCATCAAGGCGCTCGGCATTGCTGAACGCGACATCCAGACCACGGGCATCAGCCTGGGCGCGCAGTACGATTACGATCAGGAAAGCCGCCGCCAGGTCTTCCGCGGATATCAGGCATCGAATCGCGTCAGCGTGAAGCTGCGCGACGTTCCGCGCACTGGTCAGGTGCTCGATGCGCTGGTGGCAGCCGGGGCGACCGATATCTCCGGCCCCGACTTTTCGATTGAAGACGATAGCGCCGCCCGTTCGCAGGCCCGCAGCGCCGCTTTGAAGACGGCGCAGTCGCAGGCGATGGAATATGCACGTGCCGCCGGGTTCACCGGCGTTCGCCTGCTCCAGATCAGCGAGACCTCTGACGCCCGCCCGCCTATTATGTACGCCCGCGCAGTAGCTTTGGAATCACGCGCTGATTCCACGCCGGTGCAGCCGGGGCTCGTGCAGTCAGGCGTTACGGTGAATGTGACCTATGAACTGACCAAATAAGGCAGATTGGCCCGAGAGCGCCCCGATTCAGGGCACTCGGGCCACACCCTCGCGAAATTCGGGATCCAACAGGCTGAATGGAGGCTCACCGCCGCATTCACATCTTGTTCAATGGCTTGCGCCTAGGCAAACCCTCGCCATGCGCCAGCCGTTCGCCTTTCTTGTCGCTCTTTCCCTGCTCGCAGGCGGCATTGCCGTGCCTGCGGACGCGCAACAGCGTTTGCGGGAGAATGGGCAGAGGCAGGGCCCGGGTCAGCGTGGTGACCAGGCCAGTGCACGTGAAGAAATGTCCGCCGGACGGACCATGCCTTTGCGTGAGATCGAACGCCGCATCATTCCGCAGATGAAGGGCGCTGATTACCTCGGCCCGGAATGGGATCAGTCCGCCAGCGCCTATCGCCTGAAGTTCATGAAGGAAGGTCAGGTGACGTGGGTGGATGTCGATGCGCGCACGGGCCGCGTGCTTCGCGTTTCCAGATAACTGGCGGATTCAGCTTATTTCGGGATATGGGCGCCAAGTTGACGCGTTAAGCGGTATGGCCCACATCGGGCCTCGTTACAGCAGGGGAAAGGCACAGGCTCTATGCGCATCCTGATTGTCGAGGACGAGCCGACCCTCGGCCAGCAGTTGAAGACGACACTCGAACAGACCGGTTATGCGGTCGATCTCTCGCCAGATGGCGAAGACGGGCACTTCCTCGGCTCCACAGAAGATTATGACGCCGTGATTCTCGATCTCGGCTTGCCTGAAATTGATGGCCTCACCGTGCTGGGCATGTGGCGCAAGGAAGGGCGCAACTTCCCGGTTCTGGTGCTGACGGCCCGCGATTCCTGGTCTGACAAGGTCGCCGGGCTGGACGCCGGGGCTGACGATTATTTGGCCAAGCCGTTCCAGACGGAAGAACTGATCGCCCGCCTGCGCGCGCTGATCCGCCGCGCCTCTGGCAATGCGAGTTCGGAACTGACGGCGGGCGACGTGCGGCTGGATACGCGCTCTGGCCGCGTCACGCTTGCCGGACAGCCGGTCAAGCTGACCGCTCAGGAATACAAGCTGCTCAGCTATCTGATGCACCACAAGGGCAAGGTGGTCAGCCGCACCGAACTGATCGAACATATCTACGATCAGGATTTCGATCGCGATTCCAACACTATTGAGGTGTTTGTCACTCGTATCCGCAAGAAGCTGGGTGCGAATGTCATCACGACCATCCGTGGCCTCGGTTACAGCCTCGACGATCCCGACGAACCCGGCCGCGGCGAATAACCCCGTCCTCGTATCCGTGCCCCCCGTGGGCGCGGATGATGGCGATGCGGTTGCCGCGGCGCAGGGTTCTCCCCGGCGCAACACCGGCAGCCTTGCGCGGCGCATGTTGTTCATCGCGGCGGGGTGGATTTCCATCCTGCTGCTGGTCGGCGGCCTCGGCCTGAACCGCGCCCTGACCGACCTTCTTACTCGACAGTACGACGAACAGCTCCACTATATGCTGACGGCGATGATCTCTTCCGCAGAGATTATCGAGGGCGAGGTATGGCCCAATCGGCGTCTCGCTGATCAGCGCTTTTTGGAGCCGAACAGCGGCCTCTATTACCAGGTGAATGGCGATGGGGTGGAACCATACACCTCACGCTCGCTGTGGGATCGCACGCTTGAGCCGAGCGGCCAGAAGGCCCGGCAGGAGCCGCTCTACTACGATTCCACTCAGTTTCCGGACGAGCCCCTTCGCGTGGTCGAACAGTCGGTGCGCCTGCCGGGCAGCGATGTCGAATGGCAGTTCATCGTCGCGGGCGCGCGCGCTGAACTCGACGAACAGATCAGCATGATCCGTTCGATGCTGATCTGGAGCTTCGCGATACTCGGCCTCGGGCTATTCGTGCTGGTCATGCTGCAGACGTGGTACGGCCTCAGCCCGCTGCGGCGCGTGCGGCGGGCCATTGCGCGCATCCGAACGGAGGGCGCGAACCGCGTCACCGAACCCCTGCCGCTCGAAGTCCAGCCTATGGTGGAGGAACTCAACGCACTGCTCGCCCACTCGGAAAAGCAGGCGGAAGAGGCGCGCACCCACGCGGGCAACCTTGCCCATGCGCTCAAGACGCCGCTGACCGTGCTGACCAATGCCGCCAGTGCGCACTCGCCGGACCTGGACGACACCGTGCTGCGTGAGGCAGCGACAATGCGCCGTCAGGTGGACCACCACCTCGCTCGCGCCCGTGCCGTTGGCCGCCGCGCCGCTGGCCATGCGCGGACGAGTGTGATCGAATCCGCCGTCGCAGTGGAGCGGGCGGTGTCGCTTCTCTATCCCAACGTCCGCTTCGACATCGCTGGTGCGCAGAAGGCGATGGTGACGATGGAGCGGCAGGATCTGGACGAGATCCTCGGCAACCTGATCGAAAACGCGGCCAAATATGGCGGGGGCAGCGTGTTTGTCACCGTCGATGCGGTCCCCACGTCGTCGTTGTGCGAGATCTGGATCGAGGACGACGGCCCCGGCATTTCGGAGGCCGACCGGACCAAGCTGTTCTCACGCGGGGCGCGGCTGGACACGAAAAAGCCCGGCACCGGCCTCGGCCTTGCCATCGTGCGCGACGTGGTGGGAATCTACGGCGGCGAGGTGGAACTCGCCGAAAGCGAGGATCTGGGCGGCCTGCTGGTGATGCTCAAGCTGCCGCGATCGGGCTGAGCGCAGAGCGCGCAGTGCTTATTCGCCTGCCGCCTTTCGGTGGTGACGGATCACTTCATCGATCACGAAGCGGATGAACTTCTCGCTGAATTCCGGATCGAGGTCAGCGTCCACTGCCAGCGCACGCAGCCGTTCGATCTGGCGCGCTTCACGCCCGGGATCGCTGGCTGGCATGCCCGTAAGCGCCTTGTGTGTGCCCACGGCCTGCGTGATGCGGAACCGTTCCGCGAGCATGTGAATCAGTGCCGCATCGATGTTGTCGATGCTTTTGCGGTAGCCCGCGAGTACGGGATCGGACGGGGTCGGGTTGAGCTGACTTGCCATTCGAGACACGACTAGCAGGGATTCCGCGCTTGCCAAGGCGCAGGTGAATGGCCATGCCCCGCGGCATGAGTGCCGAGGTCGTACCGCTGCCTTTGAAGCAACCTTCGCTTGCCCCCATTCTTGGCCTGACGGCGACCGCAATGAATTCGGTCAATGCCATCATCCTGGACCGGATGCAGAGCGAAATTCCGCTTATCCCGACTCTGGCGGGCCATCTGATTGCCGGCGGCGGCAAGCGTATGCGCCCAATGCTGACGCTCGCAGGGGCGGAGCTGGTGGGTTATCAGGGCAACCGCCACCATCGTCTGGCAGCCGCCGTCGAATTCATCCACACGGCAACGCTGCTTCACGATGACGTTGTAGATGGCAGCGAAGTGCGCCGGGGCAAGGAAGCCGCGAATCTGGTGTTCGGCAATCCGGCCACCGTGCTGGTTGGCGATTTCCTGTTTGCGCGCGCCTTTGAACTGATGGTCGAGGACGGCAGCCTCAAGGCGCTGAAGATTCTCTCCTCCGCCAGCGCGATCATCGCTCAGGGTGAGGTTGATCAGCTTACCGCCCAGCGCAAGGTTGAGACGAGCGAAGAACGCTACCTCTCGATCATCGGCGCGAAGACCGCAGCCTTGTTCGCCGCCGCCAGCCGCATTTCCGCGGTCGTTGCCGAATGCAGTGAGGCGGAGGAACGGGCGCTCGACGATTATGGCCGCAATCTGGGCATCGCGTTCCAGCTCGTGGACGATGCCATCGACTATGACGGCACCCGGGCCGAAATGGGCAAGGACAGCGGCGACGATTTCCGTGAGGGCAAGATGACTCTGCCGGTGATCCTCGCCTACGCTCGCGGCAACGCGGAAGAACGCCGCTTCTGGGAAGAAGCCATCGCCGGCTTCCGCACCGATGACGAAGATCTGGCCCACGCGGTCCAGCTGATTGGCCGTCACGACTGCGCCAACGCCACCCGCGAACGCGCTCGCCATTTCGCCGAACGCGCCTGCGATGCGTTGTCGATCTTCCCCGATGGCAGCGCCCGCCGCGCTATGGTTGAGGCCGCTCAGTTCGCGGTCAGCCGGGGATATTGAGCCTACAAACGGCTTTCCTACCCCCGGTCCCCTGTGGCAGCGCGGGGCCATGCCTGCGCACAGTCTATTTTCTGTCAGCACCCGCCCTGGATCGGGCTGCAAGGTGACACGTCAGGCCAGTATTTTGCAAAGGCTTGGACCGTGTCACATGTGTCAACCTGTCACCTTTGACTGTCACCTTGAGCGCTGATCTGCCCATCCATGCGGTGCTGCCCGACCTGCTCGGCGCCTTGCGGGAACGCAGCAGTGCGGTCCTGATCGCACCGCCGGGTGCGGGCAAGACCACAGCGGTCGCCCCCGCGCTGATCGACCAGCCGTGGTGCACCGGTCAGGTCATCCTCCTCAGTCCGCGCCGCGTCGCCGCGCGTGCTGCGGCAGAGCGGATCGCGGAGATGCTGGGCGAACCTGTCGGCGGCCGTGTCGGCTACCTCACCCGGCTGGACAGTAAGCAAAGCGCCGCCACGCGCATCCTGGTGGTGACGGAGGCGATCTTCGTCAGCCGCATCCTCGGCGATCAGGAACTCACGGGCATCTCCGCCGTGCTGTTCGACGAAGCGCACGAGCGGCACCTCGACAGCGATCTGGGGCTCGCGCTCGCGCTGGAAAGCCAGTCGGTGCTGCGCGATGATCTGCGCATTGTTGTCATGTCCGCCACCATCGACGGCGCGCGCTTCGCCCGGCTGCTGGGCGCTGACACTCCGGTGATCGAGAGCGAGGGTCGGGCACATCCGCTGCGTATCGAATGGCTCGGCAGCCTTCCGGAACTGCGCACCGACGAGGCCGTGGCCAGCGCTGTGCTGACCGCGTGGCGCGAAGAACTGGGCGATATCCTCGCCTTCCTGCCCGGCGTGGGCGAGATCGAACGGACGCGAGAACGGCTGGTCGCACGTCTGCCCGATGTGCCGGTGCTGCCGCTGCATGGGCAGGTCGATCCGGCGCTGCAACGGGCGGCCATCCGTCGTGACCCAGAGGGTCGCCGCCGAATCGTCCTTGCCACGTCGATCGCCGAGACCTCCATTACTCTCGATGGCGTCTCGGTGGTCGTGGACAGTGGCCTGTCTCGGCGGGCGGAGTTCGACCTTGCGGCAGGTGTGACGCACCTTGCCACTCGCCGCGCCAGTCAGGCCGCAGCGTCTCAACGCGCTGGACGGGCTGCGCGTCAGGGGCCGGGCGTGGCCTATCGCCTGTGGGAAGAGGCCGCTCATCCGGGCCGCGAAGCGTTCGACCCGCCGGAGATACTGACCGCCGATCTGGCGCAACTGGTGCTGGTCCTCGCGCAATGGGGTGCGGCCGATCCGGCCTCGCTCCCTTGGCTCGATCCGCCGCCCGCAGCCGCTGTTGCTACGGCTCAGGACCGTCTGGCGAAGCTCGACGCGGTGGACGGGGAAGGGCGCATCACCGCGCGGGGCCGTCAGATCGCGTCCCTGCCGATGGAGCCGTGGCAGGCGGCCATGCTGCTGTTCGGCGCCGAACACGGCGCGGCGGTGGATGCGGCCAGCCTCGCGCTGCTGCTTCAGGAGCGTGGACTGGGTGGGAGGGGCGAGGATCTGGCGCAGCGCCTGTCCCGATGGCGCGGTGATCGCTCCCCGCGCGCGAATGCTTCACGCAAGCTGGCGGATAGCTGGGCGCAACGTGCGCGCAAGCTGGCGAAGGAGCGCGGCGGTGCTGTTCCCCCGCTTGGTGTGATCCTGGCACTGGCGCTGCCCGACAACCTCGCTCGACGGCGCGATGCCTCGGGCGAATCTTGGCTCTCTGCTGGTGGGCGGGGCTACATGCTCGACAGGGCGTCCCCGCTCGCGACCGCCGAATGGCTGGCCATCGGTGATGCGCAGGGGCAGGCGAAAGGTGCGCGCATCACTGCCGCGCTGCCCCTGACCACGGCCGAGGTCGAGCAATGGCTTGGCCCCCGTATGGAGCGCCGCTCCATGCTTCGCTGGACCGGTGAGCGGGTGGAAGCGCGGCTGGAACGGCGTATCGGCGCGGTTGTGCTCGCGAGCGGCCCTGACCCCGATCCCGACGCGGCAGCCATTGGGGATATCCTTGTCGGCAAGGCTGTGGAGAACCTGGGGAAACTGCTCCCGGCCACGCTCATGGCCCGCGCCCGCTACGCCTTGATCGGTGCGCTGGCGTTGGAAGCCCTCGCGGAAGAGGCGGGGGACTGGCTTGCCCCGTTGCTACAGGGCCGCCGCGATCTCGATCTATCGAAGGCCGCGTTGACAGAAGCGCTGCTTAACCGCCTGTCATGGGATGATCGCCAGCGTCTCGACCGTGTTGCTCCGCGGGAGTTCGTCTCGCCCGCCGGTACTCACCACGCGATAGATTACGCCGGCGACGACGCGCCCAGTGTGGAGGTGCGCGTGCAAGCCGTGTTCGGTCTGGAGCAGCACCCGATGATCGGCGACGTACCGCTGCTCCTGAAGCTCACCAGCCCGGCGGGACGGCCCATTCAGGCGACTCGCGATCTGCCCGGCTTCTGGCGCGGTTCGTGGGCCGATGTGCGGAAGGAAATGAAGGGCCGCTATCCCCGGCACCGCTGGCCTGACGAGCCGTGGACGGAAAAGCCCAGCCTGAAGACCCGCAACGCCTTCCATAACTCTTGATTTCGGCGTCGTTCCGAACGAAAGCACCCCCCATGCAGGCCCGTATCTTCCAACGCCCCAAGAACGCGATGCAATCCGGCAAGGCTCTCACCAGCCAATGGATACTCGACTTCGTTCCGGCAGAGGCGAAACGGCCCGACCCGCTGATGGGCTGGGCAGGTAGTGGCGACACGCGCCAGCAGCTCCAGCTGCGCTTCCCGAGCTGCGAAGCGGCGGTCGCTTATGCCGAAAAGCATGGGATCGACGCGGTGGTTCATTCCACCCCGCCGCGCCGCCTGAAGCTGCAGGCTTACGCGGACAACTTCCGCTAGTTGCAATTCACCTGATTGCCCGCCATATGCCCGCCCGGGAGTCGGGTGGACGTTCGCGTCCGCCAACCTGGTCAGGTCCGGAAGGAAGCAGCCACAACGGATGGCAGCGGGTCGCCCGGCTCCTAATTCTCCACACCATTGTTGCCATGACTTTCGCCGACCAAGCCCCTAACTTGTCGGCATGACCGATTCAGGCGACATGTTTGGCACGCAACCTCCTTGGGAAGAGGAGGCAAAAGGCGAGCCGGAGAAGCCGACCGCAGCCGAACTTGAAGCGGCGGGGCAATCGGCGATGTTTGGCGATTCCGCTCCTCCAAAGCCCGAACCCGTTCCCGCACCGGTGCAAGAGGTGCCTAGAGCGTCCCCCATCGCTGCCCCCACCGCCGCAGTCGCACAGCCCTACCGGGTGTTGGCGCGCAAGTATCGGCCGCAGACCTTCAGCCAGCTTATCGGTCAGGAACCGATGGTCCGTACACTTGCCAACGCCATCGCGCGTGAGCGCCTGGCGCACGCCTTCCTGATGACCGGCGTGCGCGGGGTGGGCAAGACGTCCACCGCGCGCCTGATCGCCAAGTCGCTCAACTGCGTTGGGCAGGATGGGCAGGGTGGTCCCACCATCGACCCGTGCGGTCAGTGCGAACCTTGCGTTGCCATCGCCGAGGGCCGTCATATCGACGTGATCGAGATGGACGCTGCCAGCCACACCGGCGTCGATGATGTGCGCGAGATCATCGAAGCGGTGCGCTACGCCGCCGTCAGCGCGCGTTACAAGATCTACATCGTGGACGAGGTCCACATGCTTTCGCGCAATGCCTTCAACGCCTTGCTCAAGACGCTTGAGGAACCGCCTGCGCACGTGAAGTTCCTGTTCGCCACGACCGAGGTGGACAAGCTCCCCGTAACCGTCCTCAGCCGCTGCCAGCGCTTCGATCTGCGCCGCATCCCCACGCCTCTGCTTCAGCAGCACTTTGCCAGCGTTTGTCGTCAGGAAGGCGTGGAGGCCGAAGACGAGGCAGTGCACATGATCGCCTCCGCCGCCGAAGGTTCGGTGCGTGACGGCCTTTCGATCCTCGATCAGGCCATCGCTCACGCCGATCTGGACGGTGCGGGGCAGGTAACGGCAGACCGTGTGCGGGATATGCTGGGCCTAGCCGACAAGTCCGCTCTACGCCGCCTGTTTGCCGCGGTGCTGGAAGGTAATCCCACCGCTCTGCTAGACGAGGTTGAGCGGCAGTATGCCTTTGGCGTCGATCCGCTCGCCCTCATGCGTTCGCTCATGGACCTGACGCACCGAGTTGCCGTGGCTCAGGTCGGCAACGGTGCAGAGGCGCCGAGCGAGGACGAGCGGCAGGCGATCGAGCAATGGGCCGGGCAGCTGTCAGCCGGGCAGGTGCATCGCCTGTGGCAACTGCTGCTCAAGGGGCACGACGAGGTACGCGGCGCGCCTGATCCGCTCGTGTCCGCGCAGATGGCGCTGCTGCGCATCCTTCACGCGGTTGATCTCCCTGACCCCGGCGCGCTGGTGAAGCAGCTCGGCGAACTGGCCGCGAGCGGCATTGCAAATGTTGCGGCGAGCGGTGGCGGGGCTGCTCCTGCGCCTGTCGCGCGAGTGGAATGGCACGAGCTTTGCGAACTGGTCGACCGGGCCGGCATGCTCATGGTGTCGAATACGATGCGCGACTGGGTGCGAGTTATCGAGCTTGAGAAGGGGCGGCTCGTCTTTTCGCTCGCTCCGGGCTTGCCTGAAGACCCAAGCGCAGAAATTCGCGACGCACTGTTCAAGGTGACTGGTGAGCGCTGGCAAGTAGAGCGCGGAACGGGTGAGGGCGCCCCTTCGTTGCGGGAGCAGGCTGACGCTGTGATGGCCGACGAGGCGGAGAGGATTCGCCGCCATCCGCTGGTGGAAGCCGCCTTCGCAGAATTCCCGGACGCTGAGTTCGTCCAGCAGGAGGACGCCCCAAGAGGCGACCGTAATTGGAGTAAGAGAGCGTGAGGTCCCCCCAATGAACATGGAAGAGATGATGAAGAAGGCCCAGGAAGCGGCCGAGATCATCCAGAAACAGATGAACGATGCCCAGGTGAAGCTGGATTCGGTCGAGGTCGAAGGCGTTTCCGGCGGCGGCCTCGTGAAAATCCGCGCTACCGCCAAGGGCCGCATTCTCGGCGTCGCCATCGACGACAGCCTGATCGTGCTGGAGGACAAGGCGATCCTCGAAGATCTCGTAACCGCTGCTTTCAACGACGCGCGGACCAAGGCCGATCAGGCAGCTGCTGGCGAAATGGCGTCGATCCAGCAGGGCATGGGCCTGCCGCCCGGGTTCAACCTCCCCGGCATGGGTTGATATCAAGCGGTTCTCTCGTAACATCCCCTAAACAAAATGGGGGGTGTTATGAGGGGATTGATCGGAATCGTCGCAGCAATTGCGCTATTTCCAAGTAACGCTGCTGCACAGAGACTGATTGAGCTAGACCCGGATTCCCCCTGGGTAGTCAATTACGACGATGACAGTTGCGCTTTGCAGCGTCAGTTCGGTCCCCAAGGTGGACAGGTTTTCCTCGAATTGCGGCGGTTCGGCGCGGCTGAGGATTTCCAAGTAATTGTCGCATCGAAAGATTATAGACGAAGGAATGCCGCTTTAAAAATAGCTTTTCGTCCGTTCGAGGCGAAGTCTCGTGAAGTCTTCTCTTTCGAGATCAACTTTGATGACGGGCAGAAAGGAGCACTGTTCTCCTACAACTTCGAGCTAAGAAGCGCAGGGATCGAGGCGGCGTACCAAAAGTTTGTTGAAGCTAGCACAAGCATCACTGACTCGCAGAAAGCCCTGCTCAGCGCCGCGTCTAAGGCGTACAGTGAAGATCGTATTCGGGAATACATCCGATATACCGAGGACCCTGAATACCTGGCAGCCGCGTCTGTCGTGAACCACGCATTCATGACAAGCGAAGGCTGGCGCTCCGTGCGGGACAGAATGGAACGAGAGGCGGAAAGCTTCTTGCTGGAGCGCGCGTTCGACAGAAGTGTTATGCTGCGGACCGGCGAACTCCATACCCCGATGCAGGCGATGCGAACCTGCATTGATGAGCTCTACTCACATTGGGGAATTGATGTGGAGGCCCATCGAAGCCTGCTGCGGCCCGCAACACCCATCGATTTTAACTCGCTGCGGAGTAGGGTGGCCGAACACTATCCCGCCGAAATGGCCCGGTCCGGAAGGCAGGGCTTCCTAAGGGTCCGACTAGGTGTATCTGCGGACGGGTCTCCGACAGAATGTCACATGCAAACGCCGATCAATCACAAAGCCTTCGAAAAGCAGGCTTGCGACGCCCTAATGCAGCATGCGCGTTTCTCTCCCGCGTTGGATAAGGGCGGGCAACCGATCGCCAGCTTTTATCAGACAGCAATTGTCTACACGCTGTCTGCGAGATGATCTGGCACATTCTTCAATCCACAGTGCGGCGATAGGATTGGCATTGCAGGGGGAACTGGCTGCCCCCATATCTGCGTTCAAACGTTTGGGCGTCGCCCCACAAATGGATTTGCCGCTGATATGAACCAGTTCCCCCTTCTTCCGCTGCGCGACATCGTGGTCTTTCCGGGCCAGGTGGTCCCGCTGTTCGTCGGCCGCGACAAGTCAGTTGCCGCGCTCGAAGCGGCCATGTCGGCGGAGAAGGACATCTTCCTTGTCACTCAGCTGGAGCAGAACACCGACGATCCCGTCCGTGCTGACCTCTACGATGTCGGCGTGATCGCACAGGTTCTGCAACTGCTGAAGCTGCCCGACGGCACGGTTAGGGTACTGGTCGAAGGCCAGTCTCGCGCGCGACTCGATACGCTTGCTGATGAGACGGACTACGTGCTCGCCAGCGTTGAAGCGCTTGAGGAAGAGCCTGCAACGGGCAACGAAATCTCGGCTATGATGCGTTCCGCGCTGGAGCAGTTCAGCGAATACGCCAAGCAGAACAAGAAACTGCCCGAAGATGTGGAGGAAGAGTTTTCCGGCATCGAAGATGCGGGCCGGTTGGCCGACGCTATCGCCGGGGCGCTGGCGGCTAAGGTTTCCACCAAGCAGGGCCTTCTCAGCGAGGTGAGCGCGTTCAAGCGACTAGAGATGGTTTTCTCGGTTATGGAGGGCGAGCTTTCGGTCCTGCAGGTAGAGCGCAAGATCCGTGGCCGCGTGAAGCGGCAGATGGAGAAGACGCAGCGAGAATATTACCTCAACGAGCAGTTGAAGGCGATCCAGACCGAGCTGGGCGGCGAGGGCGAGGACGGCAACGAAATTGCCGAGTTGCATGAGAAGATCGAAAACCTCCGCCTGACGAAGGATGCACGCGCGAAGGCGACGGCGGAGCTCAAGAAGCTGCGCGGAATGCAGCCGATGAGCGCAGAAGCGACCGTCATCCGCAATTACCTCGACGTGCTGCTGGGCCTGCCCTGGGGCAAGCGCAGCCGGCTCAAGAAGGACATCGAGCGGGCGCAGGCCGTGTTGGACGAGGATCACTACGCGCTCGACAAGGTCAAGGACCGCATCGTCGAATACCTCGCGGTTCAGGCGCGCACCAATAAGCTGAAGGGGCCGATCTTGTGCCTCGTCGGCCCGCCGGGCGTGGGCAAGACCAGCCTTGGCAAGTCCATCGCTCGCGCCACGGGCCGCGAGTTTGTACGCCAGTCCCTTGGCGGCGTTCGTGACGAAGCCGAGATTCGCGGTCACCGCCGGACCTACATCGGTTCGCTGCCGGGCAAGATCGTCACTAATCTGCGCCGCGCGGGTGCGATGAACCCGTTGTTCCTGCTCGACGAGATCGACAAGCTCGGACAGGATTTCCGCGGCGATCCGGCATCAGCCCTGCTTGAGGTGCTCGATCCGGAGCAGAACGCCAAGTTCCAAGACCACTATCTGGAACTGGATATTGACCTTTCGGACGTGATGTTCGTGTGCACCGCGAACAGCCTGAACCTACCGCAGCCCTTGCTGGACCGGATGGAGATCATCCGGCTCGAAGGCTACACGGAGGATGAGAAGGTCGAGATCGCCGAGCGGCACCTGATCGCCAAGCAGATCGAGGCACACGGTCTCAAGGCGGGCGAGTTCGAACTGACTGAAGACGGTTTGCGCGACCTGATCCGTTATTACACCCGCGAGGCAGGGGTGCGCACGCTTGAGCGCGAAATCGCGCGGCTTGCGCGCAAGAGCCTGCGGCAAATCCTTGAGAAGAAGGTGACGAGCGTCACCATCACGCCGGAAAACCTCGGCGAGTTCGCGGGTGTGCGCAAGTTCAAGCACGGCATCTCGGAAGATGAGGCGCAGGTTGGCGCTGTCACCGGGCTGGCCTGGACGCAGGTGGGTGGCGAACTGTTGACCATCGAAAGCGTGACCACGCCGGGCAAGGGCGAGATTCGCACGACGGGCAAGCTTGGCGACGTGATGAACGAAAGCGTGCAGGCGGCCTTCAGCTTCGTGAAGGCTCGCGCGCCCGCTTACGGGATCAAGCCGTCGATCTTCCAGCGCAAGAACATCCACGTTCACCTTCCCGAAGGCGCGGTGCCCAAGGACGGGCCGAGCGCGGGTATCGGCATGGTCACTTCGATCGTGTCGACACTCACGGGCATCACCGTGCGCCCTGATGTCGCGATGACGGGTGAAGTGACGCTGCGGGGCAGGGTGCTGCCGATCGGCGGGTTGAAGGAAAAGCTGCTCGCCGCACTGCGTGGCGGGATCACGACAGTCCTCATTCCCGAGGAAAACCTGAAGGACCTCGCGGAAATCCCGCAGAATGTGAAGGACGGGCTGGAGATCGTTGCGGTCTCTCATGTTGATGAGGTGCTGCGCATAGCGCTGACCACCAATCCCGAGGCCATCGAGTGGACCGAAGCGGACGATATTGCCAGCCAACCTAGCGCGGCCGTGCCCGATCCGAAGGCTGCCCGGACCGCTCACTAACGCCAGTTGGGCGTTGTCGGAACCCGTGGCAAACCGGCAGGATAGCCATATCCTGCCGGGAAGACCTGCTGCTGCCACGCGTGTGGGAGTGGTTAACGCCATGAGACGAATGCGAATTGCCGCAGATGCGCGCAATTCTGCGGCTTTTGCCCTTGCCAGCAGCGGGAAAACTCGCTCAATTCCTGGCTATCGCGTGACGATGCAATTCCTGATCTTGGCAAATACAAGAACGAGGGGGGTCTTCCTGATATGAACAAGAACGAACTGATCGGTGCCGTCGCTGATGCCAGCGGTCTCTCGCGTAGTGACGCGACGAAGGCGGTTGAGGCCGTTTTTGACACCATCACTGGCGCGCTGTCGAAGGGGGACGAAGTTCGCCTGGTAGGTTTTGGTACGTTTTCGGTTGCTAAGCGCAAGGCGTCGACTGGGCGCAACCCGCGTACTGGCCAGCCGATGACGATCAAGGCATCGACCCAGCCGAAGTTCAAGGCCGGTAAGGGCCTGAAGGATTCGGTTAACTGAACGTTTGGCCGCGCCGCTTCGTTGACGGCGGGTTTCCAAAGGCCGCCTCCGGTTTACGTCGGGGCGGCCTTTAGTTTGTCCTGAACCGTTTGGCTTGACCCGTCAGGGTCGCGTTCTGCGCTTATTCCCGCGTGGCGATGGCGTAGAGCGCGATCGCGGCGGCGTTGGAGACATTGAGGCTTTCCATCGCCTCGCTGATCGGCAGCCTCGCCAATGCGTCACAATGCCCGGCGATGTTGTGTCGCATCCCTTCGCCTTCCGCGCCCAGCACCAGTGCTACGGGACCAGCAGGGAGCGCTTCACCAAGCGATGTCGGCGCTTCCCCGGCAAGACCGATGCGCCAGTATCCGGCCTCGGCCATTTCCTCGAGAGCGCGGGCGAGATTGACCACGCGGACCCAGGGCACGATTTCCAGCGCGCCTGAGGCCGCCTTGCCGATTACGCCGCCTTCGGGCGGCGCATGCCTGTCCTGCGTGATCAGCGCCCGGGCGTTGAACGCGGCAGCCGAACGCAGGATCGCCCCAACGTTGTGCGGGTCAGTCACCTGGTCGAGAATCACCAGGGGGCGGTGCGGATCGCCGTCGAGCACCTCTGAAAGGTGAATATCCTCCAGCGCCTCACATTCCAGCACCAGACCCTGGTGGGGCGCGTCCTTCGCTACCATCCGGGCGAGGTCGGCAACTTCAGCAAATTCCAGTGGAAAATCTGGCGGAAGCTCCCCGTCGAGCGAGGCGATTCCCTCGCGCGTTGCCCAAAGCTTGCGATGCCGCCGTTCGGGGTTCTTCAGCGCCGCTTCTACCGCGTGCCGGCCCCAGAGGCGCACTTGCCCGCTTGAGGCGCGCCCGGATCCCCGGCCACCCTGCATACGTCCCGCGCGTCCGCGCAGATTTTTTCGTTCATTCTTTCCGGCCATGCGACGCCCCCTGCCAGTGCCACCATTGACAGGCAAGCGCGGCTTCGCCATGAGCCCGCCCACTCGGCCGGACGACCCTATCATTGGGTCATTCAAATTGCGGGTTCGCCCGCTAACCGGCTCTCCGGTGGACAGGTGGCCGAGTGGTTAAAGGCAGCAGACTGTAAATCTGCCCGCGCAAGCGTACGCTGGTTCGAATCCAGCCCTGTCCACCACCGGAGCCCTCCCGTCAGCGCAAAGACTCTTCAGCGGGGCGAAGCTACGAAATTGCACCTGTCCACCACCAGAGTTCGTGATTGGGTTGTGGGGGACAGGCCGAATCCCTAGATGGAGGCTCATGGCCGGAGAATTGCTCGACAACCGGGGTCGCGGAGAGGCCGAATGGGACTGGCCCGCGATCCACCCCGAAGGACGTAAGTTCGGGCTGATCGCGACAGCTATCTCGCTCGTCGTGCTGCTGCTTCTGGATTGGGCCATCATTGGTTGGCCGATGCTTATGCTGTCGGCTGGCGTATTTGCGTTCTTTCGCGATCCGCAGAGGGTGGTTCCGCAGGGCCCCAATCAGATCGTTGCGCCCGCAGATGGGCTGGTGACGCTGATTACCCAGGTTCCGCCTCCGCTGGAATTACAGGGACCCGATGGCAATGGGCTGCCGGGGCTGGGCACTGATCCCGTTTCGCGCGTTTCCATTTTCATGTCGGTATTCGATGTGCACATCAACCGAGCGCCCGTCGGCGGTACTGTTAGACGCGTGATCTATATACCGGGTAAGTTCCTGAACGCGGATCTCGACAAGGCGAGCGAAGAAAACGAGCGCCAGCATATTCTGATAGAGCGACCGGATGGTCGCGCTATCGGATGCACGCAGATCGCAGGTCTTGTTGCCCGTCGTATCGTTCCGTTTGTGAAGCCGGGCGATATTGTTGCCGTGGGCCAGCGCATTGGTTTGATCCGCTTCGGTAGCCGCGTGGACGTGTACCTCCCGAAAGGCACCGACGCGAAAGTACTGCTCGGCCAGAGAGTCGTTGCTGGCGAGACAGTGCTGGCCGAACTTGGTGAAGCTCAGTTGTTAGAGGGCGTTCGTCAGTGACGTCCACGCCCGAAGACGGCGACCGGACTTTGCGGCCTGGACCTTCCTGGCTGGGGCCGGAGGACGGAGAGAGTGACCGGGAAACGCGACGCGGGCGACAGCCGGGCGGACTAACGCTTCGCGCGGTGTTGCCTAATGCGATCACCGCCGCCGCGCTTTGTTCCGGCCTGACGGGTATCAGGTTTGCCATCAACGGCGATTGGCGCATGGCCCTGTTCGCAATCATCCTTGCGGGCATGCTCGATGGCATCGACGGCCGAATCGCCAGACTTCTCAAAGCCCAGTCGCGTTTTGGTGCAGAGCTCGACAGCCTGGCGGATTCGCTCAGCTTCGGCATGGCGCCCGCGCTGGTGCTCTATCTCTGGTCTTTGCACGATTTTCCGCGGATCGGCTGGTTCGCCTCGTTGGCCTTCGCGATCTGCTGCGCCCTGCGTCTCGCGCGGTTCAATGCGCGCATCGATGTGGAGGTTCAGCCCCACAAATCGGTCGGCTTTCTCACCGGCGTTCCTGCTCCAGTTGGGGCGGGGCTGGCCTTTCTGCCGATGTACCTGTGGATCGCTACTGGTGAGGAACTGTTCCGCAACCCGATCATCGTGGCGGTGTGGATCGCAGCCATCGCGGTGCTGATGATCTCCAACCTCGCCACGCTCAGCTGGACCTCAATCCGGCCCAGTCGCACGATTCGGTTGGAAGCAATCGGCCTGGCTGGCCTGCTTTTCGCAGCGCTGCTGACGGAACCGTGGTGGACTCTGGTTGGTCTTTGCGTCGTCTATCTGGCACTGATGCCTTACGGTGTCGTTCGTTACGCCCGGATCAGGCGGCAGCGAACAGCGGTGGCAGCGCATTCGGACGATACGCTGGCGGAGTGATCGTCGCCACGCGGCGTTCCTCGACACCCAATTCAGTCATTATCTGTCGCGCACGCCGCACCCCATACGTGGTGGAGGCATGGATAACTGCGAGCGCCACGAGGGTGGCGAGGCCGAAAAGCACCGATATCGCAATTGCCAGCATCGGACCTGTTCCTTTGATCGCCCGCCGTGGCGGGGTGCATGTGCAGTATGTTCGTCTGGATGGAATGTTCCGTCCTTGACCCATATGTTCTCTATATGTTCCGTTCAGTCAAGAAAATTCTGCTACCGGGATTCTCGTCCCGAACGGCGCGTGAAGCATTGAGGGTGGATTTTTCGGCTCGCGGACACTAAGTGCGCCGCTGCCGAGCTGGAGATTCGTCTCCGCATAGCGCGGCAAATTCACATGGAAGGCACGACACACCGGTGCCGCCCGCGGGATCTCCGCTGGCTGGTTACCCGCTTTCCAGAGGCAGAACCGGAAAGGAATTACTTATGGCGGCTCCTACCGTCACGATGCAGCAATTGATCGAGGCCGGCGCACACTTCGGCCACCAGACCCACCGCTGGAACCCGCGGATGAAGCCGTACATCTTCGGCTCGCGCAACGGCGTTCACATCATCGACCTGTCGCAGAGCGTTCCGCTCTTCGCCCGCGCCCTGGACTTCGTTTCGGCGACCGTCCGCGCTGGCGGCAAGGTTCTTTTCGTCGGCACGAAGCGGCAGGCTCAGGAGCCGATCGCTCAGGCGGCCCGCGCTTGCGGTCAGCACTTCGTCAACCACCGCTGGCTGGGCGGCATGCTCACCAACTGGAAGACGATCTCGCAGTCGATCAAGCGCCTCAAGAGCCTTGAGGAACAGCTTTCGGGCGACACCACCGGCCTGACCAAGAAGGAAGTCCTTCAGCTCACCCGCGAACTGGGCAAGCTGCAGCTTTCGCTGGGCGGCATCCGCGACATGGGTGGCATTCCGGACGTGATGTTCGTGATCGACGCCAACAAGGAAGAGCTGGCGATCAAGGAAGCCAACGTTCTGGGCATCCCGGTCGTCGCGATCCTCGACACCAACGTCGATCCGAATGGCATCGCTTTCCCGGTTCCGGGTAACGACGACGCCAGCCGCGCTGTTCGCCTCTACTGCGACGCAGTGGCTCAGGCTGCCAGCACCGGCCGTAACGAAGGCGTGGTCGATTCCGGTGCCGACATCGGTGCGTTCGACGCTCCGCCGGCTGAAGTCGTTGAAGTGGTGGCTGAGGCCGCTGCAGATGTAGCTTCCGCAGAGGCCTGATCGGCCTGCCACGGTTGCAATTCTGAGCGCCGGGCCAATCTTTGGGTAGGCCCGGCGCCAAAATCATTTCCAAGAGGACATTACAATGGCTTACACCGCAGCCGACGTGAAGAATCTCCGCGAGCGCACTGGCGCCGGGATGATGGACTGCAAGAAGGCGCTCGACGAAACCGGCGGCGACTTCGAAGCCGCTGTTGACGCGCTCAAGGCCAAGGGTCTTGCTGCTGCCGCCAAGAAGTCCAGCCGTACCGCGGCTGAAGGGCTCGTTGGCGTTGCGGTTGCAGGCAACAAAGGCGTTGCGGTCGAGGTGAACTCCGAAACTGACTTCGTTGCGAAGAACGACCAGTTCCAGGAATTCGTGCGTAACACCGCCGAAGTCGCTGTGACGCTGTCGTCCGATGACATCGAAGCGCTGAAGAGCGCTGCCTATCCGGGTGGTGGTTCGGTTAGCGACAAGCTGACCAGCAACGTCGCCACGATCGGCGAAAACCAGCAGCTGCGCCGCATGAAGAGCGTCGCCGTGTCGCAGGGCATCGTCGTTCCCTACATGCACAACGCTCAGGGTCCGAACCTCGGAAAAATCGGCGTGCTGGTTGCTCTCGAGAGCGAAGCGGGTGCCGACGTGCTCGAGCCGCTCGGCAAGCAGCTGGCCATGCATATCGCCGCTGCTTTCCCGCAGGCGCTGGATGCCGATGGCCTTGATGCCGAGGTTATCGAGCGTGAGCGCAAGGTTGCCCGCGAAAAGGCAGCCGAGAGCGGCAAGCCGGCTGAAGTGCAGGAAAAGATGGTCGACGGCGCGGTGAAGAAGTTCGCCAAGGAAAACGCGCTGCTCAGCCAGATCTTCGTGATGGACAACAAGACCCCGGTAGCCGACGTCGTGGCGCAGGCTGGCAAGGCCGCTGGCACGCCGATCGTGCTGAAGGACTATGTCCGCTTCCAGCTCGGCGAAGGCATCGAGAAGGAAGAAACGGACTTCGCGGCGGAAGTGGCAGCGGCTGTCGCCGGCTGACCTTTCTGCCACGGGTTTAGAGGGCCGCCAGAGTTCGCTCTGGCGGCCCTCTGTGTTTCTAGGGGTAGGCTAGGGGCTGGCTCTGCACCGTTAGGTTCCCTTGATACTTGGCAGGGCAATACCGCGCTCTATAAGGGCGCCAATTCCCCCACTGACGCGAGAGTTTAGCCGCTTATGTCCATGCCGCCTGCAAAGCGCGTTCTGCTCAAATTGTCGGGCGAGGTGCTGATGGGCGATCAGCCGTTCGGAATTGATCCAGCTTTCGTCGCGGAACTCGCGAAGGAAGTGAAGGCGGCACGGGATACGGGGCTGGAAATCTGCCTTGTGATCGGCGGGGGCAACATCTTCCGTGGTATGGCCGGTGCAGCACAGGGCATGGACCGCGCGCAGGCCGATTACATGGGAATGCTGGCGACCGTGATGAACGCGCTGGCCATGCAGAATGCTCTGGAACAGATCGGCGTGCACACGCGCGTCCAGTCGGCCGTGCAGATGGATCAGGTGTGCGAGCCGGTTATCCGGCGCCGCGCGGAACGGCACCTTGAGAAGGGGCGCGTGGTCATATTCGCGGCCGGCGTCGGCAGTCCGTATTTCACCACCGATAGCGGAGCTGCTCTGCGCGCGGCGGAGATGAAATGCGATGTTTTAATGAAGGGGACCAGCGTGGACGGCGTCTATGACGACGATCCGAAAAAGAACCCCGTCGCAAAGCGTTTCAACACAGTGACTTATGATCGTGTGTTGGCAGATAATCTGAAGGTGATGGACGCCTCCGCCGTCGCGCTTTGCCGCGACAATGAGATCCCGATTGTGGTATTCTCCATCCGCGAGAAAGGGAATCTAGCCCAAGTGCTCGCGGGCAAGGGCGTCCAGACGATAGTGCAGAAGGAAGCCTGACAATGCCCAAGTACGACAAGGCGGATATCGAACGCCGCATGACCGGCGCGGTCGACAGCCTTAAGCATGACCTTTCCGGCCTGCGGACCGGGCGCGCGAACACGGCGCTGCTCGATCCGGTGATGGTTGAGGTTTATGGTTCCATGATGCCTCTCAACCAGGTCGCCACAGTGTCAGCACCGGAGCCGCGCATGCTCAGCGTGCAGGTGTGGGATCGCGCGAACCTGACCGCCGTGGAAAAGGGCATCGCTCACGCCAACCTGGGCCTCAACCCGATGATTGATGGCCAGACGCTGCGCCTGCCGCTTCCTGACCTCACCCAGGAGCGCCGCAAGGAGCTCGCGAAGCTTGCCGGCCAATATGCTGAAAAGGCGAAGATCGCGATCCGCAACGTGCGCCGCGACGCAATGGAAATGCTCAAGGACGACGAGAAGAAGAAGGACATCTCGGAAGACGAGCGCAAGCGTCTTGAGGATGATGTCCAGAAGCTGACCGACAAGCACGTGGCCGATGTCGATGCCACCGCGGCGCAGAAGGAAAAGGAAATCCTTACCCAGTGATTGGATCCTCCCGCTCTCCGTTCGCTACAGGCGAAGCCGAGAGGCGCGAGCGTGATCCCACTGATACGAACGATATCGGTTTGAAATCCATCAATCGAAGTCACGGCGCACGGCACGTGGCCATTATCATGGATGGCAATGGCCGCTGGGCCAAGCAGCGCCTCCTCCCCCGCGCGATGGGGCATCGCAAAGGGGTGGAGGCGGTGCGCAGCCTCGTGCGTGGGCTCCGGCCGCTCGGTTTGGAGTGTCTGACGCTCTATGCGTTCTCGTCGGAGAACTGGAAGCGGCCGGAAGACGAGATTTCGGATCTGATGGGGCTGATGCGGACTTTCATCCGCAGCGACCTCCCGGAATTTATTGAGAATAACGTCCGGTTAAAAATAATCGGCGATTACAAGGCGTTGAAGCCTGATATTGTCGAGATGCTCGATGACGCGCTGGAGCGGACCGCCGGTGGCGATTGCACGCTGGCAGTGGCGCTGAACTACGGATCGCAGCAGGAAATTGCCCGGGCGGCGGCTCGTGCGGCCGAAGACGGCGAAGTGACCGTCGAGACGATCTCGGCGCATCTCGATACGGCGGAACTTCCACCCCTCGATCTCTTGATCCGGACGTCTGGTGAGGTGCGGCTATCCAATTTTCTGCTGTGGCAGGCAGCCTACGCGGAAATGTGGTTCACCGATGTTTTGTGGCCTGATTTCACTCTCGCGCATTTAGAAGATGCGCTGGCGAATTTCGCCGGCCGGGAGCGGCGTTATGGCGGACGATAATTCGGTTCAGGTTCCACTGTCGGTGAAGACGAGCGATCTGCCCGTGCGACTTGTTTCGGCTGTCGTGCTCCTGCTGATCGCCTGTGCTGCGCTCGCCGCAGGCGGAGCAGTGCTCGACGCTTTCATCATGCTCGTGGCGCTGATTGGCTTCGTCGAACTGGTCAGACTGGTGATGGCTGCAACGGGAAGCTGGCCGCTGCGGATCGTCGGAATACTCGCAGGCGCAGCCTATTTCGGGCTGGCTGCAGCCACGATGACGGGCGCGGGCACATTCCTGCTCGTTCTTGTCCTTGGCGTGACCATCTTCACGGACACGGGTGCCTACTTCGCCGGGCGTGCCATCGGTGGCCCGAAGATTGCCCCTTCGATCAGTCCTTCCAAGACCTGGGCGGGGCTGGCAGGCGGAGTAATCGCCTCGGTCCTCTGGGTTTTCCTCTGGATGATGGCGATTGATGAGCCGCCGCGGTGGTTGCCTCCCCGGTTCGAGATCGGGCTTAATCTTTCCCCGCAGAACATCGCAGGCGCCATCGCACTTGGGGCAGGGCTGGCGTTCGTCGCCCAGTGCGGTGACTTTTTCGAGAGCTGGCTGAAGCGCAAGGCAGGCGTCAAAGACAGCTCGCGGCTGATCCCTGGTCACGGCGGCGTTTTTGATCGCATTGACGGGCTCGTCCCGGTGGCAATTGTCGCCGGCTTGATTGCCGCCTGGATGGCTCCATAGGACGGCCGAGTAACGTGCGTTCAATCACCATTCTTGGCGCTACCGGGTCGGTAGGGGCTTCCACTCTGGATCTGATCCGGCGCAACCGGGATCAGTGGCGCGTCACGGCGCTGACGGCGAAGTGCCAGGCGGTCGAACTGGCTGCATTGGCACGCGAGTTCGAGGCAGAACTCGCCGTCGTGTCCGATGAAGCCGCATTGGCTGATCTTAGGGGCGCATTGGCCGGTTCGGGCATCGAGGCGGCCGCAGGGGAAGCGGCGCTAATCGAAGCCGCTGCGCGCGGCGCCGATCTTACCGTCGCAGCCATCGTCGGCTGCGCAGGGCTGGCCCCAGTAATGGCGGCGATTGAGCAGGGCGGCATCATCGCCCTCGCGAACAAGGAAGCTCTCGTCTCCGCGGGCGAGGTGATGACCGCCGCCGTGGTTCGTCACGGTTCTACCCTGCTGCCGGTCGATTCCGAACATAATGCGATCTTCCAGTGCCTGGCGGGCAACAACATCGGCGATGTCCGATACATTACGCTGACGGCCAGCGGCGGACCTCTGCGAGAGTGGTCGATGGAGCGGCTACGCAGCGCCACCCCGGCCCAAGCGGTGGCCCATCCGAACTGGAGCATGGGCGCGAAGATCAGCGTTGATTCCGCTACCATGATGAACAAGGGGCTGGAGTTCATCGAGGCGCATCACCTGTTCCCGGTGGGGCTCGACTCGTTGCGGATCGTTGTTCATCCCCAAAGCGTGATCCACTCGATGGTCGAGTATCGCGACGGCTCCACGCTGGCGCAGCTCGGTCCGTCCGACATGAGGGTGCCGATCGCTTCTTGCCTCGCGTGGCCGCGGCGAATGGACACGCCGTGTCAGCCGCTCGACCTTGCCGCTGTCGGCTCGTTGACTTTCCACGCACCTGACGAGGAGAGGTTCCCCGCGACCAGGTTGGCGCGGGATGCCGCGCGGCAGGGCGGGGCGGCGCCTATCGTGCTCAATGCTGCGAATGAAGTGGCGGTGGCCGCTTTCCTGGCTGGTCAGACCGCGTTCACCGATATTTCGGCATTGGTGGAACAAGCTTTGTCCCGCGAGTTACCACCCGCACCGTCGAGCCTTGGCGAGGTTCTCGCCGTCGATGCCGAAGCTCGGACCCGGACCGCGGAGATGTTGGAGATTGCCCGAGTTGTTTGAAACCGTTCCCTGGTGGATGTTCGTAGTCGGTTTCCTGCTGATGCTGGGGCCGCTCGTCACCGTGCACGAACTTGGTCATTACCTCGTCGGCCGGTGGTTCGGCGTTAAGGCCAACGTGTTTTCGATCGGTTTCGGGAATGAGATCGCCGGTTTTACTGACCGTCGCGGCACACGCTGGAAGCTGTCTGCGCTGCCGCTGGGTGGGTATGTCCAGTTCGCGGGGGACATGAACCCCGCAAGCGTGCCGGATGAGCGATGGATGGCTCTGCCTGAACAGGAGCGGGCGATGACGTTTCAGGCGAAGCCGTTGTGGCAGCGCGCGCTGATCGTTGCAGCGGGGCCGGTTACCAACTTCCTCCTCGCGATCGCGATCCTGTCGTCGCTGTTTTACGCCTACGGGAAGCCGGACATCCCCCCGGTAATCGCGGTTGTAGTGGAAAGCGGTGGAGCGGCCCAAGCGGGTGTTCAACCGGGCGACCGCATCCTCACCGTCAACGGTAGTTCCATCGCCAGTTTCGATGAACTCGGCAGTCGGATCGCGCCTTATCCGGGCGAAAGGCTTGTCCTTGAGGTTGAGCGTGAGGGGAGCCCTCTGACGTTCGATTTCATCATTCCGACGGTGGTTGAGCGTGACCGGTTCGGCAACAGCTACAAGATCGGCCAGATAGGGATTGGCTCGGGGCCAGGACGCTTCCTGCCGGTCGGACCAGTTGAGGCGCTGGAATTGGGCGTTCGCGACACCGGGGACAAAGTTAAACTGATGGTCGCAGGAATCTGGCAGATCATCACGGGGCGCCGCTCAGTTACAGAGCTTGGTGGACCTGTGAAAATGGCCAAGTTTTCGGGGGAACAACTAAGCCTCGGCTGGTTGCAATTCATCAGCTTTGTTGCGCTGGTTTCAATTAACTTGGGGTTCATTAACCTCCTGCCAATTCCGGCTCTCGACGGTGGGCACCTGGCTTTTTACGCGGCCGAAGCGGTACGTCGTAAACCAGCTGGACCTCGCAGTCAGGAGTGGGCGTTCCGCACCGGTATGGCCTTTGTGCTCGCGCTGATGCTGTTCGTGACCATAAACGACGTCGCCTCGCTGTCGCTGTTTGGCGGGTAGGCGGAAAAGTGGTGCCGCTCGGTGCGCCGGGCGGGGATAAGGAAGACGGCGTCGACGCAATTCCGGTCAGTTCGCTTGAACGCTCGTCCCACATCGGGCAAGGGCGCTCATCGCGCTACGGTTCGGTGCGGCTGTCGGCGCTGCTACGGGGTGTCTTGGTGGAAACCCAACGCCTGTACTGGCGACGGGGGATGGATGCCGGATAAATGGACGAAATATGAGCGGTAGGGCCAAGACGATCGCAAACTCCCCATTCGCCTCGGCTCTGCTGGGCTGCACGATTCTGGCTGGTGTTCCCTTTGCGGCGCAGGCGCAGGACGTTCCTCAATCTCCAGCTAGCGCACCCGCTTCTGCGGCGCCTTCGACGTCAGAGGCTTCGGAAGCCCCTGCGGTACAGGTTGTTCGCACTATCGGCGTGGCGGGTGCGCAGCGTCTCGAGCCTGAGACCATCGTCAGCTACGTTCAGCTGCGTCCGGGACAGCCCTACACCGCTGAAGCGGCCGACCAAGTTCTGAAGGATCTTGCCGCGACGGAACTGTTCGCGGACTTCAGTATCCGCGAAAATGACGGAGCGGTGGTAATCACCGTGGTCGAAAACCCCGTGATCAACCGCATCATCCTGGAGGGCAACAAGCGCCTCAAGGACGACAAGATCCTGCCGGAGATCAAGCTATCCCCCCGGCAGATCTTCACGCGGTCGAAGGTGCGCGCCGATGTCGCTCGCATCATCGAGCTGTACAAGCGGCAGGGCCGCTTCGCCGCGACGGTCGAACCGAAGATGGTTCAGCTCGATCAGAACCGCGTGGACGTGGTGTTCGAGATCAACGAAGGGCCGAAGTCGAAGGTCCGTCAGATCAACATCATCGGCAACGAGGCGTTTTCTGACGGCGAAGTCAAAAGTGAGATGATCACTAAAGAATCTTCGCTGATGAAGATTTTCAGCTCGGCTACGAGCTATGACCCTGACCGCCTCGACTACGACCAGCAGCAGCTCCGTGCGTTCTATCTGTCGCAGGGCTATGTGGATTTCCGCATCGTTTCGGCAGTCGCCGAACTGACGCCTGACAAGCGCGACTTCATCATCACGTTCGTGGTGGAAGAAGGGCAGCGCTATAAATTCGGCGAAGTCAGCGTCGATAGCCAGCTGCGCGATTTCGACAGCACCACGATGACCAGGGCTCTGCCGATGCGCACGGGCAACTGGTACGACGCCAAGCTTGTTGAAGACACGATCGAGCAGCTGAACCAGACGGCTGGTACTTTCGGCTACGCTTTCGCTGACGTACGGCCGCAGTATTCGCGCCACCCTGACGAACTGACGATGGACGTGAAGTTCGTCATCAACGAGGCACCGCGCGTTTACATCGAGCGGGTCGACGTGAACGGCAACACGCTGACTCAGGACAAGGTTGTCCGTCGCGAGTTCCGTCTGGCTGAAGGCGATGCGTTCAACTCGCTCGCCGTGCGCCGTTCCACCGCGCGGATCAATTCCCTGGGTTACTTCCAGGAGAACTTCGAGATCGAGCAGGTCGACGGATCCAGCCCGGACCGCATCGTTCTGCAGGCCAACGTTCAGGAAAAGGCCACCGGCGAGTTGTCGCTCTCGGCTGGCTTCTCGAGCCTTGAGAGCTTCATTTTCCAGGGTTCGATCCGTCAGCGGAACTTCCGTGGTCGCGGTCAGACTGTGGGTCTGTCGGTCAATTATTCGCGTTACAGCCGTGCTGCCTCGATCAGCCTGACCGAGCCTAACGTGTTCGACAAGAACATCTCGGCCGGCATCGACCTGTACCGCCGCGACTACAACAATGGCTACTATAACCGCGCCTCGGCGACGTACGAACAGGCTACGACAGGTCTCTCTGCTCGTGTGGGTGTGCCGTTGAGCGAGTATATGTCGCTGTTGGGTCGTTATACGTTCAACTACGATAAGATCTCGATCAACGAGGATCTCTACTTCGCGGATATCGATGGCGACGGTGTGCGGAGCTGTGAGCCTCTGCTGTCAGGTCGCTATCTTTGCGATGCGATCGGAACGCGGACCAGTTCCATCATCGGCGCATCGCTGATCTACAACTCGCTCGACAACGGCGCCCGTCCGACGAGGGGCCTGAGCGCGGTGCTCAGCCTCGATTTTGCCGGCGTTGGCGGCTCCACGCGTTACGCCCGCTTCACAGGCAATATGCAGCGTTTCTGGTCTCTCGGATCGGGCTTCATATTCTCGCTTCGCGGCGAATCGGGCGTGATCAAGGGCCTCAAGGATCGTGGACCGGGTTCAGACGACGTGCTCCTCACGGATCGCTTCTTTCTGGGCGAGCCCGAGATTCGCGGTTTCGACATTCGCGGCATCGGGCCGCGCGTTGTTCGCCGGTTCTATGTGACCGACGAAGAAGGCAACGGCGTGCTGCTGCCGCTCGATCACAAGAACAACTCCGACGATTCGCTCGGCGGTACAGCCTATTACCTCGGCAGGGCTGAGATCGAGATTCCGCTCGGCTCCGGCGCGCGCGAGATGGGTATTCGCCCGTCCGTGTTCCTCGACGCCGGTGCGGTTTTCGGTGTGAAGACGCCGACGCTCACCAACAGCCCCTATCCGGACGGGATTTTCCTCCCCACGCGGAACAGTGACGGGCAGGCGCTCTACACTCAGATCGACGCGGCCACTGACACCAGCGGCACTTGCGTACCCACGGCCGTTTCGACCGTGACCAATCCGGTCAATCCAAATCCGCCGGCCTGCCTGACGAATTCGAACAATATCGCGCTGGGCAACTCGCTGCCTTCGTTCGTGGAAGAATTCTACGGTAACAGCTACAAGCCGCGCGTTTCGATCGGTTTTGGCGTGAACTGGAATTCGCCGTTCGGGCCGTTTCGTATCAACGTCGCCTACCCGCTGCTGAAGCAGAAGGGCGACGACACCAAGACATTCTCTTTCAACGTAGGGACTCAGTTCTGATGAAAGCACGCATCCTTGCACTGACGGTTGCCGCTAGCGCAGCCGTTGCAGCAATTCCCGCCGCGGCCCAGGTCAATGGCGTTGCCGTTACAGATCCAGCCATCGCCATTGCCGGCTCTGCAGCTCTGCAGGCCGGTTATTCGCAGATCGGTACAACGTATCAGGCGCAAATCGCGCAGCTTGAGCAGGTGCAGCAGCAGCGTAACACGCTCCTGCGCCAGTTCGACACCAACGGCGACGGTCAGCTGAGCGATGCCGAACAGACTGCTGCTCAGGCGAACACCGCCGTGATCCAGCAGATTCAGGGCCTCGATCAGCAGGTTAACACGATCCAGCAGCCCATTTCGCAGGCTCGTGTTTACGTCGTCGAGCAGCTGCTGATGCAATATTCTGCGGCGTTGCAGCAGGTTGTGACGCAGAACAACGTGCAGCTCGTCCTCAATCCGTCGAGCGCGGTCTGGATGACCGGCACCGTGGATATCACCCAGAAGATCACTGCGGCGCTCAACCAGCTGGCTCCGACGGTCTCCACGACCGTGCCACAGGGCTGGCAGCCGCAGCGTCAGTCGGTCGCCCTCTTCCAGGAAGTGCAGGAAATCCTCGTTGCTGCGGTTCAGCAGGCTCAGGCCCAGCAGGCGCAGGCTCCGGCCGCCGCTCCGGCTCAGCCGCCCGTTCAGGGCCGCTGAGGCTAGCGGGGACCATCAGAATGAGTGAAGTCGAATCCGTCAGCGCGGGCGAGGGGCGTACGTACGATATTGCCCAAATTCTCAACGCGCTGCCGCACCGCTATCCGTTGCTCCTCGTCGATCGGGTCAAGAGCCTGAAGATCGACGAGGAAATCCACGCGGTTAAGGCGGTGAGTTTCAACGAGCAGTTCTTCCAGGGGCATTTTCCGGGTCGCCCGATCATGCCCGGCGTGCTGCAGATTGAGGCGCTGGCGCAGTCGGCGGCGATCCTGGCGATTGAGACCCTGCAACTCGCCGGCAGCGGGAAGCTGGTCTATTTCATGGCGATCGACGAGGCGAAGTTCCGCTCCCCAGTCGAACCCGGTTGCCTGCTCGACCTCAATGTCGGCTTTATCCAGAAGCGTGCACGCGTGTGCAAGTTCTGGGGCAAGGCCAGTGTGGACGGTAAGGTCACCTGCGAGCTGAGCTTCACTGCCATGATCGCGGATCCGCCAGCCTGATCGGAACCGACTACCGTACATCCACAGTTGCATTTGCGGGCGAAGGCGCTTAGGCGCGCGCCTTTCCCGATATTGCCTGGCCGGTCGGAACCGGCCCCGAGCACGAAGGACTGAATGCCATGAAGGCCGATACGCATCCCGACTACCACATGATCAAGGTGCAGATGACTGACGGCACCGTGTTCGAAACTCGCTCCACCTGGGGCAAGGAAGGCGACACGCTCGCTCTCGACATCGATCCCACCAGCCACCCGGCATGGACCGGCGGTCAGCGTCAGCTCGAGCAGGGCGGCCGCGTTGCGCAGTTCAACAAGCGTTTCGGCGGGCTCACGCTCAAGAAGGGCTGATAAGGCTCTTCAGCGTTGGTTATTCGAAGGGGCGGTCCTGCGGGGCCGCCCTTTTTCATTCCACGCCGGTTTCCTCAGTCGAGGGTTCGAACTTCAAGCGTCCTGCTACGCGAAATCTCCCGCTGTCGCTCGCGTGGTTCACGCCGTCCGATACCGCCACGTCGGGGAAATCCTTGTAAGGGTCCAAACCCAGGCAGGCGGCATTTACCCCGTAAGTCCCCGGGTCAGAGCGACGCTGGTGAAACGTGTAGGCGCCACAGCGAGAGCAGAACCAGTGCTTCGCGACTCCGGTGTTGAAGCGATAGCAGGTCAAAAGGTCCTGGCCCTCGACAACGCTTAGCGCGGCAAGCGGCGCGCCGAGCATCACGGCGCCCTTGATCGCGCAGATCGAACAGTTGCAACGCACCCCGCGCAAGGGCTGCGCCAGTTCGACCGTGAACTTCACGTCGCCGCAATGGCAGGCGCCGCTCCAAGACCGTGTCTGTTCGCTCACCATCCCCAGGGCCTTTCGCGGTACCATTTCGTGATGACGTACTTCACGCCCTTCCGCACCTTCATCCCGTGGTGGAGTGTGGCCGGGTTCATCGTGCCATCAGCGCGATGGTTGTTCCAGCACAGCAGCCTGCCTGTCTGCGGGCGGAATACCTTGTCGATCACCTTGAAGCGTGTCGCGCCGCCTGCCTCGACATCGTTGAGGTAGATCATGAAAGTCCAGGTTCGCTGCCCGGAGACGGAGCAAAACTTGGCGAAATCCCGGCCATCCGGTTCAAAGTAGTCGGTGTGGGCCTTGAACTCCTGCCCGACAGTATATCGTTGACCTTGCACCGGCTCGCCGTGCGTCGGATCGATGCCGTTGAGTTCGAACAACTGACGCTCCAATTCTTCGACCGCAGGGTCGGACGCACTCAGGTCGCAGGTTTCGCTGGTGCGGAAATAACTGTCGCCGTTCTCGTCAGCGATGGTGGAGGGGCGCCGATCGCGTTCTATCTGTCGAATCAATTCGGCGCATAGATCCGGCGAGAGGAAACCCGGCTGATCAAGAATCTCTACCCGAGCGGAAGGGATGCGTCGCACACCCGGCGTAGCCAGCAGGTATTCGCCGGTAGTGTCCCCCGGATTCGCCATGTGCCGATGATAGCGGGCGGACGCGTGGCAATAAAGTTGCGTGCAAAATCGGCGTAGCTACATTTCACTTTGCTTTGAGGCGCGGCTTGTGCAACAGGCACGCGCCCGCGCCGAAGCCGCTTGACCGGCTGGTGCGGTCGCCTAATTCCGCCTCTCGCGGCACAGGCTGTGGCGATTGTAGCTCAGTTGGTTAGAGCGCCGGTTTGTGGTACCGGAGGTCGCGGGTTCGAACCCCGTCAATCGCCCCATTCTCTACGATTTCAGCCGCGTTACGCTGGACGAGAGACATGGCGGCATTCTGGACCGAAGCGGATTTTGACCAGCACGAATTGGTGCAACTCGTGCATGACGAGCCATCTGGGCTGACGGCGATCATCGCATTACATTCCACGCATCTCGGCCCGGCGGCTGGCGGCACAAGGTTCTGGCACTACGCCGATCCTCAGGGCGCCATGCGGGACGTTCTGCGCCTGTCGCGCGGGATGAGTTACAAGAACGCGATGGCCGGCCTGCCAATGGGGGGCGGTAAGGCGGTGGTTCTCCTCGACAGCAAGTCGCCCCAGACGCCCGAGATGCTGGCAGCTTTCGGCGATGCCGTGGAAGCGCTGGACGGACGTTATGTGACGGCGGAAGATGTCGGGGCGAGCGAAGCGGACATGCTCGCCATTTCGCGCAGGACGCGCCACGTTTGCGGGCTGCCTGTCGCCGAAGGTGATCTTGGAGGCGACCCGGGCCCGTTCACTGCATTGGGCGTCTTCCTCGGAATCAAAGCGGCAGCGGCACACAAACTGGGTAGCGATTCGCTGGCTGGTCTTCGTGTTGCATTGCAAGGGTGCGGCAGCGTGGGTTCAGGCGTTGCTCGGCTACTCGCAAAGGAAGGTGCGGATTTGACCGTGGCGGATGTCGACGCGTCGAAAGCGCGGCGTCTCGCGGACGAGATCGGCGCCGCGGTCACTTCCAGCGACGAGATCATCCGCACCAACTGCGACATCTTCAGCCCGAACGCCCTCGGTGCCATTCTGAACGACGAGAGTATAGCCGGACTCGATTGTTCCGTGGTTGCGGGGGCGGCCAACAACCAGCTTGCACGGCCCGAGCACGGTCAGCTTATGGCCGAGCGCGGCATTCTCTACGCACCAGATTACGTCATCAACGCGGGCGGCATCATCAACGTGGGTCTGGAATATCTCCACCGCGAGCGGGGTGAGCCAAGCGATATCGACGAGGTCCACGAACGGATTGCGGGCATTCCGCTCCGGTTGAAGCAAATCTGGCAGCAGAGCGACGCGAGCGGCCAGTCCCCGGACGTGGTGGCTGACAGGATCGCTCGGGGACTGATCGGTCGGGCCTGAGAGCTCGGCGAAGGAAACGGCCTTGGATTCCCGGTCAATTCGTTGACTTTGTCCAAATTCGTGACCATCGGCCTTGCCCGCAGGTCCGGCACCTGCCAAAGCGTCCCGGCACACTCGCGCCATGGACCCATGCACGGTTTCGCCAATCCCGCCCGCTTCCTGAGGATCGCACGCTGGCTCACGCCGGCCCTACTTCTGTCGGGCCTCGTGGTGACGACAGCGGCGCTGATCTATGGCCTGTTTTTCGCCCCGGCTGAACGCCTGCAGGGTGAAACGGTGCGAATCATCTTTCTACACATTCCAACAGTATGGCTCGGCATGGCCGGCTGGACGACGATCGCGATCGCCAGTTTCGTCGAACTCGTGTGGCGCCATCCGCTTGCGGGAATAGCGGCGCGCGGCGCGGCCGTACCCGGGGCGGTGTTCACCGCTCTTGGGCTCGCGACCGGATCAATCTGGGGCCGCCCGGCGTGGGGCACATGGTGGGTATGGGACGGGCGGTTGACCTCGTTCCTGGTGCTGCTGTTTCTTTACCTCGGTTACATTGCGCTGTCGGATTCAATTGATCGTGAAGGCGGGTCGAGCCGAATTCCTGCTATCTTCGGGCTGGTTGGCGCGATGAATATACCGATCATCCACTTCTCGGTTACCTGGTGGAACAGCCTGCATCAGCCGCCCAGCCTGACCACGGGGGGGTCTGCAATGGCGGCTCCGTTCCTGTGGGGGGTACTCGCTGCGGTGCTGGGCTTTTCGCTGCTGTTCGGCGGGGTTGTGCTGGCACGTATGCGGGCGATACTCGCAAAGGCGCAGGCGGAAGCCCGGCTGCGTCGCAAGGCTTTGGAGGGCTGACGCAGTGCGGGAGGCCCTGGATCAATGGAACTTCGTCATTGCAGCCTATGCTGTGACGATCGCCGGTACGCTGGCGCTCGTGGCATGGAGCTGGTTGGCGATGCGTGTGGCTGAGCGCCGCCGCGATGAAGGGCGGCGGAAATGACGAGCGCGTTTAAACCCAAGCACCAGCGGCTCATGCTGCTGGCGTTGGCTCTGGTGGTACTGATCGGCGCCACTTTGCTCGCTGCCTGGGCGCTACGCAGCCAGGCCAGCTTCTTCTATGTGCCCAGCGAAATGGCAGCCAACCCTCCTGAGCCGGGGGCCACCGTGCGCCTTGGCGGAATGGTCGAGGAAGGTTCGCTCAAGACCCTGCCTGACGGCGTGACGATAGAGTTTGTGGTCGGTGATGGCGAAGCCCGCGTACCGGTCGTTTTCAGGGGGCTGTTGCCTGACCTGTTCGTCGAAGGATCAGGCGTGGTGGCAGACGGATCACTGCAGCCTGACGGTACGTTCGCGGCCAAGGAACTGCTCGCCAAGCATGACGAGAACTACATGCCGCGCGAACTCGCGGATATGGATATGGCGCAGAAGCAGCAGGTCGTGGCGGAAACCGAATGATATCCGAACTGGGTCTCGCCGCTCTCTGGCTGGCTACCGCGCTTGCGGGTCTGCAATTGTTCGCGGGCGTTATGGGGCAGCGCGCCGATGGCGTTGCGGGCGGGGCGATTACTGCGCTGGTGCGGCCTGCTGCCGCGTTGCAGGCCCTGTTATGTGTTCTGTCTTTTGGCCTGCTCGTCGTGCTTTTCCTGCAGACGGACTTGTCTGTTGCGCTGGTCGCAAACAACTCGCACTCGGCAAAGCCGTTCATTTTCAAGCTGGCGGGGGCCTGGGGTAACCATGAAGGCTCGATGCTGCTGTGGGTAACGGTCATGGCGCTCGCGGGTGGCTTGATTGCTCTCCTCGAGCGGCGCCTACCGGAAAAGACCATCCTGGCGACGTTGGCTGCGCAGGCTTTTCTGTGCCTCGGCTTCTACTTCTTCATCCTAGCGTCTTCTAACCCGTTTGAGCGTCTCGTCCCTGCTCCGGTTGAAGGCGCGGGAATGAACCCCCTCCTTCAGGACATTGGCGTCGCGATCCACCCGCCGATGCTTTACCTCGGTTATGTCGGCCTGTCCGTTGCCTTCAGTTTCGCCGTGGGCGCGTTGGTGACACGGCAGGTTACGCCCGATTTCGCGCGCATCATGCGTCCATGGGTGCTCAGCGCGTGGATATTCCTGACTCTGGGTATCACCGCAGGTTCTTACTGGGCTTACTACGAGCTGGGCTGGGGCGGTTGGTGGTTCTGGGACCCGACCGAGAACGCCAGTCTGATGCCGTGGCTGGCCGCCACCGCGCTGCTGCATTCGGTGAGCGTGCTCGCATCGCGTGACGCTTTGCGAACGTGGACGGTGCTGCTGGGCGTGGTCGCGTTTTCGATGAGCATGCTGGGCACGTTCCTTGTGCGGTCTGGCATTCTCACGAGCGTCCATGCCTTTGCCGTGGACCCGGAGCGGGGCAGCATCATCCTGTTCCTGCTCGCCCTCTACATCGGCGGCGCATTGGTGCTGTTCGCGCTGCGCGCCAACACGATCTCAGAGGGTGAGCGCTTTTCGGCTTTCAGCCGCGAAGGCGCATTGGTGTTCAACAACGTAGCGCTGTCGGCGCTGTTGGGCATCGTTCTGTTGGGCACGCTCTATCCGTTGTTGACCGAGGCGTTCGACGTGAAGGTTTCTGTCGGGCCGCCATACTTCAACCCGGTCGGCGCGGTCTTCCTCATGCCGATGCTGGCGATTCTTGCGGTGGGACCCATGCTGCGCTGGCGGCGCGATACATTCGCCCGAGTGAAATGGCCTGTGGTTACGGTAACCGTCGCGGGATTGCTCGTTCTGGTTGGCGTCTCGATTGTTGCCGACATCGGCCTGCTGCCCCTTCTCGGCATTGCAATGGGCATAGTGGTGGGTATCGGTAGCGTCCTTCCGCTGTTGGGCCGTTCGATGCGCCGTCTGCCGCTGGCGACCTGGGGCATGGTGGTCGCGCATCTCGGCGTCGCCGTGTCACTGTTCGGCATGGGTACTGACACGGCGTTCACGACTGAGAAGCTCGTTGCGGCTCGCGTGGGCGATACCACTCAGGTGGGCCCCTATCAGGTCACCCTGGACGCCGTTTATCCGGTTGCTGGGCCGAACTGGGTCTCGCTAGAGGCCAATCTCGCCGCCAGTTATCAGGGCGGAAGTCCGACGAAGATCGCCCCGCAGTCTCGCAGTTTTTGGGCTCCTCCGCAGCAGACCAGCGAGTCAGCGCTTCTGACCCGGTGGAATGGCCAGCTTTATGCGGTGATCGGTGGTGAGGCGCCATCGGATGGCGGAGCCGACCGTTGGCAGTTGCGCCTTTGGTGGAAGCCGTTTGTGAACTGGATCTGGTATGGCGGCGCCCTGATTGCACTGGGCGGATTGCTGTCACTGATCGGCCGGATTGCGAATGACCTCAAGCGCCGTGCGGCCAAGGCGCGCGGTGACGCGCGACGCGAGGAGATCGCGGCGTGATCCGCTATCGACTGTTCCTATGGGCGCTGGTCGCGATGGCCGCGGCCGTGTTCGGCCTGTTCGCCTGGCAGCTCAACCAGCCCAAGGACGAGTTCGTCGCCAGCGCGATGATCGGCAAGCCGATCCCGCCATTTGCCTTGCCGCCGATTGTTTCGGATCGCCCGGGCTTGGCGAGCGCCGATCTGGCCGATGGTCAGCCAAAGCTGCTAAACGTGTTCGCAAGCTGGTGCGTGCCCTGCATTGCAGAGGCGCCCAATCTCGCACGGCTGGAGGCGAGTGGGGCGAATCTGGTCGGTATCGCCATTCGCGACCGTCCGCAGGATACCGCGTTGTTTTTGGCCAATCACGGCAACCCCTTCAGCCGAATAGGCAGGGACGACATCAGCGCCGTCCAGCTGTCGCTGGGATCATCTGGCGTGCCCGAAACCTTCGTTGTCGATGGCCAGGGCGTAATTCGTTACCAGCATATCGGCGACATTCGCGACAGCGACGTGCCTGTGCTGCTGCAAAAGCTGCGAGAGGCGAGCGGGTCGTGACGGCGTTCCTCGTCCTCTTCCGCCGCGTTCCCGCTTTGGCTGTGCTGGTGGCGATGATCGCTGCTGTCGCTGCACCATTGCCCGCGCAGGATCTGCTGCCGCCGGCACCGTATGCCTATCGTCAGCTAGATGATCCGCGTCTTGAAGCACAGGCGCAGGCGCTGATGGAGACGCTGCGCTGTCTCAAGTGCCAGAGCCAGTCGATCGCCGACAGCGACGCGCCCATGGCGGGCGATATGCGGCATCAGGTGCGAACGCGCATTGCGGCGGGAGAGACTCCGGATGCGATCCGTGCGTGGATGATGGAGCGTTACGGGGATTACGTCAGCTATAAGCCTGAGCTGAGTTCAACGACCTGGCCGCTGTTTGTCGTTCCCCTTATCCTTGTGGCGTTCGGCGCGCTTATTCTTCGACGCCGGTTGAGGAGGGCTGGATGATCTGGTTTCTGGCCACAGCGCTTGCGTTGGCGACTTTCGTTGCCGCAGTTTTCGCGTTCCGCCTCGAACGAGGATTGTGGACTACGCTCGCCGCGGCTTTGGCCCTCGGCCTTGTAGGTTATGCGGTTCAGGCCAGTCCGAACGTGCCGGGCTCGCCTGCCGCTCCTCCTCGCACCAATCAAGAGGGGGCTTGGGCGCTGGTGGATGAGCGCAAAGAAATGGTCGGAGACGATTTCCGGTCGCGCAACGACAAGGTCCTGATCGCTGACGCTCTCGCTCGGAATGGGCAGTACGCAAACGCTTCGGTGCTGCTTCGCGGCGCGGTGACCGATAACCCGCAAGACGCAGAGGCATGGCTTGCGCTGGCCAACTCGCTTGTAGAACACACCGATGGCGGTCTGACTGAACCGGCATTGTACGCCTATCGCAAGGCAAGTGAGGCATACCCGGGCGGCGTTGGACCGGGCTATTTCCTTGGGCTTTCGCTCATCCGGCAGGGGCAATTCGCGCAAGCGCGCGGCGTTTGGGCGGAAACGCTGGCCGAGGCGAAACCTGACGCTCCAGGGCGCGAGATACTGGAGGAACGGCTCGGCCGGCTCGACGGACTTCTGCGCGGCGAAGGGCCGGTAGCTGTCCCACAATAGGCACACGGCGAAGACCACTTGTTCGGCGCTCATTGCCGCCCATCAATACCGCTGCTAATCGCCGCGCCTCGCTCAGGTCGAGTCGCAAGGGGTCTCTATCCCGATGAGTGCCGATCATGCGGAACAGCGGTCGTCCGCCAAGCTTAAGCTAGCGGCGGGGGCTATCGGTATCGTCTTTGGCGACATCGGCACCAGCCCGCTCTACGCCTTCAGAGAAACATTCGTGGGGCCGCATCCGCTGGCCCTGGATGATTTGCACGTCCTTGGCGTGGTCAGCCTGATCTTCTGGTCGATGACGCTGGTCGTCTCGATCCAGTACGTCACCATCCTGATGAGCGCTGACAACAAGGGGCAGGGGGGAACCTTGGCCTTGGTAGCCATGCTTTCCCGCAAGATCGGCAAAGCGCGTTACGGTTGGACGACGGTACTGCTCGGCGTGTTCGCAACAGCGCTGTTCTATGGCGACAGCATGATAACGCCGGCGGTGTCGGTGCTGTCAGCCGTGGAGGGCATCACGGTCGTAGAGCGTCGGCTCGCGCCGCTGGTAATTCCAATCGCGCTTGCTCTGCTGGTGGGGCTGTTTCTTATTCAGAAGCGCGGAACGACCCGCGTCGGCGCTCTCTTCGCGCCGGTGATGATCCTCTATTTCTCGACGATCGCGGTGCTCGGCATAGTGCACATCATCCAGGCGCCGGGCGTTCTGAATGCTCTCAACCCTTGGTACGCGGTGCAGTTCTTCCTGACCGACAAGTGGCTCGCATTCCTCGCGCTCGGCTCGGTCGTGCTTGCGGTCACCGGATCGGAAGCCCTTTATTCCGACATGGGGCACTTTGGTCGCGGCCCCATGCGGCTTTCCTGGTTCGGCTTCGTCATGCCGGCCCTGCTGCTCAACTACTTCGGGCAGGGTGCCATGATCATCGGAATGGGTGATGCGGCGGCGGCAGAGGCGATCAAGAACCCGTTCTTCTTCCTCGCGCCAGAGGCATTCCGTCTCCCGCTGGTTCTGCTGGCGACCATTGCCACTGTTATCGCGAGCCAAGCCGTCATCACGGGCGCATTTTCGGTTACACATCAGGCGATCCAACTCGGCTTCATTCCGCGCTTGTCGATCCTGCACACTCACCACCAGCACGAGGGCCAGATATACATCCCGCTGGTGAACTGGGTTCTCCTCGTGGCGGTTATCGTGCTGGTGCTGACGTTCCAGAATTCGTCCAACCTGGCCTCGGCCTACGGAATCGCGGTTACGGGCGCGATGCTGATCGACACCTGTTTGATGGCGGTACTGCTGTTGGCGGTACGCAATTGGAAATGGTGGCTGGCCGTGCCTGTGGTCCTGACCTTCTTTGTGGTCGACGGTGCGTACTTCGCCGCTAACCTGACCAAGGTCGCCGATGGCGGCTGGTTCCCGTTGCTGGTGGGCGCGGTCGGCTTCACACTGCTGACGACCTGGGCGAAGGGCCGCAAGCTTATGCGTGAGCGGATGAGCGAGGTTGGCTTGCCGTTGGAAATCTTCGCCAAATCAGCGCGTAATAGCACCGCCAAAGTGCCCGGCACTGCGATCTTCATGAATTCGGGTGCCAGCGGAACGCCATCGGCGCTGTTGCATAACATCAAGCACAACAAGGTGCTGCACGAGCGGGTGGTGGTGCTGACCGTACGAATCCGGGGTGTGCCCCACGTCGATTCGGGCGAAAGGTTTGAGATTTTCGAGGTTGGGGACGGGTTCTTCCGTGTCGTGTTGAACTACGGCTTTATGGAAGAAACCGACGTGCCCAGCGCGCTCAAGCAGGTCGGCAAGTGCGGCCCGCCGTTCGACATGATGCAGACCAGCTTCTTCCTCTCGCGGCAGACGCTGTTGCCATCCGCGAAGCCGGGCATGGCGCTCTGGCGTGAACGGCTGTTCGCCTGGATGATGCGAAACGCGGCGACGCCGATGGAGTTCTTCCGCCTACCGACCAACCGCGTAGTCGAACTGGGCAGCCAGGTGGAAATCTAGCGGCCAAAGTTCAGTGAGGCGCTCAGCCGGCGGGTGGCGGGGTGCGTTCTTCTTCCTTGGCACCTTCCACGCTCAACCCGTGGCGCAGCAGCATCGGCAGTTGCGTGAAGGTGAAGAGGAAGCTCAACGGCAGGAACAGCCACAGCTTGGCGGCAAGCCAGCTTTCAAAGCTAAGCGTGTACATCAGGGCCGTGTTGAGAGCCGCCAGAACTAGGAAGAACACGCCCCAGTTGCGGGAAAGCTTCAGCCAGCCTTCGTCCGACAGACCATCGAATGCTGCCTCGAGCAGAACCTTGAGCAGTGCCTTGCTTTTCAGCCACCCTCCGATCAGCATAATGCCGAAACCGACGTAGATGATCGTCGGCTTCCACTGGATGAAGCGTTCGTCCTGAAAGTAGATCGTGAGCGCTCCGAAACCCACGATGAGCACCGTCGATAGCCACAGCATTGGCGATATCTTGCCCAACCGCCATTTCGAGACAGCCAGCGCGACAAGCGCGGCAATGATGAAGGCGCCCGTGCTGCGTACTACCGCGAAAATCTCGCCCGCTGTGTCGCCGCCTTCGGGCTTGTAGAAGCGATAGACGAGGAAGAAGACGAGCAGGGGGCCGTAGTCGACCAGCACGTTCAACCAGCCGGATTTGGGTTTCTTGGCCGGGATTTCAGTCATTACGCCACTCCTGCGATTACGCGCGCCACCAGATCGGGATCGAACGGGCGCAGGTCATCTATCTTTTCGCCCACGCCGATCGCGTGGATGGGCAGTCCGTATTGCTCAGCCGCTGCCACGAGAACGCCGCCGCGGGCAGTGCCGTCCAGCTTGGTCATAATGAGGCCGGTGACGCCAGCCACTTCCTTGAACACGTCAATTTGCGACAGCGCGTTCTGGCCGTTGGTGGCATCGAGTACGAGCACCACGTCATGCGGTGCCTCGGGGTTCAGGCGGCCGAGGACGCGGCGGATCTTCGCCAGTTCGTCCATCAGTTCGCGCTTGTTCTGCAGGCGGCCAGCGGTGTCCACGATCAGCGCGTCGATACCGGTGTCGGTCGCCTGCTTCACCGCGTCAAAGACTATGCTGGCCGGGTCGCCGCCTTCGGGACCACGCACGATAGGCACGCCAATTCGATCAGCCCAAACGGCCAGCTGTCCGATCGCTGCGGCACGGAAGGTATCGCCCGCCGCCAGCATCACGCCATAATCGTCTTCTTGAAACAGGTGGGCCATCTTGGCGATCGTGGTCGTCTTGCCGCTGCCGTTCACGCCTATGACGAGGATTACCTGCGGGCGGGGGAAGGCCGTAATCTCAAGCGGTTTTGCTACGGGGCGCAGAATGGCGGCAATCTCTTCCGCCACCGCTTCCTTCAGTTCCTGTGCGGTGATCGCCAGGCCAAAGCGCTTCTCCGCCAGACGGGCGCGGATGCGCGCGGCAGCGCTTGGGCCGAGGTCGGAGAGGACCAGCGCATCTTCCACCTCGTCCAGGGTGGCGTCGTCCAGCTTCGCCGTTCCAACTGCGGTGGTCAGGTTCTGCGACAGGCGTTCTGACGTTTTTCGGAAGCCGCCGAACAGGCGTTCGGTCCAGCTGGGTTCGCTCATTGCAGCAGCCCTTCAACCACGGCGCGGGGAGTTACGGTGACGATTGTGCCGCGCGGCGTTCCCTCGGGAACGACGACGCGAGCGAAATTCTCTGCGTGCCCCGTGCCGTCCGCTTCAGCGAGTACAGAGAGCGGCTTGCCGACCATGGCGTTGAGCCATGCCTTGCGAACATCAGCTACCTCGGCGCGCAGTTCGGCCGCGCGCTGCTTGATGGTCGCCTTGTCCACTTGCGGCATACGCGCGGCGGGGGTGCCGGGGCGGGGCGAGTATGGGAAGATATGGCCATGCACGATGTTCAACTCGCGCAAGATGGAGCGGTTGTCTTCGTGCATCGCTTCATCTTCGGTGGGGAAGCCAGCGATCAGATCAGCCCCGATCGCAATATCGGGCCGGCGTTCCCACAGGCGTTCCACCAGTTGAACTGCATCCGCACGCGAGTGGCGGCGCTTCATGCGCTTAAGGATCAGGTCGTGCCCATGCTGCAATGACAGGTGCAGATGTGGCATGATTCGTGGCTCGCCCACGATCAGTTCAATCAGGCCCTCATCGATCTCTATTCCATCGAGCGAGGACATCCGCAGGCGGCGAAGTTGCGGAAATTCTTTCAAGATCGCCGCGACGAGAACGCCTAGGCGGGGAGTGCCGGGAAGGTCTTGGCCCCAGCTCGTGACATCAACTCCCGTCAGAACAACTTCAGGCGCGCCGTGAATGAGATGGCTTTCTATTTCGCGCACCACTTCGGCGACCGGAAGTGAACGGCTTGCACCGCGCCCCTGGGGGATCACGCAGAAGGTGCAGGAATGGTCGCATCCGTTTTGCACGGCCACGAAGGCCCGCGTGTGCTGCAACGGTGAACCCGTAGACCTCTCAGGAACATTCCACGCCCGGGCATCCAGCTTCCGAGCGTTTGGGACCAGGCCATCAACCTCCGGCATTGCGGAGATCTGTTCTCGCTCGACCTCTACCGCGCAGCCCGTGACGAGCAGTCGAGCGCTGGGCCGGTCTCGCCGTGCCTTGCGGATAGCCTGACGGGTCTGGCGAACAGCCTCAGCTGTGACGGCGCAACTGTTGACCACAACAACGTCCTGCTCGCCCGCCAGGAGCGCGCGAATTGTCTCACTCTCGGCAATGTTGAGCCGGCAGCCTAGCGAAATGACTTCAGGCAGAACGGCTTGCGGCGCTCCCGCTACGCTCACGCGTAGTCGCCCCAGTCAAACGTGCCGCGAAAGCTCTCAGTGGCAGGACCCGTCATCGTGATGCGAGCGTCATCGCCCCAGGCGATCAGCAGTGTGCCACCGGGAAGGGTTACGGTTACTTCCCGGTCAACCAGCCCGCGACGCATCGCCGCTACAGCCGTGGCGCAAGCGCCCGTGCCGCAAGCGCGCGTGATGCCGGCGCCACGTTCCCAAACCCTCAGACGGATAGCGGAAGCGCTCTCGATAGTCGCCACGTTCACATTCACCCGCTGAGGGAAAAGTGGGTCGTTTTCGATCTCGGGCCCTAATCTTTCGAGGTCGATCGCGTCGCAGTTGTCGACGAAGAAGATCGCATGTGGATTACCGACGTTCACTGCTACCGGTTGTTCCAGCTCATCCCAGGCAACGGGCAGCGAAAGCGTGTCCATGGCATAAGCCAGGGGGATCGTATCCCAGTCGAAACGCGGCTCTCCCATGTCGACCGCCGCGCCGCCCTGTCCCGGGCGTGCGGACAATATGCCAGCGGCCGTTTCGATCTGCGCAGGTGCGCCGTGAAGCAGCGCGACCGCGCGAGTGGCATTGCCGCAGGCTTCAACTTCGCTGCCGTCAGAGTTGAATATGCGCATACGAAAGTCTGCGGTGTCGGACTTCTCGATCAGGATCAGCTGATCACATCCGATACCGGTCCAGCGATCCGCGACTGCGCGCGCAACCGCAGGCGTCATCGCGGGAAGGTACTGCTCACGGGTGTCCAGCACGACGAAGTCGTTTCCAAGTCCGTGCATCTTCGTGAACGAGGCGCGCATGGCGACCACCTAGGGTCCGCACCCCCGACTGGCAATGGGCCAGAGCGCGGAATCAGGACTGGGAATTGGGGGGTGATCAGCCCGCGCGGCGGTGCAGGTCCGTCACATCGGCCGTTCTGTGACCGGGAAGCAATTTCAGCTTTTGCAGCCTTTCCCGCGTCGTTGCGGCGTCCTCAGGCTGTCCGTAGAGGTAGCCTTGGCCCTTGAGCTGACCCATCAGCTGTAGCGCCTCAAGGATTGCCGGAGTTTCCACGCCCTCAGCCGTGACGGGCAGAGACAGTCCCCGGCCTAGCGATACGATGGCTTCCACCAGCTCGTGGGCCGTGCCGTCGGCGGCCAGTTCTGCCACGAAGCTGCGGTCGATCTTCAGTCGGTCAAATGGCAGAGCACGCAGTTGTGAGAGGCTCGAATAGCCGGTGCCAAAATCATCGAGGCTGATGCGAATGCCCTGGTTCTTGAGGCTGGTCACGATTGTTCGCACCGCGCCCAGATTTTCGTGCAGGCAGCTTTCGGTGATCTCGATTTCCAGGCGGCTGGGCGGAAAATCCGCATCGAGCAGCAGGCGAAGCAGTTTCTGGGCAAACCACGGATCGCGCAGTTGGAGGGGTGAGATGTTGACCGACAGCGTGAGTGAGGGATCCCACTCGCGCGCCTCGACCAGTGCCTGACGGATCAGCGCTTCTGAAAGATCTGCGATAACGTCAATTTCTTCAGCGATCGGGATGAAAATCTCGGGGGTCACGAGGCCGAAGCGAGGGGAGTGCCAACGCGCGAGCATCTCAAAGCCGACCAGATTGCCGGTGGCGAGATCGATCTGCTGTTCAAAATAGGGTGCGAACTCGCCAGCGGGGATGCCTCTGCGAATCCCCATTTCAAGCTCGGCACGCTGCCGCAGTTCGCTCTCCATGCGTTCTTCGAACCAGTAGAATCGGTTTCGGCCGCAATTCTTGGCCTGATACATGGCGATGTCGGCACGATGGATCAGCGTGTCGCTGCTGCTGTCGGCGGGAACACCATCCTCACCTCGGCTGCTGGCAATGCCAATGGACACCGTCACTTCGACATGGATGCCTTCATTCTCCACCGGGCGCGAAAGCAGTCCGATCAGATCGTCGGCCAGGCGATCAATAGCCTCACGATTTTCCTTCTCGTAGCTGATCGCACAGACGAATTCATCGCCGCCGATGCGGGCTATTACCGCTTCCGCAGGCAAATGCATGTGCAGCCGGTTGGCAACTTCGCACAGCACCCTGTCTCCTACAGTGTGCCCGTTGAGGTCATTGATCTGCTTGAAGTTATCAAGATCGATCATGATCACAGCTACGTCGCGTTGGCGGGCTTCTGCGCTGTTGAGCAGGGCGTCAATACCCGGGCCTCCACTACGGCGGTTAAGGCATCCCGTGAGCGCGTCACGCGAAGCGAGTTCCTTGGCCAGTGCCTCGGCCTTACGCCGTTCGGCGATTTCCCGGTTAAGATCGCGGTAGCGCCTCCAGCCGAAGATCAGCAGCGCGATGTTAAGCAGCACCGCGTTTGTAAGCAGCATATTAGGAGTGTCGCCGGAGCCGGTGAGGGCCTTCACGATCTCGGGCATCACTGTTCCGCCGGTGCCCACGAACAGGATTATCGACGCAATGGCGATGCCGAGCGCGACGATATCGCGCTCGGCGTTGCCCAGCCCCCGCTGTGCATCAGATTGTTCGGTGTCCCCTCGATCAGCCAAGCAACCTGTCCCTAAGCTCAGGAGGTCGATATTGAGCGGCTATGTTCAATTTTCAGTTAATTGCGCCAACTGAATACCCACGATAAGGCGCGCGCATGGAGGAATTTGATGCCCGTGCAGTATTGGCTGATTAAATCTGAACCCGCGGCTTATTCGTGGGAAGACTTGCAGAAAGACGGTGAAACGTTGTGGGACGGTGTCCGCAACCATCGGGCTGCGAACAACCTTCGCACCATGAAGAAAGGTGATCTCGCGTTCTTCTACCACTCCGTAACGGGCAAGGAGATTGTCGGGATCGCTGAGGTGAGCGAACCCGCCCTTACTGACCCTAAGGATGAGAGCTGGGCGGCGGTGAAGTTCAAGCCGGTTCGCGCGCTAGAACGCGCGGTTACGCTTGCCGAAATCAAGGGCGATCCAAGCCTGAACGGGATCGAATTGGTGAGGTTGTCACGCCTTTCCGTGGCCGAGATCACACCTTCGGAATGGGAGCGAATCCTGGAACTGGCCGCAAGCTAAGTGGGTGGAGCTATCGATCCGCCCGCAGGCCGCTGATGGTCGTGCCGCCGGCGCTCAATTGTTCGATGTCCGTCAGGCAATGGAGCAGGCGGATGCCCTTGCGGGTGCCCGCTTCCGCTAGCGCTTCGCCGAAGTCCGCGGTTTTTTCCACGCGACGAGCCCAGCTGCCGAAGCTTTGTGCAAAGGCGACGAAATCGGGGTTCTTGAGCTCTGTGGCAGCGATGCGGCCGGGATAGGCGCGTTCTTGATGCATGCGGATGGTTCCGTAGGCGCCGTTGTCGATCACGATAACGATCAGGTCGCATTGATACTGCGCTGCTGTCGCCAATTCCTGCGCCGTCATCAGGAAGTCGCCGTCTCCCGCGACCGCAACCACGCAGCGGTCCGGATGACGTAACGATGCAGCAACTGCTGCCGGTATCCCATAGCCCATAGCCCCTGCTGTAGGGGCGAGCTGTGACGGATAGCCTGCATAAGGCCAGTAACGATGCCACCAGCCGGAGAAGTTGCCAGCGCCGTTGCACACGATCGTATCTGCAGGAAGCATGGCGCGTGCCATGGCGAGGCATCCCGCGAGATCCAGCGCGTATTCACCGGCGGCAGGAGTAGACCATTCTATCCATTCGCGATGGGCATCTGCCCCAGCGTCGAACGGGATAGTCTCGTTATCCTCCCACAGCGCGGCGCTCTCGGCAAATTCGCCGACATCCGCACAAATCGCGAGATCGGTGCGGTAGACGCGGTTCAGTTCATCCGGGTCAGGGTGAACGTGAATGAGTGTCTGGCCTGGATGGTCGGGGGTTATTAGCGAATACCCGTCGGTGGTCGCCTCTCCCAAGCGTGCGCCGACCGTCAGGATCACATCGGCGGAACGGATGCGATCGGCGAGGCGGGGACTAGGGCCATAGCCCAAGTTGCCTGCGTAGACTGGCGACGACGTTGATACAGCGTCTTGTCTGCGGAATGCCGTTGCCACGGGCAGACCAATCCGTTCGGCAAAGATCCCAAAGTACTCGCGTGCCCTGCTTCCCCAGCCAGCGCCGCCGACAATTGCTACAGGCGCGGCGGCATCCGCCAGTAATGCCATCATGGTTGCCAGCGCATCGGGACAAGGAGCCTGTGCCGGGCGGGGGACAAATGGGCGGGGGAGGGCGCTCAGTCCATCCTCGTGAAGCATGTCTTCCGGCAAGGCCAGGACAACGGGGCCCGGGCGCCCGGATATCGCAGTGGCATAGGCGCGCGCCACGTACTCAGGGATGCGTGAAGCATCGTCGATTCGAGCGGACCATTTGGCGATGGGTGCGAAGAGCGCCGGGAAGTCGATTTCCTGAAATCCCTCTCGATCCCGCATTCCACGATCGACGTCGCCGATGAACAGGATCATCGGCTGGGAATCCTGAAATGCTACATGCACGCCGATGCTCGCGTTCGTTGCGCCGGGACCGCGCGTCACAAAGGCCACGCCCGGTCGCCCGTCTTCCGCCGCACTCATTGCGCCATCGGCGCATGCCATGAAGGCGGCGCCTCCTTCATGGCGGCAAATAACTGTCTGAATATCGGTGCGGTCGCGGAGCGCATCCAGCACGGGCAGGAAGCTTTCGCCCGGTACCGTAAATACCCGATCACAGCCCTGGAGGGCCAGGCAATCGACCAATAGGCTTGAAGCTGTGCCCATTGTCGCAGGGATTAGCGCGGAATGGAGCGGGCCGCCAGTCCTGTCCCGGCTGTGGACATTTGCAATGGCTCGGGTTCCAAATGGTTACCAGCGCGTTAACTTCTCATCGTGCGCCGTTCACTTGTCCTCACAGACGAATCTGCAAGGCATCCTTTCAGGGCGGCGCTGCCCCCACATGTGCGCGGGATTTCAGCGGGTGAGATTGAGGCTCGGGTGCCTTGGCGTCAGCGGTTCGCCGCCGATGTGCGCGGTTTCGCGCAGCTTTACTGCGCGAGCTTCGTTGCCGTCCTAGCTTTTATATACTGAGCGGCTTTAAACAGCGGCGAGGGCCGTCTTCTCTGCGCGGTAGAGTTTCATGCCCAACCAAGCGGATATGAGGCACATCACCGCGCTAAGCAGAAGCTGCTCCACCAAAGGAACGCCAACTGCGCTCAGGCCGCCGGCGATGAGCGATCCGATGACCATCGCCCCCGAATTCACGATGTTGTTTGCCGCCACCGTGCGCGCAGCCTGAGAACACTCGCACTTGGTGGTGAGGAAGGCATAGAGCGGCACCACGAACATGCCGCCCGAGATCGCTATCAATAGCAGCGCGAGCACGACCAGCGGCGCGAGCGGCTGGGCGATAAAATCCCCCACACTCATCAAGCCGGTATTGGAAACGGCCACCGACCATTCGTGGCAAACTAGCCAAAAAGCGGCGACGAATCCGCCCATGAAAAGCACTGAGATCGGAGCATAACGGGCAGAAACCTCGCCCTTGAGCAACGCATTGATCGCGACCGATCCGATAGCCACGCCGACCGAAAAGATTACCAGAAACAGGCTCGCCACTTCCTTGCTCGCCATCAGGACGTTTTTGGCAAGTGGTGGGAACTGGATGAACAGCACGGCACCGATCGTCCAGAAGAAGCTGATGGCAATTATCGCGTAGAAAACTTCGGGCTGCCGCATTGTGTTACGGACGAGCTTTATCGACGACCCCATCGTCCAATACAGGAATACCGGCAGCGCCATTAGAGGGCGGAGAAAGCCGGTGAAGGATTTCAGCAAACGAGACAGGCTCATAATCGATGCGAAATCCTTGGCATCTTCCACTGCCGTTGCAGGGGCGGGGGGAACCTGCCGGCTGGTGAAATAGCCGGTCAGCGCTGTCACAAAGACCAGCACAGCGGCCAGATCGACCCGGATGAACCCGGCGATGATCGTGCCTGCCAGAATGGCGATATAGGTCCCCGCTTCGACCAGTCCCGTACCGGATAGCACTTCGTCAGCCCTCAGGTGCTGGGGCAGAATTGCGTATTTGATCGGGCCGAAAAAGGTCGAATGCACGCCCATGGCCAGGATTGCCGCCAGCATCAGCGGGATGGCAACCGGCGCAGTCAGTGTACCCTGCCACGCCAGCAGCAGGCCGAGGCCGCCAACCAACATGATTCCGATTTCGGCGGCTTTTACGCAACGGATTATCTTAGCCTTGTCGCGCATATCGGCCAGCTGGCCGGCGAGGGCGGACAAGAGAAAGAACGGCAAGATGAAGAGCGCTGAGGCAATCGCGCTGAACTGCGCTTCGGCTGCTTCTGAATTATAGACGCTGTAAACGACGAACAGGACGGCAGTCGTCTTGAACAGGTTGTCGTTGAAGGCATTCAAGAGCTGTGTCGCAAACAGCGGTAGAAAGCGGCGTTGCCGCAGCAGATATGTCGATGTCAGCATGCTGGCCCGTGCGTTTCTCGGGGGTGACTTAGCCGAGTGGGGGGGAACGACAAGCTTTCATCCGCTTTTTTACGGACGCACATCGCGCTAGGGGTGGTCGGGATGATGTCACTGCCGAACCTGCTCACGCTGTCGCGAATCGTGGCCTTGCCCCTCCTCGCGTTCCTGCTTTGGTGGCCTTCATGGCATTTCGGCTACGGACTCGCGTTCGTGCTCTACTGCTTGATGGGCATCACGGATTACTTCGATGGCTATCTGGCGCGATCCAGCGGTGCGGTTTCAAGGTTGGGAGTGTTTCTTGATCCGATCGCGGACAAGATCATGGTGGCGGTGGTTATCCTCGTACTGACCGCGCAGGGCCAATTGCGTGGCCCCTATGTCGGCGACATGCATGTCATCGCTGGTCTGGTTATCCTGGTACGCGAAATTGCAGTTTCCGGCCTCCGCGAGTTTCTTGGTGGACTGCAGGTCTCGGTGCCCGTGTCACGCCTGGCGAAATGGAAGACGACCTTCCAGATGCTGGCGTTGGGCGCGCTGATCCTCGGCGGTTCTTTGCCGCAGCAGGCGTGGATTCATTTGGTCGGCCTGATTTCCCTGTGGGTCGCGGCAATTCTGACGCTGGTTACCGGCTGGGATTATCTGCGGGTCGGCCTGAAGCATATGGACTGACCGGTTCGATCGGGGCTCTTCGAGGGGCGGCGGTCGTGATCGCACGCTAAGCGCGCCAAGCTCTCCGCTTCAGTAAATTCGTTCAGCCTTGCCGCAGATCCTGCGCCAGCAGCCTGAATTCGTCTGCGCGGGGCGAATTTTTGCGCCATACCAATGAGATATGGCGCGATGCGTTACGCGCCTTCAGCGGCCGGGCAATGACGCTGGTTTCGTGCAGAATGCCCGCCTTGATGGCCATTTCTGGCAGCATCGTCAGGCCAAGACCGTTATCTACCATTTGCACCAGTGTATGGAGAGAAGTGCCTATCATCGCTGCGGAGCCGCGAAGTTCAGGACGATTGCACGCGCTAAGCGCGTGTTCCTTCAAACAGTGCCCGTCTTCCAGCAGCAGTAGCCGACCTTCGTCGATCATCGCTGGCGGAATTGCCTCGGGGGGATCACGCGGGTCGTCCTTCGGAAACGCGACGTAAAGCCGGTCTTCGAGAATGTGCTCAACCTCGACGTCGCCAGTGGCGAAGGGGAGAGCAAGCAAGACGCAGTCAGCACGCCCGTGGTGGAGTGATTCGACAGCGTCGCCGCTCACTTCCTCGCGCAGAAAAAGCTTCAGCTTCGGCCGGTCGCGGCGCAAGCGGGGCAAAATGTGTGGCAGGAAGAACGGAGCGATGGTGGGGATAACGCTCATCCGAAGCTCACCCGACAGCGGCTTTCCGCTGGCCTGAACGAGATCGGACAGTTCTTCCGCTTCCCGCAGGAGGCGGTGGGCCTTTGCCACCACGGCATTGCCCAACGGCGTGAACCGGACCACTCGCCGGCTCCGCTCTACCAGAGTGACCCCGAGCAGGGATTCCAGCTCACGCAGGCCCGCCGACAATGTGGATTGCGAAACGAAGCTCGCTTCAGCCGCGCGTCCAAAGTGGCCATGCTCGTGAAGTGCCACGAGGTACTGCAACTGCTTGATGGTGGGGAGGTAGGTGCTCATTGCCGGGCCCTACATAGGGTCCGAAATGCTGGAATGTGAGCCCCGTGGCGAATCACGCCGCTACCTGCTCCTCGTAGCCGCCATCATCACCACCGTTGTCATCTCCGCCGGTGTCGTCGCCATCGTCACTGGCTACCTCTGCGGTCTCGTCGATGCGGGTCATCTTCAGGCGGCCATCTTCCACGCCGAACCCCAGCTTGCCTTCCACGAGTTCCAGCGCGTCGCGGCCGAATACCTCATACCGCCAGCCCTGCAGAACCGGCAGTGAGCGGACACCTGCGGCAAGGGCCTCCAGTTCGTCGGAGCGGGTCAGAAGGCGGGCGGCGACATCAATCTCACGCGTGCGAATCTTCAGTAGCAGCTTGAGGAGATCCGCCACCAGCGCGCCTTCTTTGCCCAGGGGGGCGCCACGCTTGGGCTTCTCGGGCATTTCCTCGTCGGGCAGCGGTTCGGCGTCGCGCAGGACACGCATGAGTCGCCTGCCGATGTCGTTATCTTTCCAAGCCTGGCTGAGGCCGCGAACCTTGGCGAGATCTTCCTGCTTCTTCGGAGGCTGGCTGGCGAGATCGGCCAAAGTCTCGTCGCGCATGATCCGGCCGCGCGGGATATCCTTCTGCTGCGCTTCGGTTTCGCGCCATCCGGCAAGCGCCTTCAGGCGTCCAAGCACCTGGGCATTGCGGCTGGGTGCGCGGATGCGATGCCAGGCGGTGTCGATGTCGTTGGCGTAATGATTGGGATCGGCAAGTTTATCCATCTCCGCATTGAGCCACTCACCGCGCCCGGTCTTGATGAGCTTTTTCAGAAGCTTCGGGAAAATCCGGGCGAGGTAGGTCACGTCGCCGATGGCGTATTCGATCTGCCGTTCCGTCAGCGGACGTCGGCTCCAGTCCGTGAAACGGGCACCCTTGTCGATCGTCTTGCCAATCCACGTTTCTACGAGGTTGGCGTAACCGATCTGCTCCGACTGGCTTACGGCCATCATCGCGATTTGCGTGTCAAAGATCGGGTGAGGGGTCTTGCCGGTGAGATTGTAGATGATTTCCACGTCCTGCCCGCCCGCGTGGAATACCTTCAAAACGTCTTCGTTGTTGGTCAGCAGTTCCAAAAGAGGATCAAGGCTGATGCCCTCCGCCAGCGGGTCGATCGCGGCTGCCTCTTCCTCATTGCCCACCTGCACAAGGCACAACAACGGGTAGTAGGTGTTCTCGCGCATGAACTCCGTGTCGACGGCGATGAAGTCCGACTTCGCCAGCCTTTCGCAGAAATCGGCGAGTTCTTCGGTCGTTGTGATCAGCGGGTGTATCTTCATCATCTGTTTTCTATAAGGAGCCGGCAATGATCTTGGGGCGGCTTGACAAGCGGGCGACCATCCCCTGTTAGCGCCGGCTCCCTAGCGCCATAGTCCGCCAAACGGAAAGAGTCTTGATGCACGCCTACCGTTCCCACAGCTGCGCCGCTTTGCGGCCCGATAATGTAGGGCAGACGGTCCGCCTGTCCGGCTGGGTTCACCGGAAGCGCGACCACGGTGGTGTGCTGTTCGTTGATCTTCGCGATCATTACGGCATCACCCAGATCGTGTGCGACTCCGATTCCCCGGCGTTGGAGGTTCTCGACCACCTGCGCGTGGAAAGCGTCGTCACTATCGACGGTGAGGTAAAGGCGCGTACTGCGGAAACCGCCAATTCCAATCTGCCGACCGGGGGAATCGAGGTCTACGCGCGCGCTGTCGAAGTGCAGAGCAGGGCGGAAGAGCTTCCGCTGCCCGTGGCTGGTGAGCAGGAATACCCTGAGGAAATTCGTCTCAAGTACCGCTTCATCGATCTGCGGCGCGAAACGATGCACCGCAATATCATGCTCCGCTCGCAGGTGATTTCCAGCCTGCGCCGGCGGATGCAGGATCAGGGCTTCATGGAATTCCAGACGCCCATTCTGGGTGCATCCAGCCCAGAAGGCGCGCGCGACTATCTGGTGCCGAGCCGCCTTCATCCGGGTCGCTTCTATGCGCTTCCGCAGGCGCCGCAGATGTTCAAGCAGCTGCTGATGGTGGCTGGCTTCGACCGTTATTTCCAGATTGCCCCATGTTTCCGCGACGAAGACCTGCGCGCTGACCGCAGCCCGGAATTCTACCAGCTCGACTTCGAAATGAGCTTCGTCACGCAAGACGACGTGTTCGAAGCGATCGAGCCGGTCCTGGCTGGCGTGTTTGAGGAATTTTCCGGCGGAAAGAGCGTGACCCCGTCGGGCACGTTCCCGCGCATTCCTTACCGGGAAGCGATGCTGAAGTACGGGTCTGACAAGCCGGACCTGCGCAACCCGCTGATCATAACCGATGTTTCCGGTCACTTCACCCAGTCGGGCTTCGGCCTGTTCGAGAAGATCGTCGGCTCTGGCGGCGTGGTCCGTGCAATTCCCGCACCCGCTACGCACGAAAAGAGCCGCAAGTTCTTCGATGACATGAATGAGTGGGCCCGGCGCGAAGGCTTTGCCGGGCTGGGCTATGTCACCCGCAAGGGGGGCGAGTTCGGTGGTCCGATCGCCAAGAATCACGGTCCGGAAAACATGACCAAGCTCTATGAAGAGCTGGGTCTTGGGGAGAATGACGGCCTGTTCTTTGCTGCGGGCAAGGAAAAGGAAGCGGCCAAGCTGGCCGGTGCAGCCCGCACCCGTGTGGGTGAGGAGCTGGGCCTGATTGAGCAGGACTGCTTCAAATTCTGCTGGATCGTCGATTTCCCGATGTTCGAATACGACGAAGACCAGAAGAAGGTCGATTTCAGCCACAACCCCTTCTCCATGCCGCAAGGCGGTATGGAGGCGCTGGAAACGCAGGATCCGCTGGATATTCTCGCCTGGCAGTACGACATCGTCTGCAACGGTTACGAGCTGTCGAGTGGCGCCATCCGTAACCATCGTCCTGAGATCATGTACAAGGCGTTCGAAACCGCAGGTTATTCGCGCGAGGACGTCGATGCCAATTTCTCCGGCATGATCGAAGCGTTCAAGCTGGGGGCGCCGCCGCACGGTGGTTCTGCACCGGGCATTGATCGCATCGTCATGCTTCTCGCGGACGAACCCAATATTCGTGAGGTCATCGCATTCCCGCTTAACCAGCGGGCGCAGGACCTTATGATGGGCGCGCCGAGTGAAGTCAGCGCGCGTCAACAGCGCGATGTTCACATCCGCACTATCGAGCCACCCCGTACTGACAGCACGTCGAACTGACGTCCGGCACTTGCCAGCTACGGCGTCGTTCATTAGGGCGACAGCAATTCAACCCCGTTTTGAGAGGGCACATTCATGAGCGACACCGCCGATCGCGTGAAGAAGATCGTCGTTGAGCACCTCGGCGTCGAGGAAGACAAAGTCACGCCCGACGCGAGCTTCATCGACGACCTGGGCGCAGACAGCCTCGACATTGTCGAACTGGTCATGGCGTTTGAGGAAGAGTTCGGGGTGGAAATCCCGGACGATGCGGCGGAAAAGATCAATACGGTCGGTGACGCCAACAAGTACATCGAAGAGCACAAGGGCTAAAGCCCGCTTGCTTTTACCCGTTCGCCCTTCGTGGGCGCTTTGTAAACGGGCTCAGACAGGCTCAGCCCGATAACGGGTTGGGCCTGTTTCTTTCCGGAGAGAGTGTATGCGTAGAGTGGTCGTAACAGGTCTAGGCCTCGTCACCCCCTTGGGCGCCGACGTCGAGACGGTCTGGGCGAACATTCTTGCTAGCAAGAGCGGGATCGGTCCGATCACTCGCTTCGATGCCAGCGACCAGAAGTGCCGTATCGCGGGTGAGGTAAAGCCCCCGGAACACGAATACGGCTTCGATCCGAACAAGCGAGTCGATCACAAGGTTCAGCGCCAGGTCGATCCGTTCATCGTTTTCGGCCTTGATGCAGCCGGTCAGGCGATCGAAGATGCCGGTCTTCTCGACATGGATGAAGACACACGCCTGCGTGCTGGCGTTTCCATCGGTTCGGGGATCGGTGGTCTACCGGGTATCGAGAGCGAAAGCCTTCTTCTCGCCGAGAAGGGGCCGGGGCGTGTCAGCCCGCACTTTGTGCATGGCCGTCTCATCAACCTGATCTCCGGTCAGGTCAGCATCAAATACGGGCTGAAGGGCCCGAACCACGCCGTCGTGACTGCCTGTTCCACGGGCGCTCACTCGATCGGCGATGCCGCGCGCATGATTCGCGATGACGATGCCGACATCATGCTGGCGGGCGGCGCGGAAGCGACGATCTGCCCGATTGGTATCGCCGGGTTCGCCCAGGCGCGCGCACTCAACATGACCTACAACGACCGTCCCGAGCAGGCGAGCCGTCCCTATGACCGGGATCGCGATGGCTTCGTGATGGGTGAGGGCGCCGGTGTCGTCGTGCTTGAGGAATACGAGCACGCCAAGGCCCGCGGTGCGAAGATTTACGCCGAAGTGGTCGGCTATGGCCTGTCGGGCGACGCCTATCACGTGACCGCACCTGATCCCGAAATGGACGGTGCGTTCCGCTCTATGAGCGCGGCGCTGAAGAAGGCGGGCATGACCCCGGCCGACATCGATTACATCAATGCCCACGGCACCTCGACCATGGCGGACACGATCGAACTCGGCGCTGTGAAGCGTCTGTTCGGACCGGCGATGGAAAATGTTTCGATGAGTTCGACCAAGTCGGCCATCGGGCACCTTCTGGGAGGCGCGGGTGCGGTCGAATCGATCTTCTGCATTCTCGCCATCCGCGATCAGATCGTTCCTCCGACGCTCAACCTGGATAACCCGGACGAGGGGACCGACGGCGCTGACCTGGTTCCGCACAAGGCAAAGAAGCGCACTGTGCGCGCCGCACTGAACAACAGCTTCGGTTTCGGCGGCACCAACGCCAGCCTGATCATGAAGGCGATCGACTGAGATGACCGGGCGCGGCTGCGTTCTCGCGGCCGCGGTCGGCCTGCTTGTCCTCCTGGCGGTTCCGTTCGCTATCGGATGGAGCTGGTGGGGGGCGAGCGTGGTCAATGAAGATACCGCCTTCATAGTCCCTGCTGGATCTTCGCTGACTTCGGTAGCACGCAAGCTGGAGGAGCAGGGGCTGGTCGGCTCGGCTGACGGTTTCCTGTTGCGAGCGAAGATTCTCGGTAGCGGCG